>Ga0207883_1000031_pt1 | contig 124413 bp, 118 predicted proteins | sample MalvirmetaMSP109_FD_184229 | JGI IMG/M metagenome (GOLD analysis project Ga0207883, IMG submission 184229) | Marine viral communities from the Deep Pacific Ocean - MSP-109 (SPAdes) | ecosystem: Environmental > Aquatic > Marine > Oceanic | place: Pacific Ocean | collected 2011-05-21 | reverse complement strand
GAAGGAAATCAAACAGGCAATGGACAGATTAAACAATCGACCAAGAAAATGTCTTGGCATGAAAACACCGAATCAGGTATTTTTTGGAATCACCCCCCCCGTTGCACTAGCGAGTTGAATCCGCGAGGATATGCAGCGGAGGCTGACACCAAAGCCGCATCGCAAGTCAGTTGCGCATATTCGGGCAATCCTGGCGCTGCTGGTGGAGACCAACGCCGCCCGGGTGACTGACACCAACACCAGGGGCGAGCCGTCCGGCTGGGAGGTAGTCGCATGAACCTAGCTGATTTACTGGTGCCGAAAGTTTCCAGCCCGGGCAAGGCGGAAGGGGCGGGAGGGGCGGAAAGCCAGCACTCACACGGTCTAGAGAATCCGCCCACCGGGGCGGAAAAGGGGGGAGAGACTGCCCCACCCGCATTAATCCGCCCCAATCCGCCCGTAAGGGCGGAGAGTGAAAGCCGCACAGATACAGCGTTCCCGCCCATTCCGCCTAATCCGCCTGGGGCAATGCAGGAAATCGAGCAGCCGTTACCCGCTACCCGGGAGTACTTGGCCAGTCTAGGTCTGGAGGTGTTGCCGGAGGATGTAGCGTTTCTGAGCTGGCACCTGCCGAAAGGGACCGCCGCAAGGAATCAGGCCCTGCGGGAGTATATTCAACGCTGGAGGGAAGCTATGGGGACAGAGCAGATAGCACACCGGAGAGGCAATGCCGGTAGGCTAGCAGCTAATACTTGGCTGCGTTCGATTCAGTGAAGAGATTGCCAGTGAGGGTTTTTACTGGTGCTTGGAATCATACTTTGAATAGTCATTGGTAAGCTGGCCCCACCCAGTCTTTTTGAGACAAACCCAATCCGCAGCGTGAAAACTTTGCGCAGATTCACGGCACGCTGAGAGTGTAAAAAAGTTGGTCTCTACAACTGCGTGACTGTTCCAATTTATGTCATGTGAAACATCTAGGTCATATAGAGGCCAAAACAACCCTAAACCAATCACGATGATAATGAGCAATGGCATGTTTTCTCTCCGTGGGACACGGTGCAGTTAAAACATGAAAGACGTTATTACATGCTTGCTGAGAGGTCCAGCACATCACCATATGCGCGCCTCTCGTTCCACCGCTTCAATGTTGGCGTTTACGTCAAAAACACTATTGGGAGCCACCGCTATGAGTACTAACCCCCGCCGTTTCAGAAGCGCCGCGCGGCTGATTGTGTCCGTGGATGTTGAAACAATTGCCGCCGTGGATGCAATCATGGCGCAAGGAAGTCACCACCAGCACCGCAACCGTTCGGAGTTCGTGCGGCTGGCTATCGAGCGCGAGTTAGTGCGCTGTCGGAGTGATGATTTTCGGCCCCGTTTGGATGCAGCGCAGAATGATGATTATCGGAGCAATACGCGCACGTGAAGCCCGGAGTGATGATTTTTACAATCCATAAAAAGGCGGTGATGCCCTACGCGGCAACGGCTAACAGCACCCCAAGGCCACCCCAGCGACCACTAGCACCGTAAAGACGATGAGGTTAACGTGGTGCGCCGTTCGGCAGCGATTGCCTGGGCCACCCGTTCGGCGGCTTCACGGCGTATCTGAGCGGGCCTATCGTTGATGATTTACATTGGTTGAGTGTAGCACCGTGAGAGATATCTGGCGGGGGTGGGCCAAAAGTCCTTGAGCCGTATACCGGTAGCCGCGTATGTAACCTGCCCCGCATTAATCTGTATTTTTTCGTGCGTGCTAATGGGTGGGGAGGGGCGGGGGCAAAGTTGCCGAACATCACCAGCAAGACCGCGTGGGTAGTCTTTTTTTCTCATCGTCAAAATTAAGATTCAAAAAAACAGGTGTCCGGTGGACAGGGCCGGACGTGTCCAAAGGTACTCCCAGACAGTTTGAGCCTACGGGGGCAGAGAAGCCCGACCAGGCGCTATGTGTGAAAATTATTAAGGGCTGGTTGAGTTGTCCAATGACGTTGAGCGGATGAACCACCACCCCCTAGCAACGCCTAAAAACTCTCGTTATTCACGACTCCGCGCCCCCGTGCGGCTGGTGCTGGGGAGTACCTTTGTGCAGACATAAACAACAACCAGGCAAGCGGGTTAAGGTGTCTAACAGAATGCCGCGACTCTGCGCCCCCGCATGGTGAAAGTCTTTCTCAGTACCTTTACGCGTTTCAGGTTTTCTAAGGCTCTACCCCACCCCCCGTATAGGTTCTTTCTGGCTATCTGTGAGATACGGGTGGTGGACTGCGCACAGTCTGACTACTTGTGAGGTTTTCCCGGGGTGGGGGTTGGTCATCATCATGTATCGAGCTGACCGCCGGAAACCCCTACAGATACAGCGTATGCGCGATTCTGCCCGCTTGCCTATCCTGCACCATGACACCCGTGCCGGGCTGCTACGGTTAGTGATTGGGCAACTGAGTGGTGATGTGGCTGCACTCTTCTTGCTTGGCGCCCTGAAGTATTGGAAGTTCGTTCACAGCGTATTTTTTAATCGACGCACAGCGACCGCTTTGTACGACGGAGCGACTAATCAGAGTGGCGTATTGGCCGTCAGATAACTTGATGTAATACCGCCAGGCTTTTGATGTGCTAAATCCGGGTTCTGTGATGGCTGTAGCAACGCCGCCAACGATTCCTCCCGCGACGGCTCCGACCGTTATTCGGGAAGCCAAGCTCTCGTCTCCATCGATGGTGACAGGGCTGCGCTCCAAAACCACCCCTATCTCCGAGACATCACTTATAGGCTTCTCGATTTCCCTGAGCTCTCCCATAGAGCAGGCGACCAAGGGTGCCGAGCACATTAGAGCCATTAACAAGCGCATCAGCGGTTCAATCGCTTCTCGATACCAGAAAAGATTGCCCCAGCAAACTCCAATTCATCTGTGCCGGTCACTTGCAATTGATGCCTCTTCTCGGCGCGTACTTCTACTACGGTGGCATTTTCCTCTAATGGCCGTACGGTGACCCGGCCTACTTCTCCCCAGCTCCAGGCGCTTACGGGTTTGCTGAAGTATATCTCAAAGGTATCGCCCTGATTTTCTGTTTTCTTAACGGCAACATTCAGCGATTGCACGCTCTCAAGTGCCGCAGAAGATACGGTATCAGCGGGGTGGTTGAATATCTGGCTAGCACCTGGTTCTGAGCTGTTTTCTATCGTGTTCATGTTTGCGCAAGCTGACAGTCCCAGAAGCAGTGGCGCGATAAGCAGGGTTTTTCTGAACATTGGAATATCTCGCCTTGAAGCTATTAGAATTGGTTATTGTGTTGTGGTTTTTGACCTCCGAAATCCTAGCTCTTTTTGGATGATATGCATACCTCGCATTGAAACTGGCGTTGCCATAATCAGGCGGGGGGCAGGTAAAAGCAGGGGGCGCGCCTGATAAAACCGGCGGCTTACTGGCCGTTTAACGCTAAATCGTTTTTTTCTGGTGGAAGTGCTGGCGCTGGGAACCCAACAAAACCATACATTGCGCCTGAGGGCTGGGAACCTGATAAAACCTGATATTGCCCCGCGTGGTTGGAGTAGCCGTCGCGCCCCGGGCGGGTCCGCCTAGCCTGTTGGAGCGCGAAGCTAGGGGCAAATACCGCAATAACCCTGTACTGGTGGCTACATGGCGGCTACATGGGGTTTTCTTGAAAATTGAAGGATTGGAGAAAGGCGAGCTAAGTTACTGATTTCAAATGGTGCCCGGAGACAGAATCGAACTGCCGACACGGGGATTTTCAATCCCCTGCTCTACCAACTGAGCTATCCGGGCGTGTACTGCTATAGCGGAGGGTGCGTATTAAAACCGTAGTGGCTACGGGAGTCAAGCAGTCTCAGTCCTCCTTGGGCGGCGGTACGTACCCCTCCGCGCGGTCGTGTTCTTCTCCGGCGAAAAACTTGTCCATCTCTTCCTGCAGGTATTTGCGGGTGGCGGGGTCGATCAGGCTCAGCTGCTTTTCGTTGATCAGCATCGTCTGTTGTGCTTGCCATTCGCTCCAGGCTTTTTTCGATACATGCTCGAAGATCTCCTGCCCCTTGGGTCCGGGGTAGGGTGGTGCGTCCAGGCCTTCAAGGTCCTGCTGGTAGCGCTTGCAGAATACGGTTCTGGGCATGGTCTTGCTCCGCGGTCAGAGGCTCGCCAGCAACCGTACAACGGGTGCGGCGAGGCCGATTTCGGGTGGTTGTTGCACGTTATACCAGAGCCGGTCACCAGCATCCATGACGGCCTCGGGCTGGGCATCCAGTTGTGCATGCAAAGGCTGGATATCCAGGTGGTAGTGACTGAAGGTGTGGCGGAAGGCGGGTCCGGGCCTTAGCGAATGCGCGGCGTGGCCAACCTGCTCCAGGCACCAGTCGGGAGCTGCTTGCACCGAGGGCAGTTCGGGGAAGCACCACAGGCCGCCCCATATACCGCTGGGGGGGCGTTGTTGCAGCAGTACCTGGCCCTGTGTATCCCGCAGTACAAGGAACACGGTGCTGCGTACCGGAAGCGCTTTACGCGGTTTCTTGCCGGGGAAATCCGCCTGGCGGCCCTGTGCCAGCGCGCTGCATCCGGCCTGAAGCGGGCACTCCGTGCAGCGAGGTCGGCTGCGGGTGCACAGGGTGGCGCCGAGGTCCATCATGGCCTGGGTGTAATCGCCAATCCGCGTCTGCGGTGTATGTTGCTCGGCGAACATCCAGAGCTGACGATGCACAGCGGTATCCCCGGGCCACCCGGCAACGGCGTGGTAGCGCGCCAGCACCCGTTTCACGTTGCCGTCCAGGATGGCGGCCCACTCTCCGAAGGCGATACCGAGGATGGCGCCAGCGGTGGAACGGCCGATGCCGGGCAGGCCCTGCAGGGCCTCCAGACTGCGTGGAAACACCCCGCCGTGCTCTGTGCACACCTGCTGTGCGGCCCGGTGCAGGTTGCGGGCGCGGGCGTAGTAGCCGAGCCCGGTCCACAGGTGCAGCACTTCATCGATGGGCGCCTGTGCCAGGGCCTGCACGTCGGGGAAGCGCTGCATGAAGCGCTGGTAATAGGGGATCACCGTGCGCACCTGGGTTTGCTGCAGCATGATTTCCGACACCCACACCCGGTAGGGGCTGGTATCGTGCTGCCAGGGCAGGTCCTTGCGGCCGTGCTGGTCAAACCAGGCGAGAACCTGGTCGGCGAATGTGGGGTGTTTGCGCATCGGCCCAGTGTACTGCAGTTTGCCCTGCACTCTGCGCACAGGGCCGAATCGTTTCCTGTTGCGTAAACTGGACATGATGTATTCACGCAAGGGTCACAGGCCATGAAATTACTGCTTGCCGCGGTGGTCGCCGCCTCCTCGTTTACGGTGGCGGGATGCGGCGTGGTGCCCGGGCCGAAGCAGCCGGCCGCAGACATCCGGACCGTGGTGTACACGCCCCAGGACTGGCCCCAGCCGCTGGAGGCCGATCTGTATCTGCCCCAGGGGCAGGGTCCATTTCCCGGCATGTTGCTGGTGCACGGTGGGGGCTGGGAGCGCCGCAGCCGCGATGATATGGACCGGCTGGCACGCTACTATGCAGGCCAGGGTTATGTGGTGCTGAACGCCAGCTACCGGTTTGCGCCGGAGGCAAAGTATCCGGCTCAGGTGTACGACCTGCAGCAGGCGATGCACTGGCTGCACCGGGAAGCCCCCGGCCTGGACCTGGATGTCCAGCGCATTGCTGCCTTTGGCTATTCCGCGGGTGCTCACCTGCTGAGCCTGATGGCGCTGGCGGCGGGCACTGGTGATGAGCTGGACAGGCCCTGGGGCGGAGCACAGACCCGTCCCGCCGCGGTCATCGCCGGTGGCTCGCCGATGGACCTGCGCAAGTTCCCGGGTGGCAAGCTGGTGCCCCAGTTTCTTGGCGGACGCCTCACGGAAATTCCCGAAACCTTTGCCGCAGCTTCACCAGTCACGCGGGTGCACGACGATGCGCCCCCCTTCTACCTGTTTCACGGTACCCGCGACACGCTGGTGCCCATCGACCACGCTGAGGAGTTCGCTCAGGCCCTGCGGGCGCAGGGCGTGGCGGTGGAACTGGAGCGGCTCGCAGCCCGGGGCCACATCCTCACGTTTCTGACGGCTGGCAGCGCCCTGCCCGCAGCAGATGCGTTTCTGCAGCGCTATCTGTCGGAACCCGCGCTACGGTAGGCAGCGTGAGGGCGCTTACGCGCTGCCGCCGCGCCGCCACTGATGGTAGCGCGCCACCCAGCGCAGCACGCGTTCGGGTGCGTGAGCCTTCTTCCAGGCACCGGCGGCGTATTTGTTGGCCTCCGCCAGTGTCGGGTAGGTGTGGATGGTGCCGAGAATCTTGTTCAGGCCCAGGCCGTGACGCATCGCCAGCACGAATTCCGCCAGCAGGTCGCCACCCTGGGTCCCGACAATGGTCGCGCCCAGAATGCGGTCGCGGCCGGGCACGGTGAGTACCTTGACGAACCCCCGGGTCGCACTGTCGGCGATGGCCCGGTCCAACTCGGCGAGTTCGAAGCGGGTCACTTCGTGCGGTATGCCGCGGTCGATGGCCTCCTGCTCACTGAGGCCGACACGCGCGACCTCGGGGTCGATGAACGTGGTCCAGGGAATCACCGAATAGTCCACCTTGAAGCGCTTGAACTGCCCGAACAGTGCATTGACCGCGGCGTACCAGGCCATGTGCGCTGCGGTGTGGGTGAACTGGTAGGGCCCCGCGACATCGCCCGCGGCATAGATGTTCGGGTACAAGGTCTCCAGATACTCGTTGGTGGTGACGGTGCGGTTGCTGGGAATACCGAGTTCCTCCAGGCCATAGCCCGTGAGTCGCGCCCGGCGGCCCACGGAGACCAGCAGCTGGTCAAAGGGAATGGCGCGCTCGGCACCCCGGTGCTCCACGATCAGGCGCTTCTCTCCCGCCACCTGTTCGCAGCGTAGTGCCGTGTGCCCGGTGAGTATCTCAACGCCGTCAGCGGCCAGTGCGTCGCGGGCCAGCTCCGAGACCTCGTGGTCTTCCTTCGGCAGGATGCGCGGTCCGCGCTCGACCTGCGTAACCTCCGCCCCCAGCCGGGCGAAGGCCTGGGCGAGCTCGGAACCGATGGGTCCTCCGCCCAGCACCACCAGTCGTCGCGGTAGCGCCTCCAGCTCGGCAAAGCGCTCCCACAGCGTATCGCTGGTGACGTAGCCGGTATCCTCCAGCCCGGGCAGGTCGGGCACCAGCGGTGCAGCGCCGGCGGCGATGACAATCGAGCGCGTGGTCAGGCGTTGTGTACCGCCGTTGTTGAGCGCGATATCCACCGTCCAGGGATCGATAATCTTCGCGTAGCCCTGCAGCACCTCGACGCCGAGGCCGGTGTAGCGCTCTACGCTGTCGTGGGGCTCGATCTCGGCGATGATGCGATGGACGCGCGCCATGACCTCGCGAAAACTGAACTGTGGCACGCTGGCAGTCAACCCGTAGTCACCGGCGTGGCGGATCTGCTGTGCCACCCTGGCGCTTTTGATCAGGGCCTTGCTGGGCACGCAGCCGTAATTCAGGCAGTCGCCGCCCATCTTGTGCGCTTCCACCAGGGTGACTTTGGCTTTTACTGCGGCGGCAATATAGGCGGACACCAGGCCGCCGGCGCCCGCGCCAATCACCACCAGGTTGCGGTCGAAGCGTGCCGGCCGCTGCCAGCGCTGGTACACGCGGCGGCGCTGCGCAGCGGCGACCAGCAGTTTGGCTATCCATGGGAACAGGCCGAGCAGTACAAACGAAAGCAACAGCGCCGGGGACAGGATGTCCCCAAGACGCTCAATGGCGGCCAGCTGCGTGCCGGCGTTCACGTAGACCGCGGTGCCCGCCAGCATGCCCACCTGACTGACCCAGTAGAACGTCCAGGTGCGCAAACGGGTCAGGCCCATCAGCAGGTTGATGACGAAAAAGGGAAATATCGGCACCAGCCGCAGGGTGAACAGATAGAACGCGCCGTCGCGTTCGATGCCGCGGTCGATGGCCTTCAGGCGCGCGCCAAAACGCTGCTGTACGCTGTCGCGCAGCAGGAAGCGCGCAACCAGGAAAGCGAGGGTGGCACCGATGCTGGACGCAAAGGACACCAGCAGCAGGCCGAAGCCGAGGCCAAACAGGGCGCCGCCAGCCAGTGTCATGATGGCCGCGCCGGGCAGCGACAGTGCGGTGACCAGAACGTAAATGCCGAAGTAGGCCGCGGGTACGGCGACCGGATGCGCGTCCAGCAGTTGGGCAAACTGTGCCTGGCTGGCTTTCAGCTGGTCCAGGGTGAGGTAGTTGTGCAGGCCGAGGGCAAAGAAACCCAGCACCAGGCCCAGCAGGGCCGCAACAATCAAGAGCTTACGGTTCAACACGGTTCTCCTTGGGGGAGCCGCACAGGGCGCCCGGTTCTGGCGTAGGTCAGTTCAGTGCGCCACCGCAGCTGCTGCCCTGGCCGGCGGTGCAGCCGTAGCAGTGGTCGGCGGTGCGTATCTCGCGGCCATCCAGTCCGCCCGTCAGCAGGCTGGCGAGCTGCGGCCTGCCCTCGTGGCCTGGCAGCGGCAGGTCCAGCTGCTGGTTGAAGTCGCAGTCGTACAGGTAGCCCTGCCAGTCCACGCTCACCAGCGACCGGCACATGACACCCTCGAGGTTGCCGGGCTGATACGCGTCTTTCAGCAGCTGCATGTAGGCGGCAAACTGGCCCTTGGAAATCAGGGTGCTGCCAAAACGCTTGATGGGCATGTTGGCCAGCGTGAACAGGGCGTTGAATTCGATACCGAAATGCGCGCGCAGTTCCCGCTTGTAGTCTGCCTCCAGCGCCTGCTGGTTCGGTGGCAGGGTGGGGCCCAACGGGTTGTAGACCAGGTTCAGCAGCAGACCACTGTCCGCTTGCCCATAACCGAGGGCGTTAAGTGACTGCAGGGCGGCGATGCTCTTGTCGAACACGCCGTTGCCGCGCTGCTGGTCGACGTTGGCCGGCGAATAGCAGGGCATGGAGGCCACGATCTCCACCCGGTGTCGGGCGAGGAACTCCGCCATGTCCTCATAACCGGGTTCGCGCAGGATGGTGAGGTTGCAGCGATCCATCACCCTGACGCCCTGGGCGGTGGCCGCGGTCACCAGGTCGCGGAAGCGCGGGTGCATTTCCGGGGCGCCGCCCGTCAGGTCGAGCAGGGACACGCCGCGCGCCTGCAACACCCGGGGTATGAGGTCGATGAGATCGTCGCTCATCATCTCGGTGCGGGTGGGGCCGGCGTTCACATGGCAGTGTACGCAGCTCTGGTTGCACAGGTAGCCTAGGTTGACCTGCAGCGTCTGCAGCTCAGCGCGTCTGAGGGCGGGGAAATCGGTCGCTTCCAGCAGCGGCAGGGTGGCGTGCATCGGTGTGGAGTCCTTGTTCGGTGGCGGCAGCGGATCTGACGGTGAATTCGGCCCCGCTTTCTTCTATAATGGCGCGCTTTTCCGGGCCTGGCCCCGGTTCCCATCCGCCAGTGCAGGTTCTGGAGAATAGCATGTCTGAGCGCAAGGCGAGTGTGACTCGCAACACGCTGGAAACGCAGATCACCGCCACGGTGAATCTCGACGGTTCCGGCCAGGCGAAATTTGACACCGGCATTCCCTTTCTCGAACACATGCTGGACCAGATTGCGCGCCACGGCCTGATCGACCTCGACATCCATGCCAGGGGCGATCTGCACATCGACGACCACCACACGGTAGAGGACATCGGCATCACCCTCGGCCAGGCTTTCGCCAGGGCGGTGGGCGACAAGAAAGGCATTGTCCGTTACGGCCACAGCTATGTGCCGCTGGATGAAGCGCTGTCCCGCGTGGTGGTGGACTTCTCCGGCCGGCCTGGACTGGTGTATCACATTCCGTTTACCCGAGCGTCCGTGGGCGGCTTTGACGTGGACCTGTTCCAGGAATTTTTCCACGGCTTCGTCAACCACGCCCAGGTCACGCTGCATATCGACAATCTGCGCGGCGAGAACACCCACCACCAGATCGAAACGGTGTTCAAGGCCTTCGGCCGCGCGCTGCGCATGGCGCTCTCGGCGGACCCGGCCATGGCCGGCATGATGCCTTCCACCAAGGGTGTGCTGTAACACCCGTGAGCGGTTCAGTGGCAGTGATCGACTACGGCATGGGCAACCTGCATTCGGTGGCCAGTGCGCTGGCGCATGTCGGCGCTGAACGCGTGGTGGTGACCCACGATGTCGAGCAGATCCGCGCGGCGGACCGGGTGGTCTTCCCGGGCGTGGGCGCCATTCGCGACTGTATGGCGGAGATCCGCCGCCTGCGCTGTGACGAGCTGCTGCAGGTGGCCCTGACCGAGCAACACAAGCCGGTGCTGGCCATTTGTGTGGGCATGCAGGCGCTGATGAGCCACTCGGAAGAGAACGGCGGCGTGGACTGCCTGAACGTGATTCCGGGCACGGTGCGCCACTTTGGCCAGCCGCTGCACGACGCCGAAGGGCAGCGCCTGAAAGTGCCGCACATGGGCTGGAGTGAGGTTCGCAGAGTAAGTGAGCACCCACTCTGGAATGGCATTCCGGATGCCACCCGTTTCTATTTCGTGCACAGCTATTACGTCACCGCTGCCGACCGCTCGCTGGTCGCAGGCAGCGTTGACTACGGCGTGTGTGCCGATGCGGCGCTGGCCCGCGACAACCTTTTCGCTACCCAGTTTCACCCGGAAAAGAGCCACACTGCCGGGCTGCAACTGCTGCGTAACTTCATCAACTGGACTCCCGCATGCTGATCATTCCTGCTATCGATTTAAAAGACGGCGAGTGCGTCCGCTTGCGCCAGGGCCTGATGGAGGACAGCACGGTGTTCTCGGATGCCCCCGTAGCGGTGGCCCGGCGTTGGGTGGAGGCCGGCTGTCGGCGCCTCCACCTGGTGGACCTGAACGGCGCCTTTGCCGGAGAGCCGGTCAACGGCGAGGTGGTGACGGCCATTGCCGCCGCCTGGCCCAGGCTGCCGATCCAGATCGGCGGTGGCATTCGCAGCCTGGAGACCATCGAGCACTATGTGCGGGCCGGGGTCAGCTACGTGATCATCGGCACCAAAGCGGTGAAGGAACCGGCGTTTGTCGCCGAGGCCTGCCGCGCGTTTCCGGGCAAGATCATCGTCGGCCTGGACGCCAGGGATGGTCTGGTGGCAACGGATGGCTGGGCGGAGGTGTCCACGGTGCTGGCCACGGACCTCGCCAGGCAGTTCGAGGCCGATGGCGTGTCCGCCATTGTCTACACCGACATTGCCCGCGACGGCATGATGCAGGGTGTGAACGTGGAAGCCACACTGGGCATGGCCCGGGCCTCCAGCATTCCGGTCATCGCCTCCGGCGGCATCACCAACCTGGAGGATATTCGGGCCCTGCAGGCTGTGGCACATGAAGGCATCTGCGGTGCCATCACCGGCCGGGCCATCTACGAGGGCACACTGGACGTGGCCGAAGCGCAACGCCTGTGTGACGCGGCGGCCTGAGCGATGGGCCTGGCCAAACGCATCATCCCCTGCCTCGACGTCGACAATGGGCGCGTGGTCAAGGGGGTCAATTTCGTCGGTATCCGCGACGCGGGTGATCCGGTGGAAATTGCCCGCCGCTACAATGAGCAGGGCGCAGACGAAATCACCTTCCTGGATATTACCGCCAGTCACGAAGGCCGTGAAACCACGGTCCACACCGTCGAGCAGATTGCCGAGCAGGTGTTTATTCCGCTCACCGTGGGGGGCGGCATTCGCTCGGTCGACGACATCCGCACCATGCTCAACGCCGGTGCCGACAAGGTCAGCATCAATACGGCGGCAATACACAACCCTGAACTCGTGCGCCAGGCCTCGCAGCGCTTCGGTGCCCAGTGCATCGTGGTGGCGATCGACGCCAAGCGCGTAGCCGATGTGGACGGCCAGCCGCGCTGGGAGATATTCACCCACGGCGGGCGCAAACCTACCGGCATTGATGCGGTCGCCTGGGCGGTGAAGATGGCGGAGCTGGGGGCTGGGGAAATTCTGCTCACCAGCATGGATCGGGACGGCACCAAAAACGGTTTTGAGCTGGGTGTCACCCGCGCCATTACCGATGCGGTGGACATTCCGGTGATAGCGTCCGGCGGTGTGGGCAACCTGCAGCACCTGGTGGACGGCATTCTGCTGGGCGGTGCCGATGCCGTGCTGGCCGCCAGCATTTTTCACTTTGCGGAATACACCGTGCCCGAAGCCAAGGCCTACATGGCGGAGCGGGGCATCGAGGTGCGTCTCTAGCGGCGCTGGATTACAGCGAGAACAGCCATAAGGCGCACAGGGCGCTGAGTGCCGTCGCCCCACCGTAAAAAAAACCACCCAGCAGCCACCTCGGCCCCGTGATGTGCAGGTCGTGCAGGCCGTGATACAGGCGATGTGCGGTGTGGTACAGCGGCAGCGCAATCACGGCCAGCGCCGCCAGCCTCGCCAGCGGGTGTTGCAGCCCGCTGCTCAATGTGGCATGGAGCGCTTGTGGGTCCTGTACCAGCCAGGCCAGCAGCAGCGTGCTCACAATCAGCCCCGGGCCGATAAACGCCAGCAGCATGCCGCCGGCGCCGAACAGGGACCAGCTGATGGGCTCGTGGGAGCGGCGCATGGTTACGCGCCCCCTGCCGGCCACAGCAGCCAGAGTGTGGCGACGACCAGCCCCAGGTTGCCGGCCAGCGCGCCCAGCTGGTGGGCACGCAACACATGTCGCGGATCAATGCGCAGGCGGTCGCTGTCGATGACCAGAATCTTTGGCACCAGTGCGACCCAGGTCACCGCGTGCAACAGGGCCGCGGCCAGCGCGATACCCTGCAGTAGCAGCGCGGCCGGCGTTTGCATCCAGCTGAGCCAGGCGGCGAAAGCGACCTCGCCACGGCTGAACTGGAATATCCCGGCGAGCAGCAGCAGGGTGTACAGCAGCAGGGGCAGCGCGGTGGCTTCGCGCAGCATGTAGCGGCGGTAGGCCGGGTTGTGCAGCCACCAGTCGCGGGGCTGTTGTGGCTGCCAGGGTTTACGCATCGCTTTTGCCTCGCAACAGGCGGAACAGGTTGACCCCGTAGTTGATGTCCGATGCCACCTTGCCGCGGTTGATCGCTGAGGCCGGGTCCACATCCTTGGGGCAGACCTCCGAGCAGTAGCCGACGAAGGTGCAACTCCACACACCCTCTTCTGCATTCAGCCAGGGCATGCGCTCGCTGCTGCCTTCATCGCGGGAATCCAGATTGTAGCGTTGGGCGAGGGTGAGCGCGGCGGGGCCCAGAAACGCCGGGTTGCGCCCGAACTGCGGGCATGCGGCATAGCACAGCGCACAATTGATGCACTGGCTGAAGGCGTGGTAGCGCGCCATCTGCTCGGGGGTCTGCGTATGTGCTGTGTCGACCGGCGCGGTGCTGTGGCGTATCAACCAGGGTTTCACCGCCTCGATGTGCTCGACCACGCCACTGATGTCCGCCACAAGATCGCGCTCCACTGGCAGGTTGTCGAGTGCCCTGACCTGCACCACGCCTGCCTCGCGGTAATCGCGCAGGAACGTCTTGCAGGAGAGCTTCGGTTCGCCGTTTACCATCACGCCGCAGCTACCGCAGATGGCCATGCGGCAGGACCAGCGGTGGCTCAGGGACGGGTCCAGCTCGTCCTTGATGTAGTTGAGGGCGTCGAGCAACGACATGTCTTCGCTACAGGGCACGGTATAGCGCTGTTCCCAGGGCTGCACGTCCTGCTCCGGACGGTAGCGTGTGACCACCAGCTCGATAGTGCCCATCACCGGTTCGCCTCCTGGATCGTTTTGCCCCCATAGTGCCGCTCGCCCGGCGCCGAGCGGGTGATGACCACGTCCTGCCAGCTTACCTCGGCCGCTCCTCCCGGCTGTTGCCTGGCCAGGCTGTGCTTGAGGAAAAGTGCATCGTTGCGCGCCGGGAAATCCTCCGGGCGCTGGTGGCTGCCGCGGGACTCCTGCCGCGCCAGCGCGGCGTGGCTCATCGCTTCGGCGACGTCGAGCAGAAAGCCCAGCTCGATCGCCTGCAGCCATTCCGTGTTGAAGGCGCGGCTGCCATCCTTGAGCCCCAGCTGCTGGTAGCGCGCCTTGAGCTCGGCAATCTTCTCGACGGTCGCGGACATCTGTGCCGGCACGCGGAAAATGCCGATGCCCGCCTCCATGGCGCAGGCCATTTCATCGCGCAGGGCGGCGAGGCGTTCCGGGCCGTTTGCCGTACGCAACGCTTCCCGCCCGGCGGCTTGTGCCTCAGCCTGTGGCCGTAGACGTTGCGGCTCCACCGCCAACCCCTGTGCTGCGCGCTCTGCCGCCTGCTCCCCGGCCAGGCGGCCAAAAACGCCCAGTTCTGCCAGCGAGTTGGAGCCCAGCCGGTTGGCGCCGTGCAGTCCCACGCTGGCGCACTCGCCCACTGCATAGAGCCCCGGCAGACAGGTGGCGGTGTGCCGATCGGTCTGAATGCCGCCCATGGTGTAGTGGGCTGTAGGGCGCACGGGAATGGGTTCGTGCACGGCGTCCACGTTGACGTAGGTGCGCGCGAGGTCGCGGATGAAGGGCAGGCGCTCCTGGATGTGCTGTTCACCGAGGTGCCGCAAGTCGAGGTACACCGCCGCGCCTCGCTCTGTGGCCACGGTCCGCCCCGCCTGCTCTTCGTGCCAGAATGCCTGGCTGAGGCGATCCCGCGGGCCCAGTTCCATCTGCTTGTTCTGCGGCTTGCCCAGCGGCGTTTCCGGGCCGAGGCCATAGTCCTGCAGGTAGCGGTAGCCATCGCAGTTGGTGAGCACGCCACCTTCGCCGCGTGCCGCCTCGGTAATCAGGATCCCGGAGCCGGGCAGTCCGGTGGGGTGGTATTGGACGAACTCCATGTCACGCAGCGGCACGCCCTGACGGTAGGCCAGCGCCATACCGTCGCCGGTGACGATACCGCCGTTGGTATTGTAGCGATACACGCGGGCGGCACCGCCGGTGGCGAGGATAACAGCGGATGCGGCAATCAGGGTCTGCTCTCCGCTGCGCATGTCGATGGCGAGCAGGCCAGCGCAGTGGCCATCCTCCACCAGCAGGTCGGTACAGAAATACTCGTCACAGCGACGAATTGCGGGGTACTTGAGCGAGGTCTGGAACAGCGTGTGCAGGATATGGAAGCCGGTTTTGTCGGCGGCGAACCAGGTGCGCTCTATCTGCATGCCGCCGAAGGCGCGCACGTTGATACTGCCGTCTGGCTTGCGGCTCCAGGGGCAGCCCCAGTGCTCCAGCCGCAGGTTTTCTTCCGTGGCGTGGCGCACAAAATAGTCCACCACGTCCTGGTCGCAGAGCCAGTCACCCCCGGCCACGGTGTCGTCGAAGTGGGCGTCGACGCTGTCGTGCGCCTGGATGACGCCGGCACAGCCGCCCTCTGCCGCGACCGTGTGGCTGCGCATCGGGTACACCTTGGACAGCAGCAGGATGTCGAGGCCGGGGTTGCTCTCGGCCGCGGCGATGGCCGCGCGCAGGCCGGCTCCGCCGCCTCCCACGATCACGATGTCTGCCTGCTGCTGGTTCATCGCATTCCGGCTCCCATACCCGCAGCGCGCTCCTGCGCCTGCGTGCCCCTGCATTCTCCCCGCTCGCCCTGCGCGATGCAATGCACTGCGGCCACCGCGCAGCAGGTTACTCTGTGGGCGGCAGCAGCGGCCAGCCGAGCAACAGTACCCCCAGGGTGACGGCACCGATAAACAGGTTCATTGGCACACCCACTCGGAGAAAATCTGTAAACCGGTAGCCGCCCGGACCGTAGACCATCAGGTTGGTCTGGTAGCCCAGCGGCGTGGCAAAACTGGCCGAGGCAGCCATCATGATGGCCAGTACGAAGGGCACCGGGTCCAGGCCGCTGTTGGCGGCTACGCTGAGCGCAATGGGTAACATGAGAATGGCCGCCGCGTTGTTGGTGATGACTTCTGTCAGCAACGACACAGTGAAGTAGGTGAGCACCAGTAGCAGCCAGGGTCTGTCAGCCCCCAGGCTGATCAGGCCCTGCGCCAGGAACAGCGCGGCGCCGGACTGCTCCAGTGCTGCGCCCAGCGCGAACGATGCGCCGATGGTGAGCAACACCGTGAGATCCAGACTGCGCTCTGCCTGTTCCAGCGAGCAGCAGCCCGCCAGCAGCATGAGCAGCGCGCCGATCAAAGCGGCATTCAGCATGCTCAACAGGCCCGTGCCAGCCGCCAGTACAACGCCCAGGAGAATGCACCACGCCAGATACAGGCGATCATGCCGCGGTGGTTCGGTGGCGAGGTCGTTGACCAGCAGAAAGTCGCGGCTGTGGCGCTGGCGGGTGACAAAGTCTGGCCCCGCTTCCAGCAGCAGTGTGTCGCCAGCTGCCAACTCCGTGCTGCCGAGGTTGCCGCGGACCCGTTCCCCGTTGCGGGCTACAGCCAGCACAGCCGCGCCGTATCGATCACGAAACTGTGCGTCACGTATGGCCTGGCCCACTGCGGCACAGTGCGGTGACACGACCACCTCCACCAGGCGCCGCTCGGCCCGCTCCCGGGGTGCTGCGGCCTCTGCCGTGATCGGCGTAGACGGCACCACCCCGTTGATGCGTAGCAGGTCGGCAATGGCGTCGGTATCGCCTGCGAATACCAGTCGGTCGCCGCCGCACAATGTTTCATCCGGGCCGACGGGTGAAATCACCTGCTCTTCACGTTCAATCTCCACCAGGTAGACACGTACCAGATGCCGCAGACCGGCCTGTTCCACGGTTTTACCGATCAGCGGACCGCCCGGGTCGACCGCGACCTCCAGCGTGAACTCGCGCAGGTTGTCGAAGGGCGCGTCGCCCCGTCGCTCCGGCAGCCAGCGGGCAAAGAACAGCCACATGAAGGCGGCGCCCGCGAGTGTCACCGGCAGCCCCACCGCTGTGATAGCGAACAGGGAAAACCCGTCGGCGCCGGTCAGGCTGCGATACTGACCGTTCACCACGAGGTTGGTGCTGGTGCCCACCAGTGTCAGCGTGCCACCGAGAATCGCGGCGTAGCTCAGCGGAATCATCAGCTTGGAAGGTGCGACATTGATGCGCCGCGCCCAGCTGTTCACGGCCGGAATCATGGTGGCAACGATGGGCGTGTTGTTGAGAAAGGCGCTGAGCAGCGCCACCGGCGTAAACAGGCGCAGCATGGCGCCGCGCGCGGTGGTGGGCCGGCCCAGCAGGCGCTGCACAATCAGCTCTGCACCGCCTGATGCCTGAATGCCACCCGCTACAACGAACATCGCGGCCACGGTGGCCAGCCCTTCATTGGCAAACCCCGCCAGTGCCTGCCCCGCACTCAGCACGCCCGTTGTCACCAGCACGGTGAGTGCGCCCAGCATGACAACGTGAGGGCGCAGTCGCGTGGCAATCAGCAGGGCGAGCACCGCCCCTACCAGGCCCAGTGAAAGCCAGCCCTGCCATACCATGATGTTGTCTCCGAAGAAGTTTGCAGATAGTAGTCGCCTCTGCGCGGGCGGGAAAGAAACGCTTGGCGATTGTGTTAGCAGAATTTGTTATAAAGCTGTTTGTAAGTAAGCGGTCTTTGCACGATGACCGCAGGTCACGTGACCTGTCTACCAGAAGCCGGGAGGTGAACGTGCAGCAACAACCCCAGGAACAACTCGAGGCGTTAAATAGGCAACTGCGCAAAGTGCAGATCATTGAGGCTCCCGGCACCCTTCTCTTCGGGCTGGGGCTGTATGGGAAGTTCGCGGCGAAAGGAGCAGCTTTTCACCCCCTGCTCAATGAACCGGGTGTCGTCAACCTGCTCCTTGGGGCGGGCGGGGCCGTCATGGTCTGGGGTGCTTACAGGCTCGTCAGTATTCTCAGTGAGATGCAGCGGCTGAAAAAACGGCACGGCCTGTGATAGCGTCATTGGCTGCGCACAGGAAGGCAGCGGCCGGCTGGGCGCGATGATGCGGCTACAGGCTTTTGGCAGGAGAACGTGATGACAGCTTTGAGAGTGTTGCTGGTTGCAGTGTTTATCGTTTTGATGGCGTATACGGGAATCGTGATAGGCGAGCATGGCTTCGGCCTGCTCAGCGTCTTCTTCGGTGATATGGCCCGCATGGGCTGGGCCGGGCAGTTCAATCTGGATTTCATGTTCATGCTTACGCTGGTGGCGCTGTGGGTGTCCTGGCGCCACGGTTTCTCCGTCGCGGGGTTGTGCCTGGGTGTTGCCGCGTTTTTTGGAGGCGCCCTGTTCCTCAGCCTATATTTGCTCATCCAGAGTTTCAGGGTAAACGGGCAGCTCAGCGCACTGCTCGTGGGCCCCGACAGAATTCGACCGTAGTCCGAACCGAAGGGCGTCGGTAGCACCGATCCAGCATGAAGCGCTCAACCACCCGGCTTGACCGGTTCATATCCCAGAACAGCGGTTTTTCCATGGGGGAGGTGCGCCTGCTGATTGCGCAGCGCAAAATCCTGCTGGACGGCATCCCTGCGCACTGCATCCGACAGCCGGTTACCCGGTTCACCCGGGTTGTGCTGGACGGAATCGTCCTGAGAGACGCGCAGCCGGTATACCTTGCGCTGCACAAGCCTGCTGGTGTGGTCAGCGCTACGAAGGACGGCAAGCACCCAACGGTGCTGGATCTCGTCCGCCACCCCCGGAAAAATGAGCTGCACCTCGCAGGGCGTCTGGACTTCAACACCACAGGGCTGGTGCTGTTGACGAACGACGGGGCGTGGTCGCGCAGGCTGAGTGCACCGGAAACGAAGCTGCCGAAAGTCTACGAAGTCAGTGTTGCCCGGCCCCTGAGCGAGGAGTATGTGGCGGCGTTTCGTGCCGGTATTTACTTCGCGTATGAGGGAATGACTACACTGCCCGCACAACTTGAAATACGCTCTGCCCGGACCTGCAGGCTGTCGCTGGTTGAGGGCAAGTACCATCAGGTGAAACGCATGTTCGGCCATTTCGGTAACAAGGTCCTGTCGTTACACCGTGTGTCGATAGGGCCTGTGAGGCTGGGCGAGTTGCAAGCCGGTACCACGAGGCCGCTCACCCGAAGTGAGCTTGCGCAGGTGGCGCAGCGGTGACGTACACTGATGCAACCGGCGTTGAGTCGCGAACAGGTTGCGGAGAATATAATGCTTACCCGTTTCTGTGAGGACAGTTGCCCCTTTTGCGGCGGTACTAATGCCTGCGGCGTGAACAGCACGCAACCCTGCTGGTGTGCTGCGGCCAGTATCCCGAGTGCTCTGGTGGACCTGGTGCCGGACGTGGCAAAGGGGCGAGTCTGTATCTGTCAGTCCTGCGTGTTGCTTTACAATCAGGACCCGCTTGCATTTGAGGCCCGTTACGCGCCGAAGTGACATCCGGACCTCGCGCGGCGGCGCAGCTCCAGGGTTGGTATTTGCTTCCCCGGCCTTGCCCGCTAGGGGGATAGAACGCTGAACAGGATCAGGCCTGAGCCAGCTGCCAACAGCAATACGCTGTAGATCGAAGCGGTGAGGCAGAATTTCAGCAGCGTCTTGCCCCAGCGTTGTTGGTAGAAGCGCTTCTGGCTCAGCAGCAGATAGGCTGGAATCCAGCACATGATCAGTGTGCCCAGCCAGGACAGGGCGGCCACCAGCCAGTGGGTGGCCAGCATCCTCTCCAGTGCGGTCACCCCCAGGTAAAACGCGAGCATCTGCAGAATGAAACTGTGGTTGTGCAGCGCCAGAATCAGGTGTTCCGTGTAGTAGCGGCGCGAGCGCAGGTAGAGCAGTTTCAGTATCAGTGCAAAGGTGGGCAGCAGAACAAACATCACCTGGGGGGCGAGGCGGAAAAACCGGGTGATCGCTGGCTGCGGATTGTCCAACAGGTATTGCAGCTTTTCATTCACTTCCAGCGCCGGTGCATCGGGCGCCCTCTCGATGGTTACGACATCGGATGGGGTGAGCTGCGAAAACAGCAGGAAGGCAATGATGGATGTGAACAGGTAAAGACGAAGCGGCGGTACGTAGGGCACCCGGTGGCCGGACACGTAGCGCTGGCTGAGGAAGCCAGGTCGAAACCACAGGGGAAACAGTGTTCGCCAGACCCGGGTATCCCAGTTGCTGAATTCACCAAAGAACTCCGTGATGACGCCGCTGACATTGCGGATATAGCTCTTCTTTTCCTGGCCACATTCATGGCAAAAAGCACCGTGCAGGGCACTGTGGCAGTTGTCACAATATTGTTGTGGCGGTGTATCCATGCCGACTCGCATTTGCGTTTAGTCGTGGCCGCTGAGTTTACCCTAAGCAGTCATCGGGGCAACCGACCTTATTTAGCGAAGGGTGTGGCGGTGGTGAGAGGGATTCAAGCGGAAGACTATCTTGCGGTGCTTTCCGTATAATGAGGGCTCGGTTGTGTTCTTCCGATACGGGGTTCTTGCGCGATTACAAAACTCAATATAACAGTAGTGCCAGGAGCATCCCGCTCGGAAATGTCAGGATGGCTCGGCGATATGCTTAAAATAAGAGTGTCGGCACCCCCGGAGAACGGGAAGGCGAACGCGGCTGTCGAGGCGCTATTGGCAGAAAAATTGGGCGTCCCTCGAAGCGCTGTCACTATAATTGCAGGCAAGGTTGCGCAAAGGAAGGTCGTCGAGATTCAAGGTCTGTCACTCAGTGAAGTGATGGGGAAGCTGAAGCTGGGTGATAAACGTGCATGACCGCCGCCGGCAGATGCATTCCGCAGGACCGGCTACTTGAGCTGTCTCGCGAGTACCGTCAAACCACACATAACGATTGACAGCCGGGCGAGAGGGAAATCTGCAATGAAGGTGTCGCCAGTTCAGCAATTCATCAGATGGTTCGGCGGCTCGGAGTTCGGCCGTGTCTTTGATGTGTTCTGCGTCCGATGGTTCGCTTTCTCACCAATCATCTGGATCTTCACAAAAGATGACAAATCCGGCTATAACAATCCCTGCATCCTCACCTCGCTAGGCCGCAAATCGGGTTTGCCGCGCTCCACGGTGTTGCCGGCCTTTCCCACTGGCGATGGCAAGCTGCTGGTCGTGGGTTCGCGCGGTGGCACCAGCAGGGACCCCCACTGGGCGCATAATCTTCGCGCCACCCCTGATGCGGCAATGCGCTACAAACGCAAGAATTACAATGTGAAAACACGACTGTTGGAAGGCGCAGAGCGTGACGAGAAGTTTGCCCTGTGCTGCCGGCATGCACCTGTCTACAAGCAGTACCAGGAGTGGGCAAACCAGTATCCACGCATTTTGCCCGTTTTTGAGATAGAGGGTGCGGCGGGGGAAACGTTTAGTTAGTCCCCCACCACCTCGCGGATTCAATCAATAGGGTAAAGGCTGCTGCTTGCGCGCTTTGCTGCGCTACGTGTTAATCATGGCACAGCGGTCGCAATGAGCAAACGCAAGGAAACAGGGCGGTTGACGGCGCTACAGCCCCAACACTTCCGAAACCGTCGCCAATCGTATGCCCTGCGCCTCCAGCTCGGGCAGTACCGCTTGCAAAAAGGCGATGGTTTCCGGGTACGGGTGCCCAATCGCCACCGCAAGGCCTCGCTGCCGGGCCTGATTCACGGCGGCGAGGAAGCGCTCGGCAATGGCCTCGGGGTCGGCCACGTTGTCCAGAAACACTTGTCGCGACAGGTGCGGCAGGCCGGCTTCAGCGGCGGCGGCTGCGGCGACGGTGGCTTTGTGGGTGCGCGAGTCGACGAAGTACAGGTCGCGCGCGGTCAACTCGGCCATCAGCCAGCGCATGGGTTCGGGACTCTGGGTGAGCCCGCTGCCCATGTGGTTGTTCACGCCCCGCACATGCGGCACGCTGGCCAGCGCGGCGTCCAGCGTGTCGCGGAACTCGGTTTGCGATAACTCATTGGTGAGCGCGCCAGGCCCGAGGGGGCGGTGATCCAGTGTGCTCATGGGGGCATGCAGCATCACGTCCTTGCCGGCGCGGTGGGCCTCTTCGGCGAGGCGCGCACCGTGAGGTGTGTGGGGCAGCACCGCCACGCTGATGCGTCCGGGCAGGGCGACGGTCTGCCGTCCTTCCTTGAGGCGGTTGCCGAGGTCGTCAATGATAATGACCAGCGTGGCCGGGTCGCCCGGTGGCAGTACGAAGGGCGGGGGCTGGCTGGGCAGCGGCGCGCGGTAGGCGGTGCCGACGAGGCCGCCGGAGGCGGGCAAGGCCTGGGGCGTTTCCAGCGGGTGCATGCCCCAGGCGGCGACAGGGAGCAGCAGCGCCAGCAGCAGGCCCCGCCACATGCGTCAGCCGTCGCCCGCCATACCGGCGTTGGCAGGGGCGCTGCGCAGGCCGAGTATGTTCACGCCCTTCAGCAGCGTGAGCGCTTCGTAGAGCTGGTTGTCGGTGCCCAGCAGGCCCTCCGACTGGCGCTGGCTGCGGCGGGTTTCGCCGTTCACGTTGTCCAGCCGGCGCGTCAGGTCGGCTTCGGTAATCTGGTTGGATGTGTCGTAGGCAGTGACCTGGGCGCGCTCTACAATAATGTCGGGCTCGATACCTGACGCCTGGATGGAGCGGCCATTGGGTGTGAAGTACAGCGCGGTGGTGAGCTTGACGGCGCGGGATTCAGAGATGGGCATGACAGTTTGCACGGAACCCTTGCCGAAGCTGTCAGTGCCCATGATGACCGCGCGCTTCTGGTCCTGCAGGGCCCCGGCCACGATTTCCGAGGCGCTGGCGGAACCGCCATTGATCAGTACCACCAGTGGCGCGCCGCCGCTGGCGTCCCCGGCTTCAGCCGAGTAGCGCATTTCCGAGTTGGCCAGTCGGCCCTCGGTGTACACCACCAGTCCACCATCCATGAACAACCCGGCTACTTCAACGCTGGCACCGAGCACACCGCCGGGGTTGTTGCGCAGGTCCAGCACCAGGCCTTTCAGCGGGCCCTTGGCCATCAGCCGCTGCAGCGCAGCGCCCACATCGTCACCGGTGCCGGTCTGGAACTGCGCTACGCGGATGTAGCCGTAGCCCGGCTCCAGAAAGCGCTCGCGCACGCTGGCCACCTTGATGGTGTCGCGTTTCAGGGTGATATCGAAAGGCTGGCTGGTGCCGGGCCGGCCTATCTGCAGTTCGATTGGGCTACCCTTCGGGCCACGCATGAGTTCAATGGCCTCGTTCAGGGAAAGCCCTTTCACCTGCTTGCCATCCAGCTTGAGGATCAGGTCACCGCTCATCAGGCCTGCTTCTGCGGCGGGCGAGCCGTCAATGGGCGCGACGATCTTGACGTAGCCGTCTTCCATGCCCACCTCAATGCCGAGCCCGCTGAACTCGCCGCTGGTATTGGTTTGTAGGTCTTCGAAGGCTTCTTCCGTGAGATAGGCAGAATGTGGATCCAGGTTCATCAGCATGCCCTGGATGGCGTACTCCAGCAGTGTGCTGTCGTCGATTTCCTCCACGTAGCCGATGCGGATCTGGTTGAACACGTCGGCGAAGGTGCGCAGCGCGTCCAGCGGCAGCTGGGCATCCTGTTGAGTGTGCTGCGCCAGCGCTGCGGGCGCCCCCAGGAAACAGGCCAGCAGCGCACTGCGCAGGACTGCCAGGGGAGAGAACTGTGACTGCATGAGTTACCGCCGTCGGCGTTGCGCCGTTGCCAGATGAAAGGCCCCAGTGTAACCGATTCCGGCTGAAACCGCGCAAGCGCGGGGCTTCAGCGGCACCAGGCGACCGGGTCCAGAGGCTTGCCATCCTTGCGTATTTCAAAATACAGAGCCGAGCGCTCAAGGCCGCCGCTGCTGCCGACGGTGCTCACCGGCGTGCCCGGTGCCACCCATTCGCCGACCTCTTTCAACAGGCTCTGGTTGTGAGCGTACAGGCTCATGTAGCCGTCGCCGTGATCGAGTATGAGCAGCAGGCCGGAACCGCGCAGCCAGTCGGCGAACACCACACGGCCGTGGTGGATGGCACGCACCGGCGTGCCTTCCTCGGCGATGAGGTTGATGCCCTGCCAGCGCATGCCGCCGACGCCGCGGCTGGCGCCGAAGCCGTTGCTGCGGCGGGCCTCGATGGGCCAGCTCATGCTGCCCTTGCGGCTGGCGAAGGGTTTGTAGTCGGTCGGCAGCTCGATTTCTACGATGGCCTGTTTGATCGACTCCAACAGTTGCTCCAGCTCTTCCCTGTCGCGCTCCAGTTGCTGTAGCTCGTCGTCCTTGCTGCGGATATTGGCAGCCAGCGCGCCAATGGCCTGCTCACGCTGCGCGCGCGAGGCCAGCAGTGCTTCCTGCTGGCTCTGCAGCTGCGCCTGCTGCGCTTCCAGTTCGAGGGCTGCGGTCTGGCTGCGGGCTGCGACGGCGGAAAGCTCCGCCAGTGTCGCGCGATAGGCAACCACCAGCTCGTTGCGCGCCTCGAAGAAGTAGCGGTAGTAGGCCATGGCGCGCGCCACCGTGTGTGGACTTTCCTGATTGAGCAGCACTTTCACTGTGCCCTGCTGACCCATTTGCCAGGCCGCGCGCAACTCGGTGCCTATGCGTACCTGTTGGCTGTCGCGGGCGGCCTCCAGCTCGCTGCTGCGCCGGGCGAGTGACGCAAGCTCGGCCTCGGTGCTGCGGATGGCGTCGCGGTTGTTGCCGATTGCTGTCTGCAGCTCGCCGAGACGTCTTTCCGCTTCACGGAGCTGCTTCTGTTCGCTGCTCAGCTGGCTGCGCGCCTGGTCCAGCTGCCCGGTCACGGCCTTGATCCGGGCCTGCAATTCGGCGAGACTGGCGCGCGCCTGCGCTTCGTCATCCTGTGGCGAGGCGGGCATGGCCAGTGGCAGGCAGAGCAGGGCGATGCCCAGCAACAGGCCTGCACGATGCTGGCGCAGGCGAGGCATGGCTAATCCTGGCAGCGCGCCAGGCTGTGCCCGGTCATTTCCGCGGGTTGCGGTAGCCCCATCAGGCACAGCAGGCTGGGTGCGATATCGGCGAGAATACCGCCGGCGGGATCCAGTTCACAGTCCCGCTGCCCGATATACACCAGCGGTACCTGCTCAGTGGTGTGCTGCGTATGCAGCTGGCCGGATTCGTAGTCGACCATCTGCTCGCAGTTGCCGTGGTCCGCGGTGATCAGAGCCTGGCCGCCCACCTCCAGCAAGGCCGCTTCCACCCTGCCCAGACAGGCGTCCAGGGCTTCCACGGCGCGTACCGCGGCGGCAAAAATACCGGTGTGGCCGACCATGTCGCCGTTGGCGTAGTTGCAGACAATCAGGTCGTAGCGGCCACTGTGGATGGCCTCAACCAGTTTGTCGGTGACTTCCGGGGCACTCATTTCGGGTTGCAGGTCATAGGTGGCGACGTCTGGTGAGGGCACCATGATGCGCTCCTCGCCCGGGAATGTGTCCTCCCGTCCGCCACTGAAGAAAAACGTGACGTGAGCATATTTCTCGGTTTCAGCGATGCGCAGCTGGGTTTTGCCCTGATCCGCCAGGTATTCGCCCAGCACGTTGTTCAGGTGCTCCGGCGGGAAGGCGCAGGGTGCGTTGATATCTGCCGCGTACTCAGTGGTGGTGACGAAACCAGCGAGTTTCGGCACCGCGCCACGTTCGAAACTGTTGAACGCCGGGTCGGTGAAGGCGCGGGTGAGCTGGCGCGCGCGGTCAGAGCGGAAGTTCATGAACAACACGCAGTCGCCATCGCATATGGCGCCACTGGGGTCACCCTCGGCGCCGACTGCGGTTGGCAGCACGAACTCGTCATTTTCATCACGGGCATAGGCGGCCGCGAGGGCGGCCCGCGCGGTGTCGGCGTGGTGCGCTGCGGTGCCGGTTGTCAGCAGCTGCCAGGCTTGCTCAATGCGCTCCCAGCGGTTGTCGCGGTCCATGGCGTAGTAGCGCCCCACGATGCTCGCAACGCGGCCACAGCCGAGCTCGGCAAACAGTGCCTCGGCTTTGGCCAGAGACGCGTCGGCGCTGCGCGGGGGTGTGTCGCGTCCGTCCAGGAATGCGTGCAGATACACCTGGCTCGCCCCGCGCGCCGCGGCCAGGCGCACGGCGGCAAGTATCTGGTCCTCGTGGCTGTGCACACCGCCGGGGGACAGCAGGCCGAGTACATGCACCGCGCCGCCGCCGGTGACTGCGGCGTCGATCGCCTGCGTATAGGCAGGGTTGTTGTTGAAGCTGCCATCGGCGATGGCCTGGTCGATGCGTGTGATGTTCTGGTAGATAACCCGGCCGGAGCCGAGGCTCATGTGGCCAACCTCTGAGTTGCCCATTTGCCCTGCGGGCAGCCCGACATCCAGCCCCGAACCAGACACCAGCGTATGCGGCGCCTCGCACCAGAGCCGGTCCCACACCGGGGTGTTGGCCTGCACAATCGCGTTGTCGCGGGCCTCTTCGCGGTGGCCCCAGCCGTCCAGGATGATCAGTACGGTGGGCTGCTTGCGGGGGTTGCTCATGCTCGATCCAATGCTCCGGTGGTGGCGAAAAGCCGGGGGGCTGCCATTCTACCCTGTCGCTGGGGGAATCGCATCGCCCGCCGGGCAGGCTGGTTGCCGCAGGGCTTAGCCTGTATACTTGCGGCCTTTTCTGCAGCCCTCCCGCCGGCGCTTTGCCAATGTGTGCCCGGGGTGGCCTCCGAACAGTTTCTCACAGGTGAGCGCACAACACGGTTATGGCCCTGTTTATCGAATTTTTCATACAGCAGTGGGTGCTGTTTGCCGCATTGCTGGCGGTTGTCGTCATGCTGGTGATGCACGAGGCACGCAAGTCCGGTCCGGCCCTGACGCCACAGCAGGCCATTACCCTGGTGAACGCGGAAGAGGGCGTTTTCGTTGACCTGCGCGATGCCGCGGAGTTCAAAAGCGGGCACATCGTCGATGCGCTGAACATTCCCGCGGCCAAACTGCCTGCCCGCATGGACGAACTGGCCAGGTATCGCCAGCGCCCGGTCATCCTGGTCTGCAAGATGGGACAGACAGCTGGCCCTGCGGGTAAACAGCTCAAGGCCGCCGGCTATGAAAAGGTCTACAAGATGGGTGGCGGTATGCTGGAGTGGAGTAACCTGCAGCTGCCCACGGTCAAGTAGGTCGCGCTCGTGACGGCTCCGGTAACCCTGTACACCACGCGCTTCTGCCCCTATTGCGTGCGAGCGCGCAGGCTGCTGGCCGACAAGGGCGTAGAGTTTCTGGACATTCCGGTCGATGGTGACCGCGCAAAGCGCGCCGAGATGGAGCGCCTCAGCGGTCGCCATACGGTGCCGCAGATATGGGTCGGCGACGTGCATGTCGGCGGCTGCGACGAGCTGGTGGCGCTGGAGCGCCAGGGCCGTCTCGATTCCCTATTGGCCCAGGCGCAACAGGCGCCCGGCCGCTAACACAACCTGATGGAGGACGGCTCAATGGCCGATGAACAAGCAACAGCAGCAGGCGCCGCACAAGAACCGGCGCAACAGCAGTTTGTTTTGCAGCGCATCTACAACAAGGATCTGTCGTTCGAGTCGCCTGCCAGCCCGGGCGTGTTTCGCAAGCAGTGGCAGCCCAAGGTGAATGTCGACCTCAACACCAAGAGCGATGCCATTGACGAGAACGGCAATTACGAAGTGGTGCTGACCATTACGGTGACTGCCAAGATGGAAGACGAAACAGCCTTCCTGGTTGAAATCCAGCAGGCGGGCATCTTCCTGATCAAGGGCTTCGACGGCGAGAATCTGCGCCGCGTACTGGCCACGGCGGCGCCGAACATCCTCTTCCCCTACGCCCGTGAGAATATCGACTCCCTGTGTGTGAAGGGCGGCTTTCCCCCGGTCATGCTTGCGCCGGTGAACTTCGATGGCCTGTATATGCAGGCGCTGGCGCGCTCACAGGAGCAGGGCCAGGCACCGGCCGCTGCCGCTGGCACCGAGCACTAGTCTGCTACCCGGCCGCGCCTGTCCGGCGCCGGTCGGCTGCGCACGCCCCGCCGTTCACGCCAGCCCGGGAAAGCCGAGCTGGCGCAAGCCTTCGTAACACAGAATGGCAGCCGCATTGCTCAGGTTGAGGCTGCGGCTGTCGGCCTGCATGGGAATTCTCAAGACCTGCTCCGCCGGCAATGCATCCAGCAGCGCCTGGGGCAGACCGCGCGTTTCCGGGCCCAATAGAATCGCGTCGCCACGGCGGAAGTCTGCCCTGTGGTGTGGCGTGGTGCCCCGGGTGCTGACAGCCAGCAGGCGCGAGTGTGGCAGGCTGCTGCGCAGTGCTTCCAGTGAGGCATGCACCTGCACGTTGGCGAACTCCCGGTAGTCCAGGCCGGCGCGGCGCAGGCGGCGGTCGTCCAGCTCGAACCCCAGTGGTTCAATCAGGTGCAGTTGGCAGCCGGTGTTGGCGCACAGGCGGATGATATTGCCGGTGTTCGGGGGAATTTCCGGTTCGTACAGGACGATGTTCAGCATGCACGCAGTATGCCGTCCCTCAGTCGCTCATATCCAGATCTTTCATTTTGCGGGTGAGCGTATTGCGACCCCAGCCCAGGAGCTCCGCGGCATCGCGCTTGCGGCCCTGGGTTTGCGCCAGCGCCACTTCAATCATGGCCCGCTCGAACATGGGTACCGCCTGGCGCAGAATGTGGTGCTTGCCCTGCTGCAGCTCCTTGCGCGCCCACTGACCGAGTTGCTCGTTCCATTGCGAGGAGCCGCCGCCCGCTGCGGGCGCGGCCACCTTACCCAGTTCCGGGGGCAGGTCGCGCAGGTGGATTTCACGTCCGGAGGCCATGACGGTCAGCCAGCGGCAGGTGTTCTCCAGCTGCCGCACGTTGCCGGGCCAGGAGAGCGCGGTTAGAAAGCGCTCGGTCTCCGGCAGCAGCAGTTTTGGCTCGCCGCCCAGCTCCTCCGCAGCCTTGCGAAAGAAGAACTTCATCAGCCGCGGGATGTCCTCCCGCCGCTCCGCCAGCCTGGGTATGTGTATGCGGATCACGTTCAGGCGGTGGAACAGGTCTTCGCGAAAGTCGCCGCGCTGTACCCGCTCTTCCAGATCCTGGTGGGTGGCGGCGATGATGCGCACATCCACCTTGACTGACGTATGCCCGCCCACGCGGTAGAACTCACCGTCGGCGAGCACCCGCAGCAGGCGCGTTTGCGTTTCCGCCGGCATGTCGCCGATTTCGTCAAGAAACAGCGTGCCGCCGTTGGCCTGTTCAAACCGGCCTTCGCGCTTGCTGTTGGCGCCGGTGAAGGCGCCCTTTTCATGGCCAAACAACTCGGACTCCATCAGGTCCCGGGGAATCGCTGCCATGTTCAGGGCAATGAAGGGGCGCTGGGCCCGCGGGCTGTGGCGGTGCAGGGCACGGGCCACCAGCTCCTTGCCGGTACCGGATTCGCCGTTGATCAGCACGGTAATGTTGCTCTGTGCCAGCCGCCCGATGGCGCGGAAAACCTCCTGCATGGCGGGGGCTTCACCGATGATCTCGGTGTCCGGCAGGGCTTCGGGCAGGGTCATTTCCCCGCGCTTCTCCCGCGCCTGCGCCAGCGCGCGCTCGGTGATCGCCACCACTTCGTCAATGTCGAAGGGTTTGGGCAGGTATTCAAATGCGCCGCGCTGGTAGGAGGCGACGGCGCTCTCCAGGTCGGAATGGGCGGTGGTGATGATGACAGGCAGTTCCGGGTGCTGATCGTTGATGCGCGTCAGCAGGTCCAGGCCGTCGATACCGGGCATACGTATGTCGCTGATGATGACGTCCGGCTGCTCGGAAAGCATGCGCTCAATCAGCTGGTCGCCATCGGAAAAGCTCTCGTTGTCGATACCGGCCTGGCTGAGCGCGCGTTCCAGCACCCAGCGAATAGAGCTGTCATCATCCACGACCCAGACTTTAGCGTGTCTCTGCATGGCTCTGTTCCATTGGTAAGTAGAAGGTAAAACGGGTGTTGCCCGGCTCGCTGGCACATTCCAGCAGACCGCCGTGGCGGTTGATGATGGACTGCGCTATGGACAGCCCCAGCCCGGTACCGTCCGGGCGTCCGGTCACCATGGGCACAAAAATGGCTTGCTGCAGGTCGGCCGGAATGCCCGGCCCGTTGTCGATGATATCGACGCGGCATACCAGGCGGTGTCGCCGACCACTGATGGTGAACTGGCGCTGCGAGCGGGTGCGCAGAAGAATGTTGCACGCCTCCGGCGACGCCGCCGCCTGCAGGGCATTGCGCATGATGTTCAGGACCGCTTGGATGAGTTGTGCGCGGTCTACGGGCAACGGCGGGAGACTGGGATCGTAGTCGCGGTTGATGGTGACGGCGTTGTTCACCTCCGCGGAAATCAGGTTGCGCACATGCTCGATGATTTCGTGGATATTCACCGGCTCTATCGCCAGCCGCTGGTTGGGGCCGAGCAGGCGATCCACCAGGTCGCGCAGACGGTCCGCCTCGCGGATGATAATACGGGTGTACTCCGCAAGCTCCTCGTTGGGCAGTTCCTTGGCCAGTAGCTGGGCCGCCCCGCGCACTCCCCCGAGCGGGTTCTTGATCTCGTGCGCCAGGCCCCGTATCACCGCGCGGGTCGTTTCCTGCGCGTGCAGCATGCTTTCTTCCCGGCTGATCCGTTGCAGCCGGTCAATGGGAATCAGCTCTAGCAGCAGGCTGTCGCCCTGTTCACCCTGCAGCACGGTGACAATCAGGTCGATCTGCGCTTCCTGGCCGGTGTGTGTGACCAGTAGCATGCTCCGCCTTGCCAGGGTGGCGCGGTTGCTTCGTGCCTGCTTCAGGGTTTGCAGCAATTCACCCGGGTGCTGCACCAGTTGACTGACGTCGATGCCCATGGCCCGCGTGGCCGAGGCTTCCAGCAGCACCTCGGCCGCCGAGTTGATCGCCGTGACGCGCAGCTGTGCGTCCAAAGCGATCACGCCGGTGCTGATGTGGTCCAGAATGTCGGGTTTCTGCTGCATGCCTGCCCCATGATTGACCGCCTGAGCGCGGTACGCCTGTTGGCAAAGCAAGAATAACGCCAACTTGGCCTTTAGGAGAGGCGCCTCACTGGTTGACCAATAAAAAATAGGGTTATATTGGTAGCGAGCACTTACTTAAAAGGCGAAAATGGCAAGTCTCAGCGATTCAGGGCAGGTTGTCGAAGTGTTTTCCCGCAGCCGCTGATAATTCGCACCAATATAGTGCACGGCAGCGCTGGCGCTGTCCAGTGTGGGCTAGTTGCGGTTCTGGATATTGTAGGGCCGCATGACCTGGACATGTACCGATGGGGAGCGCGCGACTTCGGCGCCACTGGCGCCAAGGCGCACCACCGTGAGGTCGTGACCACCGCGCAACACATTGGTCAGGGCCCAGCGTCCGTTCGTCTGGGCATCGCCTACGGGTGCGCCGTCAATCTGCAGCACCAGCTTCTCGCCCGAGCTGAGTGGGGGCTGTGCAGAGGCCTCTACAGTAAAGTCACCCTGCCCCATGGGTATCACGGTCTGGTCTGCCGGCGAGATGATCGTCACCGTCCGCGCTACGGCTGGCTCCGCCTCCGGGGCGATATCGCGCGGCGCGGGCGCACTGCTCATGTCGGGCGCTGGCTGCGTGTTCAGGCGGCGCAGGGTCACTTCTTCACGGGCGGTGCCTTCGGCGGGTGGTTTGTCGGTAAACACCACGTTGCCCTGGGCATCCGTGGATTTGTAGATAGGCTGACTGGCCTGGGTGGCCACAGGCAACAGCAGCGATAACAGCAGCAGTAGACGGATCATGCCCGATAGCCTCCGGCGCGGCGATTCCCCATAACCTTAGCAGAAAAAGCGTTGGTGCCCTATCCCCGGGGCGGGGTGCTGCGGGCATAAAAAAGGCCCGCACGTGGCGGGCCTGGAAACAGCGTTCCGCAGCTTACACGGAGTAGTACATGTCGAACTCGACCGGGTGTGTGGTCATGTTCAGGCGCTCGATGTCGGCCGCCTTCAGGTCGATGTAGCCATCAATCATGTCGTCGGTGAACACGCCGCCTGCGGTCAGGAAGCCACGGTCCTCATCGAGTGACTTCAGCGCTTCGCTCAGGCTGGAGCACACGGTGGGGATGGCCTTGCCTTCTTCGGGTGGCAGGTCGTACAGGTCCTTGTCGGCGGCATCGCCGGGGTGGATCTTGTTCTGGATGCCGTCGAGGCCCGCCATCAGCAGTGCGGCAAAGGCCAGGTAGGGGTTGGCAGCCGGGTCGGGGAAGCGCACTTCCACGCGCTTGCCCTTGGGGCTCGCAACGTAGGGAATGCGGATCGACGCGGAGCGGTTACGGGCAGAGTAGGCCAGCATCACAGGCGCTTCAAAGCCGGGAACCAGACGCTTGTAGGAGTTGGTCGCCGGGTTGGTGAACGCGTTCAGCGCCTTGGCGTGCTTGATGACACCGCCGATGTAGTACAGCGCGGTTTCCGACAGCCCGGAGTACCCGTCGCCAGCAAACGTGTTCACGCCGTCCTTGGAGATGGACATGTGAACGTGCATGCCAGAGCCGTTGTCACCCACCAGTGGCTTGGGCATAAAGGTGGCGGTTTTGCCGTAGGCGTGCGCCACGTTGTGCACGCAGTACTTGAGGATCTGTACTTCGTCTGCTTTCTTCACCAGCGTGTTGAACTTGACGCCGATCTCACACTGCCCGGCAGTGCCCACTTCGTGGTGGTGTACCTCTACGCCCAGGCCCATCTGCTCCATGGCGGTGCACATGGCTGCGCGGATGTCGTGCAGCGAATCCACGGGGGGAACTGGGAAGTAGCCGCCTTTGACGCGCGGGCGGTGGCCGGTGTTGCCGTCTTCCTGGTGCAGGTTGGAAGACCAGGCGGCCTCGGAAGAGCTGATGGCGTAGCCCGCGCCAGAGATGTCCGCGTGCCACTTGATGTCATCGAACACGAAGAACTCGGGCTCAGGGCCGAAGAAGGCGGTGTCGCCAATACCGGTGGTCTGCAGGTATTCCTGGGCGCGACGTGCAACGGACCGCGGGTCGCGCTCGTAGCCTTGCATGGTGCTTGGCTCGACGATGTCACAACGCAGGATAACGGTGGTGTCATCGGTGAAGGGATCCAGCACCGCAGTGCTGTCGTCCGGCATCAGGATCATGTCTGACTCGTTGATGCCCTTCCAGCCGGCGATGGAGGAACCATCGAACATCTGGCCGTCTTCGAAGAAATCTTCGTCCACGGAGCTGGCGGGCAGGGTGACGTGCTGTTCCTTGCCTTTGGTGTCCGTGAAGCGCAGGTCGACCCATTTTGCTTCGCTATTCTTGATCAGGTTCAGAGTATGCTCTGACATTGGATGTCCTCCATGGGGTGTAAAGTCGTGCCACAGTCTTCGGCGCAGTGCGTGTTCCTGGTGCGGCGGTTGCTTGCGAGCGCTCCGTCAGCGGCCAGCGAATCTTGGCAGGATTCCTAACAGCAAAACCCATGCCAAGATTCCAGGGGGCCTAACTCCCTGTTTTGCAGCAGTTTATCACCGCCCGTGCAGTGGCGCCCCATCGCCGTGCTCTATTTTGATGCGTCAGTGCTTTATTTTGGTGCACGACGGGCGCGTGGCGACATTCTGCCGCCAACGCTGCCGGCGCCCGCCTGTAGCCGCTGCTGCCTGATCTGGCGCGAATACCGCATTATCACCGGAAACGGGCGCTCCGCTCACTGCGGTGCTGGGGTATAATCCGCCGCCTTTTTTGCTGCCGGGCCCCCGGACTGAGGAACTCCCTTGATTGAGAAGCTTCGCAACATCGCCATTATTGCCCACGTTGACCACGGCAAGACCACGCTCGTGGACTGCCTGCTGAATCAGTCGGGAACCCTTGACCGTCGCTCCGAAGGGGCAGAGCGTATCATGGACTCCAATGACCAGGAGCGGGAGCGCGGTATCACCATTCTGGCCAAGAATACGGCGATCCGCTGGAACGACTACCGGATCAACATCGTGGACACCCCCGGACACGCCGACTTCGGCGGTGAGGTGGAGCGCGTACTGTCCATGGTGGACTCTGTGCTCCTGTTGGTAGACGCGGTTGACGGCCCTATGCCGCAAACCCGTTTCGTGACCTCCAAGGCCTTCGAGCAGGGCCTGAACCCCATCGTGGTCATCAACAAGGTGGATCGTCCGGGCGCACGCCCCGACTGGGTGGTCGACCAGGTGTTTGACCTGTTTGATCGGCTCGGCGCCACCGACGAGCAGCTCGACTTCCCCATCGTCTATGCCTCCGCCATCCAGGGCATTGCCGGCCTTGATCACGAGGCCATGGCAGACGACATGCAGCCGCTGTTCCAGACCATCATCGACAAGGTGCCGACACCCGCGGTAGACCGCGATGGCCCGTTGCAGCTGCAGATCAGCGCGCTGGATTACAACAGCTACGTCGGTGTCATCGGTGTGGGCCGTGTGACCCGCGGTACCCTGAAGCCGAACACCCAGGTCACGGTGATTGATCGCCAGGGCAAAACCCGCAACGGACGCGTCCTGCAGGTGATGGGCTACATGGGGCTGGAGCGGGTTGAAGTCCCCTCTGTAGAGGCCGGGGACATTGTCTGCGTGACCGGTATCGAGGGGCTGAACATTTCCGACACGCTGTGTGACCCCGCCACCGTAGAGGCCCTGCCGCCCCTGACCGTTGACGAACCCACCGTCAGCATGACCTTCCAGGTCAATGACTCGCCCTTCGCCGGCCGTGAGGGCAAGTTCGTCACCACGCGCAATATCAAGGAGCGCCTTGAACGCGAGCTGATCCACAACGTGGCACTGCGGGTAGAGCCGGGTGATACGCCGGACAAGTTCAAGGTGTCCGGGCGTGGGGAGCTGCACCTGTCGGTACTCATCGAGAGCATGCGCCGCGAGGGTTTCGAGCTCGGTGTTTCGCGTCCCGAGGTGATTCAGAAAGAAATTGACGGCGTCATGCAGGAACCCTACGAGCAGCTGGTGATCGACTGTGAGGAGCAGCACCAGGGCGCGATCATGGAAGAGCTGGGCCTGCGTCGCGCATCGCTGGAGAACATGACGCTGGACGGCAAGGGCCGGGTGCGCCTGGAGTTCATCATACCCGCCCGCGGCCTTATCGGCTTCCGCGGCCTGTTCCTGACCCTGACCTCCGGCAGCGGTATTCTCACCCACGTGTTCGACCATTACGGTGCGGTGAAGAATCAGGAGATCGCCCGCCGCACCAACGGTGTGCTGGTGTCCATGGTCAAGGGTAAGACCCTCGCCTACTCGTTGTTCAACCTGCAGGACCGTGGTCGCCTGTTCGTGGGCCCCAACGTGGAGGTCTACGAGGGGCAGATTATCGGTCTGCACAGTCGCGGTAACGACCTGACCGTGAACCCGATCAAGGGCAAGCAGTTGACCAACGTGCGCGCTTCCGGCACGGATGAGGCCCTGACGCTCACCCCGCATGTTCGCCACAGCCTGGAGCAGGCGCTGGAGTTCATCGAAGAGGACGAGCTGGTAGAAGTCACGCCGGAAAGCATTCGCCTGCGCAAGAAGCTGCTGCTCGAGCACGAGCGCCGCCGCGCCGGTCGCGCCTGAGGCGTGAAGGCTCTGCTGCAGCGCGTCACCACGGCGAAAGTGACCGTGGGGGAGCGCTGTGTCGGGGAAATCGGTAGTGGTTTGCTGGTGTTTCTCGGGCTGGAGCAGGGCGACCAGCGCGAAGCGGGTCTGCGCCTGCTGGACAGGCTGCTCAGCTATCGCATTTTTCCCGATGACGAGGGCCGCATGAATCGCAGCGTGCGGGATGCCGGCGGCGAAGTGTTGCTGGTGTCCCAGTTCACCCTCGCGGCAGATACCCGCAAGGGCCTGCGGCCCGGCTTTTCCACCGCCATGGCGCCGGAAGAGGCGGAGCCGTTTTTCGCGTGGATGCTGGCACAGCTGCGTGAACGCCACGCCGGTGTCGCCGCCGGGGAATTCGGCGCCAACATGCAGGTGAGTCTGGTAAACGACGGGCCGGTGACCTTTTTGCTGGAGACTAGCCCGGCATAAGCCGCATGTGCAGGTGGAAGATGCCATCTTCCAGGTAGGGTTCGCCGCTGGCGACAAAACCCAGGCTGGCATAGAAGTCCCGCAGATAGGCCTGGGCGCCAATCGCAATGCCTGCCCCGGGCCATTGTTGGCGGTTGAAATCGATACCCCGTTGCACCAGCGCACGCCCCAGCCCCGTCCCTCGCGCGGCCGCGGGCACCGTAATCCTGCCCAGTGAGCTCTCGGCATAGCTGAGGCCCGGCGGCAGGCAGCGTTGATAGGCGAGTAGTTCTGCGCCCCGCTGGTAGCGCATGTGCCAGCATTGCGCATCCAGGCCATCGAGGTCGCGATACACGCAGGCCTGCTCCACCACAAAAATATCCTGGCGCAGTTGCAGCACCGCGTACAGCTCAGCGGCCGAGAGAGCCTCGAAGCGCGTGTTGAGCCACTGACCCACGGTCAGTGGTGATGGCCGCCCACGCCGTGGGCGTGGCCGTGGGCTTTTTCGTCAGCGCTGGCGGCACGCACGTCAACGATTTCGATGGCGAAGCGCAGCGTCTGGCCCGCCAGGGGATGATTGGTGTCGATCTCGGCGCTGTGGCGGCCCACCCTGGTCACCGTTACCGGGTGGCGCCCTTCGCTGGTGTTGAGCTGTACCGTCATCCCCGGCTGCAGTTTGCCCCGGTACACCAGATGCTTCACCGGCACTTTCTGCACGCGGCCCTCGCGCCGCTCACCGTAGGCGTCGGCGGGCGCCAGCTCCACCTCAGTGTGTGCGCCGGCTTCCAGGCCCTCCAGTGCCGACTCCAATGCAGGCAGGATATTGTTGGCGCCGTGCAGGTAGGCGCTGGGGTCACCGCCGCGGGAGGATTCCAGTTCCTCGCCGGCCGTATTCTGCAGTGAGTAATGAAATGTAACGACGGTGTCTTGGCTTATTTTCACTATGGTACGATCCATCGAAGCGGGGGTGGCGATATTATCACGCCCTGCCGGGGCGTTGGCATCCTCCCGGTGTACAAATCCCTGCTTTGGCGATTCTCCGCTGCCTGAATAGTTGGTAGTATGCGCAGGCGTGCGGTGCCGGCAGACAGGGCAGGCCTCCACGGCTGCCGAAGGCGGGCGCGATGGCCGCGCAAAGACTGACAAAGAGCACGGTGATGCTGGCAAACGCTGAACTTTCTCCCGACTTTACCCACCTCAACCAGCAGTTCAAGGAGCTGGTGTCGGCATTGATCGATATTGTCGACATCCAGCCTGTGCAGGTTCAGGTAGAGGCCGTTCGCAATGGGTCGTTTCGCGGCTTCGATGCCACCCGCTTCTATCTGGTGGCAAGCGGCTCCCTCACCGCGCGCTATCTCGGGCGCACCGTTTATCTGCTGGATGAAGGCGACCTGCTGCTGCCGGATATTGCCGGCACCAGCAATGCCAATATGGCCGTGGTGTTCGGCAGTGAAGCCGGTGCCAGCCTGTACGCCTTTCCCGGGCTGGAGCTGATGCAGAAGGTGTTTGCCAACCCGGCGGCGGTGAAAGTGTGGACCCGCCTGCTGGTCACCTACGCTGGCCTCATGCTGCGTATCACCGCGGCGAACACACCGGAATCCGGCCTTGCGACGCCGGGATTCGAGGAGTTCCAGCCCGGCGATGTGATCATCCGGCAGGGCGAACGGGCGGAATACGTGTTCAACCTCTCGTCCGGCAGCGCGGAAGTACTGGTGGACGATGTGGTCGTGGGTCGCATCAATGAAGGGGAGATTTTTGGCGCCATGGCGGCGCTGACCCAGTCTGACCGCAGTGCCACGGTGCGCGCGCGGACGCGCTGCTCGGTAGTGAAAGTGCGCAAGGAGCAGTTCACGGATCTCATCGCCAACAACCCGGCCACCATCCACAGCCTGCTGGTGGATATGGCCAACTCGATCGTTAATCTCAATGAGCAGCTGGTTGCCACGCGCAACGGCAGCACCCCGCTGGAACGCTGAGCCCGGTCTTCACACCGCGGGGCGGGGTGAAGACGCCGCTGGCTCCTGATGTAACAGACACAGGCTTTTTGCATGTCCGACATAGTGGAAATCGACAGTGATGGTATCGAGCAGGTCTCGATGCATCAATATACTGAAAAGGCGTACCTGGACTACTCCATGTACGTCATTCTGGATCGCGCGCTGCCGCACATAGGTGACGGTCTGAAGCCCGTACAGCGGCGCATCATCTACGCGATGAGCGAGCTGGGCCTGAAGGCAACGGCAAAGTTCAAGAAGTCCGCGCGCACCGTGGGCGACGTGATCGGCAAGTTCCACCCCCATGGCGACAGCGCAGCCTATGAGGCCATGGTGCTCATGGCGCAGGATTTCAGCTATCGCTACCCGCTGGTGGACGGGCAGGGTAACTGGGGCTCACCGGACGACCCCAAGTCCTTCGCCGCCATGCGCTACACGGAGTCAAGACTCACCGCCTACGCCGACGTGCTGCTTGGCGAGCTGGCCCAGGGCACGGTGGACTGGGTACCGAATTTTGATGGCACGATGGATGAGCCCTCCGTATTGCCGGCACAGGTACCCAATGTGCTGCTCAACGGCACCACCGGCATTGCGGTGGGCATGGCGACCGATATCCCGCCGCACAACCTGCGTGAAGTGGTGAATGCCGCCGTGCATTTGCTGGAGTCGCCGCGCGCCACGCTGGCGGACCTCTGCGAGTTTGTACAGGCGCCGGACTTCCCGACTGAAGCCGAAATCATCACCCCCCGGGAGGATATTCGCGCCCTGTATGAAACCGGCCGCGGCGGGCTGCGCATGCGCGCGGTCTGGGAGCGCGAGGGCGGCGACATCATCGTCCGTGCCCTGCCCTACCAGGTGTCGGGTTCCCGGGTGCTGGAGCAGATTGCGGCACAGATGCAGGCCCGCAAGCTGCCCATGGTGGCCGACCTTCGCGATGAGTCAGACCATGAGAACCCGACGCGACTGGTGATTGTGCCGCGCTCGAACCGGGTGGATGCCGAAGCGCTGATGAGCCACCTGTTTGCGACCACCGACCTGGAAAAGACCTACCGGGTCAACCTCAACATGATCGGCACCGACGGCCGCCCTGCGGTGAAATCGCTGGAACGGATTCTGCGCGAATGGCTGTCTTTCCGCACCGCGACCGTGCGCCGGCGTCTGGAGCACCGGCTGGAGCGGGTGCTCAAACGCCTGCATATTCTGGAAGGCTATCTCATCGCCTACCTGAATATCGATGAAGTGATTCATATCATCCGCACCGAGGACAAGCCCAAGCCCGCCCTGATGGCGCGTTTTGGCCTCACCGATCCGCAGGCAGAATCGATCCTTGAGCTGAAGCTGCGCAACCTGGCCAAGCTGGAGGAAATGAAAATCCGCGGCGAGCAGGAGGAGCTGGCCGCCGAGCGGGATGCCCTGCAGCTTACCCTGGGCAGCGAGGCGCGCCTGAAAACGCTGATTCGCAAGGAGCTGCAGGCGGCCGCCGAGCAGTATGGCGACGCGCGGCGCTCACCGCTGGCGACCCGCGAGGAGGCCCGCGCGTTCAGTGAACTGGAGCTGATGAGCGCGGACCCGATCACCGTGGTGCTCTCGGAAAAAGGTTGGATTCGCGCGGCGAAGGGCCACGATGTGGATGCAGGTAGCCTGAGCTACAAGTCCGGGGACGGTTTCAAGCTCGATGCCCGCGGCCGCAGCAACCAGCCGACCGTGATACTGGACTCGACGGGGCGCGCCTACACGCTGGCGTCGCACAATCTGCCCTCGGCGCGTGGCCAGGGTGAGCCGGTGACCGGGCGCATCAACCCGCCCTCCGGCGCCACCTTTGAAGGCCTGCTCCTGGCGGATGAGCAGCAGCGATTCCTGCTGGCGAGTGATGCCGGTTACGGATTCGTGGCGGTCTACTCTGACCTGCAAACCAAGAACCGGGCGGGGAAAGCGGTGCTCTCACTGCCCAAGGGGGGGCGCGTCTTGCAGCCCTGCCCGGTGCCGGCGGAGAACGACGGCGCCTGGGTAGCGGCGCTGTCCAACGAAGGCCGCCTGCTGGTGTTCCCGCTGGCGGACCTGCCCCAGCTGGCGCGCGGCAAGGGCAACAAGATCCTCGGAATCCCGTCAGCCCGGGTACAGGCGCGCGAGGAGTTTCTGGTGACGGTACAGGTGATCGATGAAGCGCAGTCGCTGGTGATACAGGCGGGCAAGCGTCACCTGACGCTGAAGTTCAGCGAACTGGAACACTACCGCGGCGAGCGCGGCCGGCGCGGCAACAAGCTGCCGCGGGGCTTCCAGAAGGTTGACGGCATGCGGGTGGAGTAGCCGCATTGCCAGCGCTCCCGCCGCTTCGATGAGGCCCTGATTATGCCCGTCAAACGCCCCGTTCCCACCCCTCGTCGTCGCGGTCGCCCGGCCAAGATCAGTCGCGAGAAAGTCATAGAGGCGGTGCTGCTGCTGCTTGAAGATGCCGCCCCGGACGAGGTGAGCATGGCGGATGTGGCGGCCCGCCTGAATGTGCCAGTGATGTCCCTGTATAACCACTTTCCCAACACCAGTGAGCTGCTGCAATCCGTAGCGGACCATACCTTTGGCCTGTTCCGCATGCCCGCGATGCGTGCCGGGGCTCCCTGGCAGGATGATTTGCTGGCCTGGTTGCGCGCCCTCGCCCACCACTGCCAGCGCTATCCGGTCGCCCTGCGCATGATTTCCATTGAGGGGCGGGCCACACCGGCCTATCAGCGGATCGTTGCACCGCTGCTGCGTGTGCTGCAGTCACTGCAGCTGGACGAGCGCCGCTCGGCCCTGCTGCTGGCCTGGGTCACCAGCCAGGCTATGGGCCTTATCTACATTGAGGATTTTGCCGAACCCGCGCGACGGCTGGCGCCGTCCTCGCTGGCGGCCGACAGCACCGATGCTGAATGGCTGGCGGCTGTGGGCGGCGCACTGCCTGACGTCCAGCGCGAAGAGGTGCTGGAACTCGGCTTTCGCTCCCTGATTGCCATACTGGAAGAAGAGGCGGCAAAATAATTATAGAAACTCTTATTAAAAATAATTAGACTCAGCTTCAGCGCGTTCGACATTGCCCCGGTAATCGCTCGGCCGCGACCCTCCCAATCCGATAAAAATGCAAGAGGTGGTGACACGATGAGCAAAACACTGATTCGAAACGGTACCGTCATCGACGGTACAGGTGCAGCTGGCTTCGCGGCCGACGTCCGCGTGCACAACGGCGTAATTGCCGAAGTGGCGCCGGGGCTGGCGCCCGCCGCCGATGAGACGGTGGTGGACGCCTCCGGCTGCTATGTCTGCCCCGGTTTTATTGAAAGCCACACCCACTTCGATGGCGCCATGTGGTGGGATGAAGAGCTCGACCCCCTGCCCGGCTACGGCGTCACGTCTGTGGTCATGGGCAACTGCGGCTTCTCCATCGCGCCCGTATCTGACGACGAAGCCGCGCGCCGCGAGGTGGTCGGTATCTTCTCCTTCTTTGAAGACATCCCGGAACAGCCTTTCCTCAAGTCCCTGCCGTGGGATTGGCGCAGTTGGCCGGAGTACCGCGACTTCCATGGTGCGCAATGTGAAAATGCCCGCCAACTATGCCGCATTCTGCGGGCATATCGCCCTGCGCCTCGCGGTCATGGGCCTGCAGGCCTGGGAGCGCGCCGCCACGCCGGCAGAAGTGGAGCAGATGTGCGGCCTGCTCGACGAGGCCCTGGCTGCAGGCGCCCTGGGCATGTCCACCAATCTCTTCGATCACGACGGGCAGGACCGCCCGGTGCCCTCGCTGAAGGCCGATGACCACGAGCTGCAATCCCTGATGGCGGTCATCAGCCAGCATCCCGGCGCCACCTTGCAGGTGATTGTCGATACCTTCCGCAACATGACTGCACCGGACACCATGCGTCGCATTGCGCGCCTGTCCGAAGGCATGCCGTTGCGTGTGCAGTGGGCTGGCCTGCCCACCCTGGTGTTCCAGCGCGACATGATGGGCATACAGGCGCCGCTGGTGGAGCTGCATGAACAGTTCAAGCAGGAGGGTCGTGATTTCTGGACGGGCTTTGCCCATATCGCCGTCACCTCCACGATGAGTGTGCAAAGCTCGCTGATCTTCGCCCAATCGAATGATTACGTCTGGCACGAAGTCGTAACCGCCGAAGGGGATGAGGCCAAGGCAGCCCTGCTGCGCGACCCGAGTTGGCGCGAGCGCGCCCGCGAGTCCTGGGATACCAAAACCTTCGAGTTCTCGCCGTTCCCCGAAGGGCGTGCCGCCCACCTGTTGCTGATGAATTCGGACAACGGTGTCGGGCCCACGCACCTCACGCTGGGCGAGTACCAGGCCCAGATCGGCGCGCCCCATCCCTCCGACGCCATGGCGGAGTGGCTGCTGGCCAATGGTCTGCAGTCTACCGTGACCATGCCGCCCTTTGAGTGCGATCGCGAGATGGTGCTGCGCCTGATGCGCGACCCCTACTCCGTGGGCAACATCAGTGATGCCGGCGCTCACGGCCAGATGCTCTGCGGCGGCGGTGAGAACGTCAAACTGTTCACCGATTTCGTGCGCTCCGGTGACCTCTCGGTGGAGGAAGCGGTGCACATCCAGACCGGTAAACTGGCCAGCCATTTCGGTTTCCACGACCGCGGCGTTCTGCAGGCGGGCAAGCGCGCTGACCTTACGGTCTTCAATCTCGATGAGGTGCAGGAACGCGAGATGAAGCGTGTCTACGACGTGCCCGACGGCAAGGGTGGCTTCACCTGGCGCTGGAGCCGCGACCCGGCACCGGTGCGCATGACCATGGTCAATGGCGAAGTGACCTTTGACGGGCAGAAAAGCACACCCGCCCGGCCGGGCGAGATGCTGGCGCCGTCCGCTGCGGCGTAAGTGTTCTCTCGTTATCGTCTGAATGGGGGATCACAGCGGCGCCCAGCGCCGCTATGCTGGTATCTCCCTTGTTGAGTGAGTAGAGCTAATGCAGCGATTCAACGGCAAAACCATCATCGTCACCGGCGCTGCCCAGGGCATGGGCGCCAATCATGTGCGGCGCTTTGTGGGTGAGGGCGCGAACGTGGTCTTCACCGATGTCCAGGAAGAGGCCGGCGCGGCGCTGGCCTCGGAACTCGGTCCGCAGGCCTGCTTTGTGCGACAGGACGTGTCCAGCGAAACAGACTGGGACACCGTGGTTGCCACCGCGACAACGCGCTTTGGGCGCATTGACGTGCTGGTCAACAATGCGGCGCTGTTTTTTTCCTGTCCGGTCGACGAGGTGGAACCGGAGCGGGTGCGCCGGTTACTGGAGGTCAATGTCTTCGGCAGCTGGCTGGGCATCAGCAAGGTTGCGCCGGTGATGAAGGCGCAGGGCGGCGGTGGCGCTATCGTCAACCTGTCATCGCTTGCGGGCATCCGCGGGATACCCACCATGGCGATCTACGGTGCCTCCAAGGCGGCGGTGCGCGGACTGACCAAATCCGCGGCCTACGACCTCGGGCCGGCCGGGATCCGGGTGAACGCGGTACTGCCGGGCGCAGTGGCGGATACCGGCATGTTCTCCGGCGGCACGCCGGAGCAGATGCAGGCCATTCCGCTGCAGCGCCCGGCAAGCCTGGATGAGATATCTGCCCTCGTGCTGTTCCTGGCCTCGGATGAGGCCAGCTACATCACCGGAGCCGACCACACCATTGATGGCGGGCGCAGCCTCTGGTGAGTCGTCCGCCGTGCTAGAGTGGTTCCCCGAGGCGCTTCAGGGTCAACCGCAGCTGTCGCTCCAGCAGGTCGTCCCAGGGGTTCAGGAATTCTTCCAGAATCGCGTAGTCGCCGAGCTCGCTGGGGCGTTGCTCCAGGCGGCTGCTGACGTCGATATCCTCGCAGACACCCGGTGACAGCATCACCTGCGGCGGCTTGCTGGCGCACAGCGTCTGCAGTTCGTCCAGGGTGGACTGGATGTACAGCCCCGGATAAATGTCCGTTTCATCCCCGCGCCCCAGCTCACTCTGGGCGACAGCCATGGCCATGCCCAGCGACAGGCTCATCTTCTTCTCCACGGCCTTGCTGATGCTGCGCACCAGCCAGGCGCAGCAGCTGGCCCGAAAGGCCGCGCTGCCGCCGCTGGTGTTGCCGCTGAAAAACACGGCCAGGCCAAACTGCCGCACCACTTGCAGGTGGCCGCCGTAGAAGCCGGCAGCGGCGTAGACGATCTGGTGCAGGCGGTCGGTGTAGCGGTGCAGGGAGCTTTCGTCCAGCGTGTCGATGTAGTCCGCGAGGCTGATCAGGTGCAGGTAGAGCACCGCGGTATCCCGGTAGTTGGCGGGGTTCGGTCCGCTGCTGCTGCGCGCCCGCAGCAGCTCCATGGGCAGTGCATTGATGTGGTGTTGCAATTGCAGCAGCTCATTGGCGGGCAGTGCAGCCTTGCTGTTTTCCTCCAGCGCCAGGCTGCGTGCCTGCCGCTGTAGCCGGCTGGCGAGAAACTCCAGCGCCGCTTTGCGCGCCAACGCATAGACGATCAGGCTGAGTACAATGGCGAGCCCGAACAGGCTCAACAGGAAGCGTATGCGGGCAGTTTCGGCGACGGCAGTGCTCAGGGTAATCACGACTTCGCCCGCAATGTCCGGGCCGATCATCACGGGTGCACGGTAGTCGGTGAGGTACTCGCCGTCGACATGGCCCGCTTCACCCAGCGGGCGCCCCTCCACATCGAAGATGGCGACCCTGCCGGCGGAGGACGACTCAACAAAACGGTGCAGCGACGCGGCAACGTTGAGCAGGTCGCCGGTTTCCAGCGCGACGCCGATCCGCCGCGCGATCTGCTGGGCCAGCGCATCGCCGAACTCCGCCTGCTGCACTTTCTGCATGTGGCGACTGGAGGTGGCAGCGAGGGCCACCAGTGCCAGGCTGATCAGCAGGCAGCCGAGCCCGGCGATGAGCGCCAGCTGATGGCTTAAGCTTGCGTCGCGGAATCGATTGCTCACGCCCTGTGGCTTCCCTGTCGGTAAAGCGGCGAGTATAAACCAAGGCTGCGCCTGCTGCGCGCAGCGGTTTCGCCGCAACCGGCGCAGGGTTAGAATACGGCCCTCTGCAGCCAGCCGGACCCGCCATCCCGTGAACGATATTGTCCTTATCACCCTTTCCGGCGCGGATAAACCGGGTATTACCGCGGGTGTTACCGGGTTGCTCGCCGAACATTCGGTGAATGTGCTGGACATTGGCCAGGCGGTGATTCACGCCACCCTGTCCATGGGGCTGCTGCTGGAAATTCCCGCCGCTGCGCCGCACAGCGCTATCGAGCATGCGCTGCAGGGCTTTGCCGCACAGCAGCAGTTGCAACTGCGCTGGCAGCAGGTGAGTGCAGAGAGCTACAGTGACTGGGTGTCGGCCCAGGGGCGCGCGCGTTACATCACCACGCTGTTGGCGCGCAAGATTACCGCCGACCAGCTGGCCCGGGTCAGCGGAGTTTTCGCTCGCCACGGCCTCGGTATCGACGGTATTTCACGCCTCTCCGGGCGTATTCCCCTGGGAGAGCTGCCGCCGCTGAGCAAGGCCTGTGTGGAGTTTTCACTGCGCGGCAGCGTGCCCGATGTGGCCGCCTTTCGCCGCGAGCTGCTGGAAGTCGCCAGCGCCCTCGAGGTGGATCTCGCATTTCAGGAAGACACCATGTATCGCCGCAATCGGCGACTGGTTGCCTTTGATATGGACTCCACGCTGATTGAGGCCGAGGTCATCGACGAACTGGCGCGCCTGGCGGGGGTGGGCGAGCAGGTGAGCGCCATCACCGAGCGCGCCATGCGGGGCGAACTGGATTTCGCGGCCAGTTTTCGCGAGCGGGTCGCCCTGCTCAAGGGGCTGCCGGAGTCGGCGCTGCAGGAGGTCGCGGCGAACCTGCGCATTACCGAGGGCGCGCGGCACCTTATCAGTACCCTGCGCGCGCTGGGCTACCGGACCGCGATACTCTCCGGAGGGTTCACCTACTTCGCCCATTGGCTGCAGCGGCAGCTGGGCATTGATTATGTTCACGCCAACGAGCTGGAAATTGCCCAGGGCGTGGTGACCGGCAACGTCAGCGGCGTGATTGTCGATGGCGAACGCAAGGCGGCGCTGCTGCGCCAGCTGGCGAGTCGCGAGGGGATTGACCTGCAGCAGGTGATAGCGGTGGGTGACGGGGCCAACGATCTGCCCATGCTCAGTATCGCCGGGTTGGGCATCGCGTTTCGCGCCAAACCGCTGGTGCAGCAGTCTGCCGAGCAATCCATATCCACCCTCGGCCTCGACGCCATTCTTTACCTGTTGGGTATCTCCGACCGCTATCAGCCGGCTTCGACGTCAGATATCCGTCCAGATTGACCGGAACGGCGACGCCGGCAGTTCACGCTCCGTTTTTACTTTCTCCGCGGCGCGCGCGGCGGTTTCCCGGAATTCGAACTGGCTGTAGGCGCCGGTGGCCGCCACCAGGCGCTGTAGGCGCACATCGCGCGTGGTGCCTTCGCGCAGCAGTGTCAGCCCCTGGCCTTCGCGGAAGCCGCTGCGAGGCGTGATCAGGGTGGGCGGCTGCGCCACCAGTTTGATTTCCGGCAGCAGCAGCACGCGGATGGGCTCGGAGAGCCCCGTCTCTGCGTGGATGCGGGCGCCCCAGGATTCAGCCCCGGGACTCAGCAGCTCCACCCCAATCAACGTGCTCTTGCCTTCGAGATGACTTACCCAGCGGATCGTGGCCAGCACCCAGTTGGGGTGGTCGTCCTCGCGCACGCAGAGCAGGTCGCCGCTGCGGATGATCCCGGGCGGAGTCTCTTCCCAGGCCAGGCAGTAGCCCCCCGGGCTGGCGTTGATGGACTTGATGGTGTACTCGCGAAAGCGCTCCTCGTCCTGCTGCAGGCCGCTGTCGTCCTCCTTAAGCAGGGCCGCCCGCGTGCGGGCGTCGACGGAGACCTCACTGCCGGCGGCAGGGTCGTCGGGCTGCGCCTGTTCCTCGCCGCTGAAAATGTCGTCGGGGGTGGCTTCCACCCAGGGATCGCGACGTTTCTGTTCCACCAGGAAAGGGTTGCTGGCAACGCGTTCCCCCGGCGCTGGTTGGTAGCCCTTGCCATGCAGAACCTCGGCAAAGTTCAGCTTGCCCGCGGAAAAGTAGTGCGCATTGCTGAGCCCCAGTGTCACATGCAGGATCTGCTGCACCGGCGTGCGGTGGAAGTTGCGCATGCTGACCGAGGAAAGCGCCTCAATCATGTGCAGCAGGGTGTGATGGTGTAGCCGGGTGTCCTTGTCGAACACCACATCGCGGCGGCCGTTTTCCTCGGACTCCGCGGCGATGGCACGCAGCTGGACAACCAGCGCGCTGGTGTCAACCCGGCGCAGGCCCGGGGGGTTGTCGGCAAACCGCGGGCTCTTGGCGTAGGTCGGCGGCTGATCGGCATCAAGGTCAACCGCGAACAGCGCATCCTCATGCTCGCTGACCTCCGCCTCGCCGCCCCACTCCAGCAGGCAGCGGAACATGGCGATCAGGTCACCCTGGCGAACCTGGTTGGGTTTACAGGAGGAAAGCAGCAGTGGGCGCAGCCAGGTGGCTTCGACGGTGGTGGTGCCGCCGTCCCCGTCGTCCACCCGCAGGCGTGTCAGGTGCTGTCGCTCAGCCAGGTGGTAGAGCTGGTGCAGGGTCTGCCACGCGCGGCTTTCGCCGGGCTGGTAGAGCAGGAAATGCTGGAAGATTTTACCCGCGGTGAGGTTGATGGCCCGCTGCAGGGCCTCACACATCAGGCGCGCCGGATTGACCCCGGCCATGGCGTCGCGGTCGCGGAGGGCGTGCACGGCCACCAGGGTATAGGCGGTGCTGGACAAGCCCAGTAGCTGATCGGCTATTTCCGCCAGCTGGCGCGGCTCTTCCGGCATGACCAGTGGCTGGTTGATGACCTTGCGCGTGAGGCTGGCAACGGCCACGTTCATATTCGGTCGGATGGCTTCGAGAATGGCGTAGCGCTCGGCTGCGGGGAGGGCAACCCGGTTCAGCTCCCCGAGAAGGGAGGCCAGTGTCTGGGCGACTTCGCGGGCGCTGGTGACTGGCAGACCCGCGGCCCAATGCGCGGCATCCGCGCCGGTCAGCGGGAAATAGCTGAACGTGGTCAGGTCCTGACGCGGAATACGCAGTTTTACGGGTGCCTTGTCACTCATGCCCCTGGCCTCCCATCACGCCCATCCTTGTTTGCTGGTAAACGTGTCCAAGAGTAGCCCATACGAGGCGTTAATCGCCACTGCAATATCGCCGTAGGCGGCCGGGTACGGTATGATTGCCGCCTGTTTTCAGTAGTGTGATACCTGTCATGGCGAATTTTTCTACCAACGAGTTCCGTCCCGGCCTGAAGGTCATGCTGGACGGCGATCCCTGCAGCATTCTCGAGAATGAGTTTGTGAAGCCGGGCAAGGGCCAGGCCTTCAACCGCGTGCGCATGCGCAACCTGAAGACCGGCCGCGTCTGGGAGCGCACCTTCAAATCCGGCGAAAGCCTGGAAGGCGCCGATGTCATGGACCGCACCATGGAATACCTCTACACCGACGGCGAGTTCTGGTATTTCATGGAGCCAGACACCTTTGAGCAGCATCAGGCTGATGCCAAGGCCGTGGGCGATTCCTACCTCTGGTTGAAGGAGCAGGACAGCTGCGAGGTCACGCTGTACAACGGTTCACCGCTGTCGGTTGCGCCGGCCAATTTTGTCGAGCTGGAGATCGTGGAAACCGACCCCGGCCTCAAGGGTGATACCGCGCAGGGTGGCAGCAAGCCGGCCAAGCTCAGCACCGGCGCTGTGGTCAAGGTGCCGCTGTTCGTCACCACCGGTGAAGTGGTTCGCGTTGACACCCGTACCGGCGAATACCAGAACCGGGTCAGCAAGTAGGCCCCGCTCGCGGCCGTAGCCCGTGAGTGACTGGCGTCCCGGGGCGACGCTGGCGCAGTTGCGGCAGCGCGCAGCGCTGCTGGCGACGATTCGCGACTTCTTTGCCGTCCGTGGTGTACTGGAAGTCGAGACACCACTGCTGTGTTCCCGGGGTGTTACCGACCCTGCGATTGAGCCCTTGGTCGTGCGTGACGGGCAGTCCCTGGCGGCGGGCTCGCGCTATCTGCAAACATCGCCCGAGTATGCGATGAAGCGTCTGCTGGCAGCGGGCAGCGGGCCGATCTACCAGATCTGCAAGGCATTTCGCGACGGCGAAGCCGGGCGCCGCCACAACCCTGAGTTTACCCTGCTGGAGTGGTACCGCCCGGGCATGGATCATCACGGCCTCATGGCCGAGGTGGCGGCGTTGGTGTGCAGCTGTCTGGGCGCGCGGCCGTGGCAGGCGTTCAGCTACCGCGAGGCGTTCCAGCGCAGCCTGCAACTGGACCCGTTTACCGCTGAAATTGCCGAGCTGCAGCGCGCTGCGCGGCAGCTGACGGACCCGGGCACCCTGACGGGTGGGCGCGATCTCTGGCTGGACCTGCTGTTGACCCACGGTGTCGAGCCCTGGCTGGCTGGGCAGGGTCTGTGCTTCCTTTACGACTATCCGGCCAGCCAGGCGGCCCTGTCGCGGCTGGCGCAGCGCAACGGGCACAGCGTTGGTGAGCGTTTCGAGTTGTACATCGATGGGGTGGAAGTGGCGAACGGCTATCATGAACTGGCCGATGCCGCGGAGCAGCGCGCCCGCTTCGAGGCAGACAACCGACAGCGTGAGGCCTCTGGGCAGTCGCCGCGGGCGCTGGACGAGGCTCTGCTCGCGGCTCTGGCGCACGGCCTGCCGGCCGCCAGTGGCGTCGCGCTGGGGCTGGATCGCTTGCTGATGCTGGCCACCGGCGAGACGGATATCCGGCGCCTACTGGCCTTTTCCTGGGAGCGCAGCTGAGGGCGGCGGGCAGACCGCCGGGCCGTAGCCAGCGATAAACTCGGGCGGCATGCGCCGCGGCCGCCCGGTGCTGATTTCGATGCAGGCAAAACGCATCATGCCGCGCAGGAGCGTGGCGCCGTCAGCCGGCCGTTGAATCTGGAAGCGGCGCTCCATGGTGAGCCGGCGGTCCCAGCCCACGATCCAGGTGCCGGCAATCAGCGCGTCACCTTCCCGGGAAGCCTGCAGGTAGTCGAATTCGCTGTGGGTAATGGCCATCGCCCGGTCCAGCCGGCGATAGCTGTCCAGGTCCAGCCCCAGGTGCACCGAATGGGCCCAGGCAACCTGCTCACACCATTTCACATACACGGTGTTGTTGGTGTGTTGCAGGCCATCGATGTCGGCAGCAGTCACCTTGGTCTCGAGCGTGAACGGCTGCGGATAGTCCCAGGTCAGCGCGGTCATGCTACACGGCCTGGCCGGGGCTGAGCGCTACGCCCGGCTCCAGCGGCTTCTGCGCGAAGTGGAAGAAGGCGTAGACGAAGGCCAGCAGCGGGCAGAGCAGGTTGAAAAAGGCAAAGGGGGCGTAGCTCAGGGTGGCCACGCCCAGCGTAGCGGACATGTAGGCACCACAGGTATTCCAGGGAATCAGCGCTGAGGTCAGTGTGGCCGAGTCCTCCAGCGTGCGCGACAGATTGAGCCGCGACAGTCCGCGACGGGCATATTCATCGCGGAACATGCGCCCGGGCAGGGCAACGGATATGAACTGGTCTGCCGCCAGCACGTTGGTGGCGATGCAGGTGCCGACCGTGGCGCTCACCAGCCCCGCCGCGCTGTGTACCCGCTGCAGTATCTTGCGCAGCAGGTGGTCGAGGATGCCGGTGCGCTCCAACACGCCGCCGAACGCCAGCGCGCAGATAATCAGCCACACTGTATTGAGCATACTGCTCATGCCGCCCTTGCTCAGCAGATCGTCGAGAAAGCGGTTGCCGCTGTTGGCCACATAACCGTCGAACAGGCTGATCCACACCCCTTTCAGCAGCAAAGCGGCCTGGTGGAGCTCCCCCGCCCCCCCCGCGAGTTCGCGCACCGCCTGCGGCTGGAACAACACCGCGAAAACAGCGCCCACAAGGGCGCTGATCACGATGGCGGGAAACGCCGGAAAGCGTTTGTAAATCAGCCCCAGCATCAGGATCAGCGGCAGCAGCAGGTACCAGCCGATGTTGAATTCCTGCATCAGGCTCTGCTGCAGTGCGGCGATCTCTTCGGGGGTTGCGGCCTCGCCGCCGCCGATCAGCAGGAAGGCCAGCAGTGCCAGTGCAAACCCTGGCACGGTGGTCCACAGCATGTGGCGGATGTGGTCGAACAGGTCCACACCGGTGGCCGCCGCCGCGAGATTGGTGGTGTCGGACATGGGGGACAGCTTGTCGCCGAAGTAGGCGCCGGACACGATGGCGCCGGCCGTGATGGCCGGTGACAGGCCAAAGCTGCCGGCGATACCCATGAGTCCGATACCCAGGGTGCCCGCAACGGTCCAGGAGCTGCCGATACTCACTGCCACGATGGCGCAGATGGCTGCACTGGCGGCGTAAAATACCGATGGATTGAGTATCTCGACGCCATAGTAGATCATGGCGGGCACGGTGCCCGACAGAATCCAGGTGCCGATCAGCATGCCTACCGACAGCAGGATAAGCGTAGGCCCCAGCCCCACGGAAATACCGTGGATAATACCTTCCTGTGTCGCGTGCCAGGTGAGCCCGATACGCCTGCCGACCAGCGCCGCCACGCAGGCCGCGAGCAGCAGCGCGATCTGGTTGGCGCCGTAGGAGGAGTCCGCGCCGAACAGATAGACGGAGGCCGCCAGCAACAGGGTCAGGAAGACCACTGGCGCCAGTGCGAGGCCGGTGGTCAACGGGCGATAGTCGGGGGGCTGGTCGCTCAAGGGGGCTCTCGTGTTGCTGCGGCAGGCACTGATCAGGCGTCATCAGGGCTGAAGAATGCCTTAAACTAGGGCGCGGGTACAGTGCGGGCAACGGCGCAGGGGGAATACAGCGATGGTAATACGGTGGTGAGTAACGATCGCAAGGCGCTCTATCTGGGGCTGAGCGCGGTCCTGCTGTGGTCCACCGCGGCCACTGCCTTCAAACTCGCCCTGCGTGAGCTGGATGTGTTCCAGCTGGTCGCCTGGTCGGTGTCCGCCTCCGCGCTGGCGCTGCTGGCGATTGTCTGTTGGCAGGGCCGACAGCGGCAACTGTGGCGTTCGCTGCGCGAGCGCCCCGGCTATTTCCTGGTGCTGGCGGCCATCAACCCGCTGCTCTACTACCTGGTGCTGCTGCACGCCTATGCGCTGTTGCCGGCGCAGCAGGCACAGACCATCAATTACACCTGGGCTATCACACTGGCCCTGCTGGCGGTGCCGCTGCTCGGGCAGCGTCTGGGACGCCGTGATCTACTCGCGGTGGCCCTCGGCTATAGCGGCGTGGTGATTATCGCCACCCAGGGCCAGCCCTTTACCCTGCAGTTCAGCAGCCTGCCCGGGGTGGCGCTGGCGCTGGGCAGTACCCTGGTCTGGGCGCTGTACTGGATCCTCAATACCCGCAACCAGGGCGACCCGCTGGTCAGCCTGTGCCTGAATTTCCTGCTGGCGACTCCGGCCGCATGGCTGGTGTGCGGCCTGTTTTCAACACTCTCGACGGGCGGTACCACCGGGCTGTTGGCCGCCCTGTATGTGGGCCTGTTCGAGATGGGAATCACCTTCGCGCTCTGGTCCAGCGCCCTGCGCCTGACCAGTTCGGTGGCGCGGATCGGCAACCTGATCTTCCTGTCGCCGCTGTTTTCGCTGGTCTTTATCGCGACAGTGCTCGACGAGACCATCCACCCGGCGACACTGGTCGGGCTGGCCCTGATTATCCCCGGCGTGCTGCTGCAGCAGGCGGGCAGCACGACCGCGCCCCGCGAGGCCTAGATCGCAGTGGCCACACCCGAGCCCCCGGTGTTGGCGCCCCGCTACTACCGCGACAATTTCCAGCACCTCTGCGATACAGTAGAAACGCTCTACGGCGATCTGTTGCAGCCCGAAGAGCACGCCTGGCTGGCACAGTGGCGTGCGGCTTCGGAACCGGCGCAGTGCCTGTACGTCAGGCTGGTTTCTCGCGTAGGGCCGTGGTTTCGCGTGAACAGGCTGGATTATCCGGAAATCGGGGCTGTTGAGGCGCCGCTGGCGGAACTTCACGCACTCGACCTGCTGCTGTTGCCGCAGGAAGCCAGCGAGGAGTCGCTGCAGGTGCAGGACCTGGACCGCCTGTTCACACTGCCCGAGTGGCGCCGCGCCTTCCGGGATCGCTTGACTGCGGCGGCACAGCGCAGCAAGGCGCAGTGGGTGGCAGCGGTGGAGGGGTTGGCTGAGCCGGTGGCCAATGTGCTGCAGGCGCTATGCGCAGCAACCAGCGAGCGCCTGGTTGCCCCGCTGGGTGTGGATACGGTCGGCCTGTTCCAGTTGCTGTTCTTCGGTAACCGGCGGCAAACGCTTACCGACTTCGTGCTCAGCGACCTGGGCATCAACCGCTATTATCCCTACGTACTGACCCGCGCGCAGCGACGCTTCCCCTGCCGCGAAGCGGTGGACGAGTACCGGCAACTGGGCGAACTGGCAGACAGGCACTGGCTGCTGGAACAGGCCGGGGAGGCGGAGGACTTCACCGCACTGGCTGAGGCCTTGCTCGACACCCCACCGCGCCACGCCACCAGTGAGCGACGCTACTGGCTGCTGTGCAATCGGCTGGGGCGCAATCTGGAGCGCTGCGGCGACTGGACGCTGGCCGGGCGGCTCTACCAGCGCAGCCAGCTGCATCCGGCGCGTGAGCGCCATCTCCGTGTGCTGGAGCAGCGCGGATGCTGGCAGGAGGCGCAGGACGCGTGTACGGAGCTGTTGCAAAGCCCCTGGTGTGAAGAGGAACGCGATGCGGCCCGACGCATTCTGCCGCGGCTGCAGCGCCAACTGGGTGTGCCCCCGACTCCGCGCAGGCGTCAGGCGGTGCCGGTGCTGGACCTGGCGTTGCCGCAGACGGAGACTCGGGTAGAGATCGCGGTGGCCGAGCACCTCGCCGATGGCGAGTGGGACTCGGTGCACTATGTGGAGAACAGCCTGTTCAACAGCCTGTTCGGGCTTGCCTTCTGGGAGCAGATTTTTGCGCCGGTGCCCGGCGCTTTCCACAACCCCTTCCAGGCCGTGCCCGCAGACATGTACCAGGCCGGGTTTCGCAGCCGCAGGGAGGTGGCGCTGGCGCGTCGCCTGCGCGAGCTGGCCACGGGTGATCTCGCTGCCGAGTTGCAGGCTGCGTTGCAGCGCTACGCGGGTTACCAGTGTCGCTGGGTCAGCTGGCCGTTGCTGCACGCCGATTTTCTGGCCCGGGTCACAGCCTGCATACCACGGGAGCACCTGCTCGCGGTATGGGAGCGTATCCTGTTCGACCCGGGTGAAAACCGACGCGGCTTCCCCGACCTCATCGCCCTCGGTGAGGGCCCGGGCGCCTATTGCCTGGTTGAGGTAAAGGGTCCGGGTGACCAGCTGCAGCACAGTCAGCGGCGCTGGCTGCAGTTCTTCGGGGACCAGGGTATACCGGCGAAGGTGGCGCGGGTGGTGTGGACTGATGGCTGAGCACCGCGTCACCGTGCGTGAACTGGCGCTGTTCTGTCACCGCAGCGGTGACATCGACCACCGCTTCACGCCTTCACCCACGGGCCAGCAGGGGATTGAGGGGCACCAGCGCATCTACCGTCGCCGTCCAGCCAGCTACCGCGCGGAGTTTCCCGTGCAGCTCGCCTGGCAGGGGTCAGCAGAGCTGCCGGCGCTGTTGGTCTCCGGCCGTGCGGATGGTTACGACAGCGAGCAGGGGCTGGTGGAGGAAATCAAGACCTGCCGCATTGACCCGGCGCGCATCCCACCTGCGGTAACGCGCCTGCACCTGGCCCAGGGCAGGCTGTATGCGGCCTTGATTGCAGCCAGCGAGGATTTGCCCGGGCTGGCGGTACAGCTGACCTGGCTGCAGCTGGATACGGACGAGGAGCACTCGCTGCGGCAGGACTACAGTCGCGAAGAGCTGGATGACTTCCTGCAGGATACCCTCCTGCGCTACGGCCAGTGGCTGGCACAGGTGGCGCAGCGCCGCCAGCGGCGCGATGCCAGCCTCACGGCGCTGGCGTTCCCCCACGCGCAGTTCAGGGCTGGCCAGCGCGAGCTTTCCGAGCGTGTGTACAAGTGCATTCACCAGGCCGGTCAGCTATTGCTGGAGGCGCCCACTGGCATCGGCAAGACCGCCGCCGTGCTGTACCCCGCCCTGAAGGCCCTGGGCACAGGCCGCCATGACAGCGTCGTCTTTGCGACGACCCGTATCAGCGGGCGCCGCGCCGCGGAACAGGCCATGCAGCGCTTTGTGGCAGCGGGCTATGGCGGCAACGCGCTCAGCCTCACAGCCAGGGAGCAGGCCTGCCTGGCGCCGGGAAAAGCCTGCCACGGAGAGGATTGTCCCTACGCCAGCGGCTACTACGACCGTCTGCCCGCCGCCCTCGAGGAAGCGCTGCAGGCGCCGCTGTTGGGGCGCGAAGCGCTGGCCGGGATTGCCGGGCGTCACTCGGTATGCCCCTACCAGCTCAGCCTGGACCTGGTGCCCTGGGTGGATGTCATTGTTGCCGATGTCCACCACGTGTTCAGCCCCACCGCGAACCTCGCCGAGCACCTGACAGCCAGCGGTGGACGTTGGACAGTACTGCTGGACGAGGCGCACGGCCTGCCCGACCGGGCGCGCGGCATGTACGGAGCCGAGCTGCCCAAGGCGCTGGTGATGGCGGCCCGTCGCGAGTCCTCCGGGGACCTGCGACGGACGCTCGATCGGCTCAATCGCCAGTTGCTGGCGCTGTTGAAACTGCAGGGGTGGGTGTCCGCGAGCCATTGGCTGGTGGACGTGCCAGAGCCGCTCGGCAGGGCGTTGGCAGAGTGTGTGGAGGCGGTGAATGCAGCGCAGGCGCTGGATGCGTTTGTGTTGCAGGCCCGCCCTGCCCTGCGCGACCTGTATTTTGTCGCGCTGCAGTGGCAGCGCCTGCTGGAATGCTGGGGTGGCGAGTTCCGGCTGGAGCTTGAGCGGGGCGCTGGCCCCCAGGGCTTGTTACTGCGTGTGCATTGCCTGGAGCCCTCGCGATTGCTGGCGCAGCGTCACCAGGCGATGCATGCGCTGGTCGTGTTCTCCGCCACGCTCAGCCCGCAGCAGTGGGCACTGGATACCCTGGGTCTGACGCCCGCGGCGGTGGCCTGGTGCGCGCCCTCCCCGTTCACCCGGGACCAGCTGCAGGTGCAGATCGCCTCGCATGTGGATACCCGCCTGCAGCAGCGTGCCGCAAGTTTGCCGGTGCTGGCCACCCTGCTGCGGCAATGGCTGGAGAGTGAGCCCGGGAACTGTTTGCTGTACTTCCCTTCGTACCGCTATCTGGAGGACTGCCTGCAGCAGATGCTGGAACAGGGTTGGCCGGCGGGCCGCCAGCGCTGGGTGCAGGGCCGGAGTGCGGCGGGTGGCCCGGACCTGTTGTCGTTGCTGCAGCAGGCGCGGGATGTGGCGGCGTTCTGTGTGCTCGGCGGTGCCTTCGGCGAGGGTATCGACCTGCCCGGGGATGAGTTGCACAGCGTGGTGATCGTGGGTGTTGGCCTGCCACAGGTGAGTGCCGGCAACGAACAGCTGCGGCAGCTGTTCGGCAGCCGCTACGGGAATGGCTTTGCCTACGCCTACCAGTACCCGGCGGCGCAGAAGGTCAGCCAGGCGCTGGGCCGTGTGGTGCGCACCGGAAGCGACCGCGGCAAGGCAATGCTGGTCGATGCGCGCTATGCCGACCCCGGCTGGCGGGCATTGCTGCCGCCCTGGTGGGACTACACGAGCTATCCGGTGACATCCAGCGGACGATAGCCGGGCTTGGCGAAGGCGAGTTGCACCGTGCCGATAATCCGTTCGCGGAAGCCGCCCTCGCAGTAGCAGAGGTAAAACTCCCACATGCGGATGAACTGGTCGTCAAAGCCCTGTCGGCGCACGGCGTCCAGCTGCGCGATAAAGCGCTCGCGCCAGGCGGCCAGGGTGCGTGCGTAGTCCAGGGTGATGTCGCGCAGGTGCACCATCTGCATGTCAGTGTCGCGGGCCAGGTGGTTGGCGATCACGGCTATGGACGGCAGGCAGCCGCCCGGGAAGATAAACCGCTTGATGAAGTCGACGGTATCCCGCGCCTGCTGGTAGCGCTGGTCGCTGATGGTGATCGCCTGTATGACCATTTTCCCGTGGGGTTTCAGCAGTTCGCTGCAGCGCGCAAAGTAGGTGCCGTAAAACTGGTGACCCACCGCTTCGATCATCTCGATGGACACCAGTTTGTCGTATTGTCCGGTGAGGTTGCGGTAGTCCTCGCAGAGCACCGTTACCCGATCACCCAGGTCCAGCTGGGCCACGCGCTCGCAGGTGTAATTGAATTGCTCTCTGGAGATGGTCGTTGTGGTGACCCGGCAGCCATAGTGTTGTGCGGCGTGAATCGCCATGCCGCCCCAGCCAGTGCCGATTTCCAGCAGGTGATCGTCCGCGCTGAGTTCCAGCTGCCGGCAGATCTCGTCGAGTTTGGCCAGGGATGCTTCCTCCAGCGAGGTGTCGGCGCTGGAGAAGAGCGCGGAGGAGTACATCATGGTCGGGTCGAGAAACAGGCGGAAAAAATCGTTGCCCAGGTCGTAGTGTGCGGCGATGTTCCGGCGTGAACCGGAGTGCGTATTGCGGTTCATGCCGTGGGCGAGCTTCAGGCCCAGCCGCACCAGCCAGGACTGGCCGCGCTCCATGGCTTCCATGGTGAGCATGTTGGCGCTGAACAGGCGGGTGACCGTGGTCAGGTCGGGCGTCGACCAGTCGCCCTCGATGTAGGCCTCGCCTGAACCAATCGTGCCGCCGGAAAGCAGTTTGCCGTACACCGCGGGGTTGTGCACGGTCACCTCGGCATGGGGTTCGCCATCGCGTCGTGAGCTGCCGACACGGAACGTCTCGCCACCATCGTGCAGGGTGAGGCTGCCCACCGTAAAGTTGCCAAGTACCCGCAACAGCAGCTTGCGCGCCAGCTGATGGTTGGACCAGCGTTTACCGGCCTTGGTTTGCAGCCGCACCTGGCTGACACTCATGTCGTTCATATCACGCTCCAGAAGGTCTCGATCCGGGGTGGTTGTGCACCGGCACCCCTTTGATAAACAGGCGCAGTGCCTGCCAGTAAATACCCAGGGCCACCTTGAGTGTCATCAGTGGGTGACGCCAGAGAATGCGGTTCAGGTTGCGGCCGGTCATGGGTTGGGCGCGCAGGGTGAGATTGGCCTCGAAAATGCGCCCCTCGTCGGTGTCCGTCGCCAGGTAGATCGACAGGCGCTCGCCGGGGGTGTTGCTGCGCCACACGTAGTGCATGTCCATCGGGTTGAAGGGCGACACATGCATGGCCTTGTCGAAGGTATGTTGCAGCCAGCCGCCGCTCTCGGGGCCTCGCAGGACGTAGCTATGGCGCTCGTCCCAGGGTGTGTTGGTCACCTCTGCCACCAGGAACTCGAGGCGACTTTCGTCGTCATTGAAGCAGTAGTAACAGGCTATCGGGTTGATCTGGTAACCGAAGTAGCGCAGGTTGGCGAGCAGGTAGATGGGCCCGGTGTGCGCCTCACCGGTTTCTTCGCGGATGCGGCGCCGCACTTCGTCTGCAAGCGGTATTGCGGGATCACCGAGAAAGTCGCTGCGCAGGAAGCGTGCCGGCGCCCAGCGCGTGCTGGACCACAGCCAGCGTTTGGCAAACAGCTGGGGCAGTTCATCCAGGCATATCCAGGGCATGAAGACGCGATAGCTGAAGGCGTGCTCACGGGGCAGGAAGCGGCGGTGGCGCAGCATGCCTTGGTATAGCCGGGACTTCACGCGGCGGCCTTGGCCGCCTGGTTGATGCCGTCCGCCACACGCATGGCGCTGACGACACCATCTTCATGGAAGCCGTTGTGCCAGTAGGCGCCGCAGTACCAGGTATTGCGTGTGCCGTTGATCTCCTGCCAGCGCTGCTGGGCTTTGATGCCCGCCAGCGAAAACACCGGGTGGGCATAGTTGAACGTGCCGAGGATGCGGTTCGGGTTGATGGAGGCAGTGTCGTTCAGCGTCACGCAAAAGGTCTCCGGTGCATTGAGTCCCTGCAGGATATTCATATTGTAGGTTACCACGGCTCGCCCGGAATCCACGCCCAGGCGGTAATTCCAGCTCGACCAGGTTTTGCGGTTCTGCGGCAGCAGGCGGACGTCGGTGTGCAGCACCACCTCGTTGTTCTGGTAGGGCAGTGCACCGAGGATGGCCTTTTCCTCCTCCGATGGGTCGGCAAGCATGCGCAGGGCCTGGTCGGAGTGTGCCGCCACCACCACCTGATCGAAGCGGAAGCTGCGGCCATCGCGCAGGGCGAGGTCAACGCCGTTGGGATTCCGGTTGATGTGGGTGACCTCGCTGGAGGTGTGTATACGGTCTTCGAAGCGCTGGCAGAGCGGCCGCAGGTATTCCCGCGAGCCGCCTTCCACGACCCGCCACTGGGGTCGGTTGTTGACCGACAGCAGGCCGTGATTGCGGAAGAATCGCAAAAAGAATTCCAGTGGGAAATCGCTCACGCTGGCGCAGTCTGCAGACCAGATTGCGGAGGCCATGGGCACCAGGTAATGACTGCTGAAGGCATCGCCGTAGCGTTTGCGCTGCAGGTAGTGGCCCAGCGTTTCCCCGGGCTCCAGCAGTCCGGACTCCAGGTCGGCGACGGATTCACGGTTGAAGCGCAGGATGTCGCGCACCATGCCCAGGAAGCGGGGCGATGCCAGATTGCGTCGCTGCGCGAAGAGGGTATTGATGCTGCTGCCCGAGTATTCGAGGCCGCTGTCGAGATCGCTGACGCTGAAGCCCATGTCCGTCGGTTTGCTGCTGACGCCCAGTTCCTGCAACAGGGCGATGAAATTGGGATAGGTCCAGTCGTTGTAGACGATGAAGCCCGTGTCCACGGCGTAGCGCCGGGTGCCCAGCTTGACATCGACGGTGGCCGTGTGGCCCCCGATCTGCGTCCCTGCCTCGAACACAGTCACGCGGTGCGCGCGGCTGAGATAGTGGGCACAGGACAGGCCGGAAATACCTGAACCGATGACTGCGATATCCAAAACTGTGACTCCTCCCGGCCTTCAGGCGGCACCGCGCTGCGTCGCGGTCGAAACCCGTGCCTCAAACGATAGTTCAATGGCCAGATTACGCCCTCCCGCTGCCGCTGGATCATTCTGCTTATTTATAGAAACGATTTGATCCGGCTGCCTCGCCGGGGCGTATACTGGCCTGAACACGATGAAGAACGCGGGTGCAACGGTGGAAGAAAAGATCGACAGTGCGTCGAACGGCTGGCAGGGCCCCACAGGGCGCCGTACCGACGAGTGGAGCGAATGCCTCACACAAATTGCAGCGACCGGCGATCGCGCGGCGTTTACGCGCTTCTTCCGCCACTTTGCGCCGCTGATCAAGGCCTTCGCCCTGTCCGGCTCCAGTCTGTCCGCGGCACATGCAGACGAACTGGTTCAGGAAGTGATGTTGAAGGCCTGGCAGAAGGCCTCCGCGTTCAACCCGGAGAAGGCAGCCGCCAGCACCTGGGTCTACACGATAGCGCGCAACTGCCGCACGGACATGTTTCGTCGTTTGCAGAAGTTCGATACGCCGCTCGCGGCGGACGATTTCATGCCGGATCAGGAACCCAGCGAGCCCTTTGCCATGTTGCAGAGTCGCCGCAGCCGGGACACGATCCACGAATTGATGGGTACCCTGCCGCCAGATCAGGCGCAGATACTCGCCAAGGTATACATGGAAGGCAAGTCGCACGCGGAAGCGGCGGCTGAGTTGGATCTCCCGCTGGGCACCGTCAAGTCACGGGTCCGGCTGGCAATCCAGAAATTGCAAATTCAGATAGACAGGTAAGCAGCAGAATATCATGGCCAAGTTTCATCCCAGCGTTGATTTATTGACCGAGTACGTGGCGGGTATCCTGCCGCTCGCGCAGTCCGCCTGCATCTCGGCACACCTCAATTACTGCCCGCAGTGCCAGCAGCAAAGTGCCCGCTTGCAGGACCTGGGTGCCGTGTTGTTCGAGAGCCTGACACCGGTGCCGGTGGGCGACGCGCTGCTCAACACCGTGCTGGCGCGGTTGGACGAGGAGCCGCCCCTCAGCTATCGGCGTGCCCAGGACCCTGCAGTAGGCCGGCTCCCGGCGTTGTTGCAGCGGCTGATGAAGGGCGATTTCTCCGAGCTGTCCTGGAACAAGATTACGTCCTCCCTGAGCATCAGCTACCTGAAAACGGGCGATACCGCCTACGAGTTTGCGCTCTATCACATCAAGGCGGGCGGCAGGATTCCCGAGCACACCCACCGCGGCTCTGAAATGACGCTGGTGCTGCAGGGTGGCTTCTCTGACGCCGCAGGCAGCTACCACGAGGGTGATTTCCTGTTCCGCGAAGCCAGTGACACCCATGCGCCCACTGCCTTGCAGTCAGAGGACTGCATCTGTCTCGCCGTGCTGGACGCGCCCCTTCGCTTCACCGGCTGGAAGTATCGCTGGATGAACCCATTCCTGCAATTGCGCGCAGGCTGATTCGATCGCCCCCTCTCGGGGGCTTTTTTTTGTCTTCCTTCACCTGTTTGCGGGATGGTGGCAACCGCAGGCCATGGGACGATAGAGTATTGAATCGGCCAATGCCGGGCCTGCAATTATTTGCCATGTGAATATTAGGCATAATTCCTTGACGGGGGTCTGTGTGCTACAGTCCCGTGCCGAAAAACAGCGAGAGCCGGGATCAGGGGTTACCAAACGTTACAGAATAAGGTGCCAGACCCTGCTACCACGGCCACAACAACGACAGCAATCTCAACCGACACGCTTGAAAACGGGGTAGGAAGAACTATGCGCATCGCAATTCCGAGGGAGACGCATCCGGGCGAAAACCGGGTGCCGGTCACACCGGAGACAGCCAAGAAGCTGTGTCGCCTGGGTGCTGACCTGGTCATTGAAAATGGGATGGGCCTCGGGTCCGGGTTCACGGATGAGGAATACGCTGCAGCCGGTGCCACGTTGACGACCGATCGCGAAGGTCTGTTCCGTGACGCCGACATGCTGTTGCGCCTGCGCAAGCCCGAGAAGGCCGATATCGCGCTGATGAAAAAGGGCTGCATCCACATCAGCTACCTGGATCCGTTCAATGAGCACGACCTGGTGCGCAGCCTGCAGCAGCACGGTGTGACCGCCATCAGCATGGAAATGATTCCGCGTACCACGCGCAGCCAGAAAATGGACGCCCTGAGTTCCCAGGCCAACCTGGCGGGTTATGTCATGGTGCTGCAGGCCGCTACGCACCTGCCGCGCATCTTCCCGATGATGATGACACCGGCGGGCACGCTGAAACCGGCCAAGGTGTTCATTATCGGTGCTGGTGTCGCCGGCCTGCAGGCGATTGCGACCGCCAAGCGTCTCGGTGCACGGGTGACGGCCTTTGATACCCGCCCGGTGGTGGCGGAGCAGGTGCGCTCGCTGGGCGCCACCTTCCTTGAGATCGACCTGGGGCAAACCGGTGAGACGGCCGGTGGCTACGCCACGGAGCTGACGCCTGAGCAGATCCAGAAACAGCGCGAAGCGCAGAAAGACACCATTGCCGACTCCGACGTGGTGATCACCACCGCCCAGGTGTTTGGCCGCAAGCCCCCGGTGATCGTTACCCGGGACATGGTGGAAGGCATGAAGCCGGGTTCCGTGATCGTGGACATGGCGGCTGAAACCGGTGGCAATGTGGAGGGCTCGGTGCCGAATGAAGTGGTCACCGTCAACGGCGTGACCATCATCGGCAAGGGTAACCTGCCCAACGAAGTCTGCCGCGACGCCAGCCACATGTATGCCAGCAACCTCTTCAACCTGGTGGACGATGCCTGGGACAAGGAGAGCAACGCCTTCAAGATCGACTTTGAACACGACATCCTGCCCGGCTGCATCATTACGCACGGTGGTGAAGTGACAAACGAAACCATCAAGAAAATCCTGGAGGGGGGCAACTGATATGGAAGCCGTATTCCTGACCTTTATTTTGATGTTGTCCATTTTCCTGGGCTTCGAACTGATCAACAAGGTACCGGCAACGCTGCACACGCCGCTGATGTCCGGTGCCAACGCGATTTCCGGCATCACTGTGGTCGGTGCCATCAGCCTTGCCGGCACTGGCCAGCACGATGTGGCCCAGTGGCTGGGTGCTGCGGCTGTCGCTCTGGCGACGATCAACGTGGTGGGTGGTTACATGGTGACCGACCGCATGCTGGCGATGTTCAAGAAGAGGGGTAAATAATCATGGGTGCAACCGGATTGGCCATTCAATTGGCGTTTGTTATCGCGGCGGCCCTGTTTATTTTCGGCCTCAAGCTGCTGGGTTCCGCCGCCACGGCACGCAAGGGTAACCTGCTGTCCGCGGTGGGCATGCTGCTGGCGATTGTCGCCGCGCTGCTTGACCAGGGCATCGTCGAGTTCCAGTGGGTACTGGCGGGGATGGTGGTTGGCGGTGTCATCGGCGCTGGCGCCGCACGCCTGGTGCAGATGACCTCCATGCCCGAGATGGTGGCGCTGTTCAACGGCTTTGGCGGTATGGCCAGCCTGCTGGTCGGTGCTGCGGCGCTGGGTGCCGGCGACAGCAACACCTTCATCCTGGTGACCATCGTGCTGTCCATTCTCATCGGCGGTCTGACCTTCACCGGCTCCCTGGTGGCCTACGGCAAGCTGAGCGAGAAGATCGGCAGTGGCGCCGTCACCTTCAGCGGCCAGCAGATCGTCAACAGCCTGCTGGTGCTGGCGATTCTTGCCAGCGCCGTGATGTTCTGCCTGCAGCCCGAGAACAGCCAGTGGCTGTACGCCATCATCGCGCTGTCCCTGCTGTTCGGTATCATGGCAGTGATCCCCATTGGCGGCGCCGACATGCCGGTGGTCATCTCGCTGCTGAACTCCTACTCAGGCCTTGCGGCCTGTGCGGCGGGTTTCGCCATCAATAACAACATCCTCATTGTCGCCGGCTCCCTGGTGGGCGCCTCGGGCATCATCCTCACGCAGATCATGTGCAAGGCGATGAACCGCTCCCTGAGCAACGTCCTGTTCAGCGGCTTTGGCAGCGTCAGCAGCGCCGAGGCGGTGGTAGAGGGTGAAATCAAGCCGATTTCCGTGGAAGACGCCTTTTACGTACTGGAGGCCGCAAGCAGCGTGGTGATCGTGCCCGGCTACGGCATGGCCGTTGCCCAGGCGCAGCACGTGGTCAAGGAACTGTGTGAACTGCTGGAAGAAAACGGCTGCGAGGTCAACTTCGGTATTCACCCGGTGGCGGGCCGTATGCCGGGGCACATGAACGTGCTGCTGGCGGAAGCGGATGTGCCCTATGACCAGCTGCTGGAAATGGACGAAGTGAACCCGCGCATGGAAACCGTGGACGTGGCGATTGTGATCGGCGCCAACGACGTGGTGAACCCTGCTGCGCGGGAGGTGGAGTCCAGCCCCATCTACGGCATGCCGGTGATCAACGTCGACAAGGCACGCACCGTGTTCGTACTCAAGCGGTCCATGGCGTCGGGCTTTGCCGGCATCGAAAACCCGCTGTTCTACAAGGAAAACACCCGCATGCTGTTCGGCGATGCGAAAGAAAGCATCGGCGGCCTGATCCGCGAGTTCAGCTAAGTCCTTCTCGCCCTGCGGGTGCAGTGCATCCGCGGGGTGTGATCCCTTCCGACTAGCAAGCGAGATGTTCTCTTAACGCAGGGCTGGGAAGTTACTGCGGTGGAAGGGCGTCTGCCTCCACAACCTCCCGGAACTGCAGACTCGCCAGCCGCGCATACAGCGGTGAATCCCGCAGCAGGGTCTCGTGCGTGCCCGTGGCCACCAGCTGCCCCTTGTCCAGCACCGCAATGCGGTCCGCGTGGCGTATGGTGGATAGGCGGTGGGCGATGATCACCGTGGTGCGGTTGCGCATCAGTTCCTCAAGCGCGAGTTGCACCTGGTGCTCGCTTTCGCTGTCCAGAGCGCTGGTGGCCTCATCCAGCAACAGCACGCGGGGGTTCGCCAGTATGGCACGGGCCAGGGCGATGCGCTGGCGCTGGCCGCCGGACAGGCGTACGCCCTGCTCCCCCAACTCGCTGTCGTAGCCCTTCGGCAGGCGCTGGATGAACTCATCGGCGTGAGCTGCCCTGGCAGCCGCCATCACCTCTTCCGTGCTGGCGGCGGGCATGCCGTAGGCAATGTTGTAGCGCACGGTGCCGGTGAATAGCGCCGGCTGTTGCGGCACCAGGGCCATTTGCTGGCGCAGGGTTTCCAGGCGCATCTCGCGCAGGTCCACACCGTCAAACAGCACCGCGCCGTCCTGCGGGTCGTAGAAGCGCAACAGCAACTGGAACAGGGTTGATTTGCCGCCGCCTGAGGGGCCGACCAGGGCCAGGCTCTTGCCTTCTTCAATGACCAGTGACAGGCCCTTCAGTGCCGGGTCAGCCGGGCGCGCCGGGTAGGCGAAGGTGACGTTGCGCAGGCTCAGGTTGGCCCGGCGGGGCACCGCACGGCTGGTGCCGTCAATAATTTCGCTGCGGGTATGCAGCAGTTCCAGCAGGCGCTCGGAGGCACCCGCCGCACGCTGCAGTTCGCCCCACACTTCCGAAATGGTGGCGAACCCGGAGCCCACCATCAGCGCATAGAACACGAACGCGCCCAACTCACCGCCGCTCATTTCGCCGCTGATGACCGACTGCCCGCCACTCCAGAGCATGGCCGCCATGCCGCCGAAGAGCAGCAGGATGGCGACCCCCACCAACAGGGCGCGCTGGCGAATGCGCCGCCGGGCGATGGCAAAGGCACGCTCAACTTCCCGGCCGAAGGCAGCGCTTTCGCGGCTTTCGCTGGTATAGCTCTGCACGGTGCGGATGTGCTGGATAATCTCGCCGGCGTAGCTGCCGACGTTGGCGATGCTGTCCTGGCTCTGGGTGGACAGCCGCCGCACGCGCCGCCCGAAGAACAGGATGGGCAGCAGCACCAGCGGCACTGCCACCGTAATGATCAGGCTCAGCTGGATGTTGGTGATGAACATCAGCACCAGGCCGCCGAGCAGGGTCAGCCCGCTGCGCAGCGCCATGCTCAGGGAGGAGCCGATGATGGTCTGTAGCAGCGTGGTGTCGGTGGTGAGGCGCGACATGATTTCGCCGCTGCGGTTGGTCTCGAAATACCCGGGATCCAGATGGATGATGTTGTCGAACACCGCGTTGCGGATGTCGGCGCTGACCCGCTCGCCCAGCCAGGAGACAAAATAGAAGCGGGCAAACGTGCCCACGGCCATGGCGGCGGCGATGACCAGAATGACGCCGATGGCATTGGCCAGGTCGGCGCGGGTGCCGCCGCTGAAGCCTTCGTCGATAAGCACCTGGATACCCCGGCCGAGAAACAGCGTGGCCCCCGCGGTAAATACCAGCGCGGTGCCGGCGGCCAGCAGGCGAGCCCGGTAGGGCAGCAGGAAGCGCAATATGGCCAGCAGCGGTGACAGGCTGCGACCGGGCTTTGCCGCCATTACTCCGTGTCTGCCGGGGCTGCGCCGCGCCGTTTGATCAGGCGCCCGAACACAATGCCCAGTTCGAACAGGCACCACATGGGTACCGCCAGCAGCGCCTGTGAGATCACATCGGGCGGGGTGAGCAGCATGCCAAAGACGAAGCAGCCGACGATGACGTAGGGCCTTTTACGCGCGAGATCCTCGGGTGTGGTGATCCCGGCGGCGATCATGATTACCACCGCGATGGGGATCTCAAAGGAGATACCGAAGGCGAAGAACAGCTTCAGCACAAAGTTCAGGTAGCTGTTGATATCGGTCATGATGGCGATATCTTCCGGGCCCACGCTGGTAAAGAACCCGAACACCAGCGGAAACACCACGTAGTAGGCGAAGGCTGCGCCGGCGTAGAACAGCACCACGCTGGAGGCCAGCAGGGGTATGGCGAGGCGCTTTTCATGCCGGTACATCCCCGGTGCGATAAAGCTCCAGGCCTGGTAGAGCACATAGGGAATGGCGATGAACACCGCGGCGACCAGGGTGAGCTTGAACGGCGTCAGGAACGGCGAGGCGACATCCGTGGCGATCATCGACGCGCCCGCTGGCAGCAGCGCGCGCAGCGGCTCGGAGACGAAGCTGTAGATCTCGTTGGCGAAGGGAAACAGGCCGATGAACACGATCAACACGGCGAGCAGCGCGCGCAGGAGCCGGTCGCGCAGCTCGGTGAGGTGTGCCACCAGGGGCAGGGGCTGGTCTTCGCTGTCGTCGCTCATTGCCCCGAAGGCTCCTTGTCGGGGCTGACCTGCCCGGGGCTGACCTGCCCGGGGCGTCCAGGGTTCGCTGCACTGGAATCCTCGGTGGACGCGGGCGCCGCTGCGCTGTCGTTCCCGCCGGCCGCCTTCAGGGCATCGCCGGCCTGCTGTGCATCGCGCTTCAGGTCGCTACCGGTTTTGCGCAGCTCCTGCATGATGGCGTCGTTGTGCAGTTCCTGCTCTACCTCGCTGCGGATCTGATTGAAGCCGCGGCGGATCTGCGCCAGCCAGGCGCTCACGGTACGGATTGTCGAGGGCAGCCGCTCGGGCCCGATGACCAACAGCCCGACCACTCCGATAAGCAGTAGCTCGGCAAACCCGATATCAAACATGGCGGCGTGTCACGACTTGCTGTTGTCGCTCCGTGCTTCGCCGCTGGTGTCGTCCTTGGTTTCCGCTTCCGCCTCCGCCTTGCTGATCTCATCATCCTGGATGCTTTTGCGGAAGCCCTTCACGGCGCTGCCGAGGTCGCTGCCCAGGGTGCGCAGGCGCTTGGTGCCGAACAACATGATGACAATGGCGAGAATGATCAACAATTGCCAGATACTGATGCCACCGATACCCATGTGTGTCTCCGTTGTGTAGTGGTGATCCCGCGGTCAGCCGCGAGAGGCCTTTTCGTCCAGCCCGGACACGCCGAAGCGCTCTGCCAGGCAATCCAGCACCGCGCTGGAGTCCAGCTCCAGGTGGGAGAGCATGACCAGGGTGTGAAACCAGAGGTCAGCCACTTCCCCCACCAGCTCCGCGCGGTTCTCCCCCGCATCCTTGGCAGCAATAATGACCTCGGTCGCTTCCTCCCCGACCTTCTCCAGAATCTTGTTCAGACCCCGGTGATGCAGGCTGGCCACGTAGGAACTCTCCGGGCTTGCTGTGCGGCGCGCGGCGAGTATCGCGTCCAATTGTTGCAGAACATCGTTCACGGTGTCTTTCCGTACATGGATTCCGGTGATTTCAGCACAGGGTCGGTGGTGTTCCAGTCGTCACCGGTCCAGCGCTGGTAAAAACAGTGGCGACGCCCGGTGTGGCAGGCGACGCCACCCACCTGTTCCACGCGCAGCAGCACGGTGTCGCCATCGCAGTCCAGGCGCAGCTCGTGCAGCAGCTGTACGTTGCCTGAGCTCTCGCCCTTGCGCCACAGCGCCTGGCGCGAGCGCGACCAGTACACGGCGTGCCCGGATTCCACCGTGCGCTGCAGCGCCTCGGCGTTCATCCAGGCCAGCATCAGCACATCCCCGCTGGCGGCGTCCTGGGCGATCGCAGGCACCAGGCCCTGGTCGTTCCAGTGCACGGCCTGCAGCAGGGCTGCGGTGTTGTCAGGGGTCACGGTATCCATAGCGGGGCATTATGGCACAAGGGCATGACCCCGCCTATTCGTCCGCGCTGCGTCCTGGCCAGAGCAGCAGCAGGGCTCCCGAGAGCAGTAGCCAGCTGGCGGCCGGTACCGTACTGAGGAACGCCCATCCCCCGGGCAGCGCCAGTACCAGCCCGCTGCCGGCGAGTGCCGCGGCCGCGACGTGGCGCCGCGACCTCCGGCGCTGTTGTGCGCGCTGCAGGGCCATCTGGCGTTGCTGTTGCTGGCGCTGCTGGCGTGAAAGATCGGGGGCGCCGGGCCTGCGTTGCAGGTTGTCGAGCACGGCATCCGGCACCTGCGGCAGCTGCTCCAGCCAGGACGGGAAGTGTCGCTGCAGGCGCCGCAGCATGGACTGCGGCGAATAACGCACCTGCACCCAGCGCTCGAGGAAGGGCTGCGCGGTGTCCCATAAATTGAGCTGCGGGTAGAGCTGGCGACCCAGGCCCTCGATGTTGAGGAGGGTCTTCTGCAGCAGAACCAGCGCAGGCTGCACTTCCATGTCGAAGCGGCGCGCCGTGCTGAACAGGTAAATCAGCAGCTGGCCGAAGGAAATGTCGCTGATGGGCCGTTCGAAAACGGGTTCGCAGACCGCGCGCATGGCGGACTCGAAATCCTGCACGCGGGTGTCCGGGGGTATCCAGCCACACTCCACGTGCAGTTCGGCGACCGCGCGGTAGTCGCGCTGGAACACCGCCAGCAGGTTGCGTGCCAGGTAATACTGGTCAGCGTCGCTGAGGCTGCCCACGATCGCGCAATCCACGGCGATGTAGCGCGGGTTGGCGGGGTCGGTGGCGTTGACGAAGATATTGCCCGGGTGCATGTCGGCGTGGAAAAAGTTGTCGCGGAATACCTGCGTAAAGAAGATTTCCACACCGCGTTCGGCGAGCAGCTTGAGGTCGGTGCCGCGTGCCTCTAGCGCGGCCATATCGGTCACCGGAATACCGCTGATACGCTCCGCCACCATCACGTTGCTGCGCGTGTAGTCCCAATGCACCTGGGGTACGTAGACCAGGTCGCTGCCCTCGAAGTTGCGCCGCAGCTGGGAGGCGTTGGCCGCCTCGCGGCGCAAATCCAGCTCGTCGAGAATGGTCAGCTCGTAGTCCGCCACCACCTCCACCGGGCGCAGCCTGCGACCATCGGGCAGGTAGCGCTGCACCAGCCGCGCGAGGGTATAGAGCAGTGCGAGGTCCTGGCGTATTACCGGCTCAATGTCCGGGCGCAGCACCTTGACCACGACCTCTTCCCCGCTGTGCAGCGTTGCACCGTGCACCTGCGCTACCGAGGCCGAGGCAATGGGTATGGACTCGAATCGCGCAAACAGGGTGCTCACCGGCTCCCCGAGGGCAGACTCGATAATCCCCGCTGCCAGGGTCTCGTCGAAGGGGGGCACCTTGTCCTGCAGCCGCGCGAGCTCGTCGGCGATGTCGGCGGGCAGCAGGTCGCGTCGCGTCGACAGGAGTTGACCGAACTTGATGAAGACCGGACCCAACGCCTCCAGCGCCCGGCGCAGCCGCTCTCCCCGGCTCATGCCGGGCTGGCTGTTGCGCCAGGGCGACAGGCGCAGCAGTAATCGCAGGGCCGCGGGCAGCGCTTCGGGCGCGACAAACTCCTGCAGCCGGTAGCGCCCGGCCACGCGCAGGATCAGCAGCAGCCGCCGACTGCGGGAAAACAGCCCGGCGCTCACTGCCCGGCGCTCCGGATGCGCTTGCGCAGCCGTTCCAGCCGCGACTGCAACCGCTCCACGCGTTGCTGCAGGGCTTGCACGTCGCCGTAGAAGTCCTCAACTTCCAGCCGGGGCGGTGTCAGGCGTGCCTCCTCATGGATGAACTCCTCGAGCTGCCGCAGCAGGCTGCTCGACGCGGCCGTCCCGGCACTGAAACCCGCGCGCAGGAACTGAGCAAGCTGATGGCCAGCGACGTCCCCGAGCACGTTCACCAGCGGCGCTTCCCAGTCCAGGTCCAGGCGCCCGATGATGCCCTGCAGTTCGATCAGCGGCGCGCTGTCGCCCTGCAGCACCAGATTGCCGTTGATCAGTGTGGCTGCCGGGTCGCTGGCACCCGCCAGCTCGGCAAAATCGGAGGCGCTGCCGCGCACGCGCGTGGTCACCGGGCCATCGTAATAGCCGAGCAGCCGGGTGCGTTCCGCGCCCGGTTGCAGGTACACGTGAACAACGGGCGAGGTGCACTCAATGGCGAAGGTGCGTCCAGCCAGCCAGGCCAGGTGCCGCTGGCCAGCCGGGTCCAGCGCCAGGGCGCGATTGAGTGCCGCCTCCAGCGCGGCCAGGGCCGCTGTAGTCAGTGTCGGGTCGAGGCCGGCGGCCGCCATGTCAGGCCTTGAAGCCCCGATGCAGGGCGACAACACCGCCGGTGAGGTTGTGGTATTCGCAGTTGACGAAGCCTGCATCCTCCAGCATGCCCAGCAACGTGTCCTGATCGGGGTGCATGCGGATGGATTCTGCCAGGTACTGGTAGCTGTCGCTGTCCCCCGCGACCAACCTGCCCATGAACGGCAGCACGCGGAAGGAGTAGCTGTCGTAGGCTTTCTCCAACAGCGGATTGACTGGCTTGGAGAATTCCAGCACCAGCAGCCGCCCCCCGGGCTTGAGCACACGCAGCATGGAGCGGAGTGCGAGGGCCTTGTCGGTGACGTTGCGCAGGCCGAAGGCGATACTGACGCAGTCAAAGCTGTCGTCGGGGAAAGGCAGGTACTGCGCATCGGCCTGTACGAACTCGAGGTTGCCCTGGTAGCCGTGGTCCAGCAGTTTGTCGCGGCCCACGTTGAGCATGGATTCGTTGATATCTGCCAGTACCACGCGGCCCGTGGGTCCGACGATGTCAGCGAATTTTGCCGCCAGGTCACCCGTGCCGCCGGCAATGTCCAGCACCGACTGGCCCGCGCGCACGGCACTGAGTTCGATGGTGAAGCGCTTCCAGATCCGGTGTATGCCGCCGGACATGAGGTCATTCATCAGGTCATAGCGCCCCGCCACCGAATGAAAGACATTGGCCACGAGGCCGGCCTTGGCGTCCTCATCGACTTCCCGGTAACCGAAATGGGTGGTGCGTTTATCGCTCATGCGGCCTCCGCCGTCCTGCAACAGGGCAGCTATTGTAGCGCGATGTGGCTCCCGCGGTCAGGGCTGGAACTGGATGACCTGCACCTGGGGGTCGCGCGTGGCACCGGCCGCCGACATGCGGTCGAGGTAGTCCTGCCAGAGCGCTTCCCGCTGCGTGCACAGCTGGTAGAGGTAATCCCAGGCGTAGAGCCCGGTGTCGTGACCGTCATCGAATACCAGTTGCAGTGCATAGTGCCCCACGGGCCGGATGTCGGTGATGGCGACGTGCATCTTGCCGGTTTGCAGCACTTCCTGCCCCGGGCCGTGGCCCTTCACCTCCGCCGAGGGGGAGTAGACGCGCAGGTACTCACAGGGCAGACGGTAGCTTTCTCCACCGGCATATGCCAGCTCGAGCTCCCGCGAGGCGCGGTGCAGGTGTATGTCGATGGGGCGCGGTGCTCGTTCGGTCATGGCGTGACTCTCAACTCACAGAATGAAGCGCGACAGGTCTTCGTCTTCGCTCAGGGCCTGCAGCTGGCTGTTGACGTAGTCGGCGTCGATGGTCAGCGGCTGTTGCTGCAGCCCGGCATCCGCGGCGCCGAAGGAGGCCTGCTCCAGCAGGCGCTCCATGACGGTATGCAGGCGTCTTGCCCCGATGTTTTCGGTTTTCTCGTTGACCTGCCAGGCGGTCTCCGCAATGCGTCGCAAGCCATCGGCGGTGAACTCCACCTGCAGGCCTTCCGTGGCCAGCAGGGCCTGGTACTGTTCGGTGAGTGAAGCGTCAGGCTCGGTGAGAATGCGTTCGAAATCGCTGGCGGTCAGTGACTCCAGTTCCACTCGGATCGGCAGGCGGCCCTGCAATTCAGGAATCAGGTCGGAGGGCTTGGCCAGGTGGAACGCGCCCGAGGCAATGAACAGGATATGGTCGGTCTTGATCGTGCCGTGCTTGGTGGTGACGGTAGAGCCCTCGATCAGCGGCAGAAGATCGCGCTGCACGCCCTCCCGCGAGACATCGGCCCCGGCCGTCTCGCCACGCTTCGCCACCTTGTCCAGTTCGTCGATGAAGACGATACCATTCTGCTCGGCTTCGCGAATGGCCCGCTGCTTCAGCTCCTCTTCGTTGACCAGCTTGGCCGCCTCTTCGTCGCACAGGGCCTTCAACGCCGCCTTGACCGGCATGCGGCGGGTCTTGCTCTGCTGGCGCGAGAGGTTGGAGAACATGCTTTGCAGCTGGTTGGTCATCTCCTCCATGCCGGGGGGTGCCATGATCTCCATGCCAAGCCCGCTGGTGGCCAGGTTGACCTCCACTTCCTTGTCATCGAGCTCGCCTTCACGGAGCTTTTTCCGCAGCAGCTGCCGGGTGCCGGCGCCGGTGTCGGCGCTGTCTCCGCGCGCCGGTGGCAGCAGGATGTCCAGCAGCCGCTCCTCTGCTGCCTCTTCGGCGCGAAACCGCACTCGCTGCATCTCCTGCTCGCGATACAGTTTCACGGCAACGTCCGCGAGGTCGCGGATGATCGATTCCACATCGCGGCCGACGTAGCCCACCTCGGTGAACTTGGTGGCTTCGACCTTGACGAACGGTGCGTTTGCCAGCTTTGCCAGGCGACGCGCGATTTCGGTCTTGCCCACGCCGGTAGGGCCGATCATGAGAATGTTCTTCGGGGTGATTTCGGCGCGCAGCGCATCCGGCAGCTGCATGCGTCGCCAGCGATTGCGCAGGGCGATCGCCACAGCGCGCTTGGCGTCCTGCTGGCCGATGATGTGCTTGTCCAGTTCGTGGACAATCTCGCGGGGCGTCATGTTGGACATGCGGGGAGCCTAATAGTCGAGTTGTTCGATGGTTTGGTTGTGATTGGTGTAGATGCAGATATCGCCGGCGATGTTCAGGCCCTTCTCCACGATACTGCGGGCGTCGAGTTCGGTATTGTCCAGCAGTGCGCGGGCGGCGGATTGCGCGAAGGGGCCACCGGAGCCGATGGCGATGAGGTTGTCTTCGGGCTCGATCACATCGCCGTTGCCGGTGATCACCAGGGAGGTCTCTTTGTCGGCGACCGCCAGCAACGCTTCCAGCCGGCGCAGGGCGCGTTCGGTGCGCCAGGCCTTGGCCAGCTCCACGGCGGCCCGCACCAGATGCCCCTGGTGCTTGTCCAGCTGCGCCTCAAACAGCTCGAACAGGGTGAAGGCATCCGCGGTGCCGCCAGCAAAGCCCGCCAGCACCTTGTTCTTGTGCAGGCGGCGCACTTTGCGCGCGTTGCCCTTCATGACGGTATTACCCATCGATACCTGTCCGTCGCCGCCAATGACAACGCTGTTGCCACGACGCACTGAGAGGATGGTCGTGCCTCGATACTGTTCCACGATAAGTCTCCTGTTGCTCCAGATATGGGGAGCCGTGGCGGGAATTCAAGCGCGGCGCCGCGGGGCGGCACCGGTACTAGGGACGCCCCCGCTTCAACAGCAGGGTGTCGATATTCTGTGCAGCCGTTAAGCCACGTGCGCGGCTCATCTGTGCGTGGGTGGTGTAGGGCCCGAGATAAACCCGGAACCAGCGGCCGTTGTCTCCCGTGGATTCCTCCACGCTGGGTTCCAGACCGAGCAGCAGCAACTCCGCCCGCCGCCGGTCGGCGTCCTCGCGCTGGCGGAAGGAGCCCGCCTGCAGCACATAGCTCTCTGCGGGCGGCGGGGCCACGTTGGGCTGTTGCGCCACCTCTGTCGGTTCAACTTCCACGTCGATGGTTTGCTCCGGCAACATGGTGTAGAAGTCGAAGCGGGGTTTTGGGGGCGCCTCTGTCGCGGCGGTTTCCGGTGTTTCTCCCGCGGGCTGTGTGCCCGGTGGCAGCGTGCCCAGGTAGAGCAGCAGGCTGAGGAACACGCCTGTGCCCACGCCGGCAGCGAACCAGCGCCAGGGGCTTGCGCCACCGTTATTGCGGCTGGCCGCCTGGGGTTTGCGGCGCGCTCCGCTGCGTCCGCCCCGGCCGCCGCTGTCGCGCGCCATTTACATGGCCTCCGGTGCGTTCACGCCCAGCAGCCACAGGCCGTTGGCCACCACCTGGCGCACGGCTTCGCTCAGCGCGATGCGGGCGTCGCGCAGTTCGCCGTCATCCACCAGCATTTTATGCGCGTTGTAATAGCTGTGGAACTCGGCAGCGAGCTCCCGCAGGTAGTTGGCTACCGTGTGGGGTTCGCTGGCCAGCGCCGCGCCTGCCACCACCTCGGGGTACTGGTCGAGCCGCTTGATCAGGGCTTTCTCCTGCTCCTCCTCCAGCCGTGGCAGCGCCGCAATGCCGCGCTCCTGTTCCCAGTCCCAGCCCTGCTCGGCCAGTTTTGCGCGCACCGAGCAGGCGCGGGCGTGAGCGTACTGAATGTAATACACCGGGTTGTCGTTGCTCTGCGACAGCGCCAGGTCGATATCGAAGGTAAGCTGCGAGCTGGGCGCCCGCGCCACCAGGAAATAGCGTGTGGCGTCACAGCCGACTTCATCGATCAGGTCGCGCAGGGTGACGTAGCTGCCCGCTCGCTTGGACAGCTTCACCTCGCTGCCGTCGCGCATCACCGTCACCATCTGGTGCAGCACATAGTCAGGCCAGCCTTGCGGAATGTCGGCCTGCAGGGCCTGCAGGCCGGCACGCACGCGAGTCACGGTGCTGTGGTGGTCCGCACCCTGTTCGTTGATCACACGCTCAAAGCCGCGTTGCCATTTGTTGAAGTGGTAGGCCACGTCCGGGAGGAAATAGGTGTACCCACCTTCCCGCTTGCGCATCACCCGGTCCTTGTCGTCGCCGAACGCCGTGGTGCGCAGCCAGAGTGCACCGTCCTGCTCATAGGTATGGCCATTGGCGACCAGCCTGGCCACCGTCGCTTCGACCTCGCCGGACTCATAGAGCGAGGACTCGAGGAAGTAGCGATCGAAATGCACTGCGAAGGCTTTCAGATCCAGGTCCTGCTCGCGGCGCAGGTAGGCAACGGCGAAATCGCGGATGGCGTCGAGGTCGTCCGGGTCCGCCTTGCCGGCAACATGGCGGTCCGTGGCGTCGATTTTTTCACCGGCCAGATAGGCTGCGGCAACATCGGCGATGTAGTCGCCGCGATAGCCGTCTTCCGGCCATTGCGGGTCGTCGGGCCCCATGCCGCGGCAGCGCGCCTGTACCGAGAGGGCCAGATTGCTGATCTGGGCCCCGGCATCGTTGTAGTAGAACTCGCTGGCCACCGACCAGCCGGTGGCGCTGAGCAGCCGGCAGATGCTGTCGCCCACGGCAGCCCCGCGGCCGTGGCCCACGTGCAGGGGGCCGGTGGGGTTGGCGGACACGAACTCAACCTGCACCCGGCGGCCGGCGCCGGCGTCGCTGCGGCCGAACTGCTCGCCTTCGGTGAGCACGCGCTGTACCACGGCGCGGCTGCTGTCGCCGGACAGGAAGAAATTGATGAAGCCCGGCCCGGCAACCTCTGCGCGACTGACCAGCGGTGAGGCGGGCAGCGCGTCACAGATCATGCCCGCCAGGTCGCGGGGCTTGTAGCCCGCCGCCTTGGCCAGGGTAAGGGCCACGTTGCTGGCCAGATCGCCATGGCTGGCGTCCCGTGTGCGCTCGATGGCGATGGTCGGTTGCGTGGCCTCGGGGAGTCGACCGTCGGCGGCCAGCGCGTCGAGGGCCTGCTGGATCAGCTGTGACAATTGTTCCTTCATTTCCGGGGGGGACACCTGCGTTTTCTGGGGTGAATTGGCTGCTCGCCTGCCGTGCAGGGCAGCGTCGCATTATCGCCGTAAATGGCCGCTCATGGCCAGCGCGGGCCGGCGATCAACCCAGATCCAGTGGGTCGACATCGATGGACCAGTTGAGCCCCTGGCGGCTGGGCAGTTGCTCGGCGCAGTGCACCAGAAGGCGCGCCAGCCGCTGGGCCCGGCGCACGTCCGGCGCCATCGCCAGTAGCTGGTTACGGAATTTACCCGCCCGCCGTTGCAGGGGGGACGGCAGCGGCCCGATCAAACGGCAACCCTGCGGCAGTGCCGGGTCGGCCTGTCGCCTGAGGGCCGCCAGGAAGCGTTCCCCGGTGTCCGTGGCCGGGCTGTCGGTGCGCAGTAGAATCAGTCGCCCATGTGGCGGCATGCCCTGTTCCTCACGGGCCTGCAGCAGGCGCCGCGCCTGGTCGGCGTAGCGCTCGGTAAGCATCGCCTGCATCAGGGGGTGATCGGGGTAGTGGGTCTGCACCAGCACCTGCCCGGCGTCCCCCGTGCGCCCCGCGCGCCCCGCGACCTGGGTCAGCAGCTGCGCCATGCGCTCCTCACCGCGGAAGTCAGCGCTGAACAGCAGCGCATCCGCGTCAATGACGGCGACCAGGTTGACCCCGGGAAAGTGGTGCCCCTTGGTCAGCATTTGCGTGCCCAGGAGAATGCACGGCGCGCCGTTCTGTACCTCGGACACCAGTGCCTGCATGGCACCTTTACCCTGCATGGAGTCGCTGTCGACGCGATGGATGGGCCACTCGCCAAACGTATTGCGCAACACCTCTTCGGTTTGCTCGGTGCCCAGACCATTGGTGAGCAGGCGCGCGCTGTGGCAGCTGGGACAGGCCTGCGGCAGCCGCAGGTTGGCGGAACAGTGGTGACAGCGCAGCCTGCGCTGGCGGCGGTGCACCGTCATGCGGGTGTCGCAGGCACTGCACTGGGCAATCCAGCCGCAGTCGTGGCATTGCAGCGCCGGTGCGTAGCCGCGGCGGTTCAGAAACAGCAGCACCTGCTGTCCGCCCCTCAGGGCGCCATGGATGGCCTCGCGCAGCGCCCGCGACAGTCCGCCCTGCAGGGTCTCCCGGCGCACATCAATGGCCCGCAGGGTGGGCAGTTCACCCTGACCTGCGCGCTGTGTCAGGCGGTAGTGACCATAGCGGCCCTGCAGGGCGTTGTGCAGGGTTTCCAGTGCCGGGGTGGCGCTGCCCAGCACTACAGTTGCGCCCTCGATCTGCCCTCGTTTAACGGCGATATCCCGCGCGGAATAGCGGAATCCATCCTGTTGCTTGAAGGACGCATCGTGCTCTTCATCGACGATGATCAACCCCGGTCGCCGCAGGCTGCTGAAGATCGCCGAGCGTGTGCCCATGACAATGGATGCCGCGCCGGTGCGCGCCGCCTCCCAGGCAGCGTAGCGCTCGGTGTCGTTAAGGCCCGAGTGCAGCACTGCAATGCCGCTGCCGAAGCGTTCTGTGAAGCGCGCCAGAGTCTGTGGGGTCAGGCCGATTTCGGGTATCAGTACGAGCGCCTGTTGGCCCTGGGCCAGGCAGTGGGCAATCAACTGCAGGTAGACCTCGGTCTTGCCGCTCCCGGTGATGCCCTCCAGGAGGCTGCAGTGGAAGGCGCCGTAGTGTGCCAGGATGCCCTCCAGCGCCGCGGCCTGCTCGCCGTTCAGCGGCAGCCCCGGCTGCGCCGCGGCCAGGGCTCGGCCGGGCGCCAGCACGCAGCGTTCGGCGAGGCCTTTCTGCTCCAGCTGGCGCAGGATGCCGGCGCTGACGCCCCGCTCGCGCAGGCTGCTGGTGGCAAGCTCGGCGCTGTCCTGCAGCAGCGCCAGGGCCTCCGCCTGGCGCGGCGACCGCCGCAGGGCTCCTGCGGGCAGCCCTTTGCCACGCTGGCTGAGGCGCCAGCCGGGCTGCCCCGGTGGCTGGTGTGGTTGGGCGTTCCTGAGTCCGGGAGGAACGGCGACATCGAACACCTCCCCCGGGGGATGTTGGTAATAGTCTGCCGCCCACAGGCACAGCTGCAGCACCCCGGGCGACAACAGCGGGGCCGAATCGACGACAGCCTGCGCCGCCCGCAGCGATGCCGGGGGCAGCGCAGATTCCGCAGCGACCTCGATGAGCCAGCCCTGCAGCTGGCGCCGCCCGAAGTCGACCTTCACTCGCACACCGGGCTGCAGGTCCGACAGGGCCTGCGGCCCCAACCCTGCCGGAGGCAGGTAGTCGAACAGTGAGCGCAGCGGGCAGGAAACGGCCAGGCGAAGAACGGGCATCGTGCCTCTCAGCGTGTCATGGGTGTGGAACGGTGGCGGATAATAGCGCAACCGCGGGGCTGCCTACAGCGGGGCTGCCATCAGCGGGGCTGCCATCAGCGGGGCTGCCATCAGCGGGGCTTGCGCTGGCCGCTGTGTCTGGTACTATGCGCGCCTATTTTTTCGCGTTACCTCCACAAGTCCGGTGCGGTGCCCGACAGGATCGGGTGGCGGCACCAATTCACAGGAGCAACACCATGAAAGCAGAAATTCATCCCAAGTACGAGGCGGTCACCGCAACGTGCAGCTGTGGCAACGTGGTTGCCACGCGCTCCACGCGCTGCGAAGATTTCCACATCGACGTGTGCTCGCAGTGCCACCCGTTCTTTACGGGCAAGCAGAAAGTACTCGACAGCGGCGGCCGCGTTGACCGCTTCAAGAAGCGTTTTGGCGCGCGCGGCGCATCGCGTTAAGCTGCTTCAGACGGCTGCCTTGTGCGGCCGCCAAACAAAAGCCGGGCGCCGTGGGGTTCCCGGTTTTTTTGTGTCTGGTACAAGCCCTTGAAGTGCCTGCGCTTGTGGCTGCGAGTGCTTTTCTATATTCTCGTGCGTCCCTCCCGCAAGCGCAGTCACCAGCGGATTTCTGACTATGAGCAAAGATTTCAGACAGGCGGCCCTCGACTATCACGCGAAGCCGGTTCCCGGAAAAATCAGCATGGAGCTGACCAAGCCTGCGGAAACCCAGGCCGAGCTGGCGCTGGCCTACAGCCCCGGTGTTGCCGAGCCCTGTCGTGAAATTGCCGCCGATGTCGATGCCGCGTATTTATACACCGGCAAGGGCAATCTGGTTGCGGTGATCAGCAACGGCACTGCCGTGCTCGGGCTCGGCAATCTGGGTTCGCTGGCGAGCAAGCCCGTCATGGAGGGCAAGGCACTGCTGTTCAAACGCTTCGCCGGCATCAACTCGGTGGACATCGAAGTCAACACCGAAGACAGCGCCAGCTTTATCGACACCGTGGCCAACATCGCCGACACGTTTGGCGGCATCAACCTTGAGGATATCAAGGCACCCGAGTGTTTTGAAATTGAAGCAGAACTGGCCCGGCGTTGCTCCATCCCCATCTTTCACGATGACCAGCACGGCACCGCCATTGTCACTGCGGCGGGCATGATCAATGCGTTGGAGATCCAGGGCAAGCGCCTTGAGGATGCCGTGATTACCTGCCTCGGCGCCGGCGCGGCGGCGATTGCCTGCATGCGTTTGCTGGTGAGTATGGGTGCTCGCCAGGAAAACATCTTCATGCTCGACCGTCGCGGTGTGATTTACGCCGGGCGCGAGGGCGTGAACAGCTACAAGCAGGAGTTCGTCAACAATACCGACAAGCGCAGCCTCAGCGATGCCGTACGCGGCGCCGATGTGTTTGTGGGGCTGTCGGGGGCCGATCTGCTCAGCGCTGACATGCTGTTGTCCATGGCGGACCGCCCCATCGTCTTCGCCTGCTCCAATCCCGACCCGGAGATTCGCCCGGAACTGGCGCACAGCGTGCGCGATGACCTGATCATGGCCACCGGCCGTTCGGATTATCCGAACCAGGTGAACAACGTACTGGGCTTTCCGTTCATTTTCCGCGGCGCGCTTGACGTCCGTGCCAGCGCGATCAATGAAGCGATGAAGATCGCGGCGGTGAAGGCGCTCAGCGAATTGGCTCGCGAGCCGGTACCGGAGTCGGTGCTCAGGGCCTGTGGCGAAACCGAGCTGAGTTTCGGCCCGCGCTACATCATTCCCAAGCCGGTTGACCCCCGACTGCTGCAACACATTGCGCCGGCGGTGGCGCGTGCTGCCGTGGACAGCGGTGTTGCCCGAGTGCCCTACCCCGACAATTACGCACCGGGTCGCGGTTAACGACTAGAAGATATCCCGCACCAGGTCTTCCGTGGTGCCGCGCAGGCCGCTGTCGCCTGTTCCACCGCTCGCCGCCGGCACCTGGTCCTCCCGGAAATACTCGAAAATGGCGTTCTGTTGCCCCGGGCGTGCCAGCAGGCCGGTGTCGGGGTCGATGCGTACGTGCACCACGCCCGGAGGCAGGGGCGGCTGTACGTCCGGGCTGTCGCGCAGGGCGCCGCGCATGTAGTCAATCCAGATGGGCAGTGCCGCTGTGCCGCCGAATTCCCGGCGCCCCAGGGGCGTGTAATTGTCGAAACCGACCCAGGCCGTGGTCACCACGTCGCGGTTGTAACCGGAAAACCAGGCGTCCATGGGCCCGTTGGTGGTCCCTGTCTTGCCGGCGAGGTCGTTGCGCCCCAGGGTCAGGGCGCGGCGCCCCGTGCCCCGTTTGATCACATCCTGCAGGATGCTGGTGAGGATGAAGTTGCTGCGCTCGTCCATGACCCGCTCGGCGCGTGGGCGCTGGGGCGTCGCAGCCGCACCGGCACCGGCAAGGATTTCCTCCATGCGCAGCTCACGCTCCGGGTCGGCTTCGACGGGCGCTTCGACGGGCGAACAGTCGCGGCACACGGTCGCGGGTGCGGCCTCGAAAATAACCTGCCCGTCGATGTCTTCGATGCGCTCAATCAGGTACGGCTTCACCGCGTAGCCGCCGTTGGCGAGCACCGCATAGGCGGTGGCGAGCTCCAGCGGCGACATCACATGGGTGCCCAGCGCCAGGGACAGGTCCGGCGCAAACTTGCTGGTGTCGAAGCCGAAGCGCGCGACGTGGCGGATGAGCTCCGGGACACCAATCTGCTGCAGCAGGCGGATGGAAACGAGGTTGCGCGACTGGGTGAGCGCCCAGCGCAGTCGCGTGGGTCCGTAGAAGCGTCCGCCATCGTTTTCCGGTCGCCAGATATCCTCCAGTGAGGCATCTTCGAGTACCACGGGGGCGTCGTTGATGATGCTGGCAGCGGTAAAGCCTGCCTCCAGCGCCGCGCTGTAGACGAAAGGCTTGAAGCTTGAGCCTGGCTGGCGGCGGGCCTGGGTGGCGCGGTTGAACTTGCTGTTCTCGAAGCCCAGCCCGCCCACGATGCTGATGATGGCGCCGTTGTCCGGGTCCAGGGACACCAGCGCCGCCTGCGCCGCCGGCACCTGGCTGAGGTGCCAGCGCCCATCTTCCTGGCGTCGTACCCGGATGAGATCCCCGGCCGCCACGACATCGGCAATGCTGGCTGGCGCGCGGCCTACGGAGTTCTCGGTAAGGTAGGGGCTGGCCTGGCGCAGGCCGTCGTCCCACAGCAACTCCCCGGTGCTGCCATCGTTGAACAGCAGGTCGACGCTGTCTTCACGCAGGCGGGTCACAATCGCTGGGCTGAGCCCGGCGACCACCGGGGTGTCGGCGAGGGCCTCCAGCCAGCGGGTGGTGGCGTCGGCGGCCACATCGTCAGCGTCCGGCGGCAATTGGCGCTCCGGACCGCGATAGCCGTGCCGCCTGTCGTAGGTCATCAGGCCGTGCACCACGGTTTCCTGCGCCAGCTGCTGCAGCTCGCTGCTGATGGTGGTGTACACGTGGTAGCCATCGGTATAGGCCGCCATGCCGTAGCGATCAAGCATTTCCTGGCGGGCCATTTCCGCCGCGTAATGTGCGGCGAAGCTCAGCTGCGCCCCATGGTGCTGCGCGCTGGCCGGCTCGGCAAGCGCCTCCGCCCAGCTGTCCCGGTCGATGTAGCCCAGCGACAGCATGCGCCCCAGAATCCAGTCGCGGCGCTCCTTGCTGGCCTGCGGCCCGCTGATGGGGTTGTTGCGCGATGGCGCTTTCGGAATGCCGGCGAGCATGGCGTGCTGCGCCAGTGTCAGGTCCTTGATGCCGCTGCCGTAGTACACCTGTGCGGCGGCTTCAAAACCGTAGGCACGATGGCCCAGAAACACGCGGTTGAAATACAGCTCAAAGATTTCTTCCTTGTCCAACGCGCGCTCAATCTTGATCGCCAGCAGGATCTCGTTAAATTTGCGTGTGAACGTGCGCTCCAGGCTGAGGAAATAGTTGCGCGCCACCTGCATGGTCAATGTGCTGCCGCCGGAGCCCTTTTCACCCGTCAGCGCGAGCTCCGACACGGCGCGCATCAGGCCGGCGAGGTCAACGCCGCGGTGGGCGAAGAAACGGTCGTCTTCAGCGGCCAGCAGGGCCTGCACAAACTGCGGCGGAATGTCCTCGAAACGCAGTGGATTGCGCTTCTGTTCGCCGAACTGGCCGATCAGGTCGCCGTCCCGGGTATACACCTGCATTGGGGTCTGTAGTCTGACGTCGCGGAGGGTTTCCACGTCGGGCAATCCGGGGTCAAGGTATAAATAGACGCCCGCAAGCAGCCAGCCCAGGCCCAGCAGGGCGAGCACGGAAGAACGCAATAAAAAGCGGAGGAAACCCATTTATTCCTTTACAAAGCAGTGACTTGTATTACTGTAGTCGGAAGGGGGGCAGGCAACATTTGGTAATTATAAGCGTATTTTCGCTTTTGATTGCAGTATTGATTATGCTATATCTACAAATTAATGTAGTAGTGTATAAAAACAAGCTAAGTCAGTGATACACATAGGAAAACGAATTGCTTGGCATTCTAGGGAAGAAAAAGTCGGTGGCGGTGTTGGGGCTGGATATCAGTTCCACAACGGTAAAGCTGCTTGAGCTTAGCCAGTCCGGAGGGCGATATCGGGTAGAAAGTTACTCGGTCAGTTCCCTGCCGGTGGACGCGGTCATCGAAAAAAACGTGAACGATGTCGAGGGCGTCACCAACGCCATTCGAGCTGTCGTGGCACAGTCGCGTACCAAGCTCAAGGCGGTCGCCGCCGCCGTGGCGGGTTCGTCGGTGATCACCAAGATCATCGACATGCCAGCCGGTCTCAATGAGGACGACATGGAGACGCAGCTGACGCTGGAGGCGGATCAGTACATTCCGTACCCCCTGGATGAAGTGGCAATTGATTTCGAGATCCAGGGTGCGTCGCCGGAGCGTGCCAATCATGTTGAGGTTCTGCTGGCAGCCTGCCGGCGTGAAACGATCGAGTCCCGCGTGGATGCCATTGAAGGCGCCGACCTTACCGCACGCATCATGGATGTCGAGGCCTATGCCATGGAGCGCGCCTACGGCCTGATCCGGCGCCAGCTGAACCTGGAGCTGGAGAGCATGGTCGCCATTGTAGACATCGGCGCCACCATGACCACGCTCAGCGTGTTGAACAACGGGCAGACCATCTACACGCGCGAGCAGCTGTTTGGGGGCAAACAGCTTACCGATGAAATCATGCGCCGGTACGGTTTGCCGCTGGAAGAGGCCGGTCTGGCCAAGAAACAGGGCGGCCTGCCGGACGACTACGAACCCGAGGTGCTGATTCCCTTCAAGGAGGCGGTCGTGCAGCAGGTGGCGCGCTCGCTGCAGTTCTTCTTCTCCTCCAGTCAGTACAACGACGTCGACTACATCATTCTCGCAGGCGGCGTGTCCTCCATGGAGGGTCTGGTCGACCTGGTGCAGGACAAGCTGGGTACGCCCACCGCCGTTGCCAACCCGTTCGCCGAAATGACCATCTCATCCCGGGTCAACGCGGTTGCCCTGAGCAGCGATGCCCCCGCGATGATGATCGCCTGCGGACTCGCCCTGCGGAGCTTTGACTGATGGCACAAATCAACCTGCTTCCCTGGCGTGAGGAACGCCGGGCCGAACGGAAGAAAGAGTTCCTCGCCCTATTGGGTATGGTTGCGCTTATCGGCATCGGGCTGGTGATTCTCGGCGACCGCATCGTCAACGGCCAGATCGACCACCAGAAGGCGCGCAACGAGTACCTTACGGAAAATATCCGCGTGCTGGATCGCCAGGTGGAAGAGATCCGCGAGCTGGAGCGTCGCCGCAACCAGCTGATCGACCGCATGCGCGTCATCCAGGAGCTGCAGGGCAACCGGCCGATTATCGTCCGCGTGATGGACCAGTTGGTGCGCACCCTGCCCGACGGCGTGTTCTACACCAGCCTGCAAAGCAGCAACAACGAGATCGTTCTGATCGGGGTGGCGGAGTCCAACAACCGCGTCTCCAGCCTCATGCGGCGCCTGGATTCCTCCGACTGGCTGCAGCAGCCAAACCTGGATTCCGTGCGTGCTGCTACCCAGTATGGTGATCAGGCGGCTACGTTCAATCTCAAGGTGAAGGTGCAGTTGCCCGAATCCGATAGCGGCGCGGGAGGTTAAGGCATGGCACTCGAAGATACCCTGCGCAGTCTCCGGGAGTTCGATGTCAACGATATCGACTTCGACAATATCGGGTCCTGGCCGACCGCGGTCAAGGCGGTGCTCTGTGTACTGCTGTTGGTGCTGGTTGTTGCGGGCGGATACTACTACCACATCAAGGATCTGCAGCTCACGCTGGGCAACGTGCAGGCCGAAGAAGAGCGCCTGCGCAGCGATTATGAGAAAAAGGCCTTTCAGGCGGCCAACCTTGAAGCCTACAAGGTACAGATGGTGGAAATGGAAGAGTCATTCGGTGCCCTGGTCAGTCAGTTGCCCAGCGACACCGAGGTCCCGGGCCTGCTGGAGGACATTACCAACAAGGGCCTGATGAATGGCCTGGAAATCAACAGTATCGCCTTGCAGCCGGAGCAGGCGCGCGAGTTTTACGTTGAGCTGCCGATTGCGATCACGGCGACGGGTTCCTACCATGACCTGGGGGCGTTCATCAGCGGTATGGCCGGCCTACCGCGTATCGTCACGCTGCACGATTTTTCAATTACGGCGCCGTCGGGCAACAGCAACGCGCTCAACATGAGCATTACTGCCAAGACCTATCGCTACAAGGATGGAGAGGGCTAGCATGAGCATGGAGTGGCGACTGACCGCAGTTGCGGTGTCTGCAGCCCTGCTGCTGACAGCCTGCGGGTCGGACAATTTCAGCGATCTGGACGCTTTTATGGCGGAGAAGCGTGCGCGGCCGGGCGGCATCATTGCGCCGATCCCGACTTTTCAGGCCTATGAGGCCTTTGCCTACAGTGCCACCGCCTTGCGCAGTCCCTTTGATCGCCCGGTACAGGTGCGTGATATCACGCAGATGCAGGCTATCAGCGCAATCAAGCCAGACGAAAAGCGGGCTCGCGAGTTCCTCGAGCAATACACCTTCGATTCGCTGACGATGGTGGGCTCGCTGGAGCGCGGTGGAACCCAGTGGTCCCTGATTCGGGACCCGGATGGAGGGGTGCACCGTGTGCGCCTGGGGAATTACCTGGGTCGCAACCACGGCCGGATCGTCGAGATGACGGATTCCTATGTGGCGGTGGTGGAGATCGTCAGTGACGGTACCGCGGACGGTTGGGTGGAACGTCCGCGGAGAATCGATCTAAGCGGCATCTGACGCAGGGGCCATTGGTGACAGCCATGTTGAAAAAAACAGCAAATTTGGGGATTAGTGCCGTGAAAGAGGGATCTTGCAGACGGAGTGGTACACTGCAACGTCTGGCAGCAATGCTGGTTTTCAGCCTCTTGGGCCAGGCCGTGCAGGCGGCGCCGACAGTGACGGATATCGAATTCGCCTCGCGCCCGGGCAGCAAGATCGAGGTGCGACTGGATTTCGATGAAACGCCACCTCCGATGGAGGCCTACACCATCGAGAAGCCGGCGCGGATTGCCATTGATTTCCCGGGCACACGCAGCGCGCTGCCGCAAAAAAGCTACACCCTGCCCTATGGCAACGCTACCGGTGTGGTCGTGCTCGAGTCGGGTGACCGCACGCGCCTGGTGCTGAACCTGGTGAAACTGGTGCCCTACGAAACCCGGGTTGAAGGCAACAGCCTGTTCCTGGTGGTGGGCCAGGGCAGCAGCGGCGACTACGTCAAGCCGGCCAGCGACCCCAATGCGCTCACGGCGCGTGTCGAACAGGTTGCCCGCGAGCGCTCATCCATCAACGACCTGCAATTCCAGCGCGCAGGCAGCGGTGAGGCACGCCTGACCCTGGAGCTTAGCAATCCCTCGGTCGATGTGAACGTTTTCAGCGAGCGCGGTGATATACGCGTGCAGTTCCTCGATACCAGTGTGCCCGAGCACCTGATGCGGCGTTTCGACGTTACCGATTTCGCCACGCCGGTGACCAGCGTGGACGTCAACAGTGCCGAGCGCGGTGCAACCCTGACCCTGAAGACCGTGGGTGAATTCGATTACCTGGCGTACCAGACGGACAACCAGTATGTGATTGCGGTCAAGCCGCTGTCCAAGAAAGAACTGGAAGAGCGCCGCGACGAGTTCACCTATGTCGGTGAGCGCATCTCGCTGAACTTCCAGGACATCGAAGTGCGCGCCGTGCTGCAGCTGATTGCCGACTTTACCGAGCTCAACCTGGTGGCGAGCGATACCGTGTCCGGGCGCATCACCCTGCGCCTGCAAAACGTGCCGTGGGACCAGGCACTGGAACTGGTGCTGCGCACCAAGGGCCTGGACAAACGCCAGGTCGGTAACGTGCTGATGGTGGCGCCCGCGGCGGAAATCGCCGAGCGTGAGCGCCAGCAGATCGAAGCGAACAAACAGATTGCCGAACTGGCACCCCTGCAGAGCGAGTTTATCCGCATCCGTTATGCCAGCGCCGCGAGCGTGGTAAGCCTGTTCGAAGCGGGCTCGGAGGATGGTGGTACGCTGATTTCACCGCGCGGCTCGGTGATCGTGGAGCCCCGCACCAACTCCCTGATCGTGACCGAAACTGCGTCCAAGCTGGCCGAAATCCGCGACCTGATCGACCTCGTGGACATTCCGATCCGCCAGGTGATGATCGAGGCGCGTATCGTGATCGCCCAGTCTGACCTGGAGCAGGAGCTGGGTATTGAATGGGGCGGCGGTTTTGTCGACTCTGATGTGAACGGCAATGCCCTGTCCGTCTCCGGCGATACGGCAAACGTGGCGGCGATCAACCAGTCGGTGATCGATGGCACCGCCAGCGGCGTGAACTTCCCGGGCGCGCTGATGGTCGACCTCGGTGTCGCGTCCAAGGCCGGTGGCTTTGCCGTCGGATTCACCAGTGAAGACCTGTTCCTGACCGCCGAGCTGTCGGCGCTGGAAGCGGCGGGCAATGGCGAGGTGGTGTCGCAGCCCAAGGTGATTACCGGCGACAAGCAGAAGGCGATCATCAAGTCGGGTTCTGAGATTCCCTATCAGGAAGGCTCGCTGAGCGGCCAGAACACCACGTCCTTCAAGGAAGCCGTGCTGCAACTGGACGTCACGCCCAATATCACGCCGGACGACCGCATCCTGCTGGACCTGGTGATTACCCAGGACTCGCTGGGAGACCTGGTGCCGAGTGGCCAGGGTGGCTTCATCCCGTCCATCGATACCACCGAGTTGACTACGCAGGTGCTGGTGGGTAACGGTGAAACGGTCGTGCTTGGCGGTGTGTTCCGCACCGAGGACATCGAGTCCGTGACCAAGGTGCCGTTCTTTGGCGACATTCCGTATATCGGCCGCCTGTTCCGCAATGAGTCCAATTCCAAGACCAAAACGGAAACGCTGATCTTCATCACGCCGCGTATTCTTGCCGACAGTCTGCTGGACTAGGGCGTGTCCTGACGTCACATGCCGGATCTGCATCGCGTCTTTCTGGTCGGCCCCATGGGGGCCGGCAAGAGCACCATTGGCAAGTACCTTGCGCGCCAGCTCGGCCTGGCCTTCGCGGATACCGATACCGAGATTGAGCATCGCACGGGCGCTGATATCCCCTGGATATTCGATGTTGAGGGCGAGTCGGGTTTCCGCGACCGGGAACAGCAGGTGGTGGAGGAAATGACGCAGATGGACGACATCGTCCTCGCCACTGGTGGCGGCGTGATCATGCGCGCCGAGAACCGCGCGGCCCTGGGAAGCCGCGGCTTCGTCATCTACCTGCACGCAACGGTGGACGAGCAGGTGCGTCGCACCCGCAACGACCGCAAGCGACCGCTGCTGCAGTCAGGGAACCCGGCGACGGTCCTGCGCGATCTGTTCAAGGTGCGTGACCCGCTGTACCGGGAAATTGCCGATTATGTCATCGACACGGACGGCTGCAGCCCGCGCACGGTCGCCCAGCGCCTGATGGAGGCGCTCACCGCCGAGCGCTGAAGACAGAGGGGGATCGCGGGGCTAGAATAGCAGTCTTTTACCGTGGGGTGCCCTGTGTCCGTCATTATGCATACCGTTCATGTCGATCTGGCAGAGCGCAGTTATCCGGTCTACATCGGCCGCGACCTGTTCTCCGACCCGCAGCTGCTGCGCCAGCACGTTCGCGGCCGCGAGGTGGCCATTGTCAGTAACGTGACGGTAGCGCCCCTCTACGTGCCCCGGCTGCGCGCCGCCCTGGGCGACGGAGGCCGGGTCACCGAGATCATCCTGCCCGACGGCGAACAACACAAGACACTGGCCAGCTTCGAACACATCCTTGAGCGCCTGCTGGCCGATCGCCACAGTCGCAGCACAACCCTGATTGCGGTCGGTGGCGGGGTGGTTGGCGATATCACCGGCTTCGCCGCCGCCTGCTACCAGCGCGGGGTCGAGTTCATTCAGGTACCAACAACCTTGCTCGCCCAGGTGGACTCCTCCGTGGGCGGCAAGACCGCAGTCAACCACGCCCTTGGCAAGAACATGATTGGCGCGTTCCATCAGCCGCGGGCCGTGTTCATTGACACCAACAGCCTGCACACGCTGCCGGCGCGTGAGCTGTCTGCCGGCCTCGCCGAGGTTATCAAGTACGGCCTGATCTGTGACGCCGACTTTTATGCCTGGCTGCTTGAGGCCATGCCGCGCCTGCTGGGCCGCGACGACAGCGCCCTTGCCGAGGCCATCGAGCGCAGTTGTGCACTGAAGGCCCAGGTGGTGGCGGCGGATGAGCGGGAGGGTGGCGTGCGTGCGATCCTCAACCTGGGGCATACCTTCGGCCACGCCATTGAGACCGCCCAGGGTTACGGCAGCTGGTTGCACGGTGAGGCGGTTGCGGTCGGTATGCTGCTTGCGCTGCGCCTGTCGGTCGCCCGGGGCTGGATAGCTGAGGACGAAGTGTCGCGGCTGGCAGCATTGCTGCGTGAGGCGCGCCTGCCGCTGGATATTCCCGCCGGTATGACGCCAGCGATGTTCATTGACCTCATGGGGCGCGACAAGAAGGTGGTGGATGGCCGTATGCGGCTGGTGTTGTTGCGCGAGATAGGCGACGCCTGCATTGTCGACGACGTGACCGGAGAAGAACTCGAGGGCTTGCTGGGCGCGGCCCAGGCACGTGCGGCCAGCCCCTGTTGAGGTGGTTTGTTCCACACTGCGCAACTGTGTAAAATGACCTCCCCCTTTCGCCCGAGTGCTGCCGAGGTACGGGGCGTGTCGGTGTAACCGTTTGTTTTTATTACCTATTCTGGACACAGTATGAGTGCAGGCTTGTTTAGCCCTGAAGAATTCCGCGACAACTGTGGCTTCGGCCTGATCGTCCACAGTGCGGGCGATGCCAGCCACCGGTTGCTGCAGACCGCCATTGAGTCGCTGACATGCATGACGCACCGGGGCGGTATCGCGGCGGATGGCAAGACCGGTGACGGCTGCGGCCTGCTCTTGCAGATGCCCGTTCCCTTCATGCGCACGTTGGCGCGTGAGGCTTTCGGCGCCGAACTGGAGGAACCTTTCGGCGTCGGGCAGATTTTCCTGAACCAGGATGAGGGTCGCGCAGCGGCCGCGCGTGCGGGGATGGAGAAGGCGCTCACCGACCAGGGGCTGATCGTTGTGGGCTGGCGGGAAGTCCCGACCGACAGCAGTGTCTGCGGCGAAATTGCTCTCGCGACACTGCCGCGTATCGAGCAGGTGTTCTTCAGTGCTCCGGGCCTCAGTGCCGATGAGCTTTCCACCAAGTTGTTCGTGGCGCGCCGCAAGGCGGAGATCGCCAACGAAAGCGACCCGGATTTCTACATCTGCAGCCTGTCGGGCCGCGTGATTGCCTACAAGGGCCTGGTAATGCCGGTAGACCTGCCGCGCTTCTACCACGACCTGGACGACGAGCGCCTGGAGACCGCAATCTGCGTGTTCCACCAGCGCTTCTCCACCAACACCATGCCGCGCTGGCCGCTGGCGCAGCCGTTCCGGCTGCTGGCGCACAATGGCGAGATCAACACCATTGATGGCAACCGCAACTGGGCCGAGGCGCGCACGGCGCTGTTCCAGTCAGACCGTCTGCCCAACATCAGCGACATCGCGCCGCTGGTGAATCGCACCGGTTCGGATTCTTCCAGCCTCGACAACATGCTGGATGTACTGCTGACCGGGGGTGTGGACATGCCCCGCGCGCTGCGCATGCTGATTCCCCCGGCGTGGCAGAACATGGAGGACATGGACCCCGACCTGCGGGCCTTCTATGAATATCACTCCATGCACATGGAGCCCTGGGACGGCCCCGCCGGCATCGTGCTGACGGATGGGCGCTATGCGGTGTGTCTGCTGGACCGGAATGGCCTGCGTCCCGCGCGCTGGGTGAAAACCAAGGACGGCTTCATCACGCTGGCATCGGAAGTGGGTACCCACGGCTACCGCAGTGAAGACGTGATCGCCAAGGGCCGTGTCGGCCCCGGGCAGATCCTCATGGTCGACACCCAGACCGGCGAGATGCTGCACACGGCGGATATCGACAACCGCCTGAAGAGCCGCCACCCCTACAAGCGCTGGTTGAAGGAGAACTCCTACCACGTTGAGGGCACCTTCGGTGGTGAGCAGGCGCCGGGCATCGAGCCCGATATGCTCAAGCCCTACCAGAAGATGTTCCAGGTGACCTTCGAGGAGCGCGACCAGGTACTGCGTCCGCTGGCGGAGTCGGGTAACGAGGCGGTGGGTTCAATGGGTGACGATACGCCCATGGCAGTCCTGTCGCGGCAGGAGCGCCCCCTTTATGACTTCTTCCGGCAGAAATTCGCTCAGGTGACGAACCCCGCGATCGACCCCCTGCGGGAGGCGATCGTGATGTCCCTGGAGACCGACCTAGGCGCCGAGAAAAACGTATTCCACGAGGGGCCGGAGCACGCTGACCGGATCATCCTCAGTTCGCCGGTGCTGTCCCAGGGCAAGTTCAATACGCTGCTGTCGCTGAATCGCCCGGGCTTTGATGTCTGCGATATCGACGGCACCTACGACCCGGCCGAGATGAACCTGCAGCAGGCGGTGGCGAAGCTGGTGGATACTGCGGAGCAGGCGGTGCGCAATGGCGCGACCATCCTGATCATTTCCGACCGCTCCATCGCCCCGACGCGCCTGCCGATTCACAGCCTGATCGCCACGGGCGCGGTGCACCATCACCTCATCCGCCAGGGCCTGCGCTGCGATGCCAATCTGGTCATCGAGACGGCGAGTGCCCGCGATTCCCACCAGGTGGCCTGCCTGCTGGGGTTCGGGGCAACGGCGATCTACCCCTATCTCGCCTACAGTGTGCTGGAGGACCTGATACGCGATGGCGAATTGCTCGGTGAACCGAGCACCTGCTACAAAAACTATCGCAAGGGCATCAACAAGGGCCTGCTCAAGATCATGTCCAAGATGGGCATCTCCGCGGTGAGCTCCTACCGCGGCGCGCAGCTGTTCGAGGCAGTGGGTCTGGCGCGCGAGGTGGTGGATACCGCATTCTGCGGCGTGGCTTCGCGGATCGAGGGTGCCGGTTTTGCCGAACTGGAACAGGACCAGCGGCACCTGGCCAAGCTGGCCTGGAACCCGCGCAAGCCGCTGCAGCAGGGCGGCCTGTTGAAATACGTGCACGGGCAGGAATACCACGCCTTCAACCCCGACGTGGTGACCACGCTGCAGCTGGCTGTCGCCACCGGGGACTATGCGACCTATCAACGCTACGCCGAGCTGGTCAACACCCGCCCGGTGGCAACGATTCGCGACCTGCTGCAACCCGTGCTGGCGGAGAAGCCGCTGGACCTCGATGAGGTTGAACCGATCAGCGCCATTCTGCCGCGTTTCGATTCCGCGGGGATGTCGCTGGGCGCACTCAGCCCCGAAGCGCACGAGGCGCTGGCAGCCGCCATGAACCGGCTGGGTGCGCGCTCCAACTCCGGTGAGGGTGGCGAGGATCCCGCACGCTACGGTACCGAGCGCAGTTCCAAGATCAAGCAGATCGCCTCCGGCCGCTTCGGTGTCACGCCGCATTATCTGGTCAATGCCGAAGTGCTGCAGATCAAGGTGGCGCAGGGTGCCAAGCCCGGTGAAGGTGGCCAGCTGCCGGGCGGCAAGGTGAATGAACTGATTGCGCGCCTGCGCTACTCGGTGCCTGGCGTAACGCTCATTTCACCGCCGCCGCACCATGACATCTATTCCATTGAGGACCTGGCGCAGCTGATCTTCGACCTGAAGCAGGTGAACCCGAAGGCGCTGGTGTCGGTCAAGCTGGTGTCGGAACCGGGCGTGGGTACCATCGCCGCGGGCGTTGCCAAGGCCTATGCCGACCTGATTACCATCAGCGGCTATGACGGCGGCACCGCCGCCAGCCCGCTGACCTCCATCCGCTATGCCGGCTCCCCCTGGGAACTGGGCCTGGCTGAGGTGCAGCAAACCCTGCGCGGCAACGGCCTGCGCGGTGCCATTCGCCTGCAGACCGACGGCGGCCTGAAGACCGGTCTGGATGTCGTCAAAGCGGCCATTCTGGGCGCGGAGAGCTTTGGGTTTGGCACCGGGCCCATGGTGGCGCTGGGCTGCAAGTATCTGCGCATCTGTCACCTCAACAACTGCGCTACCGGTGTCGCCACGCAGAACGAAAAACTGCGGCAGGATCACTTCAATGGCACGATCGAGATGGTGACGCATTTCTTCACCTTCATCGCCATGGAAACACGCGAGTGGCTGGCGCGTCTGGGCGTGCCGTCGCTGGAGGCCCTGATCGGCCGCACCGACCTTCTGGAACGGCTGCCCGGCACGACGCCAAAGCAGTCGCGACTCAACCTGGCGCCCATTCTGCACAAGGACGCGAGCTCGGCAGGCCAGCCCGAGTATTGCCAGGTGGTGGCCAACTATCCTTTCGATCGCGCGGAAAAGGCCGAAGCCATGGTGGCTGCGGCGCTGCCCGCCATCGAATCGCGCAGCGGTGGCGAGTACGCATTTGCCCTGACCAACTGCGACCGTTCCATCGGTGCACGGCTGTCGGGCGAAATCGCGCAGCGCTACGGCAATAACGGCATGGAAGACGCACCCATCGTGCTGCGCCTGACGGGCACGGCCGGGCAGAGCTTTGGCGTGTGGAATGCGGGCGGCCTGCACATGTACCTCGAAGGCGACTGCAACGACTATGTCGGCAAGGGCATGGCGGGCGGGAAACTGGTGGTATTCCCCGCGCGTGATGCCAACTTCCGCTCTCAGGATACGGTGATTATCGGCAACACCTGTCTTTACGGTGCCACCGGTGGGCGCCTCTATGCGGCGGGTATCGCCGGCGAGCGTTTTGCGGTGCGTAACAGTGGCGCGCAGGCGGTCGTTGAAGGTGCGGGCGACCACTGCTGCGAGTACATGACCGGCGGCACGGTGACGGTGCTCGGGCCTACGGGCGTGAACTTCGGCGCGGGCATGACCGGCGGCTTCGCCTATGTGCTGGACCAGGACCGTTCCTTCATCGACAAGTACAACAGCGAGCTTGTGGACATCCACCGGGTCAACTCCGAGTACATGGAGCCCTACCGCAACCACCTGCGCACCACGATACGCGAGTTTGCGCAGGAGACCGGTTCGGCCTGGGGTCTGGAATTGCTGGATAACTTTGAGGACTACGTGGGCAAGTTCTGGCTGGTCAAGCCGAAAGCGGCGGACTTCAACCAGCTGCTGTCACGTCTGCGTAACACCGACTAGGCGCCGGGAGGCGAAAGCGTTATGAGCAAGCGTTTGTCGAATGATTTCCAGTTTATCGACGTGGGTCGGACCGATCCCAACAAGAAAAGCGTCGAGACGCGCAAGACAGAGTACGTCGAGATCTATGAATCCTTCACCGCAGATCGGGCGGCGGAGCAGTCGCACCGCTGTCTGGAGTGCGGCAACCCCTATTGCGAGTGGAAGTGCCCGGTACACAACTTCATTCCCAACTGGCTGAAGCTGGTCAGTGAAGGGAACCTGTTCGAAGCGGCCGAGCTCAGCCACCAGACCAACACGCTGCCTGAGGTGTGCGGCCGCGTGTGCCCGCAGGATCGCCTGTGCGAGGGCGCCTGTACCCTGAACGATGGCTACGGCGCCGTCACCATCGGCTCTTCCGAGAAATACATCACCGACACGGCGCTGGCCATGGGCTGGCGACCGGATATGTCGAAGGTGGTGCCCACCGGCAAGAAAGTGGCCATCATCGGCGCCGGCCCCGCGGGTCTGGGCTGTGCCGACGTGCTGACCCGCGCCGGTGTCAAACCGGTGGTCTTCGACCGCTACCCGGAAATCGGCGGCCTGCTCACCTTCGGTATTCCCGAGTTCAAACTCGAAAAGGATGTCATGGTGCGTCGCCGTGAAGTATTTGAGGGCATGGGCATTGAGTTTCGCCTGAACACCGAGGTTGGCCGCGACATCAGCGTGGCCGAGTTGATGGAAGAGTACGACGCCGTATTCCTCGGCATGGGTACCTACAAGGCCATGCAGGGTCGGTTCCCCGGCGAGAACCTGCCTGGGGTGCACAAGGCGCTTCCCTACCTGATTGGCAACGTCAACCACAATCGCGGCTATGAGCAGGATCCGTCGGATTACGTGAACCTCAAGGGCAAGCGCGTGGTGGTCCTGGGTGGCGGGGATACCGCGATGGATTGTGTGCGCACGGCGGTGCGCCAGCAGGCGGAGCACGTGATCTGTGCCTACCGCCGCGATGAACTGAACATGCCCGGCTCGCGCAAGGAAGTGGCCAACGCCCGGGAAGAGGGGGTGGAATTCCTGTTCAACCGCCAGCCTATCGAGATCGTTGAGTACTTCGGTCGTGCCTGCGGCGTGAAGATGGTGACCACCGAACTGGGCGAGCCGGATGCTGGCGGCCGCCGCCAACCGCAGCCCATTCCGGGCAGCGAGAAGGTGCTGGAAGCGGACGCCGTCATCATCGCGTTTGGTTTTCAGCCCGACCCGCCAGCCTGGCTGCGGGAACTGGGCGTGCAGGTCAACGAGTGGGACGGCGTGATCGCGCCCGAGGAGCAGGCGTACCGTTTCCAGACCACCAACCCCAAGGTGTTTGCCGGCGGTGACATGGTGCGCGGTTCTGATCTGGTGGTCACCGCCATCTGGGAAGGACGCCAGGCCGCCGAGGGCATTCTGGATTTTCTCGAGGTCTGAGCCGGCCGTATCCGCCAAACTGCACACGGAGATTCTGTGACCGAACTGAAAAACGACCGTTTCCTGCGCGCCCTGCAACGCCAGCCCGTTGACCGCACCCCGGTGTGGATGATGCGACAGGCCGGGCGCTATCTCCCCGAATACCGTGCCACCCGCGAACAGGCGGGCTCATTTCTCGACCTGTGCAAGAATGCCGAGCTGGCCTGTGAGGTGACGCTGCAGCCGCTGCGCCGTTACCCCATGGATGCAGCGATCCTGTTCAGTGACATTCTCACCGTGCCCGATGCCCTGGGGCTGGGCCTGTACTTCGAAGAAGGTGAGGGGCCGAAATTCCGCAAAACCGTGCGCAGTGAAGCTGACCTGGCCGGGCTTAACGCCATTACGGCGGCGGACGACCTGGGATACGTCATGAATGCCGTGCGTACCATTCGCCGTGAGCTGAATGGCAGCGTGCCGTTGATCGGTTTTTCCGGCAGCCCCTGGACGCTGGCCACCTATATGGTCGAGGGTGGCGCTTCCAAGGACTTCTCCCAGGTGAAGCGCATGGCCTACGACCAGCCCGAGCTGATGCACCAGCTGCTCGCCCTGCTCGCCGATGCGGTAGCCGATTACCTGGCCGAACAGGTCAAGGCGGGGGCCCAGGCGCTGCAGATCTTCGACACCTGGGGCGGCGCACTGAGCGCCGCGGCCTACAAGGAGTTCTCGCTGAAATACATGCAGCGGGTCATCAGCCGACTGCCCACCGAGGCGGACGGACGCAAGGTGCCGGTCATTCTCTTCACCAAGGGCGGCGGTCAGTGGCTGCCCGCCATTGCCGATGCGGGTGCCCAGGCCGTGGGCATCGACTGGACCACGGACATCGGTGCGGCGCGTGCACAGGTGGGTGATCGGGTAGCGTTGCAGGGCAACATGGATCCTTCGATGCTGTATGCCTCGCCGGCGCGGATTCGTGAGGAAGTGGGCAGCATACTGGCGGGGTACGGCCACGGCCCAGGCCACGTGTTCAACCTGGGGCACGGCATCACACCGGGGGTGAATCCCGATCACGTCACCGCGTTTGTGGAGGCGGTGCAGGAGCTGTCGCCCCAGTACCACCACAACGACTGACGGCCTGCTGTCAGCGTCGGCGTTGCGCCTGCGCGGCATCCTCGCAGGCCAGCTCCTGCTCGGGGTCGCAGCAGAAGCTGTGGTCCATCTCCAGCGCCGGGGATTGCGACGTGGGCTTGCCCACCACCTTGGCCGGCACGCCAGCCACGGTTGTGTGCGGAGGCACCTCGTCCAGCACCACGCTGCCGGCACCCACCTTGGCACCATCGCCCACCCGGATATTCCCGAGGATTTTGGCCCCGGCGCTGATCAGCACGCCGTTGCCGATCTTGGGATGACGGTCACCGTGTTCCTTGCCGGTGCCGCCCAGCGTGACCGATTGCAGGATCGAGACGTTGTCACCGACCACGGCGGTTTCGCCGATCACCAGGCCGGTGGCGTGGTCCAGCATGATGCCGCTGCCGAGGCGCGCCGCCGGGTGAATGTCCACGGCAAATTCCACGGCAACCCGGTTCTGGAAGAACAGTGCCAGTGAGTGGCGGCCGCGTTGCCAGAGCCAGTGTGCCACGCGGTGGGTCTGCAGCGCGTGAAAGCCCTTGAAGTAGAGGAAGGGAATGTAGATTTCCTGACAGGCTGAGTCGCGCTCCTCGACCGCCAGCAGGTCGGCGCGAATGGCCTTGCGCAGGGCGGCATCGTCCTTCAGCGCCTCGAGGATGACCTCGCGCAGCAGCAGGGAGGATACGGTCGGGCTGTCCAGCTGGGTGGCGAGGTGAAAGCTCAGCGCGCACTCCAGGTTGTTGTGATTGAGAATAGTGGCGTGCAGATAACTGGCGAGGATCGGTTCCTCCGCCGCATGTTGCTGCGTCTCCTGTACTATCCGGTCCCAGACCGGGTCGGCTTTCCTGGTGGCCATGTCAGTTCCTCGTTTCCGGGCGAACACTTTAGCGTATACGAGCCCGGTATCGCCACAGCGCGTGACCGCTGGCCCTGTACTTGGCTTCGAAGCGGGTCAAGGGCGGGCCATCGGGCAGCCGCTGCACAACCCCGTGCACGCCGGCGATGTGCATGGCCACGCCGAACTCCTCGACGTACAGCTGCCAGTTGGAGCGCAGTTCCACCCTGCCGCCCAGGGCCAGGAGGTCGGCAAAACCCGGGTGGCCATGAATCCGGCGCTGCAGATGGCGCGCCTTGGGCCAGGGGTTGGGATACAGCAGGTAGTGGTAGTCCACGCCGCGGCCGGCGCCCGCCAATGCACGCCAGAGGGGCTCGCACTCGGCCTGCAGCAGCAGATACGGCGGATGCTCGTCGTGCTGGTGCAGCGCCAGCCGGTGCGCTGAGCGGTCGATGCCAACCACCAGATGCCCGGGGTGGGCGGCGGCGAGCCGCGCCGTGCTCATGCCGGTGCCGCAGAAGGAATCCAGCACCAGCGGTCGCGAGTCCTCCGCCAGCCGCTGCGCGAGCCTGCGCCAGGCGTCCGCATTGTGCGCCGCCAGCGGCGCCTGGGAGGCGTGCTCAAGGTGCCGGCGCACAGTGTGCACCAGGCGCGGGTGCAGCCCCTGCTGGTTGCTGGTCACCGGGCGGGAGGAAGCTTGCACGCGGGGTCGGCTCCTGTAACAGTGCAGCCAGCGCTTGAGTTGCGCCAGCGGGATTGCCATCATAAATCGCGCCGCCACCACGACCAACCAGGGAATTGTGCCATGCACCAGGATCTGCGCCCGTACTGGCTGAAGCAAATCTACCTGCGCTACCGGCGCTGGTATGCCGACTACTTCCTGCGCCCCCGCTGCACGTCTCTGGGGCCGCATCACACCATCATGAAGCCGTGGTATGTGCACATTTCCGGGGCCAACATCCACATCGGGCGCTGCTTCACCGCCATTGGCGAACCCATGCATCGGGTGCAGATTGGGGTGTGGGGGCGCGAGGCGGGGCAGGGACGCATTCAGATCGGTGACTGTGTGCTCATGAGCCCCGGCGCCCGCCTGAGTGCCAGCGATGAAATCGTGCTCGGTGACGGCGTGATGATGGCCAACGGCTCCTACGTCACAGACTCTGACTGGCACACCCTGTATGACCGCACGGCCCGCGCCCCCGAGCCCACACCGGTGCACATCGGAGACAACGTGTGGCTGGGTGACCACGCGACCGTGCTGAAAGGCGTGACCATCGGCGAAAACAGCGTGGTGGCGGCACAGGCGGTGGTCACCCGGGACGTGCCGGCCAACGTGGTGGTGGCGGGCAATCCCGCGCGCGTGGTGAAAGAGCTGGACCCGGAGCGCGGTTTCACCACCCGCATGGATCTGTTTGCGGACCCGGAGGGCGCCGAGGCGTTTTTCGATGCGGTGGACCGCGAGGTGCTGCGTGGCAACTCACTGCTGCGCTGGCTGTGGTCGGTGCTGTATCCCGCGGGAGCACCCCGGGGCTAGACCCCGGGGCCTACAACAGGCGCAGCGGTTCCTCCTGCAGCGCCGAGAGCTGCTCACGCAGCTCCAGGATGTGGTTGGCCCAGTAGCGCTCGGTGTTGAACCAGGTGAAGCTGCGCGGAAAGGCCGGGTCAGTCCAGCGGCGCGCCAGCCAGGCGGCGTAGTTCACCAGGCGCAGCGTGCGCAGTGCCTCTATCCAGCGCAGCTGGCGCGGTGCAAAGTCACAGAATTCGCTGTAGCCCTCAATGAGTTCGGCCAGCTGCAGCTCGCGCTCGTGGCGCTCACCGCTCAGGCACATCCACAGATCCTGCACGGCGGGTGCCATGCAGCAGTCATCCAGGTCGACAAAATGCGCGCAGTCATCGCGCCAGAGAATGTTGCCGACGTGGCAATCGCCGTGCACACGGATCAGATCCCGCTCCTGTACCTCCCCGTAGAGCTGAATCACGGCCGCCAGCAGGTCCCGGGTGAGGCTGTCGTAGGCGGGCTGCAGATCGCGGGGAATGAAGTGTTCCAGCAGATAGTCACGGTTGTGCGTGAGCATGCCGTCAATGCTGAGGGTGGGCCGGTGCCGGAAGCGCGCACTGGCGCCCACCGCGTGGATGCGCCCCAGCGTGCGCCCCAGTACCAGCAGGCTGTCCATATTGTCGAGCTCTGGCGGGTAGCCGCCGCGGCGCGGGAACAGGGCGAAACGAAAGCCGTCATGACGGTGCAGGCTGTTGCCGGATGCGTCGACCAGTGGGGCCACCACCGAGATCTCGGCGTCCTGCAGTTCCAGACTGAAGGCATGCTCCTCCAGAATCTGCGCGTCGTCCCAGCGCCCCGGGCGATAGAATTTGGCGATCAGCGGCTGCCCATCCTCAATGCCGACCTGGTAAACGCGGTTTTCGTAGCTGTTCAGGGCCAGCAGTCGCGCATCGCAGAGGTAGCCTGCGGACTCGACCGCGTCGATGACACAGTCCGGCGACAGGCGATCATAGGGATGTTGGGCTTGGCTCATAGACGCACTCCAGGCAGCGACCGCGACGGGCGGTGCCAGGGGAGCAGTGTATCAGGTCGCCGGTGGTGGAGTCCGGGCGATGCACCAGAGCTGCACATCGGCGGCGCCCGCGTCCTTGAGCAGGCGGGCGATGGTCTCGGCGGTGGCGCCGGTGGTCATGACGTCGTCGACCAGTGCGATGCGGCGTCCCTGCACTGGAGCGCGCAGGCTAAACGCATCGCGCAGGTTGTGCAGGCGCTGCTGTGCCGTGAGGGTCGACTGTGCAGGGACCGCGCGCGGGCGGCGCAGCGTGCGCTCCGCCACTGGCAGCCGCTGCAGGGCGGAGTCGCAGTGCTGCAGCGCCCTGGCCAGCAACGTTGCCTGGTTGAAACCCCGCTGCAGCAGGCGGCGCCAGTGCATGGGCACGGGCAGCAGGAGGTCGCGGTCTTGCGGTGGGTCTACTGCGGCAAGCCAGAGTTCTGCGAGCAGGCCGCTCAGATGTCGCTGGCGCTGGAATTTCCATTGCCCGATGAGGTAGCCCAGGCAGGGCTCGTACACATAGGGCGAGAGCACCCTGTCCAGCGCCGGCGGGCGCTGCGTGCAGGCACTGCACAGGCCGCCGCCGGGGGTAGCCAGCGGCAGGGCGCAACACGGGCAACAGGGGTGATTGGGCACCAGCTGTGCCGCGCAACAGCCGCACAGCGGCAGGTGGCTGGCGCTGGGCAGCCGACACAGCAGGCACTGCTGCGGGAAGAGGGTATCCGCGAGCAGGCGCGCCCACCTGTTAACCAAGGTGTGCGCCACAGGTTGACAGCGGCGGGGTGCGGCTTATCATGTTGGCTTGCCCACTGTCTCTCTGGATACCTGTCATGAATGCTCCCGCCTCCGCGCCTGCCTCGCTCCGCCACGACTGGAGCCGCGGCGAAATCGAAGCCCTGCTGGCGCTGCCCTTCAACGACCTGCTGTTCAGGGCGCACAGTGTGCACCGCGCCTATTTTGACCCAAACGAAGTGCAGGTCAGCACACTGCTTTCCATCAAAACCGGCGCCTGTCCGGAAGACTGCGCGTACTGTCCGCAAAGCAATCGCTATGACACGGGGCTGGAAGCGGAAAAGCTGATGGAAGTGGAAAAGGTGCTGGCGCAGGCACAGGCGGCCAAGGCCAGCGGCGCCACCCGCTTCTGCATGGGTGCAGCCTGGCGTTCACCCAAGGCCCGCGACATGCCCTACGTGGTGGCCATGGTCAAGGGCGTGCGCGAACTGGGTCTGGAAAGCTGCATGACCCTGGGCATGCTGACCGAGGCGCAGGCGAAGGAGCTGGCCGAGGCCGGGCTTGACTACTACAACCACAACCTTGACACCTCGCCCGAATACTACGGCGAGATCATCACCACGCGTACCTACAAGGACCGGCTGGACACACTCTCCCATGTGCGCGAGGCCGGCATGAAAGTGTGCAGCGGTGGCATCGTCGGCATGGGCGAGTCCCAGCGCGACCGCGCCGGGCTGCTGCAGCAGCTGGCCAATCTGCCCGAGCACCCCGAAAGTGTTCCCATCAACATGCTGGTGCGGGTCGAGGGCACGCCGCTGGCCGATGAGGCTGACCTGGACCCTTTCGACTTTATCCGCACCATCGCTGTGGCGCGCATCCTGATGCCCGCCTCCCATGTGCGCCTGTCTGCCGGGCGTGAATCCATGAGTGAAGAGATGCATGCGCTGGCGTACTTCGCGGGCGCCAACTCCATCTTCTACGGCGAGAAACTGCTCACCACGCCCAACCCGCAGGCCAATGCCGACATGGCCCTGTTCCAGCGTCTGGGTATTCGTCCGGAGCAGCGTGAGGTGGCGAGCGCTCCGCAGGTGCCCACGCCGCAGTTCTACGACGCAGCGGCGGCGCACTAGCCGCCAGCGCCATGAAGGAGGCCTTCCCGCAGCGTCTCCGGGCGGTGCTGGAAGAGCGCCGTGCCGCCGGTCTGTATCGCCAGTGCCTGACCCTGGAGTCCGCCCAGGGGCCAGTGGTGCGGCTGGCGGGCCGCGACTACCTGAATTTCTGCAGCAACGACTACCTCGGCCTCGCCGCACACCCCAAGGTCATCGCGAGCCTGCGCGATGCCGCGACGCGCTGGGGCGTGGGCAGCGGCGCATCCCATCTTGTGTGCGGCCACAGTGCCGCGCACCGCGAACTGGAGGAGGCGCTCGCTGCCTTCACCGGCAGACCCCGGGCGCTGTTGTTTTCCAGCGGTTACGCCGCCAACACCGGCATTCTGCAGGCCCTGCTGCGGCCCGGCGACACCGTATTGCAGGATCGTCTCAACCACGCATCGCTGCTTGACGGTGGCCTGCACAGTGGCGCACGGCTGCGCCGCTTTGCCCACAACGACTGTGCCGACCTGGCGCGCAAACTCGACGCTGCTGCCGGGCCCACGCTGGTCGCTGTCGACGGCGTGTTCAGCATGGACGGCGACACGGCGCCCCTGGCCGAGCTGTCCGCCACCTGCGCCAGTCGCGACGCCTGGTTGATGGTGGATGATGCCCACGGCTTCGGTGTGCACGGGGAGGCAGGTGCCGGCAGCGTGCAGGCAGCCGGGCTGGGCGAGGCGGAAGTGCCGGTGCTGATGGCGACCCTCGGCAAGGCCCTGGGTACCTCCGGCGCCTTTGTGGCGGGCAGCGAACTGCTGATCGAAGCGCTGATCCAGTCCACACGCAACTATATCTATACCACGGCCATGCCCCCGGCGCTGGCGGCGGCCAGCCTCACCGCGCTGCGACTGCTGCATGAGGAGTCCTGGCGGCGCGAGCAGCTCGCTGAGCACATTGCCCGGTTTCGGCGCGGTGCCCTGCAGTGCGAGCTACCCCTGCTGGACTCCCACAGTGCCATTCAGCCCTTGCTGGTGGGCGATGCCGGGCGCGCCGTGCGCCTCAGCGAGCGGTTGCGTGAGTGCGGCCTGTTGATCAGCGCCATTCGTCCGCCAACCGTGCCGGCGGGAACCTCCCGGCTGCGCATCACCCTGAGCGCAGCGCATACGCCGCAGCAGGTGGCCACACTGCTGGCGGCACTGGCGGAGTGCTGGCCCGATGCCTGAGCTGTTGGCCAGAGCCGAATACCTGCCCGCCGCGCAACAGGCCAGAGCAGACCTGGTGCTGCTGCACGGCTGGGCCGGCAGCAGCGAGTGCTGGCGGCCGCTGCTGGCCGCGCTGCGACGCTGGGCCAACGTTACCCTGATTGACTGGCGGCCCGGCGCCGACCTGGCGGATGTTGTGGCGGAGGTGTTGGCGGTGGCGCCGGCCAGCGCGGTGTATGTCGGCTGGTCCCTCGGCGGGCAGCTGGCCACTGCCGTGGCGTCGCGAGCGCCGCAGCGCGTCGCCGGGCTGGTCACTGTGGCCAGTAACCCACGCTTTCTCGCCGAGGGGAGCTGGCCCGGTGTGGCAGCGGCGCAGCTGGCCGGTTTCCAGGCAGGTCTGGCGGCGGATGCTGGCGGTACACTGCGCCGCTTTTCCGCCCTGCAGTCCCGCGGCTGCGCTGCTGAGCGCGCCCTGGCGCGGCAGCTGGTGGCGCAAAGCCGGGGCTGGGACGCCGTCGCGCTCACCGCCGGCCTGCAATGGCTGGCGGAACTGGACACGCGCAGCCTGCTTCCGGCGTTGGCCTGCCCGCAACAACACCTGCTGGCGGAGGCCGACGCACTGGTGCCGGGCGCTGTCCATGAAGCCCTGTGCGGATGGCTGGCGGGCGTCGCCGAGGCCTCCGTGTCGGTGATACCGGGTGCCGGTCACGCGCTGCCCTGCACCGCATCGGGGGCTCTGGCAGAGGCGCTGTACCGCTTCGCCGTGGACACAGCGGCGGTGTGTGAAGCGGCAGAGGCCGCTCCCCCGGCACCGGTGAGCAAGCAGGCGATTGCCCTCTCCTTCAGCCGCGCCGCGCCTCGCTATGACAGCGTGGCGGCGTTGCAGCGCGACGTTGGTGAGCGCTTGCTTGCCTCAATAGTCAATGAAAGCAAGGGCTCGATCACCCTGCTGGACCTCGGCTGTGGCACGGGGTATTTTCATCCGGCGTTGCTGGAGCGCTATCCCGGGGCCGCTTATGTCGGGCTGGATCTTGCGCAGGGCATGCTCTCCTGGGCGCGTGACCGGCACACAGAGCACGCCGTCTGGGTCGCCGGTGACGCCGAGGCACTGCCCCTTGCCAGCGGTTCGGTGGACGTCATCTTCAGTAGCCTCGCCTTTCAGTGGTGCTACCGCCCCGATCTGCTGTTTGCCGAACTGGGCCGGGTGCTGGCGCCGGGTGGTCGCTGCTTCTTCAGCTCCCTGGGCCCGGCAACCCTGCAGGAGCTGCGCCAGTCCTGGGCGGCAGCGGATGGCAGCCAGCACGTGAATGATTTTCTGCCGCCCGAAACCCTGCAGGCAGCGGCAGACATCACAGCGGGGGTACGACTCACCCTGCGCGGTGAGCGTATTGTGCTGCGCTACAACAAGGCGACCGAACTCCTGCAAGAACTGAAAACGCTGGGCGCACACAACATGAACAGCAAGCGCCCCGCCGGATTGACCGGACGCCAGCGTCTTGCTGAGATGGTGCAGGCCTACGAGGCATGGCGCGAACCCGCCGGGTTGCCAGCCACCTACGACGTCATTTACGGGCATCTGGAGAAACTATGAGCCGCAGGTATTTTGTCACCGGTACCGATACCGAAGTGGGTAAGACCGCCGTCAGCTGCGCGTTGCTGCACGCCGCAGGTGCGCTGGGGCTGCGCACGGCAGCTGTCAAACCGGTGGCGGCCGGCTGTGACGCACAGGGCCGCAACGAGGACGCACTGGCTCTGCAGGCGGCGATGAACATGCCCTTGCCCTACGAGCAGATCAACCCGGTGGCCCTGCAACCGGCGATCGCCCCGCACATTGCCGCAGCGCAGGCGGGCAATCGCCTGCAGGTGGAGCGGCTGGCCGGCCTGTGCCGCGGCGTGTTCGCCAGCGGCGCTGATCTGGTGCTGGTCGAAGGGGCCGGGGGCTGGCGCGTACCGCTGGGTCCTCGGGAAACCCTGGCGGACCTCGCAATCGCACTGGGCAGCGATGTTATCCTGGTAGTGGGTATGCGGCTGGGCTGTATCAATCACGCCCTGCTCACCGCCGAGGCCATCCGCGCCGATGGGCTGCAGCTGGCCGGCTGGGTGGCCAACCAGGTGGGTGAGCGCATGGCCTGCCATGAAGAAAATGTGGACACTTTGCGTCAGCTCCTGCCTGCCCCACTGTTGGGTGAGCTGCCACACCTGGTCCCTTTCGATCCGGAAAAAGCTGCACAATACATTGATATAAAAGCACTTTTATAGGTTTTTCGGGGTGCAGCCAGCACCCCGGAACGCTTTGCCACCCGCCTCGCCGCCTGTGCGGTACCCAGCAACTTTCGCAAAAGTTATTTGACTTCGGTTGTAATTCGCGCAGAATGTGAGCGATGAAAACATAGGTTCAACTGCATTGCGAGGTAACAGCATGCCGCAGTACAAAGCACCGCTCCGTGATATCCGGTTTGTGATGAATGAGTTACTGGAGTCCGAGGCCCTTTATCAGCGCCTGCCGGGCTATGAAGAGGCGACCCAGGAACTGATGGACGCCATCGTTGAAGAGGGCGCCAAGTTTGCCGAGAACGTCCTGTCGCCGCTCAACGAGCCGGGCGATGACGAGGGTTGCACCTGGAAGGATGGTGTTGTCACCACGCCCAAGGGTTTTCCAGAGGCCTACCAGCAGTTCGTGGCCAACGGCTGGCCAGCACTCGCTGCCGATACCGCCTACGGTGGCCAGGGCATGCCCGACCTGCTGGGTATCATCGCCAACGAACTGGCAGGTACCGCCAACTGGTCCTGGCTGATGTACCCCGGGCTTAGCCATGGCGCAATCAAGACCATCGAAGCGCACGGCAATGAAGCGCAGAAGCAGAAATACCTGACGCGCCTGGTGGAAGGTGGCTGGACCGGTACCATGTGCCTGACCGAGGCCCACTGCGGCAGCGATCTGGGCCTGCTGCGCACCAAGGCGGAACCGCGCGCCGACGGCAGTTATGCCATCTCCGGCACCAAGATATTTATCAGCGCCGGCGAACACGACATGGCCGAGAATATCGTCCATATCGTGCTGGCGCGCCTGCCAGATGCGCCCGAAGGTACCAAGGGTATCTCGCTGTTTATTGTGCCCAAGTTCAACGTGAACGATGACGGCAGCCTGGGTGAGCGCAACGGCGTGCACTGTGCTTCCATCGAGAAGAAAATGGGGATCAAGGCCTCGGCCACCTGTGTGCTCAATTTCGACGGCGCCACCGGCTACCTGATCGGGCCACCCAACCGCGGCCTGAACGCCATGTTTACCTTCATGAATACCGCGCGTATCGGCACCGCCATCCAGGGGTTGGCCCACGCTGAACTGTCCTACCAGGGCGCCCTGGCCTACGCCCGCGATCGACTGGCGATGCGCAGCCTCACGGGCCCCAAGAACCCGAACGGCCCGGCGGACCCGATTATCGTGCACCCCGATGTGCGCCGCATGTTGCTGACACAGAAAGCGTTTGTAGAGGGCAGCCGCGCGCTGCTGTACTTCCTGTCACAGCAGGGTGACATCGTGCATCGTGGCACCGAGGAAGAAGCAAAAGCAGCGGATGACCTCCTGGCGCTGCTCACGCCGATTGCCAAGGCGTTTGTGACCGAAACCGGCTTCGAAGCAGCCAACCTGGGCGTACAGGTCTATGGCGGTCACGGGTTTATCAAGGAATGGGGTATGGAGCAGATCGTGCGTGACGCGCGCATCGCGATGCTCTACGAAGGCACGACCGGCATCCAGGCACTGGACCTGATTGGTCGCAAGGTGCTGGGCTCCGGCGGCAAGTTGCTGATGGGCTTCACCGAAATGATGGGTGCCTTCTGCGACGCCAATACTGACGAGGCCGATGCGCCGTTCATCAACACGCTCAAGTGCTACAAGGACGACTGGCTGGAACTCTCGCTGAAAATTGGCGAGAAGGCGATGCAGAACCCCGACGAAGCGGGCGCAGCTGCCGTCGATTACCTGATGTACAGCGGCTACGTCACACTCGCCTATTTCTGGGCGCGCATGGCGGTGCTGGCACGTCACAAGATCGCGGCGGCCGAGGGCGATACCGCCTTCTACGAAGCCAAGGTGCTGACCGCGCGGTTCTATTTCGACCGCCTGCTGCCGCGCACCCTGGCCCACAAGCAGGCGCTGCTTTCCGGTGCGGAAAACCTGATGGATATGCCGGAAGCCCTGTTCGACGTCGCAGGCTGATCGACCTCGGCGGCCCGCTGCCCCCGCGGGCCGCCGCTTGCTCGAAGCTGGGCGAGACTACGGCAGGCAGGTGACTTTTCGGTGGCCAGCGGGGAAAATAAGGCTGCAGTTCCCGGGAGGATGTGATGTCGGATCAAAACGAACAAGCAGATGGCCAGCCCCGCCTGTACCCAGAGGATCAGGCCAAGGTGGATGCGTTTATCACCAGTGGCGTCAACTCGGTTGAGCGCAAACCGTTCAAACCCATACGTTTGCTGGTGTTGCTCATGGTGGTGGTGATCGGCTTCAGCGTGATGAGCCAGCTTATCGCCAAGTGGGCGGGAATTTACTGAGGTTCCCAACGGGACCCTGGCGTAGCCCACAGGCTCTTGGTTCCCGCCCGAGCCTCTGGTATATTTGCGCTCCTCAAAAAATCGGTGTGTAGCGCAGCCTGGTAGCGCACTTCCTTCGGGAGGAAGGGGTCGGAGGTTCGAATCCTCTCACACCGACCACTTTTCGATCTGATCCCGTCCTATTCTGTCTGTAAGTTTCTGTTTCTTCTCGCTTTTTTCGCTCTCGCTAGTCCGATTCCGTCCGCTCCGTCCTACTGCATACCGACGCCGGTGACGGTATCGGTGTCGGTATCAGTGGGCTCACGAAAATCGATACCGTCAAACGGTAGTTAGGAGAGCCCCATGAGCAAGCTCACAGCAACAGCAGTCAAGAACGCCAAGCCAGGCACCAAGTCCCGTAAGCTCACCGACGGAGGTGGCCTCTACCTCTTGGTGGACACCAAGGGCAGCAAGCTCTGGCGTTACGATTACCGCTTCGCCGGGAAGCGCAAAACCCTCGCCCTCGGCATCTACCCGGAGGTTTCCCTGAAAGAAGCCCGGGAGGCCCACTACGAAGCCAAGAAACAGATCCAGAAGGGTATCGACCCTGGCCAGGTGAAGAAGGTGGAGCGCCAGACACGCAACCTCGCCGCCTGCGACAGCTTCGAAGCCATCGGCCGTGAATGGTTCAACCACATCATGGGCGACAAGTCAGAGAGCTACCGGGTGCGTACCGGGCGCATCATGGAAAAAGACTTGTACCCATACCTGGGCAGCCGCCCCATTGCCGAGATCAGTACGCCGGAACTCCTGGCGACCCTGCGGCGGATTGAGGACCGTGGCGCGATTGATATCGCCCACCGGGCCCGGCAGACAGCTGGGCAGGTCTTCCGCTACGCCATCATCACCGGCCGGGCCGAACGGGACCCGACCGGCGACCTGAAAGGTGCCCTCAAATCCAAGAAGAAAAAGCACCATGCCGCCATCACCGAGCCAGCAGAGGTGGGGCGTCTGCTGGTTGCCATTGATAACTTCCAAGGCACTGTCGTGGTCAAGGCAGCGCTGCAGCTGTCGGCACTACTCTTTCCCCGGCCGGGGGAGCTCCGGGCCATGGAGTGGGAGGAAATCAACTGGGAGGCCCAGCGCTGGGAGCTGCCTGCCGAAAAGATGAAGATGGGCATGCCCCACATGGTGCCCCTCAGTCGTCAGGCCCTGGAGATTCTGCGCGATCTGCAGCGCCATACCGGGCGTGGCCGCTTCGTGTTCCCCAGTGCCAGGGGTGCCAGTCGGCACATCTGTGAGAACGCCGTCAGGGTTGCCCTGCGCGCCATGGGTTACACCAATGAGCAGATGACGGCGCACGGGTTCCGGGCGATGGCCAGGACACTCCTCGATGAGGTGCTTGGCTTCCGGCCCGACTGGATCGAACACCAGCTGGCGCATGCCGTGAAGGACCCCAATGGTCGGGCCTACAACCGCACCTCGCACCTGGAGGGGCGGGCAGGGATGATGCAGGCGTGGGCCGATTACCTTGATGATCTCCGAAACCAACACGAGAAAGTGACAACAAATGGAACCCGAACACTACAAGATGCTGCCTGAAGAATTGAACCTTGAAATGGTCGCCGTAAAGTTGGGCCTGACCGATCTAAGTGGGGCGTCGCAGCTCGCAACGATTCTTCACCATCAACGCGAGGGCAGAATCGCCCTCAAATCTAAAAGTATACGCCACATGCATGTTCAAAAGGTTGAGTTTGGTCTGTGCGAGGAATACCACTCTGACGACCACCTGATTCTCCTGGCTAATGGCGATGGCGAGTGGATTGACACGGGCGGTCGCGCCATCACTCTCGGGCCGGCCTATATCGGGCCTGCCGGGTTGCTTTCAACGATGACGCTTGTGTTTGAAGGGCAGGAGTACTACCTGCTTGACGAACCGGGAATGCATCCCGAAACGATCCGCGTTGATGTTAAAGATGTCTATGTAGAGAAGGAGGCCCTGACCGACTTTCTGTTCGGAGGCGTTAGAAAAATTCCTTCTTATGCGGATCCTGCAAGTGAACATTTCGCGCCCGAGCTGGACTTGGCCATGAAACTTCACCAGGCCCTCCGAGTCGAGGGGCAAGGGAACCCGAATCACAATATGGAGAACCGTGTGGAGCTTTGGCTCAGAAAAATGATGCCGAACCTGAGGCTGTCCGAGAATCAAATCAAACGATTGAAAGCGGTCATTGGCGACGGGAGGAAAATATACGGTAACTAAAAAAATCAAAGTAAATCAATTAGTTGAAAATTTTAATTTCAGAGTTTCCCGCAGGGTAAACCTGCGGGGTGCTCCTGCCTCCTTCGCAAGATTCCTTACATTGGCTCCTGACAGCAATGTCACTCTTTAAACAGCAACGTAAGGAAGAGCTCCATGAGCAAAGAAAGTACCTACAGCCCACGGCTGTTGCGAATGAAACAAGTGCAAGCCCTGACGGGTTTGTCGCGCACCTACATCTATAGCCTCGCTCAATCGCAGAAATTTCCGCGGAGCATACCTTTGGTGGAAGGGGGTACCTCGCGTGCCTGGCTGGAATCCGATGTGCTCAAATGGATTGACGAGCGGGTCCAAGCCGGCAAGCAGGAGGGCGTAGCTAATGCGTAAGAAGATCAACCATAAGTTTGTGGTAGCCCCCTACATGGTGCCGTTATTTCATCTTCCGAGCTATCTAGCCACGCCTCTCGAACACCTTGTTCAGGCAGGAGATGATGGTTTAACAGCCGACCAGATGCAGGCGCTCGGATGCAAACATCCCGCAAAGCTGATTTCTGAGCTGAAAAGACGGGGTGTGATCATCGACGCATGGAGCGGTACGGCTTTCGACGAGGAGCTTGGTTGTGATCGCAAGCTAACGATTTACAAGTACAAGGGCTTCTTGCCAACTTGCGATGCCGTCATGACAGTGCACCCCATGGTTAAGGAGATGCTATGTGGTCGCTGAGCTCTTCGGCCAAGGAAACCGAGCAGATCGCTGTTGAAAAAGAGGAAGCCTTGGTCGCTGGCCGGCAATCCCAAGGCTCTTCCTCAGTACAGCAAGTCAATACTAGCTCATCTGTTGTCTCAATGCAGTCCGGGTCCGCGCGTAGCGCGGGCCTGGACCCAGCCCGCCTGAGGGACCCTGATCTCTGTGTGGCAGAGCTCAACCGGCGGTATGCGGTCGTGAACTTTGGTAATCAGGTGATGATCGCCGACGATGTGGGCGCAACACACGCATTCTTGGGTGTGGACGCATTTCACAGCCTGTATGCCAATGTCCTGGTGCCGTTGAAGAACAGGACCCACTCTGTGAGCCGATACTGGTTCACGCACCCGGACCGCCGACAGTACATGGAGGGCATGATCTTCGACCCAGGAGGGTCTCCGCCACCTGGGTACTACAATCGCTGGGTGGGTTTCGCGGTAGTAGCGAAAGCCCAGGGCTCCTGCAAGTTGTTCCTCGAACACGTCCGAGAGGTCATCTGCAAGGGCGATGCGGACTGCTACGAGTACGTCCTCAACTGGCTGGCGCTGATGATTCAGAGGCCTGGTGTGTTGCCTGGTGTTGCCCTCTGCCTGCTATCAGGGCAGGGTACCGGCAAAGGTGAGTTCGTGAAGTACCTCGGCAAAATCGTCGGCAGGTATCTCAAGCAACTCACCGACCGTGACCAACTCTTCGGACGCTTCACCGACCACCTGGATGATGCACTCCTGGTATTCGCCGATGAAATGCACTGGGGCGGCAACAAGAATGAGACTGGCCGCCTGAAGGTATTGGTCACAGAAGAAACCCGGGAGTCCGAACGGAAGTACGGGGCGGTGATGAAGGTCAAGAACTGTATCCACCTCATCGTCGCCTCTAACGAGGAGTGGGCAGTTCCGGCCGAGGTTGACGACCGTCGGTTCTTCGTCCTGGAGGTGTCCGAGCACCGCGTGGGAGATTTCGCATACTTCGAGCGGCTTGCTGGGGAGCGGGACAATGGAGGCCCCGAGGCCCTTCTAGCATTCCTTCAAACCAGAGACATCAGTGCTTTCAACCCTCGCGATTTTCCGCGTACCCGAGCCCGGCTGTCTCAGCAGCTTGCATCGCTGAAGCCTATTGATCGCTGGCTGCATGACCTCGCTGCCTCGGCGGCACTGCCCCGAAGTGTTGTGGGAGATGGCGAGTCCTGGTCGCAGCGGGTACCTAAGGAAGAGCTGTTTCAGGCTTACAAGGTCTGGTGGAACGAAGCCAAGGCCCCTGGCGCTGTTGAGAGCAAAACGGCGTTCACGAAAGCCCTGGCGCGGTTTGGGTTCGTGGCGACCAAGATGCAGCATCCCTTCGGTTCGCGTCGAGTGCAGGCCTACGACGTGCCCACCCTCGGCGCTCTGCGATCTACCTTCGATCGTTTGCTTGGATATCCAACCGACTGGGACCCGGCGTAAGCCTCTCGCTGGGGTGTCGTGGGCAAGTCCTGTCCAGGGCGTCCCAGCTTTTTTGGTCCTTGGCCGGACAGCTATAAGCCCTATGGTTGCTGGGTTTTTCCAAGGTGTCCGGGTTGTCTGGGTCGTTTTGCAAAACTTCTCTACTGGTCCCTACTACCTTTCTTGTTCTCTTTTCTATTTCGCATGGAGAAGTTGGACAACTCGGGCAGGCCCAGTAGTTATACGGCCTCTAGCTGTCCGGGTTGCTCGGGACAAGGCGGACAGCCTGGACACTGAAGCCCCTTCATTTTCCACGTCCGCATCCCGCGTCGTCCCGCAAGGGAGCGCGCAGCGCGGCCCGCCGCGAGGGCGTAAGCGGGTGAGGGCGTGGGTCTAACAGCTCGACAATCAAAGCCGAGTGGTTGCCGATAACAACTTGCTGGCGCGTCGCAAGTATGGTCACGACCAGGTCGGACGTGATCAAAAATAATCCACCTCCTGGGGCTGGTTTCCGCTCCCCGCGAAGAGCTTCTCAGACTTCTCGTCCGAGGTTCTCCCGATGTTCTAAACCAGCAACATAAGCCCTCAATGACGATACACACCCGTGGGTCTAACTGGTCCACGGGGAGCCATTAGGCAAAATTGCTCAGCTGCCTACGGCGGCAGTACTTAGGGTTTCGACGCCTAATTCCCAGGTACCCCCCCGGGGGGTAGGCCAGCCCGCATTTCAGCGAACCCCACCCCCAGTGCCACCACGTCGGCGTCGGTACAGCGGCACGCCAGCATTCCGCTCACGCGGTTGATGTGGCGAAAGCCATACAACTCAACCACGGAGACCTACCCATGTTCAATGCCATTGGAAACTTCTTCACTGCCCTGGCCACCCTGTTCACTGTCATGAACCGTGGCGCCTCAGCCCTCGACCACTGTGCCAAATGGGCCGAGCGTGAAGCTGCGGACTTTGAGGAGCGTACTCAGCTGGAGCGTTCTGCTCGCCTGGAACAGCTCCAGGTGGAACTCAAGGCCTTGCCTCGCCTGCAGGCCTGAAACTCAACCTGCCTTCGGGCAGGTCGTTTCTTATACACAATACACAGCTACACAGGTAGATAGCCTCCTGCCCCCTCAGCTTCTTGGTTTCACCGAAGGTGGCTCCCAGCGTGCGTGTTCCGCTTCGCGGTCGATGTGGATGCAATACCAGGCCCAAGGCCTGGGTGCTCCGATCACCTTCCGCACGTTGAACCCAGGAGCGACACCATGAATCAGGGCCAAACCAATGCACTGAACTTCCCCATGACCTACCCCAATGACATCAAGGACAAGGAACTGGCCACCATCCAGGAGGCCCTGGGCATCCTCGAAGCCAGAATCAAGAAAGGCGATGCCTTCACCAACCCCTCTGACGTCAAGAACTACTGCAGGTTGCAGCTGGCCAACGAGCTGGACGAGTACTTTGGCTGCATGTTCCTCGACAGCGGGCACCACCTCATCGGCTTCGAACGTCTGTTCCGGGGTACCGTAGATGGCGCTGCCGTCTACCCTCGCGTCGTTGTCCGCAGAGCCCTGAAGCTCAACGCAGCGGCCGTCATCTTCACCCACAACCACCCGTCAGGACGCACAGAGCCCAGCGACGCGGACATCAAAATCACCACCCGCCTCAAAGAGGCATTGACCCTGGTCGATGTCCGGGTCCTGGACCACATCATAGTCAGCACCGAGGACACCTACTCGATGGCTGAGAATAGGCGCCTTTGAAACGAGCCGCCTCTGTTGTCATTAACCCATGAGATCTGCCAGTCAGGCTGGCAGCAACCGTAGGTCTAGGACCTACCAAACCAAGAAGGAAACGAAACCATGAAGAGAAAGACTACCTCCCTGCTGCTTGTTGGCTCACTGCTGGCGGTGTCTCTGCCAGCGTTGTCAGCGGTGTTGATGTCGCAGTGGACCGAGGGCAATACCCGCTTCTGCAAGTACAGCGACGGTACTGTGGTCGAGCTGAGCTTCGGAGAGATCTGCCCCGCCACTATCTGAATGAACTGACTGCACCGGCAACGGTGCGGTCTTCTTTTTCATTGGCTTGGAAGCCAGCCCCAGGAATGAGGATGTCTCCCGACTGAACATAAGACTGGGGATTATGCGCAGTGACTGCGTCACTGTCCGCTGCCGCCGCATAATTGGTCTTATGTGTAACTCGGGGTCCACTGTCTATGTCGGCGCCACCGCCTCCGTACCCCGGCGCCATGTCCGGCTTCGTCACTCGTCCTCGAGCCTCGCTGCACCTCGCTTCGGCCAGGGCCTCCGCGCTCGGTGCAGGCTCGGCGTCTCGTCCTCACTCCTCACCCGTCCAGACTTGGGGCACTGCGCGGCGTCACCGACGAACAAGAGCAGGTAAGCTGCCTGAAAAGGCGACCTGTCCATCTATACAGCACTGTAACCCCTGATCAAATGCCGTAGATTCCAGTGTGGGCCTGGCTGGCATGGCTTGGTGGAGTGCCCTGAACTGCGTCACAGCCTGCATCGCGTGCGCCCAATGGCGGCATTTCATGGGGTATAGTCGTGGCCTTGAGCGGAGCCAGTCCAGTGCCCTGGCGCCCGCTCCCCAAGGCAAGAGTAGTAACACCCAAGAGGGATCGATGAACAACACTGAACAACAATTCCTGAAGTCACTCGACGACAAGCTCTGGAAGGCCGCCGACAAGCTGCGCTCCAACCTGGATGCCGCCAACTACAAGCATGTTGTGCTTGGCCTGATCTTCCTGAAGTACGTCTCCGACGCCTTCGAGGAGCGCCAGGATGCTCTGCTTGAGCTGTTCCAGACTGACAGTGACGACAACATCTACTACCTGCCCCGAGAGGACTACAACAGCGAAGATGACTATCAGCAGGCGCTGCAGGATGAGCTGGAAGTGCTGGACTACTACCGCGAAGCTAACGTGTTCTGGGTGCCCCGGGCGGCCCGCTGGGCGACGCTCAAGGAAAAGACCGTGCTGCCCATCGGATCAGTGCTTTGGAGGGACGATGCCGGCAATGAGGTGAAGCTGCGCTCGGTCTCTTGGCTGGTGGACAATGCTCTGGAGGAAATCGAAAAGAGCAACGCCAAGCTGAAGGGCATCCTCAATCGCATCAGCCAGTACCAGCTGGATAATGACAAGCTCATTGGCCTGATCAACACCTTCTCCGATACCTCCTTCACCCGGCCGGTTTTCGATGGCGAGACGCTGAACCTGCACAGCAAGGATATCCTCGGCCACGTCTACGAGTACTTCCTGGGCCAGTTCGCCCTTGCGGAGGGCAAGCAGGGTGGCCAGTACTACACCCCCAAGAGCATCGTCACCCTGATTGTGGAAATGCTCGAGCCCTACTCCGGCCGCGTCTACGACCCCGCCATGGGCTCCGGGGGCTTCTTCGTGTCCTCGGACAAGTTCATCGAGGAACACGCCAGAGAACAGCACTACGACCCGGCGGAGCAGAAGAAGCACATCTCCGTCTACGGCCAGGAATCGAACCCCACCACCTGGAAGCTGGCGGCCATGAACATGGCCATCCGCGGCATCGACTTCAACTTCGGCAAGAAGAACGCCGACACTTTCCTGGATGATCAGCACCCGGACTTGCGCGCGGACTTCGTGATGGCCAACCCGCCATTCAACATGAAGGACTGGTGGAGCGAGTCCCTGGCCGAGGATGCCCGCTGGCAGTACGGCACGCCGCCCAAAGGCAACGCCAACTTCGCCTGGATGCAGCACATGCTGCATCACCTGGCGCCCACCGGTAGCATGGCACTACTGCTGGCCAATGGCTCCATGAGCTCCAACACCAACAACGAGGGCGAAATCCGCCGTCGCCTGGTGGAGGAAGACCTGGTGGAGTGCATGGTGGCCCTGCCGGGGCAGCTGTTCACCAATACGCAGATCCCCGCCTGTATCTGGTTTCTGACCCGGGACAAAGCCAATGGTCTGGTGCGTAACGAGAAGAAGCGTGACCGCCGGCAGGAGTTCCTGTTTATCGACGCTCGCAATCTGGGCTACATGCGCGACCGGGTGCTGCGGGACTTCACCGGCGAGGATATTGCCACAGTAGCCGACACCTTCCACGCCTGGCAGCGGGGTAAGGGTTACGAGGATGTCGCTGGTTTCTGCAAGGCCGCCAGCCTGGCGGAAATCGAGAAGCACGACTTTGTGCTGACGCCCGGGCGCTATGTTGGTGCAGTCGAGCAGGAGGACGACGGCGAGCCCTTTACAGAGAAGATGGCGCGGCTGACCGGGCAGCTGCGGGAGCAGTTTGCGGAGAGTGAGCGTCTGGAGGCTGAAATCAGGCGGAATCTTGGGGGGCTGGGGTATGAGTTATAAGTACTCGATTCCAGACGGTTGGAGGGTGTCGGAAATACAAGAGTTTTGCACTAAAGTTGCTGATGGCACACATGATTCACCCAAGCGGGCAGATGTGGGTAAGCTGCTTGTGACCTCAAAAAACATCATTGGCGGGACGCTAGACCTCTCAAAGTCTTACAGAATTTCGGAAGACGACTTTCGGGAAATTAACCGTCGCAGTAAAGTAGAAATCAATGATGTTTTGTTGTCTATGATCGGCACCGTAGGCGAAGCTTGTTTGGTCGATAGCGAACCTGACTTTGCGATAAAAAATGTTGGCCTACTGAAGAATAATGACTCTCTGAAGGCCAAGTGGCTGTACTTTTATTTGAGGTCTCCACAGGCCCAGTCTTTGATTGGAGAGCGCTTGCGGGGGACGACTCAGCAGTACCTGCCTCTAGGGGAAATACGCAAATTTCCAATTGTTTTTCCTGAATCTCGTGCTGTTTTACAGGGTCTTGTAGATGTCGTGAGTGGGCTACATGACAAAATCCAGCTCAACCACCAAATCAACCAAACCCTCGAACAAATAGCCCAGGCCATCTTCAAAAGCTGGTTCGTCGACTTTGAGCCCGTCAAAGCCAAAATTGCCGCCCGGCAGCGCTGGCATGCTCTTCAGCCAGTCGCCGAGCTCGCCTCCCCAGTCTGTTACGCTGACGATGAAGTGTCGTTGCCCGACCTGGAAACCTACATGAACCTGGCCGCCATGCAGGCCATTTCCGGGAAGGATGAAGAGCAGCTGGCGGAGATGCATGAGGAGCAGCCAGAGGAGTACGCTGAATTGTTGGCAACAGCGGGGCTGTTTCCGTCGGCGATGCAGGAGAGCGAGTTAGGGGAGATCCCAGAGGGTTGGGAAGTTAGTGTAATTGGTAACGAAGTCACGGTTGTCGGAGGCGGTACGCCGTCAACAAAGAACGCAGAATTCTGGGAAGGCGGCAACATTCACTGGACGACACCCAAAGACCTGTCGAGCCTAGCGGATAAGGTCCTCCTTGATACTGAGCGCAAGATCACTCCAGCTGGGCTCGCTAAGATTAGTTCAGGCTTATTGCCAGTCGATACCGTATTGATGTCCTCGCGTGCACCTGTTGGCTATTTGGCTTTGGCGAAAACTCCTGTCGCAGTTAACCAAGGCTACATTGCCATGAAGTGCCAGAAGCGGCTTTCACCAGAGTTTGTTATCCAGTGGTGCTCCGACAACATGCCCGAGATCAAGGGTAGAGCCAGCGGTACAACCTTTGCCGAGATCAGCAAGAAGAACTTTAAAGTTATTCCAGTAGTTGTTCCTCCCGTGAACTTGGTCACTGCATACACAGCAAGCGCTAAGTCGCTTTACGACCAAATAGAAGCGCGGGCGCACGAATCACGGACACTAGTGCAGCTACGTGACACTCTACTGCCCTGGCTTCTCTCCGGCGAACTGACTCTTTCTGATTCCCCGCAAGCCCAGCACGAGTTGCAGGACGTAGCCCATGTATAAGATTGACCCGACGCAGAACCGTATTGCGCCGCTGGAGGCCAAGCGCTTCGCTGAGCTAGGCTTTACGGAGCGTAAACACCTGCAAGAATGGCTGGAGAACTGTCCGCAGGCCTTGGCGCAGGTTGACGGTGATGAGCTGCTGATCATCCAGAAGGAATTCGATGGCTTCGATGATACCCGCGAACGGCTGGACCTCTTGGCTATCGACAAGGACGGCAACCTGGTGATCATTGAGAACAAGCTGGATGACACCGGGCGGGATGTGGTGTGGCAGGCGCTGAAGTATGCCGGGTATTGTGCCAACCTGAGTAAATCGCAGGTGGTCGACATCTACCAGCGTTATCTCAACCAAAGGGCACAGGAGACCGGGCAGCCTGTTGCCAACGCCGCCGACAACCTGGTCGAGTTTCTGGAAGTGGACGGGCTGGAAGCAGCCCAGATTAACCGTATCAAAACGCAGCGTCTGATCTTCGTTGCGGCCCGCTACCGTAAAGAGGTCACCAACACGGTTCTCTGGCTGAGTCAGTTCGGTATCGCCTGCCAGTGCTTCAAGGTCACCCCCTACCAGACTGGTGGCGAGTTGTTTCTGAACGTGGAGCAGATCATCCCCACCCCGGAGTCCACCGAGTTCATGATCGGCATGGTTGCCAAGGAGGCAGAGGAAAAGAGTGCCGATTCGGAACAGAAGCAGCGTCACACACTGCGACTGGCATTCTGGGAGCAGGCGCTGGAGGCCTTTGGGGAAAGTAAGTGCGCGCTGTACAACAACATTAGCTCTGCGAAAGATCACTGGCTCAGTGCTGGCTCCGGCATCAGTGGCATGCCGTATCAGCTCATCTTCGGCAAGCACGAGATTCGTGTGGGCCTGAGTTTGCAAAACAGTCAGGCAGAGGCGAATACTTTCGTGTTTGAACGACTGGAGGCGCAAAAGGCTGACTTGGAGGCAGCCTTCGGTCATCCACTCGACTGGTTGCCGCTGCCCAACAAAAAATCCTGTCGTATCCAATACGCCAAGCCAGTCGACGGGTACAACAAGGACAACTGGCCGGGGATGATCAGCTGGATGGTCGACCATATGACCAAGTTGGAGACGACTCTGCGCGAGCCACTGAAGGCCATCAATCAACAGCTCAAGCAGGCGTCGTTTGATGCCGCAGAGGTGGTTGATGACTGATCAGCAGGTTCACCTGTTTGTATCACAGGATGGCCAGGCCCAGCTGGAAGTGGCACTCGACCAGGATACGGTCTGGCTTAGCCAGGCCCAGATGGGTCAACTCTTCGATACCAGCCCAGAGAACGTGCTGATGCACCTTCAAAACATCTTCAAAGACGAAGAATTGGAGGAGCCGGCAACTACTAAGGAATTCTTAGTGGTTCGCCAGGAGGGCAAGCGTCAGGTTCGGCGACGTATCAAACACTACAACCTGGATGCCATTATCTCCGTGGGTTACCGGGTTAGCTCCAAACGCGCCACCCAGTTCCGCCAGTGGGCCACCCGGGTCCTCAAGGACCACCTGGTCCAGGGTTATACCCTCAACCAGCGCCGTCTGGCCGAGCGCGGCATCGAGTTCGAGCAGGCCCTGGATCTTCTCAGTCGTACCCTGGCCAATCAGGGCCTGGTTTCCGCGGAAGGTGAAGTGGTGACCAGTGTCATCAGCGACTACGCCCGCTCCTGGAGCCTGCTCCAGGGCTACGACGAGCAGCAACTGGCCGAAATCAACACCCGGCAGCCGGACATGCGCCCGTTGGAGTTGGAGGAGGCCTTAACGGCCATTGGCGAACTGAAGCAGAACCTGGTGGCTAAGGGCGAAGCGACGGCCCTGTTTGGACAATTGCGGGGTGATGGTCTGGCGTCTGCCCTGGCCACCATTGAACAGGGCTTTGGCGAAGACCTGTTCTACCCCAATGTCGCCAGCCGTGCCGCACACCTGCTCTACTTTGTGATCAAGAATCACCCTCTGGCCGACGGCAACAAGCGCTGCGGTTCCTTCCTGTTCCTGTGGTACCTGCGCCGCAACCAGGCCCTGCTGGCCAAGCCAGTAGAACAACTGATCAACGATAACACTCTGGTGGCGCTGGCCCTGCTGGTGGCGGAGAGCCTGCCGGACCAGAAGGCCCTGATGATTCGGCTGATCGAGCACTTCATTCAGCTCAAGGAGCCGGAAGGGAGCAAGGAATAAGGCATGACCGAAGACCAACTGGAACAGCTGTGCCTGGAATGGTTTGCCGAAGGGGGCTGGGAAGTCGCCCACGGCCCTGACCTGGCTCCCGACGGCCCGGTGCCCGAGCGTGCCGATTACCGCCAGGTACTGTTGCCCGGAGATCTGGAGGCAGCAATACGTCGCATCAACCCCCACCTGCCTGAGAGTGCTATCGAGCAGGTGGTGGCCAAGGTCAGCAAGCCGGAAAGCCTGGACCCGGTAGTCAGCAACCGTGCCTTCCATCGCCTGCTGCTAGACGGTGTGCCCGTGGAGTACAAGCGCGACGACGAACGGGTACATGACCACGCCTTCCTGATCGACTTCACCCACCTGGAAGCCAACCGCTTCCGGGTCATCAACCAGTTCACGCTCACCGGCAGCAAGCAGCTGCGCCGGCCGGATATCGTGTTATTTATCAATGGCTTGCCACTGTCGGTGGTGGAGCTGAAGAGCCCCAAGGCCGAGAACGTGGATATCTGGGATGCCTACAACCAGATCCAGACCTACAAGGACGAGATTCCCGACCTGTTTGCCTACAACGAGGCCCTGGTCATCAGTGAAGGCTACAACGCCCGGGTGGGCTCGCTCACCGCCAGTCCGGAACGCTTCATGCCCTGGCGCACCCTCAAGCACGAGGACGACAAGCCCCTGCTGGAGTGGCAGCTGGAAACCCTGGTGCGGGGTTTCTTTGACCGCGAGTTGTTCCTGGATTACCTGCGTTACTTCGTGATCTTCGAGACCGATGCCGACAAGCTAATCAAGAAGATCGCCGGTTACCACCAGTTCCACGCCGTACGTGAAGCGGTGCGGGCCACGGTGATTGCCGCCGCGCCACCTGCCGGGGTGGAAACCAAGCGGGCCACCTATGCCGACACCATCGTGCCAGGCAGTAAGAAGGCCGGGGTGGTGTGGCATACCCAGGGCTCGGGCAAGAGCATTTCCATGTGCTGCTACGCCGGCAAGTTGCTGCAGCAGCCGGAGATGAACAACCCGACCCTGATTGTCGTCACCGACCGCAACGACCTGGACGGTCAGCTCTTCGCCACCTTCAGTGCCGCCAAGGACCTGCTGAAGCAGGAGCCGGTACAGGCCGAGGATCGGGACACCCTGCGCCAGTTGCTGGCCGAGCGAGCCTCCGGAGGCATCATTTTCACCACGGTGCAAAAGTTCGCTCTGGTCGAGGAAGAATCCGGCCACCCCATCCTGAACGACCGCCACAACATTGTGGTGATCTCCGACGAAGCCCACCGCAGCCAGTATGGCCTGAAGGCCACCCTCAAGAAGGACGGCACCTACAAGTTCGGCTATGCCAAGCACATGCGCGATGCCCTGCCCAACGCCGCCTTCATTGGTTTCACCGGCACCCCCATCGCCAGCGAGGACAAAGATACCCGGGCAGTCTTCGGTGACTATGTGTCCATCTACGACGTCCAGGATGCGGTGGATGATGGCGCCACGGTGCCCATCTACTACGAATCCCGCCTCGCCAAGCTGGACATCAACCGGGAAGCCATCGAAGAGCTCTCCGACCAGGTGGAGGAAGTGGTCGAGGACGAGGAGGACGTCGGCACCCGGGAGCGAACCAAGGGGGAGTGGAGTCGCCTGGAGAAGCTGGTTGGTACCGAGCCGCGCCTCCAGGAAGTCGCTGAAGACCTGGTCCAGCACTTCGAGGCCCGCACCACGGTGATGGAGGGCAAGGGCATCATCGTGGCCATGAGCCGCGATATCTGCGCCCATCTCTACAATGAGATTGTCGCCCTGCGACCCGAGTGGCATGACCCCGATCCCGAGAAGGGTGCCATCAAGATCGTGATGACCGGCTCCGCCTCCGACAAGGCCCTACTGCAGCCTCACATCTACAACAAGCAAACCAAGAAACGCCTGGAGAAGCGCTTCAAGGACATCAACGACCCCCTCAAGCTGGTGATCGTGCGGGACATGTGGCTGACCGGCTTCGATGCTCCCTGCTGCCACACCATGTATGTCGACAAGCCCATGAAGGGCCATAACCTGATGCAGGCTATTGCCCGGGTCAACCGCGTATTCAAGAACAAGCCCGGCGGCTTGGTGGTCGATTACATTGGTATCGCCAACGAGCTGAAGCAGGCCCTGAAGACCTACACCGACGCCAAGGGCCGCGGTGAGCCGACTCACAGTGCCGAGGAGGCCTATGCCCTACTGCTGGAGAAGCTGGACATCATCCACGGCCTGTTTGCCAAAGGGCCCAAGGGTCCGGGCTTTGACTACAGTGGCTTCGAGGAGAAACCCAATCAGTTGTTGATACCCACCGCCAACTACATCCTCGGGCTGGAGGACGGCAAGAAGCGCTTTCTGGATGCCGTGCTGGCCATGAACAAGGCCTACTCTCTGTGCAGCACCCTGGACGAGGCCCGCGCTTACCACAAAGAGGTGGCTTTCCTGTCAGCGGTGAAAGCGGCAATCACCAAGACCACCAGCGTCGACAAGAAGCTGACCCAGGAGGAGAAGAACTCCGCCCTCAAGCAGATCCTCGACAATGCCATAGTCGCCGAGGGTGTCACCGACGTTTTCGCCCTCTGTGGTTTGGACAAGCCCAACATCGGCCTGCTCTCCGACGAGTTCCTGGAAGACGTGCGCCAGATGCCCTACAAGAACTTCGCCGTGGAGCTGCTGGAGAAGTTGCTCAAGGACGATATCAAAGCCAAGACACGCAACAACGTGGTCCAGGAAAAGAAGTACGGCGAGCGCCTGCAGGAAACCCTGCGCAAATACAACAACCGCGCCATCGAGACCGCCCAGGTGATTGAGGAACTGATCGCCATGGCCAAGCAGTTTCAGGCGGAGCTGGAGCGTGATGCTGCCCTAGGCCTGAATTCCGACGAAGTCGCCTTCTACGATGCCCTGGCCAACAACGAGAGCGCCGTCCGCGAGCTGGGTGACGAGACCCTGAAGAAGATCGCTGTGGAAATCACCGAGAAGCTGCGCAGGTCCACCACTGTGGACTGGCAGGTGCGGGAGAGTGTGCGGGCCAAACTGCGCATCCTGGTGCGCCGAACGCTACAGCGCTACAAGTACCCGCCGGATCAGGCGCAGGAAGCCATTGAGCTGGTGTTGCAGCAGGCGGAGATGTTGTCGAGTCAGTGGGTAGGCGAAAAAGAGAGTATTTGAATGAGCCGACTACATAGAAGCTTAGTGTCCTACGCCTTTCTTGCACAGGCGCAGCGAACGGGGGGAGATCTTCTTAGTGGATTGATGCCTATATTTAAGCCAATAGCAAAGCTTAAAGCGGGCGAAGCGTTCGATCCGAAGGAGTTTTCATCTCTTGTGGCAGATCTGTATGGATTGAGTGTAAGTGAGTGGGCGATAGAAAGTTTGACACCCAGGCTTGAGACGGCAGGTGTAATTGTAAAGATTCAAGTGATGAAAAATGCACATGATTATGTGTACGCGGACATTGAGGGTGACTACACGGAAGTAACTGAGAGTGATGTGAGTTATGTGTTAGATAGTTTTGCATCCTTCTCGAAACCCCTGATTGAAAATACTGATCTCGAGTCCCTTGGTGAAGGTTCTTTAAAAGAGAGCTTTCTTGATCATATCGTAGACTTGGATTTCATGGGTGCTCTCCTGAAGCCCATAAGAACCGAAGGGAGGGGAGGGCGGCCTAAATTAGGTCTCGCGAAGCCGGCGGAGCAAATAGAATGGGAAGAAGACAAGGCTAAAAGAGCGAGGGTGGATGTTCTATGTGCAGCGTTCATTGTGGATGCCTACCACAGAGACAATCGGCTTTACGATTTGGTTTCTCGAATAACTGCAGGCGCACTAATTTCTGAGGTGGTGCTTAATTTTCAGAGCCCCGAAAATGTGGTTTCCTTGAGGCAGCTTCGGGTTGTCCTTGATGGGCCGTTTCTTATGAGTGCGCTAGACTTAGCTGGGCACGATTCGCATGTTGTAGCATCCTCTGTGTGCGATCAGTTGGTAGAGCATGGAGCTAGACTTGCTGTATTTCGACACTCGGTGGAAGAGGTTCAGGAGAATCTTGGTGCGGTAATCAGCGCAGTAGAAGCGGGTGAGGGTTTTGGCCCTACTGCTAGGCGATTGGCCGACAACTCGTTTCGCGCTTATGCAAACGCATTTCGCGCCTCGCCGGAGGTCAGGCTAAAACAGTCCAAAATAGAGGTAATTGATGCTCCCTCTAGTCAAAGATCGTATAGCTATTTCTCTCGTGAAGATGAAGAGGCTCTTTTTAATGGTTCATCGCGGGTTAGCGGGAATTTGGTAGAGGCGAACGGTCAATCGGTTTAGGTTGTAAGTGCGACCAAACAGCCGACCGAAGGACCGCCGCCATGTTCGATGCTACGTTTCCAGCGTGCTTCTG
>Ga0207883_1000028_pt1 | contig 128204 bp, 124 predicted proteins | sample MalvirmetaMSP109_FD_184229 | JGI IMG/M metagenome (GOLD analysis project Ga0207883, IMG submission 184229) | Marine viral communities from the Deep Pacific Ocean - MSP-109 (SPAdes) | ecosystem: Environmental > Aquatic > Marine > Oceanic | place: Pacific Ocean | collected 2011-05-21 | reverse complement strand
GCTAGACGGCTATGTCGTATCTATAGAGAAGATTTGCATGAGGAAAACTGATGTCTAAAAGACGCGTTGTGGTTACCGGGCTGGGCGCGGTAACACCGGTCGGTTTATCGGTAGCAGAAAGCTGGGAAAATATCCTGGCTGGCAAAAGTGGTGTGGCTCCAATTACATCATTTGATGTAACTGATTTCCCAGTTCGTTTTGGTGCTAGCGTCAAAGACTTTGATGTAGAGACAGTTATTTCTCGAAAAGACGCTAAAAAAATGGATACTTTCATCCATTACGGTATTGCGGCAGCAGTTGAAGCCATTAAAGATGCCGGATTGGAAGTGACTGATGCCAATGCAGAACGAATTGGTGTGGCTATTGGCTCCGGAATTGGTGGTTTACCGGGTATTGAAGCTGGCTATGACAGCTTTTTAAACGGTGGGCCGCGTAAAATTTCGCCATTTTTTGTGCCCAGTAACATCATTAACATGATATCCGGTAATTTATCGATTATGTATGGTATGAAAGGTCCGAATACTGCCATTGTCACGGCTTGTTCTACCGGAACACACTGTATTTCAGCTGCTGGCCGGATGATTCAGTATGGTGATGCCGATGTGATGATCGCCGGTGGTGCCGAGATGGCTACCTCCAAAACCGGTTTAGGTGGATTTGCAGCGGCACGCGCATTGTCGACCCGTAATGATGATCCACTTGCTGCAAGTCGTCCGTGGGACAAAGATCGTGATGGCTTTGTATTGGGAGATGGTGCCGGCGTCATTGTCCTGGAGGAATATGAACACGCCAAAAAACGTGGCGCTACAATTTACGCCGAATTAATTGGCTCTGGTATGAGCAGTGATGCTTATCATATGACGATGCCATCACAAGGTGGCGAGGGTGCAGCCCGTTGTATGGTGAATGCAATGAATGATGCTGGAATTAATCCAGAAGATATTCATTATATTAATGCGCACGGTACTTCTACCCCTGCAGGTGACGTTGCAGAAACGCAGGCGATTAAAACCGCTCTTGGCAATGCCTCAGAGCAGGTCGCAGTCAGTTCAACCAAATCCATGATCGGGCACTTGTTAGGTGCTGCAGGTGGTGTTGAAGCGGTATTTAGTGTTCTGGCAATTCGTGACCAGGTGGCACCACCCACCATCAATCTGGATAACCCGGATGATGCATGTGATCTTGATTATGTTCCACATACCGCTCGACAAATGCCTATCGATATTTCCATGTCGAATTCATTTGGCTTTGGCGGCACCAACGGTACTGTTATTTTCAAAAAACTCGATTAGTCGGTGACAGATGATTCTGATTAACGGCCAACCCGAAAACAGAATCGAAGTTACTGATCGAGGTTTGCAATATGGCGATGGTTTGTTTGAAACCATCGCCTATCGTAATGGGCAACTCGAATATTTCCCCCAGCATCTCTCCAGATTACTTGAAGGCTGTCAACGGCTTAAAATTGGCTTTTCTGTTGCGCAACAGCAATCTCTCACCGAAGAAGTCCATGCTGTTTGTCGCCAATTGAATAATGATGCGGTTATTAAAATTATGGTTACCCGTGGTTCCGGGGGACGAGGGTATCGTTATCAAACTGATATGCAACCCAGCCGAATTATCAGTACGCATGCTATGCCAATATATCCTGAATCTCATCAATCCGGCATTACCGTTCGCCTCTGTCACCAGAGGTTGGCGAACAATCCCGCATTGGCTGGGATCAAACATCTTAATCGTCTGGAACAGGTGCTTGCCCGAAATGAATGGCAGGACGACAGTATCGTAGAGGGTTTAATGCTTGATTATCAGGATCAAGTGATAGAGGGAACGATGTCGAATGTGTTTCTGGTGCAAAACAGTCAATTATCAACGGCTGACCTTTCGGACTCAGGAATCGCTGGTATTATGCGTCAACAGTTGATTAAAATTGCTGACAGACTGTCAATTCCCCTGCATATTACATCGCTGACCATTAATGATCTCAAGTCAGCGGATGAAGTGTTTGTCTGCAACAGTCTAATTGGCATATGGCCAGTAACTCGTATTACTGATCTTGATATGCATTACAGCCATGGTCCACTTACTCAAACCTTGCAGCATGCTTTAACTTCACAGAACAGAAACGAATGAAAATACCTTTATATATTAAACTGTTTTTTTTAGTCGTAATCGCCGCGATCATCTCATTAGTTGCCTGGAGTGAATATCAACGATTCCTGCATCAGCCGGTTAATTTAATGGAAGATGATACGATATTTACCATTTATCCTGGTGATAATATCAGTAAAGTCAGCCAGCGTTTATACGATAGTGGGTTGAGCCCGGTACCCAGTGTTTATCTGGATATTTATGCCCGAATGCAAGGTAATGCCCAGCAGATTAAAGCAGGAGAATACCGGGTTGAAGCTGATGCCACTTTACCGGATTTATTAAATCTCTTTATCAGTGGCAAAGTCGTTCAATACTCGATAACCATCGTGGAAGGAATGACAGCCAAACAGCTATTTGAAAAAGTGCTGACGCATCCAAAAATTAAAAAGACAATACCCGAATTAAACAATGAAACAGTTCGTGAAGCGTTATCAATCGAAAATGAACGGGTTGAAGGTTTATTTTTACCTGAGACCTATCATTTTCCAGCCAATACAACTGATGTGCAGTTTTTAAGCCGTGCTTACCATAATATGCAGGATCAGCTGGAGAATTCCTGGCAACTCATGACAGAAGAGCTGCCTTATGATTCAGCCTATGAAGTACTGATCATGGCGTCCATCATCGAAAAAGAGAGCGCCTTACCCGAAGAACGCCCCGAAATCGCCGGTGTATTTGTTCGACGTCTGAATAAAGGCATGCGTTTACAAACTGATCCGACAGTGATTTATGGCATGGGTGCAAGCTACGATGGCAATATCCGTAAAAAAGATCTGCAAACGGATACGCCTTACAATACCTACACCCGGTTTGGTTTGCCTCCGACGCCTATCTGTTTACCCAGTAAAGAATCCATTGAAGCGGCAATGAACCCAGCCGAAGGCAGCAGCCTGTATTTTGTTGCTGGTGCGGAAAACGGCGGCCATGTTTTCTCGGACAATCTACAAGATCATAATCGTGCGGTTAGAAAATATTGGCAAAACAAGCAGATAACACAATGAATGGAAAATTTATCAGTATCGAAGGCATTGAAGGCGCCGGTAAATCGACCCAACTGCAGTTTATTGCCGATTATATTCGTTCACATGGTAAACAGGTTGTTGTGACCCGTGAGCCAGGTGGCACCACTTTGGGTGAAGAAATCCGTGAGGTTTTACTCAAACCAACTGAACAGGCAATGGCAGAAGATACCGAATTGTTATTGATGTTTGCTGCTCGTGCTGAACACATCCAGCAGGTTATTCTGCCAGCATTAAAACGAGGTGATTGGGTTGTTTCCGATCGTTTTGTTGATGCAACATTTGCCTATCAAGGTGGCGGGCGAGGAATTAATGAAAAACGGATAGAACTGCTCGCTGACTGGACCTTGCAAGGCTGTAATACTGATGTCACTTTTTTATTTGATTTACCCGTGGCTTTAGGCCAAACCCGGGTAGAACAGCGACAACAACAGAAAGATCGATTTGAGCAGGAAAAACAGGTGTTTTTTGAACGTGTCAGGAACTGTTATCTTGCCCGAGCTGAGGCAGAACCGAAGCGGATCAAGCGAATTGATGCCAGCCAGAATATTGAAGCGATTCAGCAACAACTCAAACATCAGCTGGCTCCATTACTGGATACAACACCTTGATGACAAAGCTTTTCCCATGGCAACAGACGGTCTGGCAACATATTGTTGACAGAGTAGAGCAACAACGTATGCCGCATGCTGTCTTGTTGACTGGTGTCGCCGGACTGGGGAAAAAGCAGTTAGCCGTCAAAATGGCTGAGAGTTTATTATGTCTTGCTGCTGACAAACAGTTTAACGCCTGTGGTGTGTGTCACAGTTGCCAGATAATGCAGGCAGGGAATCATCCGGATCATCTGACTATCCGTTCGGAGGAGGCCGGTAAATCGATCAAAATCGACCAAATTCGAGCGCTAAAAGAAAAACAATCACTTACTCCAAGCGTTGCCAAATGGAAAACAGTGGTGATTGAGTCAGCAGATTTAATGACCAATAGTGCTGCAAACAGTTTATTGAAACTGCTTGAAGAACCACAGAACAATACTATTTTAATCTTAACCACCAATGCAGTACATCGGTTGCCAGTGACTATTCGCAGTCGTTGCCAGCAGATGCATCTGTCTACTCCCGATTATTCGATGATATTAAAATGGCTTGATTCACAGGGCGTTATTACTGATGCAGACCAGTTGCGAAAAATTTCCTCATTAACGCTGGATGCTCCTTTTGCTATCGTCAATGCGCTCGAAACCAACGAGTGGCAGTCATATCAACAGATTCAGCAGGATTTTGATCAATTGATACAACAGCAGGCAAATCCCGTGCAACTTGCCAGCCAATGGCAACAGCTGGATCTGGTTAAAGTAATGCATCAATTGTTATCGACTGTTAAATCCCGACTTCAGCAACAGTATTTGGAGTATGCTGATGCCAGTGTCACGCAGCATTACTGGCATATCGCTGATTGCATAGTGAGTACAATAAAGCTAATATCATCTTCAAATAACTACAACAAGACGTTGTTAATTGAAGACTTTATGGTTTCAGTGATGCGTATTACCCATACCAAATCAGCAAATCATTAATCTCGTTACCGGCAAATTATTAAAGAGTTTTTTATGAGTATGAATCCACGTAAAGGCATCCTTTCACTGAAAATAAGTGATCAGAACATGCTGTATCACTCTTTCATGCCTTTTCTGAAGAACGGGGGCTTATTTATTCCCACCAATAAGCCTTACCAAATGGGCGAAGAAGTCTTTATTTTGCTGACCTTATTAGATGAGCCGGAAAAAATACCTGTTGCCGGCACAATTGCCTGGATTACGCCGAGAGGCGCGCAGGGCAATCAGGCTGCGGGCATAGGCGTGCACTTTAGTGAAGGTGACGGCGGTGCCAATGTGGTCCGCGGCAAAATCGAAAATCATCTGGTCGATAAATTGAAATCAGATAAAGCCACCTATACGATGTAAGAACAATGACAGCTCATGCCGTCAGAAACCGGGTTATTTATGTATATTGATTCACACTGCCACCTGAATTTACTGGCTGACCAACCTGGCGGTGTTGCCGCAATGGTTAGCGAGGCCAGCGAAAACCAAATTGAACACATCCTTTGTATTGCCATTGATCAGGACAGTATTGCTGAAGTCCGTCAGCTCGCTGAGCAATATCCACAGCTCACAGCCAGTGTGGGCATCCATCCCAATGTTGATGAAGCTGGCACACTCAGTACGCAACAACTGATCGAACTGGCTAACCATCCAAAAGTGATAGCTATCGGCGAAACAGGTTTGGATTATTTTCGCAGTGAAGGTGATTTGAGCTGGCAACGGGAGCGTTTCAGTTACCATATTGAAGCCGCCCGACAGACGAAAAAACCGTTGATTATTCATACCCGTGAAGCACGTGAAGATACCATGACAATGCTGGAAAATGAGAATGCCAAAGATGCAGGTGGCATTATTCATTGTTTTACCGAAAACTGGGAAACGGCAAAACGTGCTTTGGATATCGGGTTTTATATTTCGTTATCCGGTATCGTGACATTTAAAAGTGCCCGTGAGTTACAGGAGGTTGCCCAAAAACTGCCTCTGGATCGCATTCTGATTGAAACGGATGCGCCTTATCTGGCACCGGTTCCTCATCGTGGTAAAACCAATCAGCCAGCGTATGTTAAACATGTCGCCGCTTTTCTGGCTGAATTACGGGGTGAGTCAATAGAAGAAATTGCTGCTGTGACCACTGAAAATTTTTACCGATTATTTCCTTCTGCCAGACTTGCTGCTTAATGAATAGAAATTTCCTTGCTGCGTTTAAATTTTTTTTAATTGTTTGTTTTGGAATTTCTACTCTGGCTGGTTGCGACCAGCCTTCTGCCAAACTGAAACCGCTTAGCCAGGATGCCGTCATTCTGGCATTTGGTGACAGTCTGACCTTTGGAACCGGTGCCACGTCTGAACAGAGTTATCCTGCCTTACTTGCTGAAATGACTAATCGGAAAGTGATTAATGCAGGTGTTCCCGGTGAAGTTAGTAGTGATGGTAGAAATCGTTTGGTAAAACTTCTTGAAGAAACCAACCCTGATCTTGTGGTGCTGTGCCACGGTGGCAATGATCTGTTACGTAAGCAGAGTCGCACACAACTACAAACCAATCTTCAAACGATGGTGGATGCGGTAATCGCTTCAGGTGCACAGGTTATATTAATTGCCGTACCCGCGTTGGGTCTCAATTTAGCACCATTACCTCTTTATCTGGATGTTGCTGAATCAAAAGGCATACCCATCGAGCCCACTATTCTCAGTGAGGTGTTAATTGACCCCTCACTAAAGGCTGATCATGTGCACCCGAACGCGCTTGGCTATCAACAATTCGCGCAATCAATACATCGTTTACTCATTGAATCTGGTGCAATTAGTCGCTAGGGCTTGTTGATCTTTCATCTCCGCCTCTGTTGTGAGCTGAAAAAGCGTCAATCAAGGCACGAGGAGCGCCTTTTGTGAGATACATCCATGTATCTCACCCCATTGGGGCTTGCGCTCAAAAACGTTCCTGACGTTTTTGTAGTTATTCTAAATAAGTGACGAGCAACGTAGAGTGGCGCTTTTTCAGTCACAACCCGCAGGGCTGGGGCTATTTTTCCGCCTAACTACGTTGGAATTGATTTATGTAGAACAACTACACCGCATCATTTCCGCCTTGTTGGACACAAAAATAGCCTCCAGCAGTGGTGGATTTAAAAGATCAACAGACCCTAATTCAATTGGCTGCTTTTTTTAATGTGAATTTTTAAAGTTTTACCCCAGGAAGACGATACAGGAATTATTAGGAAATAATCCCGTTCCCCCTGGAGACACTATGTTGAAGTCATTATCAGTCAAAGCAAAAATGTTGCTGTTAAGTAGTCTTATGGTTGTCGGGATTATCATTCTGGCAGTGATCCTTAGCCTTGGCATGCATTCGCTTGTACAAATTGGTCAATCTGCCGCATTGAGTCTTCAGGCTGAAACCACGATGCGAAACCTACGAATAGATGAAAAAGATTTCCTGCACCGTCAGGATCTGAAATATCAGACTGAATTTAATGACAATATCAGCTTGATAACACAACAGCTCTCTCAGTTGGATTCCGATCTGCAATCGGAAAATATTCAGATTGAACAGATTCCGCAACTGCTCACTTTAATCGAAAAATATCACACCGCATTCAATGAGATAGTAGCTTTACGGCAGACTATCGGACTCAGTCATAAAGAAGGACTTTATGGCAATCTCCGCCGTTCCGTCCAGGAAGCAGAAAAGATGCTTGGCAATTTCCAAAATGATGCTTTATTGAAAGATATGCTGATGCTACGCCGTAATGAGAAAGATTTTATGTTGCGTAGAGATGTGAGTTACGTCGAAACCTTTAATAATAACCTCAGCGTTTTTTAACAGAATTTACAACAAAGTTATTTAAGTGACTTTGAGCAACGCCAGATATCAGATTTGATGAGCAAATACAGCGATGACTTTACCCAGCTGGTCAATGCTGAACAACAATTTGGCTTTAACGAAGATTTAGGTCAGATTGGCGAAATGCGGTCAATTGTTTATCAAATACAGGACTTACTTAATAACACATCGGAGCAAATAACCGATGAAGTTGTGGCGCACGAAAAATCCATTTTTATTACAGCTATTATTTCAATTGCGCTGATTTTAGTTATTTTGATTTTGTTATCCCAATTCATCAGTCGTAGTGTAGTGAACCCCATAAACTTGCTTGCTGAAGTAATGAAACGGGCACAGCAAAATAAAGATCTCACAGAGCGCGCAGATGTAGAAGGTAAAGATGAAATAGTACAGATGGCGCATGTTTTCAATCAGATGATGGGCGTTTTCAGTAACCTGATTCAGGAAGTCTTTGACTCTTCCAGACAGCTCAACGTGGCTGCTGAAGAATTAACTGTCATTACCGGTCAGACAAGTCGTGGTGTAATGAGCCAGCAAAGCGATAGTGAACAGGTTGCCACTGCAATGAATGAAATGGCGGCAACCGTTCAGGAAGTGGCACGTTATGCCTCACAGGCAGCTGAGGCTTCGCGTACAGCAGATAATGAAACCAAAGCCGGAAAACAAGTGGTGATTGATGCAATTGATGGCATCAAGCAACTGGCAAAACAGGTGGAAATGGGGGCAGTATCAATCAAAGATTTACAAAAAGAGAGCGAAAATATTGGTAGTGTATTGACCGTGATTCAAGGGATTGCCGAGCAAACCAATTTATTGGCTTTAAATGCAGCGATTGAGGCTGCCAGAGCGGGTGAGTCGGGTAGAGGATTTGCCGTGGTGGCAGATGAAGTCAGAACCCTTGCCAAACGTAGTCATGACTCCACTGAAGAAATCAAAAAAATCATTGAACGCCTGCAAAAAGAAGCCGAAAAATCGGTTCAGGTAATGGATGAAGAGCTTGAACAGGCTAACCGCAGTGTTGAGAAAGCAGAGAAAGCCGGTGAATCTCTGGACGTTATTGCTGAATCAGTTGCATCTATTCGTGATATGAATACGCATATTGCCAGCGCGGCAGAAGAACAGTCAGCAGTAGCTGAAGAGATAAACCGAAATATTGTCAGTATCGCTCAGGTTGCTGAAGAAAATGCTGAAAGCACCAATCAAACCACTTTAACCAGTCAGGAACTGGCCAGACTGGCGAATGGCCTGGAAACACAAATTAGTCAGTTCAAAATTTAAGATTTCACTAGCCGTTCAGGCTTACTCTGTTATATCTTTGTTAGCAGTGTAGGCCTGAATTAACCAGAAGTGGGTGACAAATTGAGTAATAACTCTGAGGCTCATGATTATCTGTTAACCGTGCTAATGAATCAGCACAATCAAGCTGTTTTTATCTTTCGTGATAATTTACTGTTAACCGCAAACTCAGAGGCATTGCGTTTAATTAAAGCCTCAGACGAAAACGATATCATTGGTTTACCATTTGAAGCATTTTTTGCCGAAGAACTTGATAAAAACGTTTTCATTCCAAAATCCCCATTTCAGTCACCATTAACGCTTATCAGTACCCATGATGCACAACGCTATCCTGCGACGCTAGTGCGTGATGATGATGACAACAAATTACTGGTTATTTTATCAAGTGAAATTTTGCCTGGGCCGGCCCAACAATGGGTTTCATCTGATTTAGGGGCATCACCTACCTTAATAGGTCATTGGATCTATCACTCAGATACGGATTATTTATGGTGGGGACCACAAGCATTTGAAATTTTTGCAAAATCAGCTGATAACTTTACTCCAACGCTACCGGGGCTGATGCAGCTTGTTCACCCAAACGAAAAAGATCATGTTTCTCGCCTTTTTAAGACCGCGATTGAAAACCAGACTGATATTGACTTGTGTCACCGCATATTAACTGCAGAAAACCAGGTGCGCTTTGTACGGCAAAGAGCAACCTGGATGCCAGAAAAAAATGAATTGTTTGGCACCGTATTGGATTTGACCGACATACGCCAGCAAATCAGCCATACTGACCATTTGTTGCGTTTAATGGATGAAACCCAGCGAATCGGTCATATGGGGAGTTGGGAAATCAACTTGCTCAATGACAAAGTCATCTGGTCTGAACAAACGGCCGAATTATTCGGGATAACGCTGGAAGAATTTGAGGGCACAATAGAAAGTTTTCAGCAGTTTATTCTGCCAGAAGATATAGAGCCTCTTGAGTCAGCGCGGGCAAAACCCAGTAATAGCGGCATAGTTGAAGCTGAATATCGAATTACCCGTAAAGACGACGCAACCATTCGCTGGTTATTTGAATGTGGCAAATCAGTCTTTAATGGCAGTGGCCAGGAAATTCGTCGCCTGGGCATGATTATCGATATCACTGAACGTAAACGCCTGGAGATGATACAAAATCTGGAATCCAGCATGGTTGAAGCCGTGGCTTCTTCTCAGGATTTACATCAGATTATGGAGCAAATTGTACTGGGGATCGAAGAAATTCTGCCCCATACCATCGCTTCCATATTGTTGATTGATGAAGAGAGTAAACGTCTGCTGCATGGTTCAGCACCAAATTTACCCGTCAGTTATAACGATGCTATTCATGGCGAGCCTATAGGCCCTGTAGCGGGCTCATGCGGAACAGCCGCCTTTCTTAAACGACCCGTCATTGTATGTGATATTGAACATGATCCTCTGTGGGAAAATTATCGCAACTTTGCACTGGCTTATGATTTAAGGGCTTGCTGGTCTCATCCCGTGTTCGATGAAAAACAGAATGTTATCGCGACTTTTGCCATTTATCACAAAACGGTAAAAACGCCGGAACCCGAGCAGCTTGATACTATCGAGCGTATATCAAAAATTATTTCTATTGCCATTTCCAAGCACCGCAATGAAGAACGAATTCGTCGTAGCGAAAGCCGCTTTCGTCAAGCATTTCAGGACGCGGCTACCGGTGTTGCCATTGCCTCAACAGACGGCCGTTTTCTGGAATGCAATCAAGCTTATTGTGAAATGCTGGGGTATTCCGCTGAAGAACTGACGCAACTGGATTTTCATCAGCTTACCCATCCCGATGATAAAGAACAAAACCAGCAGGAAATAAGCGATATTCTGCTTGGTATCCTTGATAGCCGTATTCTGGAAAAACGCTACATCCATAAAACCGGAGAAACGGTCTGGGCAAGATTAAGTATCACCTTGCAACGTGATGACAGTGGCAATCCGTTGCATCTTATTGCCATCACAGAAAATATTACCAATACCAAGCTTGCCGAGGATCAGCGTTCTGAGGCAGAACGATCATTAATGCAGTTATTGCGAAATCTGCCAGGTGTTGCTTATCGTAGTCTATGTGATGAGCAATGGACTATGCTCTATGTAAGCGAAGCATTCGAACGTTTAACCGGCTATAACGCTGAAGATGTTATCGGCAACCAGCGGATTGAATTTGCCAATATTATCCATCCAGATGATCGCGAGAAGATGTATGTTGAAACAATAAAAGCTATCGAGCAAAACCAGCCGTTTCAGGTCGAGTATCGAATAATTCATAAAGATGGTGGTATCCGCTGGTTTTGGGAGCAGGGTAGTGGTGTAAGAGATAAAGACGGCAACATAGCAGCGATTGAAGGCTACATGACTGATATTACGCTGCAAAAAGAAGCAGATGCCAATATTCGGGAGAGTGAAAAACGCTTTCAATTATTATCCAAAGCAACCAACGATGCGATCTGGGACTGGGATCTGCTGACAAACGAACTTTGGTGGAGCGATAGTTTTGCAACCTTGTTTGGCATTGATACCCAATCAAAAAAACCTTCTATTGAAGGCTGGGAAAAACGCATTCATCCTGATGACCGTAATCGAGTCATAAACAATCTTGAGCGAGCAATTGAAACCCAACAGCAGAGCTGGTCTGACAACTATAAGTTTCAACGTCAGGCTGGGGACTATGCAGATGTTATCGACCGGGGTTATGTTATTTACAATAACGCTAACGAAGCAATCCGTATGGTTGGCGGTATTACGGATATAACTGATCGTCTTGAAATAGAAGAAAAATTACGGCAATCCCAACGATTGGAAGCCGTTGGTCAATTAACCGGTGGCGTTGCTCACGACTTTAACAATTTGTTGACAGTTATTGTCGGCAATGCCGAAATTATTACTGAGTCACTTGCCAGTGATTCCAAATTACGTGGTCTGTCTGAAATGATCCAGGAAGCAGCAGACCGCGGAGCAGAATTAATTCGCAGCTTACTGGCCTTTTCCCGTAAGCAGGCTCTCGATCCAAAACATATTGATGCCAATCAATTATTAACGAATTTTCAGGGATTACTTAGCCGATCCATTGGGGAGACGATTCAGCTAGAGCTGGCTCTGGAACCTGAGCTCTGGTTGGCGCAAGTTGATCCGGGACAATTGGAAAATGCGTTGTTGAATCTGGCCATCAATGCACGTGATGCGATGCCATCAGGTGGCAGGTTATTAATTGAAACACTCAATGTTTCACTCTCCGAAGACTATGGTTCCCAACATGATGTTACGCCGGGTGATTATGTGATTATTGGTGTCTCAGATAGTGGGGTGGGCATTGCTCCAGAAAACCTGGATAAAGTGTTTGAACCGTTCTATACCACGAAAAGCAAAGATAAAGGGACTGGCCTGGGGTTGGCGATGGTCTATGGATTTGCTCGTCAGAGCTATGGTCATATAAATGTTTATTCGGAAGTCGGGCAGGGAACCACCATCAGACTCTATTTACCTCGATCACCGGAAGAAGTTGCTACAGCAGAAAACGCTTCTGTATTGCATATTCAGCCACATATTGGCAACGAAACCATACTTGTTGTTGAAGATGATGAATTGGTTCGCAATTATGTTATTTCGCAATTGGAGTTTATGGGATATAAGGTAATCAGTGCATCAAATGGTCTCGAAGCTATGGAGATCATTCAGAGTGATGCAGATATTGACTTATTATTCACTGACGTAGTGATGCCAGGCGGTATGAGTGGAAGAGAGCTGTCGGATAAAGCTCAGCGAATCCGGCCACAATTAAAAGTATTGTTCACTTCTGGCTATACCGAAAACTCTATCGTCCATCATGGTCGGCTGGACCCAGGAGTAATGTTACTGAGCAAGCCGTACAGTCGAGATGAACTAACCACTAAAATCCGAAATTCTTTGCAGAATGAGACATAAATGACAAAGTGTCTGCAAAGTTTATTTTCATTGGATAACCAAGAGTAGTCTGGGGCGATGACCGAATTAAAAGTACTTATTCTGGATGACAATAATCTCACTGCAAGAGCGATTGCCAATGTCGCTGAATTTATCGGTCTGTCAGCCAAAATAACCTCCGACTTTCAAAGTTTTCTGGAGATCATCAATGACTGGAGCCCACAGTATCTGATTATTGATTTGATTATGCCGGATATGGATGGTGTAGAAGTGCTTGGAGAACTGGGCCGTATGCAGATCGATGCCCAGTTAATCATCACCAGTGGCGCCGGCCAGCAACTATTGCATGCTGCTGCACGTTCGGCGGGAGCACATGGACTTAATGTTCTGGGAGTTCTTCCCAAGCCTTTTAATCCAAAAGCTTTCCGAGATTTAATCAACTCTGAATCCATCAACACAGCTGATAACAAATTTGGTCAACAACTGCGTGCTGAAAACCAGGCTAATACACTTACCGTCAATGAGCTGGAAGAAGCGATTAATGCAGGTGAAATTTATCTGGTATATCAACCAAAAGTGTCTTGTATCAGTGGCACGCTAACTGGCCTGGAAGCTCTTGCTCGGTGGCAACATGCAGAAAAGGGCTTTATTTCCCCGGAAAAATTTATTCCATTAGCCGAACAGAATGATCTTATCGACAAATTAACCTTACAGGTGTTTGAACAGGCATTACCTTTTTTAAATTACCTTCAGGAAGCAGATCCTTCGCTAAAAATCCAGAACAGGGGCTTATTGCTTTCGGTGAATATTTCTGCTGCATCACTCAAGAATCTGGATTTATTCAAACAAATTGAAATGCTTTGTGAAGCCCATAATATCAAACCGGATCAACTGATTCTGGAGTTGACTGAAACTGCCGCAATGGACGATCCGGTGATGTCTCTGGATATTCTGACCAGGTTGAGATTGCGAGGATTCCGTTTATCCATAGATGATTTCGGCACCGGTTTTTCGTCGATGTTGGCCTTGGTTCGTATGCCATTTTCAGAAGTAAAAGTGGATAAAACCTTTGTCATGACCTCTGCGGATTCACGCGAATCAAGACTGGTTATCAAGGCGATTATTGAACTTGCCCACAGTCTGAATATGCAAGTGGCTGCAGAAGGTATCGAAGATAATGCTGCCCTGGATCTGCTGCGTAAAATGGGCTGTGATCAGGCTCAGGGGTATTTTATTGGTCGTCCCATGTTACCTGAGGCTTTTATTGACTGGTCAAAAAACACGTCAAAACATATTGATTTGCAAAGGCTTAAACGCCTGCATGGCCTGGGACTTCTGGATAGTGAACCGGAACATCGTTATGATCGTTTAACCAAACTCTGTACCCGGTTATTCGATGTGGAGATTAGCTTAATTTCACTGATAGACGAAGATCGACAATGGATAAAATCATCACAGGGATTCAGTCAACGGCAAACGGAACGTTCAGTGGCATTTTGTAACCAGACGATTGCTCAGGAAGATATTTTTGTCATTTCCGATACACTGAATGATAAACATTATGCTGAAAATAACATGGTTACCTCAGCACCCTATATACGGTTTTATGCCGGTTGTCCGATTCGTGCCAGTTCCGGAGAGAAGTTGGGCGCTTTATGTTTAAAACACCCTAGCCCAAGGAGCTTTTCGGATAGAGATAAACAATTATTAAAACAATTGACGGAAATGGTCGAAGAGGAAATCGACTATAATCCACTGTTAGATGAGGATAATTTGACCGGCTTAATGAATCGAGAGGCTTTCGAACGCAGAGCACAAAAATTACTGAATATTTTTGTACCGTACCAGGCCAGTATTACCATGTATTACTTTGATGTGAATAATTACAAGCGCATCTCTCATGCTCACGGGATTTCTGCAGGCGATGAAGCCCTTATTCATTTTTCCCGAATATTGACAGAAATCTTTACTGATACTGAGTTAGTGTCTCGATTGGTTGATGACGAGTTTGTCGTTTTAAGTGTGTGTGAGCAATCAGAAAACAGACTGGAACAACTGGCTGAAGCAGTAAAAAATTATAATGCTAATGTCAGCCCGCACCTTAATATTGAATATACTGTTGGTACGGCTTCCAGTCACGCGATGGACAACATCGATTTGCAATCTTTGTATATGTACGCTGATACTGATTTATACGAGCATAACAGTGACTAGAGCTTGTTGATCTTTCATTTCCGCCTCTGAAATATAAACAGATCTTGAAATATACAGCTACGGACCAATATTAAATATAGTCCATTAATTTTTACCGCTTCACACCAAAACATTCACAATAATTTGCATTAATTTTTCTACAATAATAGTTGTTAGTATCAATTTATATTCATTTTAATTATATTGAAATCCAAACTTATAGTTTCTATTTATATAAAGTTTTTGTTATTTTGTGCGGACTCACAGCTCAATTTTTAAGAGACAAACCAACAACATGAATATCAGGTTGCCCAACGCTCCATTAACCGATGAACAATTGCAACAGCTGAATAATTTACTGAAAGGCCTGGAAGGCTGGCAGGTAGATTGGCTGTCAGGCTATTTGTCAGGCTATCGTGCGGCTCAGGGTGGAACAGCTGTTACGGAAGCTGCACCTTCTCTGCCGGATCAAACGATCAAACTTACCGTGCTTTATGGTTCACAAACCGGTAATACCGAAACAGTGGCCGGACAACTAGCCGAAAAAGCTAAAGCCAGTGGTATTGAAGTCAAGTTATGGGATATGGCCGAATACAAACCACGAGAACTGAAGAACGAACAATATCTTGCGGTGTTAACCTCAACTCATGGTGAAGGTGAGCCACCGGATAACGCGATGGATTTATATGAGTTTCTGGGGAGCCGTAAAGCACCAGGATTAAAAGGTTTGAAATTCAGCGTGCTGTCTTTGGGCGATTCCAGCTATGAATATTTCTGTCAGACTGGCAAAGACTTTGATCAGCGTCTGCAAAAACTTGGTGCAACCGCGGTAATTCCGCGCGTTGATTGTGATGTGGATTATGATGATTTGGCAGAAAAATGGATCGCTGAATTTGTTGAATCACTGACCAGCTCCATGCAAGCCAGTGCTGCACCACCGTCAGCTTCTGCTGCGATGAGTCAGCTTGAAACCTCCGTTCAATACGATCGTAAACATCCATTTTCTGCACCGTTGCTAGAGAACCAGATACTCAGTGGGCGAGGTTCCAGCAAAGAAGTGCGGCATATTGAAATCTCACTGGAAGGTTCGGGGTTGCACTACCAGCCGGGTGATGCCTTAGGTGTTTATCCACAGAATGATCCCGCTCTGGTCTCCATGCTGATTGATGCGCTGGGATTTGATGCTGATGGTCCAGTAGAACTTGATGAACAAACAGAAACCTTAACCAATGCATTGATGCATCATCGTGAAATTACCGTGCTGACCCGACCGTTAGTGGAAAAATGGGCTGAACTGGCCCAGTCGGATGAACTGAATAAGCTGATGGAGAGCAAATCGGCAGTTACCGAATGGATCCGCGGTCGTGATGTGTTGGATTTGGTACAAAGCTACCCATTAACAGACATCGATGCCAACGGCTTTATCAAATTGCTGCGTAAATTGCCGCCAAGGTTATATTCGATCGCCTCCAGTCAGGCTGCGGTTGATGAAGAGGTGCATATCACCGTGGCAACGGTACGGTATAACACCCATAATCGTGAGCGAGGCGGGGTAGCCTCAACCTGGTTAGCCGACCGCTTAGCCGAAGATGCAACTATTCCGGTGTATATCGATCCCAATAAAAATTTCAAATTGCCTGCCGATGATGATGCACCAATTATTATGATTGGCCCCGGCACCGGTATTGCCCCATTCAGAAGCTTTATGCAGGAACGTGAAGAACGAGGTGCTCGAGGATCTAATTGGCTGTTCTTTGGCGATCAGCATTTCCTGACTGATTTTCTCTATCAGACCGAGTGGCTGTCCTGGCGTAAATCTGGATTATTAACCCATATGGATGTGGCATTTTCTCGGGATCAGACTGAGAAAATCTATGTGCAGCATCGTATTCGTGAAAAATCCATTGAGATATGGAACTGGTTGCAGGAAGGAGCCTACTTATATGTCTGTGGTGATGCCGACAATATGGCACCGGATGTTAATGAAGCTCTGATTGATATTATCAGCCAGCAAGGCAAAAAAAGCCGCGAAGATGCCACTGAATATCTGCGTCAATTGACGCGTGATAAACGCTACCAACGTGATGTGTACTAATGAATACCAAATTACCTGAAGCCGAACAACTCAAACTCGACAGTCGTTACCTGCGTGGCACCATTGCCGAAGGGCTGGATGATGTGGTTACCGGAGCGATTTCCGAAGATGACAACAAGCTGACCAAATTCCATGGCAGTTATATGCAGGATCATCGAGATCTGCGTGATGAACGTCGTCGTCAAAAGCTGGAACCGTTATATTCATTTATGGTTCGACTACGTATTCCGGGGGGTGTGGTCACCCCACAACAATGGTTGGGGCTGGATGAGATTGCAGATGATTGCTCGAATGGCACGCTGCGAATAACTACCCGGCAGACCTTTCAATATCATGAAGTATTGAAAAAAGATCTGCGTTCATTAATGCAACAGGTTAATGCATTGATGTTGGACACCAAAGGTGCCTGTGGTGACGTTAATCGTAATGTCGTCACCAACGTCAATCCGCATCAATCATCTGTTCATGCCGAGGTCTATCAGATATCCAAAGCTATCAGCGATCATTTGTGCTGGCAGTCGGGTGCCTATGCTGAAATATGGCTGGGTGAAAAATGTGTCTATCAACCGGGAAAATCTGAAGAGCCGTTTTACGGTGATCGCTATTTACCGCGTAAATTTAAAATCGGTATCGCTATTCCACCTGAAAACGACAGCGATGTATTGGCCAATGATATTGCGTTAATTGCCATTATTGAAAACGACGAGTTAGTTGGATTCAATGTTGCCGTCGGTGGCGGCATGGGTATGACGTACGGTGAAACCGCAACTTTCCCACGCTTAGCCACCATGGCCGGTTTTGTGCCAAAAGACCAGATTGTTAAAGCCTGCGAAACCATTGCTGCCATTCAACGTGACTTTGGTGACCGTAGTGTCAGGGCGCATGCGCGCTTTAAATACACCATTGATGATCATGGTATCGACTGGTTTAACGAGAAATTCACCGAATACCATGGTGAGGCAATGACAGCTGCCAGATCCTTTGAGTTATTACGTAATGGTGATCGTTTTGGCTGGATCCAGGGTGAAGATGGTCAATGGCACCTGACCTTGTATATTTACAGCGGTAGAGTCAAAGATACGGAATCACTGCAATTACGAACAGCACTGCGTGAAATCGCCAAAGTTCATACGGGCGAATTTCGCATGACCTGTAATCAGAACCTGATTATTGCCAATATCAGTCCTGAGCAAAAACCGCTTATTGAACAACTGGTCCAAAAATATCAACTTGATATCGGTGAGAGCCGTCCGGCATTACGCTTAAATGCCATGGCCTGTGTCGCTTTACCTACCTGTGCATTAGCGATGGCTGAATCTGAGCGTTATTTACCTGAATTTCTGGGCAAACTTGAACAGATAATGAGTGATGTGGGCCTGCCGGAAAAACTGATTAATATCCGTATCACCGGCTGTCCGAATGGCTGCGCCAGACCTTACTTGGGTGAAATTGCGTTAACCGGTAAAGCGATAGGACGCTATAACCTGAATCTGGGGGCAGATTTCAGTGGTCAGCGACTAAATCGTCTGTATCTGGAAAATGTGGATGAAACCACCATTCTGAACACGCTGAAACCAATGATTGAACAATTTGCTGCAGAACGTGAGCAAGATGAGCATTTTGGCGACTTTCTGATCCGTGTCGGTATTCTCGGCGCTGAACGCACACCTGAGATGATGCATAAGCCTTTGGTAAATTGAAATCTAACCACAGAGACACAGAGTACACAGAGAAATTAAATAAGTTTTTTACATGGGTAGGTCGGGTTAGCGAAGCGTAACCCGACAAGATCCTTTTTAAACCTCTGTGCCCTCAGTGTCTCTGTGGTTAATCATTCAAAACCTAACTTTAATTCATCCGGCGGTATTTGATACGTTCTGGCTGATGATCCTTACCAAATCGCTTGAGGTAATCTTCGGCATATTCGCTGTAGTTACCTTCAAAGAACACCACACTGGAATCACCTTCGTAGGCAATCATATGGGTGCAGACACGATCCAGGAACCAGCGATCATGCGAAATCACCACGGCTGAACCCGGGAAAGCCAATATGGCTTCTTCCAATGCCCGTAATGTTTCCACATCCAGATCATTGGTCGGTTCGTCAAGTAATAAAACGTTGCCGCCTTCTTTAAGCAGTTTGGCCATATGCAGACGATTACGCTCACCACCTGATAAATCCTTCACATACTTTTGCTGATCTGACCCCTTAAAGTTAAAGCGTCCACAGTAGGCACGAGAAGGGGTCTGATAATTTCCGACAGTAATCATATCGGCACCATCAGCAATTTCTTCAAATACCGTTTTTTTGCCATCCAGTTCGCGGGCCTGATTTACATAAGCCAGTTGCACAGTACTGCCGATTTCGATTTCACCGGAATCAGCTTTTTCTTCGCCGGTAATCATGCGGAACAAAGTAGATTTACCCGCACCGTTAGGGCCGATAATGCCGACAATTGCACCCGGTGGAATCGTCAGACTGAGATCTTCAAACAACAGTTTGTCGCCATAGGATTTAGTGACGTTATGCAGTTCAATGACCTTATCACCCAAACGTGGACCAGGTGGAATATAGATCTCCTGGGTTTCATTACGTTTTTGAAATTCTTTTGAATTCATTTCTTCAAACTGTTTCAATCGCGCTTTGGATTTTGCCTGACGACCTTTGGCTCCCTGGCGCACCCATTCAAGCTCAGCCTGAATGGCTTTATTGTGAGAGGCTTCCTGTTTGGATTCCTGGGCCAGACGTTGATCTTTCTGTTCCAGCCAGGAAGAGTAATTGCCTTCATAGGGAATACCACGACCACGATCCAGCTCCAGAATCCAGCCCGCGGCGTTATCCAGGAAATAGCGATCATGGGTAATCGCTACTACGGTACCGGGGTATTCCTGCAGAAAACGTTCAATCCAGGCAATCGATTCAGCATCCAGATGGTTAGTCGGCTCATCAAGCAATAACATATCCGGATGATCGAGTAATAAACGACATAACGCAACGCGACGACGCTCACCACCGGATAACACAGCAACTTTGGCATCCCAGGGTGGCAGGCGTAACGCATCAGCTGCCCGTTCCAGGGCATTGTCCAGATTATGTCCATCTTTGGCGGTGATCAGGTTTTCCAGTTCGCCCTGTTTTTTTGCTAATGCATCAAAGTCGGCATCCGGTTCGGCGTAAGCTGCATAAATCGCATCCAGTTCATCCAATGCGGCTTTAACATCAGAAACTGATTCTTCAACGATTTCCCGAACCGTTTTGCTGTCATCCAGTTCAGGTTCCTGAGGTAAATAACCGACTTTCATATTCGGCATTGGTCTGGCTTCGCCAATATAATCTTTATCTTCACCCGCCATAATGCGGAGCAGGGTAGATTTACCTGAGCCATTCAAACCTAATACACCGATTTTGGCGCCAGGGAAAAAGGATAGAGAAATATCTTTTAAAATTTCGCGTTTGGGCGGGACGATTTTGCCAACGCGGTTCATGCTGTATACGTATTGAGCCATTTTAAAATCCAATAAAAACAGGAGTTCAGTAGAAGCGGTGATTCTACCTGAAATTGCTTTTGGATTCGCGGGCTGGGCGAAAATCTTTTACTTAAGCTTTGACGATCGTTCGATTCGAAAATCACTCGTCAATTAAAATCAGCTTACCGGTTTGTGGATCTCGATATACCTGACCAACAGCTTCGTAACCACTGCCATCCTGCATCTGTTGTTGCATATTGTCGGGCATTTTTGGCAGTTCTTTACCGAGAGTGATTTCCTGCGGCTGAACTTCAAAGTGATCCTGTAAATCAGTGCTGAACGCCACCAGTGCAGCGATTAAACCACAGGCAAATACCAGCACAATATCAATCAGATTGGCCAATGGACCTAACGGATCTTCATCAGTATCGAGAAATGAACTGCGCCGCCATTTATCCATTTTGCTGTTCCAACAGCGTAAGTGCAGCATCGTACCAACGCCGACGCATTCGGCCAATGACAAAACCAATCATACCAGCCAATAAGCCAATCACCGTGGTATCAAACGCCACTGTCATTGCCGTTGTCAGTATGCTTAGTTGTCCTTCGCCTAATGCGGCAAGTCCCGGACCAAATGGAATCAAGGTGCCCATCAAACCGAGCATTGGTGCCAGTCTGGTAATAAAATCGGCCCGTTCTATCCTGCGTTTGCCCAAAGCCATCAACGAATCACTGTCTGCCTGACGAGATAAGCGGGCAATTCCCCAAAAACACTCGCCAATGGCAATCCCTGTTTCATATACGGCTAACCCAACAAAAAATAATAAGGCCCAAACCACCGGGGTTAATAATAGTCCGGTCAGCTGGTGCATCAATTCCAATGAAAAATGCGGATACATTACATAGCTCCTTTACGACCGCGCCATAATCCTGCGGCAACGATTACTGATAATGCCAGCAACGTCCACAGCCAAAGCATTTTGCTATCGGTGGAGCTGGTTGCTGTAGTGTCCTCAGCAGTTTGATTACTATTCTTGATTTGCTGGCTATCCTGCTGATTCAATTGCAATTCTTGTATATGACTTGGAGAGGAAGCCGTTTCTGAGGTTTGCATTCGGCTTCGCGCCAGAACAGCTTCTAATACTTCAGCTGTGTCCGTATCAAGCTGTGATTTCACAAAATCATACATTGGATGATTGGCGTGAGTATGACCGCTGCCAGGAATGCCTTTTTCAATAATATTGGCAGCAAACTGCTCGGCCAATTGTTTTTGCGTCTGCAGGTCAGCATCCCAGAATCCTTTATCAATGGCGACCAGCATTACTGCCAGGATATTGGTTTGCACGTGTTGCTGATGACCATCACTTAGAAACCAATCCAGTTCCAACTGCAGACTGTCATCCACATATACGGCTTTCACTTCTTCCCAGACCTGATCGGTAATGATCTCGGGACTGGTCACCTGCCAACCCCAAAGATATTCAATAAACTCACTGCCCATGGTGCGGGCACCTGCATAACCTTCGTTCATTAACGGCTTAATCCATTGTGGATTCAGATAACGGGCTCGCAGCTCCCCCAGTAAGGCTTGTGGCAGATTATCGATCCGTAGATTATCGTCGTTACTGTGATTAATCACCGCGCTACCTGGTTGCAGGCCACTGACTGTTTCCACCGCCAGATTAAAACCACCCAGATAATCAAATGCATCATTATTATCCATCAGGCCATACAGGTTACTGGCACGTCCCAGAAAGGTCTGTGATACTCCGGCAAGTTGCTGTTTGAACAAGTCCGGTTGCGATTCACCCTGCAGACCACTGCCATAAGCATGTGCCATACGTTTGATAAATACATCCGCCAGTTCACTCCGATCTTCCCAGGCAGAAGATCGCTCTACCAGACGATTAATTCCGGCACCATAAGAACCCGGGGCAATACCAAACACCCGCAGACTGGTCTGTCGACCTAGTTGAGCCGGATCGATATCCGGTTGTTGGGCCAGCCGTTGTCTGGCTTCATTAACCCAATTGGCGGCCACCAGATTTTTATCCAGCGCTTCATCGCCACCTTGTTGCCATTCACCTAAAGGCTGCAAAGCAGCGTTAAGGGCGACTGCCAGAGCAGGATAATCACGGATAATCAGCTCCCGACTGGCATCCAGGGCCAATAAGCTGGCTTTATCAAGCAACACCAGATGTTCGCCATATAAATCCCTGAATAGACCTGAGGTAATAAACAGCACATCCAGCCGCTGCGGTTGCTCCTCATTTAGAGGCAAACGCTCGAGACCTTTGATAATGCCCCGGCTATTCCATATGGGGCGTACTCCCAACAGTTTCATGCCAAAGGCAATCATTGCACCTTCATCCCGCACCGAATCAGAAGCCCAGAGAATGACGCCTTGTTTATTACGATCACCAACTTCATGACCTTCAATATTGCCTTTTTCACCGGTCAATACCGGCGCAGCCAGCTGCTGACCGATATCAAAACCCACACGGGTAGGCAGCAAACTGCCGTCCAAAGCATAGAAATTTCGTCCTGTCGGCAGGGCATCCGGTGTGCGAATAGGATCATTGCCTTTCCCTGGAGCGATAAAACGACCATTCAAACCATTCAAAAGCGCTTCAATCTCAGCAGCTGGAGATATTTGCAATTTTTGATAGATATCTTTGCGTTGATCCTCGCTGTAATCTGTGTTGTCCAGAATTGAGTTCATCATGGTGTGGAGACCATCTGCTGACCAATCCCGGCCAAAAACATGCAAACCCAGTGGCATAAAGGTTTCTTGAAAATTTGTCAGATAATGGCCGACTTCATGCAGCAGAAAATCATCATCAATCTCATCGAATCCAGCGCCACGAACTTGCAGCTCTTCATCCATGCTGGCAATTAATTCATCACGTAGTCCCATGGTTTCGATTTGTTCACGCAGGCTGCGAATAGCCCGATCCCGTGTGGCTTTATCTGAAGCAGCTTCGGCGCTTTCAATCAACTGACGTATTTGCAGCAAATCGTCATATAGTTCTGTGACGGCAAGCGGGGGAGTCAAATGATCAATGATAACTGCCTGTCCACGGCGTTTGGCCTGTATGCCTTCACCAACGCCATCTACTATATAGGGATAAAGTCCAGGCACATCACCGGCAATAATAGCGGGGTAATCATCTTCGCCCAGACCTACACTGCGTTTGGGTAAAAACTCATAGGTGGAATGCCGACCGACATGCACCATGGCATCAGCGTTAAATGTTGACTGAATATAGTGATAAAACGCCAGATATTGATGTGGCGGAGGGAAAGACATATTGGCATGCAACAGTTCTTCATGGATTTCCCAACCACGTGGTGGTTGTGGGCCGATAAATATATTGCCAAATTGCACGCCGGGAATCAGTAATTGATTATCCCAGACCATCACCTTGCCTGGGATGTCACCCCAGCCACGAATACCTTCGATCTGCATTTCCAATAATGCATCATGTAATGATTCGCTATGTTGCCAGTCTGGTTGATGGCCTTGTGCAGCAGAGTCGATGATCTGCTGATAATCCTGTTCCAGCTGGGTTAATAAATTCAATGCCCGACTGCGGCCGGGATGACGCAAACCATCCAGCGCATGATGAATATCCGTAGAGGTCTGCTGCATAAATGCTGACAGTAACTTCAGTTGAGATTGCCTAACGGTTACATTTTCCAATGCCAGAGCCTGCTTAATAGCATCACGCATTCGCTGCTGTAATGCTGCCAAAGGACCATCAATCATTTCAGCCTGAACCGTGGCCGGTAACTGTTTGAACCAGTGTTGATAATCATCCGCTGTCATGGTGTTGGCGACCTTGGACATCGCAGATAAAGCTTGTGCGTCTTCAGGTAAATTCACCCCTTGAAGTTGCAACATATCCAGCAAAGCCTCAGCATCTTTGGGCAGTTCACCGGTCTGATAACCTGCGTTTTTCAGACCATCCAATATTTCCAGCAGACTTTCAGGCACATTCAGATTATCAGCACCGATATTATGTCTGCCGGGGGGATGGTTGTAATACACAATGGCGACACGCTTATCAGCATTCTCTTTTTGTTGCAGATCCATCCAGAGTTGAATGCGCTTTGCCTGACGGTTTATATGTTCTTTAATTGGCAGACTTTGAGTCAGCTGAGCCCCGGTTTGTTGGTCAATCTTTGCAGGCTCAGTTAACGCCAGAATCTGTGGCTGACTGACACCTTGCAACTCAGGCATGGCAATTCGGTAATGAATGGAATCGCGAGGAATACCCTGTGAAGATAAGGCATAATCCGCCTCACTCAATTCGTTAAGACGAATGCCTTTTAAAACCGGAACATTAAGCTCAGTAAATAGTTGTTCAACCGTCTCACGACCATCACAAAGTCTTGTAAAGAAACGATTCCCCATGGTGTGTTTGGCAAAGACTTACTCATGAAATTTTTGATGGTCTGAACAGCTGCAACACTGGGTTCACCCCATGCAGCCAGTACCGAAACGCACTGACTGTTCAGGGCCTGACAATACTGTTGATGTAGTGCCCATTCACCCGTCAGATCGCCGGAATCATGATCGACCAACCAGACCACAGGCCGTGAGGCATCCAGTTGAGTCGCTAGTTCATCAGAGCTTAACCAGTGAGTTTTATCGTCGTTATGCAAAGCAAAACGTAAAGCCTCAACCGGCTGTAATTCGGCTTTTTTATTGCCTTCTGTGAGCAACATGTCCAGCAGACTGCGTGAATTTTCTGTCGAACGGTTAACCCAGTAAGCACGAGCCTGTAACCAGTTAGCATACTCGGGATATTGGGCCTGTTTAGCCTCCAACAAAGTTGTAGTGCTTAGTGAGGCTTTATCACTCACTATATAATTAGGTATGGATTGTGTAACCGGGTCGCTGTTTAAGGTGATTAGTCGCTGGTCGCTATGTAAAACATAACGCTTTTGATCATTGTTATATTGACGAGCCAATAAACGTTCAATCGGATCGCCAAATACGCCAACCACTAATAAGCTTTCACTGTTATCAATTAATTGCTGTAAGTCAGCATCGTCCAAAGCATTAATCTGACTGACCGTGCGTATTTGAATATTTGCATCGGGATTTTGCTGTAATAATTGATGTGCACCAGAGACCAATGTCGGGGCCGAACGATCTGACACAATAACCGTTACGTGATGCTCACTGGCATACGCACTTGAAGTTATCAGCGAAAACAACAGGGCAAACAGATAAACGGTTCTGTAAAGAGGTAATCGATAATTAAAAATATAAGACATCAGACATCCTGCCGCAGCAAAAACAGCTACCAGTAAGGTAAATAGCGGGCAGGGGACAGTATGGGTGTAATCTCGGAAACGTTCAGGCACCCCGCCACGACTCCATCGTTCGCTTCGGGCCGGTCTCCGGACTTACAGCTTAGCTATGTCAGTATCTGATTATCTTTTCTGGCCATTACAGAAGTGGCTATAAAAGATAAAACAGCACCTAAGCTTCATTTCTCGTCTTCCCATACTGTCAATGTACAGTGACTGTCGTTCTATCAGGCAGATAGCGACCAGAGCTATGAAATAACTGTTTACCGTTGCGGGGGCAGTACAGGAATAGCCAAATCATTGGCGCACCTGTTTCCCGTTTAACCTTTATTACATGTTGAAATAAGGGCACCTGAAACTGCCAGCGATAATACAGACAATTGTTATTCAGTCAAATCAGGCAATGCGAGTCAGCTTGCAAATGATGCTTGTCTGGATTCAAAAACAAGTTCGACAATGATATTGAAAGTATTGGGCTGAACATTAATGGCCCTTGGCTTTCATAAACAGTAAGCTGTTTAATACTGTGGGTAACTAAGCCATAATCAATCACGACATTAAATTCAATATTAGGAGAGCAAATATGGAATGGGTATTACTAGGGATTGTCGGCTTACTGATTTTATATGTGATTATTGAATACAATAAATTGGTGCGGTATCGCAATATCTTTCAGAATGCATTCAAACAGATTGACGTTACCCTAAAACAGCGTCATGACATGATTCCTCAGTTGGTCAGCACCGTTAAAGGCTATGCCAAGCATGAACAGGAAACGCTTAATGGGGTAATTGAAGCTCGCAATCAAGCGGAAAAAATGCGTGATCAAACTGACTCGGGCGATGCAAAGTCAATGCTGGCTCTTGGACAGGCCGAAGGGGTGTTGGGTAAAGCAATGGGCGGTATCTTTGCGTTATCAGAAGCCTATCCGGATCTGAAAGCTGATGGTGCTTTCCGTGATCTTATGGAGCAGTTGACCAGCATTGAAAACAAAGTGGCAGCTTCGCGCCGCGGTTACAATAATACGGTGCTTGAATATAACAATGTTCTGGAAACCTTTCCGACTAATATTCTAGGCAATATGTTCAGTTTTACTCGCGCATCAGAGCTGGAGTTTGATGACCGTGAAGCGATTCAAGAAGCCCCCAAGGTTGAATTTTAAAAATGGCTGCAACGAGCAGCTATCAACTTGGTGCAAATGCCCGAAAACAAAGCCGGCTGATGATGACTTTGTTTATTTTTTCTGTGGCGTTGATCGCAGCCGTGATTGCCGCTCTGGCCTCTGTCAGGATGACCAGCGACAGCATTAATCAGACTGAACAGATAATGGTTAACTGGCAATTATTTGGGTTGGTTGCTGCCGGCGTTGCTACGGTGATCGTTCTGACTTCTGTCTGGAAAATAGTCACCATGGGCGGTGACGGTGCAAAGGTTGCTCAGGCTTTGGGAGCGACCGATATTAACGAGCTAACCGGTGATCCCCTGGTTACCCGTTATCAAAATATCGTTGAGGAAGTGGCGCTGGGAGCCAGCATCCAGACACCACAGATTTTCGTCATTGAAAACGAACCCGGAATTAATGCCTTCGCGGCGGGTAGCTCCCCCGATAATGCAGCTATTGCCGTGACTCGTGGCGCATTAACGTTATTGAATCGCGATGAACTGACTGCGGTTGTCGCTCATGAGTTTGCGCATATACGTAACCTCGATATGCGGCTCAACCTTCGTGTAATCGGTTTGATTCACGGCTTGATGGCACTTTATGTTGTCGGGCGGATTCTGATGCACTCTGGAGGCCGCGGCAGAAAAGGTGGTGCTCAGATACTGTTGATTGGAATTGCTCTGATTCTGCTGGGATTACTGGGGGCATTTATGGGCAAAATTATGCAGGCAGCTATATCTCGTCAACGTGAATATCTTGCTGATGCGGATGCCACACGCTATACCGGAAACCCGATCGCGTTAGCAGGAGCATTAAAAAAAATAGGTGCCCTAAGTCAACAAGGTACCAATAAAGCCAAGCATGATGAACTGGAAGAAGCCAGACACATGTTGTTTGCCGAGCTTTCAAATAAAATGTCCGGAATGTTGTCTACACATCCACCGTTGGTAAAACGAATTCAGGCGCTGGAACCCGGGTTTGACCCAGAAATTAACGGCTGGCCTGAGATAGAAAATGCTCAATAAAATAATTATCCCTCACCCCAAACAGTAGCTATTTGAAGTGAGAGATAATGGTTTGTTGTGAATACTAATTATAGCGTCTGCGTAATAAATCATTTACTAAGCAAAGTAATACGTAAAAGCCAACCAGTGGAGCCAATCCATAAACCAGTCCGGTTTGCAGTTGTGGCAGATAAGGTAAAGACAATGCCATTGCAATGGTAAACCAGACATAGGCGACGTATAGCACCAGGAATAAGAAGCCTTCAAACCGATTTAATGTGCTTCCCAAAAAGAATAAGGGCAAACATAAAATTGCTACAGCTAACATAACGGGAACGTCAATCTGCATCAGCTGTTCGCTGGCCAGTAAAGGGGTGGGGGAGAACAATCCCGACAAACCCAATACCGCAAGAATATTGAAGATATTGCTACCCACCACATTTCCAATCGCAATATCCCGTTCACCTTTGATGGTGGCAACGACAGAAGTCATGACCTCTGGTAGTGATGTACCCGCGGCGATAATAGTCAAGCCAATAACTGCTTCACTGACACCAAATGAAGAAGCAATCGTCACCGCACTTTGAACCAACCACCGGGCGCCCAGTACCAGTAAAGCAAGGCCGATTACGATCAGCAAGATATTTTGCCAGGTCGGTGCCGGATTCTTATCTACCTCAAGTGTGGCATCAATTCCTGTTTTTTTGCCCTGATAAAACAGAAACACCGTGTACAAAATGACGCCTGTTAACAAAATAGCTGCTTCAAGTTTGCCAATAGTGCCATCCTGAATCATCCACAAAGCGACAAAGCTGATGCCAATCATTATCGGTACGTCCTGACGGATCAATTGTTGTGAAACCATCAACGGCATGATTAAAGCCGCGAGACCGAGAATAAACAGAATATTGAAAATATTACTGCCCACCACATTAGCAATGGCCAGTTCAGCCTGCCCGGAAAAAGCGGCTTTGACACTGACAGCCATTTCGGGGGCACTGGTGCCAAATGCCACCACCGTTAAACCAACCACTAAAGCCGGGATCCCGAAACTGGTCGCTAAACGTGAGGCGCCTTTAACCAGTAACTCTGCTCCCATGATTAATAGAATTAATCCTGCACCCAACATCAACCACGTCATCTTTTTTTCCTTGAAATACTTTATGGTGAGTTGCCTCACCATAAAGTCATAATTATTAAATTAGTTACAAACTGATTCTCGATTTTTCTACATAATGGCATCCAGTTTCTTTTGCATTTCTTCAGCAGATGGACGTAACTGCGACAGACCTTTACGCATGCGATGCTGTCCCATCCAAAACACAATAGGTGCCGCGATAAACACCGATGAGCTGGTGCCAATCACAATGCCAAATAGCATTGGCAAAGCAAAGCTGGCGACAGCACTTCCCCCGGCAACAGCCATAGGGATCAATGCCAGAAAAGTGGTCACTGAGGTAAATACCGTACGGGTTAATGTTGCCGTGATACTTTCATTCAATAACTCCAGCATCGGCTTATCAGGCGTCAGCCGTAGATTTTCTCGGACCCTGTCAAACACTACTACTTTGTCATTGACTGAGTATCCTATCAACGCCAATAATGCGGCGACCGCTGTGAGATTAAACTCCACGCCGGCTAATACAAAAAAACCAATGGTTTTGGTCAAGTCCAAACCAATCGTTAATGTGGCTGCCAGAGCAAAATGGTACTCAAAGCGGATCCACAAATAGGCCAACATGCCAAAACCAGCAAAAACAATCGCCAGAATGGTTGCATCGCGAAAATCACCACTAACCTTTGGTCCCACCAGCTCAACTCGTGGGAAACTGGCATCAGCAGATATTTCGGTCACCGCAGATTTGATTTCTTCAACCGTTTTGCCGCTGGCGACCTGCTCAGCACCTTCCATTGGTAAACGCACCAGATAATAGTCATCGTCACCAAACTCCTGAATAGCAGCTTGCGCAAAACCCTTTTCTTGCAAAGCCTGACGAAGCTGTTCCACATCGGTATTGGGCGCCGCTACCTCCATCACCGTACCACCGCTAAAGTCGATGCCATAATGCAGTCCGGGCTGGAAGAATAAACCGATGGAGGCTAGTGACAAAATAGCAGAAGCGGTAATGCCGATAAATCGACCTCGCATGAAATCAATCTTGCTATTGCTGAGCCGATCAAGACTTTTAATACCGGAAATTTCCAATAAAGCCTGTTTCGGCATTTTGCTGACTCGCCATTCCATCAGTAAACGAGTAAATGAAATGGAGGTAAACATAGACGTAATCAGACCAATGGCCATTGCCACCGCAAAGCCTCTAACCGGACCACTGCCAAACATAAACAGCAAACTGATTGCGATCAATGAGGTGATATTGGAATCCAGAATCGTGCTGTAAGCACGTCTGAAACCAGCATCAAGTGCCATAAACGCTCGTTTTCCACGACGGGTTTCTTCACGGATCCGTTCATTTATCAGAATATTGGCATCCACCGCCATACCGATACTCAGAATAATCCCGGCAATCCCAGGTAGCGTCAACGTAGCACCTAATAAGCTCAGCACACCAAATATCAAACCAATATTGAGTGTCAGACTCAGACTGGCTATTAGCCCCCAACTGCCATAAATCGCCAGCATAAATAACAATACCAGCAGAGCACCTATTATCCCAGTCGTAATGCCCATCGAGATCGAATCGCTGCCTAAATCAGGTCCCACGGTACGTTCTTCAATCACATTAAGTGGCGCTGGCAAGGCACCAGCACGCAGCAGCAAGGCAAGTTCATTGGCTTCGGCGACAGTAAATGCGCCACTGATCTCGCCACGTCCCCCGGCAATGACACTGCGGATAACCGGTGCGGTGATCACCTCATCATCCAATACAATGGCCAGAGAGCGGCCAATATTGTTTTTGGTCATATCAGTAAACAACCGGGCACCTTCTTTATCCAGCACAAAACTGACGACCGGCTGACCGGAGTCCTGACTAAAGACCAGATTGGCATCCTGAATATGTTTTCCCTCGAGTACGACGCGTGCCTCTAAGTCATATACTTCTTCTTTATCAATGCCTTTCGCTTGAATGACTTCCTTGGAATCAGCATTGGCGGCCCAGTGAAAGGTCATTTTTGCTGTCGTGCCCAACAAAGATCGAATATAACTTGGATCATCCACACCAGGTAATTGCACCAGAATGCCATCACTACCTTGTTTGGTAATGGTAGGGTCGACCAACCCGCTTTCATTCAGACGTTGACGAACTACTTTTAAACTATGCTCAACGGCATCTTTAGTGAGTTTTTCACTATGTAGTTTGGTCGGAGTAATAGTAAGTTTATTTGCCTCATCGTCGATCGAAAACAGAGCCAAACCGCCTTTGGGATCTTTAATAAAGGTCCGGACAAGTTGTTTGATATCCGCCATCCGAGCAGGATCTTTCGGGGTGATGACCAGGTGGTTTTTCGATACAGAAATAGGCTGAATAAAGATCCGTTTTTCTCGTAATGCATCGGTGATCTGTTCGGCTAACTGCTGATGATCGTTAAGTTGTAAATCATTGGTATCCACTTGCATAAGCAAATGAGAACCACCGCTTAAATCAAGGCCTAATTTAAAGGTATTGTCAGTAAACCAGGAAGGTAAATGTTGTGTCGTCGACGTTGGCAACACATTAGGCAATGCACTAAGCAGGCCCATAATGATAATCAGGCTGAATAAAACAGCCCTTGAATAGAAGGAACGCATACATAATCCTCGAAGATAGCTTCGTTTTTAAACAAAAAAGGTTTAGCAGTGGGATTAGTAGGAGTTCGGTGGTGCGCGATTGAGTGGTAAATAATATTTGGCATTGCTGGGGATAAGCAATGTTAGATAACCTAAGGCATCCGTCTGCAGCAGTATCGCGACAGGAAGAGACAATAAGCTGGAAAACACTAACCAATGGTGTTCGTTATCACCATCAAACGTGTTTGGTGCTGGCAGATTTTTGACATCCAGCAGTGAACGGAAATGATCTCGATGATTTGCTAAGGTAAGCTGATTAAAATCAGCAATAAAACCCGAATCACCTGAAAGGTTTGCCTGACGAAAATCAATCCAGCTGGTAAACGCCAGACTATTCAGCAACAACAGCAATACACACAGCTGCCAGAAATTGGCAGGGCGCTGGTCAAACTGCTGTGCGTGGGAATGTTTCATGAACTTATTCGCAATGAAGTGCACAAATTGTGAGCTTCGCCAATAAAACAGTCAATATAATTTAAGGAAAGTTATCTATGGGTTTATTAATGGAAGGCCAGTGGGTCGATCGCTGGTATGACACTGATTCCAATCAAGGAAAATTTATTCGCAGCAAATCACAGTTCCGCAACTGGGTGACCGCTGATGGCAGTCCTGGCCCGTCAGGGAAAGATGGTTTTAAAGCGGAAGCAGGGCGTTATCATTTATATGTTTCTCTGGCTTGTCCATGGGCGCACAGAGCCTTAATCTTTCGTAAGCTTAAAGGACTGGAAGATATGATTTCGTTGTCGGTAGTCAATCCATTGATGCTGGAACATGGCTGGACATTTGATCATGCCGAAGGTGTGATTCAGGATCCGCTGCATCAGGCGAAATTTTTACACCAGATTTATACTCATGCTGATCCTCAATATAGTGGTCGCGTAACGGTTCCAGTGTTATGGGACAAACAACAGAACACGATGGTCAGTAATGAATCGGCCGAAATCATTCGTATGTTTAACAGTGCGTTTGATGAGATTGGTGCCAAAGCGGGTGACTACTATCCTGCTGAATTGAGAAACGATATTGATGCCATCAATGATGAAGTTTACGACAACATTAACAATGGTGTGTACAAAGCGGGTTTTGCCACCACACAACAGGCTTATGAAGAGGCCGTTTTTCCATTATTTGATGCATTGGATAACGTTGAAGAGCGTCTGAGTAAAAATCGCTATTTAGTTGGTAATGATCTTACCGAAGCAGACTGGCGTTTGTTTACCACACTGATTCGCTTCGATGCCGTGTATCACGGCCATTTCAAATGCAACCTGAAACGGATTGACGATTATCCGAATCTTTCTGAATATGTTCGCGAGTTATACCAGTGGCCTGATGTTGCAGAAACGGTAAACATGCAGCACATCAAAGAGCATTATTACCGGAGTCATAAAACCATTAATCCCACTGGTGTGGTGCCAGCCGGACCAATTCTAAATCTTAATCGGCCACATACCCGACGCTGATATCAATGCATGGTGGCAAGATAAAACATGACGCCCGCGTCAATAAAGCCAAAGGCAATAATGCCCATCACCAGATAGTGCCAGAAAGTTAATTTGGATTTCATAAAAGCTCCTTATCATTGATGCTGTTTACATCTAGACAAGCTTCAAAACAAAAAGACTGACCAATCAAACAAAATTTAATCCCGTAAGGTTTACTTAAGTATTGGCGTCGTAGCATTAGCCTCATTTTGAGTAATGGGGCAAATTTGTGGAAAAAAATACTGGATGCAAACGGCTGCTTTATGCTTTTGGTTATTCCATGCAGGGGCTTTTCGCTGCACTGCGTTATGAAACGGCTTTTCGACAAGCCTTTCTGCTGCTTCTAACTGCAGGCATTAGCAGTTTTTTTCTCAATGTATCACCAGTTGAACGACTGACCATGATCACAGTTTTATTGCTTGTGGTGATGGTTGAAGCACTGAATTCGGCGATCGAATGTGTCATTGATCGCATCAGTACCGAGCATCATCTGCTGTCAGGCCGAGCCAAGGATTACGGTTCTTTGGCGGTGCTTATTTCCATTCTTATTGCTCTGGCCACCTGGCTGACAATCTTGTGGCCTTTAACAGGGCGCGGCTGATGATGACTAAATTACAGTCTTTTTTTGGCCCTTATCTGATATTGTTCAAGCTGCTTCTCACCGGCTTGGTCATTCTGAGTTTATCGCGTCTTGGCTTAGTCGTGTGGCAGTGGGATAGAGTGATTGCTGCTACATCACTCCCCACCATTTTCTGGCAAGGAATTCGTGCAGATTTGATTATGCTGGGAATGCTGCTTGTGCCATTAGCGCTGGGCATGCCATTACTGGCAAATCGAATGGGATGGAAGATTTGGCAAAATCTAGTGCTGATTTGGGGCGTGCTGGTTATTGTCCTTATCAGTTTTATGGAAGCCTCAACGCCCGCTTTTATTAGTCAGTACGACCTGCGTCCTAACCGCTTATTTGTTGAATATCTGCGTTATCCGAAAGAAGTCTTTGCCACACTTTGGCAGGGATTTCGCTGGCCGTTATTGATAGGACTGACTCTCACCGTTATCTCCGGAGTGGTGGCAGAGAAACTATTGCAACGCTGGCTGCACACTCATCAGAAAACCTGGCCAATATGGAAAGTTTGGCTTACCTGGCCATTGTTACTGCTGATACTTGCTTTAATGATTCGATCGTCTATTGGTCATCGACCTGCCAATCCGTCCAGCTTTGCTCTAACACCAGATGCGATGGTGAATAGTCTTATGCTGAACTCTGCCTGGTCAGTGTATTTTGCGATTTATAATATGCAGCACGAATCAAATGCTGCTGACGTCTATGGCACAATGACGAATGAAGCAATTCTGGCTCAATTACATGAAAATTATCCGTGGATTGGTCTGGATACTCAGCGTAAATTCCCCACATTAAATATCCATCAGGCAACTGTAAAGCGTGATAAGCCCCTCAATTTGGTCATTATCTTGCAAGAAAGTCTCGGCGCAACATTTGTTAAATCCCTTGGTGGGGAATATGCAGTGACGCCACATCTGGAACGCCTGAAACAAAAGGGTTGGTGGTTTGAACAGCTGTATGCCACCGGTACACGTTCAGTGAGAGGTATCGAGGCGATAATCAGTGGCTATTTGCCGACTCCTGCTCGAAGTGTGGTCAAGCTATCGCTATCTCAGCAAAACTTTTTCACCATTGCTGACTTACTCAAACAACGGGGTTACTTCACCGAATTTATCTATGGCGGTGAATCCCATTTTGACAATATGGCGAGTTTTTTTATTGGCAATGGCTTTGAATCGGTGATTGATCAGCATGATTACGAAAATCCGGTTTTTACCGGAAGCTGGGGCGTTTCAGATGAGGATCTATTGAATAAAGCCCATCAGCAGCTTCAGCAAAAACAAGCGGAAGGTAAACCCTATTTCAGTTTAGTATTCAGCTCCAGTAATCATTCACCCTATGAATTCCCGGATGGTCGTATTGAGCTGGATAATCCTGTCAAACAAAGTAATACCAATGCAGTGAAATATGCTGATTATGCATTGGGACAGTTTTTTGATAAGGCCATGCAAAGTGATTACTGGGAAAACACTCTGTTTCTGGTCATTGCAGATCATGATTTAAATGTTTATGGCGATGCACTGGTGCCCATTGAACGTTTTCAAATACCCGGTCTAATTTTGGGTGCAGATATCAAACCACGCAGCATAGCCACCATTGCCAGCCAAATCGATATGGCACCGACTTTATTGTCGTTAATGGGAATAAGTGCAGAAACCCCGATGATTGGCCGAGATTTAACGGTGGAAAGCGAACAACAGTCGATAGGGCGGGCTTTGATGCAATTCGCTGACAATTATGCATTGATGCAGGGAGAAAATGTGACTGTACTCAGGCCACATAACACGGCGCTTGAAGGGCATTATTCGCTGAGCACCCGACAATTGAAAATTATCGGTTCTGCATCGATTGAAGATGAGCATGAGGCACTGGCCCATGTGTTATTGCCCTCATGGCTCTATCGGGAACAACGCTACGATATGCCCGATTTAATACAGTAATAACAGTCTGGAAATTACAGGCCTGAAATTATCTGTCAGATAGTTTCAGGCTTTTTTATCAACGTTAGAATTAAAAGCAGCTTAAGTTTTTCTTAAGTATCCAGCTTTATCCTAGGCAACCATAAACATCAGGAGATGATTTATGGAAGCAACTACCTTACAGAATTTGACACAACAGAATGTAAAACATTGGCAACAACGTTTGTTGTTTCCGCATAAATCACTGTCATTAATTGATGACCAATCCAGTGAACAATCCGTGGTGCAGGATTTTATCAGCGAGCGGTTTAATGATGCTTTTGGCGCTGAAATTCAGCATTTCCTGCCTTATTTTCTCGCCAGTCATATGGATGGTGACATTGATTCTGCTATTGGTTTTCAACCGGTTCAGCAGCAACCGTTATTTCTTGAGCAGTATCTTTCTCAATCTGTTGAACGCACCCTGAAATTACATGGTGTCCACACCGGACGTCCAGACATGGTCGAAATAGGTAATTTGGCGGCCAGTTTTAATAGCGGCAGTCCGTTATTATTTATTTTACTGGCAGCCGTATTAGATCAGGCCAACTACAAGTGGGTGGTATTTACGGCAACCCGTCAGGTCAGGCAACTGATTTCCCGTCTACAACTTTCAACCATCACTTTAGGTGATGCTGATCCCCAACGTTTGATTGATAAAACCCAACAGTGGGGCAGTTATTACCAGCATCAACCAATGGTACTGGCCGGTCACCTGGCGACGGCTATCGCACATCTGCGCCAACACCAGGTGATTCAATCGTTATTGGAAACCCATAAGGATTTTGTAGAAAACACGGCGAGGATGATTCGGCAATGAACAGCAAAATTTTACAATCCTTTGAAAAAATTGCCGTTGAACAGCCTGACAAAATTTGTGTGCTGGATGATGTTCAGCAAAGGACGCGTCAACAGGTGATGCAGCAGGTTGAAGCGGTTGCTGAAGAACTAAAGGAATATCAACACCAGGTTATTGGTTTACTGGCTGATAACAGCTTGGAATGGTTAATTATGGATCTGGCAGCACAGCGCGCCGGAATCATTTTATTGCCATTGCCCTTGTTTTTTACCCCAGCTCAACTGCAACATGCCTTGCAGAGTGCGGGGGCTATTGGGCTGATGCATGACCGCCCGTTAATGATCGATGATGATTTTCTGGGTGAAAGTCGCTTTGTAAAAAGTCTGATGATGACCTTTACAGCCTGCCGAAATATCTCAGTCATTGCATTACCTTCTGGCACAGCAAAAATCACCTTCACTTCCGGATCAACAGCCGACCCAAAAGGGGTATGCCTGAGTAACGACAATCAATATCAGGTAAGTCAGAGTTTATTAACCGTGCTGCAGATGAAAAATGTACGGCATCTGGCATTACTGCCATTAAGCACGTTACTGGAAAATATTGCAGGACTTTACACACCCCTGTTAAGCGGTGGAGAGATTATATTGCTGGGCATGGAAAAAACCGGGTTTTCCGGCAGTCTGGCAGGCAATATTTATCAATTATTGAGCACAATTTCCCATTATCAACCAGAAAGTCTGATTCTGGTTCCGGAACTCTTGTCGGCTTTATTATTAGCTGCTGAACAGGGATGGCAGCCCCCGGAATCCTTGCGATTTATTGCGGTAGGCGGAAGTCGCGTTGCCAGCGAAATTATTGAACGTGCTCGTAAGTTTGGCCTGCCTGTTTATGAGGGATATGGCTTGTCTGAATGTAGTTCAGTGGTCAGTCTCAATACGCCAACACAAGATAAGCCTGGAACAGCTGGCAAGATATTGCCTCATGTCGATATCCAGACTGAAAAGGGTGAAATCACGGTCTCGGGTAATGCGTTTCTGGGTTATATCGGCACGGACTTATCACACTCAAACACGTTTTCCACCGGCGATATGGGCTATCTGGATCCGGATGGGTTTTTAATCATTCAGGGTCGTAAAAAACAGCTGCTGATTTCCAGTTATGGCCGAAATATTAATCCTGAGTGGGTGGAAAGTGAGGTGCTTGCTCATCCTGGGATTCTGCAATGTGTTTTGTTTGGTGATGCTAAACCGTATTGCACCGCATTGATTTATACCCGTTTAAACGATGCCGCATTGGAAAACTGGCTATTACAGGTTAATAAAAAGCTTCCAGCCTACGCACAAATTAGCAAATGGCAGCGACTTGAACAGCCGTTAACAGCAAAAGCTGGACTACTCACAGCCAATGGTCGACCCAAACGCGATCAAATTTTTACTTTTTTTCAACATGAATTGGAATCCATTTATCAGGAGCCACAGTATGGGATTTTTTGACACACTCTGCCAGCAAACCGAGGTTGAGCGACAACACTTATTATCGGCCCCCATTATCGATCAGGCGATGCGAGGGGAAGTGACGCTGGATTTGTATATCGCTTTTCTGACACAGGCTTATCATCATGTAAAACATACCGTACCGCTACTGATGGCGGTTGGTTCGCAATTGCCAGAACAGTATGAATGGTTACGTGAAGCGGTTGCTGAATATATAGAGGAAGAGTTGGGACATCAGGAATGGATCCTGAATGATATAGCCGCCTGTGGTCATGATAAAGAATTGGTGCGAAACAGTCGTGCAAATTCTGCCACCGAGCTTATGGTGGCCTATGCATACGATACGGTTTTCCGCGTCAATCCGCTGGGATTTTTTGGCATGGTTCACGTCCTGGAAGGTACCAGTATTGCTACCGCAGATAATGCAGCGACAGCAATTCAGAATGCTTTGCTTTTACCGGACAAAGCATTTAGTTATCTGCGTTCACATGGTGCGCTGGATCAGGACCATGTGAAATTTTTTGAAGCTTTGATGAACCGTATAGACGATCCTTTGGCACAGCAACAGATAACTCACAGCAGCAAAATGTTTTACCACCTGTATGGCGATATTTTCCGGAGCCTGACGGTATGAATACGTCTCTGAACACCCATCCCATCACTATCGTTTTAACTGGTGCAACCGGAGGTCTCGGGTCGGCACTGGCAAAAGCGTTATCTGCTCAGGGAGTGTTATTGGTTTTATGTGGACGAAATCATATTCAACTGGAACAGCTTAATCGTGCATTGGGTGGACAACACCACTGCATCGCCGGTGATTTGACTACAAGCTCGGGACGACAGGCCGTATTCGCCTATTGCCAGCAGTTTAACCGCGGAATTGATGTTTTGATTAATAATGCAGCCAGCAATCATTTCGGGCCGCTCAAAGAGATGAACGAAATTACCGTGCAGCAGATGCTGGTAACTAACCTGTTGGTACCCATCGAATTAACACGTTTATTACTGCCGATACTGGCAAAAGCAGATAAGGCCCAGATCATCAATATCGGTTCGGCATTCAGCCGGCTCGGGTTTCCGGGATTCAGCGTCTACAGTGCCTGCAAGTTTGGTCTGCGGGGATTTACCGAAGCGATGCGTCGTGAACTGTCTGATACCACAATTACGGTTCGTCTGTTTGCACCGCGCACCATTAGCACCACGATGAACGATAACAACGTGACAGCCATGAATAAAGCATTGGGAAATCAGAGTGATAGTGTTGAAAGCGTTGCCAGCCAGTTTGTCGATTTTTTTCAAAAAAACCACCGTAGTGAGCAGTTTTTAGGCTGGCCGGAACGTTTTTTCGGTTGGCTGAATGCAATTAACAGTCGATGGATAGATCAAGGTCTCGCCAAAAAACTCCCCTTGATTCAACGTTATTGGACAGGAGCAACAAAATGAAAAAAACATATGCAACTTTTTTTGGCTTGGTATTCGGAATTTTCAGTTTATCTGCCCAGGCAATATCACCGGAAGCATTACAGTTACAGTCAGGCTGGGAACATGCCAATTATGAATTAAGCGACAAACAGCAGATTGAGGCATTTGACTTATTAACCGCCAAAGCGGATGAACTAAAAAAACACTCCTCCGAGCAACCGGATGTATTAATCTGGCGGGGGATTATCTATGCCAGTTACGCGGGTATTAAAGGTGGCCTGAGTGCGTTATCCATGGCCAAAACAGCCAAAGCCGATTTGGAAAAAGCCATTGAAATTGATGAACAGGCATTGAATGGTTCAGCCTATACTACGTTAGGGACTTTGTACTACAAAGTGCCTGGTTGGCCATTAGGTTTCGGGGATAAGGCGACAGCGGAAAAATTACTGAAAAATGCATTAAGATTAAACCCGCAAGGTATTGATAGTAATTACTTTTATGCGTTGTTTTTAATGGATGAAAAACACTATAAACAAGCTGAGTCTTATCTGTTATTTGCTAAAAAAGCGGCTCCCAGAGCAGATAGACCGCTGGCAGATAAAGGCCGTTTAATGGAAATCGACAGGGCTTTGGCTGAAGTGAACAAACATATGAATGACCAAACCAATGCAAATACTGCTAATTGAAGACGATCTGTCATTGGCGCAGGGCCTTATCCGCTCGCTGCGTCATGACCGGTTTACCGTCAATCATTTAAGCTTGGGACGTCAGGCAATTAACAGTATTAAAACCACTGCTCCGGATATCGTGATCCTCGATCTGGGCTTACCGGACATGGATGGCACAGCCGTATTGGCAGAGATCCGTAAGGTGAATGCAACCTTACCAATATTGGTATTAACGGCTCGAGGCAGCATCAATGATCGGGTCATTGGGCTGGATGCCGGTGCTGATGATTATCTGGCCAAACCATTTGATATCGACGAACTGCTGGCCAGGTTAAGAGTTTTTGAACGTCGTCTGAGCAGTCAGCAACATGCTGCATTGCAGATTGGCCCCGTCAGTCTTGATAACAAAACCATGCAGTTAACAGTCGATGATGTCTTGGTTGAATTACCGCGTCGCGAATTTATGTTGCTGAAAATTCTGATGGAGAATGTTGGACGGGTGCAGACTCGAGACAGTCTTGAATCCAAGCTTTACAGTTGGGGAGAAGAAGTGGCAAGTAATGCTGTTGAGGTACATGTGCATCATTTACGCAAAAAACTTCCGGAAGGGTTTATTAAAACCATTCGCGGAGTAGGTTATCAAATCAGTAATCAATGAAATCTATCCGACTGTATTTACTGCTGATACTGGTAGCCACGTTGATATTGGTGATGTTTGTATCCCTGCTGAAAGGCTATCAGTCCAGTATCGAAACCGCACAAGGCTTATTTGATGAACGGTTGATTAACACCGCTGAATTAATTGCATCAGCCCATGTTGATCAAACCACGTCTGATTCGGCTCAAAGACCCACCAGTGATTACCTGTTTTTTCAAATATGGGATGCCAACGGGCAACTGCTAACCCGATCCGACACAGCCCCACATATAGCACTGAGCCGTTTTGAAAAAGGCTTTTATGATGTCAATTTTAATGGCTTTCGCTGGCATAACTATGTTTATCCTGATCCCCAATTTCAACGATGGATTGTTGTTGGTGAACGTAGTGATGTTCGTAGCTCTATGGCCGAAGATATTGTTTTAGCAACCATTTTTCCGGCATTTTTTGGCATCGTTATCGCCGCCATATTAATCTGGTGGCTTATCGGGACGGGGTTAAAACCGTTAAAAAATCTTTCCAGACAACTTGCCAGTAAACAGGCTGATGATTTGAGGCCGATTGAAATGGCACCATTGCCCAGTGAAATGAGTCAGTTGGTGAAAATCATCAACCAGCTGTTCTGGCGACTTGATCAGAGTTTTCAGCGCGAACAACGATTTGCTGCTGATGCGGCGCATGAATTACGAACGCCCATCAGTGCCTTACAGATTCATTTACATAATTTGCGACAAACCTATGGCGACAACACTGAAGACTGGCAACTAATGCAGGCAGCTGTTGATAGAATGGGGCATCTGGTTAACCAAATCCTTATGCTGTATCGCACAGCACCTGAACAAATTGCCGCAAAAGCTGAATCAATTGATCTGTATAAATTGACCAGCGATGTGATTGCCCGTGATTATCAGCAATTTGATAAACGCCAGCAACATATTGAATTAATTGGTGATTCAGTCATTATCCAAGGCCATATGTTTGCATTGGAAACGCTATTACAGAACCTGCTGAACAATGCCAGCAAATATGCGCCAACAAATGGGCATATCGTGATTCATGTCCATCAGACTGAAAAAGGTGTGCGATTAACCGTTGAAGATGATGGACCAGGAATTCCACCGGACCAGTATGAACGTATTTTTGACCGGTTTTATCGGTACCAGAACGAAAACAGTGATCTGCAATTACCAGGGTGTGGTCTGGGACTGGCCATTGTTAGACATATTATCGACATGCATCATGCCGATATTAAACTCACCCAGTCTACCTTTGGGAGTGGCCTCAAGGTCGTGATTGATTTTCCTGTGGCGTTCAATACATGATGAAATATTTTTTTATATGCATGGCTATCCTGCTGATTCCATTGAATAGTTATGCTGCACCACCAGTATTTGAGATCTTGATAAAAGATCATCTGTTTTATCCTGATGAACTGGTTATTCCAGCCAATACCAAGGTTAAATTATTGGTCAAAAATCAGGATGCAACACCTGAAGAGTTTGAAAGTTATGAACTTAATCGTGAAAAAGTGATTCCGGGAAATACCCAGGCAATTATTTTTGTCGGGCCATTACCGCCTGGCATTTATCCATTTTTTGGAGAATTTTTCCCTAAAACAGCTCAAGGCAAAATTATTGTCAAAGAGAGTGGGGAATAACCATGCTGTTGAATAGCGTTATTCTGGTGTTACGTGAAGTACTGGAAGCCGCAATGGTGGTCAGCCTGTTCATGGCATTTACTACAGTAAGTCAGCAATCACGCTACTTTTTACTGAAAGCGATTTTGTTGGGGTTGGTTGCCGGGGCTACTTACGCTTATTTTTTACCGGAAATTTCAAATTGGCTGGAAGGTATCGGTCAGGAAATCACCAATACCATCATTCACCTTGGTATTTATCTGTTTCTAACCGGTTTTTTATGGCTTATTTCCAGCAATATCGTCTTACCAAATCGATTAGTTAAAGCGGTGATGATGGCAGCGATTATCCTCGCAATCAGCCGGGAAAGTGCCGAAATCATGTTATATATTTCCGGGTTTCGTAGCGACCATTTTTTGATGCGGTCTGTGCTATCAGGCAGTCTGATTGGTTTAGCCATTGGGGTCAGCTGCGGTATTTTTTTATACCACTTGATGATTGCTCTAAAGCCAGCCGCCGCGACCAAATTTATCTGTGTTCTGGTAGTGATAGTTGGCGGCAGCATGATGTCTCAGGCCACTCAGTTTCTCATCCAGGCGGACTGGTTGGCCTCAACAGAACCGGTCTGGGACAGTTCTCTTATTATCAGCGAACATTCGTTACCCGGTCAGTTGCTGTATGCCTTGATGGCGTATGAAGCGACGCCAACATGGAGCCAGATAGTGGTCTATCTGACCAGTCTGGCACTGATGATAATGGTCATAGCTTCTGCACGTTTTTTACAGGATCAATCGAAATATGATTAATCTTCGTTACACAGGTTTATTAATATCTTGTCTTTTACCCATGGTCAGTCATGCCGATGGTAATCCGGTTGATAAAGTTTATGCACCCTATGTGCAGCCACTGGAACGCGAAATTGAATGGCGAATGACAGACTCTGATGGGCGACAGATTCAACGCTTGGGATTGGGGAAAAGTCTTTCCGACCGTTTGTTTATCGAAGGTTATTTGATCGGCGAAGATAATCAAAATAATGACTTTCGCTTGCAGGCATTTGAAGTTGAAGCGCTTTGGCAACTGACCGAACAAGGTGAATACGGTATTGATTGGGGACTGATAACCGAACTCGAACGACAACGTGATGATGAAAACTGGGAAGTAGCAGCAGGATTAATCGCATTGAAAGAGTGGGGAAGATGGGTTGCAACCAGCAATTTCTGGCTTAAATATGAATGGGGTGAAACCCAGGAAAGTGAATTTGAAACCGCTTTATCATTACAAACCCGTTATCGACTTTCTCGCTATTTTGAACCGGCCATTGAGTTTTATGCCGGCGAAGATACGCGCGCTTTAGGACCGGTGTTTCTTGGGGATATCAGTCTTTCTCCTGGCAAAAAACTGCATTGGGAAGTAGGCGTGCTTACTGGATTATCCTCCAAAACTGCCGATACCAATTGGCGAGCCTTGCTTGAATATGAATTTTAAAAATTTATTCCATTTGTGAAATGCAGTCTTCATAAGTCTGATTTTTAAAATTATCTATAGCTTGCTGCTTACCTTCATTGGTTTCCGCTACAGGTTGCTGATAGGCACTCAGCAGCAGACCGCGGGTCACATTACCCATGGCGTTTTCCATTGCTTCGTGAATCGGCGTATTCATTTGTCGAAACAACATATACGAACCGGCTTTGCTGGCCCAGTCATCACATACTTCAGTATTTACGGGGGTGGCAGCGTAAGTCGTGAGTGAAATAAGCGACATTATGCTAATAAGTAGTGCGGTATTTATTTTTTTCATGATGCATCCTGTTTTACATTACAGGTTGCTTTTACGCCTATGCAGATGAAGATTGCGTCAAGATTGTCTGTTACAACAGAAAAGTGGAGAGCTGATTCGCTCTCCACTATCATCTTAGATATCACTATGCGGACCAAATACTTCGTAATGAATTTGATCGGCAGCCACGTTTAAATCCAGTAGCTGCTGTTTGATAAACCGCATAAATTCAACTGGTCCACAAATATAAAAATGACCATCCTTCAGTGGTAGCTCAAATTGCAGGCGGTCTAACTTTAACAAACCATTTAGCGCCTGATCATCTTCCGCATCATCCTGCTTATACCAATAATAATAATGCAGCTTCTCCTGCTGATTTGCCTTGCTTTTAAGCTGCTCGGCATAGGTGTGCTGATTTTTATTCTGACAGGCATGCAAAAACCAGATGGGTTGTTCGGTCTGGCTGGCGAGCAGGGTCTCCAGCATAGCCATCATTGGTGTAATACCAACACCGGCAGATATCAGAACTGTCGGTTTGTCTAAATGGGCTAAATAGAAATCACCCGTGGGTGGCATTAGCTCAACATGGTCACCAACCTGTACTGAATCGTGTAAATGATTGGAAACGAGGCCTGCTCGAGGGTGAGATTCACGTTTGACACTGATCCGGTAACTTTCCCCATTAAATTTATCAGAAATAGAATATTGTCTGATTTCAATATTTTCTGCCTGCTCAGGTTTTACTCTAACGGCCAGATACTGACCGGGTTGGTAATTGGCAATTTCACCACCATCGACTGGAACAAAGGTAAAGCTGGTGACCAGTTCTGATTCCGGTTTTTTATCTTTAACTTTAAATAAACGTGAACCGGTCCAGCCACCGCTTTTGTTTTGGTATTCGCTATAGATATCCTGCTCACGACCAATTAACACTTTGGCTAATAGCCCATAGGCTTTAACCCATGCGTCGGCTACATCATCGGTAAATTCTACGGGTGCCATTTCACGCAGTGTTTCAATCAAATGATGACCGACAATCTGATATTGATCAGGCTGAATATCAAAACTGACATGTTTATGGGCCACCCTTTCGACCAGTTCACCTAAAGCACCCAGATCATCAATATGCTTGGCGTACATCGCTACAGCGCTGAACAAGGCAAACTGCTGTCTTCCGGTGGCCTGATTAGCAAGGTTAAAAATATCTTTCAATTCAGGGTTATGACTGAACATGCGTTTATAAAAATGATCGGTAACTTCAACTCCGGCATTTTCCAACAAAGGCAGGGTACTTTTTACGATTTCAATGGTTCTGTTATCTAACATAAATAACCTCTTAACGAATTCAAACAACTGGTTCTTTTTAGTGGTTGCAGAGGTTGTGCCATTTATAAAAATGCATATAAATCAATTAAATACATAATTACGCCTCACGTATTGAGTCATATTGACATGGATATAACGTGTCTTTTTGACCTTATAGTGCTAAATTGACCTTAATTGAATAATCGAGGTGGCTATGCAAGATTTTGATTCAACCTTATTACTGGAAGTCGCACTGGATCTGGCGAACAGTATTAATAACGATGATCGTTTTGATCGCCTGTTGGCATCAATTCGTAAGGCCATTAAATGTGATGCTGTTGCCTTATTGGGCCTGCATGAAAACCTGCTAACGCCTTTGGCCATTCAAGGCTTGTCCTCAGAAGTATTGGGTCGACGTTTTTATCTAACAGAACATCCCAGACTCGAGCAGCTATGCAATGCCAGCAAACCACTAATCTTTCCCGATAACTGTAATTTACCTGATCCCTATGATGGTTTGTTATTGGCCAGAACCGGCGATCTTCCAGTGCATTCCTGTATGGGATTACCATTGTATTCGGACCAAAAAGTCATTGGTCTGGTCACCATCGACAGTCTTCAGGCTGGCAGCTTTAACACTATAAGTCCCAAAACGTTTGAACTGATAGCCGCATTGTCTGCAGCAACATTGAAAACTGCATTGGAATTTAAAAAGCTCGAAATCAGTGCCCAGCATGCTCAGCAACTTGTGCAGGAACTGACTCAGGAAGCCTTGTTAAAAGATGGGGGAGAGCTGATTGGTCAAAGCACTGCCATGCAGATTTTGAAAAACGAAATCCAGTTGGTCGCCGGCTCAGATTACACCGTGTTGATCACGGGTGAGACAGGAGTGGGTAAGGAGCTGGTTGCACGGACGGTGCATCAATTGTCATTGCGAAAAGATAAACCCTTAGTCCATATCAACTGTGCTTCTTTGCCTGAAACATTGGCTGAAGCCGAATTATTTGGACACACCAAAGGCGCTTTTACCGGAGCGGATCGTGAAAGAGCCGGTAAATTTCAATTAGCCCATGGTGGCACTCTGTTTCTTGATGAAGTCGGAGAGTTGCCGTTAGCCGTGCAAAGTAAGCTGCTGCGCGTATTGCAAAGTGGTGAAATACAACCGGTGGGTAAAGATAATGTCGAGCAGGTTAATGTTCGCGTGATTGCGGCTACCAATCGTAATCTTGAAGAAGAGGTTAGCGAGGGACGTTTCAGAGCCGATCTGTACCACCGTTTATCGGTTTATCCAATCAAGGTCCCACCGTTAAAAGATAGAGAACAAGACGTGTTATTACTGGCGGGTTACTTTCTGGAAAAAACCAGTCGTAAATTAGGCATCAGGCAATTACGTCTTACCCAGGATGCAGAACAGGCTTTGACAAGCTATCACTGGCCGGGCAATGTTCGTGAACTGGAACATGTGATCAGCCGGGCATCGTTAAAAGCCAAAGCAAAACCGACGACTACCGGCATCATTTCATTAAATAGAGAGTTTCTTGAGTTACCAGCAACAACTATTGCTGAAAATTCAGTTAAAAATACCGCTGAATTCAAACCCAGTCTATCGCCCGACATGGATCTCAAAACCGCTACCAATGAATTTCAAAAACATTGCATTTTAACCGCTGTTACCCAAGCTGATGGTAACTGGAGTGAAGCGGCCCGATCGCTGAAAACCGATCGGGCCAATTTGGTCAGGATGGCAAAACGCCTAGGCGTTTCGATTAAGAAATCTGTTGTAAATCATGAATCAGGTTATGCGCTTAATGAAGCCATATCAATGACAAAACGATAACGTACATCAGATTTTTCCATACGATCAAAAGCCTCATTAATCTCATCCATTTTGATCATTTCGCATTCTGGCAAGATGTTCATTCGACCACAAAAATCCAGCATTTCCTGCGTTTCGGCAATGCCACCTATCAACGAGCCCGCAATACGGCGACGTCCGAAAATCATAGGTGCCGTATTTGGCCCTTCAACCGGGCCGATCTGTCCAACCAAAACCAGCGTGGCATCATTATCCAGCAATGGAATGTAGGGATTCAGGTCATGATTGACCGGAACGGTATCGATAATTAAATCAAAGCTCGAACCCGCGCTTTCCATTGCTGCTTCTTCTTTAGAAACCAGAAAAGCATGTGCACCAAGATCTTTGGCATCCTGTTCTTTCTTTGGAGATGTACTGATAACTGTCACGTGAGCACCTAAACCCACCGCCAGTTTAATTGCCATATGGCCCAAACCGCCCATACCGACAACACCCACTCGGCTACCTGGACCCACGTTCCATTCTCTGAGTGGTGAATACGTGGTAATACCTGCACAAAGGAGTGGGGCGACAAGTGCCAGATCCAGATTTTCCGGGATACGTAATACAAACTCTTCACGAACCACCAGGTTTTTGGAATAACCACCATGGGTTATATCACCAGAAATTCTATCGGGAGAACCATAGGTCAAGGTAAATCCATTACGGCAGTATTGCTCGTGATCATTATGGCATTCATCACAATCCTGACAGCTATCTACCATACAACCTACAGCCACATTATCACCCGGTTTAAATTTGGTCACCGCAGATCCAACTTCGATAACACGGCCAACAATTTCATGGCCAGGTACCACAGGATAAGTCGAGCTTCCCCAATCATTTCTCGCCACATGCAAATCAGAATGGCAGACACCGCAATAAAGAATTTCCATGGCAATGTCATTGTCACGTAATGCACGTCGTTCAAAAGATAAAGGTGCTAAGGGAGAATCAGAAGATTGAGCTGCATAACCGATAGTTTTCATAAGGTGATACCTAATTGTATTTACAGGGAAAAAAGTGAGAATCAAATGATTTAATTATCCAGAGTAGATTCATATATGTAAGAAAGATACCTCAGGGAGTATTAACCTATCATTAAAAGCAACTAAATGAGAGCGGGTATAAATTCATTTTAGACTTAAATAATTTACGCCACTTTTGAAGTTGGTGAATTTCACACTTTGCTGGTTAGAGCATCAAGCAAACTATATGTTTTATTGATAAGCGAAAGAGCTAATTAACGTGTTGAACTTAATTCATTTGTCCTAAATTTTATACCTCAAATTTAAATATATTTGAGTAACTCTTTAGAACATTTGTTGTGGTAAACCTAAGTAGCACATGCATTCATTAATTGAACTCGCAACCTCTCTTCAGCAAATTATTTATTGGATTGGTTTTAATTCTCATGTGATAATATTAATGATATTCATTCGTAATTATAGGGAGCGATCTTGAATGTCATTTATAAAAAGAAAAAAACTCTGTGCTCTATTATCAATGTGTTTATTCACAGGATATGCATCTGCCGACAGCACTTCTAAGTTGGATTCCATTACTGTCAATTCGGACTGGTTAGGTGAAACGTCTGAGGAGAGTGTTAAAACTTATGCAGGTTCAAGAGAAGTACTCACAAGTCAAGAATTGCACGCAAGGGGAGCGCTAAATCTTGAAGATGCATTGCGTGGTGTAAACGGGATTCAGGTGCTAGATGAAACAGGCACAGGTATTTTACCCAATATCGGTATTCGCGGTTTGAATCCGTTACGCAGTGAAAGATTACAGATACTTGTGGATGGTTACCCTATAGCTATAGGACCTTATACAAATGTTGGTGTCTCACTATTCCCTGTTACATTACCAAGTATTGAAGCGGTAGATATTGTCCGGGGTGGGGCGGCGGTTCATTATGGACCCAATAATGTCGGTGGGGTACTGAACTTGGTAACCAAACCAATTTCGCGAGCGTTTGAACAATCCATACGTGAGCGAATTACCATTGCAGAAGATACGGGAAATGCTTATTACGATACCTATTATCGTGTTTCTGGATTTGTTGGCGATGACTTGGGCGTGCAACTTCAGGTAAATCTTCAAGATGGTGAAGGTTTCCGGGATCATTCGGATACGGATGTGCAAAATATCATTCTTAATGCTCAATATTTTGTCGATGATAAAAATGAGTTAGACATGCAATTGCAATATTATAATGTCAATGCAGAGTTACCAGGCTCGCTTTCCCCATCAGCTTACCGTGCTGATCGAACAGATTCACAACGACCACATGATGCATATGATGCTGACATGTTGAGAGGAAACCTAACCTGGACCTATAACCCAAACAATAATGTGGAGTTTCAATGGCGAAACTTTGCTCATAAGGCAGACAGAACTTTTGCTTTCGGTCAAGGTGCCAGCTTTAGCTTTGATCCAGCACATGAAGCAGAGTTTGTTGCCGACTCACCAAGAGTTTTTCATGTTTATGGAACTGAGCCTCGGGTTACGATTAGACAAGGCAATCATACTTTTATGGCTGGCGCCCGTTTTGTTAAAGAACAAGTGAGTTTTGATGTTAATCGTTTAACTCTTGCTACAAATGAATACAACCAAGTACGCAACTGGAACTTTGATACCGAAGCGGTTGCACTCTATTTTAGTGATTCTATGGCTTTGTTAGAAGATAAGTTGACCATCACGCCCGGCATACGTTATGAGGATGTCAGTACGGATTTTGAAGATAGAATTAACAATACAACTAATAAAAACGAAACAGATAAATTCCTGCCGGGTTTAACTGTTGGTTTTCAGGCGACCGACTCACTCTTTTTGTTCACTAATGCACAACGCTCTTTGGTACCTGTTCAGACGGCTCAGGTAACTCGTGAAGGCGCTGTAGCAAATGAGCTTGCGTGGAATTATGAAATAGGAGCCCGATCACAGCTATCAGAAAATGTAAGTGTCAGTGGTACTTTGTTTAGGATAGATTATGCTGATCAAATTCAGTTTAACCGCACTGAAAGCATATTTGAAAACCTTGGCGAGACACGGCATGAAGGTTTTGAACTTACCGCAGATTGGCAGGCAACAACCCGATTGGCGCTTGGCATCGGTTACACCTACCTGGACACTGAACAACTTAAAGGTGACAACAAAGGTAACGAATTGCCTAATGCCCCTGAGCATCATTTCAGTGCCAATGTTGATTATCATATGGGACCCTGGCAAGCCAGTTTAACGGGACTGCACGTGAGCGAAAGTTATAGTGATGCGAATAATACAGATGAAGAAACGGCTAATGGTAGCGCCGGAAAACTCCCAGCATATACTTTAGTTAATTCGCGACTGAGCCGAGAATTTGTTGTCGGTGGAAATAATCTTGAAATAGCCGTGGCTGTTAATAATTTGCTCAATGAAGAATATTATTTCAGGGGAGTAGATGTCAGTCCTGTTGGCAGACTTCCTGCGCCCGGACGCTCTTTTATTCTTGAAGGTAGTTTAGATTTTTAACAATCACTTCAGACATTAACCCGGTTATACTCATTGATAACCGGGTTATTTTTTCAGCTCAACTCCAGAGTTTCATAAAATTATAAATAACTTTGGGCAAATCTTGAGTGTATTGAATGGCTTAGTTGTAAGGAAAAAAGAGGATCGAGATTTAAAGCTCAACGCCAAATGACCGCAATGCAACCAACATAGCGTAGTAACAAATAACGGTGGCACCGATGGCAATCAAGAGGCTCCAGTAAAAATGTACTCCCATGTTCAGCAAAATTGGCAAGGTGATAAACAAAACCAATGAGGGAAGAACCAACCAGAAAATGTTGGATGCCAAGATACTGATTTTTGTTACATCGCCCGTTTCTTGATACAACCAAATGATGGCAATAACTGAAATCAAAGGCACTGAGGCCATAATGGCACCAAGAACTGAACTTCGTTTAGCTAGTTCAGAAATTACGACAATAACAACAGCGCTAACGACGACTTTAGTTATGTAGTACCACATAGGCCACCTGAATTAGTTGATAAAAATTTCGCTAGCCCCTATAAGCTTTTTCAATCTTAAATCATCGTTACTCAACAATATCACAACCATGGTTCAGATATTTTTCCCGCCTTAAATAGTGCATTAAGCACTTTTTGAAAGAGCGCATTTTTGGTCTGCTTTTTATGCATCATATACACAGGAAAAGTAAATTCTGGATAATTATCAACCTTGATTAAATCTCCTGAATGTAAATATTTTTGGACTACACGTGTTCGAAAATAACCGCTGCCACCATTTTCCAGAATATGTTGGAGTGCGAGCTGACCAAGATTGATTGTCAGCTTGGGTCTTGCCAGATGTGGAAGAGCGATATCATGCTGTTTACGGAAATATTCTCCCCAATCTACATATATATAGGGCTCAGCTTTGTTTTTAGATGAGACAAAGATCAGTTTTTCTTCCAGAACTTGTTCAACTTGTATTCCAGGGCCGTATTCCGGGTGATGTACGACAATGACATCTAATAAACCTTGCTGGAGTTTGTGATGCAACGATGTTCGTTCACCGATTTCTGCATTAATCGCCGTTTCGGAAATATCCTGACTAAGATTATTTAGCCACTGAAGCATTAACGGACTCCAAAGACTGATTTCGCCGGCAATATTGAAAATAGTTTCGGTACCTGTCGGTAACGGTAAGTTTCGCTTGGCTCCTTCCCATGCCTGCACAATCGCGACCGCATGTTCAATAAACTTTTCCCCATCAAGCGTAGTAGTAGCACCTGAGCGATTCCTGATAAATAAACGGCAACCCAGCTGATTTTCAAGGTTATGTACACGAGCAGTAACAGTGGTTTGAGTCACATTCAGTTTTACTGCCGCAGCCCCGAAACTGCCCAAGCGAATGATTTCCAGAAAAGTACGAGCCTGATTAATATCCATCAATAATTTTGATTTTAAATAAAGACATTATTCATTATACATATCTAAAAGGAGGGTCCAAACTACTCGTAACAAAGATAATCAAAGAATTTGGATTTCAATATGAATGCTAAAGAACATCAAAATTATAATTATGATGTGGTGAAGTATTTCAGTGTCAGTGCGTGTATTTATTTAGTGCTTGGCACGGCAGTCGGCATATGGATTGCATCAGAGCTCGCCTGGCCATTTCTTAACTTTGATATCCCCTATATTACATTTGGACGCTTACGTCCTGTCCATACCAATATCGTTGTGTATGGCTTTGGTGGATCTGTATTAATGGCGACAGCCTATTATGTGATCCAACGAACTTGCGGTGCACGACTCTGGAGCGATGCCATGGCGTGGTTCACTTTCTGGGGGTGGAATTTATATGTTATTGGCGCCATGATCACTTTGCCATTAGGTATTACCCAAGGTAAGGAATATGCAGAGCTGGAATGGCCGCTTGATATCCTGCTGGCCGTAGTCTGGCTCACCTATACGATTAACTTCATCCTCACATTGAGTCATCGAAAAAACACCCACATCTATGTTGCTAACTGGTTTTTCCTGGCCATGATGATCATGTTTACTTACTTGCATGTGATTAACAGTCTGTCGATACCAGTGAGCATGTGGAAGTCCTATTCCATCTTTGCCGGCGTTCAGGATGCGATGGTTCAATGGTGGTGGGGCCACAATGCCATTGGGTTTTATCTGACTGCTGGCTTTTTGGGAATCATGTATTACTTCGTACCAAAACAAGCTGAGCGACCAATCTATTCCTATCGTTTATCGGTCATCCACTTTTGGGCATTGATTTTTGGCTATGTCTGGCTCGGTGCTCATCATCTTCAATACACAGCGTTACCTGACTGGACAGGCTCTCTGGGTGCCGCCATTTCATTGGCGATGATCATTCCGTCCTGGGGCGGGGCGTTAAATGGGATGTTTACACTCAGTGGGGCGTGGGACAAACTTCGAACAGACTATATTCTACGTTTTTTAATTGTATCGCTCGCCTTCTACGCCATGTCCACTTTCGAAGGGCCAGTTATGGCTTCCAAAACGGTCAATGCGTTATCGCATTACACAGACTGGACAATTGGGCATGTGCACTCTGGCGCTTTAGGGTGGGTCGCCATGGTTTCAATTGGCGCGTTATATCATATGGTTGAACGGATGTGGAATACCACCATGTTTTCCGTCAGCTTAGTCAATGTGCATTTCTGGTTGGCCACCATAGGCACAGCAATTTATATCACCTCTATGTGGGTGGCTGGAATCATGCAGGGGTTAATGTGGCGTGCCTATGACGAGTATGGGAATTTGTCTTATACCTTTGTAGAGTCCGTGGCACAGATGCATCCTTATTACATTATGCGAGCCATGGGAGGATTTATATTCTTTTGTGGCGCAGTAGTGATGTTAATTAATGTCATCACAACGATTTATCTTGCTAATAAAAAAGCGTCAGAAGCAAAAGTGTCATTGCAGCCAGGTTAATATGATGGATATTTTGTGGTTGTTTGCAAAAGTTATCGTTGCATTTTTAACGTCACATTGGCTGGTTGTTGTGACGTCTTTTATTGGTCTGTGTTGCATGCTGGTAATAGCGTTATGGGTATTTCACCCCGATAACAAAAAGGTCTATGACTCGCATGCCAATATTCCTTTAGAGGATTTTCTGGATGATGAAAAACATCAACCTTCAAAATCCAAGTCTTACTTTTCTATATTTTTATAAATGCGTATTACCGGGCTTATATTATTTTTTTTCGTTATATTCCTGATAAGTAATCTTTGGCTTTAATTACTAGAGTCTGTTTGCCTCTTTAGGAACGATAATGAATCTTTACCGGCTCTCAAATGTTTTGGTTATTACCATAACCGCCTTACTGTTACTAAGTCTGATGGTGATATTAGCTCTCGGTGGTGTTTCCTTACTGGCTTACCTCAAAACCAGTTTGATCCAGATGTGTGGGTTTGTTATCGCCGCAACGGCGTCGCTATTTTTCTTTATGCGACTGATTCATCAATTGAATTCCCGTGCTTATTTCATTTCCATGCTGGTTTTTATCATTGGTATCGCCGCATTTCTGTCCGTTTCTATTGGCAAAATGTATATGTTTCAATATCCAATGTATGTTGAGTCGTATGGCCCGGGCAAAGGCCCTGGTCTACCCCTGAACAATGTGCTGACATTCTTTCGGCATATCGGGCAATTTGAGTGGATTGATGACATTGCTCATGATCCGAATAAAGTGCCTGAACCGGTTTTTTCCCAGAATAGCGGTTCAGAAAATGTCACCAAAATCACTTTAGAAACCAAAGAGGTTCTTGCAGAACTGGCTCCGGGTATCACCTTTAATTACTGGACATTTAATGGGACGGTTCCCGGACCGATGATTCGGGTTAAACAGGGCGATACTGTCGAGCTAACGTTACATAACCACGCGACCAGTTTGCATCAGCATAATATTGATCTGCATGCCGTCACAGGTCCCGGTGGTGGGGGCGAAGCCACCGTAGTTGAGCCGGGCGAAAGTAAAACCATTCGATTTAAAACACTTAATCCAGGTTTGTTTGTTTACCACTGCGCCGTACCCAATATGGCGGTACATATGACGCATGGTATGTATGGTCTGATTTTGGTTGAGCCTGAAGGAGGATTGCCTAAGGTAGATAAAGAGTTTTACCTGATGCAAGGTGAGCTCTACACCACCGGTGCGATTGGCCGGAAAGGACTGCAGGTGTTTGATGCTAAAAAAATGCTCGATTCTGAACCGGAATATGTCGTGTTTAATGGACGAACCGGCGCTGTTGTCGACAATATGCAGGTGAATGTCGGTGATACCGTCAGACTGTTTATCGGTAATGGCGGAGTGGCGATGAGTTCCTCATTTCATCTGGTCGGCGAGATCTTTGATACGGTATACCCTGAAGCCTCGATGAATGGCGCGCAATTCAAGAATGTACAAACCACGAATATCCCGGCCGGTGGCGCCACTATTGTGGAGTTTAAAGTGGATTATCCTGGGAATTATGTGCTGGTAGATCATGCCTTGATGAGAACAGATAAAGGCGCTTGGGGTGTTATTGAGGCTATCGGGGAAAAAGATCCGGATATTTTTAAGGAAATAGAAACCAATCCTTAACAAAATTTTCAAGCTGAACCAGCATTGATCAGGTTCAGGTATCTAAAATTGATTTGGAGGAAGCTTTATGTCTCACAAATTCAAGGTCGGTGATCATGTCACCTGGAATTCCGAAGCAGGTAAAGTTGGAGGCACGATCAGCAAAGTTCACACACAGGATTTTGATTACAAAGGTCACACACATCGCGCATCCAAAGATGATCCTCAATACGAAATCAAAAGCGATAAAACCGATCATATCGCCGCGCACAAAGAGTCAGCACTAACAAAAACATCGAGCAAACAGAAATCATAATGCTGCCGTTTTATACCGTTGGCCACTCGACCCTTACGGTGGATGAGTTTATCCAATTGTTAAGTGTATCAGATATAACGCTTGTGGTGGATATTCGTTCGTTTCCGCGTTCACGAACAAATCCTCAATATAACGAGGATGTTTTGCCACTCACTTTAGCCAAGCACCATATTGGTTACCTCCATCTGGCTGAACTTGGTGGACGTCGCAGCAGGATAAAAGCGATTTCAAATGAAACGAATGGCTTTTGGAAAAACCGTAGTTTCCAAAATTATGCTGACTACGCGATGACACCTGATTTTCAAGACGGTTTAGAAAAACTCATAAAATTAGGGCGAAAAGAATGCTGCGTCTTAATGTGCTCTGAGGCTGTATGGTGGCGATGTCATCGCAGAATAGTGGCTGATCATCTTATTGCACGCGGTAAATGTGTATTTCATTTAATGAACACCGACAAAATCGAACCAGCAAGCTTGACTAAAGGTGCGATTGTGCAAGACGCCAAATTAGTCACCTACCCCTATGAAGAGGTAAAAATTTTCAAGGTTACAACGTGATTTTCGCACCCTCTGTAACTCCAGGAAACTAAATTATGACGAAAGAAAATCAACTATCTGAACAAGAAAAAGCCATCATTCCCTTATTTCGTCAGGCATTCAGACCGTTATTTTTGTTTGGGGCAAGCTTCAGTGTAATTGCCATGCTCTTGTGGGGCTTGGTTATTTCCGGACAACCTAACATCGAGTTTGTTGGTAACCAACTATTCTGGCACAGCCATGAAATGATCTTCGGCTTTGTTACTGCAATAGTCATTGGATTTTTGTTAACCGCAGTACAGAGTTGGACAGGGCAACGAGCACCGCACGGCACCAGGTTAATAATTATCGTACTGTTATGGCTGGCCGGAAGACTGGCATTATTATTTGGTGCAGGTTTGCCACTATGGTTAGTAATAGCGATTGATCTCAGTTTTTTACCGGTATGCGCCTGGTTATTGGCGAAACCTATTTTACGAGTCAAACAAAACAAAAACCTTTTTTTCATTCCTGTACTGTTATTACTGACTATCTGCAATGCGTTTATGTATGCAGGTCTTGTGATGGAGCGCCCGGATATTCAGCAGGCAGGCAGTCTCAGTGCCGTTTTACTGATAACACTATTAATGTCGGTGATTGGTGGTCGTGTAATTCCCATGTTTACCGCAAATGGTACTCAAACGGCCAAAGTAAAAAATATTGCCTGGCTGGATAAAACGGCACTAATGAGTGTTTGGCTGCTGTTTGCCTTACATTTTTTAATGCTGACGAGATTCATTCCATCAATCGTATTAAGCGTGTTGTTTGCTATTGCAGCAGTGCTGGTATTTATTCGTGGGTTTCGTTGGAAGATCTGGATAACGTTTCATGTTCCATTGCTCTGGTCGTTACATATCGGTTACTGGTTTATATCGTTAGGATTAGCAATGTTTTCAGCCCATTATGCCGGTCTCGATATACCGTATAGTGTGGCCTTGCATGCTTTGACTGCCGGTGCTATGGGGACAATGATTCTCAGTATGATGTCTCGGGTCTCATTGGGACATAGTGGCAGAGCATTAACGCCAAAAAGATTCATGTCATTGGCATTTATGTTGATTATCGCCGTCGGCTTGGTTAGAACTTTTATGATTTGGCTGTTTCCAGCACAAATATCATTTTGGTTATGGTTTAGCGTACTTGCCTGGGCAACGGCTTACACGCTGTATGTCATTATTTATTCACCAATATTAACGACACCCAGACCTGATGGTAAGCCGGGCTAAACCGATAACCATTACAAAGCCAAAAAGCAATTTTTTATTCACGCCAATAATCGTTGGCAATAGCTATTGTTTTGAATTCAATTGCCACAAGCTCAGCGGCATCCATTAACAGGGCAGGATCTTCAGCATATTTTGCTCTTACACGATGTTTGGCAGCAGCATCAGTCTGAATGGCTCCAATGGTTTTTCGTACGATTTTAATGGCCAACTGCCGGCCTTCATATGGCGTGTCGGTAATTAATGTTGGTACATAATTATCTTCTGCTGCCATCTCGTTGGCAGAGAGGTTAATGGGTAGTAACAACGGCAAAGTCATTAACAATATTGAATAGTACTGTTTCATTTGAGTTATCCTATTGTTTGTTAGCGAAATGTTCGTACACAAACAATATAACCCGTAAACAAGTAAGTCAAGTACCTATTTAAATTACAGGATATCCATGGGACCGTTACTACAAGATCAAGTGTGTTTTGCGTTGTACTCAACAAGTGGAGAGGTCACCAAGGCATATGGAAAGCTATTAAAACAACATGGTTTAACCTACCCACAGTTTGTTGTAATGATGGGCTTATGGCAAAACGATGGTGCATCACCCACGCAGCTTGCAAAAGCAGTTGGCTTAAGCAAAGCAACCTTGTCACCCATCTTAAAAAAGTTGGAATCTAACGGATATCTTGTTAGAGAAAGTGTGCCAGATAATGATAAAACCAAATCTATGGTCTTGACTGCAAAGGGACGTGAATTTGCTAATGAGGGTGAACACATTGCCAAACTGGCACTGTGTGCAACGGGTTTGAATGAGACTGAGGTCAATCAGTTAATAGCAATGTGCAATAAAATCAAAAACAATCTGTAAATAAATCAACCACAGAGTGTTCCAGCTCAGTTGTTCTTTCTTCGTCAAAATAATGAGATTAAAATGCACCAATCAAGGCTTGATGAGATTTCTTTCTGCATCGAGCCTTACGATTTTTAATATGTCGCTCATCTCATTACCTAAGAGTGTATATCCAATCATTTTTCACTCTGGCACTTGACTTTAAAGACGACTGGTCGTATTTTTAGGATATGGCAAATCTAAAAGAATTTAAAAGAGAACAAATCCTCAATCAGGGTATTCAACTGATGATGATGCACGGTTATCACGGCACCGGCGTAAAACTACTGCTGGATACCGTGAATGTGCCCAAAGGTTCTTTTTATAGTTATTTTGAGAGCAAAGAGAATTTTACGGCAGAAGCGATCACGCATTATATCGAGCCGTTTATAACTCGGTTACAGTATTACCTGAATAATTCTGAGCTTGATGGCTTAGCCGCTATAAAAGCTTATTTTGATTCTTTGACTGAAGAGTTGGAAAACTCCGATTTCAAAGGTGGTTGTTTGCTGGGCGATTTGATGGGGGAGATCGGTGGTGTCAGTGATGTCTGTCGCCAGGCTTTGAAAACTGCTATTAACCAATATTGCACATTATTGGAGCAGGGTCTGCTATCAGCACAGCAACAAGGAATTGTGCGTACCGATATTCCCCCTGCAACTATGGCAAGATTGCTTTTCGATGCCTGGCAGGGTGCATTACTGCATATGAAAATTGAACAATCAATCATACCGTTGCAACGCTTTTCTGCAGAACTTCTGGATAACTACATCACTAATTAACAAAACAAAGCCAAAAGGCTTTTTTTTATCATCAAATCAAAGACGACCGGTCGCCTATCTTGAAGGAGAGTAATAATGAAAAAGTTTGTAATAGAAAGAGAAATTGCTGGTGCAGGTAACTTGACTCAAGCAGAATTTGACCAGATTACCGAGGCATCCTGTTGCGTATTAAAAGATATGGGCCCACGAATCGAATGGGTAGAGAGCTATGTAACCGACGATAAAATCTATTGTATTTATCGTGCACCCGATGCCGATACGATTAGAGAACATGCCGAAAAAGGTGGTTTTCCCGCTAATAATATCTCTGAAGTCAAACAAATCCTGAAGCCAACGATTTAACACGATTACACGTGTTGAAACGGCTTACAACGAAGGAGGGTGATGATGCCTTACCTAACTAAAAATTCTGTCAAATTGTTAATGAAATGCTGCTTATTGATGGTGAGTGTGACGGCTCAAATATCACATGCTGATAATGGTTATGTGGTGAATGAAGTGTCCGAGGGTATTTTTTTCCATGAAGGTGTTCATGAAGATGCCACTGAAGCAAACCAGGGTAAAATTGCCAATGTTGGTTTTATTATAGGCAATGATTGCATTGCAGTAATCGACTCTGGTGGTAGCTATTTCGAAGGAAAATCATTACTTGCAGCAATCAGAAATCACAGTGATTTACCGATTTGCTATGTCATCAACACGCATGTCCATCCTGATCATATTCTGGGCAATGCGGTATTTAAAAAACCCCAAACCACTTTTGTCGGCAGTGCCAAGTTACCCGCAGCAATGGCTGCAAGAGGCAGCTTCTATGAAACCAGGTTCAAGGAAATTCTGGGTGATGCATACGGCAATGCTGAAATTATTGCACCTACCCAATTAGTCAGTGTTGGCGAGCCTCAGATTATCGATTTAGGAGAGCGAAAACTGACACTCATTGCTTTTCCCACAGCACATACCGATAACGATTTGGTGGTTCTCGATAACAATACCAAAACCCTTTGGACCGGTGATTTGCTTTTTGTAGAGCGAATTCCAGCACTGGATGGAAGTATTAATGGCTGGCTGGATGCAATAGAGGAATTGAAGGGCATGGATATCGCCACGGTCATTCCTGGCCACGGCCCGGTCCTCCATAAAGACTGGAAAGCAGCGCTGGAAAGGGAAAAGAATTACTTCATCCTCATTCGGCAACAAGTTCGCAAGATTATTAATGATATGGGCACCATCAATCAGGCAACTGAAAATGTCGGCATAAGCGAAAAAAATAAATGGCTGCTGTTTGAGGAATATCACAAACGCAATGTCACGTCTGCATTTACCGAGTTGGAATGGGAATAAGGGGAATTAACATGTTTAACAATATCTTACGTCACTTACTTTTGGCAGTATCTATTACTTTTCTTCTCTCACATACAGCTCACGCGGACACTAAAAAAGAACAGATGTGGCCTGTACTTAAAGAGATATATTTTGAAAATAAAACGATCTTAACCGATGCCCATGACTGGCTGATTTTGGATGCACCGTCGCGTGCAGAAGATGCTGCAATCGTGCCGCTGACGCTTAAATCACTCAAACCTCAGACGGCGGAAAGTTATATTAAAAATATCCACATCATAATAGATGATAATCCGGATCCTTATTCCGCCAATTTTCATCTTACTCCTGCTATGGAGAAGGTCGATTTGACGTTCCGCATGCGCTTTCAGACATATACTAATGTCAGAGCTATCGTAGAAATGAATGACGGTTCGTTACATATGGTATCGCGTTTTGTGAAAGCATCCGGTGGCTGTAGTGCACCAGTACAAAAAGACCCGGAAGCGGTTAAGTCACGGCTGGGTAAAATGCAAATCAGAATGCGTAAGCCCGAATTAGGTCATGCCGTTCCGGCCCAGGTTATGATCAGCCACCCAAACTACAATGGCTTACAGTTCGACCAGGAAACCAGACGTTATATTCCTGCACATTACGTAAAAACAATGTCAGTAACTTATGCTGAACAGCCTTTATTCAGTGTCGATATGGGGATTTCTTTCAGTGAAGATCCCAGTGTACATTTTACATTCAAACCAACTAAGTCAGGCGTTTTGAAAGCGACAGTTATTGATAGTAAAGATACTCATTACACTGCTGACAAAACTATCTGAATCAAAACCAGATACGGGTAGGGTCCAATATCCGTTTTAATTTTTAAAAGATTTAGCGATCTACTTCTGCATATCAGAAGTAGATCGTTTTGTTTTCATGCTTCCAGCTGATAGGGTTACCTTATTTGTATAACGCACAGTCATAGGTTTAAATGGCAGGCAAAATAAACAATTCGCTTTTAATATCTTCATAATTACAGGAAATCATCGTGCTGATTGGCAACTCCATTTATTTAGATTATCAAGCTACAACGCCCTTGGAACCTGAAGTTCGTCAAGCCATGGCGATTTATAGTGATGATCTGTTTGCCAATCCTCATTCAGCACATTTTCTTGGCCGCCAGTCTGCTCAGGCAGCAGAAATGGCCAGATCCACAGTTGAGTCCTGTATAGGTGCATCCGCCGAAGAGATTATTTTCACTTCGGGTGCTACCGAATCAAATAACCAGGCGATTGCAAGTGTCCTGTTTGCCAATACTACGAAGCGTAATAAGATTCTTATCAGTTCAATTGAACATAAATGCATTAAAAATGCAGCGTATTTTTTTGGTCATAAACTGGGCTATCAAGTGACTGAAATTCCGGTTGATTCAACCGGTTTAGTGGATATTGATGCGTATCAATCCATGCTTAACGATCAGGTTTTGTTCGTTTCAATTATGGCGGTCAATAATGAAATCGGTGTGATTCAGCCCATCCAGAAACTTGCCGAATTAGCCCATGACGTTGGTGCAATCTTTCACTGTGATGCTGCTCAAGCTCCTGAAGCTATTGATATTGATGTCAAACAATGGAATGTCGACATGCTGAGTTTATCGGCGCACAAGGTATACGGCCCGAAAGGTATTGGAGCGCTTTATATCAAAAACTCACTGCAAGCATCATTGCCACCGTTTATTCATGGTGGCGGTCAGCAGTTCGGTCAACGTTCAGGTACGCTGCCTACCGGCTTATCCGTAGGTTTTGCCAAAGCTATGCAATTAAGCAGGGAAGGGGCAGAGCACAACAGAACCTGGCTAACTTCCATGAGACAACGATTTCTGGAGGGGCTCAGAGACAAACATATTGATTTCACTATTAATGGCACAACTGATAACACCCATCCGGGTTGCCTGAATATCAGGTTTGCAGATGTTGATGCCACAAACTTATTGGCAGCGATGCAACCCGAAATTTGTGCATCTACTGGGTCAGCCTGTAATAGCGAATATCCCCAAGCATCACATGTTTTGTCTGCCATAGGTCTTACAGAAGCAGAAGCTACCTCATCACTCAGATTTAGTTTCGGCCGTTACACTGACACAGTACAAATTGATCGTGCTTTAGAAATTATTCATCAGCAACTTGTTAAAGCATAAATTAGTAAAATCGCGCACTTATCCAGCCAATGCCACGCAGAATCCTAACCTCTGTAATACGTTGAGTTGCTCGCCCCTAAACAAACCAAGGCCAATCATTGATGTCTGCAGTGTTTGCCTGAGAAATCCTTGAGAGAAAGTAGGCTCCAAAGTATTAGCGCAGCGCTGATCAGACTCACCAGAGTAAAGCTAGCTGCATCGATGCTGGTTTCACTCAGTGCCAGTCGATATAGTATCAAGTTGCTGGCAAATGCGAGCAGTGCAAGGCTGGTCAATAGACTCAAATGAGTTAGGAGCACTCTGACTCCTTTTCAACCATCTCTATTGGAGGGTGCGCTAACCGATGATTTGCAGTATTGGTGAAGCTTCCAGCCTCATTTCCAATAAAAACATATTCATTGTATATTAAAGTATAGGATGAAATGGCTTACTGAGATGTAAGTTCATGAAGATAGACGAAGCTTTAATTTTTGTTCTACAGCTTTGGTATTCATGACATGAAAGTCAAAAACTATTTAGAAATATCACCCAAATTATCAAGCTCTGGTCAGCCAGCCTCAAAGGATTTTGAGCTTATAGCAGAACATGGCTACCAAGTGGTGATAAACCTGTCTATGCCTGACTCGAAGAGCGCTCTCACAAATGAGGGTTATTTGGTCACTTTAACGGGTATGACCTACATCCATATCCCAGTGGCATTTGATGCACCAGAATTATCACACTTGATCGCATTCTTTGATGCTATGGAAGCTTTTTCAGCAAAGAAAGTCTGGGTTCATTGTGCGTTGAATTACAGGGCATCGGCTTTTCTCTATCTATACAGTCGTCTCTTAAAAAGGAAATCCAAAGAGGATTCTGAAAAGTACATTTACCCTCACTGGGAGCCAAATGATACCTGGTCAGGTTTCATAGAAAGATGTGAAGCAGAACTCCTCTAGATCCTTACTTATGCTCTGGAGCCCCTTCTCCAGAGTGAGTCTGCTGACTTAAAGGTTTAAATCACTCAGAGTGGGGTGGTCATCCGGCCTGCTTCCAAGAGGCCAATGAAATAAACGCTCAGAATCTTTAATAGGTAGGTCATTAATGCAGGCGAAACGTCGTTGCATCAGACCATCCGGATTGAACTCCCAGTTTTCGTTGCCATAGGAACGGAACCAGTTATCACTATCGTCATGCCACTCATAAGCAAAGCGAACAGCTATTCGATTGCCCTCAAAAGCCCAGAGTTCTTTAATAAGCCGATAATCCAGCTCTTTTCTCCACTTGCGTTCTAAAAATACTTTGACCGCTTCACGGCCACGGGGAAATTCTGACCTGTTACGCCAAATGGTATCCTCTGTGTAGACTTGAGACACACGCTCAGGATCTCGACTATTCCAGGCATCTTCTGCCATTCTCACCTTTTTGACTGCAGATTCTTCATCAAAGGGAGGAAGTGGGGGTCGTCTCGTTTCGGTTGTCATTAGTTACTCCAAAATATCGTTACTCAAAAATGCCTGGCATCGCCAGATAATCGGATAAAGCTTCAAACCTTTTCTTCCAGACCTGAATATGCCCATATGGGGTCATATCAATATGACCTTCATGAGCCAGAGCAAGATAGGGATACAACGCTATGTCAGCGATTGTGGGGCAGTCACCAACCAGCCAATTTCTGCCAGAGAAATGACTGTCAATAATTTTAAGGACTTTGTTGCAGGTCTCAGTCACATGCTTGAAATCAATCTGACGACCAAACTTATAATGGACGCGAAGCCGGGCTGGTCCGTTCTGGATCTCATTAGCCGACGTAGATAACCATGACATGATCTCAGCCAATTCGATGGTATCGTTTGGCCACCATTTATCTCCGCCATATTTTTTAGCCAGATAAACCAATATCGCATGGCTATCTCGGATCACTACGCCATTATCATTCAGGAGTGGTGCTTGCCCAAAAGGATTCAATGTCAGATACTCATCAGTGGTTTGTTCTGAAGCGCCTAAATCCAAATGGTGCAATGCATAATCGATGCCTAAAAAACTTAACATCAATCGAACTTTATGGCAGTTTCCTGACAAAGCGATGTTATAAAGAATCATGCCTAATTCCTCATTCAATTAAAATTTTCAGTATGGATTGTGGTTCTATCTATCCCCATTTCGGCTCCAGCCTTAACTGCGTCCCGCATAAAAAACTGAGGTCCACAGATGTAATACGCTGCGTCAGGGCCTGCCTGACGAAACAAGATAGAAAACTCTAGCTTATTGGCGGGAGGCTCCTGACTGAAATAAAAATGCACTTTGCCCGGAAACAAGTCTGATAGCTCCTCAAGGAAAGGCATGGTCTCACGAGATTTGGCTGAATAATGTATTTCAAATGAAGAGCCACGTTGCTCAAGCTCTTCAGCCATGGCCTTGATAGGTGTAATGCCTATCCCACCAGCGACAAGCACGGTATGCCTCTCATCGTTATGAAGGCGGAAAAAATTTTCAGGTGCCTCAATGTTAATTTCAGTGCCAACATGCCAATGTCTGTGTATTGATTGAGAACCACCATCGCCGTCGATTTCTTTATTTACTGCGATCTGATAGCGACGGTCTCGTTTTTTCATCGTTGTCAGTGAATAGGCGTGCGTAGAGTTTGAGCCATCATTAAGCTGGACAGGCACACTGATATGAGCCCCCGCTTTATATCCCGGTAAGTCAATGCCTTTTGCATGTTGAAGCTCATAAACTCTCACTTCTTTTGTGATCTGACTAACCGTTGAAACAATCATTGGCAAACTGCCTTTGCTAGGGTTGGGAACAATTTTTAATTGCGTGTTGTTGTTTGTTTGCTCTTCATTGAGCAGTTTCTCAAATTCATTATTTGTGTAACGTGGCGTAATGTATTTAGGGCAGTTCCAGTTATAAGCTTCTACATGAATAACAATGCCACGTTCTACAGGCGCACGGAAATCTGAAATTTCAAGTTGGGCTATCAATGAAGAGTTATCTTTTTCTTCAATGACTTGAGCACGCCCCCAAATTTTCAGCCTGCGTCTCTCACTGTAGCTCATAAGAAACAGACACACTCTATTGTTTCCATGCAAGTTTCCAACTGAAAGATATTGCCGGTTACCACTAAAGTCAGCAAAACCAATTGTTTTCTCTCCAAGCACTTTTAAAAAGCCTCTTGGTCCGCCACGGTGTTGTATATATGGCCAGGAATCTTCATTGGTGGTCGCCATATAAAAGCTGTCACGTTCCGCAATGAAATTTTCCGTGGTCGTGTCAAGAGCAATAAAATCTACGTCACTCTCTTCAAAGGCTTGATAGCTGAGACGGCTACCCATTTCCGATTGGACTTTTTTAACATTCGGTGTGAAGCCTATTTTTGCAAATGTGCTGGCCATAGGAGTTTCCTCAGAATGAATGCCCGGCCTGGGGCAGGGCATTGAGCTGATTTATGCAGCCTGATTCAAATCGACTCTGGGAAAGTCAATATCAATACGACTGGCCTTGCTTAAAATATTGGTCAGCAAATTGATGCCCGTGTGAGTGATGATTTCCACAATATCGGCATCGGTGAAACCGGCATTACGCAGTTCCTCAATCTCTGCAGTTGTGACATCACCGAGATGCTCAACTAGTGACCGTGAAAACCTAACAGCGATAGCTGCTTTAGCATCCTGACTATCACCATTACGGTTGCTGTTTATCTCATCAGTATTCAAACCGGTCTTGCGACCAATCGCAGTGTGTGCGGATAGGCAGTATTCGCATTCGTTTCTCTGAGCCAATGTCAGAGCAATACGCTCACGTGTTGCTGCATCCAGTGAGCCATTACCTGCAATGTGATGAAAACCCAGAAAGGCTTTCAGCGCGTCAGGTGAATTAGCAAAAACGCGAAGGAAATTTGGCACAATGCCCAAGTTGGATTTAATGGCAGCAAACAGCTCAGCCTGTTCACTGTTAGCAATATCGTCTGTGACGGTTGTGATTCTACTCATGTCTAGTTCTCCTATTAATTGAAACTGGCACTTAAGTATCCAGTGAGAACATTATTGGGTATTATCAATAATATAATAATAGAGCAAATGGCTAATTCACTATTTCATATAATGGAATAATCAATGGACCGATTACATTTAATGACAGTTTTTGTCTCCGTCGTCGATAACGAGGGGTTTGCCAGTGCTGCTCGAAAGCTGAGGCTGAGTCCCCCTGCAGTAAGTCGAGCTATTACAGAACTGGAAACACGGCTGGGCGTTAAGCTTTTGCAACGCACCACCAGACACCTACAAATCACCGAGGCTGGTCAGCGTTATTACAAGGATGCCAGATATATCGTTACGCTCTCTGAGGAGGCCGAGGATGCCGTAAGAGGGAAAAATGCTGTTCCCAGGGGACTAGTAAGAATCACAGCTTCCGTTTTGTTCGGTCGCTTGTATGTGATGGACGGTATCGTCAGCTACCTGAAGCAATACCCGGAAATGCAACTTGATGCGCTTTTTGTGGATCGTGTAGTCAATATGCTGGAAGAAGGCATTGATGTTGCTGTCAGGATCGGTGAGTTAGAGGACTCAACATATAAGGCAATTAGGGTTGGGGCAGTTAGACGTGTGTTCTGCGCCTCAACGCAATACTTAAATGAGTATGGATACCCCCAAAAACCTGAAGACCTGAGTGATCACAGAATTATCTTGGCAAGAGGCTTAAGCCCGACGAATGAGTTGAGATTTTCTAAAGATGGGAAAAATACCAGTGTCAGAGTAAATCCATTTCTGACTGTCAGTGATAATTTTTCAGCGGAGAAAGCGGTTATCTCTCACATGGGAATAACACGATTACTGTCTTATCAGGTAGCAGAAAGTCTGACCAATGGTGCTTTGAAAATTATTTTGAGTGAGTACGAGCCTCGCCCTGTTCCTGTTCATATTGTCCACAGAGAAGGCCGTTATTCTTCGGCCAGAACAAGAACATTAATCGACTGGATGGTTGAACACCTCAGGGCTCAGCCCTCCCTGAATTAATGGGTGATGCCCGTTGCGCTGAGTCAACGGGCATCCGGCCTTACTAGTTGTAATAGTTAAATAAATGTAATGAAGAGTTCGCCATCACCGCTTGTTTAGCCGGTTTCTCTTCATCAAGCTCAACAGGGCGTGGGGCTTTTGCCGCATCAATATACTGATAGATATGCTGTGCAGATGACCACACGTTGATTATTGTCCTGGCTCAACGCCTCATGCGCCACCACTTGTTGTTTCGCTTGCAAATCCAGATTCACATTGAGATGTTCCGGTGGAAACGTTTCAGCAACAGACAAGCCTGAAGCGCTGATCGTTAAAGCGAAAATGACTGAGTTAAGTTTTTGATAGTTGTGCATAATAAATCCTCAATAGGTTGCACTGCCCAATGCAGTGATGCCATGTTAAAAGGATTCACTTCCTGCCAGATGTCCAAAAGTAAAGAGGATGTGTCCATTCATCCATACCTGTTTGCCTCCGGCTGCGGAAAGTAGGTAAGGAAGAATTAATCGTTAGTAATAGATAAAAAAAGGGTAGCAATGTGCAGCATTGCTACCCCTGAAGCTGAATTAAAATCTGAAGTTGATTCAGGTTGAGCCTTTGGCGCTGAAAAGAATGTTATCAAGTGATGCCCTTCCTGCTCCCCACACAATCAAACTGAAAATCATCCCGCCCCAAATGACATGCAACAAAAAGGCAGCCGGGGCCATATCAGCCAGGCTCAGAACCGCCACAATATTGAAAATAAACAAGCCCAGAGCTGCAAAGGGAGTGAGAAGTCCGAGTAATAACATTGATGGCAGGATGATTTCGCTGGCCGTTCCAAGGTAAGCTGCAAAATCATGTCTTAAGAAAGGAACGGCATACTCATACTCAAATAAGAATAGAGTGGACTCCCAGTTTTTGAGTTTGTTAAAACCCGCGAAAAAGAATGTGGTAAAAAGGTAAACCCTGACACTCAACAGTGTGATCGACTCAAGTATTGAACGAGCCAGCGTCACATAACCAGAGTAGGGAATACGATAGTTGAAATAAGTCATTGTGTTATCTCCTAATAAAAACCAGTGACAAGACCTTCACCGGTCGATTGATAAAGCCAGTCATCAAATAGAAATTGCGGATTTACTCGGTCCAGAGCATCTGATATTGATAGCCCTTCATTGGTCAGGGCTAACCATTCTGATTCGCTTGTCTTTACCTCACGAACCAGCGCTTTCCATGCTGGCCGCCATATCAGTGCTTTTTGCCCGCTACCCTGTGAGAGCTTGTGCTTTGCCTGGGTTAGACATTGTTGCCGCTCATGAGGGTTTTTCGTTTGATGCGCCATCCAGATGTCGACGATGGGATAAATGGAATCCAGCAGTTGGGTGCCGGCACAGTAATGAATATGTAGCTGACTCAAATCGGCATCAGGTTGAGGGCATCCAGCCGGATTTATGTGACTTTGCTCTCTCTCTGCCAGATGGCATAGCCAGTCCAGTCTGGCGCTGTCGGCAATGAATGGAAAAAGGGAGAGATTCTCCAGTTTCCTTAACCAGTCTGGAAATGTCCTACCCCACATCCCCCAATCACCCTCTACCAGTTTCTCCTGGCTAACAAAGGTTCTTGCCAGCATGGAAAAGAATTCCTCACCAACCAGCTCCACTACCGTTGGATAACTTATTGATAGGGCCCGCTCTGCGTTCATCAACAGGTTTTGTCTGTATACCGCAAGACCAGCATGACTGAATGAGTCGTCTTTTCCATTCCATATTACCTCGAGAAGATTCGCCTGATAATTACGCATTTTCGAGTACTCGCGTAGCAAAGGAAGCAGCTGTGTTAGCCTCAGCGATAAGCGTTGACCAGGCAGGTAAGCGCGTGTCCCATTCGATTAGTGTCGGTACAGCGCCAAACCGCCTGATCGCATCCGCATAAGTAATCCAGGTATCCGAACTAACCGGGCCGCTATGGTCATCGATCCAGGTTTCCTGAGCCATATCATGAATGCCGGCCAGGTGAATTTCTTTAACAATGTCTGAGTCCAGCGCGGTAAGCGTGGCCAAAACATCATCCAGAGGCTGCTTAGCGCCCGCGTTATGTGCGTTGACATAAAGATTGTGAAGATCCAGCAACAAGCCACAGCCGGTGACATCACAGAGTCTGTTGAAAAATTCGGTTTCCGGTATGACCGAACCCTCAAAGGCAACATATGAGGAGATGTTTTCGATCAGAATCTGACGACCGAATAAATCCTGTACTCGCTGAATGTTATTGGTCATTGCCTGTAATGTTTCTTTATCAAAACGGATTGGCAGCAAATCACCGGCATGAACTGTCGAATTGCCATCGTCAGACCAACTGAAACAAGCATGATCTGAAATGAGAAAAGGAGAGCACCTTTCTATCAGACGCTTCATTTTCTTTAAGTGAGAAAGGGGGGGCGGTTGCAAAGAACCGAGTCCCAATGAAGTACCGTGCAAACTGATCTTGTAATGCTCTGTTACCGACATTAACAAGTCATGCGTAACACCTCCCTCAGCGAAAAAGTTTTCTGCATGCACTTCAACGAAGTCTATGGATGCAGGAGTCATCGCTGCCTCGTAGTGTGCTGATCGTAAACCTACGCCAACTTGAATCATCTCTGCCTCCATAGCCTCGTTAATATCAGTGCATTTCCATTCAAAAGATCAAAGTGCAGCGGCTGAAGAGCTCAACAGCGCTTTGGCTTCCTCTTTGGAGTAACCACCCAGGTCCGTACAGGTGCCGGCTGGCACCAGCTTCCACTCACCCGGGTCGTTGTCAACTTTGGATTGCGCCGCACAGGAGTGGGTACCTGCCAGGTTGGCACAATCGTTCTGACCGGCTTTAGCCACGCCGTAGCATTTTTCCTTACCAGCAGCGTGGACAGTCATGGGGACAGTCACACTCAGTGACACTGTGGCTGCGATAGCCGCAGCGATAATGGCATTATGTTTCATCATTTAATCCTCTTAGGCTTGAATAGCGTGGTCAATCCACGCGTTAACGTTATCTCCAGGTTGTGAACCAACCAGAGAGTCAATTTGTGAACCATTTTTGAGCATGATCAGTGTGGGCACTGAACGCACGTTGAACACTTCACGAACATCGGGAAGTGCATCAACATCAATCTCTGCAACACAGACGTCGTTACGTTGAGCAGAGACGGACTCAATAACCGGGGCAAAACGCCGGCAAGGCTCACACCATGAGGCTGAAATTTTAAGCAACAAATATTCGTGCTGCTGTTTCTCAGTCTCAAAATCATCTAGGGTTGTTATTTGTTTCATCTTCTTTCTCCAGAATTGAGCCCCGGCAACGAGAGGTCGCCGGGACAGCTCGATTTAAAATGTTTCCAGGGCCGAATCGGTAAATGATTTAATGGTTGGCCAGGTTTGATTAGCGTTGGTGATGTAGCCAGGCACATCTGCCAGCCAGACTTTCTGAACATCTTTATTCAGGTTCAGATAAAGCTTGCCATCAACAACACGCCAGGCAGTCGGGTCGGTATCAAACTTTCTACCTTTGGTCACACCAAAGGCACAAAAACCACCAAACTGAGGGGTATACTTGGCAGGACTGGCACGAAACAAGTCCCGATTCTGCTCATTGCTGAAGTGGTAAATTGCGTTTTTATATGTTGCAGTGAAATCACTAGAGCCTTTGGTCGGCTTTTCATTAGTGAAGTAGGCAACGGGGTCATAACCCTGGATGGCCAGGTCGTTTCCGTTTGCATTCATATCAATATCCGCTGCAAAGCTTGCAGCTGAAAGACTCAGTGCCAGAGTGGCCGCGGTAGTTGTGATAATTTTCTTTAACATTTGTTTATCTCCAGGTTTGTGTTTGTCATTACTGAACGGTTGCTGTGTTTGTTACTGCTGACGTTTTCTTACCAGCGAGATCATTATTTCTTGTTTTTTTTAAAAAAATAATAAGTCGTCTGATTAATAAACTATTGCTTAAAATGAAATAATCACTCAGCTCAGCCTGAAAAACTCATCACCATTCAATTGATTAAATTGAATAGGCACGATGCATACTTTAGTGACGAGGGTGAGTTCGGTGAGCTATGATCGTCCTAGTTATTTATCCAATCATCCAGAAGCTAGTTATGGACAAACTCTCTCTGATACTGGACCGGTTATCGGTCACTGCTGGTGTGTTTTTCTCTGGTGAAATGTGTGGACTGGCTCATTTTGATGGGACGGCTCAAAACGAGGGACATATTCATTTATTAGCATCGGGCAGGATGGATGTTATTGATGATAATGGTGATGTGATTAAGCTCGACAAACCCTCAGTTATATTCTTTCCTAAGCCGAGCATTCACCGCTAGCGGGCTAAAGAGTCTGATAATGCTAAAGTCGTTTGCGCCTCCATTCGCTATGGTGCAGATACCAGTAATCCTCTAACCAATGCACTGCCAGGGATGGTGACCCTGGATTTTGTCGAAAATGAGTATGTTTTAGCCACAGTCAATGGCTTGTTTGAAGAGGCTTTTCATGACAGAGATGGTAAGCAGCTATTAATAGACCGGCTGACAGAAGTGATCATTGTTCACCTGCTCCGAACTGTGATCAGTAAGGGGATTGGTTATCAGGGCGTTCTCGCAGGGCTGGCTCATCATCAGCTTGCCAGGGTCATTATTAAGCTACATGAGTCACCGGCTGAGCCATGGACGCTGGAGTCAATGAGTGAGCTCGCATTTATTATGTCTCGCTCAAAGTTTACTGAAGAGTTCAGAAGGGTAGTTGGGCAAACACCCGGTGATTACTTAATTGATTGGCGTGTTTCGGTTGCACAAAGTGAGTTAAAAAAAGGGAAACCTGTGTCCGTTGTAGCAAACGAAGTCGGCTATGAGAACAGCTCGGCCTTATCCAAGGCTTTCAAGCGCAAAACAGGTCTTTCACCCAGTGCCTGGTTGAAAACTTACTTGCAGCATTGAGAATGCTTAGAGTGATACAAGATGCACGGAAGCCGTGGCTCCCGTGCTGGAGTGGTTCAGACAAATTCCTTGAAACGTTTATCAATGGGTGTGTCGGCAATATGGTTGGTGTAATTACTCATTACTTTCTGTGCCACGCCGACAATGATTTCCAACAAGTTTTGCTTTGTATAGCCTTCGTCAAAAAAGTTTTCCAAGGTTAATGACCCGATATGGCCACGGTTACGAACGATCTCCAGAGTGATTTCCCGCAGCACTTCCAGACGACGATTAGGCAAGGGGGTCTGATCAACCAGTGCCTGATTCAAAGGGGCTGGCACGTTCATGACATGAGCGATCAGACTATGAGCTGGAATGCAGTAATGACACTCATGCTCAACATTGATAGTTTGCCAGATGACATTTTTTTCCTCATCTGTCAGAGAAGTGTTCAAAAACAGGTTATGCAGTTCCTGATAAGCGGCGAGAGCAGAAGGTGCTTCTGCCATAACCGCATGTAGGTTAGGTATGCTTCCAAATGCCGCCCTGGATTTCTCCAGTAATGGCTTGCTTTGTTCAGGTGCACTGTGATAGCTGTGTAAATGGAACTCGATCATTGTAGATCTCCTAGTATTAATTGATGTCCCCGAAGGGATGACCAAGATTAAAAGCTCTCTGCAGTCTTCAGCACGACGATCGTCCAGACCTGTTGTCAGATCGTCTTTAGTCTTTTATCTATGAAAATATTATGGTTATTCCCATCAGCGAGTTCTTTAGCCAGAAAGTGTAGTTTTCTCAACGCATTAGAATAGGAATTTTGATGTCGCATATCATTAAACTCCTGATACTCACTACTAATCTCATAAAAGGTCTCGACCCCAAGGTATTTTGACAACACTTTTATGTGGGGTCCTAAGTGATTCATCTCTTGCCGGATACCTCCTTGAGCAAAACCGAATTCTCCCGCTGAAGTGATCAAAACCATTGTTTTTTCGGACAGTGTTGGTTCCAGGGGGAAGTCACCCCGGGAAAGATCAAAAGTGAATGTTTTATTGACTCTGACGACCTGATCGAACCAGGCCTTGAGCGCTGCCGGCATCCCATAGTTGTACATGGGTGTGGAAATTACTATCAGCTCAGCGCGTACCAGCTCATCAATGAGCGCGTCAGACTGGCTGAGTAACTGTTTTTGTTGTTCAGTTCTTTTGTTATCAGGTGTGAAGACCGCGCCAATCCATTCATGGCTGATAAATGCGGGGGGGGACTCTCCCACATCACGATAGATGATTTCTTCTTCAGGTGAATATTCAAGCAATTTTTGGGTAAATACACGTCCCAGAGATCGGGATAGGGAAGAGTGTGAAGCTCGCTCACTATTCAACGGTCTGGCACTTGCTTCAATGAGTAATACAGTCATGTTCGTCTCCTAATTCAGGTGTGATGAATTTCAGAGACTATATTTAGCCTTATCTCATTGTTTTACAAATGATACTATCTTCCAAATAGATGAAAATTACTCATGCGTAGATTAAAAATAATGGCCAAGATTCCTAACCTGAACATGCTCTATACCTTTAGCAGAGCAGCCCATCTTAAAAGCTTTAAGGATGCAGCAACGGAGCTACACATCACGCCCACAGCTGTTTCTCATCAAATGAGAAAGCTCGAAGATGTATTAGGTCAACCGTTGTTCATACGGCTGACCAGAGAGATCAAACTGACAGAAAAGGGACAACAGCTGGCTGATGTCAGTCAATCGTTATTTGCCGAGCTGTCACGTACTTTGGATGACCTTCGCAGTGAAGATAAACAAATCAATTTAACGACAACAGTCGCTTTTGCCTCTATGTGGCTGGTCCCCAAGCTTGCTGATTTTCATAAACAGAACGGTGACATCAAGGTTTCGATTATCACTTCCGACGATGTTGTCGATATAAAAAACAGCCAGAATATTGATTTAGCCATTCGCTACGCTAAAGACATTCACAACACTGAAAATACTACAGTTTTAATGACCGAGAGTATGGGATTATATGCCTCTAAAGCTTATGTATCGGGTTTGAACAGCAACACTATTCCAGTCATTACCACAAATTGGAAAAATAAGGCGCTGCCAAATATAAACTTCACTGACTGTCTGGGTGAAAGCAAGTATCTGGCAGAGATAACAGAAAGTTATGACCAAGAAAATCATGTTATTCAAGCCGCATTATTAGGAAGAGGTGTGGCATTTGTCAGCGATATTCTTGTTGATGACTATGTCCAGAATGAGTGGTTGGTAAGATTGCCCGGCACGCATTCAGTCGAAGGCCTTAAATACTATCTGGTAAGCGGAAATTCTCTATCACCTAGTATGCAGTCCAATATTGAATACTTTGTAACGTGGCTAAAGGAACAATTGCTTGAAGCATTGGCTTAACTAATAAAATGCTAATAGCTCCTGTCATTCCAATATTAGGAATGACACCATTCAGAATTTAAAATGTTGTGGGGTTTGTATCGTCTAAACGCTCAGATTTTAAATTCTGAACCACCTTGAAAATCCAATCATTTTTATCATAACGCATATTATCTGAAGTTAACTCGAAATTGTTTTTTGAGCATAGCTCTTGTCTTTTTATAAGTTCGTATAATGTATATTATGTTAAATTAAGTATTGATTAATAGGTTATGTGACGAATGTGAGTACTTAGCAACTTAATTTTGATAAGCCTATCCGTTTTGTCTTAACACATACATTTTCAGACTAAAGCGATGTTTCTGTATTGGTACTAACCTAAATTAAGCACCATCCAAATTTTAAGCGTTACGATAGAAACACTATTTGTTTACCAGGAACATTCAACATTGCTAACTTGCTTAAAGATGCTAATTTCAATCAAGCAGATTGTGAGCTGAAAATCCATCTCCATGAGTTAGAATCCAAAGAATCTAAATTAAGCCCTAACGATTGCCAAACAATTCTGTAGTGAGTGTGAAACTTAATATTGCTTTACACTGACTCTCTTATCAGTTGGTTTATAAAATGAGGATGTAAATATGAGCTGGAGAGAAACTGAAAACGAGAAAACCTATTCTGATGCCGAAGTTGAACAACGACTCAAGGCTGAGTTACCTAAATGGTATCTGGAGAATGGCTGGATCCGCCGTAAATATAAAACCAGTGGTTGGAAATCCACATTAATGGTGATCAATACGGTTGGACATTTGGCAGAAGCCGCTTTTCACCACCCTGACCTGACTGCTTCATATGCTTTCGTTATCGTTAAGCTCACGAATCATGCTGCCAAAGGCATTACTGATAAAGATTTTGAGCTGGCGAGTAAAATCGAAGAAGTCGTTATGTGGCAGCCAGGCCTGATTGAGGATGGCGCACTGGTAGGTACTCCCGATGATGCCCGTTTTAAATATATTAAATACGACTAATCATGGAACTGGAAATCAACCCTGCATTAAATGTTCTTGGTGAACCGTTGCAAAGTTGCAGTCATGATCCGCTCACTGGATTTTTCCGCGATGGATGTTGTAATACCAATGATCAGGATTTTGGCTCGCATACGGTTTGTGTTGAAGTGACTCAGGCGTTTCTTGAGTTTTCAAGGTTTCGTGGCAATGACTTAAGCACCCCTGTCCCGGATTTTGATTTTCCCGGATTAAAGCCGGGTAATAGATGGTGTCTTTGCGCACAGCGCTGGCTTGAGGCCGAACAACATGAAGTAGCACCAAAAGTCGTGCTTGCCAGTACTCATCAGCGTGCTACTGAGATTGTTCCGTTGGCGTTATTGAAAAAATATGCATTAGATTTGATGTGATGTTTACATTTTTAGTGATTGAATTTAAATAACTAAATGGCAGTTTTAACTTGTCGTTGTACAAAGAAATCTTCGACCTGATTGATGTCCTGTGTGATCGGCATGGCGGGCAAACTCCGCATAAAAACTTTGCCGTAAGGTTTATTTAACAGCCGTGGATCACACAGGATCAATACACCATGATCCTGTTCATCACGAATTAACCTACCTATTCCCTGCTTTAACTGGATTACTGCAGAAGGAATTTGAATACTGCGAAACGGATTACCACCCCGCTCCCGCAGGTTATTGATACGTGCTTCCAATACCGGATCGCCCGGTGAGGCAAACGGTATTTTATCGATTAATACGCAAGATAATGCTTCACCCCGCACATCAACGCCTTCCCAAAAACTATTGGTGCCTAACAAAACGGCATTGCCATGCTGACGGAACTCTTCCAGTAAGGTGGCTTTCGCCCCACTACCCTGCACCATTAACGGATAATCCAGATCGGCCAGTAAATCTGCCACTTCATGCATGGCCCGATAACTGGTAAATAATAAAAAGATGCGTCCCTGACTGTGCAAAATGACTTCTTTAGCTATATCAGCAACATATTGATTATATTGGCGATCTGAGGGTTCAACTGGAATATTGGGCAAATACAAAAGACTTTGTTTTGCGTAGTCAAATGGGCTTTCCCAACTGGCATATTCAGCGTTTTCAATGCCCAGATGCTGGCAGAAGTGATTAAATTTGCCGGCGACGGTTAAGGTTGCTGAGGTGAAAATCCATGCTGCCGGTTTTTCTTCAAGCCATTGTTGAAAATGCTGACTAATTTCAAACGGGGTGGCATGTAAAACAAATCCGGTTGGTCGATTATCCAGCCACAACACCAGATTATCGTCATTTTGCTCAGAGAATAACTGAATAATATTGACTAATTCTTTAGCTCGAACATGGCATTGTGATAGCCCCGGGCTTTGTACCGCCAAAGGTTCAAGCTCTGATTCAAACACTTCAAGATAGTCCACTAACTCATTGAAGTTATTTTTAATTTCGTCATTAAACAACTGAGTTAACCAGGGCGTACGTTGTTCGACGTTCCCGATGTGCAGGCGTAATGATTGTAATTTTGCCTGTAGTTTTTCTGCGTGTAATCCAAGTGTTTTGCTGTCAGCTGCGTGTTCCTGAACTTCCTGCACGGTATCACGACATAATTCAATGATTTGATTACTGCTGATACGATTACCGAGAAACTGGCCTGCAATTGCTGGTAGCTGATGTGCCTCATCGATTATAAATGCATCGGCTGTTGGTAACACTTCTCCCTGCCCTGCGGATTTCAAGGCAAAATCAGACATCAGCAAGTGATGATTAATCACCACAATATCAGCTTCCTGAGCCCGACGACGGGCTTCCACAATAAAGCACTGCTGATATTCAGGGCACTGCTGTCCCAGACAGTTATCTACAGTCGAGGTCACTCTTGGCCATAGATTTGATTGGTTTTCCAGTAGATCTGACTCGCTTAAATCGCCATTTTTGGAGCTTTGTGACCAATCACGTAATGACCTTAACGTGTCGCTTTGTGAGAGCAATAAGGGATCCTGTTCGGCGAGCGTCAATCGGTGATGGCATAGATAATTACTACGCCCCTTAAGGATGGCTGCCTGAAATGGTACGGCCAACGCTTTACGCAATGTGGGTAAGTCGCGTCTGAATAATTGATCCTGAAGATTTTTGGTACCAGTAGAAATAAAGACTTTTTGACCAGATAAAATCGCTGGTGCCAGGTAGGCAAATGTTTTTCCCGTGCCGGTACCCGCTTCAGCGACTAAAACTGTAGCAGAGGCCAGAGTATCGGCAATACGCTGAGCCATTTCCTGTTGTGCCTGACGTGGATGATATCCCTTGATTTGCCTGGCAAGAATGCCGCCATCGGCAAAAATCTGTTGTAAATCATCCTGCATAACAACGTCCGTACAACTCCATTAATCTGCCAACATAAATCACGTAGCCTGATTATCCCAGACTTCAGGTTCTGCTCCATTTTCAGCCGTCCAGATCCGTTCGCCGATAATTTTGAATTGGGCAATAGACATGGCACCACGTTTTTTACGATTACTCTCACGATCATTCAGTGCTTCCTGGATAATCTGCTTGGAAGCATAAAATATTTCTATTGGCTGATATTCATCATCAAACAATACCAGTAACACCCCATCCCATTCCTGAGCGGGGTTCAATTGACCAATTCGTGGGGTGGATTTACTGGTATCAAAAATGGCACGACCTTTAATCACCAACTTTTGATCGGCTAATGCGCCACTTTTACCGACGGCGTCATAACTGGAATTCAAATTATCCAGTAATTGCAAATCCAGAGATTTTGCGGCATCAAAACGGGCAATTTCACCAGTAACGGGCAAAGTGCTACCAGTCGCCTGACGATAGCGTGCGGCCAGTTGTCGCGTTTCATGCATTAATTTATCGATGGAATATAAATCCATTTTCTCTCTGACCGCCGTTATTCACATTGATGCATTATACATGGCAAAAAAAAACGGTCTGCCTGCTTTCGCAGACAAACCGTAAATTTTGTCGAGGCTGTGAATAACCTACAAATGTAAGACCACAGCTAATGCAAAAAATTCAATTAAGATTTTTTCGCATCCAATTCTTTCTGATAATACTTATGAACCAGCTTATCCTGATTTTCCAGCAGATAATCGATGCTTGGTTCATGATTCATCGCTTTCTCGATAGCACGAGTTGTAGCACGACGATGTACATCAAATAACGCTTCGTGATCCAGGTTTTCAACGCCAGTAATACCAGGGTTTAACCAGACAGAAACGATGATGCCTAAATCATTGGCTTTTTCTTTAGGGATAGTGCCGTTACGTACAGCATCTAAAACACCATTAGCAATTGCACCTTGAACCGTACCCATCAGAATATTGGTATAGGCGGTGTTTTTAACGGTCACTTTACTGACCATAATTGTCGCAGGACGAACCTGAACATCGGTATTCATCAACGCTAATACGCGCGAGTGACCTTTAACCTGATCACCCATTAAGTTGGCAAATGCGGTTCCTACTGGTCCATCCAGTTCGCCGATAACAACTTCTGGTTCCGCGGCAGTTAATGGTGGGCCATCAGCGATCAGTGCTTCACCTGTTCGCATTACAATTCTTTCACTCATAAGCTATTGCTCCTTGAATTGGTACTAAGAAAACAATCCATTATCCCGGTCTAAACCTGATGTCGCAACCTTATAACCCTTTATGAGTACATAGATGGAGAGTAAACTGCACTGATTTGAGCATGGATTCAGCATGGCCGATATTGCAACACCCTACGAACGCATTGGCGGTGAACCAGCCGTTCGCAAACTTTGTCATACCTTTTACAAAATTATGTGTGAGACGCCGCAAACCGAAGTAATCCGGGGCTTACATCCGCAAAACATTCAAATCAGCGAAGATAAACTCTTTATGTTTTTGAGCGGATGGCTGGGCGGCCCCTCACTATATATAGAAAAGTATGGGCACCCACGATTAAGAGCCAGACATCTCCCCTTTTCGATTGGCATTGAAGAGCGTGATCAATGGTTGTATTGCATGGCTCAAGCCCTGAAAACCATGGATCTGGATCCATTGTTTGCTGAACAATTAATGAGTTCTTTTGCCCAGACCGCAGATTTTATGCGTAATCGACAGGAAACGGAGTAAACATGCATATTGGCGCGGTCATAATTGGCGATGAAATCCTCAGCGGTAAACGTCAGGACAAGCATTTCAATCAATTGCAAATCATGCTGGCCAAACGCGGTCTTGAACTAAGCTGGACCTTGATTGTTGGCGATGATCCACAACAACTTGAACGGGCTTTGCGTTACAGCATGAGCAGTGAAGATCTGGTGTTCAGCTTCGGTGGAATCGGTGCGACACCCGATGACAGAACACGTCAAACTGTTGCCAAAATTGCCGATGTGCCATTAATCCCTCACCCCGAAGCAACTGCTGAAATCGAAGCGCGGTTTGGCGAAGATGCTTATCCCAATCGTATATTGATGGGCTACCTTCCAGAAGGATCTAAAATAATCCCTAATACAATCAACCGTATACCAGGGTTTTCTTATGCAAATCATCACTTCACACCGGGCTTTCCGGAAATGGCCTGGCCGATGGTGGAATGGGTTTTAGATAACCTGTATGCACATTTAAAAAATCAGCGCCCAGCTACTGAGCAGACTATTTTCGTCCTACGTGGACGTGAATCGGATTTGTTGCCGGTAATGAACCAGATCGTTAACGATTATCCGCAACTGAAATTATCCAGTCTGCCTCATCTGGGTGATCCACCTCATATCGAATTCAGTTTGCGTGGTGATCTGGATCAGATTGAACAAGCCATGCAATTGATTAAACAGGCTGTGGATCAGGCCGGTTTTATCTGGTCCGATCAGTTAATCCAGTAAAACCAAACCGGTAGGCTCGCCATGCAGAGCACGGTCGTTAATGTCACTGCTGCCGCGTAGAGCGATGTATCCAAACCGTAGCGTTCACAAATCACAATCCCAAATACCATCGTCGGCATGGCAGCCGATAAAATTACCGTGGTCATAATATCGGTCGGCAAACTCAGAACCTGAGTCACCAGCCAAACACCCGCTGGCGCCATAAATAAGGTAATTGCTGCCACTGGTAGTAATAGTGGTAACAGGTTCAATCGCAGACTTTGCCAGCGAATGCTCATTCCCAGTGCTATCAGCATTAACGGAACTACGCCACCGGAAAGCGTTTGCAATGCAGAATGAATAAAATCAGGGCGTTCTACATTGAGCAGGTTTAATAGCACTGCAATGGTCACTGCCCATAATGGCGGTATTTTTATCAGGCTTTTTAATGGATGTGAGGACTGATCATGACTGCCATAATATCCCGCCATTAACATGCCCACGGTCATCAGTATGGGTGTACAGGCAAATAAATCGTATTGCAGGATAATCGCATTTGACCAGCTGCCAAGCACCTGATCCAATACTGGCAAGCCAAGATAGGTGACGTTGGGAAAAGTTGCCGCCAGGATCAACGCGCCCTTTTGAGCATTAGTCACCGGAATCACTTTTAATACCAGCCATATAGAAAGAGCTGCTGTCGCCAGACCACTCATTGCCAACAGCGATATCTTCATTGAAGTGATATCAAGCGGCGCTTGCCAGATCACATCAATCACCATGGCCGGCAACAGAATATAAAACACCAGATCGGTCAGAGCCCGGCGATGTGCCAAAGCCGGAATGTGCCTGGGGGCCAAGGCCTGCCATAGCGCACCACAGGCAATTAACACGGCCATTTGCGCCAAAACCATAAACATCGGAAGACTACCTTGAATGGAGGACAGGTGATCGTATCAATCGGTCACTGAAAACAAAAGCCAAAAGTCTATTGTTTTGCCCAATAACACTGGATTTAGCTTGCCTGACGGCAGATGCACAGGTAATGTTAGCCCGATTACTGGATGATGCAGTAAAACAGCTGTCTCATGCTGACTCCAGCCTGATGATACCTTTCATAATGAGGTTGTTTCTTATGTCTTTATCAAAACAATTACTTATCTTGCTTACACTGATTTTTCTGATTGTGTTCTCAGTAAATTTTGTCATGAGCATGGACAATATCCGTAGTTATCTGCAGGGCGAATCGGAAGTACATGTACAGGACACCGCAACCTCACTTGGTTTATCACTCAGCCCCCATATGGCTGATGAGACTGATCCGATTTTACGGACCATGATGAACGCAATTTTTGATACCGGTTATTACAAAGAAATGCGTTTACTGGATGTGGATGGCAATGAATTGGTTCGGCTGACCAATCCCGATGAAGTTCGTGGTGTACCCAGCTGGCTGATCCGGTTTTTCCCCATCGAAACCGTCACTGCTGTCAGTGAAATCAGCACCGGCTGGAATATTGCTGGCACCCTGCAAGTCACCAGTAATCCTGGTTATGGTTACCTCAAGCTATACGAACAATTTAAATCTACACTCAAATTTTCATTGTTAATTCTGCTAGGCGCGATTTTGCTATTGTTGGTGGTGCTGAGAATGACCTTACGTCCGTTAAAAGCTATAACAGAACAGGCAAACGATATTTCTGCAGGTAAATTTACCGTTATTGAAAATTTACCCTGGACCAGAGAAGTACGTTCAGTCGCCAAATCCATGAACAGTATGTCAACCAAAATTGGCAAAACCATTCATCACCTGAATTTGCGACTTGATAAACTCAATGACAATTTGAATCGTGATCCACTAACAAACTTATTAAATCAGCAAACTTTCAATGTTGATATAAAGCAGGCACTCTCCATTGGCGAATTCGGCCATGTTATCTACATCAAATTCGATGACTTGAGTGCAGTAGTGAAAAATCAGGGCAAAAATGCAGTTGACGCGTTATTGAAGGATTTTGCCAGTCAGTTGCAACAATTACCCTTTGCCAATGTGCGCAGCTATCGTTGGTACGGATCAGAATTTGCTGTTCTGACAACCGATAGCAATATGCAAGACATCACCCGGATTGCCGAACAGATTCAGGCTCTGGCCAGCGAACTGGGTCAACAATATGAGCATAGCGACTTACTGCATATGGGGATTGTTTCTTACGAACGTAGCAGTGAGGTTGAGCGACTCATGCCAGCATTGATTGAGGCCTATGAGCAAGCACGTTTGATTGAAGCCAATGCTTTTTACATCAAGGAAAACACCTTAAGTTCAATGTCTGAAATGAGCTGGAAAGCCACTATTGAACAGGTAATTAATACAGATTCGGCAATGATTACCTTTACCAACCAGGCTTACAACTACAGTGATACGGCAAAACCCCATCTGGTAATGCGTGAAGCCTTTACCGAAGTTCGTGATGCAAACGGTGGTTTACTGCCTATTGGTACCTTCTTTTCAATGGCTGAAGCTTTTGATCTGGTTGAAACGCTGGACAAACACATTGTACAAAAAGTGTTGGACTTGATGGGCGAAGAGTCCAATCCGGCTCCTGTCACAATCAACCTTTCTCTGGCATCAATTGCTTCAGCAGAATTCCGTCAATGGCTTGGCAAAACAGTCATTCAGTCAGGCTTATCACCTGCCCTGTTAGCTTTTAGTGTGACCGCTTATGCTGCGGCCAAAGATCTGGATACATTCACCAATTTCAGCATCTTTGTCAGACAGTTAGGCGCTCATAGTTTATTAAAACGTTATAGCAGCGATGTGATTCCGGTGAATCTGCTAAAAGATCTGCATATTGATTACATTCGACTTGCACGCGATCTGACTACCGATATCCGGAGTAATACCAATAAACCGGACTTGCTCGATATCATTCAGGAAATTGCTCGCTTACTGGAAGTAAGAGTATTAGCAGAAAGTGCAAAAGACGAACAAGACTTTCTCTGGTTGCAGCAGGCTGGCTTGTTCGGGATCAGTCGTTAATCAATGTTGCTTCGGCTAAAACCTATAGTATTAACCTTTCTACTAATATGGTGGCTGCCGTTTTCTGTTCCGTTGCTGGCAGAATTGCTGATTTCAGAAGCGTTATTGCAACGAATTGAAAATGAATACGATAGTGAGGCCAGACAACGCGTTGAAGCCTGGCAAATATTGATGCAGGAAAATAAGGATTTAACAGAGCGGGAAAAACTCGCGGTAGTGAACGATTTTTTTAACAGTAATGTCCTGTTTGTTGATGATATTTTGTTATGGGATAAAGAGGATTACTGGGCTACACCAATAGAAATGCTGTCACTGGGGGCTGGCGATTGCGAGGATTATTCCATTGCCAAATATTTCACCCTGAAACAGCTTGGGGTGGATGAAGATAAACTTCGCATCACTTATGTTAAAGCCATTGATCTGAATCAGGCACATATGGTGTTGACGTATTTTGAAAATAAACGTGCCATTCCACTGGTACTGGACAATCTGATTAATGAAATTCAACCGGCCAGTCGTCGTCAGGATCTGACACCTGTTTACAGTTTTAATGGTACAGGATTATGGCTGGCCAAATCCCGTGGCGAAGGACAACGGGTGGGTGATGCCTCACGCTTATCATTGTGGGAAGACCTAGCCGCCAGAATGCGAGCCGAAACAGTTGCGGATTAAAGAGAACGTTTTTCGTTACAGAGTACGTCCGGCAATCTGATTAATCTGTGCAATCTGTTGTTGAATTTCGATTTCCAGTTGCAATAATTGGTGACGATGTTTATCAGCAACTTCCTGACTACGTAAAAAGCTCGTTAAATCGACACCGCCCATATCAAAACTGCGTTGTTGCATATCAACATATTGCTGACTGACCGCGTATTGTTCTTTCAATAGCGCCTGTCTCTGTTGCAATGTTTTAAGCGTATCCATCGCGGCAAGCAAGTCAGCTTCAAGCTGACGTTTCTGTTGCTGCTGAGCAATCTGCAAATCGGCTAACTGCCGGCTGGCCTGCGCAATAGCCGGTTGCTGATATTGTTCATTGTTCAAGGCAAAGCTGACGCCCACACCAACGCTGTTGTTGTAGGGATCGGCATGTTCATCCCGTTCACGTTTAACACCAACAGACAGGCTGGGATGCTGCACATTGTCATACCGCGCATTAGCCATTTCACTGCGTTGTCGGGCTATTTGTTGCTCCAACTCAGCTAATAACGGATGGGCTTTATCAATTTCTAGAGACGCCGGTAAGTTTTCTTCAATCACATCGGGTAAAACCTGCTGTCCCGTCAGGTACTGGTACTGATTTAAGCTTTGTTGCAAATTCATTTTTGCTGAAGCCAGTTGTGATTGCATTTCCAGATGATGGCTTTTTGCTAACAAAGCTTCTGAGCTGGCTAAATCTCCCCCCTCTACCCGATTTTCAACATTCTTTTGTAAGCTCCGGGCATTGTCCCGTAATGTTTCGGCATGGCGAACTTTGGCAGCAGAAAGCATTACCAGCCATACATGACGTCTTACCTGTGCCGAGGCATCAAGGCGAATCCGTTGTTGATAGTAAGGCAGTTCTGCAGCCAGATGACGTGACAGATTCTGCTGCTGACGTTTCTCGCCAGGTAGCCAAATCGGCATTTCTACTGAAGATTCCCATTCCTGTAGTCCCTCACCACTTCCAATGACATCATTAAAATGATTTACCGATAAACTTAAAGGTTCGGCAAATAACTTATCAGCAAGAGCTGCACGACTTTGTGCCAGCGCATCCATACTGGATTCAGCTTGTCTGGCAGGGTGCTGGCTGTAAACATAATCCGTCAGTGTTTTCAACGTGATGGGATCCGCTTCCTCAGCATTAACGGAATAACTGAACAAACTTGAACTCAGTCCGAATAATAAACACAACATACGCAGTTTCATGTTCTACCCCTTATTCGGTGGTTTGTGTCTTGCCATTACGAAGTTTGGCTAAGTTTTCGGCAATGCTTTCATGGAACGACAATAATGCCGGAATGACCAGTAGTACTAAAATAGTGGCAAACATCAAACCAAACGAAATCGATACAGCCATTGGAATCAAAAACTGCGCCTGAGGCGATGTTTCAAATAGTAATGGCGTGAGCCCACCAATAGTGGTTAAAGAAGTCAATAATACTGCCCTTAACCGTAAAACCGAGGCTTCAATAATGGCATTTTGGGTTTCCAGGCCTTTTTCACGTAAGTTCTTGAAAAAGGTCACCAGAATGATCGCATTATTGACCACGATGCCCGACAGTCCAAAGATGCCGAATAACGACAGAATGGTCAGGTCGATATTAAGTAACCAATGGCCGACCAGCGCCCCAATCAGACCAAATGGAATGGCAGTCATTACTACTAACGGCCAGCCATATGATGCAAATACCCAGGCCAGAATGATATAGATTAACGCAAAGGCCAGCAGCGTGCCTTGCTTCATATCACCAATGGTATCAGCCTGTTCTTCTGCCCTGCCCTCAAATACTACCTGGATGCCATAACGCGCCATTAAATCAGGTAGAAATTCTTCCTGTAAATCCGCCAGAATGTTGTTGTTATTAGTGACCTGACTATCTACGGTTGCCGTGACATGTACCGCCAGTCGAGTATCAGTATGCCGCAACACATCAAAACCGCGACGTGCATCAAAGTGCACCACTGAGTCCAGCGGCACACTGCCACCATCTGGCAAGCGGATCATAAAATCATCCAGTGATGCCTGAGTATTTCGCTGGCTATCTGGAAACATCACCCGAACTTCAACTTCATCATCACCATCCTGAAAAATCTGCACCAGACGTCCGTCATAAGCTGAGCGTAGTTGTCTGCCAACGTTTTCTACCGTTAAACCCAACACCTCGCCCTGCTCTTTGAGGCGATAAATCAACTGCGACTGGCCATAGGGCAAATCATCCTCAATTGCGCTAACGCCGGGATAACGCCGTAAAGCTTCAATAACTTCCTTGGCAGCTGCCTTGAGGTTATCGGTCGTGCCACCGGTGAGCCGAATATCAATATCACTGCCAGGGGGCCCACCCCGCCGTTCAGATATGGTGAAGGTTTCAATACCTGCTGGAAAAACAATTTTCTCGCGCCAGGCATTAATAAATGTCTGATTACGCACATCGCGCTCATCCGGTGAAGTCAATTCAACCTGCATTGAGGCAAAACGGTCATCAACCTGAGCATCCGACATACCCCCGGCAGTACCCGCCGCACCCAGCTTGCTGGTAGCAACATCAACCAGTGGCTGGTCCCATTGCTGATCAGTTTGCTGCAATGTCGCCGTGAGATGTTGCAAAAATTTATCAGATTCACTGCGCGGCGTTCCGGCAACAAAGCGCGCATTGGCTAGCACCGTGGTGCCTTCAGGGGATGGGAAAAAGTTAAAACTGATACGACCACCTGCCAGTAAACCAAAACTGATGATCAGTAACGCCATGGCAATACTCACCGTTAAACCACGATTTTTTACCGCTTTGGTGACTAATGGACGGAAAAGATCATCACGCAGATAATTGAAAGCATCATCCAGTCGTGCACGTATTGCCGAAGGCTTGGCATGATGAATATTTTGAAAGCTATGGCGCAAATGGCCCGGCAGAATCAGAAAACACTCGATCAACGAGGCGATAATCACGCAAATCACCACAAAGGGAATATCAAACAGAATATTGCCAATCACACCACTGATAAGCATTAACGGAATAAAGGATGAAATGGTAGTCAGCGAAGAAGATAAAATTGGTGCCAGCATACGTCTGGCACCACCTTCCGATGCTGTCAGTGACGGTTCACCACTCTGATAATGGGCAAATGCATCCTCACCGACCACGATGGCATCATCAACAATAATCCCCAGCGACATGATCAGACCGAACAGGCTGATCATATTAATACTGCCACCCAGTGCATATAACACTGCCAAAGCCGCCATAAACGATACCGGAATCCCCACTGCTACCCAGAATGCGACCCGCCCATGCAGGAAAAGAAACAGAATGCCCAATACCAGCAATAACCCGCCCAGGCCGTTTTTTAAAAGCAGATTGATCCGTTCTTTAATCAGTTGCCAGCTGGCATCATAGACTTTCAGCTCCACACCTTCAGGCAGTGTTCCGGATTTTTCATCCAGCCACTGTTCAAGTACCCGTGCACTTTCCAGTGAATCAGCGTTTTCCGTGCGTTGCAATTCCAGTTCTATGGCGGGTTGCCCCTGATAAAACAGATTCATCTGTTTACGTAAGGGGCGCCGTTCAATGGTGGCCACATCTTCAAGTTTCACCAATCCATGGGCAAAATCAGACTGCAAAGCAAATTCGGCAAAAGCCTGTACATCACGCCCCTGATCCAGACTGCGGATCTGTCTTGTGCTCTCATCATTACCAATTTCACCGGCGGGTAAATCCTGACTCAGCTGGGCAATACGATCAGCCACCTCATCCAGATCCAGCCCCAGTGCTTCCAACTTGGTTTTATCCAGCTGAATGGCGATTTCTTCAAGTGGTAATCCACTGATATTGATTCGTGAAATACCGCGATCCAGCAGCTCATGTTCAATATCATGTGCAAGGTAACGCAGGGAAGCCAGATCAGCGGTTTCACTGGTGATCAGAATGCGCGCCACACTTTCATAATTGGTGACCAGGGTGACTTCAGGCTCTTCACTATCCGTGGGTAAATTTCGGATCTGAGCGATACGATCCTTGACCTGATCCAGCGCCTGCCCCATATCGCTTTTTTCAATAAACTCAAGTGTGACACGTGACATACCGTAAGAAGATGTTGAGGTCATCTTTTTCACATAATCCACACTGCGAAGTTCCTGCTCTACCTGGCGGGTAATCGACTCGGCGACGTCCTCGGCACTGGCACCACGCCACTCAATGCTGACGGTGATAATGTCCAATGCGAATGTTGGAAAAAACTGAGTATTAATACGATTTAATGACAGAACACCGGCAAGGATCATCACTATCATCAACAGATTGGCCGCAACCCGATGTTGGGCAAAGAGTCCAATAAAGTCGCGTTTCACCGTATTATTCATCTTTAATACTTACGGATAACCCATTGATGGCATTTGGTAATTGAGTAGTAATAATCTGATCGCCCTGTTGCAAAGCATCGCTTTGAATCAGCAAGCGACTTTTGCCATTCTGATCGGAATAATCACCGATTTTGCTGACTTGCACCGCTTCAAGTTTATTATTACGAACCCGGTACACCCTATCCAGACCATATAAAGCACTGTAAGGAATGGCCACAGTATCCTGCCGAACAGGCAAATCCAGTTGGGCACTGACAAACTGTCCTGCGGCCAATGGTCCCGGATCACCTTTTAGGCGAAACAGACCATCTCGTCCTGCAACATTGGCATTCACTTCACCGCTGAGGCGTTGTAATTCAAATTCATATTGCCGACCGGAAACGTCTGCGGTAGCGATCAAACGCTGTTTATCAAGCACTGAATAAATATCCGCCAGATACGCCTGTGGAATGGATGCACGCAATTCCAGTTGCTGCATATCATAAAGCGTCATTAAGGCATCACCGACCTGTACCCGGTCACCCTTGGCAATTTGCCGATTAGTTATTCGACCTGAAAATGGCGCTTCGATTACGGTACGACTCAGATCCAGTTCTGCACGATCCAGTTGTGCCTGAGCCTGTTGACGGTTTGCCTGAAGCTGGGCAATTCGAATAGGATGATCCTGAATATCAAATTGCCGTTGTTTAAGCTCAAGGCTTTGTTGGGCTTGTAAAGAGATGGATTCATCCAACAAAGCCTGTGATGACAACTGGCTCTGTTGCAACTTTTCGGCACGATTCACCGCTGCTTTAGCCAAATCAACCAATTGCTGTTGCGTGCCTAGCAGGGCTTGATTGCGTTTCAGCTGCGACTTTTCTGCGTCGATCTGTGCATCAATCAACGCCAGTTCGGCAGCAGCCTGCTCTAACGCCAATTGCGCTTCTCTAGCATCCAGTTCAATCAGCACATCACCTTGTTCGACATAATCGCCATCAAACACATAAACTTCAGCAACATCGGCGGTAACAGCTGCCCGTAAATTAGCCATTTGCGGGGCTTCAAGACGACCATACAATGTTAAGGTTGGTGATAATGCAGCAAAATCAATCGTCTGGGTCTCAACCAACACGCCCTGTTCCGGACGTTCCTGAACCGGAGCCTGGGGACGGCTACTGATCAACGTAATGAATATTACGATGGCCAATGCCACGACCAGCAAAGGGGGTAACAAACGTTTAATCAAAACCCTACTCCGTTAAATTTTCATTGGTGACTTTGGCAGATCACTCCGCTTCTGTCACGATGATTAAGCGTAACGCATCCAATTTCAGTTCAGCCTGTTGTAAATACTGTTGCAACTGTTGCTGTTGCGACTGTAGCGCTTCAATTTCTGCAGGTTTGATATGAGTATTTTGTTCGGCAAGATGCTGCAGACGGTTTAATTCATGGTCAGTCAGCTCGGTCATTTTACTGATAGCCTGTTCTATTAACTGTTTTTGATGTTGGTCTGCCATTTTTTTACTTGCGTCAATTAAATTATCGATTCGGGATCTGGCGGCCTGCACCATCTGCTGGGCGGTATGTTTGGGAATACGTCCTGCTTGCTGATTCATTTCCTGCTCAGGTAACTGTTCTTCAAAACACCGGCCGTTCTCATCTATAACAATTCGAAGATACGATTCTGGAATATACCGTGTGATATTAAACTGCTTCGGTGCAGGGCAATGCATTACAAAGGCGACTTCCAGTAACAGACTTCCGGCAGGCACCAGATTACTTTTTAACTGACAGAATGCCGTATTGCCCAGATCAGAACTGATCACCGCGTCCATTGCCGATAACACCAATGGATGCTCCCAACTGAGGAATGCCATATCCTCGCGGGATAATGCTCGTGCGCGTTGATAAGTGGCCGTTAAACCATCTTCTGGCAGGTCAATTTCATCACTACGTAACTCATCTCCACGCTGCAATATAATACTGTCAGCGCTATGGGCCTGTTGCTCCACACCATAAGCATCAAAGAAATCATCCATAAAAGCAGCCAGTTCCAATGGGCTGCTGGCATCGTCTACCTGCATCAGGATCTCTGTTGCCGCTGCTTCATCATAGGAATTCATTGTCAGCAGTCGATCCCGGCCCTGACTGAGACTTTCGCGTAATTGCTGCTCAGCCTTTTGGGTATCTTTAAGCAATTTGGCAAAAGCTTTTTTGTCTTCGGGATGCCGCAAGCACTGTTCCAGCTGATCAGCAAATTGCTCGCGTAGTGCGCTGCCAGTTTTGCAAACCGATTCAAACGCATTTAAACCCTGCTGATACCAGTCCAGCAACAATTGCTGAGCAGTATCCTGATAAAACGGCAGAACGATGTTGACGGTATTACGCTGGCCGATACGATCCAGTCGACCAATGCGCTGTTCCAGCAAATCGGGATTGAGCGGTAAATCAAATAACACCAGATACGAACAGAACTGAAAATTACGCCCTTCACTGCCAATTTCCGAGCAGATCAGAATTTGTGCACCCTCTTCATCATCAGCAAAAAAAGCCGCAGCACGATCGCGGGTAATTAACGTCATCTGTTCATGAAATACGGCGCTGCGCACGCCATGTTGCAGACGCAGGTGTAATTCCAGCTCTTTTGCAGTTTCAGCATTGGCGGTAATTAATAAGGTTTTTTCTCCACGGTGCTGTTTCAGCCAGTCCACCAACCATTCAACCCGCGGATCCAGCTCCAGCCAGTCTTCACCTAAAAGTGTTTCTGGTTGTACCAAGTGAGTAAGTTCGCTGTCGGTTTCGGGCAAAAACTGCTCTGGAAATTCCAGTGGATAAGTTGTTAACTGCCGCTCAGGAAACCCTTTAACCGTATCGCGGGTATTACGGAATAAAATCCGCCCGGTACCGAATTGGTCTAGAAACCGTTGTTTAGCCTGTTCACGTGCTGCTTCAAATTCATCACTGTCAGACAGTGCAGATAACAACTCATCATCCAGATAAGGTTTTAATTGGGCTTTTAAACTTTTGTTTTTATCGAAATCACTGGCTGATTCAACAGCCATCAGTTGATCGAGTAACAGACTGATTTGCTGATAATGCTGCTGTTCTTCACGAAATTTCGCTAAGTCATAATAGCGATCTGGATCCAGTAACTTCAGACGGGCAAAGTGACTGTCCATACCCAGCTGTTCAGGTGTAGCAGTTAACAATAAGACTGAGGCAATCTGCGCAGCCAGCTTTTCCACCAGTTGATAACTTTCACTGCTCTGATCTTCATGCCATTGCAGATGATGCGCCTCATCCATTACCAACATATCCCAGCTTGCCTGCAATACATCTGTTTGCATTTCAGGATGATTTTCCAAAGTCTGTAAATCAGTTAAAACTAATTGTGCGCTATCAAAGGCATTGCCCTCGTCTAATTCAACCAGTGCTTCGTAACGTTCGGCATCAATCACCGTAAAAGCCAGATTAAAACGTCGCAGCATTTCCACCAACCATTGATGCACCAATGCGGAGGGAACGATGACTAATACGCGACTGGCCCGTCCCTGCATGATTTGCTGATGCATAATCAAGCCGGCTTCAATCGTTTTCCCCAAGCCAACTTCATCGGCCAGTAAAACTCTGGTAGAAATACGGTTGGCCATTTGTGAGGCAATATAAAACTGATGCGGCAGACATTGCACCCGAGCGCCCAACAGACCAAACACCGGTGACTGATGTAAACGATGAAAATACTGATGGGTTCTGAGGCGTAATTGAAACTGGCGGTTTTTATCTATCTGACCGGCAAATAAACGATCTGATGCCTGGCTAAACTGTACAAAGCTATCCAGATCCATCTCATGAATACTGACAGCTTCTCCGTCAGCGGTTTCCCCCTGATAAATCACACAGCCATTTAACGGATGTTTTTCACTGATGGTAAAAATCTGTCCTTTACGGGTTTTTACCTGTTCCCCCAGCGGATAATCCACTCGGCTCAATGGTGCATTATTAGCCGCATAACTGCGCTGCTCTTCGGCAGCCGGAAAGGAAATTTCAATTCGTCTTCCGGTGACTTCAATGATAATACCCAGGCCTAACTCGGCCTCGCTGTTACTGACCCAACGTTGGCCAACTGCAAAACTTATTTCTGACAAACTGTGCTACCTGATTAATTGCGATGAATTTAGACATTGCCCAACCTGACAGGCGAGCAAAATATGCCGATATGGTAAATTGTCAGGCTGTATTTTCCTATAGTAAATAAGATGTCCAGCCAGTTTTTTATACTTCGCACTCCCTCAATCAGCGAATCGGAAATCAAAAAATCACGGTTTATTGGCGTGGCCATGCACTGTGACAGTGAACAATCGGCTTTAAAACAGCTTCGACAATTGGCTGCCCAACATTCTTCTGCAAATCATCTGGCCTTTGCCTGGCGGATCCGCTCAGCGGAAGGTTTTATCACCGAACGTTTTTTTGATGCCGGCGAACCATCCGGCACTGCAGGTCGGCCCATTCTGTCACCGTTACAGGGTGAAGACCTGATTAATACGGTTGTGGCGGTCATTCGTTATTTTGGCGGGGTTAAATTAGGTACTGGAGGTCTGACCCGAGCTTATGGAAATGCCGCCAAACAAGCTATCGATGTGGCAGGAAAGCTTCCCTGGGTAGAAATGGCGCAATTCAGCTTAAAGATTGATTACAGCCAGTTACAGATGCTGGAATATCAGCTTAAACAGATCAAAGGACGAATTATCGATCAGCAATTTACTGATATGGTCAGCGTAGTAATCGAATTGCCTGCTGAGCATCTTGTCGCAATTCGCGAACAATTCAGTTCGTAAACGTTATCAAACGCTGGTTAATCGCAACAGTACTGAAAGAAAATTGTTGCTGAATGAAATTCAGGCTATCGCGATGATAGAAAAACACATGGGTAATATCGTTTTTATAATGCCATTTGGCAAAATCAATATCTTCATCAAATAGCTGAGTCATACAAAACAGTTTTGCACCCGCACTGAGTAATGACTTGAGGCGGGCAAATTCTATTGCTGGCTGATGAAAATGCTCGATCACCTCGCAGCAGATAATATAATCAAACTGTTGTGTTAACACGCTGTTATCAGGGTAAAAAACCGGGTCATACAGCTTTGTCTGATAGCCTTTTTCACTAATGATTTTACTGATAACAGGCCCTGGCCCCGCCCCAAAATCCAGACCGATTTTGTCTGAGGTAATCTGGCTTAGAATAGCCTCGGTGATGGGTGAGACAAACTGCTGATATCGTGGATCATCAACATCATTTTCATGAGTCAGATATAACGCCGTTTCGCATTCCCGTTCAGGCAGATGCTGTTTATCCATCTGCAGAGCATGACATTCATCGCATTGCCAGTAATCGCGACCGCGCCAATTCTGATAAAACGTCACTGGCGCGGCACATAACCTGCAAAAATTCACAGACCAAGGATTCACAACGGTAAAAAGCTGGTCAGCAATCCTATCAAGCCACCAAATACGCCACCCCAGACAACCAGCCAGCCCAAATGCTGACGAATCAGATCCTGAATCATCTGCTTGACCATTAACGGTGTCAGTTCTTCCAATCGACTGTGGACGATGGCATAAATCTGCCGATATAAATCATCGCTAACCGGGCCACTGCTGAGCTTTTCCCGCAGATGCTGCTGAAAATGTTCGCTATGGGCAATATCATTCAATGAATGCTGCATTTTACGGACAAAGGGTTCTTTCAGTGGATTAAGCGCCTTGGCACCACCGACCATTGATAACATGCTGCCAAAGGATGACTCCATAATGGTGGCAACCAGATTATCAAACACCGGATTCAGGTCTGTTTGATCGATGATTTCAGAAAAATCGAGTTGATGGTCACGCTTATCATCGAGCATTTCGCTGACAAAACGATCCAGACTCTGCTGATTGAAAAACTGTTCCATCACCAGTTTTTCAATCGCCGTGCGAAACTCACTAAAGCGTGCTGTAATCACTCCGGATCCGTACAATCCCGGTACTTTTTCAAACAGCATATGAATAGCCAGCCAGTTAGTTATCCCGCCGGCCAGCGCAAACATACCCATTGATAAAATCGGTTCACGCCAGGGTGAGTCAAGCAATAAACCTATGCCAACCACTGCTGCGGCGCAGAGATTGGTTAATAAACTCTTATTCATCGGCAATTGATTCTATTCAGTCTTTGGTCCAGCGGGTTAATGCTTCAATGATCTGTTGCGCCTGATCGCGGCTGGAGATATTGAATTTTGAACGTTGGCCATACTCCCCATTACGTTTTTGATAGCGACGAATCGTATATTTATCAGGACCAAATTCGCCTGTTTTGCGATCCAGATCCTGATAACGGAACATAACGGTAGCCCAGGCACCTTTAGTAAGCACAACCTTATCAAGTTCTTTTACTGTAGTAACATCGCCTTCCTGATAGGTCACCGTTAACTCATCAACTGTTTCTGACATAGTGTTTGTATTCCTTTGATTTAATTAAAAAACTGTTTGAGTGCATTGTATAAATGCGTTGTGTCCTGGCTACCAGCAAGCTCGCGAATCGAATGCATGGCAAAAGTAGGCACCCCGATATCCAGAGTGTGAACGCCGAGATTACTGGCCGTCAACGGACCGATAGTGCTGCCACAGCCCATATCAGTTCGCACCACAAAATCCTGCACTGGCACATCAGCCAATTCACAAAGCTGCCGGAAACGAGCGCTGCTTTGACTGTTAGTGGCATAGCGTTGATTGGCATTACTTTTAATCACCAGTCCTTTATTCAGGATGGGACCATGTTGTTCATCATGCCGATCAGCATAGTTGGGGTGAATACCGTGCGCATTATCCGCAGAAATTAATAATGAGTGCTGGATCATTCGCTGATAGCTTTCATTATCCTGGGCCAGTCGCTGCAAAACTGCAGGTAAAAAGGTGCCCTGTGCACCACTGGTCGATACACTGCCAACCTCTTCATGATCTGTGCATACCAGTAAATTTGCCTTATTTTTCGAGCCCGCCAGTAACGCCTGCAAGCCTATATAACAGCTAAGCAAATTGTCCAGACGCGCAGCACTGATAAAATCTTCATTGATACCGACCAGCGCCGACGGCTGGGTATCGTAAAAACAGATTTCGTAATCCAGCACTTTACCCACCGTCAGTTCACCTTGCTCGGATCTGAGCTGTTGCTCAAGTAAGGCACGAAAATCCGGTTTATCCCCCTCTTCGGTCTGCAGCACTATCGGTGGCAAGTGCAGCTGAGGATTAATACTGCGATTCTGATTGACGTCCCGATCCAGATGGATGGCCAGACTGGGAATAGTCGCCACAGGTTTTTTGAAATTAACCAACGCATGAGTTAATTGACCATCGGTATCAACAAAGCTTACGCGTCCAGCCATTGATAAATCGCGGTCAAACCAGGGGTTTAACAATGCTCCACCATAGACTTCAACACCTAGCTGCCAGAATGAATTTTTTACCGTTCCCGGTTGAGGCTTTACTTTTAAACAGGGGCTATCGGTATGTGCCCCCACCATTTGCAAGCCTGCTTCTGCCAGATTGATATCGGGCAGATTAAACGCAATTATGGATGAATCATTGCGGGTTACATAATATCCCCCTGCCGATAACGTTCCCCAACTATCTTTTTCATTTAGTGGTTTGTATCCGGCAGCCTCCAGAGCCGCTTTCATATTGGCTACCGCATGAAACGGTGTGGGTGATGCATCAATAAAATCAAGTAAACCACGATTGAGGGTTTGGGGAGACATGCTGCTCATGATGAATTCCGGAGTATGAAACTGGACGATATGTTAACGATTTTGTGGCATCAATGTGACAAATTCAGTCGATTGTTTCAATCTTCTATGATCTGGCCACGATAAATCCGTTTACTTTTAGGCTTTGCAGAGGGTTGTTTCTCGACCGGTTCGGAGGGACTCTTAAGTCTATTTTGCGTCGTATCTGGCTGCTCTTTTTCAACAACCAGGTGACCTCGATACATACGTGGGGTTTTAGAGTGACTGGCAGAAACTACATTTTCAGATCTTGCCTGGCGACGTAATCCCAGCGCGGCGAAAATATCTGCCTGATCTTCAATGCTGGCCCGTCCGCTTAGCGGCATTTTCAGCGTACTGTTAAAACTGGTTCGTTCAATAATTAATCTTGGTAGCAATCTGGCAACAGCAATACCTTTAACTGAACCAAATGCCATCGCTTCAATTTGACCCTGTTCAAAAATAATATGGCAGGCTTTGTTATCGGCAGTCGTTAAAAAAAACGTGCCGCTTTTTTGCTCGTTACATAACGTCAGAAGCAGCTTCAGAATTTCCGTTGTCTCAAGCATAAGTCCCTCATTCTGTATCGTCCTGTTTTTTAGAACGAATGATGCGCCGGGCATTACCGCCATGTAAACGACAACGATCGGCCAGAGCGCCCAGTGCCCATGCTTCAGGCTGACGGATCGCCACTGAACGTTTGCACTTCTTACCGCCTGGTAATCGTGCACCACATGGCGGGCGATAACGTTTTATCTTTTCCCAACCTTCCAGGGTTTGGGTGGCTTTACGAATTACTTTAACTTCACGGGGTGACAGACTGTTTTGATCGACTGGACGCGTTTTTTCATCGGTGTGGCGCCACCAGTAACGTACCACTGGCAATGGCAATCCAAAACGACGTGCCAAATCATCCGGTTTTCGGTAAATTTCCATCTCCAGCAGCGTCAATGCAGCTTGTTCCAGACGGGCAGTGAATTCTCGGCTTTCTTCAGGTGTCATGCGGGTAAACAGGTGGCTGCAACGCAATAACCTCTTCGGTTAAATCAATATCTTCTGATTCGCTAATAGCCACATTGCGAACAGAAACCCCTGCATCAATTACACTTTGCGGATCACCGGTAATCAATGGATGCCATTCTGGTAACGATTCACCTTCGGCAAGTAAACGGTAGGCGCAGGTATCGGGCAGCCAGTCAAAAAAATGTGCCTGGTCTACGCTGAGTTGAATGCAATCCGGCACAGTCTTTTGACGATTAGCATAATCCTTACAGCGACAAGTTGAAATGTCCAGTAATTCACAGGCCACGCGGGTGTAATACATCCGTTCATCGGCATCATCTTCAAGTTTATGCAGACAGCATCGTCCACAGCCATCGCAAAGGCTTTCCCACTCGGTATGTGTCATCTGTCCAAGACGTTTGTGTTTCCAGAACTCGGTAGATGTTTTATGCTGGTCAGTCATGAATCAATCAGTCTTATTGTCTTCGCTGCTCAGTACGCTGATACAGCAATTTGATCCGCAATCTGTATTGGTTGCGGGAGATACGGCCAAGCTATGCCTGAACGACTGCCAAGATACCAGATCACAGGCGCTGGCGACACCATTTGAACAAGCACAACTGAAGCAAATTCACAGTGTGGATCTGGCGGTAATCAGCGATTTGACGGAAACTTTGCCGTTACAGGCCGGACAGCAATGGCTGGGTTATTTACGCAATTTGCATGCACCGCATATCATTTTGATTGCCGATCCTGCGCTGGCGCAAAAACAAGGATGGCAATTTCGCGATTATCTGGCCATGGGCCTGCATCATATTGCCGGAACCAGTGATGGTTTACAGGTGTTCAGTTATGCTATTGAAAACTACCAGCCCAAACGTGACTGGCTCAACAGTCGTTTTTGGGCGAATCCGGAAAACTATGACAAATATCGTTGGTAGGTTGTCATCAGATTGTCATCAAATCCCTCTAGTTTGCTTGGGGGTATCGGGTTACAGAAACACTGCACAAAAACCGTAACTTTTATGTTCAAGCTTATCGTTCATTAACCTTCAAACAAGCCATCAAAATGGAAAACATGGAAACACAAATTGATCTGAATAGCTCCGACCTTTATCTGAATCGTGAGTTGAGTCTGCTGGAGTTCAATTGGCGCGTATTACAACAGGCTCTGGATCCCAGTGTGCCATTGCTGGAAAGACTGAATTATCTGTGTATTTCCAGTACCAATCTGGATGAATTTTTTGAAGTACGAGTTGCCGGTCTTATCCAACAGATCGAAATTGGCGATCCCTACCTGGAAGCTGATCAAATCAGCGCTCAGGAAGCATTAAGGTTGATCAGCATACGTGCGCATGAATTGGTTGATGAACAATATTCGATATTGAATAACGAATTATTACCATTATTGGAGCAGGAAGGCATTAAAGTCCTGCCAAGACCAATGTGGACAAGTGAACACAGTGCCTGGCTGGAACAATATTTTCGCGATGAAATTCAACCCATCCTCAGCCCCATTGGGTTGGACTCTTCTCATCCGTTTCCACGTTTACTCAATAAAAGCTTAAATTTTATTGTATCGATGGATGGAAAAGATGCTTTTGGCCGTAACATTGGTTTTGCCATATTACAGGCACCCAGAGCACTACCACGGGTCATTCAGCTACCTGCGGAATTATGTGAACCGGGGCAATATCACTTTGTGTTTTTATCATCGATTATTCATGCATTTGCTGATGATTTGTTTTTTGGAATGAAAATCAAGGGCTGTTATCAATTTCGCGTTACCCGAAACAGTGATTTGGCCATTGATACTGAAGAAACCAGTGATTTACTGGCAACCATTGCAGATGAATTGACGCATCGTAATTATGGTGACGAAGTACGTCTTGAGATTGCTCATAACTGTCCTGAAGAAATGGTTAATTTCCTGCGTGACCAGTGTGCAATGCATCAGGATAACGTCTATCTGGTCAATGGCCCTGTGAATCTAAGCCGTTTGCAGGCTTTGCATTCAATGGTTGAACGTTCGGATTTGAAATTCAAGCCCTTTACTCAGGGAAGACCCAATGGTCTGACGTCAGAGGTGGAAATCTTTGGGCTGTTAAAACAGAAGGATGTGCTTTTACATCATCCCTATCAATCCTTTACCCCCGTCATTGATCTGATCAAGCAGGCGGCTTCAGATTCCAGTGTGCTGGCCATCAAACAAACCTTATATCGCACAGGTGCAGTTTCACCGATCGTCGATGCACTGGTTGCCGCTGCTCACGGTGGAAAAGAAGTTACCGTGGTTATTGAATTGCGGGCACGTTTTGATGAAGAAGCTAACGTTGCATTGGCTTCCAAGTTACAACAGGCGGGAGCTCATGTCGTATATGGCATTGTTGGCTATAAAACCCATGCCAAAATGCTGCTCATTCTGCGTCGTGAAAATAACAAATTACGTCGTTACGTCCACCTGGGCACTGGCAATTACCATCGTAGTACTTCACGTATTTATACCGATTATGGGTTGCTGACCTCTGATAAACAGATTGGTGAAGATGTTAATAACCTGTTTATTCAGCTGACCAGCCTTGGCAAAATTCCCAAAATGCATAAATTACTGCATGCACCTTTCAATCTGCATCAAGGATTACTGGATAAAATTGACCGCGAGATTGCACATGCCGAAGCCGGCAAAAATGCTCGCATTATCGTCAAGGTCAATGCACTGGTTGAGCCGGAAATGATTAATGCCTTCTACCGAGCTTCTATTGCTGGCGTTAAAGTTGATTTGATTGTCCGCGGCATCTGTACTTTAAAACCAGGTGTTCAAGGCGTATCAGAAAATATCCAGGTGCGCGGCATAATTGGACGGTTTCTCGAGCATACCCGGGTATTTTATTTCGAAAACGATGGCCAGGTTGAAATCTGGGCCGGTAGTGCTGATCTGATGAAACGTAACCTTTTGCGTCGAGTGGAAACCTGTTTCCCGATTGAATCCAAACGACTGCAAAAACGCATTATTGCCGATCTGAATTTATATCTTGCTGATAATACACAGGCGTGGATCCTCTCCGCTGATGGTCGTTACCATCGGGCAGCCCGCAACGAAGGAGATGAAATGATCAGTGCACAGAACATGCTTCTGGAAGAATTGGCGAAAATCAATTAATCATGCAAATCATCGCATTCTTTAATTTGAAAGGCGGCGTGGGTAAAACCACGTCTGCAGTTAATATTGCCTGGCAGGCCGCTAATGAGGGTATTCCTACTCTTTTGTGGGATTTGGATCCGCAGGGGGCTGCCAGCTGGTTGTTACAACGCAAAAGCAAGTCCAAAGCGGAAGCCAAAAAACTGTTATCTGGTAAAACGCCTATCGGTGAATTAGTTAAAAGTACCGATTATCCTTCTCTGGATATTATTCCTGCCGATTTTTCATTCCGGCAAATGGATTTGGATCTCGCAAAAGCCGGTGATAAAAAAAATCAGCTGGCTAAGCTGTTAGCCCCGTTTGGCGAGAGCTATTCGCTGATTGTGCTGGATTGTCCGCCCAGTTTTTCTGAACTGACTGAACAGATGTTCGCTGCTGCTGATGTGATCTATGTACCGATTATTCCCAGCCATTTATCGATGCGCACCTTTGAACAGACACGAGACTTTTTCAAAGAAAATAATCTTAAGCCCAAACGTCTTCACCCCTTTTTCACCATGGCAGATCGCCGTCGCAGTCTGCATCGCGTTATGCTGGCACATCCACCCAAGATGCTGAAACATGGTTTGCAAACAGCCATTCCCTACGCGGCCGTAGTGGAAAAAATGGGCGATGTCAGAGCGCCTTTAGCGGCTTTTGCAGCCAACTCGACGGTGAATAAAGCTTATGAAGCATTGTGGCAGGAAATTAAAGCTACGCTCGACAGTTCAAGCTGATTTTTGTATACGCCAGCAATAATGTATTTTTGAATTTCTTTCAAAATCAGGTGGTAAGGTTGCCTTGCTAATGTCTTTTATCTCCAGCCCTTGCAATGTGGATGCATCCAGTTTGAAATCGCGTCGATTGGTGGAGAAGAAAATTTCTCCTCCCGGATTTAACAATCCGGCGACTTTGTGCAGCATATCGCTATAGTCACGCTGAATATCAAATACCCCTTCCATCTTGTTGGAGTTGGAAAAGGTCGGCGGATCAACAAATATCAGATCAAAGCGTAAATCCTGTGTAGCGGGTTCATTTAACCAGGCCAATACATCCGCTCGAAAAAACTGATGCTGCTCACCAACAAAGTTATTCAATTGCATATTATCCCTGGCCCAGCCAAGGTAAGTATTTGACATATCTACGGTGGTAGTCGTTTTGGCGCCGCCTGCAGCAGCATAAACGGTTGCACTGCCAGTGTAGGCAAACAGATTCAGAAATGCTTTGTTTCTGCTGTTTTCAGCCAGCATCTGCCGGGTGATTCGGTGATCCAGAAATAATCCGGTATCCAGATAATCCGTCAGATTAATCCAGAAGCGAAGATCATTTTCCCGAACTTCAAAACGCTGACGTAAAGCCGCCTGTGACTCGTACTGGTTTGACCCACGTTGTTTCTGGCGTAACTTTAGCGCAACTTTATCGTCCTTTACACCCAACACAGCCGGAATGATTTGCATGACTTCATCGAGACGTTCACTGGCTTTTAACGGATCGATGTCCGCGGGTGGTGCATATTCCTGCACATGAACGTAGTCTCCATAAACATCAATAGCCACAGCATAATCTGGTAAATCAGCATCATAAACCCGATAACAATCCAACTGATTCTTGCGTGCCCATTTGGCTAAATGCCGAACATTCTTTTTCAATCGATTAGCGAACATTTCCGCTTGTGGAGAAACATCATCCAGCACAGCTGAACTTACAGCAGGTTTTACTTTGGTTTTTGGCGTTTTATCCCAGGGAGAAGGTGATTCCGCCATTTCCTGCTGCACCGGTTTGGCATCGCGGCGTAATGGTTTGGGAGCGCGATATGACAAAACTTCACAGGCAATAGGGCCGTTGTCAAAAGGCTTGCTGTCAAATAGAGTGAGACCAGTCAATTTACCCAGCTGGGCGTTGTCAGTGATAATGGTCGTTCGCCATGCCGGTAGATGCTGATTTACCAAATCACCAAGCTCTTCGTAAACATTATGTAACGAAGCGGCATCACCAATACGTTGTCCATATGGCGGGTTTGAAACTAATAGTCCAACGTCAGGTAGAGTTTGAGCGACCGTTGCCCAGTTCTGCAGATCACGATGAATAACCTGAATACGATCACTCAGTCCGGCGGCTTCAATATTGGCCTGGGCCGCCTCAACGGCAGATTTATCCTGATCCCCGCCCATTATCATCGGCAAACGCGCCAGTCCACTAAGGCGTCTTCTTTCAGCATCCGCCTTTAATTGCTGCCAGGCAGCCTTGTCATGCTGCTTCCAGTAGAGAAAACCAAAATAATCCCGCTGTAAACCTGGCGCAATATCAGCCGCCATCAATGCTGCTTCGATTAAAAAGGTACCACTACCACACATAGGATCCAGCAATGCCCAACCTTCACGGGCAAGCTTTGGCCATTCAGCAGACAATAATATGGCTGCCGCGAGGTGTTCTTTTATCGGAGCATTCGTCTGACTGACTCGATAGCCGCGTTTATGCAAACTTTCACCGGACAAATCAATACTGACAATTGCCTGATTATGTTTAAGGTAGACATTTACCCGCAGATCCGGCTGATGCAAATCAACGGAAGGTCTTTTCCCAGATAAATCACGCAGTCGATCTACGATGGCATCTTTAACTTTCTGCGCACCAAACTGGGTATGATGAATTTTCGAGCGGAAACTATTGAAATCAATTGCCAGGGTGGTGTCCTCAGCATCGATATGCTCTTCCCAGGCAAGCTCTTTAATCCCGTTATAAAGCTGATCGGTCGTTTCGGCGGTGAAATGGGCGATTGGCATCAGCACTCTGACTGCGACGCGTGACCATAAACAGACTTGATAGGCTTCTTTAAGACTACCGGTGAAACGAATGCTACCCGCCTCTGTTTTGTATTGTTTAATACCGATTTGTTTGAGTTCGGTTTCCAGCAACGGCAACATGCCACGTGCTGCGGTGACGGTGAACTTGTGTTTAGTCATGAAACTATCCTGATATAATCACAGCATTTTAATACAGGTAGCTCTTCACATGGCAGTCAATGATAAACAACGCCGATATCTGAAAGGATTGGCTCACCCGCTAAAGCCCGTAGTAATGATTGGTAACGCGGGTCTAACTGAAAACGTACTGGCTGAAATTGAAAACGCGTTGGCTTACCACGAGCTGATAAAAGTCCGAGTCAGCGGGCAGGAAAAAGCTGATCGCCAGCAAATGCTGGATGAGATCGCGAAAAAAACCGGTGCAGATTTAGTCATGGTAATCGGTCATATAGGTGGTTTTTATCGCCCAGCTGATAAACCCGTCATTCAGTTGCCAGGTTAATTAAAGGGATAATGCATCTTGATTCAAAAACCCGCTGAAACAGAACAGAAACTTGCTTCCATTATAGCTGAGCGTTGGAGTGGCAAGGCTTATGATGCAACGCAGGCGGTCAGTGATGACATCATCATGGCACTTTGTGAAGCAGCATTATGGGCGCCCTCCTGCTATGGCGAAGCACCATGGCGTTATGTTATCTGTAACAAATTCAAAGATGAAATAAGCTGGCAAAAAACATTGGATTGTCTTGCGCCGGGCAATCAGGAGTGGGCGGTTAATGCTCCGTTATTGATCGTAACTGCATCCCTGCCCCATTTCACTCACAACGGCAGCGAAAACCGTTGGAATGGGTATGATACTGGCGCCGCCAGTCTTAATTTATGTTTACAATCAACCGCATTCGGTCTGATGTCTCACCAGATGGGTGGATTTGATGCTGATAAATTACGAGACGCTTTATCAATACCAACAAATGTAAACCTGTGGTCAGTAATTGCTATTGGGTACCCTGCAGCGCTGGACACGTTTAGCGCTGAAGCATTAGAGCGGGAACTAAAAGCCAGACAGCGGCGTCCTTTAAACGAACATTTTTTTGAAAATGGCTGGACCGATTAAAACTTATATTAATGAAGTTGAGGTAAGTAAAATGAAATCAATGGTGATTATCACAGTCCTGAGTTTATTCAGTAGCGCCGCTTACGCATACGATAAAATTTATTTAAAAAGACTGCTTGAACAAAACCAGTGTCACCATTGCAATTTAAGTGAAGCGCCACTGGAAGGTCATGATCTGGAAGGTGCTGATATGAGTGAAGCAAATCTAAAAGGCATTATTCTTACCAATGCCAATGTTAAAGGGGCCTGGTTTACTCATTCACGTATGCAGGGAGCACAGCTTGAAGGCGCCGATATGAGTAATTCCCTAATGGATTACGCCCAGCTGATGGATGCCAACTTGAAAAACGCCAAACTGGATGGTGCACATTTGATTTTTTCGGATATGAGTGGCGCAGACTTAACCGGGGCATCAATGAAAGGCGTTCATGATCGAGGCATTAAATTCTGCAACACCACGATGCCAGATGGTAGCCTAAACAATGATGGTTGTTAGGTTAGAAAGAAAAGCATAGCTACTGCATTATCTCTGTCAGGATGACTTAATAAGCCCTTAGTAATGTTACTGATAAAAGATAAATCGAGACCGGGTTAATACTCCCGATATTTAAAGAAAAATTCCCGGTACATTACTCCTGACATTCGTCGCAGTAATCGCTAGTATATGGCGGACAATTCAGCCATAGGAACATATTTTGTTTTTGAAAAAAATCGTTTTCGTTTGTTTGTTGGTACCTGTTTTATCTCACGCTGCACCCGTCACGTTGATTCTCACCAACGGGGATCGTTTGCAAGGTGATTTATTAGAACGTAATCAGGAATCCCTTACTATTAAACATCAACTACTTGGTGAAATGGTCATTAACACCAATACAGTTTCCGAAATCAAAACAGATTATGACGCTCTGGCCCAGCAAACTCCAACAGATGAAACCCCGATTATTGAACCGGCTGACCTTGCTGAGGCAGAACCCGAAGATAATGGCCTGCTGGGGACCGGTTGGTTAACAAACTGGGAAAGGCGCTTTGATCTTGGGCTGGCCGGAAGCCGGGGGAAATCTGATAACAGTCAGGTTAATGTTGCATTTAATGCTGACCTGGCAACCGAAAAAACCCGGATTAACAGCCGAACGGCATATTATTATGCTAAGTCCGAAGAGGAAACTTCAGACAACAGTTTTTTCACTTCAATTAACCGCGACTGGTTGCAACCTGAGACACCATGGTTCATGTTTGCTGGTGGGCGATTGGACGTCGATAAATTCAAAGATTACGACTATCGGCTCAATGCCAACGCTGGTTATGGTTATGAATTTGCAAATACTGATGATTGGTTATTCGTTGGACGTTCCGGTGCGGGTTTTAACAGAACTTTTGGTGGAGAACGTGAAGAATTTACCCCTGAAGGATTGTTAGGTCTCGAAACACGCTGGCGGATTAATGCTGCGCAACGTTTAGCGTTAGCCAATACGTTTTATCCTAGCTTCGATTCTTTCGATGCCTACCGGAATGTAACCACATTTGATTGGATTCTTGATTTGGATGAACGTGCTGGCGTAGCGTTAAAAGTCGGCATGACCAATGAATATGACTCTGAAACCGAAGATGAGATTAGTAAAAACGATTTCAAATATACTTTGTCGCTCTCATGGAGTCTTTAGCACTTATCTGTCTAAGGCTTGTTGCTCTTTCATCTCCGCCTCTGTTGTGATCTGAAAAAGCGTCAATCAAGGCACGAGGAGCGCCTTTTGAGAGATACATCCATGTATCTCACCATGAAGCGGCTTGCGCTCAAAAACGTTTACCTCCATGGATGGAGTGGTCGCTCCTGTGCGTCCTGCACCCGCGACACTTGTGCATCCTTGCACATCGTATGCAAAAGCAATGTCAGGAAGAGTGCTTGTCCTGACGTTTTTGTAGTTGTTCTAAATAAGTGACGAGCAACGCCGAGTGATACTTTTTCAGTCACGACCCAAAGGGCCATGACTATTTTTGCGGCCGCCTACGTTTTCAGATGCCACTCTGTATACTGTCACTTAAGATAATTAAGCTCGTAAGCTTCCAAGTAAATTGAAAATTAGTGAACAATCAACAGCAACAACTTAAAACTCAAATAACAAACACAATGCTCGCCGACCAGCACAAACTACGTCGGCGTTTAGTGCAGTTGCAGAATAAATCCGCCAATGAAAGTGAATGGCTGAATCTGCAGCAGCAAATTGAACGATCAAATGAGCGTTTTCAGTTTCGTTTGAAAAACCTGCCAAAACCTTCCCTGAATGCTGATCTTCCCGTTATTGAAAGAAAGGAAGATATCGCAAAAGCCATTCAGCAACATCAGGTTATTATTCTCTGTGGTGAAACCGGTTCCGGTAAAACCACACAGTTACCACAAATCTGTCTTGAACTCGGTCGCGGTGTCGCTGGCCTGATTGGTCATACTCAACCACGACGTATTGCTGCCCGGACTGTAGCAACACGTATCGCTGAAGAATTAAAGTCCCAAATCGGCGAAGCCGTTGGCTATAAAGTCCGGTTTCATGATCAGGTAAAAGCCGATAAAAGCTATATCAAACTGATGACAGACGGTATTTTACTGGCTGAAACACAGAATGATCCCTACCTGAATCAATATGACACGCTTATTATTGATGAAGCGCACGAACGCAGTCTGAATATTGATTTTCTATTAGGTTATCTCAAACAACTGCTGCCGAAACGCCCTGACCTGAAACTGATCATCACTTCGGCAACTATTGATACTCAACGATTCTCTGAGCATTTTGACAATGCACCGGTTATCGAAGTCAGTGGCCGCACCTATCCTGTTGAAATCCGCTATCGTCCATTATTGAGTCGCGATGATGACAGTGAAGATCTGGATTTTGTTGATGGTATCGTTCAGGCGGTGGACGAATTATGTCGTGTCGGGCCCGGCGATGTACTGATATTCCTCTCGGGTGAACGCGATATCCGTGATGTTTCTGAAGCACTACGAAAACATCATCCACCCAATACCGAAATTCTGCCATTATTCGCCCGACAATCAGCCAGTGAGCAAAATCGTGTGTTTAAAACCGGTGGCCCGCGACGCATTATTCTGGCGACCAATGTAGCGGAAACATCGTTGACCGTACCGGGTATTCGTTATGTCGTCGATCCAGGTCTGGCGCGTATCAGCCGCTACAGCGTACGCAATAAAGTGCAACGTTTACCGATTGAGAAAATATCGCAATCCAGTGCCAACCAGCGATCCGGTCGTTGTGGTCGTGTTGCTGCCGGTGTGTGTATTCGTTTATACGACGAAGAAGATTTTGCGGCCAGACCGGCATTTACCGATCCGGAAATTCTGCGTACCAATCTGGCCTCCGTTATTTTACAGATGACCGCATTAAAGCTGGGCGATCCGGCTAAATTTCCGTTTATCAATCCCCCGCCACCAAAGATGATCAACGATGGTTATCGGTTGTTGGAGGAACTCAATGCTGTAAATGGCAAACGCCAAATAACCGAAACCGGCCGACAGCTTGCCAAGTTACCGATTGATCCGCGTATCGCCAGAATGATCCTGGCGGCAAATGATCAAAACAGTCTGAATGAAGTGCTGGTGATAGCCGGCGCCCTGAGTATTCAGGATCCACGAGAACGTCCGATGGATAAACAACAGGCTGCAGATGAGGCACATAGTAAATATAAAGACGACCGCTCAGATTTTTTAGCGTTTCTTAAGCTATGGGATTTGTATCATGACCGTCAGAAACACTTAAGTCAGAACAAATTTCGCAAATACTGCAAAGAAAACTTTCTGTCTTTTCTGCGTCTGCGTGAATGGCATGATATTTATCAGCAACTTCACGTCCAAACTACGCAGATGGGGTTCAAACCCAATCAGCAACCGGCTGAGTATCAATCCATTCATCAAGCCTTGCTCAGTGGTCTGTTAAGCAATGTGGCTATGAAAGCCGATCAGCATAGTTATGCCGGCACACGTAATCTGAAACTGAAAATTTTCCCCGGCTCAGCATTACATAAAAAAGGTCCGAAATGGATCATGGCTGCCGAGCTGGTGGAAACCGGACAGCTCTATGCCCGGATTGTCGCCAAAATTGAACCAGAGTGGATTGAGCCTATTGCAGGAGATTTGGTTAAACGCCAATACAGCGATCCACATTGGGAGAAAAAACCGGCTCAAGTGGTCGCTTTTGAAAGTGTCAGTCTGTATGGATTGCCTATAGTAAACCGTCGGAAAATTCACTATGGACCATTGGATCGCCCTACTTCCAACGAGATATTTATCCGTGAAGCCCTGGTCAATGGTGATTTCAACTGTCAGGCAAAATTTTTCCAACATAATCGCCAGCTGATTGATGAAATTGAACTGTTGGAGCAAAAATCACGGCGACGTGATGTGCTGGCAGATGAAGATACCCTGTTTGCCTTTTATCATGAGCGCATCCCTGACGATATTATCAATGGCCAAGGATTTGAAAAATGGCGTAAACAGGCTGAGAAAAAAGACCCGCAGTATCTGTTTATGAGCCGTGAGACTCTGATGCAGCATAATGCTGAGCAGGTGACGGTCGATAGCTATCCGGATCAGTTGCTGGTGAACCGTGTTCCGTTGCCACTTGAATATCATTTTGAGCCTGGCAAACAGCATGATGGTATTACCCAGACGATTCCGCTTTCACTGCTTAATCAAAGTGATCCGGAACGTTATGAGTGGTTAGTGCCTGGTTTGTTACGTGACAAGGTGATTTTTCTCCTAAAAAGCCTGCCTAAATCCCTGCGTCGTCATTTTATTCCTGTGCCGGATTACGCCGATCGTTGCCTGAAAGCATTAACACCTTATGAAGGTGCATTGTTACCTGCTTTAAGTGAGCAATTACGTAAAATGACAGGGGTTGAGATTAAAGCAGATGATTGGCGGCAGGAAGATCTGCCGCTGTATCTGAAAATGAATTTCAAGCTGGTTGATGAACAAGGCGAATTGCTGGCAGAAAATCGTGATTTAAATCAGTTAAAGCAGGACTGGTCCAAAGAGGCTGCTGCCAGCTTCCGTCAGTTACCTGATTCTGAATATGAAAAATCCGGGATGACCGGCTGGGAATTTGATGCGTTTCCTGAACACATTGTGATGCAGCAAAACGGCCTGGAAATGACGGCTTACCCTGCCCTGGTAGATCGTGGTGATCATGTAGATCTGACGCTGATGGATACTTTGCAACAGGCTAAATCATTCTCAGCAATAGGGTTGAGAAGACTGTTTATGCTGGCTGAAAAAGATAAAGTTAAATATCTGCAGAAAAACCTGCCGGATATACAGAAGATGTGCCTGCATTATGCCAATGTTCCTGCTGCGCCATTTGAAGAGAACAAAGCACAGCAGATTACACCATGCGAGCAGCTGAAACAGGATTTGATAGCCGTAGCATTTGATCGATGCTTTTTGAAAGATCAGGACTGGCCAAGAGACAAACAACAGTTTGAACAACGGCTGAAACATCGTAGCAGTGAACTTATTAATATTGCCAATCAGCTTGCCAGACTGATAGCAGAACCATTAAGTGAATATCATGCGATTGCCAAACGGTTGTCTGGAAATATTCCTCTGGCCGCGATGCATGCGGTTAAAGACATTCGTGAGCAATTAAACTATCTGCTGTATCAGGGTTTTGTGCATCACACACCAGACGAAGCTTTACAGCGTTTACCCGCCTATTTTCGGGCCATCGGTGCGCGTCTGGATAAATTGAAAACCGATCCAGCCAAAGATCGTCAACGACAAATGGAAGTCCAGCCCTACTGGCAACGTTATCTGTCCAATATCAAACGCGCTGATAACGAAGCAATGCAGCAATATCGCTGGATGATTGAAGAGTTTCGTATCTCGGTTTTTGCCCAGGAAATTGGTACTGCCTATGCCGTATCAGCCAAACGTCTCGATAAGCAATGGGCAAAATGTTAAATCTTTAAGCTTCATTTACCCATTCAGTCGCAGTTCAGTTAAGTATTGTTACCCTGACTTAAACTTCAGTGTGTGGAGTAAGTCATGGACAAAAATATCGTTCACCTCGTTGGTCTCAACGATAATTATTCTCCTGACATCTATTCACTCACTCCACATTGGCAAAAGTTCAGATGCATACTATTTTCTTGGAGAGCTCAACTGATTAAAACCGATGACATGTTAAGCTCAAAAAATCTCTTTGTTTTGATTGGTCGATAATCAGCTATGAATTTGCGTCTGGCAGGATTTATCTTTTTTTGCAGTAGCTATCTCTGGTTTGGAAGCGTTCAGGCTCAGGTTCCCTATACCGTTACTGAAGGCAATAAACTGGATGCAGAAACCTATCAAGGCTATTTGCTTTATCGAAACTGGTGTGCCCGTTGTCATGGCACTTTCGCTCAGGGACTGGCGGGACCCAATTTAGCGAAAAGTCTTAAACAGAACTCAAAAGATGAGTTTATGCAGGTATTGGTCAAAGGTAAAAAAGGTCGCATAGGCATCATGCCAGGATTTAATGATAATCCTCAGGTCATCAATGGTAGAGAACAACTTTATAATTATTTACGCGCCCGGGCAGACAATGCAATAGGCCCGGTGCAACCTGCGCAGGGGCCAAAATGATGCATTCACCCAAGGCATGCAGTTTGCTATTATCCACTTATAACAAGCACACTAAAATTAAGGTTATTACATGAAATTTTCCTGGTATCTGTTACTTCTAATGCTAACGTTACCTTTATCTGGTTACACCGATCATTTGCCCCCTGAAGCGGAAGCGGGGACCAGTATTAACGATATCGCCCTGCCGCTGACCAAAAAAACTGCCGCAGAATTAGCTCAGGTTGAAACGGGTGGTCGTGTCTTATCGGTAGATCAGGAACAATATCAAAACCATACGATTTTTCGCGTCAAAGTACTGCATGTTGATGGTAAGGTGAAAACCTATCGCCTGGATCGGCAAACCGGATATCAAATGCAATAGCTATGCGTGTTTTATTAATTGAAGATGAACCTCACCTGCGCGAACAGATCGGTCAGCATTTACGCCAACATCAACTTACTGTTGATATGAGTGCAGATGGTGAAGAAGGCTTATTTCTGGGCTCTGAATATCCGTATGATGTTGCTGTGATTGATTTGGGTCTGCCTAAACTTTCCGGAATCGAGGTCATCAAGCGGCTTCGTGAAAAAAACATTACTTTTCCCATTTTAATTCTGACCGCTCGCGGTCGCTGGCAAGATAAAGTCGAAGGGCTTGAAGCCGGTGCCGATGATTATCTGGTCAAACCCTTTCATTTTGAAGAATTGCTGGCGCGTTTGAATGCGTTGGCGCGTCGTGCTGCAGGCTGGTCAAATTCCACTATGCGTTGTGGACCGGTGGAACTCAATCCCGCTTCTCAGCAAGTAACTGTCAATCAGTCTGCAATTGAATTAACGGCATTTGAATACCGTCTATTACATTATCTGATGCTGCACGCTGGGGACGTTATTTCCAAAACTGAACTGACGGACCACATATATGAACAGGATCAGGATCGCGACAGCAACGTTATAGAAGTGTTTGTTAAACGGCTGCGTAACAAGCTGGATCCCGAGAAAGTCCTGAATCCAATTGAAACATTACGTGGCCGGGGTTATCGGCTGACTCTACCTCGTGAATAAACTGAATTTATCACTGACCAATCGTCAGCTGATTGCTGTCACTCTGGTGTTAAGTGCTTTTTTGGGTATTTCCGCCTTCAGTTTATTTAATGCTTTTGCCGGAAGCGCCGAAACAGCCCAGAAACAGCGTTTATTAAATTATGTTTATACCCTGCTGACAGCTGCTGAAATAAGTCATGACGGTAAATTACATATGCAAGAAAGTCTGGCTGAACCAAAATTTTCTATTCCCAATTCAGGTCTTTACGCACAAATTACAAGTGGCAATAAAATTGTCTGGCAATCCCCTTCGGCTATTGGTTTGTTTCTGGCACTTCCCTATCATCCGGGTCCATCAGAACAGTTATATAGTCAGGTCAATCTTGATAATGGCATGAAATTACAAAATCTCGCGTTCGGGATTGTTTGGGAAAATGACGATGGTGAGCATTTTGATTACACCATCAATGTTTCTGAAGATCAGCACATGTTGGAAGCCCAAATTGATGAGTTTCAGTTAAATCTTTGGTACTGGCTCGGGGGAACCGGATTGATGTTGTTAATTGCCCAATGGTTAATCTTGCGTTGGAGCTTACAACCGCTGCATAAGGCAGCAGCTGATTTACACGCTATTGAAGCAGGCAAACAACAGCGTCTGGGCGATGACTATCCCAGCGAGTTACAGCAGCTCACACGAAATATTAATAATCTACTGGATCATGAACAATCTCGCCGACAACGCTATAAAAATTCACTGGCTGATCTGGCGCATAGTCTGAAAACACCCTTGGCTTTATTACGTTCTGAGCTGGAAAGTTGTGATGATGTGACCGCCTGTAAATTGACCGGTGAAGAACAGTTGGAGCGCATCAATGCCCTGGTCGATTATCAATTGCAGCGTGCTGCCACGGAAGGCAAAAGCAATTTACTGGCGCCGGTTTCGATTGGTGAAATCATCACTAAACTGATGAATTCACTAAAAAAAGTCTACCAAAGTAAAAACATCCATACGCAATGCGAAATTGAACGTGATGCCATGCTGCATGCTGACGAAGGCGATATGTACGAGTTACTCGGCAATCTACTGGAAAACGCCTTTAAATACTGTGATAAGCAGGTGAACATCGTTCTTCGTCAGCAAAACCGCAGAATTATAGTGCGTATTGAAGATGATGGCCCAGGCGTGCCAGCTCATGCCAGTGCCGATATCATCAAACGTGGCAGACGTATGGATACCCAGATTGAGGGGCAGGGATTAGGCTTGGCGATTGCCAGCGATATTGTCGAAGCCTATCAGGGCAAAATCAGTGTGCAGCAAAGTTACTTGGGGGGTGCCTGCTTTTTAATCGAACTGATCGATCACTGATTTTGCTGTAATTGCTGCAGATATTTAAACAATAGTCGGGCAGATTTTGGCGGCTGTTGTTTGGCGGCTTCCTGTTTGGCATTCCGGACCAATTGTCTTACATGCTGATTATCAAAATCTTCAAAATAACCTCGGAGTTCTGCCACAACGGTATCGTCTTCTGCTAACAAACGATCGCGCCAGTTCTCCACTTGATGAAACTGGTCAGTTTGAGCCTGTGTTGGCTGTTTCAGCTGTTCCAGTTTCTGCTGTATTTCTTCATGATCCAGTCGTGCAATAATGCCACCAATAAAACCGGTCTGACGTTTTAAGGCTCCTTTACTCATGGTTTGGGCTTTAATCACTGCTTCGGTTAAATCTTCGTCCAGCTCCAGTTTTAATAAGTCTTTTTTTGGTAGGTCAATTAAATCCTGACCCAGTTTTCTCAATGCATCGAGTTCACGTTTAATTCGGGATTTACTCTTGGGAATTGAAGACCAATCAACTTCCTCATCAAGGTGTTCCTGTTCAAATTCTTCATTCATTTCTTATTCACCTTGTACTGTAACGATCACACGACGCTGCTGCCGATGTGTTCGGTGTTCCCATAAATAGATTCCCTGCCAGATCCCCAGAGCACATTTGCCATTACTGACCGGTACCACCAGATCGGGATTAGTCAACACGGTTCGGATATGCGCGCTCATATCGTCCGGACCTTCATCCTGATGTAAAAACATAGGATCTCCGTCCGGGACGATATGCTGCATGTAGGTTTCCAGATCTCGTCTGACATCAGGGTCAGCATTTTCACAAATCATCAAAGAAGCACTGGTGTGCTGGACAAATACATGACAGGTTCCGGTAGTGATACCAGAAGCAGATACAATTTTAGCCACATCATCAGTGATATTGATGGTGCTGCGCCCTTTCAATTCAAATTGTAATTGTTGTTGCAAAATCATTTTGTTCTACCTTTTTCAAAAGCAGCAAAAGCATCACCCGAATCGAGGCTTTTTCTGACTAAATCCCCTGCTTTATTCTGATCTGAAACCAGTCCGCAGTGCCATAAAGCCATTGCTGCTCCATAAACCAGCAAATCATACGCTACCCCTTTTTCACCCTGTAATGCCGCAATGCCACGTTGAGCAGACTCTGCCGCTGTCAGTTGATCCAAATCAGGCATGACTCCTCGGGTCTGTTGATCAACTCCAAATGCCTGAGGATCCAGTGAGCAGGGTTTTAATGCGCCATCAATCAATAAAAAGTTATCTGAGGTTTCACGTAAGGTCGGCACAATTCCGCCTTCCAGACCACGTACGATCAATGCGCTGTCAAAACCACTTTGTTTGGCAAGATAAGCCAGCACTGGAGGATAGGCTTTATGTACAAAGCCAATTTGCAGATGCGTTTTTTTAGCCTTAACCGGCATCACCAGCTTTTCCAGCGTCGCCAGACTGGGGCGTTTAATCATCAAACGACGTAAATCCTGTAAGGCAAACAAGCTGGGGGTGGTAATAGCCTGATCAAGATAAGCCCAGCCAATATCAGTAGTATTTAGTTGCTCGGCGGCTTCTGCAACAGTCAATTGTATATTCACACCCGCCGCTTCTAACACCTGTGCATGAGTGACACCGAATTTCGGCGCCATTTGGTAAACACCTTGCGATAACGTCGGTAAACCGCATGCTGCCATGACGGCAGGCAAAAATGCCGCGATCGGACAATGGCGACTAAAACCATTAAACGGATCGGAAAGTAGCATTACATTATCTACCTCAAGTGCATGCTGCCCGGTCTTTTCCTGGATAGCCAACAACAGTCCCAGATTTTCCTCATCCGTTTCACGTTTCATTCGCAATGCAATCAGCATGACCGCCATTCGCACCGGATCCACTTCACCTGAGAGGATTTCCAGCATCGCTTCACGGCTTTCCTCAAGACTGAGATCTTTACTCAGATGGGGGCCGGTGGCGACTTTTTTGATAGCATCTGCTACTGCACTCATTTAATTAATCCACTGTATTAAGGTCGCTTCATCGACCACGTCAATCCCTAGGGATTGGGCTTTATTCAATTTGGAACCGGCATCTCTACCCGCCACCACATAATCGGTTTTAGCTGAAACGCTACCAGCCACTTTGGCACCTAATGCCAATAACTTTTCTTTGGCTTCACTACGCGACAGGTTTTCCAGGGTTCCGGTTAGTACAATGGTTTTACCCGCCAAAGCTGAATCGGCATAAACCGGTTTTTCTTCAGGCCAGTTGACCCCGGCATCCAACAGCCGCTGAATCACATCCAGATTATGGGTTTGTTGGAAGAAGGTATAAATGTGATGGGCCACCACAGGCCCTACATCTTCAATTTCAATTAACTCGTCTTCTTTAGCTGCCGTTAATTTATCCAGCTCAACAAAGTGTAAAGCGAGTGATCGGGCGGTTGCTTCACCGACTTCTCGAATACCTAATGCATATAAAAATCGTGCAAAACGGGTATTTTTGGCCTGTTCCAATGCATTAACCAGGTTTTCGGCAGATTTTTCCCCCATACGTTCCAAAGCCGAAAACTGTTCTTTGTTCAGATAAAACAAATCGGCTGGATCTTTAATGAGCTCAGCATCAACCAGTTGTTCAACCAACTTATCGCCCAGGCCATCAATATCCAATGCTTTGCGGGAAGCAAAATGTTTTATGGCTTCCTTGCGTTGTGCGCCACAGAATAAACCTCCGCTGCAACGTGCAACTGCTTCACCTTCAACCCGTTCGACTTCTGCCCCACAAACCGGGCAATGAGTGGGCATTACAAACTCACTCACTAAATGAGTTCGCTGTTCTAGTAGCACTTTAACAATTTCCGGGATTACATCCCCGGCTCGACGAACAACGACCATATCACCTACACGAACATCCTTGCGCCGAACTTCGTCTTCATTATGTAAGGTAGCATTACTGACCATCACGCCACCGACAAGCACAGGTTCTAAACGTGCGACCGGCGTTAATGCACCGGTGCGTCCTACCTGCACTTGGATATCTAAAACCTGAGTACTTTCTTCCTGAGCCGGAAATTTGTATGCAATAGCCCAGCGCGGTGCTCGAGATACGAATCCCAGACGTTCTTGCAATCGACTGTCATCAACTTTAAATACCACACCATCGATATCGTAGGGCAAACTGGCACGCCTTTCGCCCAGTTGATGCAAATAGTCCAGACATTCATCCACACCCTGCAGCTGTTTGGTATCGGGACAAACTGCCCCACCCCATTGTTTAATAATCTTCATGGCTTCGGTATGACTTGTAGGACGTTCCATGCCCTGGATTTCACCAAGCCCATAACAAAATAATGACAAAGGACGGCTGGCCGTAACTGATGAATCCAATTGTCTGAGTGAGCCTGCTGCAGCATTACGAGGATTCATAAAAGGACGTTTAAACTTACTCAATTGCTCGCGGTTTAATTTTTCAAAACCCGCTTTGGGCATGTAAATTTCACCGCGGATTTCAACCACTTGCGGAATATTCTTGCCGTGTAGTTTCAGTGGGATATTACGAATGGTTCGAACGTTTTCGGTGACATCTTCACCAACCGCGCCATCACCACGAGTGGCGGCCTGAACCAGCAAACCATTTTCATATCGAATACTGATTGCCAGACCATCCAGCTTGGGTTCAGCAGCATAAGTAATCACGGCATCCGTATTTAACCGATCCAGAACACGCTGATTGAACGCGGTCAATTCGGCTTCATCAAACACGTTATCCAGCGACAGCATAGGCATCGCATGAGTCACTTGGGTAAATTTATCCAACGGAGCCGATCCCACCCGTTGTGTCGGCGAATCCGCAGTGATCAGCTCAGGATAATCGGCTTCAAGTTTTTTTAATTCAGCAAATAACCGATCATATTCGGCATCCGTTACTTCCGGATCATCCGCGCTGTAATACAGAAAGTTATAACGGTTGATTAAGTCTCGAAGCTGTGCGGCTCGCTCGCTGATTTCAGGTGAAATCGTCATCAGATTTATTGCCTGCCTGCAAAGATAAATTTAATTCAAAAATTCGGTTGCGAGTGGCTTCCAAATGTTTATCGGTAATCGGTTCACGTTTTTCATCACAGAGAATGCCACCCAGATAGGCGGTCAGTTGTTGTGCGGTATCCAGCATCGAATCAAATACCGTCAGACCATTTACCGGGCCAGGAAGTCTGGCAAACATTAATAAGCCGGGAGTCTTCATTGAAATCAATTGATCAGGAAGCAAAGTACCGGGATCCAGAATATTCGCCACACTGAACAGTGTCTGACGGCGATTATTAACGGTATAACGATGATATATCTGCATATCACCAAAATGCATTTCCTGCTGTTCCAGCGCAGACTTGATTGCGCGTCCGGTAAACATTTGTGATTCGGGGGCCATAATGGTTAATGCCACCACCATTTCCCAATCGGAGGTATCGTCTTCTTCATCTGCATCGGCAAATTCGTCATCCATTTCAGAATCGTCGAATTCGTCGCCAACATCAGCCACATCTGAATCCATACGAACTTTGGGGCTGTCGGATAAATCTACAGTATCTTGCGCAAAAACCGAGTCGAAACGCGCGTGAAAATCACTATTGTCGTCGTTATCAAAACGATCAAGTTCACGCTCAAATTCCTGGGCACGCTGTTGCTGCCGGGAATGGCTATACCAGCCGCCAATAATCAGCGCCACTAAAACAACTACAGACAGGAGAATGATTTCTAACACTTAATTAAATCTGCCAACTCAGGGATAATAACGGTTTTGTTCACACTTAGAGATTACCTATGTCTACGCTACCAAGCAAACAACTGGAAACCTTCGATAACGCAGTACCGGAGCGGGATTATACCATCCACATCGAAACACCTGAATTTACTTGTCTGTGTCCGAAAACTGGTCAACCGGATTTTGCCACGATTAAGATTGATTATGTACCTGATTTAAAATGCGTTGAACTGAAATCTCTAAAACTTTACTTCTGGTCTTACCGTGAAGAAGGTGGTTTTCATGAAAAGCTGACTAACCAGATTCTGACTGATTTAGTGGCAGCGACTGACCCACGTTTTATGCGTGTTACCGGCATTTTCAATGTCCGTGGTGGTGTTTATACCAATGTTGTTGCTGAGTACCGCAAAGAAGGTTGGGTCGCGCCAACGCCTGTTCAACTTCCATAAAAATGCGCGAGAGCGCATGGATTGGCATTGATTTCGGCACCTCCGGGTGCCGGGTCTGCGCCATCGACCTACTCGGTAATATTATTGCCCAGATTGAACAAAACTTTTCCGCACCTCCCTACCCCTACCCGTCACCCAAACAGCAGTCCCACTATCTTTTTGAGGCGCTAAAAGATCTGGTAAAGCAGATTCCTGAATTTGTCATTGAATCCATCAGTATTGATGCCACTTCCGGTTCAGTGATGTTATCTGACCACCAAGGAAATCCTCTGACTGAAATGTTGATGTATAACGATCAACATGCCTCCTTGGCGAGTGAAAAAATAGCGGAAAAAGCACCTATCAATTCAGCAGTACGTGGTCCCAGCAGCGGTTTGGCAAAATTGCTGTATTTTCAATCAACACTGGCGTTACCTGAAAAATATTATCTGTTGCATCAGGCGGATTGGCTGGCTATTCAGCTCGGCGCCACACCTGGTATGACGGATTACAATAATGCCTTGAAGTCCGGTTTTGATGTAATAGCAAATCACTGGCCCAGCTGGCTGAAATCAATAATGCCATTAAGCGTTTTACCAACCGTAGTTGCCCCTGGCACGCTGATTGGCAAACTCTCAGCAGCCGTTATGCTAGAACTTGGGATAAAACAGTCAGAAGCACCATTAATTAAGGCCGGAACCACTGATAGCCTGGCTGCATTTATCGCTACTGGCGCCAACCGAGTTGGAGAAGGTGTAACGTCACTGGGGTCTACACTGGTCTTGAAACTTATCTGCAAAAATCCGGTATTTGATGCTGAAACAGGTCTTTACAGCCATAAATTGGGAAATCGCTGGCTATGCGGTGGCGCGTCTAATACCGGTGGAGCAGTATTGAGAGATTTCTTTACTGACAAACAATTAATGACGTTAAGCCAGAAAATTGATTTAAAGCAGTCGCCACCAAACTATTACCCATTGCTAAAGCCGGGAGAACGGTTTCCAATTGCTGATCCAAACTATCCAGCACAAATGCTACCACGCCCAGCGGAAGATCATCTATTTCTGCATGGGTTGCTGGCTGGTATTGCCAGTGTAGAAAAAACAGGTTACCAATATCTGCAACAATTAAGTGATACACCGTTAACGTCAATTCGAAGTGTTGGTGGTGGTGCTAGAAATCCTGTCTGGACAAAGCTACGTCAGTCATTATTGCAGGTTCCATTCGAATTAGTGGAAAATACTGAAGCAGCTTATGGCAGTGCATTACTTGCAAGAGATGGTCTTAAATTATTCCAATAAGGTATTGAAAGAATGGGTGATTTTATCCAAGGCTCGCGTTATTTATTAAGCGGTTTCAAACTTATCAATCAACCAGGCGTTCGTCGCTTTGCCTATATTCCAATTTTGATAAATACCTTGTTATTTGCTGGAGCAATCTGGCTAGGTATTAACCAGTTTGACTATTGGATGACACAATTGACGCCAACCTGGTTACCGGAATGGTTATCCAATGCCTTGATGTGGATCCTCTGGCCATTATTTGCAGTGCTGATTGTGTTAATAGTGTTTTTCACCTTCTCCATTCTCGCCAATATCGTGGCGGCACCATTTAATGGACTATTGGCGGAAGCTGTGGAAAAACGTTTATCCAATCAGGCTCCACCAGAACAAACTCTCTGGCAATTAATTGCTGATACGCCAAGAATGATTTTTAATGAATTACGCAAATTGGCCTATTTGCTGAAGTGGATGATCCCACTGTTTATCCTGTCGTGGATACCCGGACTGAATCTCATTGCACCCTTGTTATGGTTATTTTTTTCCAGTTGGACTCTGGCACTTGATTATCATGACTACCCAATGGGAAATCATTTAATGGGATTTAAGCAGCAACGAGAACTGCTCAGAACCAAGCGTTCCCTGGCGTTAGGCTTTGGCATGACAACCTTGGGAGCAACAATGATCCCGGTAATAAATTTTCTGATTATTCCAGTCGCCGTGGCTGGTGCAACGGCCTTGTATGTTGGGAAATTACAAAAGAACAATAAAATTGATCTAAACGATAGTTTTCCAACCAAATAAGCTTAAAAAAAAGCGCCTGAAGTCATTCTTCAGGCGCTTTTTACAACAATTATTCAGTCTAAAATTAGACTGGATTTTTCTCTTTTTTAGAAGTCGATAATGACACCAGCATAAACCGTACGATCAATATTCGGACGTGCACCAAAAGGTTGGCGAGCCACAATTTCTTGGCGGTCAAAGACATTTTCAACTTTCAAGAATACTTCTGGCCCATCCACGAATTGGTAACGACTGATCAAATCCATAGTGAATAAAGCGTCTGTGCGATCAAAACGACTGCCTGATTTATTACAACCGACATCTACACATGTTTCATCTATGTATTTAGCCACCGCGTAATTATTCCAGCCACTGCTGTGTTCTAAACCAACTCTCGCACTGAACATATTTTCAGGAATATTTTGCAGCTCTAAACCACTATCAAGTTGATCACCTGATGTTGTTTCACCATCAGTATAGGTGTAAGTAATATCCACCGGGATCATAAAGTTACCGGCTGAAAATAATTTACCAGCTTGAAACTCAAGACCTTTAACCTCTGCTCCACCAAGGCTAAATGAACCAGAATCAGCACCATTACTACAATTGGAAGCTACCGAACACTGCTCGACAAAGTTACTAAAGTCAGAATAGAAAGCAATTGCCTCACTATAGAATGTGCCTTGATTAAAACGCACACCAAATTCGTAATTATCACTTAAGCCTGGTTCAGTTCCATCTTCGGCTCCAGCACTAATCGGAACCATACCTTCATGATAACCCGCTAATACTTGCCAGTTTTCCGTTAAGTCATAGGTTGCTGATATGCCAGGTAAAAATTCCTGATAATCATTTTCAACTCTTCTCGTAACGGATGAGCGAGCAGGCTCACCATAACGACGAGCTTTGCTTTCGACATCTTCCATCCGCAGAGACAAGTTCACTAACAACTTGTCAGTAACCTGGAAATTATCAGTGATCCACATGCTTAATGCTTGCGCTTCCTCTAAACGATTATCGCCGCCGCTCACAGTATTTGCATTGCTACTCTGAAAAACCAGTTGTCCATTAATCTGATCGTAAATATCTACTGGTTGGAAACGATCCGTTTCATCAAAATGCTGACGAGCACCAAAATTCAGATCGTGTGCACCCACCAGCCAGTTGAAATTGGCTTGTACGCCATAAGAATCATATTCACGATTATTATTTTTGTATTGAAGACCAACAGCGTCCTGACGCCCATCCAAAACTGCCTGAGCACCAGCATCACCAGCATTAGCGGCGTCGATAAGATTACCTGTGTTGTTGAACTTGAACCAGTTACGTTTAAATTCATTATGGTACAAGGTCACTGTTGAATTAAACGTATCGCTCCATTTGAAATTATGCGTAAGATTAACGCCCGTATGGTCGTTATCCATATTGTCAATTTCAGTCAATCCATAACGGCGGTTTTCATCATTACGGAAATCGGCATCAGTTAAACCTGCATAGGTTTCATCAGAATCTTCAAAAGATCGTTGGAATTTAAACAGCACTTTATTGCGTTCATCTTCCCATGATAATTTGCCGACATAATCCTGAATTTCGAATCCACTGTCCTGTCCGCTACGGTCTATGTCTTTGAAACCTTTATTATTACGTTGAACAGTTTCTAACAAATAACCAAAGCCACCTTCTTTACCACCGTAATATGCATGTGTATCAAATGAGCCTTCATCACTAAGCATAAACATGGCACGGCCACTGTTATTCTCAGGGATTGGGGTAGATACCAGGTTAACAACACCACCAATGGTTTGAGGTCCATAACGTAATAATGGTGCCCCCTTCAGCACTTCAACTGAATTTAAACGTAAAGCTGTTGGAAAATAGTAGGCTGCTGGATTGGAATAAGGGGCCGGTGCGATCAACACACCATCTTCCATCAAAGTGATATTTTGGCTGCGTTCTGGAGCTGCAGCACGTATACCAATATTGGGACGCAAACCTAAACCATCTTCTTCCAATATATAAATACCTGGAACAGTTTTCAGAACCTGATGAATATCTGTGGTTGCCTCAGTGGTAAGCTGATCATTATCAATGTAATAAGCCGATCCCGGTAACTCACGAGCAGCTTGTTCACTACCAATAACAGTTACTGCATCTAATGATTTGACATCTTCCTCTGCTGCTACCTGTGAGACATATACTGTTCCAAGCGCCAATGTGACCAATGAAACGATAGGTTTGAACTTAAAATTTCGCGGCCTGCGAATACCATTTGCCATATTATTAACCTTCAAAATTGCCATACGTAAAGAAATGTAAAGGCGAATGGTAATGGTTCTTATTAACCAGTCAAGAATTTTTCACATCTCACGCAGGAATTATCGGAATAATAAGTCAGGAAAAGTAATAGTTAATATTACAAAGCTATGTAAAATAGGTATTTAACAACAAATATAAGAATTGTTGCTATTTAACAACAAGCTCATCTAGCAAGTTCTCAATATCATATTCACAGGAACCACAACCTGAAATTGCGCCAGTTTTTCGTGAGATAGTATCGGTATCGACGATACCCTGCTCGACCAGGCTGATGATCTTCCCACGGGTTGTTCCACTGCAATCACAGATCACTTCATCAGTTCTGTCTGAGGCGTTATTGTTGTTACTCATGCAAGTTAGCTACCTGACAATAATAATTTTCAAAACAATTTTTCAGTTTGGTTTAGCATATTAAATAACCTAGGGCTTAACTCAAGTTATGGTGCCAGTCTACTAGATCTGGAATATTGGATTAACAAGCGCCAAACCATTTATACGACCGAGCCTTCCCAACTTCTATCCCTTTTCATTTATCCCGCAATAAGGATTTAGCCAAATGTTGAGTTATTTATCTCTGCATCATAAAACTGACTCTTCACTCAACACAAAGACCATTTATGGGCTAATTACGGCTTTTGTTCTTATTCTGTTTATTCAAACAGTGCAGGCAGAAACTTCTATTGAAAATGGTGATGAAGGAACAGAATTTTCGCGTAATACGGTGGTGGAGATAGCCCGCCAACTTGCCAAAAACCCCTTTAAAGCTCCGCCGAACGCGCCAGAAGAATTAGCAAAACTTGATTATTCAACTTACAGACAAATAAATTTTCAGGAAAATGCAGCGATCTGGGGTAAAACCCCAACCAAGTTTTCAGTGCAACTATTCGCACCTGGCTTTTTGTATAAAGATTTGATTGATATTGATGTAGTCGAAAGTGGCAAGGCTTTTCCACTCGAATTATCTGAAACGTCCTTCAAGGTTCCAAATGAAGCAATTGGTAAAAAATTAGCAGAAGTTGGTAAATATGCAGGTTTACGGCTGCACTATCCAATAAATAATGACGACTATCAGGATGAATTTATTGTATTTCAGGGAGCCAGTTATTTTCGGGTAGTTTCCGAAGGACAGCTCTATGGTATTTCTGCTCGCGGTCTGGCCATTGACGTCGCACAACCCAAAGGTGAAGAGTTTCCTCTTTTCAAACGTTTCTGGATTGAAAGGCCCTCTTCAAGTCAAAAAGCCATCGTGGTGCATGCCTTACTTGATAGTAAAAGTGTTACCGGCGCCTATCGCTTCGGGATTCATCCAGGTTCGCCCAGCAAAATTGATGTCGATGCCATCCTCTTCCCACGGGTTGATATTAAGCATGTAGGGCTTGCACCGTTAACTTCCATGTTTATGCATGGCGGAATGGATCGCGCTGATCAATTGGATTTTCGACCTGCTGTACATGACTCTGAAGGTTTGCAAATGCGTAATGGCAAAGGTGAGCGTTTATGGCGTCCACTGAATAACCCGCAAACATTGCAAATCAGTGCGTTTATAGATGACAACCCCAAAGGATTTGGTTTGATTCAACGCCACCGTGAGTTTGGTTATTATGAGGATCTTGAAGCGAATTACCATAGTCGTCCTTCTGCCTGGGTTAAACCAATCGGTGACTGGGGAAAAGGTCAGGTAGAACTGGTTGAAATTCCGTCAGCTTCTGAGGAAAACGATAATATTGTGGCGTATTGGCGACCTGCAGATGGTTTGAAAAAAGGGGAAGCGTTTGAATATGCCTATACATTAACCTCGCCTGATGATGTTCCAGAAGACAATAATAGACCGCGTATTGTCAACAGTAGCAGTGGTCTCAAGCTCTTTGATGATAGTAAAGAAATAGTGATTGATTACAGCAATATCGATAGTCAGGATATTAAACAGATTGATGTTGTTGCCAGTATTAGCAATGGCAAAATCCTTGAAAGCCGAATTCAGGAAAACCCGCATATCAATGGTGCAAGGGTATTTATTACTTTCGATACCGAAGATGCTGATGTGGCAGAATTTCGGATACAGTTAAATAAAGATGATAAATATGCCGCCCCCACATGGCTTTACAGATGGTTGAACAGGGATTGGAATAATTCTTTATGAGTGTTGATTTACGGATCGATAATACCGAAAAAGCCATACAAAGTGAACGTGCCTTGCCTGCTGAATCGCCTCTGGAAATGCCCCGACATGGAGTATACGAACAAGGGCTTTCCATGCGTCATAGTCAGCGCACTTTCTTCTATATTCTGCGTACGCTTATTTCCCGGTTATTTGTACTTGGCGTGATGCTGGGTTTGTCTTATTACGGGATTACTGAAATCTACGGGGTCTTAAGCACTACTAACGTTGTCACCAACCTGCAGTGGTTATTTTTAATTCTTTTCAGCATCAACTTTCTCTGGGTGTCATTTGCATTTGCTCAGGCACTGCTGGGTTTTTTATTGCATTTAAAGCCTCGACTTATTAAACAGTCCGAGCAGGAACCTGACTTTACCACTGCCATTCTGCTGCCCATCTACAACGAAGACCCTATCCGTATCAAGGCGGCGCTCAAGGTGATGCGTGAGGATTTATTAGCCAAAGCGCCAGGAAAATATGCATTTTTTATTCTCAGTGATACCAATAAAGCCGATGCATGGATTGCAGAAGAACAGGCTTTTCTGGATCTGATTAACAAGGACGAATCAGGCTGTCCGGTCTACTACCGTCGTCGTCAACAGAATACCGAACGTAAAGCCGGCAATATCGGTGATTGGGTACAACGCTGGGGCGGTGCCTATGAAGCCATGATAGTACTGGATGCTGATAGTGTGATGAGCGCCGAGTGCATGCTCACCCTATCCCGTCGACTGGCAGCCTCGCCCGGTATCGGATTAATCCAGACTTTACCCACTATTGTGCGTGCCAATACGCTTTATGGACGGTTACAACAATTTGCCAATCATTGTTTCGGCCCTATTTATGCCGAAGGTTTATCTGCCTGGCATGGCCTGTCATCCAACTTTTGGGGCCACAATGCGATTATCCGAACCCGTGCGTTTGCCGAGGCTTCACATCTGCCAATTTTGCCAGGTAAACCACCGTTTGGTGGTCATGTATTAAGTCATGATTTTATCGAAGCTGCTTTACTGCGTCGTGCAGGCTGGGGAGTACGTTTTGATACCGATATTCAGTCAACCTATGAAGAGTCACCTCCTTCATTGATCGACGTGATGATCCGGGACCGTCGCTGGTGTCAGGGAAACCTGCAACATACCCCTTTTATGTTTGCCCAGGGTTTTGTGTTACCCACTCGTTTGCATATATTTTCCGGATTAATGTCCTATCTTAGTGCCGTTTTCTGGCTGTCTTTAATTGTTGTCGGTTTAGCTATTGCCTTACAGGCAAGGTATGTGCGTCCGGAATATTTCGCCAATCCGTCTCTGTTCCCTACCTGGCCAGTATTTGATTCTGAGCGTGCCTTAACACTCTTCATCGTATCCATGGCCATAGTTATTGCACCTAAGGTGTTTGGCTGGTTTGCGGCGCTGATAAATATTCCACGTTGCATGAAATTCGGCGGCCCTATTTTGCTGACATTAAGTGTCGTTGTGGAAATGCTTATGTCGGCGCTGTATGCACCGATATTAATGGTGCATCAGTTTGGTGTGGTGGTAGGAATTTTCCGTGGCAAGGACAGTGGCTGGATGCCTCAGTCACGTGATGATGGCGCGCTGAGTTGGGCTGCGGTAGCAAGAGCTCATGCTGGTCATACATTATTCGGCATAATTCTCGCCATTATTGCTTTGTTGCTTAGTATCGAGCTGTTTTACTGGCTACTGCCGATTACCGGGGGATTGATGTTGTCGATCCCTTTGTCATGGCTGAGTGGTGGAACGCGTCGCAGTAAACTGCTTAAGTGGCTTGGCATACTGCGGGCGCCAGAAGAAAAAAATCCGGCTCCCATTCTGGTGGCTTTGGATCATCAGCTTTCAGCACTTTCGCCACAGCCCAAACAGCATGCCTTTATTCGGTTGCTAAATAATCCACAACTTTGCAACTGGCATATCGCCCAATTGCCTGACAATGCAAACCAAAAACCTGTATTTCATCCACCCAGAATATTAGCGGAATGGAAAGTACACCATGCCGACAATATGCAGCAACTTGAGTCATGGCTTGAACCGCAGGAAGAGTTGGCATTTTTGAGTCAACGAGATTGTCTGCAACAATTAAAAAGTCTGGAAAACAACTTAACCAAGCAAGCGGTATAAATTTAATTGGACCTTTTCCAGCCAGCTAATATCGCTGGTTGGAAAAGCATAATTAAGGGTTGAATTCACTTCTGTAATCTCCATCTCTTATTTTAAGCAGCTTAAAATACTGGCTGTACTTCCCCACTCTTCTGAAACGAGAAAATCAAAGGAGAAATTCGATGATGCGCGTGAAAGATGTGATGACAAAACAACCTTTTTACCTTGATGCAGATGTCAGCATTCAGGAAGTTTCCCAAACTATGCGAG
>Ga0207883_1000027_pt1 | contig 141926 bp, 137 predicted proteins | sample MalvirmetaMSP109_FD_184229 | JGI IMG/M metagenome (GOLD analysis project Ga0207883, IMG submission 184229) | Marine viral communities from the Deep Pacific Ocean - MSP-109 (SPAdes) | ecosystem: Environmental > Aquatic > Marine > Oceanic | place: Pacific Ocean | collected 2011-05-21 | reverse complement strand
GTGAACTGTGGAGATTTAAAACTCCATCAGGCATTATCGGTAACGTTAATACCTACAAACACAACAACAAACAGTATATTTCTATCCTGTCTGGTGTAGGTGGTTGGGCTGGTATCGGTATGGCTATTCCAAGTTTGGAAAATGACACAGATGGTCTGGGCGCAGTTGGTGCATATCGTGCACTGTCTAGCTGGACTAACCTGGGTGGTGTTCTGAGCGTATTTAGCCTGTAAGACCATTAAGTATTGTAAAATATACTTAAGTTAAAATTAAAAACCCGGTATCTTTTATAGATGCCGGGTTTTTTTTTGAACAAAAACGGCATAGGAAATGTCATATATATTCCCAAAAGAAATAAGGAAGAGAGAATGATCAAACTACAAAAATGGGCAATCCTGGCGTCTGCTCTACTGGGTGCCTCGTTTGCAGTTAATGCTGAAGAACTGAAGCCAATTCCGGGACAAGAAGTATTAAGGGTCTGTGCGGATCCTAATAATATGCCGTATTCCAATAAAAACAAGGAAGGTTTTGATAATAAAATTGCTGAATTATTAGGTGAAAAATTAGGCATTCCGGTGGAATACTACTGGTTCCCTCAACGCATTGGGTTTTCGCGTAATACTATAAAAAAAGAACACCCTGAACGCGGTGGCTATATGTGTGATTTGGCAATGAGCGTTCCTGAGCACACAGATTTTCTGCTGCCTACCAAACCCTATTTCAGTTCTATTGAATCGATTGCCTATCGAAGTGGGGAAGGTTATGAAATCAAAAAGCTTTCAGATTTAAAAGAAGTCAATGAAAAACATGGACCATTAAAAATTGGTTTGTTTGATCGCGCCATTTCCACCAAAGCTCTCCTTGATATGGGGCTTGGAGATAATATTGTTTATTATCAATTGATGAGTGGCGATGTAAATGCGAGCCCAGGTAGAGCGATTGAAGATTTAGCTGCTGGAAAAATTGACGTGATCCCAATGTGGGGACCGGTAGCCGGTTACCACGCCAAAGTTGCTGATGTACCAATAACCGTTAATCCATTAAATGAATTGGGTCAGCTTCATGTATTCAGTTTTAGTATGGCAACTCGCTATTCAAATAGAGATTGGAATAAATTACTGAACAAATTTATAGATCAGAATAAAGCTGAGATAGATGCCATTATTGCTGAATACAATTTACCCTCATTGGAAAATGTCAGTCCTACACCTGCGAAAAAACCGCGTAAAGATGATGACGATTAATACAATGTTTGGCTAAACCAACATCTGAAAAATGGAGGCTACAAAATAGTAGCCTCCATTATTTTTTTCAGATCATCATTAATTCGGGCAGCAAAACGTGCCTGATCTTTATCCGATACGTTTTCATCCATTAATCTGGTGCCAATAACCACACCATTGTTGCTTTCCCTGACAGTAATGATGCAGGGCATATCATTGATAAGTTGTTCATTAATCAGCATCATTTCTTTTGCATGGGTGATATTGCAAAAGCTGATGACAGTTGATAAAGGGAAGCTTTTATCTCCACGTTCACGGATCGCCGAACCGATTTCGCTTTTATGAATTATCCTGTAGTTATGCTCGGAGATGGCTATATCCAGATTTACCAGTGTGTCTTGGTAACTATACGGGCTGTTTTTTTCAAGTATTCGATTAGTGTTTGCCGACTGACATGCGATAATAATCAATACGCTTGAAATCACAATTGCAGGAATCTTTAGGCGTTCAAGTAGAGTCATAAGCAAATAAAAATAATAAATTGAAATATAAGAATTTAAGCATAACACCTATAAAAATTCATGAGGTAACAAACAGTGAAGACAAACCAATACATCGTTTTTTTGTTCGGATTAATATTGCTGTTAAGTGGCAAAGCGTTTGCAGCTCCGGGCATGTCAGAAATTAATAATGAGTTATTTGATAAAGCGCATTTAAAAAATATTGACCAGCCGGGCGTGCTGAAATATAAATTTTCCAAAACCAGTTTTGTTGACGGCGATCGTCAGGACACGATTGATGTGATGGTCAAAAATATTCGTAATACCGGGCGTGCAGATACTTATTTTGAGTTTTTTTCCGGTGAAAATAAACGACCATATCAGGAACGTCTTGATCAGCGTGGCAATAGTGTATTCGTTTTATTTCTGGAGTATGACGTACATGAAATGAAACGTTTGACCGGAGGTGAGTGGCGTTATTTTCAACGCTTACTGCGTTGGTCATTTGCTGAGGGAGCCGACAAAAAACAAGTCGAAGTGGATTACAACGGTGAGAAGGTAAAGGCTTGGCAATATACTGTACAGCCTTACGTCAACGATCCGAAAAATGATCGTTATAAATTGTATTCTTCCAAATACTATATTTTCACAATGTCTGAAGAAATTCCTGGTGAAATTTATCAGGTTAAAACCGTGGTTCCAGACGGCAAAAACTGGAAAGAAGGTGATCCTGTGCTGGTTGAGGAAAAAGTCACATTTAGCGGTTTCGAGCCACAATAACTTATATTTGAAAATTTTATGAAACGGGCCTTCGCGCCCGTTTTTTAAATGAAAAGACTTTTAAAAAAACTCCAGTCCATTCAAGGTGCCTTAAGGTTCCACGAGCTCAGCTTTGTGGTGTTAATTATCATGACAGCCTTGATGAGTTTCAACTGGGCACTTGCCTGGCAGAAAAGTTCAGAAGAGTCTCTGCGTTTAAGTTCAATCAATACGCATGTTCAGCACTTACGTGGTGATCTTTATCGCCAGCTAAAAGAAGTCTTTGATGTTGTTTTTCTGAATGACGAGCTTGCAGCAGAACAATATTATCAATTTGTTGATCAGATTAATTCTTATCTGGCTCGGTTAAAAGTGCTTTCGAGTTCACCAGATGAAGAGCTTTTGATCGTCAGAATTGAATATGCCTACAACAAGTTTTACCAGGAAACCCGACGTTTTCTGGATAAAGATAAACTTAGCAATGATGACAAACTCTGGCTAGATGACCAGCTTGAACAGCAAACCTTTCGTCAACTTGAAATGGTTTTCAGCGAAATGGAGCAATATCTTCAGCAGCAACAACAACAGTTAACTGATTCTGATGAACGTATGTTTGGCAAAATGCTCCTCAGCGAAGCATTGCCAATTCTGTTGGCATTAATCCTACTCACTATCTCCAAATGGTTTGTCCGTCGAAATATGCTGGCGCCGCTACGTAATGTTACCCAGGGTGCCAAGGTAATCAGTACCGGCAATTTTAATCATCATATTCCCTTAACAGGAGTCGACGAGCTGCAACGGCTTTCGCAGGCTATCAATAGCATGGCTGACGAATTGTCCAGTAATCGTGACAAATTGATTGAAACCAAAAAACAAGCCGCTTTAGGCGAACTGGTGCCTTTGGTAGCTCATAATATCCGTAATCCTCTTGCGGGAATTCGCGCGGCTGCACAAGTCTCTATCGAAGAGGCGAATGAAGAAAGTCGTATCGTGCTGAAAGACATTATAATTGCTGTAGATCGACTGGAAAACTGGGTTACCTCGCTACTGATGTACTTGCATCCGTTAAAACCACACCTTGTTGAGGCAACACTAACTGAACTCACTGATAATGCTTTATCCCTGATAGCGCTGCAACTCAATGATAAAGGCATCCATGTAAACCGTCATGGCTGGCAGCAAGAGGCCAGACTGATTAATATGGATAATAATCTGATGGAGCAGGCTATTTTCAATTTGATTCAAAATGCAATTGAAGTGGCACCCATGAATTCAACAATTCATATTCACTACTGGGAAACCCCTCAAAAAATTGGATTGCACATTAAAGATCAAGGGCCTGGTTTTAGCGAAACGCCTCAACAAGAAACCAGTCAAATGCATAAAAAGCTGAATTGCGGACTGGGTATTCCTTTTGCTCAGAAAGTGATTAAACAGCATCAGGGCGATTTGATTTTTGAAAATATTCCGGATGGTGGAGCAAGAGTCTCACTGACCTTGCAACTGGATAAAATGCTGAGTCGTCAATAGGATGTTACATGCTTAATTTTGTATTAATTGAGGACGAAAACCTGTTCGCCAAATCGGTTAAACGACGACTGGAGCGGGAAGGTCATCAAGCCATAATTGCCGATAACATCAGCGATGGAAAAAAACTGTTACGCCAGGAATCAATTGATGTTCTGCTATTGGATGTCAGGCTACCGGATGGCAATGGCCTGGATTTATTAGCTGAAATTCGTGCGCCAGGACATCCACTGCAGAACTTGCCTGTTGTTATGATGACAGCTTATGGAGAGCTGGAAGACGCCGTTAATGCAATGAAATTTGGTGCATCAGATTATCTCAAAAAACCGGTGGATTTGGATGAACTGATACTGACGATTGAGAAGGTGGTTCATAATCACGCTATCAGTCGTCAGTTACATTATTCTGAACAGCGTGAACAAAAGACTAATAAGCCAATTAATCTGATTGGTAGTAGTCAGGAAATCCTGTCAATTAGGCAGCAGGCAAAACAGCTCTCTGAGCTGATGGATAAAAATAAGGATACAACCCCTGTCGTATTAATTACGGGTGAGACAGGCAGTGGCAAGGGTGTTCTAGCACGATATTTTCATCAAATAAGCCAGCGGCATAATCGACCTTTTGTTCTTGTAGATTGTGCTGCATTACCGGAAGCTTCAATCGAAGCTGAATTATTCGGTCAGTCGCCCAGCACCCTCGAAACCAATTCTCCTGCTCGTCCCGGTTTGATTGAAGTCGCTGAGGATGGAACATTATTACTGGATGAAATTGCAGAATTATCATTATCAACGCAAACCAAATTGCTTAATGTTATAGAGCGTAGACAGCTTCGCAGGTTGGGAGCGACCAAAGAAATTCCGGTGAATTCTCATATTATTGCAACGACCAATCGGGATCTTCACCAATTAGTTATGTCGGGTGAATTTCGTGCCGATTTGTATTTTCGGTTGAATGTTGTAGAGATTAAACTTCCACCTCTACGAATACGACAACAGGATATAGCGGAACTGGCACAGTTTTTTATCGAACAATTTGCCAAGCGTTACGTTGTTGAACAACCAAGACTCGCTTATGATGCCATGCGTGAAATGCAACAATATGACTGGCCTGGTAACATCCGCGAACTGGAGAATGTTCTGGAGCGAGCAGTAATGCTCTGTAAACAAAGTGTCATCGAGTTTGATGACTTGTCATTGAGAGCTTTTGGCAGTGACAAACAAGACGAACATGGTGGTTCCATGTTCGAAAAAATGACACTTGATCAGGTGGAAAAATATTTATTGGAAACGGCTTTGAACCGAAGTTCCGGTAATGTTTCCAGAGCGGCAAGACAACTTGGATTAACCCGTATGGCAATGCGTTATCGTATGGATAAATACAAGCTGTAAATTATTTGACCAGTTTCAAGCTTGGCTTGCCGTTAGTCGTTTTATTGGTTGGTTTACCAGGTTCTTTAGATGTCGGCGGCGGGGGAGTGGGATGCTCTTCTTCTGGAAAGAACATGCCTTCGTTATTTTCTTTTCCATAAATCGCCTGAATAGCAATGACCGGAATAAATAAATTCATCGCCTTGCCGGAAAATCTAGCTGAAAAGCTCACCCAGTCATTGTCCATATTCAGTCCGTCGATAGCATCCGGTGCCAGATTCAGGACGATACGGGAGTCGCGAATATACTGGTCAGGAACCACAACCCCTTCATAATCAGTATTCACCAGTAAATAGGGGGTGCAATCGTTATCCAGCAACCATTGATAAATAGCTCTGATTAGATAAGGCTTTTGTGAAGACATGCTCATTAGCGCATTCCTCTCTCCGCTGTGCTCAGACTGGCCTGGAAAGTATCTCTATTAAATATTTTTTGTGCATAACGTTCAACCGCTTTGGCGGAGTCCGGTAATTTTATACCCAAATGCGGTAATCGCCACAATAACGGTGCAACATAACAATCGATTAATGAAAATTCGTCGCTCATGAGAAAGTCGTATTGTTCGAACAGTGGGGCCAGAACAGTCAAATCCTCACGTAGCGTTTTTTTGGCTTTGGTTGCTGGTGATTTGTCACGTCCAGATAATTGAGGCCACATTGAGAACCAGTCCGTTTCCAGACGATGCAACATCAGTCGCATTTGAGCTCTGGCACCTGGATCGTTAGGCATCAGGGATGGATGAGGAAAACGCTCATCAAGATATTCCATAATGATTCTGGAATGGAATATTACAATATCCCGATCAAACAGTGTCGGGCCCTGAGCGTATGGATTTGCTGAAGCAACCTCTTCCGGCCAGTGGCCATCAACAAGATTTACAATCTGACAATCAATTTGCTTTTCTTGAACAACGATACGGGTTTGATGGCTGAAGGGACATTGTACATCTGAGTACAATGTCATCAGCGGTTTACGATTACGTGTTGTCATTAGCTGTACTGCTTATGTTTTGGAATGTAGCGTTAGTGAACGTCTTTCCAGTAAGCTTTTTTCAGTGCCAGTGCGATTACAAAGAATATCGCAAGATAGAGCAAGACCCACTTACCCAGCGCTAAACGCTGTAATTTAGATGGTTCACTGATATAAGCAAGAAAGTTGACTAGATCTCGGCTCATCATATCGTATTGTCGAGGAGTCAGCGCACCTTCTTGTTCAACACTTAAATGACCATACTCGTCGATAGCCTGATATCCCTGTTGTTCCCATAGGACATGTGGCATACCAACATCTTTGAAAGCCAGGTTATTAGTGCCCATTGGCCGACTTTCATCGAGGTAGAATGTACGCAGATAGGTATATAACCAGTCTGTACCTCTTGCACGGGCAATAACCGATAAATCAGGCGGAACAACACCAAACCAGCGTTTGGCATCTTCGGCTCGCATTGCTATTTGCATGGTGTCACCAATTTTATCGGTGGCAAACATCAAATTTTCAGCAACCTGATCGTCTGTAAGCCCTAAATCTTTTGCCATACGGTTATAACGCATCAATGATGCACCATGACAGCTTAAGCAATAATTAACGAACGTGTGAGCACCACGTTGCAAAGAGGCTTTATCGGTCAAATCAATATCGACAGTATCCAGCTTTGATGACGGACCCGCCGCAATGGCGAGCGTCGAGAACACACTGAATACCGAAATAAGAGCAGCAAAAGTCAGATTTCTCATTTGGTCGTCACCCTTTCTGGCACAGGTTTATCTTTATCAAATTTCGTGTAAATCGGCATCAGGAGAAAGAAAGCAAAATACAGAACGGTAAAAATCTGAGCCATCAAAGTATAAAGAAACGTTGCAGGCTGAGTGCCTAAGTAACCCAATGCTAAAAAGCTAATAACAAACACTACCAGAGCGATACGGAAATATGGACCTCTATAGCGAATGGAGCGGGTTCTGCTGCGATCCAGCCAAGGTAGCAGGAACAAAACGACAATTGCCAGACCCATGGCAATAACCCCAAACAGCTTATCCGGTACCGCACGCAAAATGGCATAGAACGGTGTAAAGTACCAAAGCGGGACGATATGTTCCGGTGTTTTCAATGGATCCGCAGGAATAAAATTATCTTTTTCCAGAAACCAGCCGCCAAATTCTGGCATATAGAACAACACTAATGAGAAGATAAACAGGAAGACAACAACGCCCACCAAATCTTTGACAGTGTAATAAGGATGGAAAGGGATGCCATCAACAGGTTTACCGTTGGCATCTTTGTTTTTCTTGATGTCCACGCCATCCGGGTTGTTGGAGCCTACTTCATGCAGTGCAAGGATATGCGCTGCTACCAAACCAAGTAACACGATTGGCAATGCAATAACGTGCATGGCAAAAAACCGGTTTAAGGTGGCATCAGCGACCACATAATCGCCACGAATCCACAGAGCCAGATCTTCACCAATAACCGGTAAAGCGCCAAATAAAGAAATAATTACCTGAGCGCCCCAGTAAGACATTTGACCCCAGGGTAACAAATATCCCATAAAGGCTTCAGCCATCAGCACAACATAGAGCAGCATGCCGAAAATCCAAATCAACTCTCGTGGTTGTTTATAGGACCCATACATCAGGCCGCGGAACATGTGCAGGTAGATAACAACAAAGAAGGCGGAAGCGCCAGTGGAGTGCAGGTAACGAATCAACCAGCCCCATTCTACGTCCCGCATAATGTATTCAACCGAAGCGAAAGCCAGTTCAGCATCCGGTTTGTAATTCATCGTTAAAAAGATGCCGGTAATAATCTGCAGCACCAGAATCAATAAGGCAAGTGAACCGAAGTAATACCAAAAGTTAAAGTTTTTCGGTGCGTAATATTCCGAAATATGTTCCTTCCACATTTTTGTTGCCGGGAAGCGGGCATCAATCCAATCCATCATCGACATCATGCAGCTCCTTGGGCATCTTCACCAACAATAACAACATTGTCACCTTGGTAGTGGTAGGGGGGAACTACAAGGTTGGTTGGTGCTGGAACACCTTGGAAAACCCGTCCGGCTAAGTCAAAGCGTGAACCATGACAGGGGCAAAAGAATCCGCCTTTCCAATTTTCGCCAAGATCCTCAGGAGCTATTTCTGGTCGGTAAGTGGGGGAGCAACCCAAATGGGTACAGATACCGACCATGACCATGACATCCTTACGTATAGAACGTGTTTCGTTCTGCGCATATTCAGGTTGCTGGGTCTGTTCGCTTTGTGGATCACGCAGCTCATCGTTTAATGTTGGAAGCGTGTTCAAAATTTCTTCTGAACGGCGGAAAATCCACACCGGTTTGCCACGCCATTCAACCGTCAGTAATTGGCCGGGTTCCAGCTGGCTGATATCAATTTGCACCGGAGCACCAGCAGCTTCAGCCTTGGCACTTGGTGCAATCGATGATACAAAAGGAATGGCTACAGCCACTGCGCCAGCACCGCCTACTACACTAGCTGCGGCTGTTAAAAACCGTCTTTTGCCAGTATCTATAGTGTCACTCATCAGATGAATATCCCCTGATATGTTATTTAATGTGAATCCAGCAGAGCATTAATGTCTCGGGATTGCTGAGATAAAACCAGTAAATTTTAGCATAGCAAGGAATGTTTTGGATCAAAAAAGCCCGCATTTTCATGCGGGCTTTTGAAGAGAGCTAAAGAGAGTAAGATTTACTCTGCTGCAGCTTTTTGAGTTTTTTTCACCAGACGCTTCAAAGCACCTTTTGGTTTTGTGTCAACGATAGCTTGCAGGTTGGTTGGTTCGCCTACGATAATCGCGCCACCCATACCGGCACCCCAGTGAGGGTCACACTTATACATGTAAACACCTTCAACTGTTAAAGGTTTAGTTTGAAAGTTTTCGCCCATTTGTGACATAAAACCTTCAGCACCTTCTGGAATGTATTCGTGTTCACCATCTGAATCGGTAAACGTTGTGTTAACAAGATGACCGTTCATTCTGTCCCAGGAAACGGTATCACCTGGTTGAACTTTGATAACCATTGGGTCAAAAGAAGTTAACGATGCTGTTACAACATGATTTTCAGCCATTGCAGCCGCAGAAAACAAAGATGCAGCACCTAATGCAGCCGCGATCAGTGATTTACTATATTTCATGAATATTTCCTCTCTTTATTGAGTTATTTGCCTCAGTGCGGTGCCAGTCTCCCATAATGAAGCTGAACACACACTGAACACATTTAGCTACGTGTTTTACCACGCTATTTTCTTGGCAGGACAAGCACAAAAACGCCAAACTATACTGACTATTTGTGGGATATGTCCATGAAAAAATGAAAAATTGTGTCATTTAACACAATGCTTTTTCCCCGAGTTAATAAATGGCAATTGCCTAAATTCTATAAAGCTAAGGTCTCGAAAAAAGGGCTAGAAATTTTGTGGGCCATGGTTTTGTAGTTTCCACATATCGGCATAATGACCTTTTCTATCAAGCAAGTTTTGATGACTACCCTGTTCAATAATCTGTCCATCTTTCATTACTAATATATTGTCAGCATCTACCACTGTTGAGAGTCTGTGAGCGATAACCAATGTGGTTTTATGCTGACTTATTTGTATTAGTTGTTGGGCGATGGCATTTTCGGAATGACTATCAAGTGCAGATGTTGCCTCGTCAAACACCAGAATCGATGGGTTCTTTAACAATGTTCGAGCTATGGCAATACGTTGTTTTTCCCCCCCTGATAATTTCAATCCCCGTTCACCAACCAAAGTGTTGTACCCGTGGGGTAAGGAACTGATAAATTCATGAATATGGGCTTGGCGGGCAGCTTTGATGACGGCCTCTGGAGAAGCTTCCGGACAGCCGTATTGTATGTTGTAAAACAGGCTGTCATTAAATAGCACAGTATCCTGAGGCACCACACCAATCACTTGGCGCAGGCTTTGCTGAGTGACATGCCGGATATTCTGACCATCAATTTCGATGCTGCCTGAAGTCGGATCATAAAATCTGAATAATAACCGCACCAGAGTTGATTTACCGGAACCACTGGCGCCAACGATTGCAATTTTCTGCCCACCTGGCACTTCAAAATCTATCTGTTTCAAAATTGAACGATCTGGCTCGTAATCAAAGTCGACATGGTTAAACCTGATATGACCCTCAGTAATGGCAAGCGTGGTTGCATCATTCCGATCGTTGATTTCTTCTCCTTGATTTAACAGATCAAACATCCGCTCCATATCGGCAAGCGCATGACGGATTTCCCGATAGATATATCCCAGAAATCCCAGTGGCAGATATAGTTGCAATAGATAAGCATTGACCAGAACCAAATCACCTATAGTCATCTCTCCATCCACGACGCCTTTGCCAGCAAGTAACATTAAAGCCGTCAGGCCGGCAGCAATAATAAAACCTTGCCCCATGTTCATTACGGCGAGAGATGTTTGGTTGCGAATGGCAGACTTTTCCCAAACCGCTAATTTGCTGTCATAGCGACTGGCTTCGAAAGCTTCGTTGCTAAAATATTTAACCGTTTCATAATTTATCAAACTATCAATGGCCTGATTGTTCGCTGCAGAATCCATTTCATTCATTGCCCGGCGAAATCGCATGCGCCATTCAGTGATAATTAATGTGAAAATAATAAATACCAGCGTAGTGCCAGTAGTGATAATCGCAAAAATACTGTCGTACTGGCTCAACAAAATAATCGTGACCAATGCAATTTCCACCAGCGTCGGCAAAATATTAAAGATCATGAAATTCAGTAAAAAAGTGATACCCCGACTGCCACGTTCAATATCTCGTGAAATGCCGCCGGTTTGGCGCTGCAGATGAAAACGTAAGGAAAGACGATGTAAATGTGAAAAAATATTTCCAGCGATATGCCGAACTGAGCTATAAATAACTTTGGCAAACAATGCATCGCGTAATTCATTAAATACAGTGCTGGCAAGCCGCAGTAAGCCATAGGCAATTAACATTATCACCGGTAGATAAATAACATCCTGCAACTGTGGATCCAGTGCATCCACCGTACCTTTTAATACCAAAGGCACGCTAACATTCGCCACTTTCGCGAGGCACAGCAGCACTAAGGCGAGTATCACCCGGGTTTTGTATTGCCATACATAAGGCAACAGACTGCGAATGGCCTGCCAGTCTTGAGAAGATTTCATAATGTCAGTTTAGCCGATTTACGAATTTGTCAGTTAAAATGCCAAAGACTGAATTTGCAAATTTTCGGTATAATCAACAGCTTTTAAGCTTGAAACAAATATTTCTTGCCGCATTTATAAGCAGCGCTGTTTGTTGATTCATTTTTAGGGAGTAACCTCATGCCGTTTTATGAATATCGCTGTGATGCCTGTAATCATAACTTTGAAGCGTTGCAAAAGATCAGTGACGATGCTTTGGTGGATTGCCCAGCATGCCATCAACCCAATCTGAAAAAACTGATTTCAGCGGCGGGTTTTCGTCTTAAAGGTCAGGGCTGGTATGAAACAGATTTTAAATCGGGTTCAAAACGTAACCTCGCCGACAGCGGAACCGCAGACAGTTCACCTGCGGCCGCGCATACCTGTGGAACAGGATGCAGTCATTAAAAATTTAAATGCGTAAATATTTAATAGCAGGCCTGCTGGTCTGGATGCCGCTTGGGGTCACTTTTTTAGTGGTTCGGGCGATAGTAGGTTTTTTAGATAAAAGTCTGTTGCTGTTGCCGGATGCCTTTCAGCCCGATAGGCTGCTCGGCTTTCATATTCCCGGTTTGGGAGTATTACTGGCAGTGGCGCTGGTTTTGATCACCGGCATGATAATGGCCAATTTACTGGGGCGTCGATTAGTGGCGTTCTGGGAATCATTACTGGCAAGAATCCCGCTGGTCAGAACGCTTTATTCAGCGGTTAAGCAAATCATGGAAGCGGTGCTGGCAACAGATGCCAAATCGTTTCGAAAAGTATTATTGGTGGAATATCCACGCAAAGGTGTCTGGAGCTTAGCGTTTATGACATCAGATGATCTGGGTGAGGTGCAGGATAAAACCATTGCCAATGTCATCAGCGTGTTTATTCCGACCACACCAAATCCTACCTCGGGGTTTGTGTTGATGGTGCCGGAATCTGATGTTATTGAGTTGGATATGGCGGTAGAAGAGGGGCTGAAAATGATCATTTCGATGGGCGTAGTGGTACCAAACTCACTGGCCTATCAAAAGAAACGTCAGGAACAGCAACTCACTGAATAGAAAATTTCGGACACTTTTTATCAATATAAAGGGTGTAGTGTTAAACAGTATTTTTGGATGTTGGAATAATTATGCGTAGCCATTACTGCGGCGATGTAAACGAATCTTTGATTGAACAAACGGTAAAAGTTGCAGGCTGGATGCATCGTCGCCGGGATCATGGTGGGGTCATCTTTATTGATTTGCGGGATCGTGAAGGTCTGGTGCAAATCGTTTGTAATCCGGAAGATGCCGAAAGTTTTGCCGTGGCTGAAAAAGTACGCAGTGAATATGTATTACAGATTGAAGGTGTGGTAAACCCGCGTCCGGCGGGCAGTGAAAATACCGATTTAAAAAGCGGTAAAATCGAAATTATCGCCAAGCGCGTGACTATTTTGAATAGCTCCGAAACGCCGCCATTTCCATTGACGGAACAGGCTGAAGTTAATGAAGATATACGGCTGCGTCATCGTTATATCGATTTACGTCGCCCGGAAATGCTGCAAAAGCTGCGCTTTCGTTCACAGATTATCCGTCAATTACGCCAGTACCTCGATAATCATGGCTTTATGGATATTGAAACGCCTATCCTGACCAAAGCGACACCGGAGGGCGCGCGTGACTATCTGGTGCCAAGTCGTACTCATCCCGGTGATTTCTTTGCATTACCCCAGTCTCCGCAGTTATTTAAACAATTGCTGATGGTGGCCGGTATGGATCGTTATTATCAGGTTGTTCGTTGTTTCCGCGATGAAGATTTGCGTGCTGATCGCCAGCCGGAATTCACCCAATTGGATATTGAAACCTCTTTTGTTGAAGAAGAGGATTTAATGCAATTGATGGAAGAAATGATCCGTGACTTGTTTGCCAATGTATTAGAACAACCGTTACCGAATCCTTTCCCAAGAATGACCTATGCGGACGCCATGGATCGTTATGGTAGTGATAAACCGGATCTGCGAATTCCATTAGAACTCGTTGATGTAAGTGATTTGATGCAGGGTGTTGATTTTAAGGTGTTCTCTGCACCAGCTAATGATGAAAATGGACGTGTGGCTGCTTTGCGCGTACCGGGTGGCAACTCTTTAAGCCGTAAAGAAATTGATGATTACACCAAGTTTGTCAGTATCTACGGTGCAAAAGGTCTGGCTTACATTAAAGTGAATGATCTTGCTGCTGGCCGGGAAGGTTTGCAATCACCTATTCTGAAATTCCTGCCCGATGATGTGGTTGATGCGATTCTGCAAAGAACGGCAGCTGAAACCGGTGACTTGGTGTTCTTTGGTGCCGATAAAGCTTCAATTGTGAATGAATCTTTGGGTGCTTTACGTGTCAAAATTGGCCATGATTTGGATATGGTTGAACATGGCTGGCGCCCGTTATGGGTGGTTGAATTCCCGATGTTTGAATGGGATGACAAAACACAGCGCTGGTATGCTTTGCATCATCCTTTCACTGCACCACGAGAGTCAGACATTGATTTATTAAGCAACGATCCAGGTAAGTGTCTGTCTCGTGCATATGACATGGTATTAAATGGTACTGAGTTGGGCGGTGGTTCGATTCGTATCCATAAAACCGATGTGCAGCAGAAAGTCTTTGAAATGCTGGGCATTCCTGCTGAAGAAGCGGAAGAGAAATTTGGCTTCCTGTTACAGGCATTGAAATATGGTTGCCCACCACATGGTGGTTTGGCATTTGGTTTGGACAGACTGGCTATGTTAATGACGGGCTCAGCATCGATTCGTGATGTAATGGCCTTCCCGAAAACACAGTCAGCGGCTTGTCTGTTAACCAATGCACCAAGCCCGGTCAGTGATGAACAGTTGAAAGAATTGAATATTCGTCTGCGTAAAGTACCAACAGCAGAAGTCTGAGTAAAACAGCAATAGCGGTTAAGAGGAAAGCGAAGTGGCTACAAAACTAGCAACAACGGCAATCCCGTTTGAACAGTACTTCTCAATTGATGATGAGGCATGCGATAAACGTATTGATGCCGCTAAACAGAAATTGGGCGATGATTTGGTTATTCTGGGGCATCACTACCAGCGTAATGAAGTTTTCAAACATGCGGATTTTTCAGGTGATTCGCTCAAACTGTCACGCAATGCTGCCGAATCAGACGCTCAGTACATCGTGTTCTGTGGCGTGCATTTTATGGCGGAAGTAGCGGATATCCTTTCACGTCCCGATCAAATTGCGATTCTGCCCGATCTGGCCGCCGGTTGTTCAATGGCTGATATGGCGAACCGGGTAAATGTGGATCGTGCCTGGCAGGAAATGAGCGAAGTGCTGGATCCGGATGAGACGATTACGCCAATCACCTATATAAATTCGGCTGCAGACCTCAAATCCTTCTGTGGTAAACATGGCGGTATTGTGTGTACTTCTACCAATGCGCCACATGTGCTGGATTGGGCGTTTGCTCAACGCGAAAAAGTACTGTTCTTCCCTGATCAACATCTAGGCCGCAATACCGGTTACAAGATGGGTATTCCATTGGAAGAAATGGTGGTGTGGGATTTTGATAAACCACTGGGTGGATTAACGCCGGAAGCATTGAAGAAAGCCAAAATTATTTTGTGGAAGGGCTTTTGTTCTGTTCATCAGATGTTCCAGCCACAACAGATTGATAACTTCCTGGAAAAATACCCGGAAACCAAAGTTATTTCGCATCCAGAATGCAGCTTTGAAGTCTGCCAGAAATCCGATTATGTCGGTTCCACTGAATATATAGTCAACACGATCGCCAACAGTGAACCTAATACCCGCTGGCTGGTGGGGACCGAATTGAATCTGGTAAACCGTTTACATGAACGGTTCCAGGATCAGGGTAAATCGGTTCACTTTATGTCACCGACGGTATGTATGTGCTCCACCATGTTCCGTGTTGATCCGCAGCATTTGTTGTGGGTACTGGAAAACCTGGTGGAAGGCCATGTGGTTAATCAGGTGTCTGTGGATCCGGTGACTGCCCAGGAAGCCAAACTGGCGCTGGATCGGATGCTCGCCTTACCAATTTAATTGAGGAGTAGCGCGTTATGTCAGAGACCAGAGAAGCCTGTACACAGCGACGCTATGAAGTGAGCAAAAAAGATTTGCCTATCAGCTGTCCCATGCCGGATATGCCGGCATGGAATGCTCATCCACGGGTATACCTTGAAATCAAAAGCCATGGAGAAGTACTTTGTCCGTACTGCGGTACGCTATTCGTGCTGAAAAATTGATTGATGAAAAAACGTCTACAAGTCGCTGTCGCGATTATTGTTAATAATGAGGAACAGGTTTTAATTGCACGCCGTCATGCGCATCAGCATCAAGGTGATCTGTGGGAATTTCCGGGAGGCAAGCGTGAAGCCGATGAAACCCGGTTAGAGGCTCTGCAACGGGAAATTTACGAAGAGGTCGGGTTACAGGTTGAGCAGGCTGAACCCTTAATGCAGATCGTTCATGATTATCCAGATTTGCAGGTCGAGCTTGACGTCTGGTTAGTGACTGAATTTTCCGGTGAAGCAACGGGAAAGGAAGGTCAGCCATTGGTGTGGTGTCCATTAGCTGAATTACCTGCCAAGGAGTTTCCCGCTGCGAATATGCAGATTATTGAGCGGTTAACTAATCTCTACCTTGTTTAGCAACCAGTCAGTGGTAGTTAAGAAAGCGCATTAGCAATAATTAATGAAACGAGTTGGGATCGTCTTCCGGATCAATGACCGGCTCTCCAGGTATGCGATGGTTTCCTGCCGCCCATTCACCCAAGTCAATTAATTTACAGCGCTCACAGCAGAACGGCTTCCATTTGTTGTCATCAGTCCATTCAACTTTACGTCCGCATTGTGGACAATTTACTTTCAATACCATAATTACATTGTGCAACAGCTAAGCTGAAAATCCGCATCATCATTAATTTGTTGAGGACGCTGATTAATATCAAACGTCATAAAACGCACCGTGAAACGGTGTTTGCCACCACTTATTTCCGGGTAATAAGGCGTGCTTGAAGGAATACGAACCCGAATTAACTGGGTTGGCAGATTACTGTCCAGGCTGCGTTGATAAAATCCCTTCTCTGCCTGAGCACCACTGAAACCGGCACTGCCGCGAATCAGTTGCAGCGAAATATTTATCGCCCCACGTACTGCTACAAACTGTTCCAGCCAGTAATTTAATTGTTGCTGGCGTTGTTCAACAGAGGAATGTTGTAACCAGTAATGGTAGGCAGGTAAATCAAAATCACAGGTGCCGCCGGCAATGCTGGAACGTTGACGGATGCTGTAAAGAAACTCATTTTCTTTTAAAACCTGACCAATGGAAGTTTTACGAATCTGAAGAGCATCGAGCGTCTGGTCCAATTCAGCAAGTAATGCATCCAAGGTTTCTTTGTCGACACCGGGCGAGTTTTCCAATGCGGATAGATTGGTAATGAGCCGTTCAACTTCCTTGGTCACTTCGGACTTCATATCGCCCCGTTCAAATACCTGCAACATACTCAACATGGCATCAATGGCTTCACGATGACTCATTTCATCATCATGCTGCATGGCAAAATCCACACGCGCCAACAGAAATTCCAGTCTCAGGAATGTTCTTATGCGTTCATTCAGTGGTTGTTCGTATGTGATAACGTCGGACATAGTGTGTTTTTTATCATTTACATAAGGTCAGCTTGATGACCGGGATTAATTTTGCGTCGTTTCTGCCAGCTGACAATATAACGCATGCAGTTGAGTAACCTGAAATTTCAATTTTTCAATTCCATCACTATTGTCGATGATATCGTGAGCACATTGCAATCGCTGTTCGCGGTTTGATTGAGCCGCAAGATGTTGAGCAGCCTCTTCAATAGTTAGATTGTCTCGGTTTTGCAGACGCTCAAATTGGGTTTGGTGATCCACATCAACGACCAGAATACGATCGACGCACGTCTGCATCTTGGCTTCAACTAACAACGGTACGCTCAAAATACAGTAACGGCTTTTGGCATTTGCTGACTGTTGTAGCAGTTGTTGGCGAATTGCTGGGTGCAGGATTTGTTCGAGCATTTTTTTGGCTGCAGCATCGGAGAACAGCAGCTTGCGTAATGCAGGTCGGTTTAACTGTTCATCTGCAAGCACATAATGACTGCCAAATTGCTCAACGATTTGCTGGTATTGGGGGGTACCAGGCTGGCTCAGTTCACGGGCAATAATATCGGCATCAATAACGGTAACGCCCAGCTCTGCAAATAATGTTGAGACAGTTGATTTGCCTGATGCAATGCCGCCGGTTAGGCCAACCCGAAACACCATTTCAGCTTAATCCGCTCCAATTCAGATATCCGGTGGTCAGAGCGTCGCCCCATATCAGCGCCAGCCAGCCGGCTGCTGCCAGATAAGGACCAAATGGAATTGGAATATCCCGATGCTGTTGTTTTAACAAAATCAGGCTGATACCAACTAATGCACCAACTAAAGAGGATAATAAAATGATCATTGGCAACGCCTGCCAACCCATCCAGGCCCCCAAGGCTGCCAGCAGCTTAAAATCGCCATAGCCCATGCCTTCCTTACCTGTGACCAAACGAAAGGCGTGATACACCAGCCAAAGCGCCAGATAACCGGCAATGGCACCAATAACGGCAGAGCTAATGTCGGTATAGATATCAAACAGGTTAAAACTGAGTCCTAACCACAATAAGGGTAAAGTAATGCTGTCGGGCAACAGTTGATGATCAACATCGATAAACGTCAACGCGAGCAGAGACCAACTTAACAATAAGGCTCCCACTACGGCAATGCCGAAACCAAAGTGCCATGCCACTATCGCTGAGATCCCTGCAGTGAATAATTCAATCAGCGGATAGCGTTTGGAAATTGGCGCTTTGCATTCCTTGCAACGGCCTTTCAGAGCGAGATAACTGAGTACCGGAATATTTTCCAATGCAGTAATAGCATGACTGCAATGCGGACAGCGAGAGCGCGGTTTGCTTAACGTAAGTTCATCTGTCCCAGGTTCAGTTGTTCCAATCAATTCATGGCACTGTTGGGCCCACTCACGCTGCATCATCAGCGGCAGTCGGTGAATCACCACATTGAGAAAGCTGCCTACCAGTAATCCCAGAATGAAAATACTGGCAATAAAAAAAATGCTGGAGGTTTCCAGCAGATAAATTAGCGACATAGGATTAAACGACAGCGCCGAGTTTGAAAATCGGCAAGTACATGGCAATAACCAGTGTACCGATCAAAACACCCAGGAAAGCCATGATAAATGGCTCCATCAACGCGGTCATATTATCAACAGCATCATCCACTTCACGTTCAAAAAAGTCAGCGACTTTCGCCAGCATTGCATCGAGTGAACCGGATTCTTCACCGATGGAAACCATCTGAATCACCATATTTGGAAATAATTCCGTATCGGTCATGGCTTTATTTAATTGGGTACCGGTAGAGACATCATCACGCATTTCCAGCGTGGCTTCGTTATAAACGATATTACCGGTGGCGCCGGCTACCGAGGTCATCGCCTCAACCATTGGCACACCGGCTTTGAACATAACCGAAAACGTTCTGGCAAAACGGGCAATTGCACCTTTGGTTAATACATCGCCGATGACCGGTAGTTTTAATAGCATGCGATCCATAAAATGCTGAACCTTGCGAGAGCGGCGTCGTGCTGCCATAAAGGCCATTACTGAGCCAATAATGCTGCCGAAAATTAACCACCAGTAATCCTGAAATACCTGGGAAATGCTGATGACCATTTTTGTAAGGCCAGGTAGGTCCGCACCAAACCCGGTAAACAAAGCCTGGAATTGTGGAATAACAAAAATCATCAAAATCGCCGTGACGATAAACGCTACCACCATGATGGCTGTTGGATAAACCAGCGCTTTTTTAATCTTGGATTTAAGTGCCTCAGTCTTTTCCTGATAGGTAGCGATCTCATGCAACAGGGCTTCTAAAGTACCGGATTGTTCACCAGCGTTGATAAGACTGATATAGAGATCATCAAAATGTAATGGGAATTTGGCTAATGACTCCGCCAGACTGGTACCTGATTCAACATCGGCTTTAATCGCCAGAATCATTTCCTGCATACTGGCATTTTCATGCCCTTCGCCAATGATTTGCAGTGATTGCATCATCGGCACACCGGAAGACATCATGGTAGCCAGCATTCTGCTGAAGATAGCAATGTGAACCGGTTTGATTTTGGGTTTGCGGGGAGCAAATAAATCCTTGGGTTTACGGCGTACTTTTCCCGGCGTAATGCCTTGGCGGCGTAAATCTGCACGAACAGCCTGAACACTTTCACCCGCCTGTTCACCTTTAACCTTGCGGCCGGCTTTATTTGTACCTTGCCAGATAAACAGGTTCGGTAATTCGGCTTTTTTAGGTTTAAGTTTAGCTTTAGCTGCTGTGGCCACGGTTTATTCCTTAATGACGCGGTTAATTTCTTCCAAACTGGTCGCTCCGGCCATGACCTTTTTCAGACCGGATGCACGCAAATCATCAATCCCTTCAGCTTTTGCCTGATCCGCAAGTTGAATCGAATTTCCGCCTTCCATAATCATGCGACCCATTGCTTCGGATACGGGCATGACTTGATAAATACCAACACGACCTTTATACCCTTCGGTGCAATGTTCGCAACCTACAGCGTGGTAAACTTTGAAATCTGTCGCAATTTGTTCAGCAGTGAAACCTTCTTCAATCAAGGTTTCTTTTGGTAATGTTTCTCCCTTTTTACAATGCTGACAAAGTCGACGTGCCAGACGCTGCGCAATAATCAACGTTACAGCGGAAGCAATATTAAACGCAGGAACACCCATATTGGCGAGGCGGGTCAGTGTTTGTGGGGCATCGTTTGTATGCAGTGTGGAAAACACCATATGACCAGTCTGCGCAGCCTTAATCGCTATTTCAGCGGTTTCCAGATCGCGGATCTCACCGACCATGATGACATCAGGATCCTGACGTAAAAACGCTCTCAGGCATTCGGTAAACCCCAGCCCGATCTGCGGATGAACATTGACCTGATTGATGCCCGGTAGATTAATCTCAGCCGGATCTTCAGCAGTGGAAATATTCCGATCATCAGTATTGAGAATATTTAAAGCGGTATACAGAGAAACGGTTTTACCACTGCCTGTCGGACCAGTGACCAGCACCATACCGTATGGTTTGTGCATGGTTTCCATAAAGATTGCTTTCTGATCTTCCTCATAACCCAATGCATCAATACCTAATTGGGCGCTGGTGGGATCCAGAATACGCAACACGATTTTTTCGCCGAAAAGGGTTGGGCAGGTGCTGACACGAAAATCGATGGCTTTGGATTTGGATATTTTCAACCGCATCCGCCCATCCTGAGGTACCCGACGTTCAGCAATATTCATTCTAGACAGGACTTTCAACCGTGCGGCAATACGTCCGCCAAGCACCACTGGTGCTGTTTTGGTTTCATGCAGGATGCCATCAATACGCACTCGAACACGGTATTTTTTCTCGTAGGGTTCAAAGTGAATATCCGAGGCACCAGCTTTGATTGCCTGAGTCAGAATACCGTTGATAAATCTGACGACCGGAGTGTCATCGATATTTTTTTCAGTGAGTTCTGCACCACGATCAGCATCATCATCGGGACCCAGATCAATATCATCCAGCTCAGCATCATCAAAATCATCCAGAACCTGGTTTTTGTTATCCAGTGCTTTTTCGATGGTGACGGATAATTTCTGTTCATCGACCAGTACAGGGTAAGTATTCAGAGCAGTGTTGAACTGGAATTCGTCCAGAGCCTGAAGATTAGTAGGATCAGAAACGGCCACATAAAGACGCTTACCACGTTGGAACAACGGCAGAGCGTTATGCTGACGGATGAGTTTTTCTTGGAACAGGCTCGTTGGAGCAAGTTCCATATTCATACTGTCAAGGTCAAATAAAGGAACGCCAAATTCCTGAGACGCAATCGCACCGATGACATCGCTATCAAGCAGTTTGTTATTGACCAGATAGGTTACAAAGGATTGTGAAGCCTGTTTAGCCGTAACCTGAGCAGTCTGTGCCTGCTCATCACTCAGCAACCCTTCACTTACAAGTCGTCTTGCAAGACCGCTTAGTCTGATTGGTGCTGTCATATTTGCCATTACAGGACGCTATTCCTTAATATAAAGCTAATTTTTTAATGCACTTATAATATGTAAGTTGAATAATAAATTCTAGTTTCCAATGTGGGCCAGTTGCCGGTTTTCATGTGTATACTGCCTGCCTTTACAGCATCGGGGAAGACATCATGCGAAAAATTTCTGGCTGGAAAACTCTGGCGATCCTCCTGTGTACTATAGGATTACTGACCTCATGCGGCCTGAAGGGTGATTTATACCTGCCTGAAGGAAATGCTAATACTATGAAGGTTGCCTAAAAAAATGCAGGATTATTTCACTCAAAAACACGGTGAGTTGCATGCCGAGCAGCAATCGTTAATTGATTTGGCGGCGCAATTTGGCACTCCTACTTATGTGTATTCCAGAGCTGCACTTGAACAGCATTGGAAAGCCTTTGATGATGCATTCAGTGCTTATCGGCATTTGGTCTGTTACGCAGTCAAAGCTAACTCAAATCTGGCGGTGCTGAATGTGCTGGCCAGACTGGGCTCGGGTTTTGATATTGTGTCTGCCGGTGAATTAGCTCGCGTCATTGCAGCAGGTGGCCAAGCGGAGAAAACTGTGTTTTCTGGGGTTGGTAAAACCGCTGAAGAAATTAGTTATGCGTTGAAAACCGGTATTCGCTGTTTTAATGTGGAGTCGATCCCTGAACTGCAACGTATCAGTAACGTGGCAGTCAGTCTTGAAAAAACGGCTCCGATTTCCATACGGGTCAATCCAGATGTTGATGCGCAAACCCATCCGTATATTTCCACTGGCCTAAAAGAAAACAAATTTGGCATTGCGATTGATGATGCGCTGGCGGTGTATCAGCAGGCAGCTTCTTTGCCAAATCTGCAGGTGATTGGCGTGGATTGCCATATTGGTTCCCAACTGACTTCCGTTTCACCATTTGTTGATGCTCTGGAACGAGTGTTGGCGTTGATCGATGCGTTGGCTGAGCAGGGTATTCATATTAAACATCTCGATATCGGTGGTGGACTGGGGATTTGTTATCGCGATGAAAAACCGCCGACTCCTGCTGAATACGCCAAAGCGATGCAGGCATTATTAAAAGAACGTGATTTGGAAATCATGCTTGAACCAGGCCGGGCAATTGCAGGTAATGCTGGTGTGTTGCTGACAAAAGTGGAATATATTAAAGCCTCAGAAGCTAAAAACTTCGCCATTGTTGACGCCGCGATGAATGATTTATTACGTCCGGCATTGTATCAATCCTGGATGGCGATTGAAGCGGTCAAACCCCGGCAGGATGAAGCTGAACAGGACTTTGATATTGTCGGTCCGGTTTGCGAAACCGGGGACTTTTTAGGCAAGGATCGCAGTCTGGCTATTCAAAGCGGAGATTTACTGGCGATTCGCTCCGCTGGGGCGTATGGTTTTACCATGAGTTCCAATTACAACTCGCGTCCGCGTGCCGCTGAAATTATGGTCGATGGAACAAATATGCATGTGGCGCGACAACGCGAGTCGGTTGAAAGCCTATATGCAGGTGAGCAGGTATTGCAGGATTAATCCTATGTTGAAGTTCAGCAAAATGCATGGTCTGGGTAATGATTTTGTGGTGATTGATGCCATCAATCAGTCTGTGCAGCTGACCACTGAGCAAATTCGTTTTATGGCGGACCGACATATCGGTATCGGCTGTGATCAATTATTGCTGGTGGAAAACAGTGATCTGAAAGATGTCGATTTTCGTTATCGGATTTTTAACGCTGATGGCGGTGAAGTATCTCAATGCGGTAATGGCGCACGTTGTTTTGCCAGATATGTACGTGACAATGGCCTGACCACCAAGGATTCAATTGCAGTTGAAACGGCTTCCGGGGTGATTTATCCCACCTTGCAGGCCGATGGTCAGGTCTGTGTTGATATGGGAAAACCTCGCTTCTCGCCAGAACAAGTCCCATTTAACGTGGCTGAGCAGAGTAATACCTATATGCTGGCGGTGGAACCAGGACGTCAGGTGGAAATTGCTGCATTATCAATGGGCAATCCCCATGCGGTTTTATTGGTCGATGATGTGACCACCGCGCCTGTCAGCGAGTTGGGACCTAAAATTGAAAACCATCAGCAGTTTCCGGAACGGGTCAATGTCGGGTTTATGCAGCTGATAGATCACGAGCATATTAAATTGCGGGTGTATGAACGTGGCTCTGCTGAGACAACGGCTTGTGGTACCGGAGCCTGTGCGGCAGTGGTCAGTGGAATTCGTCGCGGAATACTTGGACGTCAGGTCAGTGTTTTACTGCCGGGCGGCACATTAGAAATCAGCTGGCCGGATGAAAATTCTTCCGTATGGATGACCGGACCAGCACAACATGTATTTGATGGAGAAATTGCGTGGGCAACACTCAACAATCTGTAAGCGCTGAGCAGGTCAGTGAATTTTTACGCCAGCACACAGATTTTTTAATCGATCAGCCGGATTTATTGTCCGAACTGGAATTCGAAAACACACCTGAAGGCACGATTTCGCTGGCACAGCGCCAACGTCAGCAATTACGCCAGAAAAATCAGCATCTGCATGAACAGTTGCATGCTTTAATTGATAATGCGCATAGCAATGCTGCATTGCAGCAGCGAGTCCATCAACTCTGTCTGCGACTGATGGACTGTCAGGATATGCACAGCCTGCTGGCAACGCTGATGCAACAATTACAGCAAGAATTCTCGGCTGACGAAGTGTCGCTAAGACTGTTTTACAGTGGCGATCAAAAACCGAAATTACCGCCAGTCGAAGGCAACATCGTCGAAATGCATGCTGATGACAGCCAACTGAAAGCATTTGATCATATTCTGGGCAAGCAGCTACCGGTTTGTGGCCGACTGACCAAAGCGCAGAAACAATTACTGTTCGGTGAAAAAGCCGATGAAGTGCATTCGGTGGCCTGTTTACCATTAGGACACGAGCCCTGTGCCGGTTTACTGGCAATTGCCAGCAGTGATGCCAACCGCTTTCATGCCGATATGGGCACTGAATATCTGAGCTTTCTCGGCGAAGTGTTTATGCGTCTGCTGCGCCGTTTCTGCCACGGCCAGAATGACAGCTGATCTGCAAACACCTCTGCAGGATTTTCTGCAGTATCTGGAGCAACAGCGCCGGGTTTCGCCGCATACCGTACTCAATTATCAGCGTGATTGTCAGCAATTAATTGAATACTGCCAGCAACAATCCTTTACCGATTGGCAACAACTTAAACCGGCAGATATTCGTCTGTTTATTGCCCGGCTGCATCGTAAAGGTCTGGGCGCTCGCAGTATTCACCGTTTACTGTCCGCCGTTCGCAGTTTTTATCGTTATTTGCTCAAAGAAGGCCTGGTCGATCATAATCCAGCGCAATCAGTGCAGGCACCCAAAGCCGAAAAGCGTTTACCGAAAACCCTTGACGTCGACCAAATGAATTCATTACTTGATAGCACACCGGCTGACACTTTTGTCGCCTGTCGCGATCGAGCGATTATGGAATTATTTTATTCCTCCGGCCTGCGGCTGGCAGAGCTGGCAGCATTGGATTTACGTGATGTCGATTTTGGCCAGCAGCTGGTGCATGTCATTGCCGGTAAAGGTAATAAAGGAAGAATTTTGCCGATTGGCCGTACCGCGATTGAGGCACTGAAAGTCTGGCTCGATAAACGTGATCAGAACGGTCTGTATCAACAACCAGCATTGTTTACTACGCAGCAAGGCAAGCGCCTTGGTGTACGTTCCATCCAGCAACGACTGGCTTTCTGGGGCAAAAAACACGGTATCTCCGAACATGTGCATCCGCATCGGCTACGGCATGCATTTGCCTCGCATATGCTGGAATCCAGCAGTGACTTGAGAGCCGTGCAGGAGTTGTTGGGACACTCGGATATCAGCACAACGCAAGTCTATACCCATCTGGATTTTCTGCACCTGGCGAAGGTTTATGATGCCGCACATCCTCGGGCTAAGAAGCGTTCTTGAGATATTAACCACAGAGGCACAGAGGGCACTGAGAGTTAAAAGCGATTTATCCGCAGATTTTTGATAAATAGCTTTTAGCAAAAGATCATTAACTAAATACCAAAGTTCGCTAAATCAAATCAGATTGAAATGTGATTTTCCGTAGGTTGGCGCTGAGCCTGCGAAGCCCAACATCCCCATGACATACCTCAGAGGCTTCCCCCGCTTTTTTTGTGCTGACGAGTAGCGCAGGTTTATCTGGATAAGGATTGGACAGTGTCTGATTTGTGGCATCCATGCCACTCACCCTTCGGGCGCCTTCGGCGTCCAAATTTGTTCCAGACAAATTTGTGAGCACAGCGAGTTTTGACCAATCCCCAGATAAATCGAGCAACGCAGTGGAGCCGCAGGCCAGCACAAGGGGTGCCCTTGGGTTGTTAGGGGCTTGGGCACGCAAGCCCCTGACTCGCGAGAGCGACATAAAACCTTAAATTTGAAGAATGAAACTTAGAGCTAAATTTCGCCTTTGGGCGAGTTCATTTTCTTTGCTTGCCCAAAGAAAAAGAACCAAAAGAAAAGGCACCCGATACGCTGGCCTGCGGCTCCACTGCGTTGCGTTTTTTTGTCAGGGAAACTTACCAAACTCGCTGCGCTCAGACAGGTAAGTTTCTAATCCTGACAAAAAGCCGCTATTCGTCAGTGTATAACGGGATCATGGATACGCCACGATTCGTTAGATATCCATGATTTTTGAAGGCCAAGCTATTTGGAAGGGCGAAATAAAGGCCAGCGGTTATAGCCAATTACAGGGTCATTTGATCGATATTTGCGAATAAACTCAACTTCCTTAGCGGCAAGCTCTGTTTCTGAGCAATTATCACTTTCCCAGAGAATCTGTTTCCTTACTGTGTAATCTGCGCGTATCTCAGCAGGAAGCTTAGCGAAGTCTTCATTTACAACATTCATATCAGGACTTCCAAAATAACGATGGCTACCGATTTTGTCCTTACCGATGTAAATTTTGCCGGTCGGATAGGTGATCATGTAAATCTGCATTGTTATTTCATCAATATTAGATAAATATTTCTATTGGTTAATCTGCGTCTATCTGCGTAATCTGCGGATAAATTGCTTTTATAGCCTCAGTGTCCTCTGTGTCTCTGTGGTTAATTATCCAGTTAATGCGCCTGTTCCCAATTATCTCCAACCCCAATCCCCACTTCTAATGGCACTTCGAGATCAGCTGCTTGAATCATAAACTGCTCAATTTCAGTTTTAGCTAAATCAAGCTGATCTTCGGGCACTTCAAATACTAATTCATCGTGTACCTGCATGATCATGCGGATACTGGTATCGGCTTCGAGTAGCCAGTCATGAATAGAAATCATCGCGCGTTTAATAATGTCAGCGGCGCTGCCTTGCATCGGGGCGTTAATGGCGGTGCGTTCGGCATACTGGCGACGCAGGCCGTTACTGGAGTTGATTTCCGGCAGATATAAACGACGGCCGAAAATAGTTTCGACGTAACCATCTTTTTTGGCCTGCTCGCGGGTATTGTCCATGTAGTTTCTGACGCCGGGATAGCGTTCGAAATAGGTTTCCATATACTTGGCAGCCTGATGACGTTCGATGCCCAGTTGTTTGGATAGTCCGTGGGCGGACATACCGTAAATCAAACCAAAGTTGATGGCTTTGGCACTGCGTCGTTGATCGCCGGTGACGTTTTCCGGTTCCACACAAAAGATTTCAGAAGCGGTATGGCGATGAATATCTTCACCTTCGGCGAATGCGGTCAGCAGGCTTTTATCGCCGGATAAATGCGCCATGATGCGTAATTCAATTTGTGAGTAATCGGCTGCCAGGATTTTGGCACCTTTACCGGCAACAAATGCTTCACGAATTTTGCGTCCGGTTTCAGTACGGATCGGAATATTCTGAAGGTTCGGATCGGAAGACGATAACCGGCCGGTGGCAGTGACCGCCTGATGATAGGAGGTGTGAACACGGCCAGTCTGTTGATTGACCTGCTGTGGCAGTTTGTCGGTGTAGGTGGATTTGAGCTTACTTAAGCTGCGATATTGCATAATGATTTGTGGCAGCTCATAGCCATCATCCGCCAGTTCCTGCAACACATTTTCAGCGGTCGAGGGTTGGCCTTTGGGTGTTTTTTTACGTACCGGCAACTGTTGCTGGTCGTAAAGAATTTCCTGTAGCTGCTTTGGTGAACCCAAATTGAATTTGGTACCGGCAGAGGCATGGGCTTCTTTTTCCAGCCGATCAATATCCAACGCCAGTTGATCGCTCTGCTGCTGCAACATAAAGATATCAATATGCACGCCATTACGTTCCAGCGTGTTGAGCACCGGCAGCAACGGCATTTCCAGTTCACGATAAACTATTTCCAATGATGGAATCGCCTGCACTTTTGGCCACAAAATATGGTGCAGCTGCAAGGTGATATCGGCATCTTCGCAGGCATAAGGTGAAGCTTCTTCCAGACCAATTTCATTGAAGGTCAGTTGTTTTTTGCCTTTACCGGCAATGTCTTCAAAATGAATGGTGCTGCGATTCAGATATTTTTCGGCCAGCGAATCCATATCATGGCGGGTGGCCGTGCTGTCGAGCACATAGGATTGCAACATGGTGTCATGGGCAATACCCTGCAAATCAATACCGTGATTGAGCAGAATATGCCGATCGTATTTCAGGTTCTGACCGACTTTCAGCGCTTTGGGATCTTCCAGTAAAGGTTTCATCAGAGCCAGCGTGGCATCAAAATCCAGCTGATCCGGTGCGCCCGGATAATCATGCGCCAGCGGCAGATAAGCGGCTTCACCCGCTTTAATGGAAAATGACATACCGACGATACGTGCCTGCAGATAATTGAGGCTTGTGGTTTCGGTATCAAAGGCAAACAGTTCTGCTTTTTTGAGTCTAGCCAGCCAGTTATCCAGTTGCTGCTGAGTCAAAATGGTTTCGTAATGGGTTTCAATGCTGGTGGCAGGTTCATCAGCTTTTGTCGAGGTCGCCGCAGCAGGCGCAGAGTCTAATTCCTGTAACCAGCTTTTGAATTCATAACGACGGTAGAGTTCAGCCAGTTTCTGGTTATCCGCTACTTGCATATCCAGCGTTTCCGGCGTGAAATCCAGCTCGACATCCATCTTGATGGTGGCCAGCTGATAAGAAAGTGGCAAAGCATCAACGGCTGCTCGTAATTTTTCACCCAGTTTGCCTTTAACTTCATCAGCATGTTCGATAACACCCTGCAAACTGCCATATTGTTGCAATAGTTTTGTTGCTGTCTTTGGGCCAACACTGTCAACGCCAGGGATGTTATCTACCTTGTCGCCCATCAAAGCCAGATAATCGACGATTTGCTGTGGGGTCAGACCAAATTTTTCCTGTACCGCGGCGATATCAGTTTTGCTGTTATTCATGGTATTGACCAGCGTCACATGCTCGCTGACCAGCTGCGCCATATCCTTGTCGCCGGTAGAAATCACTGTTTCAATTCCGGCTGCGGTTGCCTGTTTTGCCAGCGTGCCAATCACATCATCGGCTTCAACGTTATCAACACAAAGCAACGGCAGGCCCATGGCTTTAACAATTTCATGGATCGGTGCAATCTGTTCACGTAAATCGTCCGGCATTGGCGGGCGGGTGGCTTTATACTCGGCATAAAGATCATTACGGAAGGTTTTGCCTTTGGCATCAAATACCACGGCCATATGTTCAGGTTTATAGTCACGGATCAATTTACGCAGCATGTTGATGACGCCATAAATGGTGCCGGTTGATTCGCCGTCGCTGTTGGTCAGGGGCGGCATCGCATGATAAGCGCGATACAGGTAGGAAGAGCCATCAACAAGTATAAGTGGTGCAGTTTGAGTCATAGTTCACAAGGCCTGAAATTAGTGGCAAACAGATTGCTTTTATCATCGTAGCGGAAATGCTATCTTTATCGGAAATTAGTGGAGCTAAGTCATGTTAAAACCGTTCGCCATTGTATGCGCAATCAGCGCAATGTTCACAGGAAGTGCCTGGGCTGGGGCTGCGGGTCCTGATTTATCTGAACCGCCTGTTGTGCCGCCTACGTTACAGGATGGCGAAAGCATTGAACCTGAAATCACCATTATCCAGGAAGAAGATCGCACCATTGAAGAATACCGCGCCAACGGTCAGCTTTACATGATCAAAATCACCCCGGATATCGGTCCATCCTACTACCTGATGGATACTGATGGCGATGGTTCACTTGAAACCCAAAAACATAACCTTGCCAATCCGGAAGTGCCGAACTGGATCCTGTTGGAATGGTAACAAAAACTCCCGTTAACTGAGATTTTCATGTCTGTTTATACCGAAGTCGGGCGCGATGAATTAATGGCGTTCCTCGGCGAGTATGCCGTTGGTAATCTGATTGATTATCAGGGCATTTCTGCTGGAATCGAAAATACTAATTATTTTGTGACCACCGATCAGGGCGAGTTTGTGCTTACCTTGTTCGAACAGCATGAATTTGCCGAACTGGATTATTTTCTGGAAGTCATGACGTTTTTCTTCAAGCATGGCATTCCCTCCGCGCATCCTGCCGAAGATAAACAAGGTAATTACCTGAAGTCCTTGTGTGGGCGTCCAGCAGCGCTGGTGATGCGTCTTGCGGGGCATACAGTTGATGAGCTTGCCACGCTGGGTCAATGTGAAGCGATCGGTGATATGCTGGGGCAGATGCATCTTGTCGGGCAGAAATTTAAACATCGCCGTGCCACAGAACGCGGTGCAGACTGGCGTGAATCGATGGCCGATACCTTGTTGCCACACATGTCTGCAGAGCAGGCAGAAATGCTCAAAGCCGAACTGGATTTCCAAAGTCCTTACAGTGACCTGCAATTACCATGGGGTGTCACCCATTCCGATTTGTTCCGTGACAACGCGTTGTTTGTCGGCAATGAGCTGCAGGGCATTATTGATTTTTACTATGCCTGCGATGAGTTTCTGATTTATGACCTGGCAGTAGTGGTCAATGACTGGTGTGTCAATGAAAAAGGGTTGATTGATAACGAACGCTATCAGCGTTTGATGAACGCTTATCTACAACGTCGGCAACTCAATGAAGCCGAACAGTCCAACTGGAATCTGGTGTGCCGTGCGGCAGCATTACGTTTCTGGCTGTCACGCCTGCAGGATCAGCTTTTCCCTCGTGAAGGTGAAATGACACAGATTAAAAACCCCGATGCATTTCTGAAAATCCTGCAGCAGCATCGCCATAACCCATTATCTTTAAATACTTTGCAAAACGCTTGATGTTATTCCATCAGGTGTTTTTCCGTTTATGAAAGTATTAATTATCAAGCTCACCTCCATGGGCGATTTAATGCATGCCTTACCGGCGTTAACCGATGCAGCAAAAGCTTTTCCCGGTATTGAATTTGACTGGGTGGTGGATGAAGCCTTTGCCGAAGTGCCCAAATGGCATCCCAATGTTCGTAAAGTTATTACCACCTCGCATCGACGCTGGAAGAAATCCGCCTGGCAAACATTGACCGGTGGGGAATTACGCCAGTTCTATCGTGAACTGAATCTGGACGATTATGATGCAGTCGTTGATATGCAGAATAATCTGAAAAGTGCTCTGGTCAGTAAGTTACGCCGCGGCCCGGTCTATGGGCTGGATAAACAATCCTGTCGTGAACGACCGGCCCATCTGGCTTATCAATACCCGATAACGGTTAATCCACAGCAACATGCCGTGGATCGGATGCGGCAGATCCTGTCACAGGCACTGGATTATCCACTCCCCAAAACACCCGCCAAATATGCGGCGAATTTCAGTAAATATCCGTTACCTGAGCTTGAGTTTTCCTTACCCGAGCGTTATCTGATGTTTGTGCACAATGCCAGCTGGCTGACCAAGCTCTGGCCGATTAATTTCTGGCAGCAATTGGTTTTACAGGCGCGATCTGAAGGTTATTCCGTATTGTTACCGTGCGGCAATAATGAAGAATATCTGCGTGCTCAACAGATCGCTTCAGTTGATGCAATGGCATTTGCGTTACCACGTTTAGGCCTGAACGATATTGCGGCGATTATGCACCACTCGGCAGGTGCGGTGTGCAGTGATACCGGACTGGCACATCTTGCTGCTGTGGCTGGAACGCCTGCGTTAACATTGTATGGTGCGACAGACACAGCGCTGATTGGCACCTATGGCAAACATCAGCAGCATCTGGTCAGTGAGTTTAACTGCGCCCCTTGCTATAAACGCAAATGCCCGTTACCGGCCTCACGTAATGGCGAACCTGTGTGTATGACCGAAATGACACCGGAAATGGTTTGGCATGGACTGCAACCGCTTTTAGCCGCACAATAACCGCTTTCTCTAATCAATAAATCAAACGTTATGAAAAATGCATTCCCGGATTTTCGGCAGGCCAATGTCGTCGTAATAGGCGATTTGATGCTGGACCGCTTCTATTTTGGTAAAACCAAGCGTATTTCACCTGAAGCGCCGGTGCCAGTAGTGAATGTTGAGCGATTGGAAGATATTCCGGGCGGTGCCGCCAATGTAGCGATGAATATTGCTTCACTCGGTGCCAACTGCAGTTTGTCAGGTATTACTGGTCAGGATGAAGCCGCGCAGGTGTTAGAAGAGCGACTGCGTTCGGTCAGTATTGAGTGTGCGTTTCATCAAACTGCCAACCATCCTACTATCATTAAATCCCGCATTATCAGTGCGCATCAGCAACTGCTACGGATGGATTTTGAAAGCCGCTTTACCGTTGAAAGCGGTGTGGGTATGGCTGACAAAGTCACGCCATTGCTGGTTAATGATGGTGTGATGGTTTTGTCAGATTACGACAAAGGCACGCTGCATGATCCACAGCAATGGATTAACTTGGCGAAAGCCAATGCTATGACCGTGCTGGTCGATCCAAAAGGCAATGATTTCAGTAAATATCGTGGTGCGGATTTAATCACCCCCAATCTCACCGAATTTGAAACGGTGACGGGCGAAATTCAATCAGAAGCCGACCTGATTGAGAAAGCCAAAAAGCTGATTGCCGACTTTGATATTAAAGCGGTATTGATCACCCGTAGTGAACAGGGCATGTCGTTGATCACCAATGACAACAACGAATTCCATCTACCGGCGATTGCCAAAGAAGTTGCCGATGTCACCGGAGCCGGGGACACCGTGATTGCCACCTTGGCAGCAGCACTGGCCGTCGGACAATCTTTGCAACAAGCCGTGACCTTAGCCAATGTCGCTGCCAGTATTGTGGTCAGCAAACTGGGCACATCCACTGTCAGCGAACCCGAACTGTTTGCCGAATATCAACGTCATCAGGGCACAAATCAAAGTGATCATTCCTTTGCTGGTGCGGTCACCGTTGAACAATTAAAAATTGCGGTTGATCAAGCCAAAAAACGTGGCGAGAAAATTGTCTTTACCAACGGCTGTTTCGATATTCTGCATGCCGGTCATGTCAGCTATCTGCATCAGGCACGCGCCCAGGGCGATAGATTAATTGTTGCCATTAACTCCGATGAATCCGTCACCAAACTTAAAGGCAAAGGTCGTCCGATTAATACCGCGGATCGCCGTCAGATCGTGTTGGCGGGCCTGGCCGATGTGGATTGGGTTACCGTCTTTGAAGGTGATACTCCGGAAGACCTACTCAGAGAAATCCAGCCCGATATCCTGGTTAAAGGCGGCGACTATGACAAAAAAGGTGTGGTTGGCTGGGAAATCGTTGAAGGTTACGGCGGTGAAGTTAGAGTGATGGGCTTAACCGAAAACTGCTCTACTACGGCGATAGTGAATAAAATTCATCAGGATAGATAAAAGCAATTTATCCGCAGATTACGCAGATGGACGCAGATTATTCAAAAAGCTAAATAAACCACAGAGACACAGAGGGCACAGAGGTTTCAATGAAATTTATCCGTAGATTATTAGGATATTTTTGGTAGTTTGGGGTGAATGCAATGGAACCCAACAAATATCGAAAATTCAAGCCAAAATGTTGGGTTTCGCAAGCTCTACCTAACCTACCTTGCTGGTTCCACCACGGCAATAGTAAATAAGATTCATCAGGATAGATAAAAGCAATTTATCCGCAGATTACACAGATGGACGCAGATTATTCAAAAAGCTAAATAAACCACAGAGACACAGAGGGCACGGAGGTTTCAAAGAAATTTATCCGTAGATTATTAGGATATTTTTGGTAGTTTGGGGTGAATGCAATGGAACCCGACGAATATCGAAAATGCAGGCTGAAAATTTTGGGTTTCGCAAGCTCAAAAGAAAATGTCATGAATACGTGTATATATTTATGGTGATTGAGAATTCGTTTTAGAACCTTCCGTATTATGAACATTTACTAATCCATTTCCAGTGTTTCGTTCAGGACCAATATATACAATTTGATTGCCATTATTAGAATATAATTGAAACCTACCACCTTTTGAATAGCTATCCATATCTATAGCAATTTTTTCACCAGAATCATTCCATAGCCGAACGTAAGAAGTATTACTGTCATTGAAAATTCCTAATGACAAAGATAAATTATTGTTGATGTCATAATAATTACTCTGGGGTCTGTCATTCTCAAGAGATAATAGATATCGTACTTTTCCATCTTCAGAATTGATCCTTAAATAGCCATCACCGCCACCATCAGGATAGATAGCTATTGCATCAACCCCTTCCTTATTTAATATTGATAACCCACTGAGCTTTAAAGTTTCTGTTCCATTTTTAAGTCGTTGTAGAATCTGATCAATTTTGATGTTAGATATTTCCTTAATTTTCACATCAGCTACATTTTCAATTTCAGACCTAAACCCAGCTAAGCTGATGGAAAAATTTTCTTCAAATTCTTTTACTAAGATTAATTTTTTATTTGATAAAACATCCATAGATGTTTTTACTTCGGTATCCCAAATTTCAAGATTTTTTTCCAATAGCACAGTACGATCAGTAAGAGTTTGAAGCTTGTCTGTTACATTTTTTAACCAAACCCCTCCCAAAAAACCGATAATCCCTAATACAGACGCGACTGCAATGGCGGCGTATAGTTTTTTCTCTAAATCATGCTTAAATTTTTCTAATTCAGATATTCGAGAATTGAAATTTTCAATTGTATCCATTACATCCTTACCTTAAAAAAATAAGTTTGTGAGATATTTAGTTTCTTGATGAAGCTTAGTCACTTCAAGAATTATTAACGCAAAAGGATTTTATTTATATAGAAAAATTTTAATTCTCTTAATTTACCTGAGATCAAAGCTTTTAAATTATTAGGTTTACACGAATGTTTCCAAACTAGAGATAAACATGTTGTAAAGTTTTTAATTCTAAATCTGCGTCCATCTGCGTAATCTGCGGATAAACCTTTAAACCCCAAAAACCTCCGTGCCCTCTGTGTCTCTGTGGTTAGTTAATTTCAAACGCAGCAATAGCCTTAGCCACATTATCCACAAGATGAACCGGATTAATCGTCCCAACCACCACACTAGCCACCGCCGGATTGGCAAAGATCATTTCAAAGCTGGCACTGACGCTGTCTTTGGTCGAGTTGGCAGGCAAATGCCCACTGGCAAACGCTTTTTTGATAAAGATGGCTTTATTGAGTTGCTTGGCCGTATCAATCACGATTTGTTCGTCCTGATAGGCGAGGTTGTGGGTGACCATGACGATATCGGACTGTTGCAGGGCGAGCAGGCCGCCATCGACGGTCTTGCTGGAGATGCCGGTCGCTGTTATCAGACCTTGTTGTTTTAGTTCATTGAGGGTTTCCAGTGCCCGATGCTGTTCGATGATCGGTACATCATTGCCGTCGGAGTGAATCAAAACAATATCAATCATCTCGCGATTGAGGCGTTGCAGGCTTTGTTCAACACTTCTGATAATCGCATCACGGGAAAAATCAAAATGTGACTCACCAGTAGTGGCGTCAAACTGTTCACCTGCTTTGGAGCAGATAATCCAGTCGTGTGGCAATTGAGGTAATAACTCGCCAAGACGATGCTCGCTGTTGCCATAAGCAGGTGCAGTATCAATCAGATTGATTCCTAAATCCCAGGCTTGTTGCAGCAAGGCGAGTGCGGCTTCATCATCGGGAATAGTAAACACTTCGGGGTATTTAACGCCTTTATCACGTCCCAGTTTGACGGTGCCAAGTCCCAGTACCGAAACATCCAGCCCGGTGCCGGGAATGGTTTTTTTTGGCAGTTTATTCATTTTGTAAATGCCCGATCCCAGAGTGGTTCAGCCAGTTGTGCCAGAGGCAAAATATGCTGTTCTGGATGGGCTGTTTTTTGCACATTTTGTTTTGCCAGTGCTTCAATAACTTTATCAGCCAGGTCGGGGGACAGGGCGAGTTTGGTCGGCCAGGCGATATGCAGGTTATTATGGCTGCTGACATAGGCGCTATCGGGACGCGCAAAACCGCTTTGTTTGGGTTCAGCGCGATTGACGTTATGCGTAGTCCATTCCAGTTCCGGCAGGGTAAACCACGGCAGAATTTGTTTAAGTAAAGTTCGTGCTTCCTCAATCAAACTATCAGGATCTTTGCCGACACCTCCTTCCGCAATATTACCGCCGAGGTACCAGACGATATTGCCGGTTTTATCGGGATGGCTGCTGATGGTGGCGATCGGTTTGCTGCCACTGCCAAGACCATGAGCATAAATCTGTGGTAATGGATTAGCCGGATCTTTGGCTTTGCAGAGCAGCATTTGCAACGGCCGTTTCTGCATTTTGGGTCGGGTCAGTTGCAGGCTTTTTAACAGTTCACCCGTGCCTTCACCGGAGGTTAATACAAACTGCTGCGCCTTAATTTCCAGTTCATCACCAAACCGCATGACAGTGATTTGGCCATCCTGTTTTAGCCATTCGGGCGCGATATCCGGTGTTTTTAAAATCGTTGCGGCATAAGGCTTGATTAAGGCTTTAAGCAAACTGCCAACATCCAGTACAGGTTCATCCAACTGGTATAACGCGCCTTTAAAACCTTCATCGGCAAACAAGCCACTGCGCTCTGATTTGGGAATATTCTGCATTCGGCTTTGCAGCGCTTTGCTGGCAAAGAATGACACCATTTTGGAAGACAGGCTTTGGGTGGACCAGAGCAGTTGATGTTCGGTAAACACGTTGACGCTGGATAAATCAATTTCGCCTTTACCTTGCAGACAGGCTTTCCAGCGGGCGGGCATACCGCTGATGGTTTGTGCGGCGTTGGATAAAATGCCGTTTAAAGCATATTTGCTACCGCCATGGATAATGCCTTGAGCACTCAGCGTTTGGGCATGACCGATTTTCTGGTTTTCCAGTAACAGACAGTGATAACCCAACTGGCTCAGCCGGTTATGTAACCATAATCCGGCAATGCCGGCGCCAACTATAACGACATCTGCGGTGATGATATTTTGACTCATGCTTTGCTGAGTTTCTCGTCCAGAGCTTCACACAACCAGTGACCAATCAGGATATGGCCTTCCTGAACCCGGGCGGTTTCAGTGTCGGCGACACAGACACAATGATCAGCAATGGCTTTAAGTTGTCCGCCACTTTGGCCAGTAAAGGCAATGGTTGCACAACCGGCTTTTTTGGCAGTATTAATACCGTTAATCACATTGGCACTGTTACCGGAAGTCGATAAACCAATCGCCACATCGCCGGGTCGGGCCAGTGCCTGAATTTGCCGATCAAACACGGTTTCAAAACTGTAATCGTTGCTGTGTGCAGTGAGAATTGAGGTGTCGGTGGTCAGCGCAATCGCGGCCAGTGGTCTGCGATCTTCTTTATAACGAATCACAAATTCCGCCGCCAGATGCTGGGCATCAGAAGCACTGCCGCCATTACCGAAGAACAACACTTTATTGTCATTCAGCACGCAGTCGCTGATAAGGGCCAGTAAATCATTTAATTGAGGCTCCATTTCAAACAAGCTTTCAATCATCTTTTGGTGGCGTTGCAAGGTGGATTTAAATGACACGGCTTACCTCATTTCGGCTCTGGTGGTAGTATTTGTGGTTTCCTGCAAACAGTGTAACAAAACGCTGTGCGCGTTCGCACAACTCACTGCTTGGCATAGCCTTTAGATGGCCTTAATGAAAAAGAATTCCTGTTATTTGCGACAAGATTTGGCCCAGGTCTGGGCCGATAAGCCGGTGTTTGATGTTGTGGCCAGTATTGATGGCGAAATCTTTCGTGATAAAGAGGGCCGCCGGACCTTGCGCTTCGAGCTTAATGAACAGTCGTATTTTCTGAAATATCATCAAGGTGTCGGCTGGGCGGAAATAGTCAAAAATCTGCTGCAAATGCGTTTGCCGATCATCAGTGCCCGCAATGAATGGCTGGCGATTCACTTTCTCGAAAAACACGGCATCGAAACCATGACGCTGGCCGGTTATGGCGAACAGGGCATTAATCCGGCGACATTACGTTCTTTTGTGATTACCGATGATCTGGTTAATACCATGAGCCTGGAATATATTGGCGAACAATGGCAACAACGGCCACCGAGTTTTGCCACTAAACAGGCGCTGATCCGCAAGTTGGCCAATATGGCGGGCACCATGCATAAAAACGGTATGAATCACCGCGATTTTTATCTGTGCCATTTTCTGCTGGATGAACGATTTGCCGAGCACAATACCTTTGATGACAACACGCCGGTTTATCTGATTGATTTGCACCGTGCGACAATTAGACATAAAACACCGAAACGCTGGCAGATAAAAGATTTGGGCAGCCTGTATTTTTCGGCTTCCAGAGTACCTTTGACTAAACGGGATAAATTACGTTTTATGCAGATTTATTCGGGATTGCCGCTGCGGACATTGCTGAAAGAGCAAGCTGATTTATGGCATGAAGTTGAACGCCGCGCCCAGAAGTTACTGGCGGAATAATGGTGATGAAGACTGCTGAAAGTTTATTAAAAGAACTACCTGCCACTTTTCCGGTAGAGCTGGAACTGGGCGGAGCGAAATATCAAATCCACTCAGTGTTACGGTTTCTGGCCGGGCGGCGGATTGTGCTGCATGCCAGCAACGATAGTGGCGAATTTGTGCTCAAGTTATTTGCCGCGCAAGGCAAAGGTCAGCAGGAATATCAACGTGAACTGAAAGCGCATCAACATTGCAGCCAGGCCGATATCGCCGTCGCGCCGATTTTGCAGCACGCCGACGATCAGCAGGGCGTCAGTTTTATCGTCTATGCCTTTTTGCCAAAAGCTGTGACTTTGAATGAATTGTCGGAGGATGCCTTTCCGCTAACGGCCTTATTTGCTTTGTTTGGCCGTTGCCATCAAAACCAGTGCTATCAACAGGATCCGCATCTGGATAATTTTGTATTTTCCAATAACACGCTCTATTTATTGGATTTGGCTTCCGTGGTTTGCCCGAAAAAGCCTTTGAAAATGGCAACCTGCCTGAATAATCTGGCACGGTTGATGGCACAGTTTCCGTTGGAGCAACAGGAGTGGTTGTTGAATGGCTTGCCCGCTTATTTCGCTGCGCGAAACATGGTGCTGGATCCTATGGTTGAGCAGCAATTACTCGGCAAGATCAAAAAAGCCCGTGACTATCGCCAAGCGCATTATCTAAAAAAACAGTTTAGATCCTGCACCATGACCCGTTATCGAAAATCGCTGATGCTTGAAGCGGCATGGCGTGGCAATTTGTCTGTATCTCTAGCAGATCAGCCGATAACGGTATTAAACCAAGCCATGCAGGATGGAATCTCTCTGAAAAAAGGCAACTCTGCTACCGTGGTTAAAAGTGAGCTGGCGGGACAGCAAGTGGTGATTAAACGCTATAACATGAAAACGCCATGGCATTTTTTACGGCGTTGTCTACGTAAAAGTCGCGCCAATGTTTCCTGGTACAATGCCAATCTGCTGGAATTTCTGGGTATTGCTACACCACAACCACTTGGCTTTGTTGAACAGCGGTTTTTCGGGCTGCGGCATAAAGCCTATTTTATCTGTGAGCATATTGCCGGTCGTTCGTTGGCAGACCTTTCTGACTCGGAAATACAGCAACCTGAGATGCTGCAGCAAATCAGCGATTTATTTGAGCAATTACATCTGCATCATATTTATCATGGTGATTTAAAAGCCAGCAATTGGTTGGTCGATAATCAGCAAAAAATCTGGCTGATTGATTTGGACGCGATGCAGCAAATCACAAAAACCGGTTTCAAGCGTTTGCATAAACAGGATCAGCAACGATTTTTACGCAATTGGCCGGTAGGCGAAACTCGTCACCTGTTAACCAAAGCGATCAAAGCATAAGGCAACAACACAGTGTTAAACGGAACGCATTTATGAAGCTGGCGGTATGCCTGTATAAATATTTTGCCTATGGCGGCCTGGCGCGTGATTTCCGGCGAATTCTGGAAATTCGCCGTGATGCCGGAGATGAAATTGATGTGTATTGCATCGAATGGCAAGGTGATCCCATTCCCGGTTTTAACCAAATTCAGGTTAAGGTTTCAGGGCTGACCAATCATGCCAAAGTACGCGATTTTTATAATAAATCGCAGCCATTAATTGCCGCTGGAAATTATGATCTGGTGATTGGCTTTAACAAAATGCCTGGTCTGGATCTGTATTACGCCGCCGATCCCTGTTATCTGGCACGGGTCAAACAAGAACCAAGCTATATCATTAAACAGTTTTTTGGCCGGGTAAGATTCTACGAAGCTTGGGAGAGAGCTGTATTTGGCCCGCAAAGCCATACCGTATCGATGATGATCTCATCGATACAGCGCAAACTGTTTGAACAGTATTATCAGACACCACCTGAAAGGCTGGTTGATCTGCCACCCGGTATCGATCCAGATCGCGTACGGCCTGATGACTGGCAGATGCAACGTCAGCAATTTCGCCAACAGTTATCGTTAAATGATGATGACTTTTTACTGCTGATGATAGGTTCCGGTTTTAAACGCAAAGGCGCTGATTTCGCTATCGAAGCGATAGCCGCTTTACCACCGACTTTACGTGAAAAAACACATTTGTATGTGGTAGGTGAAGATAATGCCAACCCCTTTGAACAACTGGCAAAAAAGCTTGATGTCGCTGAACGCACTCACTTTATGGGTGGCCGCGATGATGTAGCGAAATGGCTGCTGGCGGCTGATGTGTTTTTACACCCAGCACGATCTGAAAATACCGGCACCGTGATTCTTGAAGCCATGGTTGCTGGCCTGCCCAGTATGGTCAGCACTGCCTGCGGTTATGCCAATTATGTCAAAGACTCAAACGGCGGTGAATGTATCGACCAGCCTGAAGATACATCAGCTTTTACACAACAGTTGGCTATAATGCTCGATAAACAACGACTGCAAAAACTATCAAAGAATGCTCTTGATTATGCTGAAACCCACGATCTTTATAGTATGACCCAGCGCGCTGCAGATTTGATTGTAGAGTTGGTTGAAAAAAAAAGCATAATAAATTAACCCGTACTCATTTTTGCCATATGTCTACAAGATCTTTTCAAAAAATATTTCCTCACACGTTTTCTTAATTATGCAGAAGATGAATTTATGAAGAATGCCCGTGTTGCGCTGGTATCATTCGAATCACTCGGGGATAGCCTAATCTATACAATGATGGCCGATAATTTACGTCGCAACGGTTATACAATAACCCTTTTTGGCAGTGTGCCCTATCAGTTAAAAGAATGGTTTCCCCAGCTTTCTATCAAACCTTATCCAGAATTTGAAACATTTTATTCGATCTTAGATGATTATCACTTAGTGCTAATGAGTCCCTCACGCAATATTAGGAATTCAACAGGGGACATCAAGTTAGAGGATATTCGTCATCGTTTTCTGCTTATATGCCAAAAAGTCCCAAAGACATGGTTATTTGATCATCATTCGCGCTTAAAGCAAAACCTGGCTCAGGACATCTTTCAAGAGATTGAACAGCTTAGTCATTCTGCTGGCTCTATTCATTATCGAAAGTTTAAAAAGGAATCTGTTGTAGAGATTACTTTGGATTTCATGCGTGAAAAAATGGGGTTAGAGGTGCTTTCTGCCAATGTTGAACTCACGCCTCCTAAAGATCTGATCTTTAGAAAAAACAAACGTCGTATCGTGTTAAGTCCAGATTCTGCCTGGCCTGAAAAAAAGGATTGGAGTCCGGAGCGTTTTTTAAAACTTTGTGCTTTGCTGGCTCAGGCGAATTACGATCCAGTAATCGTGGTAGCTCCAAATAATCACGAAATATGGCAAGCCAAACAGAATAATCATTTCCTCACGTTGACTTTTGAAAACATTGGTAAATTAGCTGAATATATATATGAATCAGGAGCTGTAATTGCTAATGACTCAGGTAACGGCCATCTCGCATCGTTTCTGGGGATACCCGTGGTGACGATTTATCGTAAACGGAACCCATATTTTCACTGGCGACCGGGATGGTCCGTTACCAAAGTTATCTGTCCAATAATCGTTTTGTCTGGACTCAATAGTCCGATATGGCGACCTTTTATTGGTGTTAGGCGTGTTAAAAGAGCCCTAGAAAAACTTCTCTGGCAGGTTGAATCTTAAACTTAGTGAAAATTAATGTGAGTAATAAATTATTAATTCTGGATGGTATCGGTGGTATTGATTTAGGGCGGAATCTAGCAGCCAGTATACGGAGTCAGGGAGTTTTAACTGAATATCGAAATATGGCAGAAATGCCAAAAATCGCAATGTATAAACCTCGCTCAGCTATTGCCAAAATCCGAAATAAAAAAAATGATAAAGATAGTTTTTATTGTTTACCAAAATGCGATTTCGATCAGCTCGAAAAACAAATATGTCAGTTCAAACCTAAGAAAATACTGGTTATTGGATTTTTATATAAGTTTTTTGAACCGCTGAGATTGAAGCGATTAGCAGATAAACTGGGGATAGAACTTTTTCTTTACGACACCGATAGTTGCAACCTTTATTCAAGCCGCAGAGAATTTATCTTTTTTATTGAAAATGAGTTGATAGTTTACGGTTCTATATTTTCATTCTCGCGGGTAATCACCGACTTTTTTAAGCGTAAAAAATTAAATGCCTTTTTCTGCCCATTCGGCGATACAATCAAAACCCGTCAATCATCAGCAGAACCAGAAATTGATGTGCTTTTTGTTGGCAGTGCCGATTTACGACGCATATTTTTATTGGAAAATATTGTCGAAAAAGTGACTATTTATGGAAACCGATGGCAACGGCAATGGCCGTTAATGTCTGAACAATTACAGCAGAAAGTGATCGACAAACCAATTTGGGGAGAACAGTTACAATTAAAACTCAGTGCTTCAAAAATTGTTTTGAACATTACCAGAATTCCGTTTTATGGAGCAGAAACCGGAATTAACCATCGTATATTTGAAGCTATGTCGATGGGGTGTTTTGTATTAACTGACCATTGTGACGAAATTGCCGAATTATTTGAAATTGGTCAGGAAATCGAAACCTTCAAAGGCATGGAAGAGCTCAAGCAAAAAGTTGAGTATTACCTGCAACATGAGGAACAGCGTCAGCAGATTGCTGAACGTGGTTATCAGCGATTTCTCAAACACTATACCTGGCAGCAACGTTCAGCAGAGTTATTAAAGAAAATGGGGCTGTTAAGCTAACAACCCCAGTTTTGAGCAGTTCGTTTTAGATTTCAATAGCATGTATTATTTTGTGATCAGAATATCTTCCATCACCAGATACTGCAGATCCGAACCAAAGAACATATTCAACGCATCCGTTGGGCTGCAGACCATCGGTTCACCACGACGATTCAATGAGGTATTCAATACCACCGCATTGCCGGTGAGTTTTTCCATTTCTTCAATCAGTTCGTAATAACGTGCATTGGTCGCTCGGGTGACAATCTGAGCACGGGCAGTTCCGTCTTCATGGACCACTTCCGGAATGCGTGACTTCCAATTTTCCGCCACATCAAAGGTAAACGTCATATATGGGCTTGGATGCTCGGTCTGCAGAATTTCCGGCGCCACTCTATCCAGCATACTTGGGCAGAACGGTCGCCAGCGTTCACGATATTTAATCTGTGCGTTGATTCGATCCGCAACACCGGAATGGTTTGGCGAACCCAAAATGCTTCGATTACCCAATGCACGCGGTCCAAACTCCATACGACCCTGAAACCATGCAACAGGATTGCCATCAGCAAGAATTTTTGCCGTATCGATACACACATCATTTAAATATTGCCAGCTAACCGGCTGTGTATAGCGCTCACAAGCATCAACGCATTGCTGGGTGGTATAGGATGGACCGAGATAAACATGCTCCATTTTCTCAACTGGTACACCGGCCAGTTGTGAAGCATAACTGGCTGCACCAATGGCTGTTCCGGCATCACTGGAAGCAGGTTGTACAAACAGTTCTTTGACGCCGGGCATGGCAATAATGCGCTGGTTGAGTTTGACGTTTAAAGCCACACCACCGGCATAAGCGACTTTTCCCGTTTCACGAATAATATCGCCAAGGTAAAAATCAATCAGATGCAGAGCACATTTTTCCAGTAAAGCCTGAATACTTGCGGCGTAATCAATATAGGGTTCGTCCTTTTCATCACCTTCACGCATTGGGCCTAACCATTCAATTAGTTCAGGGCTGAAAAAATAACCTTTGCCATTTTTTTTATAACGGCGGAAACCTACGGTATTCACTAATTTGGTATTAACCTTGAATTCACCATTTTCACAATGAATCAGACGGGAAAAATCAAAACGGTTAGGGTCACCATACGGCGCCATGCCCATGACTTTAAACTCGCCATCAAGCATTTCAAAACCGAGATATTCCGTCATTGCACCATAAACACCGCCGAGTGAATCGGGGTCATAGAATTCTTTGATTTTATGAATTTTGCCATTTTCGCCATAACCAAAAAAAGTCGTGGCATATTCACCTTTACCATCAATGCCGATAATCGCAGTTTTTTCTTGAAAACCGCTTAGATGATAAGCACTGCTGGCATGTGCCAAGTGATGTTCAACGGGGACAAATTTGACGCGTTTGGAATCAATGCCTAAATCATCCAGCAATTTCATCACGTTTTTGTGATTTCGCCAGTAACGACGATTACCGGAGAATAAAGCGGTCAATGCCCGGTCAGGAGCGTACCAATGACGTTTGGCATAGTGCCAGCGAGCCGGGGATTGCAGACCAATCTGCGCATAGGGAAACGCTACAATATCGATTTCATCTGGACGGATGCCGGCTTGTTCAAGACAGTATCTGGTGGCTTCATAAGCCATCTTTCCCTTGGCATGTTTGTCACGCAGAAAACGTTCTTCTTCAGCAGCTGCCACCAGTTTTCCATCAATATACAAAGCAGCGGAGGCGTCGTGATTTACCGCGCCGGAAAGGCCTAAAACAATCATAAATTATCTTCGAGTTACGTAAAAATGTTGTTCAGTATATCAAGCGTGGATGAGCATAGACCATTTAAACTGTAATGTTATCGTGATTAAAACCTTGTGATTTAATATGAGAATAATTTTGGTAGGTTTGAACAATATCAATTTGAACAAGTTTATTAATGATTAGCATAGTTTCCCTCACCGATAGAGTTCTACAGATAGGTTATCCTTTAGTAGTTGATATTAAATTAATCAAAGCCAATATTGCCGTATCATAATTTCTTAAAGATTGAGAGGATGAATAATTATTCAAGTTTACGGGAATAGCATCACTATGGTGGACTTTGAAGAATTTGGCTAAGTGAATATGCTGTATAATTTGAGGATTTTACGATAAAGCAAAATTAGATGGCAAACCAAGATATTTCAGTACTTCAGTTGCATCAGGGGTACAACATAAAGCCAATTGATGTATCTGATCTTGCAGAGCAAGTGATCAAATCGCTCCCTCCTGAAAAATACGTAACCACAACTTTGTTCCTCACAGGTAAACCCCAACCCGGCGAAAAAGAGAGCTGTGCGGAAAGAACCATCTATCTCGATTTGCCAAAAAAAAATCTACGGGGTTTAAGGCTGCGAGCTCTCTACGAATTATTTGAGACCTTTAGAAGAGAACACTTTGATGTTGTAATTTGCAACCGATTCAAACCTACCTCTTTAATGGTCTGGTTACATTTGCTTGTTGGCCGACCCAGATGTCTTTCGGTTGTACACATCCTTAGTGATTATCGGCCATTTATGCGAAGATTGATGGTCAGGTTAATTGCACATAAATGGCATTTTGTTGCAGTTTCAGAATCAGTTCGACAAGGACTTTTTGCGCTTAATTGCGGTTTTAATGAACGCAATGTCACAGTTATAGAAAATGCGATCGATTCCCAACAGATGCTATCGCTGCTCTATCCAGCAGACGTTTCCAGAAAAACACTCGACTTGCCAACGGCAAAGACCATTGTGGGCACGATTGGAAGGCTTGATAAGCGTAAAGGCCATATCGACCTGATAAGAGGTTTTGCCAAGATCCATCAGCAGTTCCCCGATGTCTTAATAGCAATTATTGGTGAAGGTAAAGAACGTAAAACATTAGAAGATGAAATTGCCAGCTTAGGCTTGTCTGACAAAGTTTTTCTATTAGGCAATGTAGATGGAGCCGCTCGTTATGTAAAGGCTTTTGATATTTGGATTATGCCTTCTCATAGTGAAGGTCTGCCGCTGGCATTAATGGAAGCGATGACGGCAAAACTTCCCATACTGACGACATCAATTCCCTCTATGGATTACATTGTTCGTCCGGCTGGCGGCAAGTGTTTTGAGGTTCAAAACCCTGATGATTTAGCAAAAGTGCTGAGTAATTGTTTGAAGTTAACTCCAGAACAAAGAGCAGAATTAGGAGATCAGTCCTTTAAATACTTACAGACCCACTTCTCTTTACAACGTTATCGAAATGAGTACCAATCTCTAATCGAGAGACTTTTGAATGACCGTTAGAACCTATTTCAGTTGGATGCTGGCATTATTTGTGGCATCTTTTTTAGTGTTGCCTACCAGTAAAATGGTGAACAATTTTTATTACATCTTCATTGCAATTCCTGGCCTTTATCTTTTACTGAGAAACCATAAATTACTTAAGCCAATAAATTCAACGGAATGGATTTTTTTGATTTTATGCTCGGTCATTACCTTTTATTCCGCTTTTTATCATACTAGGGCAATAATTCATGCCCTATATGTTCTGGTATTTGTTTATTCAATATCTCGCTTTGTAGACCCAAACTTTTTCAGCAGTAAAACCTTTGCCAGAATGTTGTTCTGGGGGGGGCTTCTTTACACTGCTGCCTGCGCTATTTCCTTTTATTTAATTGGCAACGAGCCATTCGGGACTCGTCTGAACCCCGGTATATCAAGACTCTACAGTCCTATTCAGATCAGTATGTTTATTAGTTGTAGCTTGTTTATAGTTGGTCCGCACTGGATTAAAAATAGAAATTTTTGGGAGGGACTTATTGGTTTTGTTTTGGCATTTTTGGCCATTACTTTAATCCTCCAGAGTCGCACTGGTCTTGTCGGGATGGGAGTATGGAGTGCTTTTATGTTGATCTGTATGGTAAGAGGGTTCGGTTATAAAGGACTGATATTTCTGGTTGCAGGTTTACTGACATTATTAGTTATATCGATTCCAATGTTTGATTTGGCTGGCCAATCTACTGAACTGATTGAGCGTGGTGATTCGCATCGTTTGGCTATCTGGAATGGCTACCTGTTAGCGTGGCGAGACTGTGGAATATTGCTGGGGTGTGGTTTTCCAGAAACACCCTCCCCACACTTGGTATGGCAGCCTGATGGAAGTGAGGTATTTATCACTCACAATATACTTGTGAATTTACTTTATCACTTTGGTATTGTGCCATTAATGATGTTTTCTATCATGATTCTTAGTGTTTTAAATATGGCATGGCAGCAAAAAAACTGGTGGGGTGGATTTCTTTTTGCTGGGGTTTTAACCCTGATGCTTGATAGTAACAGTATTATCAATAATCCTGATGAAGTTTGGTTAATGCTGTGGTTACCTTTTGCCTTAATTCTTGCCAAAGAATGGCAAAGTAAAAGAGAAACTATTAAAAAGACTATAAACTGGTCAGGCACCCCAATTGTCGATGCAAACTAATTTATTTCAATAGTTCTGAGTGATCAGATTTAAGTATCTGACTGAAAAATGTATGTTTTGCTGATTCATCAGAAAAATAGTTTTCAAGTCGTTGCTGAGTTAAACTTTTGGGCTTATTCTCACCATTTGCCAGCTCAGCAATCCTATCGGCAAGCTCATCTGCATTTCCAAGTTTAAATAATAAACCTGTATCACCTACAACCTCTGGTGCACCGCCACAATCTGAACTGATAATCGGCAGGTTTGCTGCCATAGCTTCTAATAGAACCATACCAAACGGTTCGTGATCTGATGCTAAAACGAAACAGTCGAAAGCTTTGAAATACTGTCTTGCTAAAGGGATTTTGCCGAGTAACAACACATTATTTTCAATGCCCAATGAATGGATTAATTTTTTGAGCTCGTTTTCAAGTCGGCCTGTACCAATCATGACCAATAGCGACTGTTCTGGTAATCTTTCAAGCGCTAAGGCAAATCCACGAATTAAAGTTTTGGGATCCTTATCAGGGTGAAGCCTGCCAACACTTCCTACTACCCATGCGGTGTCCGATAATTTCAGAGCCTCCCTTGCCTGAGTTCGGGGTAGGAGTTCATTTCGAACTTTTTCAACATCAAGGTGATTATAGAAAGTGACAATCTGCTCTGCTGGCCAGTGAGATAAATGAAGCCGAATTTCATCTCGAACTGCATTAGATACAGCGAGGATTGTAACTCGATGTTGGAAAAGATTGATCAACCAGCGCCTGCTGGCACGGTCAAAGTCCCCAAAGCTATGCCGGATACTATAAATCGGTAATTTTGTAGCTAATAAACCTACGTAAGCAGATTTAGCCCGGTGCGCAATACAAAACTCAAAAGGATATTGTTTTGCAATTTGGTGAATTTCACGAATAACTTGAAGTTTTAAGCCCCGTAGTTTTTTGCTGGAGTGTCCCAGAAAAATGACTTCATCCGAATCTGCTGCTTTTGCAACAGCATCGTCTGGTTCACCTGTCATAAATACAGTTACTATCCGATATTTTGTCCCTTTAAATATCGCGGAAAATTGACGGGCACAATCAAGAAATGGATCATAATAACAGTGACAAATTTGAAGAATGTAGGTCGTATCGTCATTATCAATAGAGATGTTTTCTTCAATATCCGTCATTACTTATTCACCATTTAGTAACCTTGCCACATTTTAATCCCTTACTCTTTCTATTTTAAGGTGATGATAAAAATCAATTTGTTAAAATCATATCGGTTATGGTGACAGAAGAAATATCCTGCATACATTTGTGATGACCTAACGGACAAGTCCGCTGAAAACAGGGGCTACACTCAACAGGAATCTGCACCAGTTGGGCATTATCAGAGAGCGGTGGGGTAAAGGCTGGCGATGTCGGGCCGTAAATCGCGATTAAAGGTTTATTGAATGCAGCAGCAATATGCATTAAGCCGGAATCATTACTGACAACCTGATCAGCTGTGGCAATTAAATCTATGGCTTCGCCCAGTTGGGTTTTGCCACATAGATTCACAACATTCTGTTTATCGTTTATACCTGCAACGATCTGTTCACCTACCGCTGCATCGGCTTTAGAGCCCATAATCAAAACTTGCCAGCCTTGCTGCGAAAGCTGCTCACCCAGTTCTGCGTAATGAGTCGCTGGCCATTGTTTTGCTGGGCCAAATTCAGCGCCCGGGCATAAAACCAGACGTTTTTGATTTGGCGAATTAACCGTAGCCAGTTCACTGGTGACAGCTTCGGCAATCATTTTCGGCGGAGAATACTCCGGTGCGATATGTGCCTGACTGGCCGGATGTGCCAGCGATACAAAACGTTGCACCATTAGCGGTAAAGCTTGTTTATTGAGTTTGCGAGGATCATTCAGCAATCCATAACGCATTTCGCCAAGCCAGCCGGTGCGAGTTGGGATTTGTGCAAACCACGGAATAAGTGCCGATTTCCAGGAGTTCGGCAGGACGATAGACTGATCATATTTTTTATGCCGCAAGCCCAGACCAATTTTCCGGCGTTGTTTCCAGCCAAACACACCATGGGTTACCGGCATGCTAATCGCTTCCCGGATTTCAGGCATACGCGCCAGTAAGGGACGGGTCCATTCCGGCGCCAGCACATCAATATTGCCATTGGGATAGCGCTGCTTAAGCGCAGCAAATAAAGACTGCGCCATCACCATATCACCGACCCAGGATGGGCCAATAATCAAGATATCGTGTTTATCAGGCATTAATGCAGTGTGCTATGCGCCAGATAGATAAACACCACCCCTGCAGCAATCAAGGAGATTTGCTGGAATGTTTCGGAAGGCTTTACTTTGCTGTGCAGGCCCGGAATCAAATCGGCCACAGCGATATAAATAAAGCTGGAAGCCGCAACAACCAAGATATACGGCAGAATGTGCTGCATATCAGCCAACAGGAAGTAAGCGGCTACAGCACCGACTACCGTTGCCAGACTTGAAAGCATATTGAAATAAAGTGCTTTACGCCGTGAATAACCACTGTGCAACAGGATGACAAAGTCACCCAGTTCCTGCGGAATCTCATGGGCAGCAATCGCCAATGCGGTGACAATCCCCAGATGTACATCCGTTAAAAATGCGGCGGCAATTAACACACCATCAACAAAGTTGTGAATGGCATCGCCAATCAAAATTAACGCGCCAGCGGCTTTTTTGGAATCTTCCTGATGATGGTGGTGATGGTGATCCTCACCAAGTTCTGGAATATTTTCATGACCATGATGGCTGTGGCAGTGACGCCACAACACCATTTTTTCCAACAGGAAAAAACTCAATAAACCAATCAGTAACGTCAGCCCGATATTATGTGGATCAACCACAAATTCATGCTCAATGGCGTGCGGTAGCAAACCCAGGAAGGAGGCACCAAGCAAGGCACCAATAGCAAAACTGACCAGATGTGGTACTGCGTGTTGGCGAGTATTGGTGGGTAGTAGCAGAAAACTTGACGCAATTATTACGCTTAGCAGCCCCCCAAGAATACTGAAAATGATAATCCAGATTAATAAGTCCATATGCACCTGACCGACAAAAATAATGCGCAAATCATACCTTATTCAGCCGCTATCCATATCAGTGTTGCCATTCGCCCGGTTACACCATCCCGGCGAAACGAGAAAAAACGCTGTTTTTCAGTGAAGGTACAATTGTCACCTCCATAGATTGCAGTTACGCCTTGCGCAATCAGGCGTTGTCTGGCGAGTAGATAAATATCTGCCAAATAACGATCGCTATGTGTTGAGATAAAAGCCAATTCAGCCGCAGCATCCATTGCCACAAATCCAGCTTTAACTTCTGGGCCAACTTCAAATGCCTGTGGGCCAATCGCCGGGCCTAGCCAGACAATGATATCTGATGATGGTGCTTTGAACCGGGCCAATGTGTTTTCAATAATGCCGTTTTTTAAACCACGCCAGCCGGCGTGAACAGAAGCCACCTGGGAACCTGATTTATCCGTGATTAATAGCGGTAAACAATCCGCTGTCATGACCGTGCAGACAGTGTCTGGTGAATCACTGATAATGGCATCAGCTTCAATATCGGCTTGCCAACATTTTGCATCGATAACGTCGGTGCTATGGGTTTGCTTAAGCCATAACGGCTCGGCTGGTAATAAAGCCTTTTCAAATAGTCTCTGTCGGTTAGCCGCTACAGCCTCTGGATTATCGCCAACATGATCGCCCAAATTTAACGAAAAATAGGGACCCGTGCTCTGTCCACCGTTTCGAGTGGTGGTAATTGCTCTAATATGTTTTGGAGCAGGCCAGTTTACTTCGAGAAATAATTCAGCCATCACTACGCGGTACATGCAGGTAATCACGCCAGGCGGCAAACAGGTTTTCATCGCTGGCAGCACAGGTTGAACGGGGAGTTAAACTGCGGCTGAACACTGGCTCATTATCCAATGTACAGGCAAATGCGCCAGCTTCCTGAATAACCAGCTGCGCTGCAGCATAATCCCAAATTTGCTGCCGTCCATGCAGATATAATTGGGCACGTCCCGCCGCCAGCCAACATAGCTCCAATGCAATTGAGCCAAGACTGCGTTGTGACCCATAAGGCTTTTCTTCGACCAGTCGTTGAGAAAGGGATATGGGTAAACGTTTGAAATCTATGATGGCCAGAGTCTGGTTAAGTGCCAGCCCGGAAATTTCAGCTTTTAATCGCTGACCATTTAGCCATGCCCCTGCGCCTTTTTTGGCGGCAAAACACTCATTCATTACCGGGTCATAAACCAATCCCAGCGTTACTTCGCCCTTTTCAATAAGGGCAAGAGAAATGGAAAAGAAAGGCATGCCGGCGGCAAAATTACTGGTGCCGTCTATTGGATCGAGACACCAAAGTGCGTCATTGCTGTCGAGTAATTCAGCTTGTTGAAGGGCGGTCATTTCCTCGCCCAGTAATTTGATATCCGGGAAATCCCGCTGCAAAACCTCAGTGATGGTCTGCTGCATCAATTTATCTGCAACGGTAACCACGCTGCCATCATGTTTATATTGACGGCTGACAGTATTGAATAATGGCATTAAATGCTGCTGAACTGTGTCAGTCAGGCAGTTTTGAAGTTTGGCGAGGTCGGTATCCATGGCAAAAAGTATATCAGCCATTTAAGGTTTATTATTCAAACTCTGTGATGCAGTCTGTAAACTGCTGATTCATTTTGTCAGTTGAAGCTTGTTTATGCGTATTTCCCGTTTTTATTGCGCGTCTCTAGTGCCTGCCAATTCACCAATGCAGTTGCCAGATGAGGTTTTCCGCCATGCCGTGCAGGTACTTCGCATGAAGCCTGGTGCTTTATTGAATTTATTTGATGGGCAGGGCCTGGAATATCAGGCGCAGCTGGAGCAGGTTGATAAGCGTCAGGCAACCGTCAGCCTGAAACAGCAAATACACACAGATAACGAGTCTCCATTAGATATCCTGTTGATGCAGGGTATTTCAAGAGGCGAACGGATGGATTACGCCATACAGAAAGCGGTTGAGCTTGGCGTGAAACGTATTATGCCGGTGGTGACCGAGCGCTGTAATGTGCAACTTTCCGGGGATCGTGCCGAGAAAAGAATAAATCATTGGCAAGGTGTCATTATCAGTGCCTGTGAGCAAAGTGGCAGAAGTTATTTGCCTGAGTTGTTGCCCATCACATCGATAGATTCAGCTTTGGAAAATGTGAACGATCCTTGCAAAATTGTGCTGGATCCAGAGGCGATAAAAAGTTTTTCCAGTGTAAAAAAAGCTCAGCAGATCGCTTTACTGATTGGTCCCGAAGGTGGACTGAGTGAAACAGAGGTAAATCGGGCAAATGATGTGGGTTTCACTGGTATCACATTAGGGCCGAGGATATTGAGAACTGAAACCGCTTCTGCAGCAGCATTAGCGATGGTGCAGGCTGGCTGGGGAGATATCGCGTGAATGATAGTACCATTGTGTTGTTGATTCTGGCGGTTATAGGCTGGATATGGTGGGACAGCCGCGGCGTTGCGGAACATGCCAGCAAGGTTGCCAGTCAATATTGTCAGTCGATGGGGGTGAGTTTTCTCAACGATACCGTGGCCTGGCAAAAAATCCGTCTTAAACGAGGTTCGACCGGCAGAATGCAATTAGAACGTACTTATTTTTTTGAGTTTGCCAGTGATATGCAACAACGTTATCGTGGAGAAATCGTTATGTTGGGCAAACGCGTCAAAACAATCCAACTGGATCCGCACCGTTACAGTTAAGTCATCAGAGGTAGAAGGTATGACCACCAAACTTGCATTAGTCGTTGATGATTCTCGTGTTGCCCGCATGATGCTTTGCAAACTGCTGCAATCTTCTGGATTTTCAGTGGTTGAGCAGGGTAGCGCTGATGAAGCCTTGTCCTGGCTGGATACCAGTGAACAAACGCCGTTAATTATTTTTATGGATTTGATGATGCCGGGCATGGACGGCCTGACCGCCACCCGTCAGATAAAAAATGATGCCCGCTGGCAATCTATTCCAGTGGTACTTTGCACAAGTAATGACAGTGAAGCGGATAAACTGTCTGCGCACGACAGTGGTGTATTGGCTTTACTGTCCAAACCACCTGAAGCCCAACAGTTGCAATCAATTTTAGCTGCCTTATCGGCACCTTCAGTGGCCACAGAAGAAAAACAACCATCCGTAGCCGAGCCATTATCGCCTGTTGAATTTCCCTCCATTCCATCTATAGAGGAAATTACCGCGGAGATAGAGCAACAGTTATTACCAAGCTGGTTACATCAGGCTCAACAGCAGATGGAGCAGCTTAGTCAGCAGATTGCAGAAAATATCGCCAGGCAATTGATTGACGAAAAACTGGATGGGGTAGCGACAAGGCTGTCTACTGAGATAAGTCAGCAGATAAGTGGTGAAGTGCAGGAAAAGGTTCAGCATCAACTCAATACGCAAACGGAACAAATGCAGACGGTATTGTTGGAAAAAGCCGCTGATGCTGCTGAAACAGCAATGCAAAACCTGAATCAGTCCAATCACTGGCAACAGCAAGTATCGGTACAAACTGAGCGCTGGTTGGCCAGTCAGCAACAAACGATTGAACAACAACTGTTGACGGCACTGCAACCCAGAATGGAAACAGCAATAACCGAGCAACTTGGCGCAATGCATGAAGCGGTTGATCCCATGATCGAAACCTTGCAGCAGGAACTGGCACAACTGCAATTACAGCAAAATCAGCTGATTAAGCGGCAGCGTATGACCAACGCATTATTGATGATCGCGCTGGCGGCTGGTGTATTAGCGTTGTTACAAATCAATTTATTCTGAGTTGACGAATTAAAAAGACAATGACGATTCAACAGGCTTTGCAATGGGCCAGATTGCAACTGGTCGCGAGTCAAACGCTGCGACCGGATATTGAAAGTCTGTTATGTCATGTATTGCAGTGTGCACCATCACGATTGATCAGTTATCCGGAACAACAACTTACAGCACCCGAGCAACGGAACTTTGTTTCATTGGTGGAGCAGCGCCAGCAAGGCATTCCCGTTGCTCACTTGACCGGCAGCCGAGGCTTCTGGTCATTGGATATTGAGGTCAATCAGCATACCCTGATCCCCCGACCGGACACCGAGTTGCTGGTATCACTGGCTCTGGAAAAAATTCAGCCGGGAATGTGTATTGCCGATCTTGGAACCGGCAGTGGGGCTATTGCATTGGCGATTAAAGCGGAATGTCATGATATCTGGATGCTGGCAACGGATTATTCGCAGCCAGCCTTGCTGCAGGCTAAACAGAATGCGGTAAAAAACCATCTAGACGTACATTTTGTTCGCGGCCAATGGTTGGATGCCATACAGTCTGAAGCTCTGGACATCATTATTTCCAATCCACCTTATATTCGTTCAGATGATCCGCATTTAACCATTGGCGATTTACGCTTTGAACCCTTGACAGCATTAGCTTCGGGGGCTGATGGTCTGGATGATATCCGGCAGCTGGTCCATCAAGCATCGCGGGTAATAAAGTCGAACGGCTGGTTAATGATAGAGCATGGTTATGATCAGTCGCAGGCCGTTCAGGCATTGTTCCAGCAAGCAGGCTTTAGTGAGATACAGGCTTTTCAGGATTATGGTCAGCAGGATCGCGTGGTCATTGGCAAACGCTCCGTAAGCCGCGAATTCAGGTAATATACTGCTGATGAATGATGAACAGTTGCTGCGTTACAGCCGCCATATTCTTTTGCCGAATTTTGACATCACCGGCCAACAGCGCGTTTTGGAAAGCCGCGTGCTGGTCATTGGGCTGGGAGGATTAGGATCACCAGTAGCGTTGTATCTGGCGGCAGCAGGTGTTGGGCATCTGGTGCTGGTGGATGATGACATTGTTGAGCTGACCAATCTGCAACGGCAAATCGTGCATCGACAGACGTCTGTCGGCAAAACAAAAACACATTCAGCCGCGGCGACTTTGCAAAGTTTGAATGACACAATTAAAGTTGAAACCATTGAGCATCGCCTGAACGAAGCCGAGTTAACCCAGCAGGCAACGCTTGCTGACGTGATTGTCGATTGCACCGATAATTTCAGTAGTCGTTTTCTGCTCAACCGGGTGAGTAAGAAAACCAGAACACCGTTGGTGTCAGCTGCGGCTATTCGATGGGAAGGACAGGTTGCAGTTTATGATGCCCGACAAGCCAATGCACCGTGTTATCGTTGTTTGTATGATGATAATGGTGGCGATATTCAGCAAAGCTGTGCGGAGAGCGGGGTGCTCTCACCATTACTGGGCATGATGGGATCCATTCAGGCGATTGAAACACTCAAATTGCTGGCCAATACAGGAACGTCCCTCAATGGTCGTTTATTATTGGTTGATGCGCAGTCAATGCAGATAAGAGAAATGACGTTAAAACAGGATCCGGCCTGCCCGGTATGTCACGATAATGAGAATAGCTAAATGACAGCAAAAACGACGATACGTTTACCGCGAACATTGGTGAATGAGCTATTACATGAAGCACAACTTTCACCGCAGCAGGAAATTTCCGGGTTAATCGGCCGCCATGGACAACGCTGTATGTGTTATCCGGTAGACAGCGTCAAAACCGATGCCAGTGTGTTATTTGCATTAAGTGCCAGTGAACAGTTGGCCGCATTAAAAGAAATGAAAGAACGCAATCAGGAACTGTTCGCCATTTATCACTCTCATCCCGATGCTCCAGCATTACCATCGGTTATTGACGAGGATGTTGCAGACTATCCACAGGCGTTATATCTGATTATTTCATTGAATACACGCGGTGTTTTGGAAATGCGGGGCTTTCAAAAACATGGACAGAATATCGAAGAGGTTAATTTGATCATATGAGTAAACTTGACGCATCAGTCTTAACAAATGCAGCGCAGCAGGCGCTGGATGCGGCTAAAAAGCTGGGGGCATCTGCTGCCGAAGTGGGTATCAGTCAAAGTCTGGGTTTATCGGTAAATGTGCGTCAGGCTGAAATTGAAACGCTGGAGCACAACAAAGATACCGGGCTTGGCGTAACGGTGTATCTGGGGCAAAGCAAAGCTTCTGCCAGTACATCCGATTTGCGGCCTGAAGCCATTCACGAAACAGTGGCGATGGCCTGCAGTATTGCAAAGCACACTCAGGAAGATAAATTTGCCGGTTTGGCCGATGCGTCATTAATGGCTACCTCCTTTCCGGATCTGCATTTGTATTACCCTTGGGAGTTGTCTCCGGAACAGGCGATTGCCCTGGCAATGGAATGTGAGCAGGCCGGTCGCGATTTTGATTCGTTAATCAGTAACTCAGAAGGGGCCAGTGTTTCGTCACATGAAGGTCAGCGGATTTATGTCAACAGTCACGGTTTTATCGGTCAGACGCAATCCACTCGCCATAGCTTGTCATGTACATTAATCGCCCGTGATGAGACAGGTATGCAGCGTGATTACTGGTATGACGTTGCTCGTGACAGTCAGGATCTGACTTCTGCTGTTTCGGTGGGTCGCAAAGCCGCTGAGCAGACGTTGAAACGACTGAATGCCCGGGAAATTGAAACCGGTCATTACCCGGTCATTTTTGCAGCTGAAATTGCCTCATCTTTATTTGGGCAGCTGGTGGGCGGAATTCGTGGCAGTGCTTTGTATCGTAAATCCAGTTTTCTGCTGGATAAACTGGGTGAACAGATTTTTCCATCATTTATGCATATCCATGAACAGCCACATCTCTTTAAGGCGCTGGGCAGTTCGGCTTTTGATGCCGAAGGGGTGGCGACACAAAATCGAGATATTATCCGTGAGGGTGTATTGCAGGGTTATGTGCTGGACAGTTATTCAGCCCGACGTCTGAATATGACGACCACCGCAAATGCAGGTGGGGTGCATAATCTTACTGTTGATAGTAACGATTTATCATTTCAGGACATGCTGAAGGCGATGGATCGAGGCGTGATTGTGACTGAAACCATGGGCATGGGCGTCAATATTGTTAACGGTGATTATTCGCAAGGCGCTGCCGGATTCTGGGTGGAAAATGGTGAAATTCAATATGCCATTGATGAATTCACCATTGCCGGTCAGTTACAGGATATGTTCAAAGGTATCCAAGCGGTAGCTAATGATGTGGACTTACGCAGCAATATCCGTAGCGGTTCGGTGTGGATCGACAAAATGATGGTGGCGGCTTAGGGCTTGTTGATTTTCATCTCACAACCGAGGCGGAGATGAAAGAACAACCAGTCCTGGTTTAAGAATCGATGCTATCGCGGACGAAGCTAGTGATATCCGTTAAATAGGCCACAGCAAATATTGAAAATAGCATCTGCCTTAGGTTTTTAATGCGATGAGCGCTTTGGTTACGTAACGCATTGATTTGACGTATCAAATCCTGCTCATCATGCAACCAGTCAGTTTTGTTGTTGACCAGCTGACAATGAAAAATATAATAATTTTCCGAATTAAACAGTCTGTGCAACAGCAGATTTTTGGCCTCTGCTGATTGCAGTTCATGTTCACAGATGATTTGCCAGGGCTGATGACCAGAGCGATAACAATACAATCCCATTCCATGAGTCACCACATTTTCAGTATGAACTGTTTTTAACTGCAGAGTGATGCGCTGAATGGAATTGGAAATCGACTGCCATAATTTGTTGTCAGTATGATTTAACAACTGAGAATGGCCAGCCACCGCCTGCAACACGCGTTTTTGTTGAATATCCAGGCCAAAAAATAGCGCTGTATTGAGTGGTGCGTGACTCAGCAGATCCAGATAAACCCGACTGTACTGCATTTGCAATAAATCATCTTCGCGCCGCGATAATGACTGTTGGTTATCTTTAATGGCCTTTTCAAAAAACTGATTTACAGCGAATGGGCATTGGGTGACCAGGCGTTGCAAACCAAGTTCAGTTTGTTCAGCAAACTTCTGCACTCGCTTAACTTCATACGGCACACTTCGTAAATTTAATTGCGGGCGCTGTGATTGCCAGCGGGTGAAATGTAAGGTTACCCGGGCACCTATCTTCACCGGCAAATCAGCATTGACGGTTAACGACAGTCCATTAACCGAAACTTCGTTGGTTTGCGACGCATGTTCCTGACTATTTACAAATAAACTGACGGGGGTAAGCACGGTATAGCGGCTTTGCTGGCGTTGAATAAATGCTTTGAGCGAACTGATGGGCGGTAAGTTAAAAAGAATCGCCGGTTTTTCGATATTTTCATCAGCATGAATTTGCTTTTCATCACTGCTTAGCTGTTGCAAGCAGGCCGAAATATCGGTGATTTCTACCAGGTTTTTTAACTGTGAAACCTTGCGTGAAAAATCAACGGCAATGCGAGGATCCGATTGAGCCATGATATCAAAATACGGATGATAAATTGCTTCATCAACTTCCAATGCTGAGACATTGAAATGCCAAAGTTGTGTTTTTTCGGGCCAAGGCCAAAATTGTCTTAGCCTTGCTATTTCACTGGCATTAATCACCACCAGCTTTTCAGCATGAAGTGCCACAAACCCGCAATTTAAATTGTTTTGATCGACATGAGAGAGCACTCTTTTTACGATGGACAGCAAGTCAGATGTGTTGATGAAAATCTGATCACAAACAGTGCTGCTATGGAGAGCCGTAACATTGGGCGATTGCTGTTCACCCATCCAGCAGAGCAGGCTGGGCATTAGCTGGCTGTATAAACGTAACAGACAATTTTGTGTCAGATTAAGAATTTCATTATTCAGTTCAGCAGGACTGTGCTGATTTCGATTGCTTAACCAGTTTTGCCACGCTTGACGAACATCATTACCGACCGAGTCATGAAAGCGTAATACAGCAAATGTTCGCTGATCCTCATGATGCATCCGGGTAACGTCAAACGCTATGAGTGTGGGCTCGGTATTATGAATGTCGGGAAAGTGTTCAAAACTGACATTAACAGTATCATTTTTTTCCAATGCAGATACATGCTTCATGCTGACACGGATAGCATCAATGCTGACATCCAGGGTCATCGCATGGTAGCTAAGTTCACCCACTTGTATGGTGACCGGCAGCGTTAATAGCATGCGGGGCGCCTGACGACTTACCGGTTTATCCAGCCGGATAAGCAACACACCATCGTCCTCAACGGGAGTGGGTTGCTGCTGTTGTGATTGCTGTTGAAACTGGCGTATGGCCTGCATCAGTGCTTCGTATACACCGACGGTGTAATGCCCCCCCATGCGTTCAACCAGCTGCTTGAGTATTAAATAACTACGGTCGTCCAGATAGTGGGTGACATCGCCAAACTCATAAGGCTGACATTCGCCTGTCACTTTACCGCGTAAATCAATGATGCGTTGACAGGGTTTTTGTAATCTTTGTCGTTCCAGCTGGGCCAGAAAAGCCTGGTTTTGAGCTTTGCTGCTTTCCGTTGCCATTGCCCGAATTATTTCAGTTCATCAGGCGTTTTAGCTTGAATGCTTAACGCATGAATAGCAGAAGGAAGTAATTCAGCCGCAGCGTCATAGACCAGCCGGTGACGCTTGATTAAAGATAAATCGGCGAACGCGTCGCTGACAATAAATACCGTGAAGTGGCCACCACCGGTATTCCCTGCATGTCCGGCATGCAGATGACTATCATCGGTGATCTGCAACTGAATCGGATCAAGCTGCTGTAGCGCCTGCTCCAGTTTTTGTTGTGTTGATAAACTCAAGGTAAGACCTTACGAAATGGTTTAACAGTTACTTTGGCGTAAATATCGGCCTCAATATAGGGGTCGGCCTCGGCCCAAATCCGGGCGCTTTGCAAGTCGTCAAATTCTGCGACTACTAAACTGCCACTGAATCCGGCTTCACCAGGATCTTCGCTGTCAATTGCCGGATGTGGACCAGCCAACACTAAACGACCTTCATCCTGTAATGCCTTAATACGACCAAGATGAGCCGGACGGGCAGCCATACGCCGCTGCAGGCTATCGGGCTTATCTTCGCTGATAATGGCGTATAACATCAGGACGCATCCTTGGAATCATTATTTTCGTTTATATGACGGGACAAATAAATGGCCTGTCCGGCAATAAATACCACTGTAATGGCCAAAGAGCCAAATAATTTGAAGTTCACCCAGGCTTCTTCTGAGTAGTAATAGGCGATATAAATATTCAGAAATCCGGAAAAGATAAAAAACAGAATCCACGCCGTGTTCAGTCTTGACCAGACCACGGTTGGCAATTGCAGATGCGCAGCCATCAGACGCTCAAGCAGGGTTTTATCGGTAAACACTCTGGCACCAATGAAGGCTAATGCAAACAACCAGTTCACAGCGGTAGGTTTCCACATCACAAATTCCGGGTTCTGTAACCAGAGCGTGGCCCCGCCAAGCACCATCACCAGAATGAAAGTGATTAAATGCTGTCTTTCCACTTTGCCGTGACGCAGTAAACCATAAAGAACCTGAAGCAGAGTAGCGACCATCATTACCGCTGTTGCAGCATAGATGCCGGCCACCTCATATTCCTGACCATTCCAGTGGTAGATGCCACCACCAAATTTATAAGCAATGAAAAACAGGATAATGGGCAGAAAATCAGTAAATAGTTTCATCTTTTTGTTCAGTTATTACAGAGATGCCACATTCTAACGTAAAATCAACACCATGACGCACTATGACCTACATTGCCATTCCACCGCCTCTGATGGCGCCCTGTCTCCAAAAGCATTGGTTGAACGAGCTGTTCAGCAAGGAGTCGATGTGCTGGCGCTCACTGATCATGATGGTACAGAGGGTATTACAGCTGCGCTTGAGGCTGCCGCAGATCAGCCACTCACATTGGTTCCCGGGGTAGAAATTTCGGTCAGCTGGAATAGCAGTACAGTACATATTGTCGGGCTGAACATTGATATTGAAAATGCTAAATTGCAAAACGGTTTAGCCAATATCCGCCAATATCGGCAGCAAAGAGCCGAACAAATTGCGCAGCGTTTGGAAAAATCCGGTATTTCGGGGGCGCTTGAAGGTGCGGGAAAATATGCATCGAAGACAATGTTAGGACGAATGCATTTTGCACAATTTCTGGTCGAACAAGGCCATGCTTCCAATGCTAAAGATGTCTTCAAGCGTTTTCTGGTGAGAGGCAAACCCGGATATGTGCCGGGACAGTGGACTGATCTGGAATCCGCAGTTGAATGGATAATCGAGGCGGGCGGCCAGGCGGTTATTGCTCATCCGTTACGTTATAAAATGACCGGTACCAAGCTGCGACGGCTGATTGATGATTTTAAAACAGCAGGTGGACAAGCCATTGAGGTCAGCTCCGGGCATCAGCATCCCGATCAACTGAGAAATGTAGCAGCCCTGGCAAAACATTATGAGTTGCTGGCTTCCTGTGGATCAGATTTTCATGGTCCAGAACAGACTTGGAGTGAGCTTGGACGCTTCCTGCCATTGCCTGCTTCCTGTAAACCGGTATGGTCTTTATGGCAGTAAAACGGTCATGCGGCATGGGTTATGGTATATACAAGTAATTAACGAACTAAAGAATTAACGAAGGTTTTAGATGAGCCAGTATTTTCAAATTCACCCGGATAACCCGCAGCCACGTCTGATTAAACAAGCCTGCCAAATCATAATGAGCGGAGGCTTGGTTGTTTATCCAACCGATTCGGGCTATGCACTGGGATGCCATTTGGGTGATAAAGGCGCTATGGATCGCATTCGTCGATTGCGACAACTGGATGCTGATCACAATTTCACGCTGGTATGCCGGGATTTGTCTGAGCTATCGGTTTACGCCAAATTCAATAATGCAGTCTTCCGCTTGATTAAAGCGCATACACCTGGCCCCTATACATTTGTATTACCGGCAACGAAAGAGGTACCACGTCGATTGCAACATCCCAAACGTAAAACCATCGGTTTACGAATTCCGGTTAACAATATTGCCCTTGCCCTGCTGGAAGAACTGAATGAACCCTTAATGAGTTCAACACTTATCTTGCCGGGTGAGACCATGCCTATGACAGAGGCTGATGAAATAGCCGATCAATTGAGTAAATATGTGGATTTGATTATTGATGGCGGAGCATGTGGCAGTGAGCCGACGACCGTGGTCGAGTTTATAAATGACTTACCCGAAGTGGTTCGCGTTGGTATGGGTGATCCTGAACCGTTTGAGGTGGAATGATCATCTATCTTGGTTTATTCCTGTTAATCGCTTTCAGTATCTGGCTTATCGGCATTATTCATGCTGAAGCCGATTGGGGCGGACCGTCAGTTAACTGGCTGGATGGCTGGACCCGCTTAATCTGCCGGTATATTCAGCATTTACCGAAACAGAAAATAAATCTGCCAGAGACTGGCCCGGCGATTTTGGTCGCCAACCATGTTTCTGGTGTTGATCCCTTATTGCTTATATCTGCCAGCAAACGTCCGTTACGCTTTCTGATTGCTCGGGAAGAGTATGAGCGGCCATTGGTCAGTTGGGTTTTTAAAAAGGCAGGTTGTATTCCGGTTGATCGTTCCGGCCGCCCTGAGCAGGCGTTAAGGCAGGCCTTAAGAGCATTGCAGCAGGGTGAGATCATCGCGCTGTTTCCCCACGGAAAAATTCATCTGGATACTGAGCCACCGAGAAAAATTAAAGGTGGTGTTGGCCGTCTGGCCAGTTGGTCAGGTGCACCGATATTTCCAGTACGTATTGATGGTGTGACAGCTCAGGGGAAAGTGTTTACCGCTCCTTTTATACCTAGTCGGGTGCTGCTAACCATGGGACAACCAATACAGTGCAGCCCGGAAACGATGGAAGCATGTTTAGAAGATATTATTAGAATCATCGAAACGCCAGCCCTGCGGTTCTATTAATACATCTACTTCTCTACAACGAAAATCTCTGCAGATTTTTGTTTACGCTACCAATAATAAGATTTGTTTTTTTCTGCTAACGTTGACTTGATTTCTGATCGCTTCCCCCCATTTTGTAATTAACTTATTTTTTACAGGGATATTACGATGCAAATCGATAAACTCACCAGCAAGTTCCAGGAAGCACTTGGTGCCGCACAAAGTCTGGCGGTTGGACGCGATCATCAGATTATTGAACCAGCCCATTTAATGTTGGCGTTATTAAACCAACAAGGTGGCACGGTAAAACCGTTACTGGCACAAAGCGGTGTCAATGTGCCAGCGTATCAGGCGGATCTGGAAGCACAGTTAAACCGTTTTGCCCAAGTTGAGGGTGGTAATGGGGATATCCGCATATCTTCAGACTTGAACCGATTATTAAATCAAACGGATAAATTAGCACAGCAACGTCAGGATCAATTTATTTCCAGCGAGCTTTTCGTGTTGGCAGCGGTTGAGGAAAAAAATCAAACAGGTGAATTGCTGCGCAAGCATGGGGCTAACAAAACCAATATTAATAATGTGATAGACAAAATTCGTGGGGGCGAACGCGTGACTGATCAAAATGCCGAAGAACAGCGCCAGGCGCTGGAAAAATACACCATTGATCTCACTGCCCGTGCCGAGAGTGGCAAACTGGATCCGGTGATAGGTCGTGATGATGAAATTCGCCGCACTATCCAGGTTCTGCAACGTCGTACCAAAAACAATCCAGTGTTGATTGGTGAACCAGGCGTCGGTAAAACTGCGATTGTTGAAGGTCTGGCACAGCGTATTGTTAATGGTGAAGTGCCGGAAGGCATGAAAAACAAACGGGTGCTGGCGTTGGATATGGGCTCGTTGATTGCTGGTGCCAAATTCCGTGGTGAGTTTGAAGAACGATTAAAAGCAGTACTCAGTGATCTCTCAAAACAGGAAGGACAAATCATTCTGTTTATTGATGAAATTCATACCATGGTAGGTGCTGGTAAGGCAGAAGGCGCAATGGATGCCGGTAATATGCTTAAACCCGCATTAGCTCGGGGTGAGTTGCATTGTATTGGCGCGACAACGCTGGATGAATATCGCCAATATGTTGAAAAAGATGCCGCTCTGGAACGTCGCTTCCAGAAAGTGCTGGTGGGTGAACCCAGTGTGGAATCCACTATTGCTATCTTGCGTGGCCTGAGTGAGCGTTATGAAGTGCATCATGGTGTGGATATTACTGATCCGGCTATTGTAGCTGCAGCGACCTTATCACATCGTTATATCACCGACCGGAATTTGCCGGATAAAGCTATTGATCTGATTGATGAAGCGGCCAGCCGCATTCGGATGGAAATTGATTCCAAACCGGAAGTTCTGGATCGTCTGGAAAGACGTTTAATTCAGTTAAAAATTGAGCGTGTAGCGTTGCAGAAAGAATCGGATGAAGCCTCCAAAAAACGTTTGGATACGCTGGAAACCGAAATGAAAAAACTGGCGCGCGAATATACCGATCTGGAAGAAGTCTGGAAATCAGAAAAAGCGGCTTTACATGGCAGTCAGCATATCAAGGAAGAACTGGAAAAAGCCCGGTTGGAACTGGAATCGGCTAACCGTAGTGGCAACCTGGAAAAGATGTCTGAATTGCAATATGGGCGTATTCCCGCGTTGGAAAAACAGTTGGATATTGCCACCCAGGCCGAAATGCAGGACTTCACCTTGTTGCGAAACCGTGTCGGAGAAGAAGAAATTGCTGAAGTGGTTTCCAAATGGACCGGGATACCGGTGTCCAAAATGCTGGAAGGTGAACGCGATAAACTGCTGAAAATGGATGAAGCTTTGCACAAACGGGTTATCGGTCAGGACGAAGCAGTCAACTCAGTTGCAAATGCGATTCGTCGCAGTCGTGCTGGTTTATCAGATCCCAATCGTCCTAACGGTTCATTCCTTTTTTTAGGGCCAACGGGGGTGGGTAAAACCGAGCTATGCAAATCTCTGGCAACGTTTTTATTTGATACCGAAGAAGCGATGGTACGAATTGATATGTCCGAGTTTATGGAAAAACATTCGGTTGCTCGTCTGGTCGGTGCTCCTCCCGGTTATGTCGGCTATGAAGAAGGCGGTTATCTGACGGAAGCGGTGCGCCGCAAACCTTATTCAGTGATCCTGCTGGATGAGGTCGAAAAAGCGCATCCGGATGTGTTTAATATTCTGTTGCAGGTACTGGATGACGGTCGGCTGACCGATGGTCAGGGTCGGACGGTTGATTTTAGAAACACCGTTATTGTGATGACCTCTAATCTGGGCTCCAATGTGATTCAGGAGATGGCCGGCGAAGACAATTATGACGCCATGAAAAATGCAGTGATGGAAATTGTTGGCCAGCATTTCCGTCCGGAATTTATTAACCGTGTGGATGATGTGGTGGTTTTCCATCCTCTACAGAAATCACAAATTCGCGCCATTGCCGATATTCAGCTGTCACACTTGCGCCAACGTCTGGCAGAAAAAGAAATGGGACTGGAATTATCTGATGCGGCACTGGATATGCTGTCGGAAGCAGGGTTTGATCCGGTCTATGGGGCCAGACCTTTAAAACGGGTCATTCAGCATGAGTTGGAAAACCCGTTAGCCCAGGCTTTATTGTCTGGTCGCTTTGTGGCCGGACAGGTTATCAAGGTAGATGTACAGGATGAAGAATTAACCTTTACCAGTGAGCTGATGCACTAGAGGCTATTGTTCTATCAAAGCCACCTCTGCTGGTGGCTGTCCAACAAGCGGCGCTGAAAGAGCAAAAGACCCTGTTTAAACGGGAATCATTTATCGAGTTGGGTAAAACAGACCCAACTCGATAGTTTAATGAAACCATGATTCAGGACTTTGGTTAAAGATTATTTCGTCTGTTTTGCCTGTTGATCTTCAATAATCATTGCTGAAGTTGGGAATGCAATCCCTGCAAAGCGCTGCAAGTCACTGATATAATGCCGGACTTTGTCCTCATCTCTCACAGGTAACTAACTCATGTCTGATTTCGGCAAGTTTGTCGATGCTTTCACGCCAGCGGAAGTCGCGGAAAAAGTCAAAACCGTCGGTGTGGATAAGGCCAATATGTCCATTATCCCACTGGTTATTCTCTCGTTAATGGCGGGCGCTTTTATTTCGTTTGCCGCCATGTATTACACAGTGGTGATGACGGACGCCGGTGCTGCATATGGTCTGGCCAGACTGGTTGGTGGTCTGGTATTTGCCTTGGGTTTTATTCTGGTGGTGATAGCCGGGGCAGAATTATTTACCGGGAATACGCTGGTGGTGATGGCTTACGCCAAAGGGCAGGTAAGTTTCAGGTCACTGATGCGTAACTGGGGAATTGTCTATATTGGTAATCTGGTCGGTGCTTTAGTCACTGTTTATCTGGTGTATCTCTCCGGCTATTTAAGTGATGGCAATCTGGGGGTAGGGGTAACAGCGATCAAAACCGGTCTTGCCAAAGTGGACCATACCACCACAGAAGCTTTTGTCCGTGGATTATTCTGTAATGTGCTGGTCTGTCTTGGCAGCTGGATGGTCTACGCTTCACGCAGCGTGACCGATAAAGTAATGGCTGTGTTATTTCCCATTTCTGGCTTTGTGGCCATGGGATTTGAACATTGCGTGGCGAATATGTACATGATTCCAATCGCGATGATAGCCGCAACAGATCAAGCCATTGTGGCTGCTGGTCATTTTGATGCTGCGCAACTGGCCACACTGGATTTTGGTGGCTTAATGGGCAATCTTATCCCTGTTACGCTGGGAAATATTGTCGGTGGTGCTGGCTTTGTAGCAATGGCGTATTATCTGGTCTACGTATACGCTCGTCCGGCACGTTAGATATTATGGTGCACCGCGTTAACGGTGCACCTGAAATTTACCAGGATTTGTAAGGTAAGAATTTACCATCAAGCGTAATCACAATGCGATCACCTTTAGGATCAGGTTTTTTCTCGATATTCATGGCAAAATCAATGGCACTGACAATGCCATCGCCACATTTTTCATGCACAATTTCTTTAATGGTCGGACCATAAACCGACATCATTTCATAAAGACGATAGAGTAATGGATCGGTAGGAACCGTTTGGTCCCATTGCTTGTTTGGATATTTCTGCAGAGCCAGTTCCACTTCAGTGCCCAGATCCAGTGACTGACACAGTTTTTTGGCAGTATCGGCCGGCATACTGTTCATTCCCAGACACGCTGATGCCGTCCACTCAGGTGACATACCAATGGTTTCACCAATTTTTTCCCAGGTCAGTTCTTTCGTTTCTTTTGCCACCATGATGGCTTGCGTCATAGCAAGTTTATTCATTATCACTCCAAAATCTTTTATTTGAATAAAAAACCTGACACCAATTCCCGGTGCCAGGCCAACGAGGAAATCAATTCATTTTTTCTGAAAACTCAGCGGTAGGTGCACCTGTTTTGTAATGTGTGGCATACAACATGCCACCCGTCAGTACTAAACCGCCGACCAGGTTACCGAAGATAACCGGTATTTCGTTCCACAATAACCAGTCAGCAATGGTGATATCTGCGCCCATCAACATACCCATAGGAAACAGGAACATGTTAACGACGGCGTGTTCGAAAACCAGTCCAAAAAACACTGCGATAGGCAACCACATTGCGACCACTTTGCCGGCGACTGAATTGGATAACATCGCACCGACAACACCGGTAGAAACCATCCAGTTACAGAGAATGCCAGCGACAAAAACGGTTAGCCAACCGGCACCGCCGTGTGCCGCAAAACCCAAGGTCCGTGCTTCAGCAGCCTTGGCAATGGCCTGACCTGCTGCGCCAGGTTCAGTGGTAAAAGCGAAGGTCCAGGCGATGCCAACTAACAGAGCTGTGGTTAGGGCTCCGAACAGGTTGCCAATACCCACCAGTAACCAGTTTTTTAACATGCCGTTAAAGGTGCAGCCACGACGTTTATCCAATAAGGCTAATGGTACTAATGCAAATACACCTGTCAGCAAATCAAAGCCCAATAAATTCAGTAAAACAAATCCGACAGGGAAAACTAACGCGCCTACAATTGGTAAACCGGTCTGTACCGCGGCAGTCACCGCAAATGCCACGGCTAGGGTCAGGATAGCCCCAGCCATATAAGATCGAATCAATACGTCCCGGGTAGCCATTTTGAGCTTTGATTCACCGGCATCGACCATTTTTTTGGTAAATTCACTTGGTATGAGATAAGACATAAACGCTCCAGATTGAATTGATGTAAACAGGTAAGTAGTTAGCATGTTTTATGCCTGACTTGCTTTATGCTTTATTTTCAATTGGTTAGCGTTTTAGGGTGCCGTTAAAAAGTGTTTTTTTGCACCAAGATGATTCGAAATGACGTCTCGGCTGCACAAGCATGAGGCGCACGAACAACGAAATGTTATTTAGAAACTGACTCAGACCAGGTAGTAGTATCAAGCAAAGCTGGTTGTGGGCGGCCAATGTGATATCCCTGAGCAAAATCCACCCCATAACCTCTTAACAGCGCTAATATTTCCGCATTTTCGACAAACTCAGCGGTGGTCTGACGATTAAGCCCTTTGGCGACATCAACTAAAGCTTTGACAAAAAGTTGGTCATCAGCATTTTTATCCAGATTTTTAATAAAGATGCCATCAATTTTGATGATGTCGACGGGCAGTTCCCGCATATAGTTAAATGAGGAAAACCCGACGCCAAAATCATCAAGGGAAAATCGACAGCCTAAGGCTTTTATTGCCTGCATCATGGCTTTGGCTTGCTGCAGATTAGATACTGCTACCGTTTCTGTGATTTCAAAAATGATGCCGTTGGGATTGACTTGATGTTCGGCAATCGTCTTTTCCAGCAAAGGCAATAACACGGATGTATCAATCACCAATCCAGAGAGGTTTATGGCAAAACAAACGTTTCTTCCCTGCTTTTGCAATGCCCCCAGTTGTTGCAGAGCATGGTGAATAACGTAATGATCTATCTGCTGAATCAAACCAACCTGTTCAGCAATCTGAATAAATTTTCCGGGCAGGCGCAATTCACCAGTGCTGGGATCCCGCATTCTCAGTAAAACCTCGTAATGTTCTATTTTGTCCGTCTGCAATTCGAGAATCGGCTGATAGAACAACACAAACAGATCCTGTTCCAGAGCCTGTTCAATTCGATGTTTCCATAACACACGGGCTTGCAGTTGCTCTCGGGTACGATCATCAGGTGAAAAGGTATGGAAACTGCCCTTACCAAAAGCTTTTGCCTGGTACATTGCCAGATCAGCAAACCCCATCAGTTCATGAATACTGGCATCCTGTAACGGGAAGTGCACAATACCGATACTGGTGGATACTTTGTGGTGAACTGCACCATATTCGAGCTGAATAGTGCTCAGCTCATGGATTACTTTTTTTGCCAATGTGATAGCCCCGGCAGAATCGCTTTCAGGCATTAAAATGGCAAACTCATCGCCTCCCAGTCTGGCTACCAGATCAGTAAAACGGGTAACTCGTTTGAGGGCACGGGCAACCAGAATCAACAGTTCGTCACCGGCCCGATGACCGCTGGTATCGTTGATGTCCTTGAATTGATCCAAATCGAGATACAGCAGGGTGTTGTGGTGGTGATACCGAATCGCCATACGCAGCGACTTTTCGAACTCTTCAATAAATTTTCGTCGATTACATAAGTCGGTCAGCGGGTCATGCTCAGCCATCCAGACAATGCGTTTTTCAGCGTCTTTTTTATCAGTCATATCCAGACCAACTGATAAAATTACCGCTTGCTGATTATCATGTTCGAGGCGTGAATGCAGCCAGGAAATCTGACGGATAAGGCCGTTTTTATCAATGAGTTCGGCATCCTGTTGGGCTATTCGCTGATGACCGGCCAGCAATTCATTGAAATGGATATTGGCCTCAGTCCAATGACTGGCTGGAAACATTCTGGCGACATTGGTATTGAGAACTTCATTTTTGTTATAGCCGGTAATTTGTTCGCCATAATCATTAAACAGCGAAATATCAAATTTTTTATCGATGGTTAAAACGATTAACTGGGCGGTATCAAGCAGACTTTTTATGAAGTCACGATCTTTACGCAGCTCACGATTCTTAATCTGAACCTGCTGATTGCGTAACCTTCTGTGCTGATCGAGATGATCCAGCACATTTATCAGTTGATGAGTCAGGTTCGACAGCTCAATGACTTCCTGATCAATACTGCTGACAGTCGTTTCTGATAATAACTGGCGTGCCTGCTGATATTTTTTTGCCGACAATAAGGGAAGGGCCAGAGATATTTGTTCAATCTGAGTTAACGGTTGGGATAGACGTCGCAATACCCATAACGTTAAAGCCAGAGAAAACAGCAATATCAACAAAAAAGGTAAGAGATAGATAGTCAGCAGCTGTGCTTTTTCAAAAAGTCCCTGCTGAAAGTTTAAATAACCGATAACACTAAGAATGATGAAGCCGGTCAGACAACTGCCAAAAAAAATACTGTAGGCCGTTTTCCAATGAAGTTGAAGTTTTGACATCCTGGCCATTTATATCTCATCCATGGGAAGCAATATGCCGGCGATTATGGCATATCACGGAGTGAAAATAATGTGCGCAATCTACTGTTGTTCATCACGAGAAACTTTTCGGAGTACCCAATCCAGAGCGTTGGCAGGTAAAACGCGTTTGAGATACGCAAACAGATACGTCGGAAAAGTAACGTAATAACGAATCTTTGGTCGATCGGCTTCTATGGCATGTACTAACTTATCAACTACTGCTTTGGCTGGAAGGGTGAAAGGTGCTGCTGGCCCTGGCGTTAACAGACGTTTTTCCATCGCAGTATAGCTGGCCTTATGAGCACTGGTATCTTTATTAATATGCTGTTGATATTTGGTAAAAGCATTTTGCCTGAACTGGCTGGTTATTGGGCCAGGTTCGATGAGTGAAATGGTAATACCTGTACCTTTTAACTCCAAACGCAAGGTATCAGCCAAACCTTCGATGGCGAATTTACTGGCGTTGTATGCGCCCCGATAGGGTAAGGCGATGAGCCCTAATACAGAGCTGTTATAGATGATTCTGCCAGATCCCTGCTGGCGCATCTGTTTTATCACCAGGTTAGTCAGTTCCTGAGTACCAAACACATTGGTCTCAAATTGTTCACGGAGCGCGTCCCGCGTCAAATCTTCCACTGCGCCTGGCTGACCGTAAGCAGCATTATTAAATAACACATCGACTTTACCCTCGAATGCTTTTATTGCTGCCTCAACCATGCCGCCTATCGATTCACTGTTTGCCAGGTCGCAAGATAAATTGCTGATGCCGGCTTGTGAAAGCATGAGTTGATCGACAGGTTTTCTGACTGTCGCAATCACATTATGCCCCCGCCGATGTAATATTCTGGCAGCCTCCAAACCAATGCCGCTCGAACATCCGGTAATCAAAATATTGCGTCGCTGTATGTTGGGCTTGTTTTTTGGCATATAAGCAATCAGAGTATGGTTAAATTATAACGGCTAAACATTTAAGCATATTGACCGCTAAATGTTATAGAACGAAACAATTAAGGTGGGCAAAACTCAGGTATGTTACAAGGAAATGATATTAGTCAGACCGATTACGAACGGTTTCGACTTTTTTTGGAACAGGCCTGCGGCATTGTTTTGGGTGATGGCAAACAATATTTAATTGTCAGCCGTCTCACCAAGCTGTTACGTGATGAAAATATTCCCTCAGTTGCCGATCTGTTAAATGCGATACAGCGTGGCCATCCACGTCATTTGCGAGACGCGGTTATTGATGCGATGACAACGAATGAAACGTCGTGGTTCAGAGATGGGGGGCCGTTTGAAGTATTTGAAAAAATGACGTTGGCGGATTTGGAAACGCGGGTTACAGCACCCTGCAGAATCTGGTCAGCAGCCTGCTCTTCGGGGCAGGAGCCTTATACGATCAGTATGATCCTCAATGAATATATTCGTAAAAAGCCGGATAGCAAACTTAAAAGCACACAAATTATTGCCACGGATATTTCTAACAGCATGCTTGCACTGGCACGACGGGGTGTTTATGAAGAACATGCCCTGATAAGAGGAATTTCCCCCGCGAGACGTCAACAGTTTTTCAAACCCTTTGAAGGCCGCTGGCAAATTGTCGATGAAGTTAAACAGCGGGTTCAGTTCAGGGAACAGAATCTGTTGCAAAGCTATACCGGATTGGGTCGGTTTGATGTAATCCTGTGCCGTAATGTGTTGATTTATTTTTCGATGCAACGCAAGACAGATATTCTTACCCGTTTGGCCCAGGCATTAAACCCGGGTGGTTACCTGTTTTTAGGTGCCTCGGAAACGATTAGTGGTTACACCGATGCCTTTGATTTGCAACGCACGCCACATGGCGTGGTGTATCGCCGTCGTTAGTTTTCGTATTTATCGGATACAGATTTAATCTCTATGGCTTCAGCGGAATGATCACTTGTTGCTGTTTTCGTCGTTTGCGGTTTTTCACACCATCCCAGCCAGCTTCCAATGTATTGTAAAACCGTTTTGATTAAACGCCATAAACGCGGTAGCAACCAAATCATTAGCATGATGAAAACAATTAGTGCCGCAAGAAACCACAGCGGATGAGTGAGGGCCGTCCACAAACCGGCAATCACCAGCAAGTCTTCGGTAATTGAGGCTGCCCAGTTGCTGAAAGGTTCTGGTGAGGTATTGATCATTAATCTACTGCCGGCTTTAGTGGCATGGGTTGCGGCAGCAAGGCTCCCGCCCAGCAGACCTGCTGTTAATTCGATTGCCGGGCTGACATCTCCTACTGCACTTGCCGCCAACATGGCACCAGCCGGAATACGGATAAAGGTATGCAGAGTGTCCCAGCCGGTATCGACACCAGGCACTTTATCAGCGAAAAATTCCACACAATACATTACTGCTGCGGCCGTCATCACCAGAGGGTCACTGAGAACCTGCAACTCTGTCGGCAAAACCATATGCCCTGTTGTGCCCATATAACCCAGCATAAATACCGCAGCATATAAATTGATACCACTGGCCCAGGCGGCCCCCATACTCAGCGCAATAATACTTACAGCATCCATTTAACGACTCCCGTTTGGTATAGTGGCCAGGGTCTGTTGATCTTTCAGAGTCTCCCGCAGTGATGGCTTTGAAAGATCAACAGACCCCAGAGTTTTTATGGAGTAATTGAATGATAACCCGAGCAGAGCTGATCGCCTATCTTGATGAGCAATTGGAAGTATCGAGATTTCAGGACTATTGTCCGAATGGTTTACAGGTAGAAGGTAAACCAGAGATAAATACTCTGGTGACCGGCGTAACGGCAAGTCAGGCTTTGTTAGAAGCGGCTGTGGAGCACAATGCTGATGCCCTGATGGTTCATCATGGGTATTTCTGGCGTGGCGAAGCTCCCACAGTGACAGGCATTAAATACCAACGTTTGAAAATGTTAATCAATAATGACATGAATCTTATTGGCTACCATCTGCCCTTGGATGCCCATGCCGAGTTTGGTAATAACGTACAACTGGCGAAAATACTGAATATAGAAATTGATGGATTTATTGCCGGTACTGGAGAACCCGCTATCGGTTTTCAGGGGAAACTAGCAACATCACAAACATTAGACGAATTTTCATCCTATATCGCCTGTCAACTGGATCGAAAACCTACCATTATTGCCGGTCATGATCGTTTAATAAAAACAGTTGGCTGGTGTACCGGTGCTGCACAAGGCTATATTCAGCAGGCAGCAGAGTCAGGTCTGGATGCCTTTATCAGTGGAGAGGCTTCAGAGCAGACAACACATTTGGCCAGAGAACTTGGAATTCATTACATCGCAGCAGGGCACCATGCCACAGAACGTTATGGTGTTAAATCCTTGGGAGAGCATCTTGCTCTGAAATTTGGCCTGCAACACTATTTCATTGACATTGATAATCCAGTTTAATGGATAAACCTGCCATCAGGATGATAACCAGTATGAAAGACTATATAGACAAGTTAAAACATTTTTTCCAGGTTCAGCTTTGGCAGGAAACGACTGAAGGCGCCAGCAAACTAAAACGTTTGACACGGCACGCGGGTCGAGTGACTTATGTGATGGCGAGACAACTGTCGACCGGAGAATTAAACCTGCGGGCAATGAGCCTGGTATTTACCACCTTATTATCATTAGTACCGTTGATTGCAGTTGCTTTCTCGGTGCTCAAAGCGTTTGGAGTACATAACCAAATAGAACCCGTACTGCTCAACTTTATGGCCCCACTCGGTGAAAAAGCAGGGGAAATGACTTCCGGCATTATTGGTTTTGTAGAAAACGTCAAAGTTGGTGTGCTGGGTTCTATTGGTTTGGGCATGTTGTTCTACACTATTATTGCTCTGGTACAGAAGGTTGAAAGTGCTTTTAATTTTGTGTGGCGGGTGAAAAGGTCAAGGTCGTTTGCACGTCGATTTACTGATTACATGAGTGTTGTGATGATCGGTCCGGTATTGGTCTTCTCTGCTTTAGGTGTCGCCGCAACGGTGATGGATAATGATGTGGTCTCGACCTTACAATCAATCGAACCATTTGGAACATTGCTACTGATTCTCAGCAAATTGTTACCCTATTTTATGATTGTGCTCGCCTTTACCTTTCTCTATACCTTTATTCCCAATACCAAAGTGAAACTTGGGCCCGCCCTGGGGGGTGCAATGGTGGCCGGGGCGCTATGGATTGGACTTGGGACCTTATTTGCGACTTTTGTAGCTTCATCATCCAATTACACGGCAATCTATTCCAGTTTTGCGATTTTATTTTTCTTTATGATATGGCTTTATCTTGGCTGGTATATTTTATTGACTGGATCTCAGGTAGCTTTTTATCTTCAGCATCCACGATTTGTATTGATGGGCGGAAAAACCCTGGTTTTGAGCCCACGTTTACGTGAGAAAAAGGGCCTGTGGCTAATGACTATTATTGCCCGTCGCTTTTGTGAAAAAAAGCCGGCATACAGTCTCTCGGAGCTGGAGAAGCTGACCACGTTAAGCAGTGAAAATTTAGAGGAATTATTGGACATTTTGGAGCAAGGCGGCTTTATCGTAGAAGTGGCCGGAGATAAAGATTCCTTTACTATGGCGGGAGATGTCAGCAAAATTTTAGTCAGTGAAATTTTGTTCTGCTTACGTAGTGCCGAAGAAATTGGTATTTCAACATTACAGCAACACACTGAACCTGGTATTGAAGCTTTCTTTTCTGAAATTAATGAAGCACAGAATGACGTGTTGGATGACTTAAGTTTGCGTGATTTAGCGATAGGCAAAAATGCAGCATGATTGAGACAAATGCTTTTCAGGGAAAACGTATTCTTCTTGGCGTTACCGGCAGTATAGCCGCCTATAAGTCAGCCGATTTAGTTCGAAGATTAAAAGAATACGGTGCTGAAGTACGGGTAATGATGAGCCAAGGCGGCACGCAATTTATTACGCCACTCACTCTGCAAACGGTCAGTGGTAATCCTGTGTCATTGAATTTCTTTGATGCTGACGAAGAAGCTGCAATGGGCCATATTAAACTGGCGCGTTGGGCTGACTGGATCCTGATTGCTCCCGCAACCGCTGATTGTCTGGCAAAACTGGCTCACGGCCTGGCTGATGATTTGATTTCCACGGTTTGTCTTGCCTCAGAAGCGCCACTGATGGTTGCACCAGCAATGAATAATAAAATGTGGTCGCACATTGCGACTCAGCAAAACTGCCAATTGCTAAAACAACGCGGTGTTAAATTTATTGGTCCTGAAAGTGGTGATCAGGCCTGTGGAGAGCAGGGCGAAGGTCGCTTAATGGCAGTTGAAAATATTGTGTTGCATCTGAGCCGCAAGTTGCAGACTGGTCCTCTGACAGGAAAACAAATAGTCATTACTGCAGGGCCTACACATGAACCAATTGATCCGGTTCGCTTTATTGCTAATCGCAGCTCAGGGAAAATGGGCTATGCTCTGGCGCAAGCAGCCGTTGAATTGGGGGCAAAGGTCACTCTGATATCCGGGCCGGTGGCTTTGGAAGCACCGCCTGGTTGTAACCGAATAATGGTTGAAACGGCTCAACAAATGTTTGACGCCGTTATGCAAAACTTAGCCGGAACGGCAATCTATATCGGTTGTGCAGCAGTAGCGGATTATCGCCCCACGCATCCTGCTTCAGCTAAATTAAAAAAATCGGCTGAGGATGATTTATCACTGCAACTTCGTTTGAATCCCGATATTATTACAGCGGTTGCCAGTGCCGGTGAACGGCCAGAGCTGGTGGTTGGTTTTGCTGCTGAGACAGATGATTTGCAACAATATGCACAACATAAATTACAAAAAAAACGTTTGGATTTGATCGCAGCGAACCAAGTGGGTGATGGGCTGGCTTTTGGTCAGGATACAAATGCGCTGGAAATTTTCTGGGAAGGTGGTCATAAATCCTTGGCTGAAGCTCCGAAACTTGAAATTGCACGCGAACTTATAACATTAATAACAGAGCGCTATCATGCAAAAAATTCAATTTAAGATTCTCGATCCGAGACTGGGCAAATCAATTGAACTTCCAGACTATGCCACCGATGGTTCCGCCGGAATGGACCTGCGGGCTTGTCTGGATGAAAATCTGACATTACATCCCGGCGAAACCATTCTGATACCGACCGGAATTGCCATTCATATTGACGATCCCGCCCTGGCTGCGATGATTTTGCCGCGCTCGGGCCTGGGACATAAACACGGCATAGTATTAGGTAACCTGGTGGGACTCATTGATAGCGACTATCAGGGACAAATTTTTGTATCTTGTTGGAATCGTGGCGATACGCCCTTTGAGATCGTAGTGGGTGAGCGTATTGCACAAATGCTGTTTGTCCCAGTAGTACAGGTAGGATTTGAGCAGGTCACCGAATTTACTGCCAGTGAACGTGGTAGTGGCGGCTTCGGCCATACTGGCAGAAGCTGATCATAAACGTGCTGTTGAAACTGCAAAATCTGAAGTTATTTCGCAGAAGGCTGAGTTCCCTGGCCATTCTGCTGTTGATTTTAATTGTTCTATCCGGGGTGGCGGCAGCAATCCAAATTAATGATTACCAGCAGCAGTCAGCCTTAGCGGCATTTAACCAGAAACAAACAGAAAAGCTAGCGATCGCCGCATCCGGCATGATCGATATGCTACAAGTCTGGCAGCAACGTTTTAACGAGATGTCAGCTGAAAATGCACAGGATCCGGTAGCCTTTGGCTGGCCTGATGCATCAACCTCATGTGTTATTGCCTCTATACCTGCTGCTCCAACATCTGATGCGTGTATTCCGGTCAGTTTTGGCACTATCAACAGTTTGCGTCAGGCAGATGTGCAAGGGATGGCTGATATTGCTGTTATGCAACCTGATTCCGCCCAGGCGCATATTTTACTGACCAAGAAACTGGATGCAGCGGGATATCTGGTGCTTACCCTGCAAATGACTGAGTTGGAGGAGAAGCTGCGTGAACGTTATTTATCGATTGGTTCAGGTAGTCTGGCATTACAACAAGGGGCCCAAAACTGGCTGACGCTGATCGAACAAGGGGATGGTAAATCTCTGAATTCCAGTCCTGTTTATACTCAGGCATTACCCGGTGCCTACTGGCGTCTGGCATTCTGGCCTGCTGAAGGAGTGGCTAAAACAGCAGCCTGGCCCGCATTGCTCATGTTGGCCATTATTGTTTGTGCCTTATGCTGGCTGGTGATTAACCGGTTCAGCATACTAAAACCAAAAAAACAGGCTCAAATTGGAGCACGCCCACGGCCAGTAGAATATGTAGAAAATGAAGTCAATATCGATAATACGCCGCCTCCCGCGGTGATACGCGCAGCCGCTCCCAAAGTCAGTAAAACCGAATCAGTAGATAGGGTCAGGCCAGTAGATATTAAGCCGGTGATTTTTAAGGCTTATGATATTCGTGGCATTGTCGGCACTCAGTTGAGTGAACCGATTATGCGGGTCTTGGGGCTTGCTATAGGTACGGAGGCACAGCATCAGGAGCAGACTCGGATTATCGTTGGCCGGGATGGACGGCTTTCCAGTGAGAGTTTCAGTGATGCGTTAATCGAGGGCATTCTGGCCAGTGGCTGTGATGTTACTGATATAGGTGCGGTACCTACCCCTCTGGTTTATTTTGCTTCGCAGCACATGCGGACGCATTGCGGCGTTGTAGTGACTGGCAGTCATAATCCTCAGGGCTACAATGGTCTGAAAATTGTTATCAATGATAAAACGCTATCAGGAGACGCTATTCAGGGTATTTATCATCGTATACAGCATTCTCGACTATATAGTGGCGAGGGGCAGTTACGGCAGGCAGATATCATTACTAGTTATATTGAAAAAGTAAAACAGACTGTTCCGTTATCACGTCCGTTGAAAGTGGGGGTGGATTGTGGAAATGGCATTGCCGGTAAAGTGGTCCCGCAATTGCTAACAGCATTAGGCTGTGATGTGCATGAGTTGTTTTGTAATGTAGATGGTCACTTTCCCAATCATCATCCCAACCCCGCACAACCGCAGAATATGCAGGATATTTCTAAATTGGTTAGAGAGAAACATCTTGATATTGGACTGGCGTTTGATGGGGACGGCGATAGACTCGGCGTAGTGAACGGAGAGGGTGAAATCATCTGGCCGGATCGTTTGCTGATGTTATTTGCCAGCGATATTCTGAAGCGCCATAAAGGCTCGACCATTGTTTATGATGTCAAAAGTACGGGCTTATTGGAGCAGGTTATTACCAAAGCTGGAGGCAAAGCGATGATGTGCGCTTCCGGTCATTCGTTAATACGGGCAGAGATGCTCAAACACGAAGCAAAATTAGCCGGTGAGTTGAGTGGACATATCTTTTTTGCCGACAATTGGTATGGATTTGATGATGCCTTATTTGCCGCCTGCCGTCTGCTGGCGCTGATTGCCGATGATCCTCAACGTCGTGGTGCAACAGAAATCTTTGCTGCACAACCGCAAAGTGTTAACACTCCGGAAATTTTAATTGATCTAGATACAGCAGAGTGCCGTCGGTTTATGACACAATTTACACAAAATGCACAGTTCGATGATGGTGAAGTTATTACCATTGACGGTGTGCGGGTGAATTTCAGCAATGGCTGGGGGCTGGTTAGAGCGTCAAATACCGTTCCGGGTCTCACGTTACGGTTTGAAGCAGAAACTGAAGAAGATCTGGAACAGATAAAACAACAATTTATTCAGCAGATGCTGCAGGTGAAACCTAATCTAAGTCTGAATCTTTAACCTTACGCTATTTACGACAAAAACGAATTATAGTTGGTCGTTATTTTGCATAAGCAAAAACAATAAAAAAAGCCTGCACCAGACTGTGCGGGACAAGGAAGACATTTTTAATGAGTTTGAATACACAAAAAGCATCACATATTGCTCAGGTTCTGACTGAGGCGTTGCCTTATATTCAACGTTTTTCCGGTAAGACCCTTGTCATCAAATATGGTGGCAATGCCATGATTGATGAAACGTTGAAAAACAGCTTTGCCCGCGATGTTGTTCTTTTGAAAGCTGTTGGAATCAACCCTGTCATTGTCCATGGTGGTGGGCCGCAAATCGGTCAGCTTTTGGCAAAGATTGGGAAAGAGTCAGAGTTTATCAATGGTATGAGGGTAACAGACACCGAGACCATGGATATTGTTGAAATGGTGCTTGGCGGCCAAGTGAACAAGAGCATTGTTAATCTGATCAATAACCATGGTGGACGGGCTGTCGGCTTGACAGGTAAGGACGGTAGTCTGATCTTTGCTGAAAAAATGAAATTTGCTTCACAGGAAGAACTTGGCGTTGATGCACCGGAAATGATTGATTTGGGCTATGTCGGTCGCGTCACCAGTATTGATACCAGTGTGATTGATATGTTGATACACAGTGATTTCATTCCGGTAATCGCTCCTATCGGGGTGGGTCAGGATGGTCAGTCCTACAACATTAATGCCGATCTGGTGGCTGGTAAAATTGCCGAGGTTCTGCAGGCAGAAAAATTGATCCTATTGACAAACACGCCCGGACTGCTAGATTCTGATGGGACGTTGCTTACTGGTCTGAATGCGAAACAAGTCAATGATTTAATTGCATCGGGTGTCATTTACGGTGGAATGTTACCTAAAATTGGCTGTGCATTAGATGCCGTTCAGGCAGGGGTGACCAGCTCACACATCATCGATGGTCGTGTACAGCATGCGGTATTACTGGAAATGTTTACGGATGAGGGCGTTGGTACGCTGATTCGTGGAGGCGGTCGATGACAGAGCAGCAATCAACTCGCGCGCAGATAAAACAGTCGCGTCATCAAGCCATATTGGAAGCTCTGGCGACGCAACTCGAACAACATCCCGGACAACGAATCACAACAGCGCAATTGGCTGAAAGCTTGGGAGTATCTGAAGCAGCGTTATATCGCCACTTTCCAAGTAAGGCGAGGATGTTTGAAGGTCTTATTGAATTTTCCGAAGATACCGTTTTCGGTCTGATTCGCAGAATTGTTGATGAAGATGATAATGCGGTCTCTCGATGTGAAAAGATTATGGCTCTGATGCTGGGGTTTAGTGCAAAAAACCCGGGTATTAGCAGTGTGCTCGTTGGAACAGCGTTAACTGGTGAAACAGAACGGCTTCGTCATCGCGTGAGTCAATTTTTTGACCGATTGGAGACGCAGTTCCGACAAATTCTGCGGGAACGCGAGTTAACCTTAACACAAGCTGGCGGACGGCCAGTGAATGAAACGGCTAACCTGTTACTCAGTATTGTTGAAGGAAGACTTCAACAGTTTGTTCGTAGTGGATTTCGTCAATCACCGCTTCAGGGATGGGAACAACAATGGCAACTCATCAATACGATTCTCAAGGTCTACGCGTGATAAACGTAGTTTTGGTTGGTCGAACAATAGCCAGTTTAATTAATCTGGCGGAACATGATGACTTAAAGATTACCGTTATCGACCCTGAAACTATTGATACAGCAATTTTGGCAATAATAGCTGCTGAAGCTGATATCACTGTGCTGGAACAATATAACGAACGTATTAATGCCGATATTCTATGCTTGGTGTTGGCGACCAACTACGCGCACAATCAAACCATCATTCTGTCAGATAAAACACCGGACTTTAATCAACTCAAAGCAACTGGGTTCAGAGCCCGCGGTTATATTACACCTTCTCAACATGACAAATTAGTGAAAGCTATTCGTGCAGTACATGATGGTGAGGCATGGTTACCTAGGCGTCTGGTTGCCGATATGCTGAATCATTTCGCTGCAGGTGCTATCTGACAATAATCAAACTTTGCCAAGTATTGATTTAATCTGGCTGGAATTTTGCTAGTTAAAAAATAAATTATTTAAATTTTTTGTTTTTTAGTACCAATGTACAGTAGATAGCCTTTCGTAGTCATGGGAAACTATCTGCAAATATGGTCACAAGCGTTTTTTGTCGGCCTTGGGAAGCAGTATTTCATCGGAGAAGAGTTTATGGCCACAGAAGCCGGAATTATTTCAGCCTTAATTGGCACTGCAACTGCCACAGCAGTCGACGGTACTGTGAGAAATTTACAAGTTGGTGACAAAGTTTATCCCAACGAAATTATTACCACAGGTATTGCCGGTGCTATCGAAATTGAATTTCCTGATGGCGGTGTAATGGATCTGGGAAGGAATTCTCAGGCCGTTCTCGACATTGAAGCATTTGAATTTGATGTTGCAGAAACTGATACACCTCCACCCGCTGCTGATCTGGTGGATGATATAGACGCCATTCAACAAGCTTTACTCGCAGGTGATGATCCCACTGAAGTGGCTGAGCCAACTGCTGCAGGTCCAGGTGCACAACCCACCAGCGAGGGTGGCAGTGAAGCAGTTGTTGTAGATTATCTTGCTCCACGCGTAACACCTCAAGCTGGTTTTGAGACTATTGGACCAAGTATAATTTTTCCAACAATAGAAGAAGAGCAATTACCAACTCTGATTGATGCCAATTCCGAGGATGGTGATACACCCATTATTCCGCCACCGCCAGAATCCATTTCTATCCTTTCTACTGATCAACTCAATTTTGCTGAGGCAAACCTGAGTTCTGGTACTAATCCTGATAGTAGCTCATTGACTAAAACAGGCACATTTACGGTCAGCGCTTCATCTGGTGTTGACGCACTCAGTATTGATGGAGAACCTGTGATTCAGGATGGCAATATCTTGAATAATCTTCCTACGCTTACCAACGAGTATGGAAATACCCTTAATATTACGGATGCCACACTTAATTTGGATGGCACCTACACGATTAGTTACAGCTATACATTGAACAATGCCGTTGAACACAGTCAGCCGGACAATGACACAGATTTGAGTAACAGTTTCGAGATTATTGCTACAGATAGTAATGGCATAAGTGATTCGGCCAACCTGGATGTTTCAATACAGGATGATAATCCGTTAGTTACTGCAACACAGCCTGAAATGGGCTTTGAGATGCAGGTTACGAATTTGGGTTCGATATCTGCTGGTTTCGACAATAGCTACGGGTATTACGTCAAAAATGAAAATGGTGAGCCAACCACCGGTGTTGTGCTGTTTGCCAATGTAAAACAAAATGTTTTTTCAACTGTTCAGATTGAAGGTGTTACCCCTGAAGACATTGGATTTTTTATTATTTCCAACGGTGGTCGGTTGAATTCTGAGTTGGAAAATAACACAGAAGTCACTTTTGAACAGCTACCAAATGGCAGCTGGCAGGCCGTTACAAGTGATGGGCTTGCATTAGTAAGTGATTTCGACAAAGCACCTGCATTATTTGATAACTCAGAATTAAACCTGAATATCTATCAACATTTAAACAACAATAGTAATCCAGGAAATCAAAACTGGGAGGATGTTATCCGTGGAGGGGATAATGATAATAATGACGTAAATATCAACGTTGAGTATACAAAAACAAAAGGTTTAACCGTAAACGAAAACCTACTTGCTGATGGTAATGATACAACTGCTGCAGTTGCCAGCCTTAATATAAGTCAATACTTCGCAACACAATATGGGGCGGATGGAGCAGGTACTTCTGAATATGCTCTGAGTATTGATACAAATGTAGCAACCGGTTTAAATGATACTGAAACCGGACAAATGGTTTCTTTACGTTACCAGAATGATGATCCGGAATCAGGCGTCGTTGAAGGCTACATCGAGAATGGTGATGATACGTCAGTGGTCTTTACATTATCGATTGATCAAGGCGGTTTAGTGACGCTTGAGCAATTAAGACCAGTTTTTCATGATGATCCCACTGATTCATTGCAGTTGCTCACTCCTGCAACCATTAATCCTGGAGCCATTGATGCGGTGCTAACCGTCACTGACAGTGATGGTGATACGGCAGACGCCAGTATAGATCTTGGCGTTGTCATTGCATTTAATGATGATGGCCCTTCTGCCACTGACTATGTTGGACAGGATACTGCTTCTGGAGAATCAACTTCAGGACAATTCAACTTTAATGTTGGGGCTGATGGTGGTGGGTTAAGTGCGATAAATAATACAGTACTTATTTTTGGCGCTGATGGCTGGTCACAGTCAGTTGCAACTGAATTTGGTACGATTCGGGTGACCGAGCAAGGTGATTATGAATATCAATCGACCTCAGATGTTAAACAGACCATAACTGAGAGTATTGAACTGACAGTGACAGATGGTGATGGCGACACTGCTACTTTTGAAGCCGAATATTCGATATTACCTTCAGTTGCTGTTACGCCAATTTCATTACAACTGAGTATCGGTAGTGAAACATTAATCGAAAGTTCAACCAACTTTATTACCAATGGTAGTTTTGAAAACATTAATGGCATTAGTGCTAATGGAAATAGCGTTACTGATGTTTCAGATGGAAGTCTAGCAGGTGGTCAGCTGGTTTCAATGCAATCGATCACCGGTTGGCAACTGGTTGATGAATCTATGCCGGCAATGGAACCACATGCTGGAGGACACGGACAAGTCGGAACAACAGATGGAAACCATTATATGGATCTGGGCGCCAGTCCGGGGAATAGTGGAATATACCAACAGGTTTCAGGTTTAGTTAATGGCCTGGAATATACTCTAAGCTTTGATTATCTTGATAAAGCATTAAAAATGGCAAATAACGCTGATTCTGGCGTGATGCAAGTCATTTGGAACGGCGAAGTGCTTGCTACGATTGATGGTGATAATCGTGACTCATGGGAGTCAGTCAATTTTACTGTCATTGGCGGAAGCTTTGATGGAAGCAATACATTAGTTTTCAATGAAATTGGTTCCATAGATAATCATGGAATTGCAATTGACAATGTGGCATTAACACCTAATATTGAAAATGACTATTATCAATATGATTTAAGTATTCTTGCATCTGCAGCTTTTGATACAGATGGGAATAGTGGTGTTGTGAAAATTGATGCTACTGAGTTAAGGTCTCAAGGTATTGATATTCTTGGTTACGATCCTGTTATCAATTTTCCAAATAGAACTTTTGAAATTGAAGTTGAAAATGATCAGCCACTGACATTAACGTTAGTCTCTGATAATCCTTTGACACCAGAAGTTATAAACTCCATAGAGGGGTCACTCACTTTCGTATCAGATAACGGTACAGTGGTGGATGTTACTTCTACAGCCTATGCTGAATTAGTCGGAACTAGTGCTGATAATCAATTAATTGGAACTGATTCAGATGAATTAATTATAGGCGGGGCAGGCGATGATATCTTAACCGGTGGAGATGGCAAGGATATTTTTGTCTGGAATGCCGGCGATGAGGGTGTTGCTGGAGTACCCGCGAGTGATACGGTTAAAGACTTTAATATTTCACAAGGCGATGTGCTGGATTTCTCGGATATTCTTGTCGGTGAAGATGCCGGTAACCTGACTGACTTTATCTCGATTACAGAAGATGGCTCGGATATCGTGATTGAACTGAAACCTGAAGCAGGGGATGTAACGCAAAAAGTTACATTGCAAGGCACTTCACTAGCAGATTTAGGCGTTGGTGGATTTGATGCTTCTACGCAACAGGCTGAGATTATTAACAAGCTGGTGCAGGATGGTCATGTGAATGTTGATAGTTGATACTAAATAATTTTTAAAATAAAAAACCCGCGTTGAGCGGGTTTTTTATGGATTAAAGCTTTTTTACCAACAATCATTTGCAGGAGTTCTTTGATTGTTTTGATTAATTGTCATAATGCCACATCTGTCAGCAGTTTGCCCTCCAGTTGGAACGGCTTGAATTGTATAAGCAGAAGCAGAAGGTGCTGCAGTAAAACGAAGGTTGTAGAAACTATTTCCTTGTTTTGGAGAGGTATTAAAAGGCAGGTTAGCACCAAGATAAGAGAAGTTTTCTCCATAAAATCTCTCCATATAGCTAACTAACTCAAGTAAATCAGCTTGTGCGTTTGACCTACGAGTCTCTCTTACTTGCTCTTGGTAGGAAGGGTAAGCAATCGCGGCTATTATTGCAATGATCGCAACAGTTATCATTAACTCGATTAGTGTAAAACCCTTTTGTGGCTTGTTTATCATTCATATCACCCCGTTAATTGGCATTAAGTAACCAAATATCGGTTATATAATGTAGCTCGCTATCTTCATCCTGAGAGATATTAAATCCTATCAGTTCACCAGCCGGTAATCTTGGGGCTAATTCTCCAGGACGAACCAATGCATGAACGTTTGTATCGTTATCGATGCGATAAGCTTTATTATTAACTAATATAGTTTCTGAGTGACCAGATTCTTCGCTAATTATTCCTGTGTGAGAAAAGCTTGTTTGAGCACCTGAAAAAACGCATGTACTTAATATCATCAAAAACGCAGTAGTAAAAACTTTCATAAAATTTCCTCAGTAGATTATTGCAACTGACGCCATGATTGTCTCCCCTCATATCCGGGGCCTGGATTTTCGATAGTCACTTCAATGTTTCCATCTGCCCCACTGGTATATTTTACTTCCTGTTGACCACCAGGTTGATTGACAATGCTTGGGGTAGGAATAATACCAACTTTAGATTCTTTTCCACTATAAGGTACCTCTATTTCAGTGTCGGGAACACCATCTCCATCAGTATCAATTTCCAGAGTGAAATAATCTTCGGATGAAAACTCACCATCATCATTTACATCAAAAGGTGAATATGCCAATCTGCCACCAGAAGCATAATTCATTTCCATTAACCAACCCGATCCACCAAATGCACATGGGTCATCAGAAGGAATCAATGTAGTAAAGATGATTTTACCATTACGAATAATGGAATTACTGACCTGTCGTTCACCGAGATTATCAGTGTTAGCTCCTTGGACGTTTAACAAATCAATATACCAGCCAGAATACTCTGTCCAATTTATTGATTCATCAGAGGTAACACGATAATTAGCCCCACCTACTGAGACTTGTTGCAGGATTTGTTGTTGCAAAAGATCACTTCTATCAAACTGTAAAAGAGTTGAAAATCTTTTATCCCAGATACCATAGAAACTTTGGGTAACCTGATTTTCACTACTATTATCACCAACTTCAAAGTATTTACCGGTTCCAAATAACAACAAATAGCCATTTTCTCTTGGATGTTTAACAACTTGAATACGAGTCGTAATAGGTTGACGGTTTGATGCAGTACAAGATTCTGCAGCGCAGGCCGTGTAGAGAGGTTGCGGATTACCTGAATCAAAGTATGTAAAATCCCATTCGTCCTTATCTTGACTAATAATATTAATGCTCCAGATGTTACCAAATAAATCACCCGCGTAGATTGCGTCGGCAATATTGTCATTATTGATGTCAATTGCTGTCGGAGATGAAATCCCGTTTGGACGGTTATTACCAGTTGGATCATTGACCAGTGTTTCAAACTTTTTAATCAAACTGCCATCAGCAAGATTGACAAGATAAATCGTACCGTTGCCAGTTAAACTGTCATTATTATCATTTCCATCCGAATTATTATCTGCCGTATTGTTATAGCCACCACTAAACAAAGCTGCCCATTCACCATTATTCAGTCGAATAATACTTGCCTGACCATAGGTATAGCCGAGATCACGATCATCTTGGTCGGTAAATTCCCATAAAACATTATCAGCAACGTTTGCCTCGGTAGTAAGACTGGCTGGATCTGTAATATCCAAAGCAAAAATGCCTTGCCCTCCAGCACCAAGCCCTGAGACAAGTACAGTGCGCCAGCTGCTATTAATAAAAGCGTCAACAATCGTCGGGCTGCCATCTACATAGTATTTATGTGTATATGCTGTACTGCTCAGTTGATTTAAGTTGTCGTAGACTGCATTAGGGACATAAGCAAACTTTTCTACGCCATTATCGGCATCAAAAGCGTGCAGCATGCCATCATTTGCCCCTGCAAAAACTAACGCTGGCCGATTTTGATTGTTAACAACATATGTTGAATAGGGACTGGCGTTCTCAGGTTTCGAGTCATTCGCGTTGCTGGCTCCCCAATTATCCTGATAGCGAGACCCTGGAGCGGCAGCATAGGTTGGTGCAGAATTGACAATATCTCCAAGTAAACGATTTCGATTTCTAAGTGTTCCACCGTCATTACTTGCTTCATTCGATTGAACGCCACGCAAATAATTTAAAATGGATTGATTGCCCAATTTAGCTTGTTGGCTGGCAGCAATGGATGCCCAGCGAAATGGTTGTCCGGAATTGCCATCATAAGTTGCAATAACACGATCGTTTGCAGGAGGTATCAACGTACCTGCATCCCAGGCGATACCACCAAGTGTGGCGTCATTATTAATGTTATAGGCTAATAGTTGCCCACTCCAATCACCACTGTCAAAACGCGCTTGATAGATTTTACTGTCGCCTGATACCGAACCGGAGTTCAGAGCGACAGATGCTGCTGATGAGGTTCTTGAAGAAATATTAGAAAGAATAGCGCTTAAAGAATCAGCAAAAGTATCTGGATCACTGGCGCTAAAAAAACTACCGCGACTGTTCACTGCAGCGTGCCATAAATCATCAATATTTGCTTCTGAATTTGCAGTAGGTTCTGGCCAGGCGGTATCACCAGATTTTAATCCATCAAAATCTGTTTCAGGATCTAAAATGCCATTGACCCCAAGCCCTACCGTAAAATTAACCAAGTGTTGCCAGAAAGCTGGATCAGCTTGGTTTGTAGGTACATTATTTGTTAAATCTGCTCTAAGATCACGCTTCCAGTATTCCATCGCTACATCAGCTAATGTATTGCTCCACGCATCGTTATAGGGATTTTCAGGAGTATATTGGTAATCATCATTGTCAGGCCCCGAGATAACTTCACCGTCGGTTCCATCAGCATTTCCAACTCCCGGACTACTGCCGTTCCAATAACCATCAGTTGTTAAAATATGGTAATTTTGCCGACAGGAAAGATGTTCAGCATCATTGTTGGATCCCGGTGAGTTGCCCCATGGACCTCTATTATCGGTTCTTTCAAAATATTCACCAACGCTATTGGTGGCAGAACGAAGGGGGGTTCCGAAATTATTAATCACCCTGTCATATAAGTTATCAAAAAAACTGGCTCTATTTGCCCCTGAAAACTGTCTTAAGCCTTGGATAATTGCTCTATCACTGATTACGTTATCAATTGTATTGCTGCCTTGGTTTATGGCTGCAAATCCCACGCGTAAATTTGAGCCTTGTTTAGCAAAAGCCCTTCCAACACCTGCTCTCGCAGTCAGCACTCGAGAACGGTAATATTGGAACCAATTAGCAAAGTTTTGGGTTTCTTCGGCTTTGGTTCTTACAATACCTCCTGGGCTTGTGAATGTGGCTGAAGATGCCGTAGATGTCGTAATCCTGACTCGTGTATAACTGTTTCTATCAGTTGGTGAGCCACCATTATAATTGTAATAGGTAATAGGCCAATAGCTGTGGTTGCCGTTACAGGGATCGCCAAAAGCTGAATTAAGGTTGCTATCATGCCTGAACCAGCAAGCAAATTGAGTTTGCTGATTAACTAAGTTCAACCCACCAAGTGCAGGAATAGCTGGATTGTATAATGCATTAGTTGGGCTGGCATTACCCATACTGGTGCCATCTGCATTGCTCCATGGAACATAGGTTACATCTGGGTTATAGAAAACTGCATTATTAGCTGATGATCTGGTAAAGAAATTATGAACATTGTCATCATCAAAATTGGCAATTTGATTGGAATACGTTACACCACCATAAAGATTATTGGGTCTTGGAAAAACATAACTGCCGAAATATAGATTTTCATCTGGCATTACTTCCCATTGCATGGAGCCTGAATCATCAAGAGTAAACATAATGTTGGGTTCGATACTGCCGCCAAGATATAGTGGCACATTACTCAGGTTCAAAGTGTTGGCAAATGGCCCAGTACTGATTAATAAAGCGAGGCCTGTTGTAATTCTAAAGATGAGTTTATTCATATCAGTACCTTTTAATGACCGTGCTTTGCAATAAAACTCTGGCTTGATTTGAGCCACCTGTACCACGAGCAGTAATACGATAATAAATTTGGCCATCAACAGGACTACCAGTGCCCATTGCTGCATTATCTTTATCAAATACCAGCTGCTCTATGATATAGCGGGGCGGTGTGGCAACGTTTTCAACGTTAACAGAAGCCACACCATTCGCGTTCCACCAGGCTTCGTTTCGCTCAACCCACCATGGCGTGGCATTAGTTGGGGTCGCATCCATCGCATTAGTCGTCCATATATTTTCATTACTGCCATCTTGTGTAGCAATATGCTCATTGGCAAATCCGGAAATCCTTTTTTCGGCATCGCGTAAGGCAATCTCAGCTGCCTGAAACGCTAATTCCTGATCACGCAGGTTAGCAGTCATTTTTTCTTCAAGTGAACTGGTCCTAATGCTGGATAAACCCAAAAGCGTCATTAACACCAGAATTATCATGCTAATAATTAATGCTGCACCAGTTTGATTTTTAATTTGCATATTCATGATGTACGGTTTCGAAGTAGGATGGTTTGAGTAAAGACTCTTCTCAGTCTGCGATCATCTGCAGCTGGAGTAATGGTATTGCCGTTGAAGAAGTAGTCCTGTGGGCCATCGACAGTTAGATTGTTTTCCAAACTAACCATTAAAAGACTGATGCGAACACTGATAACATTTGCCCAATTCCCCACCGCGTTTGCGGTTCGATATTCATTGACTGAATAATCCTGGTTTGTATCAACGCCAAAAAGTATCTCCATTCTCTCAACACCTTCAATGAGTTCTTGAGAGTTATTATCAAGCACCTTCTGATAGAGTGAAGGGCCTGAAGCACCTTGTCTTATATAAAATGTGTGGGCTGTGTATGTGTTGATCCAGCCACCACCAAAGTTATCGCCTAAATCTGCAGAAAAATTTCCCGGTGAACCAATTCCAGCAGCATGCTCAATGCTTCCTGTAGAAGGGTCATTGGTAATTTGAAAGATAGCTGCACTATCACATGTAGTAACTAGGGCGATATTGCTACAATTTGCCTCATAATCGGGACTATCAGGATCAGGGTTACATGAGGTAAATGTATTATCCGAACCGGTTTGAAGTGGTTGCGTAAAATCATCTGCATCATGAGCGATAACGTTGGCATGACCAGCCCCTACACTTCTAATCGTAATAACGTCTGAGCCAGCTAGTGCATTGTTGATGCTGCCGTCAAGTGCCGGACTCCATGCGCCACTTGAGCCTTCACTACCCTCCACAGGAATATCTAAACGCCATAAGTAGCCTTCAGCATTATTTAATACATTTTCCAATGGGCGAACCGTTTGATCACCTGTTAGCGAGGTCGTAACGGTGCCATCATCTGGATCGACGCTGGTAGCTAAATCGTTAGCTTTTTGATTAAGTAGTGAGTCACATCCCCTATACCCTGCATTGTTCAATAATCGACTAATATGCTGTAATGCAAAGCGTCCATCTTCCTGCATTCGAGCCTTAGCTTCCTGAACACGGTATACCTGACGGTTATTGACGAATAGTTCAATTACTCCGGCAACCAGGATCAGCCCCAATACGATTGCTACCATTAACTCAACCAGTGAGAGTCCACGCTGTTTTTTCATAAGGCTCCTTCCATGGTTAATGTTTTAACAGCTAATTCGTTATAGTCGATATTTGCCACATTTCCTAAATGGATATCACGCCATTGAATTGTCACGGTACAAATAAACTCATTTAAATTATCAAATGCCGGACAACTAACTCCACCGGCTCCCCCAGGGAGGGCTTGGGATAAACTGGTTCGCCATTCATTAAGGTCCTGACTAGCAACATTTCCTCCTGCACTTGGCGTATCATCCGTCGCATCAATGTTATAAGCACCAGTCTGGCTGGCAATTCGGTTTGCTCGCATGCGATTTAATATATCCGATGCATACATTGATGCCTGGGTTCGTAGATCAGCGCTTTGGTTAGTTTTAAGTGCTGTTATTTGCAAATGAGCCAAACCAAGTAAACCAACGGAAAGTACAAATACAGCAACCATTACCTCCAACAAAGTGAAGCCAGACTGTTTTATTTTCAGCATGCTCCATCTCCTTCTTCAACTCGCATACGACCAGCGCCGTTAATAACAATATCTCTACCGTTGGTGTTTGGGGTGCACAAACTAAAACTTCCAATGGGTAACCCACCACCAGAGCTTAGCGTTTCTCCAGATGGACTGAAAGCGATCCAATCCTCATACTGTGAATCGCCCACAAGGGTTAGATTATTTCCAATATTCTCCTGAAAAAGTAAATAACAATCCTGTCCCTCTGTACTACAGTCAGTTGCGTTAACATTACCGTTAAAGGTTTCATTACTATTCCAGTCAGTAAATATTCTCCACCCCTGGTGCCACTCACCAGGGGTATTACTTTCAGGAATCATGGTGACCTGAACCCCACGGCGAATTGCTTCACTTTTAGCAAGTTGAAGAGAGCTCAAAAATAAGTTGGATTGTGTTGAAAGACGGTTTTCACGAATTAGGGAGTTAAAACTTGGCGCAGCAATTGCCGCGAGGATAATGACAACAACAAGTGTGATCATTAATTCGATCAATGTGAAACCATTATTTGCCGCAAACTTTTTCACTTTGGTGACGCTCCTTATAGGTATTCGGTTTTAACGCTAAAAGTATTGTGGGTCAAGCACTTATGCTGCTCACCCGCTATCTATTTTTTAAATACGTGAGCCAGTTGGCAAATGTATCGCCGATAGCAGGAATTCCTTTCATTATTACAGCATAAGCCTAGAGATTATATCAGCAGTATTCCGCTGGTTAAGTGGAGTGGCAACAGCTTGCCGCTTTGTTTTTTATTGTTTGCCGTAGTGCATTTAAGTGATTGATTAATAATGCTAATAAATTGTGGCATGCAAGATGCTTACGTGTTTGCAAGTGAATGATTGTTGTGGAGAAACAACATGCCGATAAATTTTGATTCTGCTCTTGGTATTCATGCCGATGCTTTGCGTATCAGGACGCAGCGTGCAGAAATGCTGGCAACTAATCTGGCTAATGCCGACACGCCAAACTTTAAAGCAAAAGATATGGATTTTCAGTCGGCATTGCAAATGGCGGCAGCAGGACAAAAATCTGCCGCTTTAAATACGACTCATCAGAAACATATTGCCGGTAATGAAGGCAATCCGTTTGAAGCTGTCACCCAATACCGCACAACGATGCAAGACTCTTTAGACGGTAATACTGTGGATGAGCAAGTGGAGCAGGCACAGTTTATGCAAAATGCCATTCAGTACCAGGCCAGTCTTGAATTTTTAGGGTCACGCTTCCAAGGCCTGACCAAAGCAATCAAAGGGGAATAATCGGCCATGTCTTTATTTAATATTTTTGATATTGCAGGCAGTGGAATGAGTGCGCAGTCACTGCGCCTCAATACCACAGCCAGTAATCTGGCCAACGCCGATAGTGTCAGTAGTAGCGTAAATGAAACCTACCGTACCCGACAACCGGTGTTTTCAACCGTATTGGACGATGCACAGCAAGGATACAAAGCTGGCTCTGTTCAAGTATTAGGCATAACAGAAAGTCAGGCACCGGTTCGCCAGGAATACAACCCGTCACATCCTCTGGCAGATGACAACGGATATGTTTATCACTCAAACGTGGACGCCATTGCAGAAATGGCAAATATGATGTCGGCTTCTCGTTCATATCAGAACAATGTTGAGATTGCCAACACTTCCAAACAATTGCTGCTACAAACATTGCAGCTTGGCAAATAAACGCAGGGAGTCATAGAAATGGCAATAAATGGTGTGAGCGACAATCCATATGCTTTTCTCAACAGTACTAATAAGAAGAGTTCTGCTGAAGAGGAAAACGATCCTGGCAAGTTGCAAATGGAGGATTTTATGTCCTTGATGACCACGCAGCTAATGAATCAGGATCCGCTTAAGCCTATGGAAAGCGGAGACTTCCTCGGACAGATAGCTTCCTTTAGTACGGTAAGTGGTATTAGTGATTTACAGGATTCATTTGCTAATTTTGCCAATGCGATGCAGTCGGATCAGGCGTTGCAGGGCTCCTCTCTTGTAGGACGTTCGGTCTTGGTCCCTTCGTCAATTGGTGTCATGACTGCTGACTCACCGATGCGCGGACAAATTAATGTGGCGGATCCTGTTTCTAATCTGGAACTTAAGGTTTACAGCGAAGCCGGTGAATTAGTCAGAACCATTCCGATGGGAGCAGCCTCCGGTTATACCAATTTTGAGTGGGATGGTTTGAATAATGACGGGGAAGCAATGCCAGAAGGTGCCTATCAATTTATGGCTACCGGCACTGTTGATGGACAAAATACCGCTTTTGCCACGGCGGTGATAGCGAAGGTAGACAGTGTTTTGGTTGGCTCTAACGGACAAGGACTGACCATGAATCTGGCCGGTATTGGTTCCGTGCCGTTCAGTGAAGTTCAAGAAATTATTTAAGGGGTAATCATCATGTCATTTAATACAGCATTAACAGGCCTCAATGCCGCCACTGCCGATTTGAATGTGAAATCAAACAATATCGCCAATATCAATACCATTGGCTTTAAAGGTTCACGAGCAGAATTCGGTGATGTTTATGCCCTGTCAACATTCGGGAACAGTAATACGGCCATCGGTACGGGTGTCGTGCTGAACAATGTGGCACAACAATTCAATCAGGGAAATCTGGAAGTGACCAATAATTCGCTGGATTTGGCGATTAGTGGAAATGGGCAGGGGTTTTACGCATTGAAACCCGCTCTGGATACTGAACAGGTTTTATATAGTAGAGCTGGTGCATTTAATATTAACCGCGATGGCTACATCACCAATAGCTCTGGACAATATTTATTAGGTTTTCCGGTCAATGCTGATGGCAGTGTTTCGTCTACCGCTTTGGGTGGAACGGATCCGATTCGGTTACCAGTTGCTGCGGGTGTCCCTCAAGCCACAACAGAAGTGGATATTGCAGCAAATCTTCCTTCAACTGCTACAGATATTGATCCAGTCGCGACACCAATTGATCCGACTGACCCTGAGACCTATACCAACTCTACCTCCAGTAATATTTTTGATTCTTTAGGTAATGAAAGTACATTGACCTATTACTATCAGAAAACCAATGTTGCTAATGAATGGAACGTACAGGTTTATATTAATGAACCCACAGGCAGCCAGACTATACTTGAATTTGCTCCAGGCCAGGATACCAAGACACTGACCTTTGACCCGGCTTTAGGTGGGGCTTTGGATGGTGGGGTAACACCAACTGAAACTTATACGTTTTCCGGGTTGAGTAGTGGTGCAGTTGATTTGAGTTTCGAAGTTAATTTTGCTGGTTCAACCCAAAACTCAGCCGCTTTCACTGTATTGGATACCGATCAGAATGGTTTTCCCACCGGTCGGCTGACAGGCTTGGATATTGATGATACCGGCTTGGTACAGGCCCAATATTCTAATGGTCAAACCACCAACGTCGCCAAAATTGTTTTGGCAGACTTTCCTAACCCACAAGGCTTAAAACAGATTGGTAATACCGCCTGGGAAGCGACATTGGATTCGGGCGATGTGCGGATTGGTGAAGCAGGAACCGGCAGCTTCGGTCTGATTCAGTCAGGTGCACTGGAAACCTCGAATGTTGATTTGACCAAAGAGCTGGTTGGCTTGATTACTGCACAACGTAATTTCCAGGCGAACTCAAAAGCGATAGAAACAAATAATGCCGTCACCCAGACCATCATCAATCTGCGTTAATTTCGCGTAATTGATTGATATTTATATAGAAAAAAGAGGTTAACTATGGATCGCATGCTGTTTATCTCAATGAATGCGGCGCAGCAAACCATGCTAGCGCAGGCGACCAACGCCAATAATCTGGCTAACGTCAATACCACGGGCTTTCGTGCTGATTTGGAACAGTTCCGTTCCATGCCGGTATTTGGCGAAGGTTTACCCACCCGTGTTTATTCAATGACAGAGCGTCCAGTGACGGATTATCAGCAAGGCAGCGTGCAATCAACCGGTCGTGAACTTGATATTTCTGTACAAGGTGAAGGTTTTATTTCTGTCATGGGTAAAGATGGTCGTGAAGGCTATACCCGTGCAGGGGACTTACATGTTACCGAGCTGGGACAATTAGTCACCGGAACGGGATTGCCGGTTATGGGTGAGGGTGGACCTATCGCCATTCCGCCAGCAGAAAAAATTGATATCGGTGCTGATGGCACAATTTCCATTCGGCCGATTGGTGGCGCTGAAAATGAGTTGGCAGTTATCGATCGAATCAAGCTGGTTAAGCCAGACCTGCAAAACGTTTTTAAAGATCAGGATGGTTTGCTGCGTATGGCGGATGGCACCGAAGCACCCTTGGATGCCACGGTTAAAGTTGCTTCTGGAACCATTGAAGGCAGCAATGTAAATGCTGTCGGTGCGCTGGTCAAAATGATTGAACTTCAACGTAAATATGAGATGCAAGTCAAAATGATGAGCACCGCAGAAGAAAATAGTGCCGCTTCGGCACGCTTGTTGCAGCTAAATGGTTAGTAACATAGCAATAGTGTTTTTAGGAGAGACCTTATGAACCAGGCATTATGGATTGCGAAAACCGGGCTTGATGCTCAGCAAACACGGATGTCGGTGATTTCAAATAATCTGGCGAACGTTAACACCACAGGGTTTAAACAGGATCGTGCAGTATTTGAAGATCTGCTGTATCAGACAATTCGCCAACCCGGCGCGCAAACGACTACCGATAATCAACTACCTTCCGGTTTAATGATTGGTACAGGTGTTCGCACAGTTGCCACCGAAAAACTGCATACGCAAGGCAACATTATCCAAACAGATAATGCCCTGGATGTAGCCATTGATGGTCGGGGCTATTTTCAGATCCTGATGCCTGATGGTGATCTCGCCTATACCCGTGATGGGACATTCCAGATTAATGCCGATGGCGATATGGTTATGTCCAACGGCTATCTTCTGGATCCCGGCATCAATATTCCCGATGATGTGCAAAGCGTTACTATTGGTGCCGATGGTACTGTGAGTATCACGCAGCCTGGAGATAATGAACCAACTGTTATTGGCGAAATGGAGTTAGCGGATTTTGTGAATCCTGCCGGTTTGCAACCCGTTGGTGAAAACCTGTTTAAAGAAACTGGTGCCAGTGGTGTCCCTATCGTCGGTACGCCCACTTTGGATGGTTTGGGTCGAGTTATTGGTGGTGCTCTGGAGACATCAAACGTAAATGTAGTAACTGAGCTGATTAACATGATAGAAACCCAACGGGCGTATGAAATGAATTCAAAAGCCATTTCCACGGCTGATCAAATGCTGCAGTACGCTAGCCAAAATTTATAGAAATATTCACAGTGCCCCGATAACGCGTCTGATGTGTTTCGGGGCTTTTTTATGTCTGGTAGGAAGATCCAGTTTTCTTGGATTAAAACACGATTGTGGCATGGACTCTGCAAGCTCAATTTTATAGATATGTTCGTTTCGGAGATCCATATGAAATTCATTTACCGACTATTGGGAATCACTTCGCTGATTTTGCTTTCCGCATGTGTCAGTAATGAAGTGAAACGTGACCCGGCTTATGCTGCAGTGCGGCCGGTAGCTACTGCGCCAGTAGAACGAAACGATGGTGCAATTTTTGACACACGTACCAACATTACCCTTTTTGAAGATTATAAAGCCCGTCGGGTCGGCGATATTTTGACAGTGCGTTTGCAAGAGCGGACTGATGCTGAAAAAGAATCCACCACAACTGTTGATAAAACCAGCTCCAACAATATAAATAATCCAACTATATTTGGTACTACCCCCCAATTCAGTCTCCCCAGTGGACTCCCTTTGGCGAATACGGATGATAATAATCTTGCGTTTAGCACCGGCGCCAATAGCAGTTTTGAAGGGGAAGGTGAAAGTGAACAGAATAACTTCCTAACCGGTGATATCAGTGTGTCTGTAGTTGAGGTGCTGTCAAATGGCAATATGATTGTGCGTGGCGAAAAAGTGGTCACTATTAATCAGGGCAATGAGTATGTGCGGTTAACCGGCATGATTAGTCCCCGCGATATTGATGCCACCAATACTATTTCGTCTATTCGAATTGCCGATGCTCAAATCACTTATGTGGGTGATGGACCGACAAATGATTCCAATGCGATGGGCTGGCTTAGCCGGTTCTTCATCAGTGCATTAATGCCTTTTTGAGGTTAGCAAAATGAAAACCATTCTAAATACCTTTATTGCCGCTTTTTTGTTGTTGATAATGGCTTCTGCCCAGGCAGAGCGAATCAAGGACTTGGCCTCTATCGGAGGGGTACGGAATAACCAGCTGGTAGGTTATGGTTTGGTCGTAGGACTTAATGGCACCGGCGACAAGACCGCATTCACCGGTCAGACATTGCGAAGCATGTTGCTTGAAATGGGGATCACTATTCCTGCAGGCGTTAATCCGAAAAGTAAAAATATAGCGGCAGTTTCTGTCCATGCTGATTTGCCGCCTTTTGCCAAACCGGGTCAAACTATTGATATCACCGTGTCATCACTGGGCGATTCAAAAAGTCTGCGGGGCGGAAGCTTGATCATGACACCGTTAAAAGGTGCTGATGGTGAGATATATGCTGTGGCTCAGGGTAATCTGGTTGTTGGCGGCTTTGGTGCTGAAGCGGGAGATGGATCTCGGGTAACAGTAAACATTCCCAGTGCAGGGCGGATTCCCAATGGCGCGACAGTCGAGCGTACCGTTCAGAATGCCTTAAATGTTGGTGACCATATCATCCTGAATTTACACCAGGCAGATTTCACCACAGCAAGCAGATTATCCGATGCCATTAATCAGACTTTGGGACGTGGCACAGCCAGTTCAATGGATGCAGCATCCGTCAGGGTCAATGCACCGAGAGATCCCAATCAACGTATTCCGTTTTTATCGTTAATTGAAAACCTCGAATTGAGTCCGGGTGAGGCTGCGGCTAGGGTCGTCGTCAATTCTCGCAGTGGCACGGTGGTGATTGGACAGAATGTTCGTGTCAGTCCTGCAGCGGTAACCCATGGTAGTTTATCGGTAACCATTTCAGCAGATCCTGAAGTGTCCCAACCTAATGCTTTATCGGCTGGACAAACAGTTATAACACCAAATTATGATATTGAAATATCCGAAGAAAACAGCAGGATGTTTGTGTTTAACCCCGGCGTTTCACTGGATGAAATTGTTCGTGCAGTGAATCAGGTTGGGGCTGCTCCCGGTGATTTAGTGGCAATTCTTGAAGCATTGAAACAGGCGGGTGCCTTGCGTGCTGAATTGGTAATCATCTAGTTCGACATGACGATTCCTTCAAATATTTCCCAAAATGCAGTTGATTTTCATGGCTTGAATCAACTGCGTGAATCCGCCATTAAACCGGGAAATGAGGCAAGCACTCTGCGACAGGTGGCAGCGCAATTTGAAGCACTTTTCACAACGATGATGTTGAAAAGTATGCGCGAGGCGAGTTTGGCAGAAGGTATTTTCGATTCCAATCACAGCAAAACCTATCGGGAAATGGCCGACCAGCAGCTGGCAATGGATTTGTCGCAACGCGGAGGCCTCGGTTTACAGGATGTCATTGTTCGGCAATTAGGTGGTCAGACAAATACCAATGCCAATATGCCATTACCTGGGCAAACGTTCAGCATTGATACGGTGACTATTCGTCAGGATTTACGACGTGCAGTGAAAGAAATTCATGAAAATTCTCAAGATACGGATAGCAAAGAGATCTTATCCGGCACGGAACACAAAAACTTTCCCCAGCGCTTTAAAACGCCTGAAGAGTTTGTTAATCATCTTTGGCCACTGGCACAACAGGCAGCTGACAAAATGGGTACGACACCTGAAGTTATTTTGTCTCAGGCTGCACTTGAAACCGGCTGGGGTCGATATGTATTAAAAGATGGCGAGGGACAGTCCAGTTTTAATCTTTTCAATATTAAAGCCGATAGCCGATGGGATGGTGAATATGTGGCTAAAAATGCGCTTGAATATCGTGATGGTAAGCCCATAGCCGAGCACTCGCGTTTTCGATCTTACGATGATTATGCTCAAAGTTTTGAGGATTATGTCAGCTTCATTCAATCGCAACCCCGCTACCGTGAAGCATTAAAACATGTTGGGGATCCGGAAACCTTTGTAGAAAAGCTGCATGAAGCGGGTTATGCAACTGATCCGCAATATGCTGACAAGATTAAACGTATTATGAATGGCGATACACTGGCACAGATTTCGCATAAAAATATTCAGAATCTGGGGTATTAACCTAGAAAAAAGCTCGCAGAGGATTATCTAAATGAGCATGCTGAATATCGGTAGTTCGGCTTTATTAGCCGCCCAAAATTCATTAGCGACCACCAGTAATAATATCAGTAACGTCAATACGGCAGGGTATTCACGCCAACGTACTGATCAAGGTACACAACCAGCAAATTTTGAAGGAGGTTACTACATCGGCAATGGTGTCGGTGTTACGGGTGTTGATCGTATCTTCAATCAATTTCTGGTCAATCAATTACGCACATACACCTCAGCTGAATCACAACAAGACGGTTTTTTGACATTTTCCAAGCAGGTTGATGATCTGCTGGGCTCTTCTTCACTGAGTATCAGTGGCGGGTTGGAAGCATTTTTCAACTCTGTTCAGGAAGTTGCTAATGATCCAACCTCTATTGCCGCCAGACAGGTGATGCTTACACAAGGTGACTTGCTGGCCAACCGTTTTAATACGATGGACAGCCAACTGGGCGAGCTGGACAGACAGATTGATAACACTCTGTCGGCGTCAGTCAAGGATATCAATGTGCTTTCTCAGGGGATAAAGGATTTAAACCAATCCATTTCTGAGTCTCTGGCTGCTGGTTACAACCCCAACGATTTGCTGGATAAACGCGATAAATTGATTGGCGACTTATCAGAATTGGTCTCGGTGAATGTGGTCGAGCAGGATAACGGAGCAGTAAATGTCTTTATCGGAAATGGACAAGGGCTTGTTGTAGGTAATAGTCGGGTTGAACTTTCAACTATTGCCGACAATAGTACCAATCCTCCTCGTACTGCTATTGGTTATGGGCCCTCACAAATTAATATTACCCAACAGCTTAGTGGCGGAGAAATAGGCGGTGCGATATTGGCAAGAACTGATGTCGTGGATAGTACGCGTGCCGAGCTGGATGTTTTAGCCGAATCGATCGTTACCGCCTTTAATACTGCTCACGGTAATGGTGTCGATCTAAACGGTAATGCAGGAACAGATTTTTTTGATGCTGCCGGTACGACCGCTTCTACTATCAGTATGAATATTACTGATACGCGGTTAATTGCCGCATCCTCTACCACCGATCCCGGCGTGGGTAATAATGAAAATGCTTTAGCCATGGCGGCTTTGCAGACTGATAAAACAACCGTGGTTCTTGACCCTGGTCCTCCTGTTATTTCCCGATCATTCAATGATCAATACGGCTCAATCGTTTCTCAAGTAGCGACTCGCACTAATCAAGCTTCTGTATCTCAGGAAACGCAAGCGGGACTGGTGAGTCAGATCCGCCAACGGTCTGAGAGTGTTTCAGGGGTCAATCTGGATGAAGAAGCTGCCAATCTGATCAAGTTTCAGCAAGCCTACCAAGCAGCTTCGCAAATAATCACAGTATCGAATACCGTGTTTAATTCGTTAATCAACGCATTTTAGGAGATTAACTCATGCGTATCTCCACAAATAGTATTACTCAACAAGGCCTGGAGGCCATGCTGAGGCAGCAAAATGAATTGGCCAAAACCCAATTACAGGTGTCCTCTGGAAAACGGATTCAAACTCCTTCAGACGATCCCATAGGTGCTGTCAAAATGCTGGACTTGCAAAGACAAATCGGTCTTTCGCAACAGTATCAAGACAATGCCGATGTCGCTGATAGCCGTTTGAGCACAACCGATGGAACACTAAAAAGTGCTGGCGATATTATGCAACGCATTCGTGAGCTGGCAGTTCAGGCATTGAATGATACGAATAGTGATGAATCACGTCAGGGTATTGCCGAAGAAATTAACCAATTAAATGAAACACTCGTCGCTTTGGCTAACACCACAGATTCAAATGGCGAATATCTGTTTTCCGGTTATCAATCTGATGTGCAACCATTTGATACCACAACTTATGCCTATAACGGCGATGGTGGACAACGACAGTTACGGGTCAGTGATGGGTATCTGGTTGCGATCAATGAGCCAGGTGATGATTTGTTTATTACTCAGACAGTAGCTGGTCCCAATCAGGCTATATTCCAGACCATTCAGGATTTTACGACAGCTCTCTCCTCTGGAACAGTCGGAACCGCACCGAATGATGGCGATTTTCTGGCGAATATGGATTATGCGATGGATGCTTCTCTGGATGCCCGTACACGGATTGGTACTCGGCAAAATGCCGTAGAACAACAACGTGAAATCAATGACAGTTCACAATTCAGTATGACCACCACACTTTCTCAAATAGAGGATCTCGACTATGCTGAGGCAATTACACAATTAAATTTAAAATCAGCGGGCTTGCAAGCTGCACAGCAAGTTTATGTCAAAGTACAGGGATTATCTTTGTTTAACTTTTTGTGAAACACTTAGACGCAACCTAATCACAGTAGATTAACTATGAAAGCAGTCATTCTTGCTGGTGGCTTGGGCACCAGAATCAGTGAAGAGTCCCACCTTAAACCTAAACCGATGATTACCATTGGGGGGAAACCCATCATCTGGCATATCATGAAACAGTACTCTCACTATGGTGTTAACGAGTTCATTATCTGTTTGGGCTATAAAGGCTATGTCGTAAAAGAATATTTTGCCAATTATTTTCTGCATATGTCAGATGTGACATTTGATATGGCTAATAATGAAATGCAAGTGCATGAAAAGCATGTTGAGCCATGGAAAATCACACTGATTGAAACAGGAGAAAACACCCAAACCGGTGGACGTCTACAGAAAGTAAAAGAATATATTGGCAATGAGACATTTTGTTTTACTTATGGTGATGGTGTCTCTGATATTAATATTCAGGAACTTATTGCCTTTCACCACGCGCATGGAAAATTAGCCACCGTCACCGCTATTCAGCCTCCAGGCAGATACGGTGCATTAAATCTAAATAATGAAATTGTAGATCGTTTTCAAGAAAAGCCCGCAGGGGATGGATCATGGATTAATGGTGGGTTTTTTGTATTAGAACCCGAAGTTATCGACTTTATTGATGGGCCTGATACCGCATGGGAAGATGCTCCTTTAAAACAACTGGCAAACCAGCAGACGCTAATGGCTTATCGTCATACAGGGTTTTGGAAAGCGATGGATACGTTGCGGGATAAAGTTAACCTGGAAAATCTATGGCAAACCACAGCTCCATGGAAGGTTTGGGAGTAATGTTTTCGGATATTTATCGCGACAAAAAAGTATTAGTGACCGGACATACCGGATTTAAGGGAAGTTGGTTGGCGTTTTGGTTATCTCAGATGGGTGCTAAAGTGTATGGACTTGCTTTGCAGCCTGATACTGAGCCAAATCATTGGACTTTATTAAATCTTGATATTCAACAAAAGCTCACTGATATCCGTGATTATCAAACCTTATCAAAAGTTATTTCAGACTGGCAGCCCGACATGGTTTTTCACTTGGCGGCTCAACCGATTGTCAGGCTCTCTTATAGTGAGCCAGTAGAGACATGGTCAACCAATGTAATGGGCACTGTTAATCTGTTAGAAGCCTGTCGACATGTACCTTCCATTAAGGCTATTGTGGTTATCACCAGTGATAAATGCTATGAGAATCATGAAAAAAAAGAGGGGTATACGGAATCGGATCGACTAGGCGGTCATGATCCTTACAGTGCTTCCAAAGCTGCAACAGAACTGGTGGTTGACAGCTACCGAAAATCTTATTTTGAGCAGCAAGATGTTTTAATAGCTTCTGCCCGAGCAGGGAATGTTATTGGTGGGGGAGACTGGTCAGTAGATCGATTGATTCCGGATGTCGTCAGAAGTGTCATGAAAAAAATTCCGTTAGAAGTTCGGTCTCCAGAATCCTCAAGACCTTGGCAACATGTTTTGGATTCATTGAGTGGTTATCTCTTACTTGGACAAAAATTATGGGAGCGAGAGCAATCTAGTGCTCAGGCTTGGAATTTTGGTCCTGTCTCGGGGCAAATTGCCACAGTAAGTAATGTGCTGGAGTCAATCCATGCATACTGGCCGGCATTTACATGGCATATTGCAAAACGAGACGCACAGCATGAGACAATCTCTCTTGGAATTAATAGTGACAAAGCACGTAAGCAATTAGGTTGGACACCCGTCTGGGACTTGAATAAAGCCACAGAAAATACAGCGCTTTGGTATAAGAGTTTGCAAGAAAATGATCGTGTGGTTACAGCAACTCAATGGCAACAATACATTAATGATGCCGACACAGCTGGTGTTTGCTGGTTGTGACGATGCAACTGATATCTCTGGATATTGCTGACGCTTTTGTGATCAAACAAACCTCGTTTAAAGATCAGCGAGGGGAGTTTTCCAGATTATTTTGTCAGAAAACATTGCAACCTATCCTTGCACAGCGTGAAATCAAACAAGTGAACTTCAGCAGGACGACCACTAGGGGGACTGTTAGGGGGCTGCACTATCAGCATTCTTCGGCTGCGGAAATGAAGTTTATCCGTTGTATTCAAGGTGCTGTATGGGATGTTATGGTGGATTTACGGCCTGATTCACCAACTTTTCTCCAATGGCATGCGGAAGAATTGCGTCAGGAAAACAATACGATGATCGTCATTCCGGAAGGATGTGCGCATGGTTTTCAGGCATTAGCGCCAGAAAGTGAATTAATTTATTTTCATACCGCTTTCTATTCCGCAACGGCTGAAGCGGGAGTTCATGTTCAAGATCCTGATTTAGCGATCGATTGGCCTCTGCCGGTAAATAACTTGTCGGTAAGAGATTCCGAATTACCTACAGTGGCGAAGTGGTTAAAGGATTTATCTGGATGAATTGCCGGCATTGTAAAACACCATTAACACATACATTTCTGGATCTTGGCTTTGCCCCACCCTCTAACGCCTATTTAACGGCTGAGCAACTTACTCAGCCAGAAACAAAGTTTCCATTAAAACTGTATGTGTGTGATCACTGTTGGTTAGTCCAGACAGAAGATGTCACGGCGGCTGATAAATTGTTTACAAATGATTACGCCTATTTTTCTTCAGTTTCTCAGGGCTGGTTATCGCATGCTGAACGTTACTGTCATCAGATTACTCAACGCCTGCAGCTGGATCAGAATAGTTTTGTCATCGAAGTCGCTGCGAACGATGGCTATTTATTAAAAAATTTCGTAGCTGCAGCGATCCCTTGTTTAGGTATTGAGCCTACTGACAGCACTGCTGACCATGCCGAAAAATTGGGGGTCCCCATCCTTCGTGAATTTTTTGGTCAGCAACTGGCACAAGAACTCTCTGAACAAGGTAAACAGGCTGACCTGATCATTGGTAATAACGTTTATGCACATGTACCGGATATAAATGATTTCACAGCGGGATTAAAGACCCTGCTGTCAAATGAGGGAACCATTACTCTAGAGTTCCCACACTTGCTTCAGCTCATTCAATACCGACAGTTTGATACGGTTTACCATGAACATTTCTCCTACCTCTCTTTCACCACGGTATGTCAGATATTTGACCAGGCAGGATTAAGAATTTTTGATGTAGAAGCGCTTCCAACCCATGGTGGTAGTTTGCGTATTTATGCCTGCCATGAGGATGATAAACGCAATACGCAACCCACCTTCGTCAGTTTATTAGCGGAAGAAAAAACATTTGGTTTATCCACCTTGAGTACCTATACCGGATTCCAATGTTGTGCTGAGCAGATTAAACAAGAGTTAATTGATTTTTTAACCGAGCAAAAGCGACTTAATAAATCCGTGATAGCCTACGGTGCAGCAGCAAAAGGTAATACTTTGTTCAACTACGCTGGGATCTCAACTGACTTAGTGCACCTAGTTGTGGATGCTGCAACATCAAAGCAAGGAAAATTTCTTCCAGGATCGCATATTCCGATTTTAGCACCCGATCAAATCACCTTAGAAAAACCAGATTTTGTATTGATTTTGCCATGGAATATTGCTGATGAGGTGATGCAACAGCAGGGGCATATTCGGCAATGGGGCGGAAAGTTTGTCACGGCTATTCCGCAATTGAAGGTTCTACCATGAAAATATTGTTAACTGGTGCTACAGGTTTTATCGGAAAGCATTTCGTCGTTCAGGCGCTTCGACAGGGACATGAGATTACCGTTATTACGCGCGATAAATCAATTGTTCTAGAGAACGACTGGGGAAATCAGGTCGCTATTATTGAAGCGGATATTGAACGTTCTGAGATCACATGGCCGGACTCAATAGCTAAGCATGATGCTCTTGTTCATCTTGCATGGAGTGGACTGTCTAATTACCAGGATAGTGTTCATCTAGAGCGGGTTTTACCAGCACATAAACGGTTTTTACTGACTATGATTGAAACTGGGATTAAACATATTCTGATCACCGGAACATGTCTTGAATATGGCAAACAGGAAGGACAACTTGAGGAATCTATGCCGATATTTCCTGATAATCCTCCCTATGCCCAGGCAAAAAACCAACTCAGACAATGGTTAGAGTCCATGCAAAAACAGTTTTCCTTCTCGCTCCAATGGTGTCGTTTATTTTATATGTATGGCTCAGGTCAAAATCCGAAAAGTCTGCTATCTCAGTTAGAACGAGCGATAGAAAATGGTGAGCCCGTTTTTAATATGTCTGGTGGTCAACAGTTAAGAGATTATTTACCTGTTGAGACAGTGGCGCAATATTTGCTTAAAGTGCTGGAGCAGAAGGATTGTAACGGGATCGTCAATATCTGTAGTGGTGAGCCGATAACGGTTTTAACGTTAGTGAAACAGTTTATAAATGCTCGTCAAAGTGAAATAGAACTTAATCTGGGGTATTACCCTTATCCGGATTATGAAGCAATGGCTTTTTGGGGGGACCCGGATAAGCTAAAGCAATGCACGAGAAGCTGATAAAGATGAATGGTCATGGAAGCTGAGATGGAAACCAGAATGGATTTGTATGATTTAACGCTTACATATAAAACGAAGAGTTTTTTATTAAACGAACTTTATCATTTTCCTGAGTTTGTTGGATGAGCTGGTGAAGTTTAATAACCCCAGGAAACTACTCATGATATTAAGGAGATAAAGGGTCAGCCTTTATTGAATAAAACCAGACGAAGGTGATTACTACAAAGCTTCTTCATACTGGCGGAAATAAAATCAATATTTTTGTAAACGGGTAGGTTAAAAGGGTTATGCAAAAAATGCATTAATTTCGTTTTTTGATTTGAGCATTTTGCTGGACGCGCCAAATGGTCATATGCAATTTAAAGGTAAAAGAAGCATGGAAAAGACACCACTGGAACAATTTAAACAAGACATTACGGACCGTGTCAGTCAATACCCTGACAACCAGCCCTTACAATCTGCTTCACAGGAATTTTTTAATCAGATTGGTATTGGAAAGGCCGATTACTTTTATAATTTTACCTGGCTCGGAGTGCCCGTAATTCAAACGCCTCAAGATTTATATGCTTTGCAAGAGATGATTTGGAAAGTCAAACCTGATCTGATTATCGAAACAGGTATTGCCTGGGGGGGGACACTAATCCACAGCGCATCCATGCTGGCGCTTCTGGAAGGATGTGATGAAATAGATAAAGGCCATGTGTTGGGAATAGATATTGAAATCAGACCACACAATAAAGCCGTTTTGACCAATCATCCATTAAGTAAAAAAATTACTATGCTTGAAGGGTCCAGCATTGATGAGGACATCATTGCTCAGGTAAAAGATTTTGCAAAAGACTACAAAAGAATTCTGGTTTGTCTGGACAGTAATCACACACATGATCATGTACTGGCTGAACTTGAGGCATATGCACCATTAGTCAGTCGGGGAAGTTATTGCATGGTAGCAGATACAATAATAGAAGATTCCCCTGATCATATGTCTTCAAAACGTCCCTGGGGTAAGGGGAATAATCCCAAAACGGCTGTTTGGAGCTACCTGAAAAAACTCCAAACGAAAGTGGTTACCGCAGCTGATGGTGAAAGACTTTCATTTGAAATGGATAAAGAATTAGAGCACAAGTTGGTGTTGACGTTATCACCAGATGGTTATCTGTTTAGAAAGTAGACGCTCATTAGAAAACATAGATACCACCCAGGAAAAAACAATGACAACGATTAAGCAGGACGGAACATTAACGATCGGCATCACCAGCTATAATTATGGTCGTTATATTGCTGATGCCATTGAGTCGGTTATCAATCAGACTTCACCTCATTGGAAGTTAATGATTTATGACAATGGTTCAACTGACAATACCTTTGAGGTGGTTGAGCCATACCTGAAAGATCCTCGTGTGTCGTTGTTTGTTCATGAAAAGAACATCGGGGCATCAGCAAATAGTCTTTATGCGATAAGACATGCTGATAGCCAGTACTTTTCATTTTTACAGGCCGATGACTTCCTCGAACATACTTTTGTTGAAGATGCACTTTTTCAGTTTAAAAATCATCCAGAATCCCCTTTTGTTTTTTTCAACTGGCAGCAATACATAGAGCAAACAAAGACCAGGCACGGTCATAACCGTTCCCCCTTCTCGTCAGATCGTTCAGGTCCTACGTACATCGGACCGTTTCTTACAGTGTTTAATTTTGTTCCTCTACACATGGCGGCATTCAGAACGGAATGCTTGCAATATGGCTATGAGGCTGTCGCTGCATCACCTTTAAAGCAAGTGCTTGAGCAATTTCTACTGAAACTGCTGGAGGATGTCTATGGTATTGGATGCTATACCGGCACTATCGGTGGGGTATGGCGTCGTCATGATGAGCAAATTACGACGTTGCACATGCAGAATTATGTCGCTTATCTGGAAGAGCCGGTTGAACGGCAATGGTATATCAAACAATCACCCAGTCCGAACTATATAAAAGTCTTTATGGCACTTGCCACGACCATATACAGACTTACTCCTGGGAGCCTATTAAGCACCGCTGAATGGATGACCCATACCGAGGGGCAGCGATATGCTGAAGGTTTTGGTGTGCCAGTTGATGAAAAGAGAGAGCAGATTAAACGAGTGGTACTCGTTGTCGTACTTAAAGTGACGACATATTGTTCGATGACTCTTTATGAGATTAGTGAATTAATCAGCTGGATAAAATCGTTAGGTCATGAGTTTACAGAAACCTCGCTTAAACAGTTATTGCTAGAGATTATGTCAACGGAAGGAGAGGCGTTAATTAACCTTTCTGAAATTGAGCAGATCTGCCAATTTTGTTTTAAGCAGGCACTACCTCAACAAATTAACCCTAGAACTGAAGTGATGAATGAGCTGATATTCAGTCAACTTTTTCCAGTACAAAAACAAACGGGCATGCCTTTATTGACAATAGCGCAGTCAATGCTGGACAAAAAGAAAGATCTTTTCACCTCTTTTGAAGACAGAGAACTTTTTTTAATTTCAGTATGTAAAGCCGCTTTTGATGCAATTAAGCAGCGTTGTAAAAATGCCATCAACCACGATGATGAAGCTGAAATTAAACATTTACGAAGTGTTCTGCTTGATCACAAACGAATTGATCAACATAAAACACTGGCACTTCAACTGCGAGCAGAAATTTCTGAATGGCAACTGGATAAGGACTATCAACGTTGGATAAATAATCACGCCTTATTGGAAATTGACGCTCAGCTTCATGCTGAGAGAATGATGGGCTGGTCAATGCAGCCAAAATTTCATTTGTATATGTTTATGTTTGAAGGCGAGCAAACACTTTTAGCAAATACCATTGATTCGCTGTCAAAACAGTTCTATCACAATTGGAGGCTAACCGTTATTGCTGATGGGCCAGCACCAGATGCCATGTTTGAGGAATTGGGTGTTTTAGAATGGATAAGTTTCCCAGACGGACAGGACCCATACAGTTTTCTGAATCATGTGATAATGCAGCAGGCGGATGGCTGGACAATGTTTGTTCCGGCTGGTGTTCAGTTTGAAGCGCATACCTTTTTGAGTTTGGGTGATTATATTGAGCAATACCCGCAGCAAAAAATATTCTACACAGATGACGATTTGGTTTCGGTAGATGGGGTAAGGCACTCCCCACGGTTTAAGCCAGACTTTAGTCTGGATATGTTGAGAAGTACAGACTACATTGGTGTGGTGCTCTGTGAGGCTAGCCTCTTCAAAAGTCTGGGCGGTTTTGACATGCTTCCGGCGCATGAAAATTATGGTCTGACATTAAAAGCATTTGAATTATCAGGCCCGACAGCGGTAGGTCATATCAGTGATGTATTGCTTCATCTTCCAGAATCCATTCAAGGCCAAGCTAACCAACCGACTATGATGATGGCTGTAGAGCAACATTTACAGCGCTTGGGAGTCAAGGCTTACCTCGAACCAGGACTTGTTCAAAATAGTGTTCGGGTTGAATATGAATGGCCTTCATTACCGTTGGTATCTATCATTATTCCTACAAAGGATAAGATAGAATTTCTACGACCTTGTATTGACTCGTTACTGCAGAAAACAACTTATTCAAACTATGAACTGATTATTGTCGACAACCAAAGTGAAGACCCGGACATTCAGGACTACTTTGCTATGCTTAAAGAGCATCATGGTGAAAAGATCAGTGTGCTCAAATACCCTCATCCATTTAACTATGCGGCAATCAGTAACCTCGCAGCAAAGGCGTCTAAAGGCGATTATCTACTCTTTTTAAATAACGATACGGAAGTATTGCATGCCGAATGGTTAGAGAGAATGATCCGCCATGCACAACGGCCGGAAGTCGGTATTGTTGGGGCTCGCCTGGTGTTTCCAGAGACCCGTGTAGTACAGCACGCAGGGGTTGTTCTTGGCATGGACACCATTGCAGATCATCTTTTCTGGAATGTTTTGGACATCCAGGAACCTGGTTATATGGATCGCGCACATTTGGATCAAAACTTTTCAGCAGTAACGGCTGCATGTTTAGTGATTCGAAAATCATTATACGAAGACGTCGGTGGAATGGATGAGGAAAACCTGACCGTTTACTACAATGATGTTGATTTATGTCTAAAGGTCCGGGAAAAAGAATATTTAGTAACGTGGACCCCCTTTGCTGTATTAGTGCATCACGGAAGTGTCAGTCAGAAAAGTGAATTTGCATCAAGAGCTGACGAGACGACCCAGAGGATCATGAATGAAAGAACATTTATGCTGAAAAAATGGTTGCCCCAGTTAGCGAATGATCCTTTCTATAACCGGAATCTGAGTCTGTCTTCCAGAGAAATGCAAATTGAAGCGCAAATGCCAACTAACTGGGATACTAATTTTCATGACAGAGAACGGATTCTCGGGTTGCCATTACCGGGGGGGAGTGGTGATTACAGGGTGATTCAACCATTCAGTGCTCTTAGTCATGCCGCTTTGGCACAATGTGAATTTTATCGTTTTAATCAAAATATTCCCAAGCCTATAGCCATTTCAGAATATGCTCGAATTGCTCCGGATTCCGTATTGTTCCATGCAGCGCTAAATGATCTTCAATTAAAGCAACTTGAACAACTAAAAGAATTTATGCCCGATGTGTTCCGCATATATAGTATTGATGACTTATTAACTAATGTTCCAGAGCAAAGTCCGGCTGCTAAAGAAATAAAGCGTCACTTTGCTGACGCTAAATCGAGAATGCGCCGTGCCTTGGAACGCTGTGATCGTTTAATCGTATCAACACAACCTCTGGCAGAACTTTGTTTGGGAATGATTGACGATATAAGAGTGATTCCCAATAGACTGCCAAAAGAGCCGTGGTTATCACTTACTTCGTTATCTAATCAAGGCAATAAGCCCCGTGTGGGATGGGCTGGCGCCCAGCAACATCAAGGGGACCTTGCGATTATGAGTGAGGTTGTCAAAGCCACGGCGGATGAAGTGGACTGGATATTTATGGGTATGTGTCCAGAAGATATTAAGCCTTATGTGCATGAATATCACGATTTTGCCCCCATTGCCGATTACCCGGCAAAACTTGCCAGCTTGAATCTGGATCTGGCGGTTGCGCCATTGGAAATCCATCCATTTAATGAATCGAAAAGTAATCTTCGCTTATTGGAATATGGTGTTCTCGGCTGGCCTGTCATCTGTACCGATATTTACCCATATCGGACTAATAATCCACCGGTTATTTATGTGCAAAATCAGGTAGATGAGTGGGTGGCGGCAATCCGGCAAATATTGGCCGATAAAGCGGCATTAGTTGATGCCGGATCAGCGTTAAAGTCCTGGGTAGTTGAGCACTACATACTGGAAGATCATTTGGATGAGTGGTTAAAAGCGTTGGCAAGAGATTGAGGATCATTTTAAAGGGCCTGTTAGGCCCTTTATTTTATTGGGTTTAGACATATTGCATTGAAAGAATAAAGATTATTGGCACGAACACTGCTTAGTTGATTTTATACCTGTTCGGAACGCCGGCAGGTTCTGAATAGAATCGCTCAATTAGGGAGAGTGTTATGGCACTAATCGTCAATAGTAATCTGGCATCTTTGAATGCTCAGCGTAACCTGAGCACTTCACAAAATGATCTGAATACAGCTTTACAGCGTTTATCCTCTGGTTTGCGAGTTAACAGCGCCAAAGATGATGCTGCGGGTCTTTTTGTGGCTCAACAACTTACTCGAGATATACGGGGAACCAATCAAGCCGTTCGAAATGCGGCAGATGGTATTTCTTTGGGACAGACAGCCGAGGGTGCGTTGGGTCAGGTTGCCAACAACCTGCAGCGAATTCGTGAAATTGCTATACAGGCATCAAACGCCACAGTGGGTGATCGCAGCGGTTTACAAAAAGAAGTCGATCAGTTGACTCAGGAAATTTCGCGTATCGTTCAAACCACTGAGTTTAGTGGAACGAAACTGCTCAGTGGGGCAACTTCTCTGGTCTTCCAGGTGGGTGCGAGTGGTTCAACAAATAATCAGGTCACTTTAGATACGGTTAATATTACCGGTATTGGTGGTTATTCTCTTGATCTCACTGCAACTGGTACGGTTAACGTGAGTGATGCCGCAAATGCATCTGCTGCATTATCAGGGCTATCAACTGATATTGATACAGTTAACCAGACACGTGCAACCTATGGTGCTTTGCAGAACCGGTTTGAAGCAGTCATTTCTAATCTACAGAACTATGCCGAGAATTTGACGGCTGCGCGTAGCCGGATTGAAGATGCCGATTTTGCCGCCGAAACCGCCAGATTGACAAGGGCGCAAATACTGCAGCAGGCTGGTACATCGATTCTGGCTCAGGCAAACAGTCTGCCACAAAGTGCATTAACCTTGTTACAGGGCTAAGTTTGAAGAGTTCAAATCGTCCGGAAAAATACGCTATTGCTGTCTATCGGGTTTTTTGAAAAAAAGATTAAAGAAAAATAATCGCTGGTCGCTAAACATTTCGGAGGCGGTAAATACTGGGTTTTCCACAGTCTGTCCGCCATGTTTAGTGGGGCAAAATGCCCTTAAAAGCCTAGGAGAATTCTCATGGCGCTTATTGTAAACTCGAATCTGGCATCTTTAAATGCACAGCGTAATCTTGAAGCATCACAAGGCAGTCTGAATCAATCACTGCAACGTTTATCATCTGGCCTGCGTATTAACAGCGCCAAAGATGATGCGGCAGGTCTGTTCATTGCTGAACAGCTGACTCGTGATATCCGTGGTACTAACCAGGCTGTCCGTAACGCCTCTGATGGTATTTCTCTTGGCCAAACCGCTGAGGGTGCATTAGGTGAAATTGGTAATAACTTACAGCGTATCCGTGAACTGGCTGTGCAATCAGCTAACGCCACGACTGGTAACCGTACCGGTATTCAGGCGGAGGTTGATCAGTTAACTCAGGAGATCTCACGTATCATTCAGACCACTGAATTTGCGGGTAATGGTCTGCTAAGTGCGGCAACTTCATTGACCTTCCAGGTCGGTGCCAGCGGTGCAGCATCTAACCAACTTTCAGTCTCAACCGTTACTATGACAGCTATAGCGGGTTACAATGCCAGCCTGACAGCTACTGGTACTGTTAATGTGTTAAGTGCTGCGAGTTCATCTGCCGCACTTTCCGCGTTGGGCGCAGCATTGGATACCGTTAACCAATCACGTGCTACATACGGTGCGCTGCAAAATCGTTTTGAAGCGGTTATTTCAAATCTTCAGAACTATGCAGAAAACTTAACTGCGGCACGTAGCCGTATCCAAGATGCTGACTTTGCTGCTGAAACAGCTAACCTGACTCGTTCGCAAATATTGCAACAGGCTGGTGTTTCAATCCTGGCGCAGGCGAATACCCTGCCTCAGACAGCACTTTCATTGCTCGGATAAGTGATTGGGTAGACCTCCCGGCTGATGGCCGGGTGGTCAAACCCGATACTCTTGGAGGATGAAGGGATGACTACATACGATTTAACAGTTAAAACTGATTCGTTGTCATTACAAACTTCAGGCAATATTCAGCAGGACAGCAATGTACCTGCTGAAGTTGTTTCTGAGGTTGTAACAACGAAAGGGATTAATCCATTGTCTCAGCCCAATTCGCTTTCCAATCAATTGGAGGCGACGGAAGAGCAACTAGCGGCGATACAGGACCGTGTTGTCGAGCTAAACAGCTACATGCAAAATCTAAATCGTTCCTTAAAGTTTTCGGTAGATGATCAAAGTGGCGAAACTGTTATTAGGGTAATTGATTCGGAGACGGATGAACTCATTAGGCAGATCCCTGCTGAAGAGTTATTAGTCGTTCGTAGCTCTTTAGAAGAATACCGCGGCATGCTATTGGAAATGAAAGTTTGATTGGCCTGTAATTTGCTTAAAATTACAAACTAATCGGGAGCGTTATCATGGCTACAATTCAAGCACCAGGCATCGGGTCTGGCCTAGATGTGAACGACATTGTTACCAAGTTGATGGAGATTGAGCGTCAGCCAATCGACAACTTAACAACGAAAAAGTCATTTGTTAATGCCCAGATAAGCGCTTATGGCTCGCTGAAAAGTAAAGTCTCTGATTTCCAGACCGCGATGTCCAATCTTAACTCACCTGAGAAATTTCAAGTCTATCAGGCTACCAGCGGAAGTGAATCTGTTTTTACCAGTTCGGTTTCAAGTGGGGCTGTTGCGGGAAACTATAATATTGAAGTGGTGAATCTGGCAGAAAGGGACAAAATTGCCACTAAAGCCTATACCGACTCCAGTACAGTTGTTGGAGAAGGTACGCTCAACATCAGTATTGGTGCGGATAGTTTCGAACTGACTATTGATGGAACCAATAACACGCTTGCCGGTATCCGGGATGCTATAAATAACGCTACTGACAACACTGGTGTCTCCGCAACGATTGTTACCGGTGATGATGGTGCACGTTTGGTTCTCTCTTCTGAAGAAACCGGGACGGATAATGCGTTACGGATAAGTGTTACAGATAGTGATGGTGGCAATACTGATGAAACCGGCCTATCTGCTTTAGCATATAACCCAGAAGGTGGTGTGGAATTTAGGGCGGCCATTTCTTCAGCACAAAATGCCCTTGTTCGTATTGATGGTTTTAATGTTAGTAGTAGCACCAATACAATTACTGGTGCTGTTGATGGTATTACTATCAATGCAGCTTCTATTGGTACAACAACGTTAAGTGTGACGCGGGATGATGAAAAAATTCTCGAATCTGTTGAAGCCTTTGCAACTGCTTTCAATGCTTTGCGAACAGAAATTAATAATCAACGCAGTGGACAACTGGAGGCTGATAGCACGCTTTTGTCTTTAGAACGGCAGGTTTTTGATGTTTTAAATGCCGGCTCATCAATTGACGGTTCATCATTTAGTTATTTGATTGAGGCAGGTGTTTCAATTGATAAAAACGGCGTTATGGGTGTCGATTCTGATCGTATCAATGACATTATGAATACTGATTTTGAATCTTTTACCAATTTATTTGCCTCAGAGAATGGTGGTTTTGCTGCAAAACTGTCAAACCTTGCCAATGGCTGGTTAGAAACTAATGGTCTGATTGATTCCCGTGAAGACGGTCTGAAGACTCAGGTCGAGGGAATAGATGACCAAATTTTAAGAATGGAAGATCGGCTGATTTCTGTAGAGGCCAGAATCCGAGCTCAATTTACGGCACTTGATACACTGGTTAGCAGTCTCAATAATACGTCGAGCTTTTTAACACAACAATTAGCTTCATTGAATAAGAATAATTAACACAGAGCGAAATTAGGATGATGCAAAACATGATCAATAAAAAAGCACTGGAAGGTTATGGTCGGGGAGCCGTAGAGTCAGAAGTAAACTTTGCCTCCCCGCATCGTATTATTCAGATGTTAATGGAAGGGGCGTTATCTAAAATTGCTACCGCCAGAGGCTGTATCGCTCGAAACGATATTGCTGAAAAGAGTCGTCAGATTACCTGGGGTATGAATATTATCCAAGGTCTGCGAACCAGTCTTGATGCTCAAAAAGGTGGTGAAGTTGCCGCTAATCTGGACGCCTTGTATGAATATATGGGCCGACGTTTGCTTGAAGCAAATGTTAGTAATGATGTGGCAATTCTGGATGAAGTCAGCAGTCTTTTAATGGAAGTGAAAGCGGGTTGGGATAATATTCCGGCCGATTATCACTAATTATTCATGACCGATTCAAACGATAAACTCAACTCCTTGCGCCAAGCGGTGCAACTTACTCAAAGCATGCTGGCTATGGCTCAGCAGAAACAATGGAATGATCTGCCAGAAATTGAGAATAAAAGGCGAATACTGTTGCAGTCCATATTCCCTTTAGATGAAGATTCTCCAGAAATTGAAAGCCAGTCGACAGTGTTACAAACGCTTATCGACACCAACAATGAACTGATTGCGCATTGCCAGGAAGGAAAACAATCCCTACAACTCCAAATGCGTGATGCAAAATTCACCCATAAAGCCGTAACTGCTTATCAATCCAATTAGTTAGCGCGCTTGTTTCTGCAAAAGTTCCCAATTACAGTGTCATTTTTTTGACAACGAACTGTAAAGTGCTTAACTTGAATTAACTAAATCCATACAGTAATACCGACAGGTTCGGAAAGAGCTTGCCTTCAGGAGCAGTTATGAATGCGTGTAATATCTTGGTGATAGATATTGACCCACAACGCCGAGAAACACTTTCCACGCTTATTGCGTTCGTAAATTGCCACGCTATTGTGGTGAATGACATGGAAAACTGGTTTGAAAGCGTTAATGATTTGAATGATATCGCCTTAGCGCTGGTTGGAGATTGTGGTGGCGTCAGCCCGACAAAACAGTTATTGCGTGAGCTTGTCAATCATGAAGCTAGGATTCCGGTGTTTACACTGGATTACCCTGAGGCATTAATCAAAGAATTTCCCGGTGCCATAGGCACCTTAAATTACCCTATCAAATACCTCCAGTTAAACAATGCATTACAACAAGCCTCGGTATACAGGAACCAGGCTGATAATAAAGCAGAAAACGAACCATTATTTCGTTCGCTGGTGGGCAACAGTACCAGGATGAAACGGGTTCAGAAAATGATACAGCAGGTCTCAGATTCAGAGGCCAATGTATTGATTCTGGGGGAATCTGGAACCGGTAAAGAAGTGGTTGCCCGCAACCTGCACTATTTTTCTTCACGTCGTGATAAACCGTTTGTACCGGTAAACTGCGGTGCCATTCCCGGCGAACTTCTTGAAAGCGAATTATTTGGGCATGAAAAGGGGGCGTTTACTGGCGCGATAACGTCACGTAAGGGACGCTTTGAAATGGCCGAAGGTGGAACACTGTTTCTTGATGAAATTGGTGATATGCCACTGCCAATGCAGGTTAAGTTATTACGAGTTTTACAGGAAAGAACCTTTGAGCGCGTAGGCAGTAATAAAACCCAAAAAGCCAATGTCAGAGTGATTGCTGCAACTCACCGAAATCTCGAAATCCATATAGGTGATGGCCGCTTTAGAGAAGACCTGTTTTACCGTTTAAATGTTTTCCCTATTGAGATGCCAGCCTTGCGGGAGCGACCTGAAGATATTCCGTTATTAATTCATGAGCTCATACAGCGAATAGAGCATGAGAATCGGGGAGCTGTGCGTTTTACCCCTACCGCCATTGCATCCTTATGCCGCTATACCTGGCCCGGCAATGTTCGTGAGCTGGCAAATGTGGTGGAAAGACTCGTCATTTTATATCCGTATGGCACGGTAGACTTTGATGATCTGCCAGAGAAATACCAGATTGATGGTGAACCATTACCGGAAGTTATTACTTCGGCAATTGCTTCACAGCCATTACCATCAGCCGCCCTCAAAGTTTCATCTGCAGCTAATGGCAGCGATGCTTCAGCTTTAGTGAATGGTTTACAACGATCTGATGAAACATTGATTGGTATCGATAGCATCCCTGAAGATGGATTGGATTTAAGAGAACATCTGGCCAATCTGGAATATCTGCTCATTAAACAGGCTCTTGATGAAGCGGCAGGGGTTGTTGCTCACGCTGCCAGCAGATTAAAAATGCGTCGAACAACCTTAGTTGAAAAGATGCGTAAATACGGTATTCAACGGGATATTGAAATTAGCTGAAATAAGCGCCTGAAATTTGACTCCGAAATAAATTTATTTAAATTAACTCATTGAAAAATAAGCGATAAAAAACAGGGCATATATTTTGCAGAACCACTAACGGAAACCTTTTAGTGGAGCAAAATTAAATGAACCTCAAATGGCCTGAATCTTCACCTCACAGTGAAACTACCATTGCGTCAAAGACAATGCAGCCAACAAAGCGCAATGTAATTGATATCGCTGAACATCAGCCTTTGTGGACTCCACCGGTAAATTCAAATAAAACATCCGCCTCAGAGAGTCGCATTGCTGATCGTCTGAGCAGTTTACTTGCTGTCATCCCTGGCGGTGTCGTGGTTATTGATGGAATGGGAGTCGTTCAGGATTGTAACCAGGTAGCTGTTAATTTATTAGGCGAGCCATTAACAGGGCAACGCTGGATTGATGTCATCAAGCGGGCGTTCAAACCCAGAGAAGATGATGGTCATGATGTTTCTCTGGCAGATGGTCGATTGGTACATATTTCAACCAGCCCGCTGGATAAAGAGCCTGGCCAGATTATCCTTCTGCAGGAAGTTACCGAGACTCGTCAGTTACAACGTAAGGTTGCGCATCTGCAACGATTATCAGCTATGGGTGAAATGGCGGCACGTCTGGCGCATCAAATTCGTACACCTTTATCATCAGCCACTTTATATCTGGCTCCTCTTCTCAAGCCTGAGACTGAACAAACTACCCAGCTAAAATTTGCCCGTCGTTTACATGACAGTCTGAGCCATATGGAACAGCTGGTTCGCAACATGCTGGCATTTTCACGGGGCGATATGAATAGCACTGCGCCGGTAAGTGTAAATGCATTAATTGATGAACTGGTGCAGCAATTTGTGGCACAACCGGAAAGTGAATTGCTCAATGTTCAGGTGATTAATCTGGTTAATGATGGCTATATTTATGGTTGTCAGCCAGCCTTGGTCAGTGCACTGAATAATTTACTGAACAATGCTCGCCAGGCCTGTGGCGAAACTGGAAAAATAACCATTCATGCTGATTACGCAGAAGAAGGCCAACAAAAGTTTATTGAAATCAGTATTGAAGATAATGGTGCGGGTATCGCCGAAGCTGATTACGACAAGATCCTGCAGCCTTTCTATACCACTCGTTCTTCAGGAACCGGGTTAGGACTCGCCGTGGTGCAGTCTGTTGCCAGAGCCCACAAAGGTATGCTCTGGCTGGATAGCGAGCAGGGAGTAGGCAGCACATTTTGTCTGCGTCTACCTGTTTACCGTCCATCTAATACCTCTCAGGAACAAATGCAAGCAGGAGTGAAATCATGAATCAGTCGATGATTATGGTAGTGGAAGATGATGCCAATTTACGTACCGCTTTATGCGACACGCTGGAACTTGCCGGCTATAAGGTGACATCGACCGATCACGGGCAGAAGGCCCTGGATAAACTTGCCAACGAACCGATTGGCTTATTGCTCAGTGATTTACAGATGCAACCGATGGATGGCCATACATTATTGAAAAAAGCCCGGGCAATGTTGCCTTCATTACCTGTTGTTCTGATGACGGCTTATGGTTCTGTACAAAGTGCGGTAGAAGCCATGCATGAAGGGGCTTGTGACTACTTGATGAAACCGTTTGAAGCTGATGATTTGTTACAGCGGATACAACGCTACGTGCGAATACTGCCAGCCAGTGATGACATGGTCGCTGCTGCCAAATCGTCAGTTGATTTGCAGGCACTGGCCAGACGTGTTGCTGATACTGACGCCACGGTTTTGATAAATGGTGAAAGTGGCACAGGTAAAGAGGTGCTGGCACGCTTTATTCACCGGCATTCGCCTCGCAAGGATGGTCCTTTCATCGCTATTAACTGTGCAGCTATTCCTGAGTCCATGCTTGAGGCTACTCTGTTTGGTTACGAAAAAGGCGCGTTTACCGGTGCTGCTCAAGCCTACGCAGGTAAGTTTGAACAGGCTAATCAAGGCACAATTTTGCTGGATGAAATTACCGAGATGGATATTTCATTGCAGGCCAAATTACTACGGGTATTGCAGGAGCGCGAAGTGGAGCGTCTGGGAGGTAGAAAAACTCTCTCCCTTGATGTTCGTGTACTGGCGACCACCAACCGCACTTTACGGGATGAGGTAAAGGCCGGCCGTTTCCGCGAAGATTTATTTTACCGATTAAATGTTTTTCCCTTGCAGCTATTGCCTTTGAGAGAAAGACCTCAGGATATCGTGCCACTTGCCGAGCAGTTGCTTGAACGTCACTGTCAGCATGGTGGGAGGGTCGCACCGCATTTCGACAGTGAAGCACAAAGAAAATTGTCGCAACACAGCTGGCCGGGAAATGTTCGGGAACTCGATAATGTTCTGCAACGTGCGTTAATTTTACAAACTGGCTCAATAATTAACGCCGATGATTTGGCATATGAAGCCATGTCGGGATCTCAGCAACCCCCATATGAGGTACCCCAGGAAACTGTTACAGAGCATGCTGAGGCTATTACCCCTGTCGATAATGCAGATGATTTACGCAGTCACGAACAGCGTCATATTCTCGACATTCTTGCAAAACACCGTGGCAGCCGTCGTGAGACTGCAAAAGAATTAGGTATCAGTGAACGCACCTTACGCTACAAAATCTCACGTTTTCGTGAACAGGGCATTGCCATCCCCGGAAAATTTGGCAAGAAGTCTGCATAAACAAATCAGCCCACCAAGCAATACAAAGTGAGAAGAGAAACATGATAAAAGCAATTGATCCTAACCAGTTACTGACACAGATGCGGGCCATGCAAAGTCAGGCTAATCAGGCCATGCCAATGCCAGCTGAGCAGAATTTATCCAGTGGCAGGGTTGATTTTGGTGATCTGATGAAAAACGCTGTGGATAAAGTAAATGAAACACAACAAACAGCAGGTCAGTTAAGAACGGCTTTCGAGCTTGGTGATCCAAATGTTAATTTAACTGATGTCATGATTGCCTCCCAAAAATCCAGTGTGGCATTCGATGCAACGGTACAGGTCCGCAATAAGCTGATTGAGGCTTATCAGGAAGTCATGAGAATGTCGATTTAATGGCGTTGGTTTAACTGAAGAGCCTGAATATGGAAAATGCACCTGCTACAAATAATAGTACATTTGCTGCCAACACCCCGTTGGCGGTTATGCAAAATAATATTTCCCGGCAACCCATCACCAAACAGATCATGTTTTTATTGGCGATCGCGGCCAGTATTGCTGTTGGCGGTTATGTGTTTATGTGGTCGCAAACCCCTTCTTACCAGGTGTTATTTTCCGGCATGGAAGCTCAGGAATCCTCTGAAGTAGCCAATGTGCTGCAACAGATGCAAATTGATTATAAGCTGGACCCTACTACGGGGGCATTACTGGTTCCTGCTTCAGAAGTTCAGGGATTACGCTTACGCCTGGCAGCTGAAGGCTTGCCACGAAGTAGTTCTCAGGGTATGGAAATTCTCAGTCAGGAACAGGGGTTCGGCACTAGCCAGTTTATTGAGCAGGCGCGTTATCAGCGTGCGATGGAACAGGAACTTGCCCGTTCAGTGAGTGAATTGCAGAATGTTCGCAGTGCCCGTGTGCATCTGGCCATTCCCAAGCAATCAGTATTTGTACGTGAACGTAAGCCACCTACTGCTTCAGTTGTGGTCAATCTGTATGCTGGCAGAACATTGGAACGTGGTCATATCGCCGCTGTGACACACATGGTGGCAGCCAGTATCCCGAATATGAAAAGCTCGGATGTCACCGTTGTTGATCAGCGTGGTAATTTACTGAGCCAGCCAGAACGTAGTAACAGCTTGGCATTAAGTGATTCCCAGCTAGAGTTTACGCAAAAGCTTGAACAGTTATATATCAGCCGTATTGAAGATATTCTGACGCCCATTGTAGGTATGAATGGAGTGCGTGCACAGGTAGTTGCAGATGTTGACTTTACCGTCACAGAGCAAACTCAGGAAAGCTATAACCCGGATCTGGCAGCATTACGCAGCGAGCAACTTGCCGAAGAAGAGCGTGTGGGAGGATTTGGTCCTATGGGAGTACCGGGAGCACTGGCCAACCAGCCTCCTGGTGGTGGTGTAGCACCTGAACAAGCAGTGCAGGAAAATGTCGGTGAAGATGGAGAAGCGGTGGCTGAAACGGTCACGCCAGGCTCAAGTACACGTCGCAGCACACGTAATTTCGAGCTTGATCGTACTATCAGTCATAGCCGACTGGCTCCCGGCGACATTCGCAAGCTGAGCGTTGCTGTTTTGGTCGACGAACCGACCACCACCGATGCTGAAGGCAATGTTGTTACGACACCCATGAGTGATGCACAAATGGCGCGTATTAATACGTTGGTCATGGACGCAATTGGTTTCAATATGGCTCGAGGCGACAGTTTAAATGTTGTCAGTGCACCATTTGTAACTCCGATTGAAGCTGAGCCGCTTCCAGGTATTCCTCTTTGGGAACAAGCGTGGGTTTGGGACGTGGGTAAACAGGTCTTGGGTGCACTGGTTGTGTTATTCCTGATATTTGGTCTGATACGTCCAGCTTTCAGAGATTTGAATAAATCTCCTGATAAACAGTTAACCAACCAGAGCGGTGAAAATGCCGAGGGAATGTCAGCAGAGCAAGTATTGTCAGAAAGTAGTAAAAACGGTGAGGATATTGCTAAACTGACGACTGGTTCTGAGCGCGTTGAACAGCATTTGACTAATATTCGCAGCTTAGTACAACAGGACCCTGCGCTGGTAGCGCAAGTGGTAAAAAACTGGGCAGCGAGTGATGCATAATGGCCGAACAACCCCGTAAGTTAACTGGTACAGAAAAAGCCGCTGTTTTTCTTCGTTCGATAGGTGAGGAAGATGCGGCTCAAGTGCTAAAGCATATGGGCCCGAAAGAGGTTCAGAAAATCGGTCAGGCCATGGCTACGTTGAGCAACGTTACCCGCGGTGAAGTTGAAACTGTTTTAAGCAATTTTGTTACGACTGTTGAGCAAGAGACAGGGCTCGGCATTGGATCCCATGACTATGTGCGAAAAATGCTGGTCGGTGCTCTGGGTGAAGAACGTGCAGGTGGTTTGCTAGACCGGATTCTTTCTGGCGGCAACACTAACGGCCTTGAACAACTAAAATGGATGGATGCGCGTGCTATCTATGAAGTGATTCGTCTGGAACATCCCCAAATAGTAGCGATAGTCTGTTCATTTCTCGATCCCGATCAGGCTGCTCAGGTACTTGGAATGTTTCCGGAACGTGATCAGGCCGCGATTTTACTACGGGTGGCTACATTGGATGGGGTGCAGCCAGCAGCGTTGAATGAGCTGAATGAAATCCTGGAAAAACAATTCAGTGGTAACGCTGGCGGACAAACTGCCACCGTTGGCGGGCCGAAAACAGCTGCTGATATTCTTAACTTTGTTGAGGGTAGTCGTGAAGCAGCCATTATGGAAAAAATCAAAGAATCCGAACCAGATCTCGGTCAGAACATCGAGGATTTGATGTTTGTGTTTGATAATCTGATTGATGTAGACGATCGTGGCATGCAAACATTGATGCGTGAAATTCAAACCGATCAGCTTCAGCTTGCACTCAAAGGCGCTGATGATAATCTCAAAGAGAAGTTTCTTAAAAATATGTCCCAACGTGCAGCAGAAATGCTGCGTGATGATCTTGAAGCGATGGGACCGGTGCGTATCAGTGATGTTGAAGCCGCGCAAAAATCCATTTTGTCTACCGCACGGATGTTGTCCGATAAAGGTGATATTGCATTAGGTAGCGGTGGTGGTGATGACTTCATCTGATGATCTTTATACCACCCAACATGCCAACGTTTTATCCGCCGAAGAACTCGCCAATGCCTATGAGCGATGGGAAGTTCCTCGGGTGGTATCAGTGTCGGACGTTGAAGCCGAAAATACCAATCCTTTAACCGTTGAAGCGTTAGAAGCTGTTCAACAGGCAGCTCAGGAAGAGGGGTTTAAGCTAGGTTATGATGAAGGTTTCCAGCAAGGTCATGAAGCAGGATTGAAAGCCGGAGAAACCGATATTCTGCAACAGGCTCAACAATGGAAAGCCTTAATTGACAGTCTGAATAATCCGCTTAAGAGCGTTGATTCAATTGTTGAACAGGATTTACTGTCGATGATCAGTCTGCTGGTGCGGCAAATGGTTTATCACGAACTTGAGCAAAAACCTGAAATGGTTTTGACCGCTGTTCGCGAAGCACTTGCCGTATTACCCGTCAGTGATCGCCAGCTAAAAGTTTATCTTAACCCTGAAGATATGGAGCTGGTAAAAAACGGCTTGAAACTGGATGAAGATACCGGCTGGCAATGGTACGAGGATCCGCTGGTAAGCCGTGGGGGAGCCAAGTTAGTGACAGCAGACACCACCATTGATGCCACCGTTGAAACCCGACTCAATAATTTGATTTCACGGTTATTAAGTCAAGAAAATCATCATGAACCCAGCTGAATTGCCAAACCAATCAACATCTTTGCATGATAGGTTGCAGCATCAGCTAGAGCGACTCACAGCCGATCATGAAACACCGATTACCGTGGAGGGACGATTGACCCGAATGGTTGGTCTGACGCTGGAGGCCGTTGGTTTCCAAGCCTCAATTGGTAGTCGTTGTGAAATTCATGCTCCTGGCAGAGAGCCTGTCGAAGCCGAAGTGGTAGGGTTTCATGATGAAACATTGTATTTAATGCCTACCGGCAATATTCGCGGCTTGGTTCCTAATGCCCGGGTCAGGCCGATCCGTAGTGATTCTCAGGTACCCGTTGGTAACGCTTTACTCGGCAGAATTGTCGACGGTGCCGGAAAACCGCTTGATGGACGTGGACCGTTGAACGTAAACGATAAAGTCCCTCTACATGGTAAAACGGTTAATCCACTATCCCGTGCACCGGTCAGACAACATTTGGATGTAGGCGTCCGGGCAATAAATACGTTAATGACGGTTGGACGTGGTCAAAGGATGGGGTTGTTTGCCGGGAGTGGCGTCGGCAAAAGTGTATTGCTGGGTATGATGACGCGTTTTACTGAAGCTGATGTCATCGTGGTGGGATTGATCGGTGAAAGGGGCCGTGAAGTTAAAGAATTTATTGAAGATATTCTGGGTGAAGAAGGCTTAAAGCGTGCCGTGGTTGTTGCATCTCCAGCCGATCACTCACCCTTGATGCGGTTGCATGGCGCCATGCTGGCAACCAGTATTGCAGAATATTTTCGCGATCAGGGCAAGCAGGTATTGTTATTAATGGATTCACTGACACGTTTTGCCCAGGCTCAGCGTGAAATTGCTCTGGCAGTTGGTGAACCGCCAGCCACCAAGGGTTATCCTCCATCAGTTTTTTCGTTATTACCGCAACTGGTTGAACGAGCTGGTAGTGGTGAAGTTGGTGGAGGAGCTATAACCGCAATTTATACAGTGCTTACAGAAGGTGATGATCAGCAGGATCCAGTGGCCGATGCAGCTCGTGCCATACTTGATGGACACATCGTTTTATCCAGACAATTAGCTGAAGCCGGGCATTATCCGGCGATTGATGTCGAAGCGTCGATCAGTCGTGTCATGCCGCAGGTTGTCGATGCCAAACAACTGCAGCTGGCCCAGCAATTCAAGCGAATCTATTCCACTTACCGGCAGAATCAGGATTTAATCACCATAGGTGCCTATCAGCCAGGAAGCGATCAGCAAATTGATGAAGCCATTAATCGTTTTCCGGCACTGTCGGCAATGTTGAAACAGGACATGCATGTGGCGCATGATTGGAATAGTAGCCTGCAGTCATTGCAAAAACTGGCTTTTGGCCAGATGAGCAATTCACAGCAATTAAATGGACAACTGATGACAGCGGAGCAACGTAAATTCTAATTTTGGATAACACGATGGATTCGGGTGTTAAAGCAGTATGACACGGGCAAGCAAACTGATACCAGTGATTGAAATGGCCGGTCGCGAGACCGATAAGGCTATGCAAAGCCTGGTTCAGGCCAACAACGTGCTTGAGCAGGAAAAACATCAGCTTAATGATTTACTGCGTTATCGCGAAGAGTACCTGCAACAATTCCGACAAGGCGACGCTTTACAGATGAGTGCTCGCAAAGCAATTGATTTAAGATCGTTTCTTGCACAATTAGATAACGCTATTCGAATGCAACAGCGCCACGTCGAACAGTGTTTTATGCAGACACAAAAACAACGACAGCTATGGCTGGAAGCCAAAAATAAACAACGATCTATTGAATCCCTCAAAGAACGCTATCAAAAAGAAGACGAGCAACGTCAGCTTAAACTGGAGCAGCGACTGGCAGATGAACATACCGCTATGCTCTGGGCACGCAAACATAAATAAACCCTGGCATAGTCTCTGCTTAGATTTGTTATATGGTAATTTGAATACGACATTGGTTGTATAAACTCACAAGCGGACATTTTTGTCCGATCCTTATTGTATTGCGGCAAAAAATGTAATTAAAAAAGCTATAAATATGACGAATACAACGGAAAACCTTGATTGTGGAGAACAGTTAACCATCACTCAAATGGAGTCATGGTATGTGCAATGTTTAAAAATTCTGCTGGCAGGAAATAATGTATTTATTGATGTTAGCCGTTTGCAACGTATTGATACCGCGGCGTTACAATTACTCTATCAATTTCAACAACAGGCAGAGAAATATGATATTCAGGTGCACTGGTCTGTGATGAGTGATAGCTTTCAGGATGCCGTAAGTCTTTCCGGTCTATCTTTTAAAATGACCGATCAGCCATCAGTTGCCGATAATGATTCAATGGAGAATAACTAACATGGCCCGGATTCTAGTCGTCGATGATTCACCTTCGCTCAGACAGATGTTACAGATTATTTTGCAGAATTCAGGCCATGATGTGATGTGCGCAGAAGATGGCAAACAGGGCATTGACATGGCGACTGAACAACAATTTGAAATGGTATTAAGTGACTTTAATATGCCTCAACTGACTGGGCCTGAATTCATAACGATGCTTCGCTTGTTACCGCAATACCGCTTTACCCCAGTACTGTTGTTAACAACGGAAACAGATGAAGACAAAAAAAATCTTGGCCGTGTTTCAGGTGCCAGTGGTTGGTTAAAAAAACCGTTTGATCCTGAACAGTTGATTGATACTGTCAACTCACTGCTTAATTAATTTTCGATTGCCATGCATCCGCTTTTATCCTCTGCAAGAGCTGCTTTTCATGAGGAAGCTCTGGAAACTTTAAATCAAATAGAGGATTGGCTATTAACATCATTGGATAGTTCCAGTAAGGGAGATGCTCATAGGCAAGATACTCTCAGGCTGTTGCACTCCCTCAAGGGGACTGCCGCCAGTTTCGAAAATGAAGCTATAGCAAAGGTTTGTCATGCAATAGAAAATATTCTGACGGAAAACCGCCAACTTAGCAGCCATGACAGGGACGGCCTACTGGTGGCAATTGATTTTTGCCGGCAATGCTTAAGTGGATCTGAATCAGATCCAGCATTACAAGATGAAAAACTGGCAAATTGCCTTGCTGGGATGAATCGTCGGGATAAGCAAAATAAGAATAATCGTAAACCACCGATTGTGTCGGAAATGAATGGTTCTGTCTGGCAAATTGATTTTGTACCGTATCCGCAGTTTTTTGAAAACGGCCATGATCCATTACGAATTATCAAATCATTACGCCAGTTTGGTCCGGTAAAAGTTTCCGTCTTCACTGATAAATTACCCGATTTTGCAGATTTTGACCTGTATAAATGTTACCTGCGCTGGCAGATAACACTTACTGCGGAAGTGAGCTACCAAAAAATTATCTCGCTGTTTGACTGGGTAAAACATGTCTGTGATGTCACGGTAGAAGTATTGGCTTTACCGCAGTCCAAAAGAGTTAATGAGCCAAATCGCTACAAAATGAGCGAGGCCAATCTGCAAGCATTATTAACCGTTTCACATACATTACAGTCTCAGCTAAAGCAGACATATGCACTTACTAACCAGTTAAATCAGACGGATAAAATTCGTTTGACCCGCCGTAATCAGGCGATGAAACATCAACAGCAATTATTGCAACAGCAACTGTTACATATTTCGATGCGTCCATTGGCTGATGCTTTTGCCAGATTACCCCGCATGGCATTTGATCTGGCGAATAAAACCGATAAACCGATCCAGTTGAATATGGATCTCGCGCCCATTGAAGTGGATAGCATGATAGTCAATTCGCTGATGGATCCATTAACCCATCTTTTGCGAAATACCTTCGCCCATGGAATTGAACCCACTGAGCTTCGCCAGCAGTCCGGCAAACCTGTAAAAGGTCAAATACACATTATTGCTGAACAAGTTGATGAGCAACTGATCATTCGGTTCAGTGACGACGGAGCTGGTTTATCTGAAGAAAAGATTCTGGCTAAAGCAAAGCAGCTAGGGGGCAATTTACAGGGGATCACGCTCGATCAACAACGACTCAGTGACTGGGTATTTCGACCAGGCTTTTCCACCGCAGTAACAGCAGATGCTATCTCCGGAAGAGGTATCGGATTGGATGTTGTGAAGCAACATATTACCGATATGGGAGGGCGGATTGAGTTGATTTCGAGCAACGGCAGGGGATGCTGTTTTACCCTGTATATACCTGTACATCAGGCTTTAATGGATGTACAACTCATTCATGTTGATCAACAAACGCTAGCATTGCCATTAATAAATGTGCTGGATAGTTATGCTGCTGAAAGTAGCAGGTTAGTCTGGCATCGAGGCAAAAAGTGGTTTATTACTGATGATAACCGGCAAGTTCCATTGATTGATATCCGCCAATTCCTGCAATTGCCTGTGCGGGAAACAGATGAGCAGTCCGGTTTTATCGTTTTACTCAATACTGAAAACAGTGTTTTTGCAATGAAGGTAGATAGTTTGGCTGAACAGGCCCAACTGCTGATTAAGTCCTTACTTCCTCATTATCGACATGTAAACGGGGTCAAGGGGGTGGCAATACTGAATGAAGGAAATATTGCTTTACTGATCGATCCTGGCAAACTGCTGATGTCACTTACTATTTCCGGTGAGCAATGAAATCTGCCGCTAACCTGCCATTGGAAAATGATCTTTATCAGCTGATCGTTATCAATGACCAGCAATATGCGCTTCCAGTCCACTGCATTACGACTGTCCTGGCGTTGGAAAATATATTACGACTGCCTGGCACGGCCTCATGGTTATCTGGCGTTGTACATGTTCGCAATGCGATTGTGCCGGTCATTAATATAAATAAGTTGATTGAAGTTGACGATCCAGCGTATCAGTCAAACTGTCAATTACTGGTTTTGTTACACCACCCTCTGGACTCTCAACGATTACTCGGAATTAGTGTTACCGACCTGACGATTCTTATGTACCCATCAGAGCTTGCTGAAATGGCTTCAAGCTCATCCACACATCAGTGCCTGATAGATAGTGTGAATGATGATTCACAACAGATTCATTTACTTGATATAGCTAATCTATTTGAGCAATTGCTACAGGGACAGAATTAAACCATGGTTGGGCTAGGGACAAAACGAATTATTGCTGTTATGAATCAGACCCATGATGTCGGTAAAACTACCATCACCGCAAATATGGGTGTGATTTTGGCAGAAATGGGTTATCGGGTACTGATGCTGGATTTGGATCCACAGTCTGATCTAACCCGACAATTTGGGGTATCTGAAACGCAAATCGGGATGGATGCTTTACTCTCTTTTAAAGACGATGCCCGTGATTTAATACTACCACTAAGCGAACAACTGTCTTTAATCGCGTCGGGTCCCGAGCTGCATTTGTTCGAACAGCAAACACCATCAATAAAACTTGGTGTTAAACTGAAGCAACTACTTACTTCGACAATACAATCAGATGCGGATATCATTCTCATTGATTGTGCAGCAATCTCAGGATTATTAGGCACCAATGCTGTTTTGGCTGCGAGTGATATGCTTATTCCAGTATCTGCGGAGCATGGTGCATTGCGCGGTATGATAAAAATGCTACCAGTATTGCAACGGGTGTCAAAATTGAGATCTGATTCAATAAGGTTATGGTTATGTTTAAACAGATTGCCGGACGGTACTGATTTTGCCTACCAGTTTGGCGATTTATTGACACAGTATTTTCCGAAGCGAGTGCTAAAAACGGTGATATACGATAACGCGTCTGCTAATCCAGCTGATTATCAGTCTCTGGCAAATGATTTGCTATTGGGAAGAACAGACTGATGGCTGAGAATGCTCTTCAACATCACCCTATCAATGGGATAGCTGGGCTGGATGAGCAAGATATAACGCTGGTCGAGCACAATTTTGCTGCGTTAATGAGTTTTAGTGATGCATTAGCCGAGCGATTTTATCAGCGACTATTTTCTGAATACCCGGCAATAATGCCGTTGTTCAAATCAGTCACAATTGAAGGGCAACATAAGAAATTACTCGCGTCGATGGTTTTGTTGATCCAGCATTTACGTGACTCGGAAATGATCGAAGATTACCTTCAAGGGTTGGGGGTGCGACATCAGCAATATGGTGTCGAACAATCCCATTATGAGATGTTCATCGAAAACTGGTTATCCGTGGTTGCCGAATTTTCTGAGCAGGAATGGGATGACACGTTACTGCACGCCTGGAAAAATGTTCTGGAGTATGTTGCTGAATTGATGCAGACTCCTGTCGGAAAGATAGCTGAGTCGGCCACGGTTTATCAAACAGATCAGGCCCCGGCAGCAGAGTATGTGCTCACCTCTTTAGCCGTCGAGCAAACTGCCACGCCAATGATTATTATCGATTTAAATCTAGTGGTAAGTTACCTCAATGTAGCGGCAGAAACACTGCTAAAACAATATCAAGACAGTCTCAAAAAAATGTTTCCAGATCTTAATGTTGAGAGGCTTAAAGGTGTTTCATTACAACATTTCGCTGAAGCAGTTCCCTTCCCAATTGAGTGGCTAAGTGATTTCGAGCAGTTGCCTAAAAGTATTGATTTACGCAATGACTTTTTGGATTTGCGATTAACGATTTCTGTTCTTTACAAAAAAGATAAGCCAGAGGGGTTTCTGCTGGAGTGTTATCCTCATGGTGCGACTGGTTCAGTTCTATCATTATCCTCAACGCCGAGCGAAACCACTCCGATAGCACAAAATATTCTACCGGCACTGGAGAAAACGCTTTACCAGGTTCAACTGCAAAACAGTCATTTAACTGCCATGTTGCAGGAAATTGATGACGCTGTTTTTGAAACCAGTCTGCTGGCATTAAATTGTACTGTTGAAGCGGCAAAGCTGGGTGAGGATGCGCGTCAGCTTCGTGATTTTTCAATGGAAATTAGGGTGCTCAACCAGCAGTTAAGTCAATTGCTTCAGCCTTTGAAAATTCAGTGTGGTCAGCAACAGCAACAGCTGAATAAAAGCATTGAGCTTACACAGCAACTGGAAAAAGATCTTTCGCATACTCATATCGGCTGGGAAAATCGCAGCCGCCACTCCATAGAGCAAATCAGTCAGCAGTTGTCTCAGCAAACCAATGCATTAACGCAGTTGATTAAAGTAATCACTAAAAATACCGAACTATGAAATATAGAATCTGGCACAGCCATTGCTATTCATTACTTATAACAGTGCTATACGGCTACTAACCAGAGTTTAAGGAAATGAAATGACGCAACAGCTGACCCTCTCCTCGCTGAATGTTGCCCCGAACAAAACAGACAAAGCCATAACTTCTGCTGCAAACAGTAAAGATAATGAAGCCTTTGCCTCGGAACTGGATCGTCGGCTGAATGAACCTCAACGTTCAGATAAAGATAAACAGGCCAGGAATGACCTTAAAACAGATAATAAACAGTCTGAAACAACCACTAAAGCGGAAAAAACGGATGCAAAAGACGGCAAAGAATTGCCGCCTGAAAAAGCTGAAAAGGTAGAAAAGACGGAAACAAAGGCTGATAATTCAGAATTGGAATCCGATAAAACACCAACTAAAGAAATCATTGTTGATACTGATATCAAAACAGATAAAACTGAGAGTGAGGATGAAAGTGATCCTTTAATGATTTTGGCGGTTACACCAGTGACGGATAAGAAAACTGAAAAGCAACAGCTCGCCACAACGCCAGTAATAAATATTCCACAGTCCGGTGATAAGGATATTAAAACATCTGTGCTTGCGACTCAGGGTAAGTCTGGTAATGCAGATTTTTCAGCAACTTCAATCCGTGCAGATATACTTCAGGCAATCCAGAAGCAAAATGTGGAAGGTGATGCGGTTACCACCGAAAAGGTTAAGTTAATGATGCAAACGGCGGGGAAAACCCCGGAACAGTTGATGACAGCCAGTGCCGAAACACTTTCCGCGATGCGGCAACTCGATCCTCAGGCGGAGAGAAGTTCAGCCAGCAAACTCAGTAGTCCTTTGGCATTTTCCACCATACCGGGTATGACCACATCAGTGGCTGGTACGCCGAGTGTTGCTAATCCCGCTTTATCGCTGGATATACAACCTCAGCTTAACAGTTCAGCTTGGGGCAAAGTGATGAGTAGCCGAGTGGTTTGGATGGCGCGTGAAGGGGTTCAACAAGCAGAGTTAAGGCTGAATCCTGCTAATCTCGGTCCTGTAGAGGTCAGATTGACCATGCAAAATGATCAGACCAATGTTACTTTTATTGCTTCAAATGCAGCAGCACGGGATGCTTTGGAACAGGCTTTGCCGAGATTACGTGAGAGTTTCAACGAAAGCGGATTGGCATTAAATAATGCTGAAGTAAGCCATCAGGATCAGCCTTCACAGGGGTCTGAGCAGGATGAGCAGTTACATGACGGCAATAATATAGCTCAAGTTATTATTGAAACGGACGATATTGACAATGAAGCAACACAGTTATCAGTTGATTCACCAGATAATAGTGTCGGTGTGAGTGTGTTTGCATGATAATTACAATAATTATAAACATAGAAGGGAGAATGCGGCGTGTTTAAGTTAGAGAATTATTCGCTGAGAAAACGCATGTACATTGTTGCCGGTTTTGGCATTATCGGTTTGGTGGTGCTGGCCGGGTTAATGTTCTACATGGAACTGAACGCGGTGACCTCGATGCAACAACTTAAAGTGGTGGGTGGATTTGTTGTTATCGGTAGTGCACTGATCATGTTTATGGCACATGTTATTGGACGTTTTGGTGACAAACGTGCAACCACATTGGTCAATGGTATTCAGAATATTAAGAAAGGCGACCTCACACAAAAAATTGCCATTTCCGGTAAAAGTGATTTTAGCTGGATGGCTTTTGAACTCGACAGTGCCCGCAAAAATGTTGCTAATCTGGTGCACACTCTTATTGGTGGTGTCAGTCAACTGAATACCGCAACCCAAAACATGACTGTCATCAGTAAAGAAACGGTGACGGGAGTATTAAAACAGCAGGAAGAAACTGATCAAGTCGCGACAGCGATGAATGAAATGACCGCCTCTGTTCAGGAAGTGGCCCGTACTGCAACCAATGCGGCTGAGGCGGCACGAAATGCCGATAATGAAGCGAAAGCCGGCAAGCAGGTGGTACTGGAGACAATGCAGTCTATTGATACTCTGGCCAGCGAAGTTGAAAAAGCGGCAGAGACCTTAAGTGAACTGGAAGCTGATATTGGAAATATCGGTGCAATCGTTGATGTCATACGCGGCATTACTGAGCAAACCAACCTTTTGGCATTGAATGCTGCTATTGAAGCCGCTCGTGCTGGTGAGCATGGACGTGGTTTTGCGGTTGTTGCTGATGAGGTTCGCACGCTTGCTGCCAGAACACAGTCATCAACACACGAAATTGAAGAAATGGTAGAGCGTTTGCAGCAAGGTGCCCGTGCTGCCGTGAAAGTCATGAATGAAAGCCGTGAAAGTGCCAAGACCAGTGTCGAAAAAGCTGCAAGTGCAGGTTCCGCACTCGATACGATTACGGCAATGATTTCGACCATGGATGAGATGAGCACGCAGATTTCAAATGCAGCCAATGAACAAAGTTCTGTTGCAGAAGATATTAATCGCGGTATTGTTAATATCAGTCAGATTGCTGATCATACTGCAGATGGTGCACGTGCTACTTCAGAAGCGGTTGATACACTTAGCAGCCTGTCTTCGCAATTGCAGGATGCTTCAGGTAAATTTAAAGTTTAACTTTTAAAATGATACTGATATAGATGAAAGCCCGCTGACTGCGGGCTTTTTTGTGAGGCTTCAACGTAATTCGTTTTCAATCTCAATCAACTTTTGCATTGGATCCGCTGCAGCGGTTATCGGGCGACCTATGACCAGATAATGACTACCAGCCTGAATAGCCTGGGCAGGTGTCATGATTCGATGTTGATCTCCTTTTGCACTGCCTGCCGGACGAATGCCTGGGGTCACTAATTGAAACTGGCTGCCCAGTTCGGCTTTTAACATAGCCGTTTCGTGCGCCGAGCAAACCACCCCATCCAAGCCGTTATCTGCTGCCATAACAGCAAGCCGAAGAACCGTTTCGGGAATCGTGCCCTGTAAACCTATCGCTTCAAATGTTTGCTGATCCATACTGGTGAGCAGTGTCACTCCTATCAGTAAAGGTGCATCATGATGGCTGCCGATGGCTTCACGTGCTGCAGACATCATTGCCGGTCCACCCAACGTATGAACGTTCATCATCCAGACGCCTAAATCAGCAGCGGCCGCACAGGCTTTAGCAACAGTATTCGGGATATCGTGATATTTTAAATCCAGAAAAATATCAAAACCTTTTTGCTGTAACGTTTTGACGATTTCCGGGCCGCTGCGGGTAAATAATTCTTTCCCGATTTTGAGGCGGCAACGCGAAGGATCCAGCCGATCGGCCATGTTTAGCGCGGCATTCGCATCGGGGTAATCTAACGCCACAATAATTTTTGATTGACTCATACTGCTTTCCATTAAAAATTGTATGAAGATCCTACCTTAACTGACAGGGGATTGCGTCTGAATTCACTGAAACCTTATCGATAATGCTATCCTGTGCGCCAATTTTTGATGAGTTAACACAATGAAATTTGCGACATCAGCACAGGATGGATTGGCCCGCCGCGGCCAACTGAGTTTTGACCGGGGGACCATTGAAACCCCCGCTTTTATGCCGGTTGGGACTTACGGTTCAGTTAAAGCAATGACGCCGGAAGAGGTCAAAGCTACTGGAGCTGAGATCATTCTGGGGAATACCTTTCACCTGATGTTGCGGCCCGGCACCGATATTATTCAGCGGCATGGTGATTTACATGACTTCATGCGCTGGGATAAGCCTATCTTAACCGACTCCGGTGGTTTTCAGGTCTTTAGTCTCGGTGAGCTTCGCAAGATAACTGAACAGGGTGTGCATTTCCGCTCGCCAGTCAGTGGTGACAAAGTCTTTATGGGACCTGAGGAATCCATGGCTGTGCAACGCGCCTTAGGCAGTGACATTGTAATGATTTTTGATGAATGTACGCCGTATCCTGCTGATGAAAAAACTGCGGCTATTTCTATGCGTTTGTCATTACGCTGGGCGGCACGCAGCAAAGCAGCACATGGAGACAATCCATCGGCATTATTCGGGATCGTACAGGGGGGTATGCATGAAGATTTACGTGATGAATCTTTGGCCGGACTGACAGAGATCGGCTTTGATGGCTATGCGATCGGTGGTTTGTCAGTAGGAGAACCAAAAGCAGACATGCTGCGAATTCTCAACCACCTCAGCGAGAAAATGCCAACGGATAAACCGCGCTATCTGATGGGCGTTGGTCGGCCGGAAGATCTGGTTGAAGCGGTTTGTCTGGGTGTGGATATGTTTGACTGCGTGATGCCAACGCGGAATGCCCGAAATGGTCATTTATTTGTACATGAAGGCGTCATTAAAATTCGTAACAGTCGTCATAAAACGGACACGGGACCATTGGATCCTTACTGTGATTGTTATACTTGTAAAAATTACAGTAGAGCCTATTTGCATCATTTGGATCGTACCGGTGAAATGCTCGGTCCACGACTGAATACCATTCATAATCTGCATTACTATCAGCGCTTGATGCAACAGCTGAGAGACGCAATTGCAGCGGGAAATCTTCAGCAGTTTCGTCAATCGTTTTACGCAATGCGTCAGGATCGTGCAGATTAGGTTAATTGGCTATCAGCCTGCCGTTGGCTGTGGCATAATCACTGTCTTTTATTTGCCAGTTTAGAGGAAATATGATGGATTTTCTGATTTCACCAGCTTTTGCTGAAACTGCAGCATCGGCTGGGTCCCCGGGCTTGCTTGATTTTGCGTTCCCAATCATTTTATTGGTGCTTTTTTATGTGATGTTGATTCGTCCCCAGCAAAAACGCGCTAAAGCTCACCGTACCATGCAGCAATCACTGGCTAAAGGTGACGAAGTTGTAACGGACGGTGGCTTGATGGGCAAAATTAACGAGATCAACGACAATGCAATAAATCTGCAGATTGCAGAAACAGTTGAAGTTAAAGTACGTCGTGAATCAATCAATTCAGTGCTTCCAAAAGGCACATTGAAAAAACTGTAAATACAAAAAGGCTGCCTGCAAGCAGCCTTTTTGCTATCTGGATATCAAGATGAACCGATACCCCCTCTGGAAAAATCTCTTGGTTGTGGCTGTTATCGTCACAGCCATTATCTATGCCATGCCAAACCTGTTTGGTGATGATCCTGCCGTACAGGTTTCTGCCGGAAGACTGAACAGTGTTGATTTGCAGTTGGTTAATGAAATCGAATCAACCCTTAAACAGGCTGAAATTCCATACAAAGGTGTAGTGCTTGAAGAAAACCGTTTGTTGATTCGTTTCAGTGAAGCCAATGAGCAGCTCGAGGCACGTGAACTTATTCAGCAAAAACTGAGTTCTGAAGATTATATCGTCGCTTTAAATCTAGCGCCCAATACACCAGCCTGGTTACAGTCTCTTGGGGCCGAACCGATGAATCTTGGTCTGGATTTGCGCGGTGGTGTGCATTTCCTGATGGAAGTGGACATGAATGCAGTGTTGAAGCAAACACTCGAAAGTTATGCCAGCGATATACGAATTTTATTGCGAGATAAAACGATTCGCTATACCCAGGTCAATGTAGAAAATGGTGTTTTGACCTTTGGCTTTAGGGAAGCAGCAGATCGTGACGCGGCAATTGATGAAATCGAGCGCGAATACAATGAGCTTGAGGTTGCCATCAATGAAAACGCAGAGCGTCCAACAGTTACCATAAACTTAAATGAAGCGATTGTTCGCGAAACGCAGAACCTGGCTTTACAACAAAACATCACTACTTTGCGAAATCGTATTAACGAGCTGGGTGTCGCCGAACCGACCGTCCAGCAACAGGGGCAAGATCGCATAGTTGTTCAATTGCCGGGCGTGCAGGATACCGCTCAGGCTAAAAAAATTCTTGGTGCCACGGCTACTCTGGAATTTCGCTTAGTCGATTTTGAAAGTGATGTTCAGGGTGCGGTCAACGGACGAGTCCCTGCCAATTCTGAATTATATTATCATCGTGATGGCAGACCTTATCTATTGAATAAGCGGGTGATGTTGACTGGTGAACATGTTATCAATGCAGCCTCAACAATAGATGGTCAATCCGGTTCCCCAGCGGTATCGGTGACATTAGATGGAAAAGGCGCTCGGATATTCAGCAATATTACCCGTGACAATATCGGTAACCCGATGGCAGTAGTGTTCATTGAATCTAAAGTTGAAACACAAACAATTGACGGTGAAGAAGTCAGTGTTCGTCGTCAAATCCCGGAGATTATCAGTGTCGCTACCATTCGTGATCAACTCGGTAAAAAGTTTCAGATAACCGGATTGGACAGCACGACTGAAGCACGGGATCTGGCTTTATTATTACGTGCAGGTGCATTGGCAGCACCAATCGATATTGTCGAAGAGCGTACGGTCGGACCAAGTCTGGGACAGGAAAATATTGATCAGGGTTTTGCTTCAGTAATGATCGGCTTTGCTCTGGTACTGGTATTTATGATTGTCTGGTATCGATTGTTTGGTGCAGTGGCTAATCTGGCTTTAGCAGCCAACCTGGTGTTAATTGTGGCGTTGTTATCCATGTTACAGGCCACACTCACCATGCCAGGTATTGCAGGTATTGTGTTGACAGTTGGTATGGCGGTTGATGCGAATGTGCTTATTTTCGAGCGTATTCGGGAAGAATTAAGACTGGGTAACAGCCCACGTGCCAGCATTGATGCCGGTTATTCGAAAGCATTTTCAACCATTGCTGACGCTAACATTACAACGTTGATTGCTGCGATAGTGTTATTCGGTTTTGGTACCGGAACGATTAAGGGGTTTGCTATCACACTTACGTTAGGCATTTTGACATCAATGTTTACTGCGATTGTGGGCACACGAATGGTGATTAACCTTGTTTATGGCCGTAAGCAACGACCAAAACTGTCCATTTAATTAAGGCTTGTGTCATGCATTTATTGAGCAAAGAAACAAACATTAATTTCGTCGGGATTCGGAAAATTGCATTAGCATTTTCGGCAGTATTATTACTGATTTCGGCGTATTCAATCGTGACCAACAGTTTGAATTTCGGAATCGATTTTACCGGCGGCACGATGATTGAAGTGGGATATCCTCAGGCAGTCGACCTGGGGGAGGTCCGTACAATACTTGAACAAGGTGGCTACGGCGATGCTTTAGTTCAGAATTTCGGCTCTTTAACGGACGTACTGATACGTTTGCCCGTTATTGAAAGCGAAAATATGGCTGAAATAAGTAATCAGGTTGTGGCTTTATTGCAGGAAGAGCAAACCGATGCTATTGAGGTTAGAAGAGTCGAGTTTGTCGGGCCTCAGGTGGGTGAAGAGCTTGCTGAAGATGGCGGTCTGGCAATGGTTTATGCCCTGATTGGTATTCTTATTTATGTAGCCTTGCGGTTTGAATATCGCTTTGCGATTGCATCGGTGCTTGCGTTGGTTCATGACGTTGTTATTACTGTCGGTTTTTTCTCGTTATTCCGTCTGGATTTCGATCTGACAGTGTTGGCTGCTATCCTGGCCGTAATAGGTTATTCGCTGAACGATACCATTGTAGTCTTTGACAGGATCCGTGAAAGTTTTCTGAAGATGCGTAAAGCGGAACCCGTTGAAGTAATTAATACTTCGATTAATGCCACTTTAGGCCGGACTATCATGACATCGATGACAACATTGCTGGTTGTCATAGCATTATTTGTATTTGGCGGTGAAGTGATTCACGCTTTTGCAACGGCGCTGCTTATCGGTATTCTGGTGGGTACTTATTCATCTATTTATGTTGCGGGCACTGCCATATTGCTGATGGGTGTGACCAAAGCGGACTTGATGCCGCCTGAAAAAGATGAAGATGGTGAAGTCAACCCGGATGGGAGTCAGGTTTAAATTCAAAAGGCCCGCATAATGCGGGCCTTTTTTTATTGATACTTTTTGGCAGCAGGAACAGTGTCTTCGTATTCGGTTCGTTTTACACGAGCTTTTTCCATAGAGATAACATTGTCTGAAAGTTGGCTTGTGCTGGAATGCTGATCAAGCTCATGTTGAGTTTCCACTTTGAGGATGCGTAATCCCTCATAGTTACTCTGATAACTCATGAACGTAGCAAACTCTTCAAGTCCTTGCATGATTTGCCTTAGATCCAATTCCAGTGATTTGTTTTTCATTTTTCTCACTCTGTTCCTAGTATGAACCGTAGCGGCCTCTTGCAAGAAATCTTGAGAAAAAATCATCCTGCCAAATGTGGAAGTGGTTTATATCAACCACTTTTAACGTTAGGAATGTAGTTTTATAAGATAAAAAAGATGTAACCAATTGATTGTAAAGGTAATGATATTTTTACAGGAGTACAGTTAGGATAATTTCCTGAAAGGTTAAGGATTTTCCTGATGGTCAAGGATCTCTAAGTACGTATCTTTGAAAGGGTTTTATAATGGAAGGAGAAATGAATGTATCACCTAAAAAAATATGGATTGTTCCTGCTTTTCGTCTGGCCACAGTGGTTAATGGCTGATGAAGTTGATGTGACCATGCATTATGTTGGGCCTACTGAAGGACAAGTCTGGCTTGGCGTGCAACAGGGACTTCAGGAAGCCAATCTTCAGGGAGGGTTCCTGGGGCAAAAATACCAAATAGAAGTCGTTGAGCCTGATGCACTGGAAACAACTGAGATTAAAACGGTGCTGTTGTTAGCAACAGATGACGATTACATAATGAAAGTGGCTCAATCAGAAAAGTTTGCTGCAATACCGGTGATAAATCTTATTTCACGCTCTGATGAATTACGTGAATCTTGTCTGCCGAATCTATTTCATATCACGCCAAGTGATGAAATGCGTGCTGATGCTCTAGCGCAATGGCAGGAAAAGAATCCGGATAAGCCTGCAAATGTACAAAGCTGGCACGAAGATTTTGTAAAGTTTGCTGCCAGCCAGTTAAACAACCGGTTTAAAAAATCTCAAGGTGAGGCAATGACGGACCCGGCATGGGCCGGCTGGGCTGGAACCAAAATGATTGCAGACTCGGTGGTGCAAACCATGCATTATGATGCAGAGTTTATGTTGAATCATCTTAAAACGGACCTGGTGTTTGATGGGCAAAAAGGTGATAACGCTAATTTCCGTGAAAATGGACAGTTACGACAAATTCTATTGCTAGTGGATAACGAGAATAAAATTGTTGCTGAAGCGCCGTTACGTGGTTTTAAAGGTGGCTTGGATAGTCTTGGTAAAGTTACCTGCAAATAAAATTAAAAAATACTATGGAGAACGCTGAATGAAATTTAAAACACTTTTG